>Ga0156223_139_pt1 | contig 141950 bp, 117 predicted proteins | sample RifCSPlowO2_12_FD_107871 | JGI IMG/M metagenome (GOLD analysis project Ga0156223, IMG submission 107871) | Acidobacteria bacterium RIFCSPLOWO2_12_FULL_66_21
GATGGCCTCGACTCATGAAGCCCGAATCGATCGAAGCACCGTGGCAACTTCAAATCGTATGACTCGTGGACTCCGAATTTCCGAAAGGCATTGCCTTTAGGGCTGCCCGTCAGGACGCGGAACCGAGGGCGCGTGGCGGCGCAGCCGTGCGTACGTCCATCCCACGAACGCGGAGATGACGTATGCGTACGAAAGCGTGACCAGGGCGACGCGCGGATGGGCCGCGATCAGGACCAGGACGACTGCCGCGAGGAACAGCACGAGATACGACCGCCGCCAGCCGACGTCGATCGCCTTCACGCTGCGGAACCGCAACGTGCTGACCATGAGGAGCGCGGGCACGAGGACCATCGCGAGCGCCAGCAGCGCGCGGCGGCGATCGTGGAGGCCGTACGGATACAGGTACACGGTGGACGCGATGACCGACGCCGCCGCCGGACTCGGCATCCCCACGAAATAGCGCTTGTCGGTGACATTCCCCGTCTGGATATTGAACCGCGCAAGCCGCAGCGCCGCCGCGCTGACGAACAGGAACCCGACCGCCCACCCGACGCGCTGCAGCGGCCAGAGACCCCACGTGAACGCGAGGATCGCGGGCGCCAGGCCGAACGAGACGACGTCGGCCAGCGAGTCCAGCTCGACGCCGAACGCGGTCGACGAGTTGGTCAGCCGCGCGAAGAAGCCGTCCAGCGTATCGACGACCATCGCGATGCCGATGAACAGCGCCGCCGTATCGAAGTCGGCGCGCGTCGCATAAACGACGCACGCGTAGCCGCAGAACAGGTTGCCGATGGTGAACAGCGACGGCAGGAGGAAGACGCCGCGCCTGAAGCGCGCGGGTCGATCCTCGCGCCGCCGGTGTGGCGGGGGGCTACCGAGCACCGGTGCTCCCGAGCGTCGCCAGGACCGTCTCGCCGCCGACGACGCGCGCGCCGACGCCGACGCGCAGCACCGCATCCGGCGGGAGGAACACGTCCATCCGCGATCCGAATCTCATCAGGCCGACGCGCTGCCCCCGCTCGAGCATTTCCCCTTCGTGCACGCGGCACACGATGCGCCGCGCGAGAATCCCGACCACCTGGCGGAAGACGACCGAGCGACCGTGGTGATCGAGCCAGATCTCGTTCAGCTCGTTGTCGTTCGATGCTGCATTGTAGGCCGGAAGGAACTTCCCCGGCCGATATTCGATCCGGGTCACCCGGCCGTCGACCGGCGCGCGGTTGATGTGCACGTCGAGGGGCGAGAGAAAGATGGTCACCTGCTGCCACGCTCCCGGCGGCGCCCAGCGGTGATCGGTCGGACCCGCGATCATCACCCTGCCGTCGGCCGGCGACACGACGAGGTCCGGCGCGGTTGGAACGGCACGCTCCGGATCGCGGAAGAAGTAGGTCAGGAAGCTTCCTGCCAGCGCGAACGCGATGGCCGGCGTGTACCGCCGCGCCGCCGCCAGGGCAGCCGCCGGAACGAGCGCCGCGGCGATGAACGGGATGCCGGCTCGATCGATTTTCATCTGTCGGGAGGGATCGCCTCCGCCTCTCAAACGTGAAAAGGCCCCGCAGCGCGGCGGTGCGGAAATCGCGCGCCGGTCTGCAGGGCCTCCGGTCACTCGGCCGAGAATGCTGTGATCAGTGCTGGGTCGCGGGGGCCGACATGCCGGCGGCCGTGCGGCGCAGCAACGCTTCCATCTGATCCTTCAGCTGGAGCTTGCGCTTCTTCAACCTGACTTCTTCGAGCTGTTCGGGTTCGGAAAGGTGTGGGCGAGTCGCGAGGTTATGAATCTGTTCGTCGAGTGTCTGATGTTGGGTGGCCAGCTGGCGGAACTCCTCGTCGCTCTGCAGCAGTTTACGCTTCAGCTCTTCGAAGTCTGTCGGCATCTCCGCCTCCTTGGAGAAGGATCTCAGTCGCAAAGCACATTCATGACTGAAACGGTACCATAAGAAGCGCCGGCGCATCAAGGCATTCGACGGGCCGCCAGATCGCGCTTCCACAGGATGAGCGCGTCCTCCTCCGGGTGCGTGTAATACTGCGGCCGCACGGCCTCGACCGCGAAGCCGAGCCGTTCGTACAGTCGAAGGGCCGCCACGTTCGATCGACGGACTTCCAGCGTCGCCCGCTCGATGCCGTCCGCCGCGGCCTCTTCCAGCAGCCCGCCGAGCAGCGCCAGCGCCAGCCCGCGGCGCCGCAGGCGCTCCTCCACCGCGACCGTATTGATGTGCAGCTCGTCCGCGATCCACCAGCAGGAGCAGAACGCGGCCACTCGCCGCTCGGGCGTGCGCAGCACGTACACCCGCATGGTGTCGGAGTGGCCGAGCTCTCGGGCGAGCAGTTCGCGCGTCCAGGGGTTGGTGAACGAGGCCGCCTCCAGCGCGGCGACCTCGTCGAGGTCCGCCTCGCTGGTGAGCCGTTCGACGACGTATGGCAGATCGGAAGACATCGGCGGTTCAGCGCGCGGCGCGGCGCGCGCGGGCGATTTCCGCGTCGGTGGCCCGGACGTAAATGGGCACGATCGCGTGCGGGAGCATCGCGCGATCCGGGTGGTCCGCCGCGATCCGCGCGATGAAGCGCGCCAGCGGAGGCGCCGGCACGACGTGCGCGTCGTGGCCCGCGGCGCGTGCGATGGCGTCGCGGTACCGGTCGGCACCGTCTCCGATGAAGATGGCCCCAGCCAACGGCGCCGCGGCGCGCTGCCAGCGCTCGAGTGTCGTGTCGGGGGGCGCCGAGGTTGGCGGCTGGAGAATCGAGACGGCGTCCGCCGCGTACAGCGCCGCGAACACCTCGCCGCGCTGCCCGTCCATCCACGCGGCAACCGGGCGGACGTCGTTCCGCGCGGCGCGCGCGAGCGCGTCCAGCGCCGACACCGGCACGACCTTCTTGCCTCGAGCGACCGCGAGCCCCTGTACCGTCGCGATGCCCACGCGAAGGCCGGTGAACGATCCGGGGCCGGCGGCCACCGCGAACAGATCCACGCGTTCTATTCCGAGGCCGGCGGCGTCGAGCACGTTCGCGAGCTCGCCGGGCAATCGCTGTCCGTGCGTCAGCGTGGGATCGCCGGTGTGCTCGGCGGCGAGGGCGCCGTCGCGCCACACCGCCGCGCTTCCCTGCCGGGTCGTCGTATCGAGTGACAGGATGATCATTGGTAATTGCGAATTCTGAGTTGTGAATTGACCGGCAACAGGCTGACCTCGTCCGCCGGGACGACGCCTGCCGCCGGCCGCTTCACGGACCACGGCGCTGACGTCGTCCGGGCCGGCGATGCCGCGCCGCTGTCGCTCAATTCATGATTCAGAATTCACAACTCGCGAGCTGCGAGCCGCGGGCTGCGAGCCGCGGGCTGCGAGCAACCCCAATGTTATACTCGACCACCAGCTCTCCTGTATGGCCTCCCCTGACGTGTCTTCACTGGAACCAGCCGGCGCGACCCCGGCCATGCGGCAGTACTTCGACGCGAAGCGGCAGCACCGCGACGCGATCGTGTTCTTCCGCATGGGGGACTTCTACGAGATGTTCTACGAGGACGCGCTCACGGCGGCGCGCGCGCTCGAGCTGACGCTGACCTCGCGCTCCAAAGACGCGGGCGGCGGCGCGATCCCGATGTGCGGTGTACCCTACCACGCCGCCGACACGTACATTGCCCGTCTGGTGCGCAAGGGATTCCGGGTCGCGGTCTGCGAGCAGGTCGAGGATCCGAAGAAGGCGAAAGGACTCGTTCGCCGCGAAGTCGTTCGCGTCGTCTCCCCCGGCACGCTGACCGACGCGTCGTATCTGGACGCGCGCGAGCCGGCGTTCCTGATGGGACTCTCGCCGGCGCTGCCGGGCCCCGGCTTCGGCGTCGCCCTGCTGGATCTGTCCACGGGACAGTTCAGCGCGGCGGAGTATGTCGGGGCCGACGGCGTGCAGGCGCTTGCCGACGAGCTGTCGGTGCTGCGGCCGCGCGAGATCGTGGTGCCCGCGGCCTTCGAGGCCGGCAAGACCCTGATAGCCGCGCTGCGCGAGCCGGCGCGCGTGACGGAGGCCGACGCGTGGACCTTCGAGTACGAGTCGGCACGCCGGACGCTGCTCGCGCAGTTGCAGGCCGAGAGCCTCCAGGGCTTCGGCCTCGACGATCGACCGGCGGCGACCTGCGCCGCGGGCGCGCTCGTGCAGTACCTGCGCGAGACGCAGAAGGCGGATCTGGCGCACGTGCGCGAGATCGCGTTCCGCGCGTCGGCCGACTGCATGGTGATCGACGCGACGACGCTCGGCAATCTCGAGGTGATCGAAGGAGCGGAGGGCGGTCGCCCGGGTTCGCTGCTCGACGAGATCGATCGAACCGTCACGCCGATGGGAGGCCGCCTGCTCCGCGCCTGGCTGCTGCGGCCGCTGCTGGCGCTCGAGCGGATCCAGGATCGCCTCGACGCGGTCGAGGAGCTCGCGTTCCGCGGGACCGAACGCGCGAAGCTGCGCGAGACGCTGAAGACCGTCCACGACATGGAGCGGCTGGTCGCGCGCGCGGCGCTCGGCACGGCCGGGCCGCGCGACCTCGTGTCGCTGCGGCAGTCCTTCGCCGCGGCGCCGCGCATCCGGATGCTGCTCTCGGATCTTCGCGCGCCGCTCGTCACGAGCCTGCTCGCCGAGATGGACGATCTCGCGGACGTCCGCGCGGATCTCGATCGGACGCTGCTCGACGAGCCGCCGGCGATCGCGCGCGAGGGGGGCGTCATCCGCGACCTCGTCGACCCGGAGCTGGATGACCTGCGCGGCATCAGCCGGTCGGGCAAGCAGCGCATCGCCGAGATGGAAGACGTGGAACGCGCGCGCACCGGCATCACGTCGCTCAAGATTCGGTACAACCGCGTGTTCGGCTACTACATCGAGATCTCGAAATCGAATCTCGCCAGCGTGCCCGCCGACTACCATCGCAAGCAGACGATTGCGGGCGGCGAGCGCTTCATCACGCCCGCGCTCAAGGAATACGAGGAGAAGGTCCTCGGCGCCGACGATCGCATCGCCGAGCGGGAAATCGAGATGTTCGAGGATCTGCGCCGCCGCGTCGCGGGGGAGGCGCCGCGCATCCAGGACACGGCGCGCGCCGTCGCCGCGCTCGACGGCCTGGCCGCGCTCGCCGAGACCGCGGCCGTGCAGAACTACATCAAGCCGCTGATGCACGCGGGCGACGAGCTGGTGGCCTCCGACGTGCGTCATCCGGTGGTCGAGCGCCGCGTGACGGAGGCGTTCGTGCCGAACGACGTCACGCTCGACAGCGCCGCGCACCAGCTCATCATCCTGACCGGCCCGAACATGGGGGGCAAGTCCACGTACCTGCGGCAGACGGCGCTGCTCTGCCTCATGGCCCAGGCCGGCTCGTTCGTGCCGGCACGCACCGCGAAACTACCGGTGGTGGATCGGCTGTTCGCGCGCGTCGGCGCCTCGGACAACATCGCGCGCGGGCAATCCACTTTCATGGTGGAGATGCAGGAGACGGCGAACATCCTCCACGCGGCGACCTCGCGCAGCCTCGTCATCCTGGATGAAATCGGCCGCGGGACCGCGACCTTCGACGGACTGAGCCTGGCGTGGGCCGTCGCGGAGCACCTCGCGTCGAGCGGCCGGGCGCGGCCCAAGACGATTTTCGCCACGCACTATCACGAGCTCACCGACCTGGCGGACGCGCTGCCCAGCGTCGCGAACTTCCACGTCGTCGTGCGCGAGTGGCAGGACGACATCGTGTTCCTGCGGAAGGTGGTGCCGGGCCGATCCGACCGCAGCTACGGCATCCAGGTCGCGCGCCTCGCGGGCCTGCCGCCGCCGGTCGTCGCGCGGGCGCGGGAGATTCTCAACGGGCTCGAGCGCGACGAGCTGTCGCGCGGCGGGAGGCCGTCGCTCAGCGGCGAGGCGGCGACGCGCCAGCAGCAGCTCGGTCTCTTCCAGTCGCCGCGGCCCGACGACGACGCGGTGTACCGGCGCTTGCGGGAAGTGGACATCGACCAGATCACGCCGTTGCAGGCGCTCACGCTCCTGGCCGATCTGAAGCGGGAGGCTGACGAGTGAGCCGCCGGCGACGCGCGCGCGGCCTGGCCGGCCTGACGCTCGCCGCCCTGATTGCCGGCGGCTGCGGCCAGCGCCGTCTGGAAGGGGACGCCATCATCGTCGGCATGGCGAACCCGGTGATCAATCTGGATCCGCGCGTCGGCGCCGATGAGGCGTCACAGAAGGCGCACCAGCTGCTCTACAACACCCTCGTCCGCATCGACGACGGCCTGCGCATCGTTCCGGACCTGGCGGAATCTCTCGAGCGGCCGGATCCGCTCACGTATCTCGTGCGGCTCCGCCACGGCGTGCTGTTCCACAACGGGCGGGAGCTGACGTCGGCCGACGTGGTGTACACGTTCCGCAGCTTTCTCGACCCGAACTTCCGCGGCCGATCGGGAGCGTACCGCCTGCTGGCTTCCGTCAATCCCCTCGATCCGTACACGGTCGAATTCAAGCTGAAGGAACCATTCGGATCGTTTCCCATCAACCTCGTGATGGGGATCGTGCAGGCCGGTTCGGGGGAGGCGAACGCGCGGCAGCCGATCGGCACGGGGCCGTACCGGCTCACGCAGTTCGTCGCGGATGATCGGGTCGTCCTCTCGGCGTTCGATCCGTACTTCGGGGGGGCGCCGAGGAATCACCAGGTCGTCCTCAAGGTGATCCCCGACGACACCATGCGCGGCCTGGAGCTCCGCAAAGGGACCATCGATCTGATCGTGAACGATCTGTCGCCGGACATCGTGTGGCAGTTCCGCGAGGAAGGAAAGCTGAACGTCGTGACCGGTCCTGGCACCGATTACGCGTACATCGGCCTCAACCTGCGAAGCCCCGTGCTGTCGCACCCGGAGGTGCGCAAGGCGATCGGGTACGCGATCGATCGCGACGCGATCGTCAAGTACTTGCGGCGCGGGTTCGCCACGACGGCGGTCGGGATCGTTCCTCCCATGTCGTGGGCGTTCGAGTCGAACGTCTTCGATTTCACGTACGACCCGGCGGAAGCGAAGCGTCTCCTGGACCGGGCGGGGTTTTCCGATCCCGACGGCGACGGGCCCCTGCCCCGCTGCCGCCTGTCGATCAAGACTTCCACCTCGGAGGTGTATCGGGTCCAGGCGGCGGTCATCCAGCAGAATCTCGCGAAGGTGGGAATCGCCGTGGACGTGCGATCCACCGAGCTGGCCACGCTCCTCGGCGACGTGGTCACAGGCGCGTTCGAGATGTACACGCTGCAGTTTGTCGGCGTCACCGACCCGGACATGCTGCGGCGCGTCTTTCATTCGAAGCAGGAGCCGCCGGCGGGATTGAACCGCGTCCACTACGCCAATGCGGAGGTCGATCGACTGATCGAATCGGCGGCCTCGGCGGTCAACGACGGCGAGCGGCATGCCCTCTACACGAAGGCCCAGCAGTTGATCGCGCTCGACGTGCCCTACGTCAGCCTGTGGTACAAGACGAACGTCGCCGTCTCGCAGGCGGACATCCGCGGCGTGCGCCTCTCGCCGATTGCCGACTTCCTGTTCCTGAAGGACGTCTACCGCGAGGAGAGCGAAAGGCGGGGCACGAAGTGACGGCACGTGTCCTGCTGGCGTGCCTCGTGACCGCGCTGTCGGCCGCGCACCTGGGCGCGGCCACCCGGTACGATCCGCGCCTGCGGTTTCGGACCGTGTCAACCGTCCACTTCGACATTCATTACCACCAGGGAGAGGAAGCGCTCGCCAGGCGGCTCGAACGCCTCGCCGAAGAGGTCGCCGCGAGTCTCGAGCCGCGGCTCGGACGTCCCGCGGGGCGGGTGCACGTCATCCTCGTCGCGCAATCCGATCTCTCCAACGGATGGGCGACGCCGGTTCCATACGATCTGATCGAGATTGTGACGACGGCGCCAGGGGGCGCGAGCCTCATCGGCAACACCGATGACTGGCTGCGGCTGGTCTTCTCGCACGAGTACACGCACATCGTGCATCTCGATCGGTCGCGCGGACTGTTCGGCGGGCTGCGCCGCGTCTTCGGCCATCTGGCGCCGCTCTATCCGAACCTGTTCCTTCCCGGGTGGCAGGTCGAAGGTATCGCGACCTTCGAGGAAAGTGCGATCACCGGGCGCGGCCGGGTGCGCGCCGGCGATTTCCGGATGTGGCTGGACCAGGCGGCCGCGGCCCGCCGCTTCGATCCGATCGATCGTGCGAGCGGCGGACTGGTCGACTGGCCGGCCGGCAACGCGGAGTACCTCTACGGCGCCTATTTCCATCAGTACCTTGCCGATCGATTCGGCCCGGAGAGTCTCGCCCGCCTCGAGCGGCAGACCTCCGGGCGCGTGCCGTATTTCGGATCTGGTGCGTTCGGCAAGGTGTTCGGCCGCTCGCTTGGCACGCTCTGGCGCGAGTTCGAAGACGACGCCCGCCGGCGCGCGCGGGTCGACAACGGATCGCGCGTGCGACTGACGCATCACGGATTCAGCGTGAGCAGTCCGCGCTTCAGCGCGGACGGCCGGCTGTTCTACGCGGTCGGCAACCCGCACGGCTTCCCGGCGCTGATGGAGCTGGGATCGAACGGCGCGGCGGACCGTCAGGTGACGACGAAATACGGGGGCGCGGGCATCGCGCCCTCGGGCGGGACGCTCGTCTTCGATCAGCTCGAGGTCGTCCGCAACGTCGCGCTGCAATCCGATCTCTACGCCGTCCCGGCCGACGGCGGCCGGGTCCGGCGGCTGACGCGCGGCGCTCGCGCCGCGGAGCCGGACGTCGCCGCGGACGGCCGCAGGATTGTCTGCACGGTGCAGTCCGCCGATCGGCGCGACCTCGCCATCCTGGAGATGCCCCCCGACGGCCGCAGGGCCGTTCCAGTGACGCTCGTCTCCGAACCGTTTACGCAGTTCGACTCGCCCCGCTGGTCGCCCGACGGGCGGTCCGTGGCCGCCGTCAGGCAGCGGCTTGGCGGTCCTTCGGAGATCGTCGCGATCGACACCGCCACCCGCGCCGTGCGGGTGCTCGTGTCGTCCAGCCCCACCCGGAACATCGCCCCGGCGTGGCTGCCGGATGGAACGCATCTGCTGTTTGCGTCGAACCGCGAGGGCCCCTTCGACACGCTCAGGACAGGGCAGCCGTTTTCGATCTACGAAGTGGATGTCGACACGCTGGCCATGCGCAGACTCGGCGACTCTGGCGACGGAGCGCAGTCCCCGTCGTTGTCGCCGGATGGCCGGACCCTCGTGTTCGTCGGGTACTCCGCGGACGGGTACGACCTCTACTCGATTCCCTTCGACACCGCTGCGTGGACGGAAGTCGCCCGCGGTTCCACCACACAAGAGGACGCCACTGCGAGTGCCCTCACAGCCGACACGGCCTCCCCGACGCGGACCTACGCGCCCTGGACGACGCTGGCGCCGCGATTCTGGGTCCCTATCGTCGACTCGAGCAATGGCGAAACGAGCGCGGGGGCGGCGACCGGTGGCAGTGACGCGCTGGGACGGCACTCCTACAGCACCTTTGTCGAGTGGAGCGGCACGCGGGCCCGTCCGGACTGGCAGGTGGCGTATGCATACGATCGCTGGTGGCCGACGCTGTTTGCGAATGTGTCGGACGACACCGATCCGTGGCGCGAAGGACTGGTGCGGACCCGCGAGGCGAACGCCGGAGCCCTGCTGCCCTTTGCGCGCGTCAGACGGGTCCAGACGGCCCTCGTCGCGCTGCACGCCTCGTCGGATGCCTTCGATTGCGGCGCCTGCGACCCGGCAATCGCCGGGGTCGCGACCCGCCGCGCGGTCCGCGCGGCATGGCGCCACGACAGCGCGAAGACCTACGGGTACGCGATCAGCGACGAAGAAGGCGGGACGCTGGCCGTCACGTCCGAGTGGACGCGGCGCGCGCTCGGGTCGAGCGGAAACGCGGGCGCGCTTGTCGTCGATGGCCGGGTGTATCGCCGCGCGTTCGGGCGCCACGACGTGATCGCGGCGCGAGCCGCTCTGGCATCCGCGTGGGGCGACGACTCCGTGCGCCGCGCGTTCAGCGCGTCGGGCCCGGGACCGCAGGGAGGCGGGTTCGAGTTCGGGCGCGATGCCATCGGTCTGCTCCGCGGTCTGGAGGAAGGGGCCCTTTCCGGATCTCGCGCCGCCGTCATCAATCTCGACTACCGCGTGAAGCTTGCGAGCGTTCAACGGGGCTTCCGGACGTGGCCCTTCTTCCTGCGCAGCGTTCACGGCGCCGTGTTCGCCGACGCCGGCTCGGCGTGGGAGACGGTCTTCCGGCGATCCGAGGTGAAGAAGGCGCTCGGCGTCGAGCTGTCCATGGATACGATTGTGGGACACGCGCTTCCGCTGACCTTCACGGCGGGCATGGCCTGGCGCGACGACCCCGCCGTGCGCGGCCGCGGCGTTGCCGCATTCGGTCGCATCGGGCGCGCGTTCTGAACCATGGAGCAGCCCTGAAGGGCTGCGCTACAGGGATCACGAAGGGGGCCGCGCCATGCCCACACCGAGGGTCCTGTTGCGCAGCCCTTCAGGGCTGCTAGTATGTGAACGGCTTTCGCTTCGAGGCCTGCGAATGAGCTTTCCCTTCGGGTACGACCACGGCGCGCCGCTGATGTTCGGCGGCGCGATGCCGCAGATGAAGTCGTTCGGCGACTCCCGCGCGATCGTCCTGCCCATTCCGCTGGATCGCACGACGTCGTATGTCGGTGGAACGCGCAACGGCCCGCATGAAATTCTGCAGGCCTCGTCGCACATGGAGCTCTGGGACGAGGAGCTCGGCGCCGACGTCCACGGCATCGGCATCTTCACGCTCCCCGAGATGGAGCTGCCGTTCGGCGAAATGGGGCAGGTCGTCGAGGAGATTCGGCGCGTCGCGCATGAAATCCTCCGCCGCGACAAGTTCCTGGTGGCGCTGGGCGGCGAGCACTCGATCACGCCGCCGCTCGTTGCCGCCGCCGCGGCGCATCATCGCGGTCTGTCGGTGCTGCAGATCGACGCGCACGCCGACCTGCGCGACGGCTACATGGGCACGCCGCACAACCATGCGTGCGCGATGCGGCGATCGCTCGAGTATGGGCACGTCACGCAGGTCGGCATCCGCAGCATGTCGGCGGAGGAGGCGGACGCCGCACCGGGCTTGAATACCACCATCTTTTACGACGCGATGATGCGGCAGGACCCGCAGTGGATCGATCGCGTTGTCGACTCGCTCACCGATCCCGTCTACATCACCATCGACGTGGATGGCCTGGATCCGGCGATCATGCCGTCGACCGGCACCCCGGAGCCTGGCGGCCTGTCCTGGTACGAGATGCTCGCCCTGCTCCGCGCCGCGATTTCGCGCCGGACGGTGGTCGCCTGCGATGTCGTCGAGCTCAGCCCGATTCCCGGCCTCGTCGCGCCAAACTTCCTCTGCGCCAAGCTCATCTATAAGGTCCTTACATACCGATTCGGCACACTCAGCCCTTAGCACCCAGCACCGAGCACCCGGCACCTGGTACCGACCCGGTATTCTCCCTTCTGTATACGAGCTATACTGCCCCCCGTGCCGGGAGCTGACCTCTACGCGACCGCCATACAGGCGCTCGAGCACGGACACGGCGAAGAGGCCACGCCGCTGCTCATGCGGGCGCTGCGCCAGCCGGGGCTGAGCCGCGAGCAGCAGGTCGAGGTCCGCTGCGCCCTGGCCGACGCCTTTCTGCTGCAGGACGACATGCGACGCGCGGCCGAGGCGCTCGGCCCGGCCCCCGAGGGGCGCGAGCGGCTGGATCCGGCCAGATTGTCGGACCTGTGGCGCATGCATGGGCGGATGGCCATGGCAGCCGGCGAACCGTCCCGCGGCATCGCCCTTCTCGCCAAGGCACTCAAACACGCCGAGCGCGCCCACGATTCCCGGGCGATCGGCCTCGCCCATTACGAACTGGGGCTGTGCTATCGCCAGGTCGGCGACACGGCCATCGTGCGCGAGCACATCGCGAGCGCGGCTTCCGCGCTGCATGCGGCGGGCGACCGCCGGCATCTCGCGATGGTGCACTCGCTCTCCGGCGTCGCGCTCGCCCAGGACGGACGGCTCGAGGAATCCATGGCCGCCCTGCGTCATGCCGAGCGTCTCGCGGTGATCGTGCAGGCGGCCGATGTCGTCGCGATGGTGTGCGGCAACCAGGCGAACGTGGAGCTGATGCTCCATCGCCACGAGCAGGCGCTCGCGCTGGCCGAGCGCAGCGTGGAGCTGCAGGAACAAGCCGGCACGCCGCACGGACTCGGGGTCGCCCTCGCCTCGATCGGCCAGATCTGCGTTCGGCTCGGGAACCTGAAGCGCGCCGAAGAGGCGCTCAACCGGGCGCTCGACGTACGCAGCCCGATGCATTTCATGCGCGAGACGACCGGCGCGGTCTTCGACACGCTCGCGCAGATCCACCTGGTCCGCGGGGACCACGAGGCCGCCAGCCGGGCGCTCGTGAAGGCGCGCGAGGCGTACGGCGAGACGCTCGCGAGCCGGTGGTACCAATGGTCGGTCCGCGTGCTGGATGCCCGGCTCGCGCTGCGCCGCGGCGACGCGGCGAAGGCGCTGGGCATGGCCACCGACGTCGCGCGCTCGGCCGATGCACCCGCGGGCTACGCCCAGCAGGCGGAGTTGATCAGCATCGAGGCCCTGCTCGTGTTGCAGCGCGCGGACGAAGCGCAGCAGCGGCTGGAGGTCATCTCGCCTCACATCCCGACGAGCGAAATGAGCGGCACCTGGGGAGAATTCCTGCGCCTGCGCGGCCGGCTGCACTCCGCCTCGGGCCGCACGACCGAGGCGTACCACGAGCTTGGACAAAGCGTGAGCGTGTTCGAGCTGCTCGGCGAGCGGTACCAGGCCGGCCTGAGCAACCTCGAGCTGGGGCGCCTGGCCGCGAGCGCCGGGGCGCGCTCGCGCGCCTCACGCTATCTGACGGACGCCGCGGCCGCGTTCGAGGCGCTCGGCGCCACGCCCGATCTCGCCGAGGCCCGCCAGGCGCTCACCACGCTGCCCGCGGGCGCCGTCGGCGCATACGTCGGCGTCCAGATGGACGGGGACGACGCGATTGTGCGGCGGCTCGTGGACGCGGCGGTGATGCCTGCCCTGCTGGCGCGTGAGGGGGCGATCGGGATTCTCGAGGCGTGCGAGGCGCAGGCCGTCGTGCTCTTCGTGCAACTGAGCGGCGGGAACGTGCGCATCCTGTCCCACGCCGGGTGCGACGACGACACCGCCCGCGCGATGGCGCTTGCATCGATCCGGCAAGCCGGTGGCCCGGAGTTGATGTGGACCGAAGCCATCGGCCGCGATGCGGCCGGCCCCCGGTTCGTCGTGCTGGCGAGCGCGCGGCTGCTCGGGCCGCCGTACTCCCGGCGGTTCCGCACGCTGAGCGTGGTGCTCCGCCAGGGTTTCGACCTGTGCCTGGCGCGCGAGCGCCAGCCGGAAGCCGCGGCCGGCGCGGTCGAAACGCCTCTCGAGCCGCTGCTCCCCGGGTTCATCTGTGCGAGCGCCGCCATGCAGCGGGTCGCCGAGCAGGTGCAGCGGCTGCAGGGCAACGATCTGACGGTCCTGGTCACCGGTGAGAGCGGCACCGGAAAGGACCTGGTCGCGCGCGCGATCCATGCGGGATCTCCCCGGCGCGGCCACATGTTCCTGCCCTACAACTGCACCAGCGCGACGCGCGAGCTCGCCGACAGCCAGTTGTTCGGCCACCGGCGCGGCAGCTTTACCGGCGCCGTCGCGGACCAGCCGGGCGTACTGAGGACGGCGGTCGGCGGCACGCTGTTCCTCGACGAAGTCGGCGATCTGCCGCTCGATGTCCAGCCGAAGCTGCTGCGGTTCCTCGAGCAGGGCGAAGTCCTCCCCGTCGGCGATACGACGCCCCACCGGGTCGATGTCCGCGTCGTCGCCGCCACCAACGCCGACCTGGAGCAGCGTGTCGCGGAGGGAAGGTTCCGCGAGGATCTGTTCTACCGCCTGAGCGTGATCCGCATCCACGTGCCGCCGCTGCGCGAGCGGCGCGAGGAAATCCCGCATCTGAGCACGTTCTTCCTCCGCGAAGCATGCGAGCGGCTGTCGAAGCCGGGCGTCCGCCTGAGCGCAGAGACGCTGGACCTCTTCGACGGCTTCCCCTGGCCCGGCAACGTGCGGCAGTTGCGCAACGAAGTCCAGCGTGCGGTCGCGATGGCTCCGCCTGCGGGCGTCATCACGCCGGATCTGCTGTCGCCGGCGTTCGTGCCGGCCGCGCTGACCGACAGCTCCGCCCGTTCGCGCGCGCGGCGCACGACGCTTGGCGCCGCCGTCGAGAAGCTCGAGCGCGAGATGATCCAGGCCGCGCTGGAGCGATCGGCGGGGAACATCTCGGAAACCGCCCGCCTGCTGGGCCTGACGCGGAGAGGGCTCTATCTGAAGATGGACCGGCTGGGCGTATCCGCCGGCTCCTGATCGACTACCTGGTATCCATCGATCCTGCCGATCGTATACTCCGTAATCAACAGGGGCGCTCGACGCCAGAAGTGTAATTGTCGCTAAGTTTCTCAATTGCAGTAGTTTACATAATGGAGTCGTCCGCCGGCGTGGTGCCACGGATCGGGTGCGCAACTTGATAGAGGACGGGGTGGGCAGCTACTCCCGGAGACAACATGGACCAGCGACTTCGACTCGTGCAGGGCAACATTGGCCGGTCCGAGAAACGCGCGGCCGATCGACAGCCAATCTCCGTGCGCGGGCAGATTGTCTGGAAGGACGCGCGCGGCAGCACGCAGGTCACCTCGGTGATCACCCGCGACGCCAGCGAGCGCGGGGTCACCGTCGAGTGCGAGGGGGGCAGGGCAATCCCTCTCTATCGCCTGGTGTACTTCCAGGTCGACCGCGACTCGCGGCGACGGCCCGATCTGCCGGCTCCGCTCCGCAACCCGAGCGTCCTCTCGGCCGTGTTCCGCGTCGGCCCCTACAGCGAGGCCACCGGGTCGCCCGCGGAGTACGGTCTGCGTCTTCTGGTCGAACCTCAACCGGTATCCGCCTCGGGCTGGACGGCGCGGCTCGGAAAGATGGCGACAGCATGACTCCCTCGATTGCGACGGCGGCGCGGGCGTGGGAATCGTCGGGAGTGGCGGCAAGACTGAGGTCCAGCATGATGTTGCTGATGCGAATCGACCGATGGGATGTGCGACGCGACGGGCCGCTGAGCGAGGCGGCACTTCAACGCAAGCTGCAGGCGCTGGGGTACCAGGTCACCGCGCGGACCTACTCGTCCGGTTCGGCCTCGCCGACGTGTACCGACTCGAAGGAGCGGATCGAGGCCGTCGTGCACGGCCTGGTCAAGGTGAGCATCGACGGCGAGGCGGCCATCCTCACCGCCGGTGACGTGGTCTACGTGCCGCGCGGCGCCGTGCGGCGGGTCGAGGTGGTCGGCACCAATTCGGCGCACTGTCTCGAGGCCGTCTACCAGACGGACGAAGACGAAGTCGCCTAGCTTTTCTTCACGACCTCGAGGGCGCGGCGTGCATCCGCCGCGTACAGGGACTGCGGGAATTCCTCGACGATCCGCGTAAAGGCATGAGCCGCGTCGTCTTTCTTGCCCGCCTTGGCGTAGGCCCTGCCAAGCTGCATCAACACACCGTCCAGCGGGAGCTGCGAGTTCGAGTCGGTGGCCAGCTCCTGGCAGATCTTGATCGCCTGGTCGTACTTCCCCTGCGCGATCATGGCGTCGGCGAGTCCGAGGCGCGCGGTCCGTCCGTACACCCGGGAGCCGCCCTTGTCGATCACTTCCTGAAAGCGCTGTTCCGCTTCGGCGTGGCGCCCGAGCGCGGCGAGGATCCCGGCGGCGTGGTAGCGGGCGGCGATGCCGGCGTTGGTCCCGGCATAGCGGTCCGCCGCCTCGAGGAACCTCGGCAGCGCCGCCTCGATCTTCGCCTGTTCCGTCTGGAACGTGCCGGCCTGCGGGACCGGCATCGGGCTGCCGGGGGCGGGTGCCGTCACGGGCACGACGGGGGCTTGGTACACGGCAAGCGCCGAGGCGAGCAGCCCCTCCGCCTTCGCGTTTCGCGATTGCCGGTACCAGGTGTAGCCGCCAATCGCGGCAATCACGACCGCCGCGACCAGGATCGTGGTCGTGACGCCACGGGAACGCGCCTCGAGCATGTTTTTCGCGTGCGTGACCGTACGGGCGAACTCGTTTTCCTTCAGCTTGTGGCGCTCAGTTCTTTTCATCGCTCTGCAATTCTACGGAAAGCGCGCCCGGCAGGTCTCGAACCTGCGACCCCCAGTTTAGGAAACCGGTGCTCTGTCCTGCTGAGCTACGGGCGCAAAGGGAAACACAGCATTCTATCGCAGCTTTTGCGTTGACGCCTGACGAGCGGCTTCGTATAGTCGAACGCCACGATCCCATGTTCAGAACACCGTTTGTCTGGGAAGTGCAGGTCCGCCGAGAAGTCCTGGAAGCGGAAATCGCGCACTTGCGGGAACTGCCCTACAGCCTGTGGCGACAGGTGTTGTCACGGCCGATGACGAAGGCCACGCGCGGCCGCGACAACCGCAGTTATCGCGTCCGCACCACCGCCAAGTACGTGCAGGAAGGGGCGGACGACATCCGGGTCACTGTGGTGCTGGAAAGCGGCGCCTTGCGCCGCCACCTCATGCGCCAGAGCTTTGTGATCACTCCCGACAACCGGTTTACAGACTAAGAGGTGCGAGCACCTTTCAGTACTGTAGGACCGCCATGATGTTCTCGCCGGGCAGGCGCGAGCGGCCATTCAGCCCGACGAGCTCGATCAGGAACGCGAGCCCTTCGACCTGCCCGCCGAGCTGCTTCACCAGATCGACGGTCGCTCGCGCGGTCCCTCCCGTCGCCAGCAGGTCGTCGACGATGAGGATGCGCTGTCCTTTCTCGATCGCGTCGCGATGGATCTCGAGGCTGTCGGTGCCGTACTCGAGCTCGTAGGTGGCCCGTACCGTCTCGGCCGGCAGCTTACCCAACTTGCGCACGGGCACGAACCCCGCTCCGATCCGATCGGCGACGGCGGCGCCCAGAATGAAGCCGCGGCTCTCGATTCCCACCACCGCGCTGATGGCCTTGTCCCCGTACGGCAGGGCCATCCTGTCAATCGTAAGCTTGAACCCCAGCGGATCGCGCAGCAGCGTCGTGACGTCGTAGAAGAGGATGCCGGCCTTGGGAAAGTCCGGCACGTGGCGAATCCGCGATTTCAGTTCCTGCATTGGTGTCCTGATGCCCGTCCCGCGGGCTCATGTGCGAATGGTGAATCCCGTGGCGCGCCCGCCCGGCACCACGTCCTCGACGACAAACGAGTCCACCCGCGCGCCGATTGGGCCGCGCGAGAGCGCCAGCTCAATCCGGTTCACCGATTCCTCGTCCCCTTCGACGAACGCTTCGACGCGGCCGTCGTCCAGATTCCGTACGTAGCCGTGGACGCCTTCGATGGCCGCGCGCTCCTCGGCGAACAGGCGGAAGCCCACGCCCTGCACACGGCCGTCAATCAGGAACCGCCTCGCGACGATCATGGAACGCCCGGATTATACCGTCAGAACTCCTTCGCGGGCTGCGAGCGACGAGCCGCGTCGTGTTACAGTCTCGCCATGCCCCGCATCGGATCGAGTACTCACGGAGAATCACGCATCCGCCTTCTTCGCATCGTGCGGCGCGGCGATCGCCACGATCCGAAGGAACTGACCGTGTCGCTCCGCTTCGAAGGGGAGTTCGCGGCCGCGTTCCGCGATGGCCGGAGCGACCTGGTGCTGCCGGGCGAAACCCTGAAGACCCTCGTGCACGCCGCCGCGCGCAAGGCGGGCGACTCCGAGATCGAAGCCCTGGGATTGATCCTCTGCGAGCGGATTCTCTCGAAGACCCCGAGGATCACACGCGCGCGGGTGGAGATTGCCGAGGAGAGCTGGACGCGCCTGCAGGCGCGTGGCAAGGCACAAGGGCAGGCGTTCATGGCGGGCGGGTCCGCGCACAACAACGCGGTGATTACGAGCAACGGAGGTCAGACAGCGGTGGTCGCGGGCTTCGATCGCCTGCTGCTGATGCGCACGGCGGGCTTCGCGCCCTCACCGCGCGACGATGATGACGACGGGGTGTCGGACCGGCTGCAGCGGCTGCTTGTCGGATCGATGGATGCGCGATGGACCTATACCAGCGCCGACGTCACGTTCCGTCCGTACCGCGAGGGGGTGCGCGCCGCGATCATCGAGACGTTCGCCTGCCATGCGAGCGCGTCCGTGCAGCACACCTTGTACGCCATCGCCGATGTGATCCTCGCGACGTACGAGGAGATCGCGGACGTCACCCTGGCGTTCCACGAACATCCCTACCGGCCCGCGGATCTCTTCAGCGCCGGGATTGAGAATCCTGACGAGCTGTTCGTCGCGCTCGAGGAGCCGCTGAGCGTGGTCGAAGTGACCGTCGAGCGCGACGAATCGCGCTAGAACCTGCTGGCGGTCTCCGCCGGGGGCGGCGGTACGCCGTCCTTCACCGGATCCAGCTTGCCGCCCGCGAGAAGCTTGTTCAGCGCCGCAAGATCCGTCTTGACGAGCGCCTCGAGCTGCGCGATCTGCTTGTCGAGCCGCTCCGAGAGATCCTTGAACACCGTGGAGGCCTGGTCGGTCGGCTTGCCATCGCCGCTTTCCACGATGCCCTGCAGCGCCGCCAGCTTGTTGTTCAGTCGGATCGGGAAGTTCAGCGGATCCTGGCTGCTGCGGTTCCGGTACTGATAAACCTCCCCCTCCACGCCGGTCAGCTTCTCTGTCAAGGCCTCCCCCGCCGCTTTGATCTTCGCGTCGGGTGTCTTGCCGAGCCGATCGGCAATCTGATCCTTGAGACTTCGGATCCGCAGCACGCTCTCGTTGGCGAGCGTCACCTTGTCGTTAATCTGCTTGGCGAGCTTGAACTGCTCCTGCAGATCGGCGTCGGTGACCGTCCTGACCGCCTCGTTGCGGCGAATCTGGACGTCGGCCGTCTTCGTCATCCCATTGGCGGTGAGCGTGACAGTGTACCGTCCGGGAGGGGCCATCGGACCGCGGGTGCTGCCCGCCCACATGATCAATCCTGGAAAGTCCCTCGCGCCCGGGTACCGCATGTCCCACGTGAAGCGGTTCATCCCCTGCTTGACCGGCACGCGCGCGGGCGGCGCGCCCCGGAATCCCTCCTCCCCGCCTTCGTCGGGCACCGCTCCCTCCGTCTTGGGCGGAGTCCCGGTGAACGTGCGCACCGAATGGCCGGCGGCGTCGACGATCTCGATCGTGACCTTGTCGGCCGCGTTCTTCAGGTAGTAGTCGATGGCCGCGCCCCGCGACACGGACCGCACGGCGTCAGCCGGCGCAAAGAGCGTGACCGGCTCGCTGGTCGTGTCGCGCGTCATCTGGCGCAGTACCGAAATGTTGTCCATCACATAAAAGGACCGGCCGTGGGTCGCGATGAGGAGATCGTTCCCCTTGATTTCGATCCCGTGAACCGGCGTCACCGGCAGCTCGAGCCGCAGCGACTGCCACGTGCCGCCGGCGTCGAACGACACGTGGATGCCGGTCTCCGTGCCGAGGAACAGGAGTCCCTTGCGCTTCTTGTCTTCGCGAATCACGCGGGCGAAATCGTCGCCGGCCAGGCCGCCCACGATCTTCGTCCAGGTCCGCCCGTAGTCGTTGGTCCTGTAAACGTAAGGACCGCGATCCGACAGTTGATAGCGATTGCCCGCCAGATACGCGGTCCCTGCATCGTGCGGCGACGCTTCGATCAAGCTGATGCGCGTGAAATCGGGCAGATCCGGCGGCGTCACCTTCTGCCAGCTCTTTCCGCCATCGCGCGTCACGTGCACGTAGCCATCGTCGGATCCCGCCCAGATCACCGTGCCGTCGACCGGGCTCGGCGCGAGCGCGAAGATGACGGCATACGTCTCGACGCCGGTCTGATCCAGCGTGATGGGGCCGCCGGAGGGTCCGAGCGTCGACGGATCGTGCCGCGACAGGTCGGGACTGATGCGCTCCCATGACTGCCCCTCGTTGGTGGTCTTCCACACGTGCTGCGACGTGACGTAGAGCGTGTTCGGATCGGTGGGCGCGATGACGATCGGGTACGTCCACTGAAAGCGCTCCGTGATGTCTCCAGACGAGAAGCCCATGGGGTTGTCCGGCCAGACGTTGATCGCGCGGACCTCGCCGGTGCGGCGGTTCACGCGCGTCAGGAGACCGCCGTAGCTGCCGGCGTAGAAGACGTCGGTGTCTTCGGGGTCGGGCGCGATGTAACCGCTCTCTCCCCCGCCGACGTCATAGAGCCTTCCGTCGCCGACGCTGGACACGCACGCCGTGCTGTTGTCCTGCTGCGCGCCGCAGACGTGATACGGCACGTGCGCGGTCGCGATCACGTTGTAGAACTGCGCCGTGGGAAAGTCCTGATCCGTCCACGTCTCGCCGGCATTGGTGGAGACGTTCGCGCCGCCGTCGTTGCCGTTGATCATCCGCGTCGGATCGTTCGAGGCGATCCAGAGATCGTGATTGTCCCCGTGGGGCACGCGGATCGCGCGGAGCGTCCTGCCGGCGTCGGTCGATCGGTACATGCCCGTGTTCAGGACGTAGACCGTGTCCTTCACCTGCGGGTCGGCGTAGATGCGCGTGTAGTAGAACGCCCGCTGACGGATGCGGCGATCGTCGTTGGTCATCTTCCACGTCGTTCCGCCGTCGTCGGACAGGAACATCCCGCCGGAGGCGGCCTCGATTATCGCGTAAACCCGGTTGGGGTCGGCAGCCGACACGGAGACGCCGATCTTTCCCCAGATCCTCGGCGGCAGGCCGCTGTTCTTCGTCAGGTCGGTCCAGGTCTTGCCGCCATCGACGGTCTTGTACAGCCCGCCGCCGGGCCCTCCGCTCGAGAGCGAATACGGCGTCCGGAACACTTCCCACAGACCGGCATACAGCACGTCGGGGTTCTTCGTATCGAGCGACAGGTCGACCGCGCCAGTCTTTTCGTCGTGAAAGAGAACGCGGTTCCAGGTCTTGCCGCCGTCGGTGCTCTTGAACACACCGCGGTCCGGGTTGGGGCCGTACGGATTGCCGAGCGCCGCGACGTAGACGATGTCCGGGTTGGCCGGGTGAACGCGTATGCGCGCGATTGCCTTCGTCTTGTCGAGGCCGACATGCGTCCATGTCTTGCCGGCGTCCGTACTCTTGTACACGCCATCGCCCTGAATGATGTTGCCGCGCAGCTCCGTCTCACCCGTGCCGGCGTACACGACGTCGGGATTCGATTCCGACACCGCCACCGTGCCGACCGATGATGTCTTGAAGAAGCGATCCGACACCGCTCGCCATGTGACGCCGCCATCTGTCGTCTTCCACAACCCCCCGCCCGTGGCGCCGAAGTAGTACTCCAGCGGACGGCTTGCGCTGCCGGCGACCGCCTGCGAGCGTCCTCCCCGCGCCGGACCGATCGAGCGCCATCGGAGGCCCGCAAGAAGCGCCGGCTCCATGCCGGCTGCCGCACGCGGCGTGGACGCGGACTGCGCACGAACAGCGGGTGCGAAGGTGACGCCAGCGGCGACGATGGCGAGAGCGATCGTGCTCGTAACGAAAGCCACGCAACGGTGATGTGTCCGCATGGAGCTTCTCTCCTCGAAAGGAATCCGCATCGAGACCCGCACATCCTATCGGAGGACACCGGGGCCGACAAGGCGGCGCGTCATATGCGCCGTCGAGGCGGCTCAACTGCGCAAAGGTGGGTAGGCAGTGACGTACCACGGCCGAGCACAGAGTGTAAGCCCTTGAATATGAAGCTGTTGAGCCGCTCGGCCCGCGCGGCATGCCTTGTGCTCAATACGTACGCAGGAGGGGGAAAATGCTCTTTACGATTGCGGTGGTTCTTCTGGTGCTGTGGCTGCTCGGACTCGTCAGTGGCTACACGATGGGCAACTTCATCTACGTGCTCCTCGTGATCGCATTGGTGCTGTTCGTGGTCGGCCTGGTGAGCGGCAGGCGAACCGTCTGACGACGACCGGATCTACCGGTGATCGGCCAACCCGTTGGCCACCGGCCAGCGGATTGGCCGTTCCTCTGGCTGCCTCGGCCTGCGGAAACGAAATTTCTTTAGGAAATTTGACGATTCGTTCGGTCGAGCTCGGGCACGGCTGTTGCTCAGTATCGAAGCGGAGACGCCTCAATGCCCAGAGCTTTCTCGACGCAGTACGTTGACTCGCAGATGGCAGCCGCAGGCCTGCAGCCGCACTATGGAGTGCGCGGCGATTTGAATTGCGCGCATTGCGAGCATCCACTGGAGTGCGTCGAGCAAAGCCACCGGTCCGGGACCTGGCTCGGTTCGTTCATCTGCCCGAATTGTCGCAGCGAGTACTTCTACGCGTACCGGTGGAGACGGCTGGTTCAGAAGTCGTAGGGGTTGAGCCGCCCCATCGGCGGCTGGCAGTAGACAGCAGGCGCCAGGTGAGCGGTTCCGGTCTCCTCCGGGCCGGGACGGTTTCATCCAGCTTGCAGCGCTGGCCTGGCGGGGGTTTCATCCTGCTGTCTACTGGCAGCCGATCCGCCCCCCATGGAAGCCCTGACAGCGTTCCCTTATCCCGTTTACTCGGCGCTCGTATCGGTATCGTCTTCGACCAGGTCCTCGTCGTTCCATGGACGAGGCTGCGGACCGGGAACGATGCCGGCGATATCGGGATCTCCGTCGCTGCCGCCTGTCGAGGGCTCGTTGGCCTTGCGGGTGCGCGCCTCTTCCCGCCGGCGCGTTTTTTCCTGCTGACGTTCCTGCTTCGCGCGTTCGCGCGCCCGCTTCTGCTGGGTGACTTTCGTGCGATTGGCCATAGCGGACTCTCTTTCTGCGCGTCGCGGTCGCTGTACAGCGAAAAGGCCGGTCGAACCGGCCTCAGTCAATGCTCGAGTTGATAGGGCTGTCCGGCAATTCCTGTAAGCATACCACTGTCGAGGCGGTTCGTCAGGCGCGCGCCCGTCCGCGCGCCTCGTTCCTCAACTCGACGTCGTTCAGAAAATGCCTGATCGGCTCCTGCCCGAATCCCGCGATACTTCACGCACCCGCTCCGCTACCTCGTGTTCCGGACCCTTTCTCGCGACATCCGCCTGGGAGATGATCCCCGTGCAGCAGCCGCTCTCGTCAACGACGGGCACGCGCCGGATCTGGTGCCGCTCCATCGCCGACACCACCTCGTCGAGGGGCGCGTCGACCGGAACAGTCACGACCGGCTGTGTCATGCAGCCTTCGATCGTGTGGCCGGTCGGGTTCTTTCCTTCCGCGACCACGCGGCACACGATGTCGCGGTCCGTCACGACGCCAATCACGCGGTCCTGGGCATCGATGACGGGGATTTCCCCGCAGTTGTTCTGCACCATCATCTTGGCGACCTCGTCAACGGTCGCGTTGTGGCTGCAGCACGCCGGGTCGGGTGTCATCACATCACGGGCACGCGTCGTCATTTGGTCCTCCTTCAGGCCTACCGTGGAATGACCGGTTACAGTGCAAGGCGTGCACCAGCCGAGAGGCACGTGCTTCGCTGGGGTTCGCGCGGCCGAGCCGTAGCGCTTCGCGACAGATGAAGAAAAAGGGACCGGATGAGCCGCTCACCGATCGCGAGTCAAATGGCGCCGGAACCAGTCCGCCGCGAGCTCCATGACCTGCTCCAGCGTGCCGGGCTCCTCGAAGAGGTGCGTCGCGCCCGGCACGATGTCGAGGCGAACCTCGCAGGTCATCCTGCGCATCGCGTCGCGATTCATGTCGATCACCCGCCTGTCGTCGCCGCCCACGATGAGCAGCGTGGGCGCCTGCACAACCGGGAGGGCGCCATCGGCGAGATCGGGCCGCCCGCCGCGCGAGACCACCGCGCGCACCAGCGCGGGCCGCTCGGCTGCGGCGACGAGCGCGGCCGCGGCCCCGGTGCTCGCGCCGAAATACCCGAGCGGCAGCCGCTCGAGGTCGCGCCGTTGCCGCACCGCATCGGTCGCCACGACGACTCGCGTGCCCAGCATGGGGATGTCGAAGCGGTATTCGGCCGTATGGACATCGATCGACTCCTCCCTGCTGGTGAGGAGATCGAGCAGGAGCGTACCGAACCCTCTCGGTTCCAGAAACTCGGCGACGGCGCGATTCCGCCGGCTGAAGCGGCTGCTGCCGCTGCCATGCGCGAACAGCACGAGGCCCGCTGCATGCTCCGGCACGCGGAGGTCCGCCTCGATCCGATCCGTGCCGATGGGAATCACGATCGATTCGGCCGCGGCCGGGTGCGCCTTCCCGATGTCCGGCGTCATGTCCGTTGCCTCCCGCCGCCGAGTCTCGCGGCGTGCTCGTCGAGAAGCGCCCGCACTTCGGCGTCCGTGGTCTGTGAAAAGTCCCGGTACCACTGCCCCACCGCGGAGAACGGCTCGGGCGTGCGCGCGCACACGATTTCGTCCGCGATGCCCTTGAACTGCGTGCAGGTCGAGGGCGCACCCACCGGCACGGCCACGACGACGCGCGTTGGCCCGAGCTGGCGCACGGCGCCCACGGCGGCTCGCATCGTCGAGCCGGTCGCGAGCCCGTCATCGACCAGAATCGCCACCTTGCCGCGCAGATCCGCGAGCGGCTTGCCCTGCCGGTACTCGCGGTCGCGGCGCTCGAGCTCCGCCTGCTCCTCGCGGGCGACCGCCTCGATGGCCGCTTCGGGCACCACATACCAATTCATCACGTCTTCGTTGAGCACACGTACGCCGCCGGAGGCAATCGCCCCCATGGCGAGTTCGGGATGTCCGGGCAGGCCGAGTTTTCGTACGAGGAAGATGTCGAGCGGCGCGTCGAGCGCCCCGGCGACTTCAAAAGCGACAGGCACGCCGCCGCGCGGCAGCGCCAGGACAACGACGTCCGGGCTTCCGGAGTAGTGGCGCAGGCTCGCCGCCAGCTCCTTGCCGGCAGCACGGCGATCCGTGAAGCGCGGGGATGATTCGCGGTGCATCGGTTCGCACGACTCGTCCCGTTTGAAGCAAGGGACGCGCCCGTCTGTTAACTCTAGCGCCCTTTTTCGCGTAGTGATATGGCAGAGTACCACCATGTTCCTGCAGGACCTTCGATACGCCGTGCGGTCCTTCCGCGGCAGGCCCGCGGTTGCGGCCATTTCCGTGCTGTCTCTGTCGCTGGGCCTTGGCGCGGCGGCGAGCGCGGTGAGCCTGCTGGACGCCTTCGGCATGCGGTCGCCCGCCATCGTGGACCCGGGCAGCCTGGTGCAGGTGCGCGCGGTGGAGCGGACGACATCCTCCGGCCGCATGTCGTATCCGGACTTCGAGGATGTGCGGGATCGCGCGCGGAGTTTCAGCAGCCTTGCGGCGTACGGGATCCGCGGGGCGGGCGTCAGCGGTCCGGAGGCGCCCCCCGAGGTCGTGTTGATCAACACGGTCTCGTCCGACTACTTTGCCACGCTCGGGGTGTCCGCCGCGATCGGCCGCACGCTCGGTCCCGCCGACAGTGCCAGTCACGCCACGCCCGCGGTGCTTCTTTCGGATCGCCTGTGGCGGCGCCGCTTCAATGCCGACGCCGGCACCGTCGGCCGCACGATCCTGGTGAATGGCGCGGAATGCGCCGTCGCCGGCGTGCTGCCGCGCGGGTTCACCGGCCTGGATGCGATGGCGGCGCCAGACATCTGGATTCCCCTGACGGCGTGGAACGCGCTCCTTCCCGGCGCCTCGTCCGAGCTCACGGCCCGTGATTCGCGGTGGCTCACCGTGGTCGGACGCCTTCGTGCCCCTCTGTCGTGGGGCGACCGTCTGCGCGATCGCGTCGGGGCGATCCCCGTCCCGATTGGCCTCGCGCAGAAGGAAATCGAGAACATCGCCGCCCAGTTGCGCGCGAGCTATCCCGCGACCAACCGGGACATGCGGCTTGCGGTGCTCGGTCCGTCGAAAGCCGGCGCGCGCGCCCTGACGGTCGCGGCCCTGCTGCTGTGGACGCTGGTCGCGCTGGTCGTGCTGGTAGGGTGCGCGAACGTGGCGGGATTGCTCCTCGGACGGGCGGAGGATCGCCGCCAGGAGATGGCGGTCCGCGCGGCGCTGGGCGCGCGTCCGCGGCGGCTCGTCAGGCAGTTACTGACTGAGAGCGCCGCACTGGCGGCGCTCGCGATCGCTCTCGGCTTGCTGTTCGCCGCGGGAATCATCCGCAGCCTCCCTGCGCTGCTTCCTCCGATGGCGCTGCCGCTCGGCTTCGATTTCCGCCTCGATCTGCGTGTCATCGTCGCGACGTCGGCGATCGGCGCGGCGACCGTACTCGTCTTCGGGCTCTGGCCCGCGCTGGCGGTCTCGCGGCGCGCGCTCGCGCAGGCCGCGCGCGGGGCTGCCCCGGTCCGGAGCCGGCGAGGCTCGCCCAGAAACGTCCTCGTGGTCCTGCAAATCGCCGTCTCGTTCGTGCTGCTCGTCGCGGGCGCTCTTCTTGGTCTCAGCCTTCGCAACAGGCAGTCGATCGATCCGGGCTTCGAGGTGCGCCCGCTTCTGCTGGCCACCTTGTCACCTGTGGCAGCAGGCTACGCGCCGGCGGCATCCCGGGCGTTTTTCGATGACCTCGTCGTGCGGGCGAGCGCCGCACCTGGAGTCGAGCGCGTCAGTGTGGCGCGCCGGATTCCCCTCGATCCGAATGGCGGCGGCGCCGCGAGGGACATCGTCCTGCCGGATCGCCCCCTGCCGGCTGACGGCGTGCCGCTGCGCGTCAAATACAACACCGTGGCGGCCGGGTACTTCGAGATCATGGGAACCCGGCTCACCCGCGGCCGCGCGTTCGGTGTCCGAGATGGAGCACGCGATCCGAAGGTTGTCGTCATCAACGAGACGATGGCGCGGCGATACTGGCCGGACGGCCCGGCCATCGGCGAGCGTATCCGCGTGGCCGGCGCCGGAGCCGGCGAGTTCGAGGTCATCGGCGTCGTCGCCGACGGGAAGATCAACCGCCTGACGGAGCCGCCGCAGCCGTACTTGTTCTTTTGTTTCGCGCAGGTGCCCTCATCCGAGGCCACGCTCATCGTGCAGGCCGGCGCCGATCCCCGGCGCGCCGCCCCCGCGGTGCGCGAGGTCGTGCGCGGGCTCAACCCGCGTGTCCCGCTCCAGATGATGACGCTCACCGAGCACATGAAATACGCGTCCTACGAGGACCGCCTCGTGGCGACCGTGGTCACGAGCCTCAGCGTGCTCGGTGTGTCGTTGACGCTGATTGGGCTGTACGGCGTCGTCTCCTTCGTCGTTGCCTCGCGCACCAGGGAAATCGGCGTTCGCATGGCGCTTGGAGCTCGTCCCGCCGACGTGCTCCGCGAGGTCATGCGCCGCGCCGTCGTCCTGACGCTGATCGGCACCGGCATCGGCGTCGGTCTGGCGCTTGCGGCATCCCAGGTGCTCGTCAGTTCCCTGTACGGCATCAGCGCCGCGGATCCATCCGTGTTTGCCGCGACCGCCGCGGGGCTGCTCCTCGTCTCGCTTCTATCAAGCTGGCTTCCCGCCCGCCGGGCCATGCGCGTCAATCCAATCGACGCGCTCAGGCATTCTTAGGGCAATCAAACTTACGAGCCACGAGCCACGAGCTGCCATCAGCGTAAGATCTGTGCATGACGGAACGCCTCAACTATGCGGAAGCTTCCCCTGCCGGCTACCACGCCATCATGGGGCTCGAGCGCCACGTTCGAGCCAGCGGCTTGGAGCAGTCGTTGCTCGAGCTCGTGAAGACCCGCGCGTCTCAGATCAACGGCTGCGCCTATTGCATCGACATGCACACGAAGGATGCGCGCGCCGGAGGAGAGACCGAACAGCGGCTGTACGCGCTCAGCGCGTGGCGCGAGACCCGGTTCTTCACCGAGCGGGAACGAGCCGCGCTCGAATGGACCGAAGCGCTCACGCTCATCGCCGATGGCGGCGTGTCGGATGACCTGTACGAACGGGTCCGGCGGGAGTTCACAGAAGCAGAGCTCGTGAACCTCACGCTCGCCGTGGTCGTGATTAACGGCTGGAACCGCCTGGCAATTTCCTTTGCGACGGTGCCCGGGTCGTATCAACGCGAACAGGGCTAGAACCGCGCGGCCAGTCACTCCTCCCTGAGCACCACCATCGGGTCGACACCGGCAGCGTGCCGTGCGGGGATGAGCGCTGCGACCGCCATTGTCAGCAGCAGGAACGCCGCGGCAGCGGCGAATGACAACGGATCGACCGGTGCGGCGCCGTACATCCGCGACCGCACGACGAGCGCGGTCGCCACCGCTCCGCCGGTGCCCGCCAGCGCGCCGATCGCCGTGGGCGCCAGCGCCTCCCGTACGATGAGCCCCACCACGGCGTAGCCGGTCGATCCGAGAGCGAGGCGGACGCCAATCTCGTGGCGCCTCAGCGCCACGACATAGGACACCACGCTGTACAGTCCGCCGGCCGCGAGCAGGAGAGCGAAGATCCCGAGCGCGGCCACGCCACTTGCGAGGAACCGGCGCTCCGTGCCGGTGCTCTCCCGCCGTTCCCGCAACGTTGCGGGACTCCGTACAGGCACGCGGGCATCCACCTGCCGCACGACCGCCTGCAGCGCGGTCAGGTTGAACCGGCCGGACTCGTCGAAGAGTACGTAGAGCGTGCGGGCAGGCGCGTGCGCGACCGGCGCCGGGTAGTACAACATCGGGTACGAGTCCGGGCGGTAGCCGGTCGCGACGCCGACGACGCCGATGACCGTCACATCGAGCGCGGCGCCGTATTCGGAGTTCCGAGTGCCGATGCGGAGCCTGCGATTGAGTGCGTTGGACTCCAGGAACGTGCTGGCGAATGACTGATTGACGATGACGGAGCTGACGGGCGTGGCGCGCTCCGCGTCCGTGAACAGGCGTCCCTGCAGCAGCGGCACGCCGGCCGCGGCGAAGAAACCTCTGGAAGCGTGCGCCGCCAGCTGGTTCTTTCCCTCCCCCGGTCCCTGCTGCGGCAGCCAGATGCGCGCGGCAGCAGACATGTCCATGGCGTCGGTGATGAGGCCGCCTATCGAGAAACCTGCCGCGACGACGCCGGGCACCGACGATGTTCCCTCGAGCACACGGGCGTAGAAGTCGTCTGCCGCCTCGCGCCGCACGTTGAGCGGGTCGAGATCGAACGAAGCGATGAGCAGTCGTTCCGGCGGAACGCTGTCGGCCCGGCCGGTCTGCGCGTGGACGGTCTTCACGAATTGAGCGCCCGTGGCCAGCAGTCCAAGCGACAGCGCCGCCTGCGTGGCGATGAGCGCGAAACGCACGCGCGAGCGAGCCGGACCGGTCACGATCCGCGACAGCCCGCTCGGATCCGCGGCGCGCGAGGAGACGTGCAGCGCGGGTGCGAGCCCGAACGCGATCGCGGTGCCGACGGCCGTGGCGACCGTGAACAGCAGGACGCGTGCGTCCATCGGCAACGGCATGGGCCAGAGGTGCGCGACGAGCTTGAGGGCCCAGGAGGTCAGGGCCAGGCCTGCACCGGCCGCGATGATCGCGAGCAAGGCCGACTCCACGAGCACCTGGCGGACGATGCGCCATTTCGAGGCGCCGAGCGCGAGCCGCACGCGCCAGTCGCGGCTGCGCTGACTCGATCGCGCGAGCAGGAGGTTCGCCGCGTTCACGCAGGCAATCGCGAGGACGAGCAGCGGAACCATCATGAACCCGACGATCGCGGGGGCCGCCTTCACGGGATCGTTGAGCCAGACGCGGCCGACCGACACGGTCGCTCCCTGTTTTTCACCGGTGCGGTGCTCGTTGATCTGCCGCGTGAGCGAGGCCGCCTGCGCTGCGACCTGTTCGAGCGTCGTCCGCCGCCGCCCGATGTAGGTGAACGGCAGGTAGCCCGCGGCGACCACTGACACGGGACGCCGATCCGGCCCGCGCAGTGCCAAGTGCGCCAGGCTGAACGGCACCCACACGTCGATGCCGTAGCTGCCTTTCTGAACGCCGTGGAACTGCGGCGGTGCGACGCCGACAATCTCGAGGGCGGCGCCGTTCACGGTCAGGAACTGCCCGACGGCCTCCGGATCCGCCCGGAACCACCGCCGCCACAACGCGTGACTGATGACGACGGCCGCATGCCCATCGGCCTCGTCGCGCGGGAGGAAGACTCGCCCGGCCGCCGGCCGCACGCCGAGCACGTCGAAGTAGTTGCCCGTGACGAGCGCCCCGTCGAGCGCGGACGCTTCCCCGCGAAAGAAACCGGCGAATTCCACGCGGTAATGGGCGGCCAGATCCTGCAGCCCCGGCATGCCGCCCCGGAGCGTTTCGTATTCCTCGTGCGTCGAGGAGATCTCCCATATTCCGAACCGCGTGCGTGTCGACACACCCACACGAACCAGCTCCCGCTGATTCGTGACGCCCGGGAACGGGCGGAAGACCGCCGCGTTGATGAAGCTGAACGCCGCGGTGTTGGCGGCGATGCCGATACTCAGACTGGCAATCACGCTCACGGCGAACCCGGGCGATCCGGCGAGCGCGCGGCAGCCGAAGCGGAGGTCCTGACTGATGCCATGGAATATCCGCCCGCGGGGGCCCGGCACGCGGTGGATGAAGCGGGCCGCGCGGCGGACGGCGATTACGTCGGGCACGGCGCCGAGCGCCATCCGGAGCAGGCGCACGGCGGGGAACCGGCGGCTGGCGAACACCGTCGCCGCATGATGCAGCTCGCCGCTCCACTCTTCGATCCAGCCGTCGCGCGACGCGCGCGGAACCCACAGGGCCAGAATGCGAACGAGCGCCAGAGGCAGAGGGCTCATGAGCTGCTCCTGCGAGCGAACAGGCGGCCGAGCGCGCGGTAGCGGACTTCAGCCTCGCCGAGACGCCGCCGGCCGGCGGGCGTCAGCTCGTAGTAGCGGCGACGCGGCCGTCCTTCCTCGCGCGCACGATGGTTCGGCTCCCAGTCCGATCGCACGAGCGCCAGCGCCTCGAGCCGCCGCAGCGCCGGGTAGATCGTCCCGCTCGGGAGCCCCGTGACGTCCATGATGTCGAACCCGAAGCGGTGGCCCCGCTCGAGCGCCTGCAGGACGAACAGACCGGTGTACGACAGGGCGGGCACAGCCGTTGCCATGACTATGCGTATCTACATAGCCCCTCGCGCGGGAAATGTCAACCGCTCAGAGCCCGCGGTCAGATCGCCGGCAGGATGATCCCGGGGAGGACATCGGAGGGCGCGGGTTCACCGGGCCGGCAAGGCCGCCGCTCGGCGACGCCGCGCTCGTTCAACGCGAGGACGACGTACTGGTGGCTCCAGAGATCCGCGAGCCAGCATTCGCGCACGCCGTACTTCGCGAACCAGCCCACCCGCTCGTCCAGCCTGCCGATCCGCGGGTGCGGCGACAGGATCTCGACGACGAGGTCCGGCGCGCCAAACACCTTCTCCGTCACAATCGCTGCACGCGCGGAAGACACGAACAGCAGATCCGGCTGCACCACGAGCGCGCGATCGAAATCGAGGATGACGTCCATCGGAGCGAGCAGCACCTCTCCGAGTCCTGCCGCTTCGACGTGCGGGGCCATCGCCAGGTGGATCCGTCCGAGCAACCGCTGATGCGAGGTCCGTGGCGAGTCGGCGACACGCATGACGCCGTAGGCCAGCTCGCGCGGCAGCACCGTTTCTTCCGTGGCGAGGTACTCCTGCGTGGTCATCGTGCCCTCCTTGCGTCGCGCGCGAGGCCGGCGTCTCCGATACGTGACTTCCATGACATCCCTTCCGACCTCTCGACGACGACGACGATGCCATCGTCGTCGCGGAAATGCAAGAGACCGGATCGACTCGAACGCCGTCCTGTCTCCGGTCTCCTGTATGTCGGAGGCGCTATCGGGGTGGATTCTCTGGAAGGCTGGTACCACGATCCTCGAAAGCGCGTAAGTCTTGCCAACTGCGACTGCCTGGCTGACGCCCAACCCCTGCGGGCGGCAGGTACTCCCGTTCGGCGGCGCGCAGCGTCTTGTAGCGCCGGAAGACCTCCCGCTCGCTCTCGAGGCCCAGCGCCGATCGCCACGTGCTTCCGCGGAAGGTATGCGCGAGCATCGCGGGGCCATGGCGCAGTACGAAGCGCGGATACGTTCGCAGCACCGCCGGCAGGTGCCTGACCTTCATCCACCGCTCCGCGCGCCAGCGGAGGAACTCGATCGCCTCGCTCTCGAGGTGCGCCGTACGCACGACCGCGGTGGTCCCGTCGTACTCCTCCACCCGTTCGTTGACGATCAGATCGCGCCGCCGGAAATCCTCGGTCATCGGCGTGCCCGGGTACGGCGTCGGGTGCTGGATATACGGCCAGTCCACGTACCGCCGCGCGAACGACAGGTTCGCCTCGATCGATTCACGGGTATCGTCCGGATTGCCGACGATGATGCCGCCGACGACCCACAATCCAGCCCGATGCAGTTTATGGATCGCGGCGAGCGTGGCATTGCCTGTCCGCTGTCCCCCTTCGCGCCGCGCGTTCTTCGCCGACGCTCGAAGGAACGCCAAGTCGTCGTCGAGCACGTTCTCGATGCCGAGAAAGACGTAACGGAATCCCGCCTTCCGCATCAGCGGCGCGAGCGCGTCTCCGTGGTTCGCGATGGACGAGGTCATCGCCTGGACGATGTAGTGCACGTCGTTCAGCCCGGCTTCCACGATCGCCCGGCACAGCGACTCGAAGCGGGCGACGTTCAGCGTGATGTTGTCGTCGACGAGGAAGACCGCCCGTGCGCCGCAGGTTCTCGCGTCGGCGATGTCGGCGATTGCGCGGCTGATGTCGAACGTGTGGAAGTTCCTCCCACGCATCTCGATGATCGAGCAGAAGCTGCAGTCGTAGGTGCAGCCACGGGAGGTTTCGACGATATCGATCGGGCGGCCGAGAAATGTGTAGCCGGAGAGCACGCGCGCCCGTCTGTCCGGAAGCGCGAGCGTGCCGCCATCGAGGCGCGTGACCGGCCGGGAGGCGGCGTGGCAAAAGCCGCGGCCGGGACCGGGCCGGAACGAAAGACCCGCGATGCCGTTGACGTCGTGGTCCTGTGCGAGCGCGCGCAGCAGCTCGCGAAACGTCGACTCCCCTTCCCCTCGGACGATGAAGTCGACGCCGCTCGCCGGATCGTCGTACGCGTCGGGTGCGAGGCTCGGATCGTACCCGCCGGCCACGACCGTGACGTCCGGCTTGATCCCGCGAATCAGCCGGATCAGCCGCAACGCGGTGCGGCGCTGGAACGTCATGATCGAGAGGCCGACGACTTCGGGATCGAGATCGCGCATCAGGCGCTCGACGGTCGGCCCCACGGAACGCTGAACGAGAATCAGGTCGGCGATGGCCACCCGCTGGCCCGGCCCCGCGTTGGCCGCGAGCGAGGCGAGCGCCCCATTCGGCATGCGCATGGTCAGCGCGGGCGTGTGCTCGAACGAGTCAGGCATCGAGAGCAGCAGGACTCGCATCGGCGCAGTATACGCCGCACGTGCCGCCGCAAAGCCCGGCCGTACGGAAACAACTGCCACGGAGGAACACGGGATTAGCTACCACGGAGGAACACGGAAGAACACGGGACTAACTACCACGGAGGAACACGGAAGAACACGGGACTAACTACCGCGGAGGAACACGGAAGAACACGGGCGTAGGAGCACGATTCACGCCCGATTACCGCGGACGCCTGCGTCGAACGTGCGATACTGGGGGTACACCGCTTTCCTGAGCCTGCCGCACTGTCGGGTCAAGCCCCAGACTCATCAAGGCCTCCGGGTCTGGAGCTCGTCCATGGTAAAACGCTCAACGTCCGGTCGTGTGTCGCCTCCGGCCGGGCGGCCGAAGAACAAGCTGCTCGCTGCGCTTCCTCCAGAAGATTTCGCGCGGATCCTGCCACACTTGAAGACGATTCCGATCAAGGTCAGACAGGTGCTCTACAGGCGCGATGAGCCCGTTCGCCAGGTGTTCTTTCCCAATGGCGGGGTCGCGTCCATCACCGCCGCCATGAACGACGGCGCGATGGTCGAAATCGCGACGGTCGGCACCGAAGGGATGGTCGGGATGAACGCCTTCTTCGGCGGCGGGATGCTGGCCGGCGAAACGATGATCCAGGTGCCCGACACGAGCGCCGAGGCCATGGGAACGGACGCGTTCCAGAAGGAGATCGATCGGCAGGGCGCGTTTCACGACGGCATCCGCCGGTACTCGCAGGGACTGCTGACCCTTCTCATGCAGTCGACGGCGTGCATGGCGCTCCATCACGTGCAGGAACGCTGCTGCCGGTGGCTGCTGATGACGCACGACCGCGTCGGGCGCGACGAGTTCGACCTCAGCCATGAGTTTCTCGCGATGATGCTCGGGTCCACCCGCCCGACCGTGAGCGTCGTCGCGGCCACGCTCCAGAAGGCCGGCCTCATTCGCTATACGCACGGCCACATCACGATCGCCGATCGGCAGGGGCTGGAACGCTCGTCCTGCGAGTGCTACTCGACGGTGAAGGGGCATTTCGACCGGCTCGGTCTCTAGCCCGCGTTGTTCCTCGGCGCGGCGCGTTCGTGAATAGCGCGCCGGCGGCCTGAGGTTCCTCGCTGGCGCGTGGGAGGCGCGCGGCAACGCGTCCGCGGTGAATCCCGTTCCGCGCAGAATTTACACGGGCTCTCATGCCCCCTTGCTGGGCCAGCGGGTCACACTTTCATCATCACGGTGTCTTCCAGATGACTGGCAGGCGGAAGGCTTGCTGGAACACTCCGCGATCTCGTCAGCCGGGCGCGCGCGGGCGACCTCGAGGCCTGCGGCGGGGTCGTACGGGCCACCGGGCGAATGGGAAGGTCCTCGATCTGCTGCGGACCGTCTACGACGACTTCACGGAGATCCGCAAGATCGAAGGCGCCCGCGTCGCCTGACAGCGGCCCTGGAGAGCGTCGGGCAGCGGCCGGACTTACACGGGTGACGGAGAGCGTCCGTCGAGAATGTCGCGGCACGTGCGCAGGCACTCGGCGCAGATGCGACCCGACGGTGCGGCGATGAGCGGCCGGTCCGCTCCGGCCCGTTTGGCGCAGAACGCGCAGCGGGCCGTCACGCTCTTCTTCATGACGCCGCGGAAGGGAGCCGCCGGCCTTCCCTTCCGCGTCTTCTCCGCCGCGCCGACGCACGCATCGCACACATAGACGTGGGGCCCGGCGATCAGTTTTGGCACCTCCGCCGGCGGGCGCCCGCACCAGGTGCACACGGCGTCCGGGTTGACCTTGCGGGAGCGCCACACGCGGCTCCACCAGCTCCCCCCCGACTCGCTGACGATCTGCTGCACCCGCTGATGGCTCAGCGAAAGCGCCTCGGCGATCTCCCGCAGGGAGCCGCCGGCGAGGTGGAGCCGGCGGACGGCGGTGTGATAGTCGGCGCGCGCGAGCAGCGCCTGGCGGTCGGCTTCGTCGAAGGTGGTCCGCGTCGTGCGCGCCGTCTGGAGCAGTTCGGTGTCCAGCGTCATGGCAATGCTCCGATCTGTCTAGTCATCATAGACACAATATGTCTACCATGTCTAGACATGCGGCGTCAACGGGCGGCGCGCGGGCGCCCTCATCCCGCAGCCGGGCCGCCGTCCGCCGGGCGACAGGCGGCCGAACCCGCTGAGGACGCCCTCGAGCACCGGCAGCATCGTCCCCGCCCGTTTCATGCGGATCACGAGATCCCACAACGGCTCGCACTTCTTCCAGCCGGCGGCATACGCCAGGTGTCGTGCGCCGGGGAGGAGGTCCGCATGCGCGGACGCGCCACGGAGAATGGATCCCCATCGATAGAAGTCGCGGTAGGCACGCCAGTAGCCGCGCTCCAGTTCGCCGGCGGTCATCAGCGCCGGACGAAAGACCGTGTGCCGCGTGTCGTACAGATTCCAGTCGCGAACGGTGATGCGGCCTTGCGAGGCCACCCGCGCGTGCAACGCGGTCCCTGGGTACGGCGTCAGAATGTGGAAGGTGGCCGTCTCGATCCCGTGCGCGATCGCCCAGTCGACGGTGCGATCGAAGACCGACGCGTCGTCCGCATCCATGCCGAAGACGAAGCTGCCGTTGATCATGACGCCGAGACCGTGCAGCCGCCGGATGGCCGCGGCGTAGTCGCGCCGCAGGTTCTGGTACTTCCGCTGCTCGATCAGGTTGGCCGGCGTGATCGATTCGAACCCCACGAACAGGCTGCGAAGGCCCGCTTCGACCGCGCGCTCCAGCAGATGCGGCAGGAGCACCGTGTTGACGGTGCCTGCGGCCTGCCACAACCGTCCCATTCCCCGCATGCCATCGAACAACGCCGCCGCGAATCGGCGATCGCCGAACAAGTGGTCGTCGAGAAAATAGAGGTGGCGCCCCGGCAGCCGCTCGATCTCCGCGAGCGCGGCGTCCACCGTCTGCGTGTAGAACGATCGGCCCCCTTCGAAGAACGCCTCCTTGTAGCAGAAGTCGCAGACGTGTGGGCATCCGCGCGACACCACGATGGAGTTCGGGACGAGGTACAGGCCGCGTTTGATCAGATCGCGCCGGACCGGCGGAAGATCCGCGAGCGTACGCGTCCGCGACCGGTACACGGGCTTCGCGCACCCGCCGCGGAAGTCCGACAGGAACTGCGGCCACGTGTCCTCGCCGGGCCCGAGGAAGATCGTGTCCGCATGCTCCGCCGCTTCCGCCGGCAGGGAGGTGACGTGGAGTCCGCCAAGCGCGACGTGCGCGCCCCGGCGCCGGTAGTGATCGGCAACACGATACGCGCGATAGGCCGACGTGATGTAGACCTGGATGACGACGAGATCCGGCGTGTCGTCGAGCCGCAGCCGCTCGACATGCTCGTCCTGAATCTCCACCTCGTCGTCGTCACGCAGGTACCCCGCGAGCGTGGCGAGACCCAGCGGCGGGAAGAGCGAGTATTTGATCGGCCGCCAGAACGGGCTCGTGGCCTCGGTCAGGGCCGGCAGAATCAGTGTGACCTTCATCGCCGGATGTCCCCGGCGACCAGAATCGAGACCTCGCGCGTGCGCGGGCCGTCGAGTTCGGCGAGGAAGACGCGCTGCCAGCGCCCGAGCTGCAGGCGGCCATCGGCGACGTTGACCGCCGCGGAGGCGGACATCAGCAGCGCCCGGCAGTGGGCGTGTCCGTTGCGGCGTTCGCCGGGGAACAGGTTGATCGTGCGCACCGACGTGTCGTCGTGCCGGTAGAACGCTCCGGCGGGCGCCGTGCGCTCGAGCAGCGTGCCGAAGTCGGCCAGCAGCAGCGGCTCGTGCTCGTTGATGACGATGGCCGTCGTCGTATGGAGGCTCTGGATGTTGACGAGGCCGGTGTCCAGGCCAGCCTCGGCGACGAGCGCTTCAACACGCTCCGTCAGGTCGATGAATTCTGTCGGGTGTTCGGTCGCGATCCGGATACTGGCATGCCGGCAGGTCCTGGCCGAAGCGAGGGTGTGCATCGGGTGTCCTCCACGCGCGGCGCCCGCGGGCGTGCGGGTCGCGTTGCACCCGAAGCATCCGCTGCGGAAGGACTTGCAGTCTTCACCAGGGGGTGAGCATTTGGTGAGATGACGATGATGTGGGCCCGGCCTTCAGGCCGGGCGCCTCATCAACCCGAACGTCAGACCGATCCCGAAGACGGCTCCCTCGCCGAGCGCGAGGACGGCTTGGGTGATCGGGCCAAAACCCGGCTCGCCGATCAAGCGCCCCAACGGCGCCAGCGTGACCTGCGAGCCGTGGGCGGCTCGCGCGATCTCGTGTACCGTGCCGCCGACCAGCGGATACCCGGCGCGGGTCAGTGCCAGCGCCGCGAGGCCACATAGCGCCGAGGTGACGGCGGCCGCATACAGTCTCCGCCGTCCTCGGGGAGCCGCGAGGCCGCCTTCTGAACGGCGAGTGGCGAGGGCATACCCCATCCCAGCGGCGCTTCCGATCGCTAGCCCCTCCAAGGCGCCACCGACGTCGACGTCCAGGCCGAACAGCGCCGAGAGGCTCCATCGGCCGATCCACTCGACCCCGGCGCCGACAAACACGCCGCCCAGAGCCGCGCCGCCCACGAGCGCGATCGTACGGCGCGATCGGGCGATGGCTTCGGCGGTGGCCAGCCCCGCGCCCACACCGGCGCCTCCAATCGCACCGCAGCCACCGCCGATGACGGCGAGTACCGCCGCCACAGCCACCGGCGCCGAACTTTCCGGCGCGGCAGCCAGAACAAGCCCTCCCAGTGCTCCCGCGGCGACGCCGGCCAGCCCCGCGCCGGCCGACGCGCCTGCCCATCGCCGCGCCACCAGCCGCGCGGCCCGGCGCAGCCGTAAGGCGACGAGGGCGCGGGTCACCGCGATCGGCGCCGGCGCGCCCAAAACCGCCACCTGCGAGGCTTCCGGAGAATCCCAGCGCGTGTCGCGGAGCAGCGCCCGCGCGAGCGCGTGTCCCGGCCGGGTGCCAAGGCGCTTCAGCGCTTCGGATGTTCCCATGCCGTGGAGCAGCTCCGCCGCCTCGCGCCGCTCTTCTTCTTCGCCGGCGCTTCGCGCCACCCGGGTCACGCGTTCCAGAAGCGGCTCGAACATGTCGGCGTCGCTGCGAATCGCGGCCGGCGGAATCGGGGCACTCGCGTCGGCCGATGGCCACGCGCCGTCGTCCTCTTCTTCCACGACGCCGTCGAACACGAAACGGTACCCGTGGCGTGAAACCGTGCGGATGAAGCGCGGCTCGCGCGAGTCGTCGCCGAGCGTGCGCCGCAGCGTCCGGATCGCCTGGCTGAGCGCGCTGTCGGAGACGATCACATCGTTCCAGACCCGGTCGAAGATGTCGCGGCGGTGCACGGCCTCGTGGCGCCGCTCGATCAGAAACACCAGCAGATCGAAGTAGCGCGGGATGAGCGGCAGCTCGCGCCCCTGGCGGACGAGCAGCCTCCGGCGCGGCGACACGATGAACTCGGCGAAGCGGTACCGGTGCATCTACGCGACCGTCTCCCGGCGCGCCGCGGTGACTTCGGTTTCGATCAGGCGTCTCGCCACGTGGGTCTCCTGCATCGGGTGTCCGCCTCAGCCGCATTGTAGCGTGTGCCCGACGGTACATCCGCAACCATTCGGTTGCGACATGCGGCGGGCGCGTGTATCATGGCAACCGAGAGGTTGCATATGCCCACCGTGACAGATCGTATCGAGAAAAAGGTGCTCCTGCGTGCGCCCCGTGCGCGCGTCTGGCGGGCGATCGTCGACTCCCGGGAATTCGGCAAATGGTTCGGCGTGAAGTTCGACGGCCCGTTCAAAGCCGGCGAGGCCCTGCGAGGGGCCATCGTCCCGACCACCGTTGATGCCGAGGTGGCGGCGGCCCAGCAGCCGTACGCGGGCACGGTTTTCGAGATTACCGTCGATCGAATCGAACCCGAGCGGCTTTTCTCCTTCCGCTGGCATCCGTTTGCGATCGAGCCCGGCCGCGACTACTCGGGCGAGCCGACGACGCTCATCGCCTTTGCACTCGACGAGGTTGCCGGCGGCACGATGCTCACCGTTACCGAATCAGGCTTCGATCGCATTTCGCTGGAGCGCCGGGCGAAGGCGTTCACGGCGAACGAGCAGGGCTGGGAGATGCAGATGAAGCTGATCGAGAAGTATCTGGCCGATGGCGCGTAGCGCAAAGGCGACCGCGGAACTCGCCGGCTCCGCGCCGGTGTTTGCCGCGCTGGGGGACGGGACCCGGCTCCGCCTGGTCTCGCGCCTCTCCCGCGACGGACCGACCTCGATTACGCGGCTGAGCGCCGGCTTCCCCATCACCCGCCAGGCGGTTACCAAGCACCTGCGCGTCATGGAAGACGCGGGCCTCGTGCGCAGCGTGCAGCATGGCCGAGAGAGCGTCTGGCAGTTGGAACAGAAGCGTCTCGCGGAGGCACGCCGGCATCTCGAGACGATCTCGGCGCAGTGGGATGAGACGCTCGACCGCTTGAAGAGCTTCGTCGAATAGGGCTCGTCGATCTCGCCTGTCAGGGGCGAGGCGCCCCGGACGGGGTCGCGCGCGCGGCGAGCTCGGCCACGGCCGCGACGAGCGCTGAAGGCGCCAGCGGCTTGGCCAGGTGCATCTGGAAACCTGCCGCCAGCGCGCGTTCGCGCTCGTCGTCGCGCGCGCAGGCCGTGACCGCGGCGGCCGGGATGCGGGCGGCGTCCGCCGCCGGCTGCGACCGGACTTCGCGGATCAGCTCGTAGCCGTCCTGCCCGGGCATGGCGATATCGGACAGCAGCACGTCGATCCGTTCGCGGCTCCCGGCGAGCGTGTCCAGCGCATCGCGCGCGGAAGCGGCGGCCATCACGGTCGCGCCGGACGCTTCGAGCGCGGACACCATCATGTCGCGTGCATCGCTCTCGTCGTCCACCAGCAGGACGCGCAGCCCCGTGAGCCGGGGCGCGGGCGGTTCCACGCGCGAGGGGCGAACGAGTTCCCCTGACGCATGGTCCGCCGACCCGCGCGAATCCGCGATCGGCAGCGTGACCGTGAAGGTCGCGCCCTTGTCGAGTCCATCGCTCGTCACGTTGATCGCGCCATGGTGCGCCTCGACGAGATGCCGGGCGATGAACATTCCGAGCCCCAGCCCGCCCACCTCCCGCGCCGTCGTGCTGTCGGCCTGGCGAAACCGTTCGAAAACGTGCGGGAGGAAGGCGGGATCGATCCCGCGGCCGGTGTCGGTCACGTGCACGGCAACCGACCGGCCGGCAATCCGCGCGCCGATGACGACGCGCCCGCCCGAGGGCGTGAACTTGACCGCGTTGGTCAACAGATTGAGAAACACCTGCTCGAGGCGGGAGGCCGACGCCGTCATCCCGCCGCTCCACGGCCAGCGAGCCCACCGGCTGGAGGAAGAAGTAGTCCGCCAGCAGCGTCGAGATCAGGGTCGCGAACAGTCCGGGCCCGTAATTGCCATACCAGGCCCCGAGGATCACGGCGGCCGGAAATACCGCGAGCGGATATCGCCCGTCGAGTACTGGCTGGAGGAGCCGCTGGGCGCCCGCCGCCGACAGGCAGATCGCCAGCGTCACCGTGTACTTGAGAACGTCGCGACGACGGGTGGCGCTGTTCGACGTCAGGGACGTGCAGGCTGGGAGAATCGCCAGCGCGGTCGCAGGGGAGGCAGGGTCATGTTACCACGCTGGCCGAGGCGAGAGCGCACGGCGGGCCGACCTCAGCCGTGGAGTCCTACCTCGGCGGTGCGCACTGGCTCGACCGGAGCTCGAAGACTTCGCGCAAGCCGGTCACATTGAACTCGGCGACAGCGGGAGGCGCGTTGTGCGGCGTGTACCCGAACCGCAGCGTACGGGCCGCGAGAAGCTGCCCGACGAGTCCCGCCCCGTCTGGCGCGAACAGCGCGTCGTGGTCGTCCGAGTCCGGCCACCGCTCGCTCAACTCCGGACCGTCGTCGAAACGGATGCGCACACCGTGCTTCTCGTCCTGCGGCTCGATTTGCGCGGCCGATTCGATGAAGACGAATGCCTCGGAACGTTTCGAGATGCAGCGGACCACGAGGATCGGGCGCGCGTCGCGCCGCTGCCAGAGGTGCACCTCGTTGTTGGACAACAGCTCGAACGCCGCGGCGTGCCGCTCGTCGCCGATCCACCGCCGGTTGGAGGCGTTCCACTTGCGCGGCCCGTCCGCAGGTCTGACCGGTCCGGCAGGTTCCGCTGCCGCCGTGGCGGCAACGGGTGCCGGCGCACGCGCCGGCTGGCGCGACGAGGCGCTGAGGAATTCGTAAGTGCCCACGCCCGCGACGACAAACGCGACGGCGATCATCAGGAGCTCACGGCCGCTGACGGAAGCACGCGCCGGCGGGGACTGCCGCTCGGCGGCCGCGGCAGTCACGGTCGCGGCCGTCGTCGCAGGCGGCCGCGCCTCGGCGCTGAAGCCGGGAACGGCGAGCGGGTCGATGCGGTGCTGGCTGCACTGCTCGCAGAACAGCATCGCGTCCGGAACCTCGCGCTCGCACTGCAGGCAGTGGTTCATGCACACAGCTCCTGATAGGGCTCAATCCCCCGGGGCAAGAGCCGTACCACGGGTGAAACGGGCGTAAGTGCATGATCCTGGCGGTCCGCCGCCCGGGTGCGCCCACAGAAGTGCACGCGAGTGACAGTTCTGACGCGGCGGACCCGCTCTCTTCCACACGACTTTCTCGAGCCCACCGGGCGGTCGCGCGGGGCCGGGCGATGTGCTATATATGTAGCATCTATGCTATGCTCCTAACATGACATCGCCGCACGCCGCACTCACCCGCCGGGAGCGGGAGATCATCGACATCCTCTACCGCCGCGGGCGCGCGACGGCCGGCGAGGTCATGCGCGACCTGGCGGGCGGCCCGAGCTGCTCGACCGTCCGGACGCAGCTCCGGGTGCTCGAATCGAAAGGCCACGTCCGCCACGAGGAAGTCGGGCTCCGCTATGTGTACATGCCGGCGCTGCCACGCCATGCCGCGCGGAAGTCCGCGCTCCGGCATCTGGTCGAGACCTTCTACGGCGGCTCCACGGAGAAAGTCGTGGCGGCCCTGCTTGGCGCCGAGCACGCGAAGCTGTCACCCGAAGAACTGGATCGCATCGCGGAACTGGTCGAGAAGGTACAGAAGGAAGGCCGGCGATGATGCTCCCCTTCGATGCCACCATCCGGGTCTCGCTCATCATCCTGATCGCGTTGGCCGGCACGCTGGTGTTCCGGCGCCGCTCCGCCGCGGTTCGCCACTGGGTGCTCGCGCTCGGCATCGCCTGCGCCGCTCTCTCGCCGCTGCTGCACGTCTTCCTGCCATCGTGGGACATCGACATCATCGCGTTTTCGTCCGCCCCGCCAGGCGCCGCGGCGCCGCCAGCGGTCACGACGGCGGTCGCGGTGCAGCACCTCGGGACACCTTCACCTCAATTGGGTCCTTCAGAGGTTGGCCAGGGCGCGCCGCGCGGGCGGATCCCGCTGTCCGCGGCGGTGACCATCGTGTGGCTTGCCGGAGCCGCGGTCAGCGTGTCCGTGCTCCTCGTCGGCTCGAGGCGTCTGTCGCGAGTGGCCTCGGCCGCCCGGCCGGTCCGGACCGGACCCTGGGTCGACCTGGCGGCGGACCTGTGCCGCACGATTGGTCTCTCCCGCCGTGTCTCATTGCTTCAGAGCGACCATCCGACCCTCCTGGTGACCTGGGGGCTCGCACGACCGAAGATCATCCTGCCCGCCGGTGCGGCCGACTGGCCGCGCGATCGCGTCCGGATCGTCCTCGGGCACGAGGTCGCGCACATCCGCCGTGGCGACTGGGCCGCCCAGATGATCGCGGAGATACTGCGCGCCGTGTACTGGTTCAACCCCCTGTTGTGGATCGCGTGCACGCGCCTGCGCGAGGAAAGCGAGCGTGCGTGCGACGACGCGGTGCTGACGAGCGGGGTGGAATCGGCCGACTACGCCTCGCATCTGGTGGACCTCGCCCGAACTCTGAACGTCGCGCCGCGGGTGCCCGGACCCGCGCTCGCGATGGCCCGCGCATCAAGCCTGGAAGGGAGAGTCAACGCCATGCTGAATACCCGCCTCAATCGCCGCCCGCCCAGCCATGTCACCCGCGTCGCGACCGCCGTGGTCCTTGTCGCGCTCGCGATCCCGATTGCCGTTGCGGCACAGCATCGGTTCTCGACAGTCGCCGGAACGGTGCTCGATCAGACCGGCCGCTTCATGCCCGCCGCGACGTTGACGCTGACGAACACGTCGAACGGCGCAAAGTACGAGGTTCGTACCGACGGAACGGGCCGCTTCGTGTTCGTCGGCCTGCCGCCGGGCGACTATCGGTTGTCGGTGGCGCAGCCGGGCTTCATGTCCTTCAGTGAGTCGCTCGCGATCGCCGGAGATCTGAACCGTACGATTACGCTTCAGATCGGTGCACTCCAGGAGACCGTTACGACGACCGGCAACGCGGCCGCGGCGCCTGATTCGACTGCCGCCCAGCGGCCGGAAGTCCGCGAACGCGCGGACCGGGCGCGGCAGCAGGCCGCGGCGAAGTGCGCCGGCGGCGCCCTCACCGGCGAGGCGGGAGGGAACATCCTGCAGCCGATGAAGATCGTCGACGTCCGTCCGGCGTACCCCGAGGCGCTGCGGGCCGCCGGCATCGGCGGCGTCGTCACGCTGGAGGCGGTGATCGGCACGGACGGCACGGTTCGCGAGTCGAAGGCGGTGGCGCCGTCGACACCGGAGTTCGAAGCCGCGGCGACCGACGCCGTGCGCCAATGGGAATTCACGCCGACCTATCTGAACTGCACGCCCATCGAAGTCCGGATGAAGGTGACCCTCAACTTCGTGCCGCAGCGGTAGGGCCGCCGGCATTCGCCGCGGGAGCGGTTTCGGGGCGGATCGGCCCGGGATGAGGAGATCGGCCGCATGCTTCATATAATGACTGCATGCTGATCGCCTCGTGTGCGCGCGGGCTCATCGCCTGATGCCGGAGACCATGCCATTGCCGGCGGAATCGCCGGACGCGCCGCCAGCCTCTCCTCCGCTGTTCAGCCACGAGCAACTCGAGGCGCACGCGCTCGCGCTGGCGGCCGCGCACGCGGTGTCGGCCGACCCGCGCCGCGCCCGGCCGCTCCTGCCGCAGCTTGACGAGAGCGGCGCGCGCCTCGAAGAGGCGTACCAGTTCCTCTCCACCATCGCGCGCACCGACCCGCAGCCGGTCGCCTCGGAGGACTGGCTGCGCGACAACTACCACGTCGTCCAGGATCAGGTCCGCGAAGTCCGCCAGGATCTGCCGCGAAAGTTCTACCTCCAGTTGCCGAAGCTCGCCGAGGGTCCGTACGAGGGATACCCGCGCGTCTATCTGATCGCGCGCGAGCTCATCGCGCACACCGCGGGGCGCTTCAATCTCGAGACGCTGGTCGACTTCACGACGGCGTATCAGCGCGTCGCGCCGCTCGCGATCGGCGAGACGTGGGCGATTCCGATCATGCTCCGGCTCGGCCTGGTCGAGGAACTGCGGCGTCTGGTGGAGGGCGTCGTCTCGGCGCGCCACAGCCGCGAACAGGCGCGGAAATGGGAGGCCGCGCTCGCCGCGCGCACGACGCATCGCGAACCGGACTTCGATCGGATCCTGCAGGCCGAAGCCGCGGGCGGCGCGCGATTGTCCGCGGCGTTCGTCGTGGAGCTGATGCAGTGGCTCCGCGACCAGCCGGCGTCAGCGGCGCCTGCCTGGCAGGCCCTGCAGCGCGCGCTCGAGGCGCAGGGGGACTCGCCCGAAGAGCTTCTTCGCGTCGAGCACCAGCGCGAGGCGACCGACCAGCTCGCGATCGGCAACGTGATCACGAGCATGCGCCTGCTGTCGTCGATCGACTGGGCGGTGTTCTTCGATCGCGTCAGCGTGGTGGAGCGGATCCTCGAGAACGATCCCGCCGGCGCGTACGGGGAGATGGATTTCGCGACCCGCGATCGCTACCGGCACTCCGTCGAGCAGCTGTCGCGGCGGTCGGCGACGCCCGAGCTCGCCGTGGCGGAGCGCGCGATCGCGCTCGCCCGTCACGCGCACGAGCACGATCCGAAGAACGACCGCCGCCATCACGTCGGCTACTACCTGATCTCGCGCGGACGCTTCAGCCTCGAAAAGGAGCTCGCGTACTCGCCCCACGCGCGCGAGCGGCTCGCCCGCTTCGTCTTCGAGCATCCGGCGATCGGGTATCTCGGCACGATTGCCGTGGCGACGGCCCTTGGCGTCTGGGGGCTCATCGCGTATGCGGGCCGGCAGGGCGCCACGCCCGGTGCGCGGTGGCTGGTCCTCCTGGCGACCCTCCTGCCCGTCAGCGAGCTGGCGATTGCGCTGCTGAACTCCCTCCTCACGTCGATGATTCAGCCGCGTCCACTGCCGAAACTGGGCTTGCGCAAGGGCATTCCAGCCGAGGATCGAACCATCGTCGGGGTGCCCGCCATCATCGGCTCGGAGGCGCACATCGAGTCGCTGTTCCACGATCTCGAGGTCCGGTTTCTTGCCAATCGCGATCCGTACCTCCATTTCGCGCTGCTCAGCGACTTCGCCGACGCGCCGGCCGAGGTCGACGAAGGTGACGGCCATCTGCTGACACTCGCGGTGGCGAAGGTCGACGCCCTCAACGAGCGGCATGGAGCCGATCGCTTCTTCCTGTTTCATCGCCAGCGCCGCTGGAACGCCGGCGAGCAACGCTGGATGGGATGGGAGCGCAAGCGCGGGAAGCTCACCGAGTTCAACCGCCTGCTGCGGGGCGCGACCGATACCAGCTTCATCGTCACCCACGGCGACGTCACGATCCTGCCGTCGATCAGGTACGTGATCACCCTCGACTCCGACACCCAGCTGCCGATGGAGGCCGGACGCCGCCTCGTCGGAACCTTGTCGCACCCGCTGAACCGGCCCCGGTTCGATGCGCGATTGCGGCGGGTGACGGAAGGATACGGCGTGCTGCAGCCGCGCGTGCAGGTCAGCGTCGAGAGCGCGGCCCGGACGACCTTCGCGCAGGTCTTTGCCGGCCACGTCGGCCTCGATCCGTACACCACCGCCGTGTCCGACGTGTATCAGGATCTCTTTCACGAGGGCAGCTACGTCGGCAAGGGCATCTACGACGTCGATGCCTTCGACGCGGCTCTCGACGGCCGGGTCCCCGAGAACGCGCTGCTCAGCCACGATCTCTTCGAGGGCCTGTATGCGCGGGCGGGCCTGTGCACCGACATCGACCTGGTCGACGACTACCCGTTGAACTACCTCGCGTTCGCGGCGCGCCAGCACCGGTGGGTCCGCGGCGACTGGCAGATTGCCCGGTGGCTCTGGCGCACCGTACCGGACGCGAACGGCCGGAAGGTGCCCAACCGGCTCCCCGCCATCGCAAGCTGGAAGATCCTCGACAACCTCCGGCGGAGCCTGCTCGCGCCCGCGCTCGTCGCGCTGTTCCTGGCGGGCTGGACGATGCTGCCGGGATCCGCCATGGTCTGGTCGGGCCTCGCCCTGCTGGTCCTCGCCTTCCCGGCGTACATGCAGGTGGGGCGATCGCTGTCCAGCCGTTTTCGCGGCGTGCCGCTGCGCGAGCACGTCCTCGCGGAGCGCGACAACGTGATCGCCAGCGCCACGCAGGCGTTCCTTTCCACTGTGTTCCTGCTGCACCAGAGCTGGGTAATGCTCGACGCGATCGGACGCACGCTCGTGCGCCTGCTCGTCACGCGCCGGCACATGCTCGAGTGGGTCACCGCGGACCACTCCGCCCACGTCGAGGCCACCGTGGGCGACGTCGTCCGGCACATGATCGCGACGCCGCTTGTCGCCGCGGCGATTGGGGTGGGTGTCCGTCTGGTCGCGCCCGCTCACCTGCCGCTCGCGCTTCCCATTGTCGCGCTCTGGTGCCTGTCACCGGCGCTCGCGTATGAAACGGGGCGTCCGCGCTCGAGCCGCCGCACGGCCCTCACGCACGCGCAGCGGACGGCCTTTCGCCGGATCGCGCGAAAGACGTGGCGGTTCTTCGACGATCTCGTGAAGCCGGAGGATCACTGGCTGATCCCCGACAACCTGCAGGAGAACCGCCGCGAGCTCGTCGCGCACCGCACGTCGCCGACCAACATCGGGCTGCAGCTGCTCTCGACGCTGGCGGCGCTGGACTTCGGGTATATCACCGTCGAGGCGTTCCTCGGCCGGCTGGAAGCGACCTTCGTGACGCTGCTCGCGCTGCAGCGGTACCGGGGCCACTTCTACAACTGGTACAACACGCGGACCCTCGAGCCGCTGGCGCCGTGTTACATCTCGACCGTCGACAGCGGCAACCTGGCCGGGTACCTCGTCACGCTGCGCGGTGCGCTTCTCGAGATCGGCGAGCGCCCCCCCGCGGTCGACGCGTCGTTCCTGGAAGGGCTCGAGGATCTCGTCGGCCTCGTCGAGGAGGAGATCGCGCGCGGTGAGGCGGACGCGGGCAGGGGCGCCGGCACGATCGCGCTGAAAAAGGATCTCGCGCACTTGCGCACCGAGCTCGGCCATCGGCCCGGCACGGCCGCGGCATGGAAGTCGCGGCTGACGCTGCTCCGCGACCGCATCTCCATTGTCAGCGTGCTGCTGCACGAGCTCGAAGAGCCGCTGCTCGCCACGAGCGCCGCGCCGGGGGCCCAGGTGTTCGGCGACGCGGGCTATTGGCTGGACCAGGCGGCCGCCGCGGTCGCCGATCGGATGCGGGACCTCGAACACCCCATTCCGCGCGCGGAAATCGTCGAGCGCGCCGAACGGCTCGCCTCCCTCGCCGACGATCTTGTCGAGGAAACCGAATTCGACTTTCTTTTCGACAAGGAGCGGCAGCTCTTTTCGATTGGATTCAACGTCTCGGAAGGCCGTCTCGACGCGTCGTACTACGACACGCTGGCGTCGGAAGCGCGCCTGGCCAGCTTCCTGGCGATCGCGACCGGCAAGATCGATCAGGCCCACTGGTTCAAGCTGGGCCGGTCGCTGACGCCGAGCGGCCGATCGCGTGCGCTCCTCTCGTGGAGCGCCTCGATGTTCGAATACCTGATGCCGCTGCTCGTGATGCGCACGTATCCGGGCACGCTCCTGCACGAGACGTACGAAGCCATCGTCCGGCGCCAGCTCCAGTACGGCGAGCGGCGCGGCGTGCCCTGGGGGATCTCGGAGTCCGCCTATTACGCGCAGGACCTCGACGGCAACTATCAATACCGCGCCTTCGGCGTGCCGGGGCTCGGCCTCAAACGCGGGCTCGCTGACGACCTGGTCATCGCCTCGTACGCCAGCTTCCTCGCCGCCCCGCTGGCGCCGGAGGCGGTGCTCGCCAACGTCGAGCAGCTTCGAGCCGCGGGACTCGAAGGACAGTACGGGTTCTACGAGGCGATGGACTACACCATCGATCGACTGCCGAAGCAGCACGCCGGCGGAATGGCCGTGCGCACCTACATGGCGCACCATCAAGGCATGAGCCTGGTCGCCATCGACAACGCGATCAACGCCTGGCCGATGCAGAACCGCTTTCACGCGGACCCGCGCGTGCAGGCCGCCGAGCTGCTGCTGCACGAACGCATTCCGCACCTCGTCCCGCTGACGAATCCGCCGCTCGAAAAGGCCGAGCATGTCCCGGCGACGCGGCGGCTGCCGTCGCTCCATGTGCGCCGCTATGTCACGCCGCACACCCTGAGCCCGCGCACCCACTTCCTGTCGAACGGGTCCTACACCGTCATGGTGACCAATGCCGGCGGCGGATACAGCCGCCGGCAGAACCTCGCGCTGACGCGATGGCGCGAGGACATCACCGGCGACGGCTGGGGCGCCTTCATCTACGTGCGCGACCTGGACTCGAGAGAGGTCTGGTCGACCACGTTTCAGCCGACCGAACGCGAGCCGGATGAGTACGAGGTGACCTTCGCGCCGGACCGCGCGACGTGGCGGCGCGTGGACGGGACCATCGAGACGCGGACCGAGATCGTCGTCTCGCCGGAAGACGATGTGGAGCTGCGGCGGGTGTCGCTGACGAATCACGGACGCGAGGCGCGCAGCTTCGATCTCACCAGCTATGCGGAGGTGGTGCTGGCGCCGGGGGACGCGGACCTGTCGCACCCGGCGTTCAGCAATCTGTTCATCGAGACGATCGCCGTGCCCGAACGCGACGCGTTGATGTGCCTCAGGCGGCCGCGCAGCGGCACCGACCGGCCGCACCTGATTCACGTGCTCAGCGGACGCGGCCGCCTGAGCGCCGCAACGGAGTACGAAACCGATCGCGGGCGGTTCGTCGGCCGCGGCCGCGGCCTCGATCGCCCGATTGCGCTGCAGACGACCGCGCGCCTCGCGAATACCACCGGTCCCGTTCTCGATCCCATCGCCAGCCTGCGGCAATCGGTGCGCATTCCGCCGGGCGGGACGGCGCGGATCGCGTTCACAACCGGATGTGCCGACACCGAAGAGGGCGCGCGGCAGTTGATCGAGAAGTATCACGACCGGCGCGCGGTCGCCCGCGCGCTCGCCCTGGCGAGCACCCACAGCCAGATCGAGCTGCGGCACCTCGGGCTCACCATTGACGACACGATGACGTTTCAGCGCCTGGCGGGCCGTCTGACGTACGCCGATCCGCGCCTGCGGTCCGTCGACGCGGTGCGGCGAAACACGCGCGGGCAGGCCGAGTTGTGGAAATACGGCATTTCCGGCGACGTGCCGATCCTGCTCGTGCATGTCAAGGAGGCCGGAGAGGTCGAGCTGCTGCGCGACCTCCTGAAGGCGCACGAGTATCTCCGGCGCAAGGGCCTGGCCTTCGATCTCGTCGTGCTGAACGATCACGCGTCCAGCTACCTGCAGGACCTGCAGAACACGCTGCTCCAGATGGTCGAAAGCAGTCCCGAGCAGGGCTGGGTGGATCGTCCGGGCGGCGTCTTCCTGCGCCGGGCGGACTTGATGCCGTCCGAGGACCGGACCCTGCTCGAGGCGGTGGCGCGCGCCGTGATGGACGGCGGCGATGGGGGCCTTCGCGATCAGTTGAAGCGTCCGCAGATTCCGTTCGGGCCGGAACGCGGCATGATTCCCGAGCTTGCCACCCAGGCCCTGGTCGGTCGTGAATCCGCCGCGCGCAGCCCGGTGCCTCCCGCCGGCCTCGAGATGGACAACGGCGCCGGCGGATTTGCCGACGATGGTCGCGAGTACGTCATCTCCGTCGATGACGCCGCCGGCACGCTGCCGCCCCGACCGTGGTCGAACGTCGTCGCGCATCCGACCTTCGGGTTCGTGGCGACGGAGTTGAGTCCTGGCTGCACGTGGTCGAGAAACAGCCACGACAACCGCTTGACGCCCTGGAGAAACGACCCCGTCAGCGATCCTCCCGGCGAGGCGATCTTCATCCGCGATGAGGAGACCGGGGGATTCTGGTCCGCCACGCCGCTGCCGGCTGGCGGCGGCCAGCCGTACACCGTGCGGCACGGCCAGGGCTATTCGGTGTTCGAGCACGCCCGGAACGGTCTCGCGTCGACGCTGCTGGTGTTCGTGCCGCCGGCCGACGAAGTGAAGGTGTTTCATCTGACCCTTCGCAACCACTCGACGGTGGCGCGACGGTACACGGTGACGGTGTACGTGGAATGGGTGCTCGGCGAAAACCGGTCCCGCTCGCAGCCGCACGTCGTCACGAGCCGGGACCCGGAGACAGGGGTGCTCTTTGCGCGCAACGCGTTCCGCCAGGAGTTTGCCCATCGCGTGGCGTTTCTCGATCTCGATCCCGGCGAGGCAAAGACGGCAACCGGCGACCGAACGGAGTTTCTCGGAAGGAACGGCAAGCTCGCCCGGCCCGCCGTCATGCGGCGCGTGTCGCTGTCGGGTCGCACAGGCGCCGCCCTGGATCCCTGCGGCGCCATCCAGGTCGCCGTTGTCCTCCAACCGTCGGAGACTCGAACGCTCGTCGGACTGCTCGGTGACGCGGTGGACTTTGCGGCGGCGCGCGAGCTCGTCCGGAAGTACCGCGATCGACGGGCAGTGGATGACGCGTTGCACCGCGCGGCCGGGTTCTGGAATCGACTGCTGGAGACGATCGTCGTCAAGACGCCGGATCGCGGGTTGGACCTGATGCTCAACCGCTGGCTTCCCTATCAGACACTTGCGTGCCGTGTGTGGGGCCGATCGGCGTTTTACCAGTCGAGCGGCGCGTTCGGCTTCCGCGATCAGTTGCAGGACGTCCTGGCGCTGCTCTTTGCGGCGCCGCACCTGGCGCGGACCCATCTCCTGCAGGCGGCGTCGCGGCAATTCCTGGCGGGCGACGTGCAGCACTGGTGGCACGAGCCTGGCGGCCAGGGCGTGCGCACGCGGTTCTCCGACGATCGGCTCTGGCTGGTGTACGCGGCGCTGCAGTACGTCGCGTCGACTGGAGATGACGCCGTCCTGGACGAGCAGGTGTCGTTCCTGGAAGGCCGGGCACTCGAGCCCTACGAGCACGACGCGTACGATCGTCCGTCGATCTCCGTCGAGAGAGCGTCGCTGTACGAGCATTGCGCGCGCGCCGTGGCGATCAGCCTGGCGACCGGAGCGCACGGCTTGCCGTTGATTGGCACCGGAGACTGGAACGACGGGATGAACCTGGTGGGATTCGAGGGCCGTGGCGAAAGCGTGTGGCTCGCGTGGTTCCTGCTCTCGATCCTGCCGCCGTTCGCCGCCCTGGCGGAGGCTCGAGGGGACGGGTCCCGCGCGGCGCAGTATCGCGCGCACGTCGAGCAGCTGACGGAGAGCGTCGAGGAAGCCTGGGACGGCGAATGGTATCGCCGCGCGTACTTCGACGAGGGGACGCCGCTGGGGTCGAAGGACAACACGGAGTGCCGAATCGATGCGATCGCGCAGTCGTGGGCCGTCCTTGCTGGAACCGGCGACCCCGTGCGTGCGCGACAGGCCATGGAGTCGGTCGACACGCATCTGGTCCGGCGCGAAGACGGACTTGCCTTGCTGCTCGCGCCGCCATTCGATCGGATGGTGCCAACGCCTGGCTACATCAGAGGCTACGTGCCTGGTGTGCGGGAAAACGGCGGACAGTACACGCACGCGGCGCTGTGGAACGTCATGGCGTTCGCGCGGCTTGGCGACGGCAATCGCGCGATGGAGCTGCTCGCGATGCTGAACCCGGTGAACAGGGCGCGTACGCCGGCAGACGTTGCCCGATACCAGGCGGAACCCTACGTCGTGGCGGCGGATGTGTACTCGAACCCCGCGCACAACGGCCGCGGCGGGTGGACGTGGTACACGGGGTCCGCCGGGTGGATGTATCGGATCGCGATCGGGAATCTCCTGGGATTGACGCTCAATCGCGGGGCCCTGCACATCGACCCGTGTATCCCAGATACCTGGCCCGGCTACGAGGCGGTGCTCAAGACGCTCAAGGCCGAATTCAAGATCGTCGTCGACAATCCGGAGAGGGTGAGCCGCGGCGTGCGTGTCATGGACCTCGACGGCACGCCGGCACAGGGCGATATTGCCCTGGCAGACGCCGTGGGGACGCACATCGTCCGCGTCGTGCTGGGCAGATAGAACCAGCGGCGGCACGGGGCCCAGAGGACGGTCGAGCCACTCGTTGCAGTTCTTGGATCCACGCTGCGGGAGGTTCCGCGACGCACCGACCGGCTAGCGCGGGTGTAATATCTCAGCAGGGTCAAGATGGAGTTCGACCATTCCGACCGCGATCGTCCCGGAGCGAGTCCGGATTCCGCAGCGCCAGGTTCAGGCAGGCGAATCGAGAACGCACGCGACGGGGACAGCGGTGAGCAGCAGCGTGAGGCCGCGGAGGAAAACCGCGAGATTGCCGAGGAGGAGCGCGCGGCCGCCGAGGCGGCGCGTCGGACGGACGAAGGCCTCCGAAGGATGGCCGAGGAGGTTCGGACCAGGGAGGAGGCCGCCCGCCTTGCAGCCGAAACGACGCGGCTGGCTGCCGAACAGGCCAGGCGCAACGCCGAACATGTGCGGGAAGCGGCGGAAGCTGCGCGCGACGCGGCGGGCAAGGCTCTGGGCGCGCGCGACGATCTGGTGGAAGCCGCACAGGCGCTCCGGGATGGTCTCGCCGACCAGCAGCGGCAGCTGGATGAGCTGCGAGAGACGACAGAAGACATGAAAGGCACGATCGTGCCTAAAACCCCCAAGGCCGGCGTCTGAGGCCGCACACCCGCGCACAGGTGGACTCTGTCTTCGCAAGTTGGTGACGTCGCGTTCGTGCCGCGTCTTCCTCGCCGGCGAGCACCTTGCGTTGGAGAGCCAGTAGCCGACAGGGTTCTCAACGCCCGAACGGGTCTCCGCGGCGGCCCGGGCGCTTTCGAAAGACTCGATCGACCACGCCCCACAACAGCAACAGCGGTCCGAGCAGTGCCGCCGCGTAAGTGGCGATGGTTGTCCTTCCCGGCCCGGTCAGCATCATGCCGATCTGGTTGCGGAACGGATCGTCGTTCACGAGGTACGTCCAGGTCGATGACGGTCCTCTGATCCCGATCTCGTCAAGGGCGATCCGGCCGTCCTTGACGCGCACGTCTTTCAGAAGGTCGAGCGCCACGTTGTCGATCGCCTCTTCCATGCGCCGGAACGCCGCCGTAGTCTCCTCGGTGAAGTGCCGCAGCGGGTCGCGGCCGCCGAGCGCGACGAGGTGAATCCCCTCGCGCAGATCGGCGGCGAGTGCCAGGTGGTCGCGCCAGGCTCGATCGATCGCGAACAGCATCACAGCGCGCTCTGCGCGCTGAACGGCGTCCTCGCCGGCCTCCTCGACCAGCGCGCGCCGCCGCTCCGGCTCGCGCTGCCAGATCTCCGGCACGTCGTCGCCGCGCAGGATCGCCTGCCTGATGGTCATGACCTCGCGGCGTTGGTCCTCGATGGCCGACGCGTAGCGCCACAGCGTCTTTCGAATCTCGAGGTTCTGTCCTTCGACGATGCGCTGAGCGCGCGCCATCTCGGCGCGCACGATGGGGTGGTCGAACGGCTCGTCGCGTTTCGCGGTCACCACGCGGCCCGCGATGAGCGTCTCGATGCCGTAGCGCACCAGCAGTTCGTCTTCGAGGCTCGCGAAGAAACGCGACTCCCCCGGATCCCCCTGGCGCCCGGCGCGGCCTCGAAGCTGGAGATCCACGCGGCGGCTTTCGTGGCGATTCGTTCCGATCACATAGAGGCCACCGAGCGCCGCGACCTGCGCGTGTTCCTCCTCGTGCTCTCCCCCGAGGCGGATATCCGTCCCGCGCCCGGCCATGTTCGTGGAAATGGTGACCGCCCCTGGCGCGCCGGCGCGTGCGACGATGCGCGCTTCCATCGCGTCGTTCTTGGCGTTCAGAATCTCGCACGCCACGCCGGTGTCACGGAGCCGCGCGGCGACGCGTTCCGACTCCTCGATCGTCAGAGTGCCGACGAGAACAGGCCGCCCGGAGGCATGTGCCCGCTGGATCTCGCCGACGGCCGCCCGTTCCTTCGCCTCCCGATGCGTGAAGACGACGTCCGGGCGATCGATGCGGATCATCGGCTTGTGTGTCGGAATGACGACGACGTCGAGGCCGTACAGGTCTCGCAGCTCAGGCGCGGCCGTTTGCGCGGTGCCGGTCATGCCGCACAGGCGCGGATATCCCTGCAGGAAATGCTGAAGCGTGATCGACCCCAGGATGCGTCCGTCGGCCTGCCGCTCGAGTCCTTCCTTCGCCTCGAGCGCCGCCTGGAGGCCGTCGGGCCAGTGACGGTCGGCGACGACGCGGCCGGTGAACTCGTCCACCACCCCGATGCGGCCGTTCCGGACGATGTAGTCGACGTCGCGCCGCAGGAGCGCGTGCGCGTGGAGCGCGCAGTTGATCTCGGTCAGCAGGCGGTAATTCTGCGCGTCATGCAGGCTGCCGGCGCCGAGCGCGCGTTCGACCTGTTCGAAGCCGGCCTCGGTCAGCTCGACGTCGCGGCCGTACTCGTCGGCATCGAAATGGACGCCGGGCGCGAGCGACGCCACGAGCGCGGCCAGCCGCGGCGCCGACGACGTCTCGCGGCCGACGCTGCCGGCGATGACGAGCGGGACGCGCGCTTCGTCGATGAGGAGCGAGTCGGCTTCGTCCACGAGCGCGAAATGGAGCGGCCGGTGCACCAGCCCCTGCGGATCCATCGCCAGCAGGTCGCGCAGGTGATCGAATCCCGCCTCCTTGGCGGTCACGTAGGTGAGGTTGGCGAGGTAGGCGCGGCGGCGGTCCTCGGGCGTCATCCCCTCTTGGACGAACCCGACGCTGAGTCCCAGCATCGTGTAGACGGGTCCCATCCACTCCGCGTCGCGGCGCGCCAGGTAGTCGTTGAACGTGAGGACGTGCGCGCCCTGGCCCGCGAGCGCGCGGAGCGCGGCCGGCATCACGGCCGCGAGCGTCTTTCCTTCGCCGGTCTGCATTTCGACGATGTGGCCGGCGTCCAGCGCGAGCGCGGCGAGGACCTGCTCGTCGAACGGCGTCATGCCAAGGACGCGGCGCGAGGCCTCCCGGGCGAGCGCGAAGAACTCGGCGCGTATCGACTCGAGCGAGGCGGTACCCTGCTCCCGAAACGCGCGGGCGCGCGTCTCGATCTCGCGATCGGAGAGGCGCTCGATGCCGCCACCGAAGCGAGCGACCTCGGCCAGCGGCGCTTCGTAAGGGCCCATGTCGAACGTGACCGGCACGCCCTGCATACGGGCGAGGCGCTGGCGCCACGTGACTCTCACACGACGCTGCTGACTACTGGATATCTCCACGATTCCCTCCTCATGTTACGCGTCTCCTCGCCGGACGCGACCCACGCGGGTGTGGCGCAGCCCTCGAGGGCTGCAGACGGCGGCGCGGGCCGAATGACTACGCGACAGCGAGGGTGATGGGAGGCGCGCGGAAGAGGGCGAGGGAAAGGAGCGAGACGGGCTGGTCGTCGCATCGGGCGGCCGTGCGACGGACGATGACGATGGAGACAGCCGGGACGACGAGCCAGAGCGGCGTGAGAATGGCGCTCGGCAGGCCCGACCAGATGGCCGGGACCAGCGACGCCCCGAACACCGCGACGGCGAGGCCGAACACCACGAACGACTTGTGCGCCCGGAGTGTGCGCATGGTGATCAGAGGTCTATTCTAACGTGCGGGCGGAGTTTCATTCCACACATACAGAAAGGTGCCATCGCTGGCGGTGGCCACGTTGCGGCTGCCCTTCCGAGTCGCACGATTCAACGCGGACCGCACCTTTTCTTTGCTGGCCGTCAGTTGGGCCAGTGGCACCTTGATCGCGACGCCGTCTTCTATCTGATCGAGATCCGAGAGGATCCTGGTCACGATCTCCTTGTGCTTTCCGTTCCGGCCTTGCGGAACCTCCGTCTGCACCATCGACTTGAAGTTCATCGGCACGTTGTTGCTTCGGCGACCCACGGCACACCTCCTGGGGCCTGCACAAACCTTAAAATAACCTGACGTAATCGTATCCCCTGGTTACGAGCTTTGCAAGTATCGACGCGACCCGCTGAATAAAGCTCCGCTCCCGCTGGCGGGGCGCTACGGGCAAGCCGCCTACAAAAGCCGCCAATCGAGCCGTTGGAGCCGATGTTAAAGAACAGATGGGTGCCCAAAAGAGGTGACCCGTATCACACACCGGCTGGTACCCTTCCGCGGTGACGAAGAGGAGCCATGTGATGCGGAAGTCCCAAACCTATTTCGACCAGATTCCCCTCGAGGTCGTGAAGAAGATGGCCGAGGCAGACGTTGCCAAGGATGACAAGACTGGCCCTGACAACGTGAGCCTCGAACCGGCATCCGGAAAGCGTGCGCCCGATGGCGTGCCGGCACGGTCGCTCCGCCGAAAGAGCCATTGAGAGGCTGTCATGCTCCACGCATTCATCACCACCTATCGTGACGCCATCATCGCGAGGACGAGGGAGAAACTGACCGATCGCCCCTGGCCGCTCGTGTCGACCAGTGAGCTCGAGCATGGCGTTCCGCTGTTCCTGACCCAGCTCTCGGAGACGCTCCGGCTGGAGACGACGCCGACGCCGTTCTCGCAGAACGCCATCGGCCGGTCCGCGGGCAAGCACGGGGCGGAGCTGCGGGCGCTGGGGTTCAACATTTCCCAGGTCGTCCACGATTATGGCGACATCTGCCAGGCCATCACGGAAGTCGCCGTCGAGCAGCGCGTGCCGATCACGACCGGAGAGTTCCACATTCTGAACCGCTGCCTCGACAACGCGATCGCGGAAGCCGTGACGGAGCACGCGCGCATCACCGCCGAATCGCGATCGACCGAAGAAATCGAACGATCCGGACAATTGGCGCACGAAATCCGCAACATGCTGAACACGGCGCTGCTCGCGTTCCATACACTGAAGCGGGGCACCGTCGCCATCAACGGCAGCACCGGGACCGTGCTGGGCCGCAGCCTGATGGGCCTGCGCGACCTGGTCGACAGCACCCTCTCCGACATCCGGATGGCCGCCAACATCCAGCGGAGCGAGCGGATGAGGGTCGGCACGTTCCTCGACGAGCTCGCGGTGGTGGGCACTCTGCACGCTGAGTATCGCGCCCTGCACTTCGCCATCGACCCGGTGGACCCGCGGCTCGCCGTGAATGCCGATCCACAGCTCCTCGCGTCCGCCGTGATGAACTTGTTGAACAATGCGTTCAAATACACCCCCCCCGGCGGGCGCGTCGTGCTCCGCGCCGTCGGCCAGGATGGGCGTGTCCGTATCGAGGTGGAGGACGAGTGCGGCGGCATTCTCGACAGCCCGGATGATCTGTTCAAGGCGTTCGCCGACCGGCGCAGGGCCGACCGGACCGGTCTCGGCCTGGGGCTCTCGATCGCCCGCAAGGCCGTCAGAATGCACGGCGGGGACATCCACGTCCGCAATCTGCCCGGCAAGGGCTGCGTGTTTGCGATCGAAGTGCCCCAGGCTGGAGAAGAGGTTGGCGTTCCCGAAGGCGCAGTCGTCGGATAAACGCCCTCGTTTTGCCAACAACGGTCACCTCGATCTCGATCTTCATGCGTGGATCGACCAGGCCGGCGGCGATCATTGTCGCGGCGGGACGGACGTCGCCCAGGTACGTGCCTCCTTCAGGCTCGCTGGGGTCTGGGGTGGAGCAGCATCCATGACGTGCCGAACCTGTCCCGGAGCATCGCAAAGCGAGACGCGAAGAACGTCTCCTGCATCGGCATGAAGATCTGACCGCCCTCTGAGAGCAGATCGAAGATGCGATCGGCTTCCTGGTCGCTCTCGACAGTGAGCGATAGATAGGCGCTGCGAATGGGCTGAAAGCGGTCCGGCGGAATGTCGGCGCCCAGGAGCTCCGTCCCTCCGAGGTTCATCCGCGCATGCAGGACGGCGTTCGCCCAGTCGGCCGGCGCGTTTGGCGCACCCGGCTGCTCGCCGTGCCTCATCATCATCGTGATTATTCCACCCAGGTGCTTTTCGTAGAACTTGAAGGCCTCCTCGCAGTTCCCGCCGTAGTTCAGGTACGTGTGGAGTTGCACGAGCGCCCTCCCTGCTTCAGCATCGGGCGGAGGTAATCACTCGGATCCGTCCGCGCGTGTCACATGAACAGCCCGATCTTCGTCTCGATCGGACACGTAAACCCGCCATGGATTGCAGCAAACCTCGCAATCCTGGACGAAGCTGCCGCTGACATCAGGCTCGATGTAGATCTCCAACTGCTCGCCGCAAAACGGACACGTGACCAAGAAGTTGTCTGGCACTTGCACCGATCCTACTGCGATGCTGGGCAGACAACGACGGGACCCTGAGGTTAGAGTCCTGGTCCAATGTTTGGGAGGTTGGTCGGGGCGAGTGGATTCGAACCACCGACCCCTCGGTCCCGAACCGAGTGCTCTACCAGGCTGAGCCACGCCCCGACATAAGCGTGAGGACGAACCGGAACCGCAGGGCGATCGGGAATCGCTGCGGGCGAGAAACTATTCTACCTCAACCCGCCGCCTCGCGGTTAGCTCTTTCAGCTCTTCCGCCGCCGCAAGCGCCGCATGCGCCGTCAGATCCGGGTGCATGGGGGTCACCGAGACGCAGCCGTCCTTGACCGCCTGGTAGTCCGACTGGTCGTGCGGCTCCCAGGCGTCCTGCCCTTCCTCGATCCAGTAATACGCCCGGTTGCGCGGATCCTCCCGCTGCGACACGACAGTGACGTGATTGCGCTTCGCCTGCACGGTGACGCGCAGCCCCCTGGGCCGTCCCGGCGGCACGTTGATGTTCAGGAACACCCGCGACGGCAGCCCCTTCTCGAGCACCACGTCCGCCAGCGCCGCGGCCGCGGCCGCTGCCGGCCCAAAATCATACGGGCCGCGGCTGCGCGAGACCGAAACGGCCAGACTCGGAATGCCCAGCAGCGCCCCTTCCATCGCCCCCGCCACCGTCCCCGAATACGTCACGTCGTCGCCCAGGTTGTAGCCCTTGTTGATGCCCGAGACGACCAGGTCCGGCATGCGCGGGTAGAGCTGCGTGACGGCGATGTTGACGCAGTCGGTCGGCGTGCCGTCCACTTCGTATACGCGGTCGTTGAGGTGCTCCATGCGGAGCGGACGCCGCAGCGTCAGCGCGTGGCCGATCGCGCTGGCTTCCATGTGCGGCGCGACGATCGTCACTTCGCCAAGCCGCGCCAGCGCGGCCGCAAGGACGTGGATCCCCTCGGAGCGGACTCCGTCGTCATTGGTCACGAGAATCGTTTTCATGGGCAGAAGGACAAGTATATCAAGGTGCTGAGGGGTGCTGAGGGGTGCTCAAGGGTGCCAAGAGGTGCCCACCGTGCCCAAGGTGCGAGCAGGTGCTCAAGGGCGCGAACGGGCTTTCGAGCCCGGCCGTGCTCAGATGGGTGCCGCGCAAAAGCGCGCAGCGCAACGAGCCTGCCGCGCCGTAGCGCGAAGCGCGAAGGGCCTGCCGCGCCGTAGCGCGAAGCGCGAAGGGCCTGCCGCGCCGTAGCGCGAAGCGCGAAGGCGGGTCAGGCGCGGGCGACGGTGGTGCGGCCGCAGTCGTCGCAGCGCAGATACACGATCGGCAACGACTCGGAACGGCCGAATACGCGCGCGGTCGGATGCCCGCACTTGGGGCACACTTCGCGGTCGGGCCACGCGGCTTTGACAGGGGGTGCGACGCGGCGAGTGGACTGAAGAGTCAGTTTTCGAATCATTGAGGTTTGCACAGTTTACATGGTCCAGCCTGGCCGGGGGTGTGCAAAAGTGCACACACCATCAGGGTGCTGAGAGGTGCCGAGGGGTGCTGAAGGGTGCTACAGGGGTGCTGAAGGGTGCTGAGAGGTGCCGAGGGGTGCTGAAGGGTGCTGCAGGGCGGGCCAGCGGAGGGTCAGGAGCAGGAGGACCGCCGCGAGCGCGAGGCCGGCGCCGGTCGTGAACGCGGCGTGCGGCGAGACGCGCGTCCAGATGAAGCCGAACAGCAGACTGGCGGCCAGGGAGCCCACGCCAAGCACCGCGTTGTAGATGCCGAAGGCGGTCCCGCGCGACGCACTCGGGATCATGTCCGCGACCCAGGCTTTCTCGGCGCCTTCCGTCAGCCCGAAGTAGAGGCCGTACGAAAGAAAGATCGCGATCGCCGTGGCGGGCGTGTCGAAGGCGCCAAAGCCCGCGTACACGAGCGCATACACGATCCAGCCCAGCACGATCATCGTGCGACGGCCGAAGCGATCCGACAACGTCCCGCCCGCCAGCGACGAGACGACCTTGACGACGTGCAGGGCCGACCAGAGAAGCGGAATCCAGAACACCGCGACGCCGAGGTCGCCGAGCCGCAGCAGCAGGAAGGCGTCGCTCGCGTTGCCGAGGCTGAAGAGAAGAATCACCGCCATCGCCTGATAGAACGACCCGCCCAGGCGCCACACGCTGACGCGCGGGGTGGGCGGGGCGCCTTCGCCGGACGCCGGCGACCCGCCGGTGGCGATATTCGGCAGCCGCAGGATGACGAAGATGACGATGATACCCGGGACGATCGTCAGCGCGAACAGCGGACGGTAGTGGCCGGGATAGAAGAACAGGAACGCTGACGCGAGGAGCGGACCGAGGACCGCGCCGGCATGGTCCATCGCGCGCTGAAAGCCGAACACGCGGCCTCGCATGGTGGACGCGGCGAACTCGGCGAGCATCGCGTCGCGCGGAGCGCCGCGAATGCCCTTGCCGAGCCGGTCCGAAAACCGGATCGCGAACACCTGCGGCCACGCCGTCACGACCGCGGTCAGCGGACGCACGGCCGACGAGAGACCGTAGCCGCCGAGCACGAGCCACTTGGGCGCGCGCCACCGGTCCGTCAACCAGCCCGACACGACCTTGAGGGCACTGTTGGCCGCCTCGGCCGCCCCCTCGATCACCGCGAGCGACATCGCGCCCGCGCCGAGCACCTGCGTCAAAAAGAGCGGGAGCAGCGGATACACCATCTCGCTCGCGGTGTCGGTGAAGAAACTCACCCACCCGAGAAGCCAGACGGGACGCGAGAGGCCGAAACGCGGCCCGGGAACTGCGCGCGAGGGATCGGTCATTACAGACGGAGGAAAAGGCGGCGCCGGTACATCCACGCGAGCAGCGCGAAGAGCACCAGGAGGTTCGCGATCGCGTACAGCAGCGACGCGTTCTTGGGCGACGCGAGCGGCACGAAGTAGTGGAGATAGGCGTATTTGCTGATCGCGATGGGCGTCCCCTCCGGCCCCGGCACCTTGATGAGGTTCATCGTCTTCACGAGCAGCGCGGACACCGCGAACAGGGTGATCGCGTTGGTCCCCAGGATCACGAACGGCTTCGTCCAGGCGCGCCAGCCCTTGACGTCAATAGCCCAGTAGCAGAGCGCGAGCAGCAGCGACGCGCCACCCGCCATGAACACCGCATACGAGCTGGTCCACAGGTTCTTGTTGATGGGAAACGCGATGTTCCACAGCTCTCCTATCGCGATGCCGAGGACGCCGGTGGCGGCGAGCGCGGCCGCCTTCTGCTTTGGCGTATATCCCGACCCCAGACAGAGCCCCGCGCACACCCCGAACAGCGTCGTCGAGATCGCCGGAATCGTGCTGAGCAGTCCTTCGGGATCCCATCGCGCCTTCCACAGGTGACCGCCCATCACGGTGCGATCGATGTAGGCGCCGAGATTGCCTTCGGCCGAGAGGTCGCCGGCGAACCCACCCGGCGGCGGCACATGCATCATGACGAGCCAGTACGCGAGCGCCAGCGCCAGCCCGACCGACATCACGATCGCGCCGCGGCGGCGGCGGTCGCCCGCCGTCACGTGATACAACGCCGCGGCGGCGAGGTAGCACACGCCGATCCGGGCGAGCACGCCGGGAATGCGCCAGTGCGTCACGTCGAACCGCGGGTAGCCGGCGAGAAACAGCCCCAGAGCGATGATGAGCGCGGCGCGCCGCACGATCGAGCCCCAGCTCGCGCTCTTCTTCGACAGCGTGATCGACACGCCGACGATGAAGAGGAAGAAAGGAAAGATCGTGTCGGTCGGCGTCCAGCCGTTCCATTCCGCGTGGAGGAGCGGCCAGTACACGTTGCCCCAGTCCCCCGGGTTGTTCACGATGACCATGGCGGCCATGGTCGCCCCACGAAAGACGTCCAGCGACACGAGGCGGGTGGCGGCGGCCGGCGCGGCGAGGGTGCGTGTGGCCATCAGGGCCCTCACTATACCGCTATAATTGCGGGCGAGATCCCCCTTCGTGGTTCAGGCATTCGACGGCGTGCTCGTGGTGGCGTTTGGCGGCCCGCAGGGGCCGGCCGACATCCGGCCGTTTCTCGCCAACGTGCTCCGTGGCCGGCGTGTCAGCCCCGAACGCATCGAGGAAGTCGCGCATCACTACGAACCCTTCGGCGGCATATCTCCGCTGACCGAGCGGACCCTCCGTCAGGCGGACGGACTTCACCGCCGGTTCGCCGACCGCGGTCTCGATCTTCCCGTCTACGTCGGGATGCGCAACTGGCATCCGTATCTCGAGGACACGCTCGCCAGGATGTCGGCGGATGGCGTGCGGCACGCGGTCGGATTCATCGCCGCCGCGCATCGCAGTTTCTCGGGGTGCTTGCAGTACCGCGAGAACGTCGCGGCCGCGCGACAGACGCTCGCCGGCCGGGGCCTGGCGGATGTCGACGTCGTGTACGTCGGCGACTGGCACACGTCCGCGGGATTCATCGACGCGAACGCGCTGCACGTCTGCGAGGCGCTCGGACGGCTGCCGGAAGAGCTTCGGGCCGGCGCGCGGCTGGTGTTCACGGCCCACAGCATCCCCACGGCGATGGCCGAGCGCTATCCGTACGAACCGCAGCTCCTCGAGTCCGCGGCCGCGGTTGCCGCGGCATGCCGCCGCCCGGACTACGACGTCGTCTACCAGAGCAGAAGCGGCCGTCCCGAGGATCCGTGGCTGGGTCCGGACGTTCGCGATCATCTCAGGGACTGCGCCCGGCGCGGCGTGCGCAGCGTCGTGCTCTGCCCCGTCGGCTTCCTCTGCGATCACGTCGAAGTGCTGTACGATCTCGACGTCGAGGCCGCCGGAGTCTGCCGTGAGATCGGCTTGGCGATGGTCCGCGCCGCGGCCGTCAACGACGACCCGCGGTTCATCGACGCGATGGCCGAGGCGGTGATGCGGACGATGGACCGGTACGGCAGCGGAAGACCCCTGCCGCTGGTGGCACGATCATGATGCGAATGGCACCGGCGAGTGTCGGCCTTGCGATCGTCATCGCGCCGTACGTCATGACGGGAGCCGCCATGCAGACGAACCAGACGCTGACGGCGGTGGAAGGGATCAAGGTCGGCCATCACACGCTGACGACCCGGCCGACTGGATGCACGGTCATCATCGCGGAGGCGGGCGCGGTGGCCGGCGTCGACGTGCGCGGCGCGGCGCCTGGCACGCGCGAGACGGACCTCCTCAATCCGGTGAACACGGTCCAGCAGGTGCACGCCATCGTGCTCTCAGGGGGGAGCGCCTTCGGACTTGCCGCCGCCGACGGCACGATGCGCTATCTCGACGAGAAGGGCATCGGGTTTCCAATCGGCGGCGGCGTCGTCCCCATCGTGACCTCCGCCATCCTGTACGACCTGAACGTCGGCGACCGGAAGATCCGGCCGGATGCCGCCTGCGGGTACGAGGCCGCGCGTGCCGCAACGAATGCGCCTGTGGCCGAAGGCAACGTCGGCGCGGGGGCTGGCGCGACCGTCGGCAAGCTGACGCGAGACGGCAAGGCGATGAAAGGCGGCCTCGGCAGCGCGGCTCTCGCGCTGCCGAACGGCCTGGTCGTCGCGGCGCTCGTCGCGGTCAACGCGGTCGGCAACGTCGTCGATCCCGCGACCGGACGGACCATTGCCGGCGCGCGCACGGCCGACGGCAAGGGCTTCGTGGATCTGCGCGCGATGCTGCGCGGCGCGACGGGCGGCGCCATCGAGCCGCGGCCGCTCGAGAACACGACGCTGGCCGTCGTCGCGACCAACGCGCAACTGACGAAAGTGCAGGCCACGCGCATCGCGCAGCGCGCGCACGACGGCTACGCCCGTGCGATCTATCCGTCCCACACGTCGTTCGACGGCGACGCGATCTTCGCGCTGTCCACCGGGACGTGGAAGACGCAGGCGGATGCCGATCACATCGGCAGCCTGGCCGCCGACGCGATCGCCGAGGCGATCGTCCGTGCCGTTCGCGCGGCCACGAGCATCCCCGGCTACCCCGCCGCGCGCGATCTGAACAAGTGAATCGGGCCGAGTGACGACGACATTCGCGCTGCTCATCGCGTACTCCGTCGTGCTCGTCGGCACCGGGCTGTGGATCGGACGTCGCGCGCGCGCCAATGACTTCTTCGTCGCCGGGCGCAGCCTCAGCCCCGGGCTCGTCTTCGCCACGTTCCTCGCCGCCAACATCGGCGCCGGATCGACGGTCGGCGCGACGGGCCTCGGCTGGGAGGACGGGCTCAGCGCCTGGTGGCGGAACGGATCCGCCGGACTCGGCTCGCTTGCGCTCGCGTTGTGGGTGGCGCCACGCATCTGGCGCGAGGCGAAGGCGCACGACGACTTCACCGTCGGCGATTTTCTCGAGCGGCATTACGGCTGCGCGATGCGCGGCCTCGTCGCCGTGTTGATCTGGATCGGGACGCTGTCCATCCTCGCGGCGCAACTGCTCGGGATTGCCGCGGTGCTCCAAGTCGTCGCCGGGCTCTCGCCGCTGGCCGGCTGCCTGATCGGGTCGCTCGCGACCACGGGCTACTTCATCGCGGGTGGCCTTCTCAGCTCGGCCTGGGTGAACCGCGTCCAACTCGTCGTCATCCTCGTGGGGTTCGCCGTGGTGTCCGTCATCGCGATTGACGCTGCGGGAGGCTGGCCTGCGCTCGCGGCCGGCGCGGAGGAGCGGCTCGACGTCCTCGGCGGTTCCCCCGCCGCGCCCGGGTGGCGGTACCTGTTCCTGCTCGGTCCCGCGTTCATCGTGTCCCCGGGGTTGCTGCAGAAGGCGTTCGGCGCGCGAGATGCGGGCGCCGCCAGGCGCGGCATCGTGTGGAACGGGCTCGTCCTGCTCCTCTTCGCCTGCGCCCCGGCGGTGATCGGTCTGGCCGCGCGCGAGTTGTACCCGGCGCTGGCGCACCGCGATCTCGCGCTGCCGACGCTGCTCTCGCAGGCGCTTCACCCGGCCGTCGGCGGCCTGGCGCTGGCGGCCGTCTTCTCCGCCGAGGTCAGCTCGGCGGACGCCGTGCTCTTCATGCTGGCGACGTCCGGTTCGCGCGATTTGTATCGCGGCTTCGTGCGGCGCGACGCGTCCGACGCCGACCTCCTCCGCGTCGCACGGCAGGCCGCGCTCGTGGGCGCGCTCTGCGGGATCGGCCTCGCGCTCGTCTACAGCTCGGTCATCACCGCGCTCGATGCTTTCTACGCCATCCTCACGGTCACGCTGTTCGTCCCCATCGTCGGCGCGCTCTACGTACCAGGCGCCGGCGGGCGCGAAGGGCTGGCGTCCGTGCTCATCGGCGTGCCGGTCCTGGCCATCGTTCATTTCGCGACCGCCGGTCACGGCTATGGCGTCCTCTCCCCCGCCCTGGCCGGCGTGCTGGCCAGCGCTGTGGCCTTCGCCGCCGCACGAAGACTGCGGTGATGCTGTCCCGCTGCCACGCTACCACGCTGTCCCGCTGAACGGGCTGACGGCATTGGTCGCACGAAGAACACCAAGGACACGAAGAACACGAAGAAAGAAAGCGAAATAGGTCTTTTCAGTCTTCGTGGACTTCGTGCCGAAAGATCGTGGACGGCGAAGCCAGCGTGACAGTCTTCGCGGCCGTGACGGCCTTCGTGCGGCAGTTTTTACATAATTAACACGGCCAACGTGTGAGAATCTCTCGACTTCCTGCGTCTTACGCTCAGAGGTACTGCATGCGCATTCAGAGAATCGGATCGATTGGCCTGCTGTCGCTCGCTCTTTGTGCCGCCGACGCGGCCGCACAGGGCGGCGGCGGAGCCGTTGTCGCCCAGGAGCGCCAGGTGATCGTCAACGGCGTCCCTCAGGGAGACATCCAGTTGCCGGGGATGCCCGGCCGGAATTTCAAGACCGGCACGGGCCGGATCCGGGGGCGCGTCGTCGCGTCGGACAACGGCGCGCCGGTCCGGCGCGCGCAGGTGCGGGTGTCGGGACCGGATATCGCCAGCAAGACAGCGATGACCGACGGCGAGGGGCGGTATGCATTCGGCGATCTGCCGGCCAGCCGCTTTACGCTCGCCGCGACGAAGTCCGGCTACGTCAGCGTTCAGTACGGGCAGACGCGGCCGTTCGAGTCCGGGAAGCCGATCGAGCTGGCCGAGGCGCAGGCGCTCGACAAGGCGGACATCTCGATGCCGCGCGGCAGCGTCATCTCGGGCCGCGTGCTCGACGAGTTCGGCGATCCCGTGGCGGACGCCGACGTCACCGCGCTGCGGTCTTCCTGGAGCAACGGCCGGCGCCGGCTCCAGTCGACCGGCCGCATCACGCAGACCAACGACCTCGGGCAGTATCGTCTCTTTGGGCTGCCGCCCGGCGACTACTACGTCAACGCGACGCTGCGCGGCGGCGACGCGATGATCATGGACCTGGCGCTGGCCGCCGGCGGCACGCCCGGCCCGACCGGGTCGTCGCCGCGGTCGGGCTATGCGCCGACCTTCTTTCCCGGCACGACGGTCCCGTCCGACGCGCAGAAAATCACGCTCGCCGCCGGACAGGAGGCGCAGGGCACGGAGTTCGCTCTCGCGGCGGTCCGCCTGGCGAAGGTCTCCGGCGTGGTGATCAACTCCGAGGGCAAACCGGTCGAGGGATCGATGGTGAGCGCCCTGCCGCGCAACCCCGAGGGGGCGGTGATGCTCGGCATGGGGCAGAACTCAGCCCGCACCGACAAGAACGGCAACTTCACGCTGAACGGCGTCGTGCCCGGGGAGTACACGCTGCAGACGCGCGCGATGACAATCATGACCTCCAGCGGCGGCGGCGGCGACAACATGATGTTCGCCGTGCGCATCGGCGGACCCGGCGCGGGCGGCGGCGACGCGGAGTTCGGCTCGGTTCCGCTGAACGTCACCGGCGAGGACGTCGGCAACCTCGTCGTCATGACGACGAAGGGGACGACGGCGACCGGACGCGTGACGTTCGAAGGGGGCGCGAAGCCGAACGAGACGCCGTCACTGCGGGTCACGACCTTCCCCGCCGACAGCCAGGGTGGCATGGTGGGCCGCGGCACGTCCCAGGCGATCAAGCCGGACGGTTCGTTCGAAGTGAAAGGGCTCGCCGGCCCGCTGATCGTTCGTCCCACGGGCCTCCCAACCGGATGGACGATGAAATCGGTGAAATTGAACGGCGCCGACGTCACGGACAACGGGATCGACTTCAAGCCCGGGCAGGCAATCGAGGGACTGGAGGTCGTGCTCACCTCGGCGATCAGCCGCGCGAGCGGTACCGTCACGGCCTCGAGCGGAACGCCGGTGAAGGACTACACCGTCGTGTTCTTCTCCGACGACCCGCAGCACTGGACCGCGCCGCAGACCCGCTGGGTCATCGGGACGCGTCCGGATCAGGAAGGAAAATTTCAGATTCGCGATCTGCCGCCCGGCGGCTATTACGCGATCGCGGTGGACTACATCCCGCAGGGGGAATGGGGCGACCCGGAGCTGCTCGATCGCCTGAAGGGCAAGGCCACGCGCGTCAGCATCGACGAAGGCGAATCGAAGACCGTGCAACTGAAGATCGCCGGCTGACGTGAGGCGCTTCACGAGGCGGGGCCTGGGGGCCCTGCCTCAATCCTGGATCAGCAGTTCGGCGGCCTCCCCGTCCTCGAGCTCCGCCGGTCCCACCTGCCGGGCGTACACGTAGGCGACGAGAAACGTCACCGCAATCAGGCCCAGCGACAGCCACTTCGGCATCTCATACCCGATCCAGCCCATCGCGCGCGCATATTCGAGGAGCAGCTTCAGCCCGACGAGCGCGATGATCACGAACGCGCCGTCCACGATCGCGGGATACTTCCGCACGATGGCGAGCAACTGCCCGATGACGACGCGCATCGCGATGATCCCGAGCAACCCTCCCGACAGCACCACCCACGTTTTGGGCGACATGGCCACGGCGACGAGGATCGAGTCGACCGAGAACGCGACGTTCACCAGCTCCACCTTGACGATCGTCGCCCACAGGGCGGGCATGCCCAGCCACGGGCGCGCGGGCCGCGGCTTCGTACGCTCGCCGGCGCCGCCGCCGTGGAAGAAATGCTGGTAGGTGAGATGAAAGAGGTACAGGGCCCCGAACAGCTTCACCAGGGTGAGCCGGATGAGGTACACGGCCAGGAGGGTCGCGAGGCTCCTCAGCACGAAGGCGCCGACCAGGCCGTACCGAAGCGCCTGCCGCTGCTGGCGGCGCGGGAGCCCGAGGATCATCACCGCCACGACCAGCGCGTTGTCGGCGCTCAGCAGCCCCTCGAGGACGATGAGGAGGCCGACGGTGACGAGATCGCTCAACGGGACGTGAGGCATCAGGAGAAACGGCGGAACTTGACACGATCCATATCAAGGCCTATGTTGGATCGACGCACGATGTCGGCGTGAACGGGCCATGGATCAGGACCTTTACTTTATCAGCATGGCTGCCCGGCTGCTGCACATGCACCCGCAGACGCTCCGGAAGTACGAGCGCCTCGGGCTCGTGCGCCCGAGCCGGACGATCGGCAGCATGCGCCTCTACTCGCAGGACGAGCTCGAGCGGCTGCGGCTGATCAAGCATCTGGTGGACGAGGCGGGGATCAATCTCGCCGGAGTCCAGCGCCTGCTGTCGATCGCGGAATCGGTGCAGCGCATCCGCCCGCTGATGAACGCGGCCGCGTCCCGCCCGGACGCGCGCCGGCGTCTCGCGCACGAGATCAAGCGGATCGGCGAAATGGTCGGACTCTAGGAGAGTTCGTGAATTGGTGAATTGGTGAATTGGTGAATTGGTGAGTTGTGAAGCCACAGGCCACGATCGCACGTTCGGACGGATAGATGGAGTTTAAGGACTACTACCAGACGCTCGGCGTCGCCAAGACCGCTTCGGGCAAAGAGCTGAAGCAGGCGTACCGGAAGCTCGCGCGCAAGCATCATCCGGACGTGAACCCCGGCGACAAGTCCGCCGAATCGCGCTTCAAGGAGATCAACGAGGCGTACGAGGTGCTCGGCGATCCCGAGAAGCGCCGCAAGTACGACGAGCTCGGCGCCAACTGGCGGATGTACGAGCAGGCGCAGCAGCACGGGCAGCCCTGGCCGGGCGGCGGTCCGTTCGGCGGCGGCTTTGGCGGCGGCGCGGGCGCTCCCGGCGGCGCGTGGACGATCAACATGGGCGGCGAGCCGGGCGGGTACCGCACCATGAGCGAAGAGGAGATGCACGAGCTGTTCGGGAACGAGGATCCGTTCTCGGATTTCTTCCGCACCTTCTTCGGCGGGGGCGCGGAAGGCGCGCGCGACGCCACCCGGGGCCGCACCGGGCGCGCGCCCAGGGCGCAGAAAGGGCGCGACATCGAGCACGAGGTCGAGCTGACGCTCGAGGAGGCGTACCACGGCGCGATGCGCCGCATCTCGATCAAGGAAGGCGGCCACGCGCGCAGCGTGGACGTCCGCATCCCCGCCGGCGTGAAGGACGGCTCGCGCGTCCGCGCGGCGGGCGAAGGGGAAACGGGGACGCAGGGAGCCGGTTCCGGCGATCTGTACCTGCGCGTGCGGCTCCGGCCGCATCCGGTCTTCGAGCGCAAGGGCTCGGATCTCTACACGAAGATCGCGCTGCCGGTCACCACGGCCGTCCTCGGCGGCGAGGCGAACGTGCCGACGATCACCGGCTCGGTGCGCCTGAAGATCCCGGAGACCACGCAGAGCGGACAGGTCTTCCGCCTGAAAGGCCACGGGATGCCGTCGGTCGGCAAGCCGGACGACAAGGGGGATCTGTACGCGACGGTGGAGATCCAGCTTCCCCGTTCGCTCACGAAGGACCAGCGCCAGCATTACGAGGCGTTGATGAAGCTGGAGCGCTGAGAAGAGGTAATTCCCAGTTTCCAGCTCCCGGCTTCCGGCTTCTGTCCCGCTCTTCAGAAGGCCTGGAAGCTGGAAACTGGAAGCTGGGAACTGGCAACTTGCTATGAACATCAACAAGTACACCGAGAAAGCCCAGGAGGCGATCCTCGCCGCACAGCAGATCGCCGAGAGCGACGGACATCCGGAGCTGCACCCGGAGCACCTGCTGCTGACCCTCGTCGAGCAGCGCGAAGGCATCGTTCCGGAAATCATCCGGAAGATGAACGGTGACCCGGCGGCGATTGCCGGCGCGGTGCGGCAGGAGCTGAACAAGCTGCCGCGCACGCACGGAGGAGCGCAGCCCGGACTCTCGCCGCGCCTGCGGCAGGTGACCGGCGCGGCGGAGGCGGAGGCCGAGCGGCTGAAGGACGAGTACGTCAGCACGGAGCACCTGTTTCTCGCCATCGCCGCCGAAGCGGGCAAGTCCGGGTCTTCACGCCTGCTCCAGCAGCGCGGCATCACGAAGGACACGATCCTCGCGGCGATGACGGCGGTGCGCGGATCGCAGCGCGTAACGAGCCAGACCCCCGAAAGCACGTACCAGTCGCTCGAGCGCTACGGCCGCGATCTCACGGAACTGGCGCGCAAGGGCAAGCTCGATCCGGTCATCGGACGCGACGACGAGATCCGGCGCGTGATCCAGGTGCTGTCGCGCCGCACGAAGAACAACCCCGTGCTCATCGGGGAGCCCGGCGTCGGCAAGACCGCCGTCGTCGAAGGTCTCGCGCAGCGGATCATCCGCCAGGACGTCCCCGAAGGTCTGAAGAACAAGAAGATCGTGGCGCTCGACATGGGCGCGCTCATCGCCGGCGCGAAGTACCGCGGCGAGTTCGAGGAGCGGCTGAAGGCGGTGCTGAAGGAAGTCGCGGACTCCGCCGGGCAGATCGTCCTGTTCATCGACGAGCTGCACACGGTCGTCGGCGCGGGCGCCGCCGAGGGCGCGATGGACGCGTCGAACATGCTGAAGCCGATGCTCGCGCGCGGCGAGCTGCACACGGTCGGCGCGACCACCCTCGACGAGTACCGCAAGCACATCGAGAAGGACGCGGCGCTCGAGCGGCGGTTCCAGCCGGTCATGGTTGGCGAGCCGACGGTCGAGGACACGATCAGCATTCTCCGCGGGCTGCGCGAGCGCTACGAGATCCACCACGGCGTCAAGTTCCAGGACTCCGCCCTCGTCGCCGCCGCGGTGCTGTCGCACAGATACATCACCGACCGCTTCCTGCCGGACAAGGCGATCGACCTAATCGACGAAGCGGCGTCGCGCCTGCGCATGGAGATCGACTCGATGCCCGCGGAGCTCGACGAGGTCCAGCGGCGGATCATGCAGCTCGAGATCGAACGCGAGGCGCTGCGGAAGGAGAAGGACGCGGCGTCGCGGGATCGGCTGGGAAAGCTCGAGAAGGAGCTCGCCGACCTGAAGGAACAGAAGGGGCAGTTGTCCGCGCACTGGCACCAGGAGAAAGAGACCATTCAGGCCGGCCGCACGCTCAAGGAGGAGCTGGAACGGGTCCGCCTCGAGATGCAGCGCGCGCAGCAGGCGGGCGACTACGCGAAGGCCTCCGAGCTCCAGTACGGCCGCGTGCCGGAGCTGGAGCGGAAGATCCGCGACGCCGAGGGACACCTCGCCGACCTCCAGAAGAGCCAGCGCATGCTGAAGGAGGAAGTCGACGAGGAGGACATCGCGGACGTCGTGAGCCGCTGGACCCACATTCCGGTCAGCCGGCTGATGGAGGGGGAAATCCAGAAGCTCCTCCGCATGGAAGAGCGCCTGCACCACCGCGTCGTCGGCCAGGACGAGGCGATCGCGGCGGTGGCGAATGCGATCCGGCGCGCACGCGCGGGGCTGCAGGATCCGAATCGTCCGCTCGGCAGCTTCATCTTCCTGGGACCGACCGGCGTCGGCAAGACGGAGCTGGCGCGCGCGCTCGCGGAGTTCCTGTTCGACGACGAGCAGGCGATGATCCGGATCGACATGTCGGAGTACCAGGAGAAGCACACCGTGTCGCGGATGATCGGCGCGCCTCCCGGCTACGTGGGGTACGAGGAGTCCGGTCAGCTCACCGAAGCCGTCCGCCGGCGTCCGTACTCGGTCGTGCTGTTCGACGAGATCGAGAAGGCGCACACGGAGGTCCTCAACGTCCTGCTCCAGTTGCTCGACGACGGACGGCTCACCGACGGCAAGGGCCGGACGGTGGATTTCAAGAACAGCGTCGTCATCATGACGTCGAACGTCGGTAGCCACGCCATCGCCGAGGAAGCCCTGCGCGCGGGCGGCACGCTCGACGAGCACGTCCGACGGCAGGTCATGGACGCCCTGCGGGCCCACTTCCGGCCGGAGTTCCTGAACCGCGTCGACGAGATCATCATCTTCCATTCGCTCAGCCGCGAGCAGATGCGGACGATCATCGACATCCAGCTCCGCGGGCTGATGAAGCGGCTGGAGGATCGGAAGATCCGCGTGGACCTGTCGGAGCGCGCCAAGGACCTGTTGATCGCGGAAGGGTACGATCCCACGTACGGCGCGCGGCCCCTCAAGCGCACGATCCAGCGGCGCGTGCTCGATCCGCTCGCCATGCGCGTGCTGCAGGGCGAGTTCCGCGAAGGGGACGCCGTCCACATCGACGCGCCGCGCGGCGACCTGGAGTTCACGAAGGAAGAACTGGTCGGGCGCGTGTAAGATCAGATTGATGGCCGACGAGAAGCCGCCCAAACCGTCCGCCCGCACCCGCCGTCTTGGCGAACGCCGCATCCCTCCACGCGGCGGCCCGGGCTCGATGATGTGGGTGATCCTCGGCTTCCTGCTCCTCCTCGCGCTCGGGCAGGCGTTCTTCTACTCGATGCAGGGCGGCCAGACGATCTCCTACAGCGAGTTCAAGACGCTCGTACGCGAGCACAAGGTCGAAGAGGTTACGGTTGCGGACGATCGCGTCCGCGGCACGCTCAAGGGCGAGAACGGCGCGGCGGCCCGCCCGTTCACCGCGGTCAGGATCGAGGATCCCAAACTCGTCGAGGACCTCGAGCAGAACGGCGTCAAATCCACCGGCGAGGTCTCGAGCCGCTGGCTCGGCGAACTGCTCGGCTGGATCATCCCGCTGCTCTTCCTCGTCGCCCTCTGGGGGTTCTTCTTCCGCCGGATGGGAGGCGCCGAAGGCGGCGTGATGTCCTTCGCGCGCAGCAAGGCGAAGATCTACGCCGACGACGACGTGAAGGTGCGGTTCGGGGATGTCGCGGGCGTGGACGAGGCTGAGGACGAGCTGCGTGAGATCGTCGAGTTCCTGAAGAACCCGAAGAAGTACACGAGCATCGGCGGACGGATCCCGAAGGGCGTGCTGCTCGTCGGCCCGCCCGGAACCGGCAAGACGCTTCTCGCGCGGGCCGTCGCCGGAGAAGCCAAGGTCCCCTTCTTCAGCCTGAGCGGGTCGGAATTCGTCGAGATGTTCGTCGGCGTCGGCGCCGCGCGCGTGCGCGACCTGTTCGCGCAGGCGGTCGTGAAGGCGCCGTGCATCGTCTTCATCGACGAGCTCGACGCGCTCGGCAAGGCGCGCATCCAGTCGCCGATGGGCAGCCACGAAGAGCGCGAGCAGACGCTGAACCAGCTGCTGGCCGAGATGGACGGCTTCGACGCGCGCAAGGGGGTCATCATCATGGCGGCGACCAACCGCCCCGAGGTGCTCGACGCCGCCCTGCTCCGCCCCGGCCGGTTCGATCGCCAGGTGCTCGTCGACAAGCCGGACGTGCGCGGGCGCGAGGAGATCCTGAAGATCCACGTGAAGACCGTGAAGCTGGCCGACGGCGTCGACCTCAAGGTGATTGCCGCGCGGACGGCCGGGTTCGCCGGCGCGGACCTCGCGAACCTGGTGAACGAGGCGGCGCTGCTCGCGGCGCGCAAGGACAAGACCGCGGTCGAGATGAAGGACTTCGAGGAGGCGATCGACCGGCTCATCGCGGGGCTCGAGAAGAAGCGCGTCATGAGCGACAAGGAGCGCCGCATCGTCGCGTACCACGAGTCCGGCCACGCGATCGTGGCGAGCGTGCTGCCGGGACTCGATCCCGTGCACAAGATCTCGATCGTGCAGCGCGGGTTCGGCGCGCTCGGCTACACGATGCAGCTCCCGCTCGAGGACAAGTACCTGCTGACGCGCGAGGATCTCGTGAGCCAGTTGTGCGTGCTGCTCGGCGGACGCACCGCGGAGGAGATCGCCTTCGGTCGCGTCTCGACGGGGGCGCAGAACGATCTCCAGCGCGCGACGGACATCGCGCGCGCGATGGTCACCGAGTTCGGGATGAGCGAGGAACTGGGACTCGTCAACTATGCCGGGCAGCAGCGGCCGACGTTCATCGATCCCGGGTTCCTGCCCCAGCGTGGGAACTACGCGGAAGAAACGGCGTTGAAGATCGACAACGAGGTCAAGCGCTTCATCACCGAGGCCCACGACGCGGCGCGCCGCGTGCTGGAGCAGTACCGCGACACGCTCGACCGGCTGTCCGAGCGGCTGCTCGAGAAGGAAGTGATCGAGTCCGAGGAGCTGAAGGCGATCATGGGCCCCCTCCCGCCGAAGGACTCCGACGCCATTCCGGTCGAAATTCCGCCCGTTGCGCCGCCGGCCGGGTCGAATTCGTCCCAGTAGCGCAGCCCCTCAGGGCTGCCGTGAGAGGATGAGGCTCGCCGGACGTTATCACCGGATGTAGAATCCCGCCGTCCAGGAGATTCCCATGCGACTGCTGCTTGCGATCGCTCTCGGGGTTCCGTTGCTCCTGCCGGCGCCGGCTGCCGCGCAGAATCCCCGGGTGTTTGGCGCCCAGCAGCGCGCGCCCGCCCGCGATCCCTCGACTGAGAAGCCCGGCACGAGCGTCATCCGGGGAAAGGTCACGAGCGGCGACACTGCGCGGCCACTGCGGCGCGCGCAGATCCGCGTCATGGCGCCCGAGTTGACGGCGGCGCGAACCGCGAGCACGAACACGCAGGGCAACTACGAGATCCGCGATCTGCCGGCGGGCCGCTACACCATTACGGTGACGCGCAGCGGGTATCTCCCCATGCAGTACGGGCAGCGCCGCCCCGGCGAGTCCGCGAAGCCCCTGCAAGTCATCGAGGCGCAGACAGTCGAACGCGTCGACTTCGTGATGCCGCGCGCCGGCGCCATCAGCGGGCGCGTCACGGACGAAACCGGCGAGGCGTTCGCCGCCGTGAACGTCTGGGCGCTTCAGGCGCAATACTTCCGGGGCCGCCGGCGACTCGTGCCCACCGGCCAGCAGGCGCGGACGGACGATACCGGCCAGTACAGGCTTCTTGCCGTGACTCCGGGCGACTACGTCATCATGGCGAGAATCCGGGAGACGTGGACGGTCGAGGGGGACGTGAAGGAAGTGTATTCGTACCTGCCGTCTTACTTCCCGGGCACCGGAAACGCCGCCGAGGCACAGCGCGTGAAAGTCGCGGTCGGCCAGGAAGTCGGCGGCATCGATTTCGCGATGCTGCCGGGACGCGTCGCCTCCGTCTCGGGCACGGCCTTTCGCTCTGACGGCGCGCCCCTGTCGAGCGTGATGGTCATGGAGGAGATGACCGGCCGCACGATGATGTCCTCAAGCATGGTCGGCAGCGCCAAGGTCGGCGCCGACGGCGCGTGGACCCTGAAAGAGGTGCCACCGGGCGAGTACCGCCTTTCGGCCGAGGCGGGCGGCACGGGCGACCCCGGCCGTCCTGCCGAGAGCGCGACGACGACAATCTCGGTGACCGGGACGGACCTCGATGGAGTCTCGCTCGTGGCCGACGCGGGCGGCGTCATCGCAGGCCAGGTGGTGACCGATGATGGAGGTGCGTTGCCGCCCGCGGTCCTGAAAACGCGGGTCTCGGCGCAGAGCCTGGGCGATGCAGGCGTGCGGTTCATGGGCGGCGGCGGGCAGATTGACGCCGAGGGCAAGTTCGAGCTGACCGGCGTGCGCGGGCCGTCGCTGATCCGCCTGAACCCGCCGCAGGGCTGGGCCATCAAGAGCGTCGATATCGGCGGCCGTGATTACGTCGACGCGCCCTTCGAGGTGCGCGGCGGCCGGCGGATCGACGGCGCGAGAATCGTGCTCACCAGCAGGTTCCCCTCGCTCGCCGGCCGCATCGTCGATGCCCGCGCCAACGCCGCGGACGGCACCGTGATTCTCTTCCCGGCGGACGCGTCGAAGTGGATCGAGGACTCGGGCGCCGCGCGCGGCAGCCGTCCCGATCAGTCCGGCACGTTCAGGTTCCAGAGCGTGCGTCCCGGCGACTACCTGGTGATCGCGCTCGACTACGTCGAGTCGTGGCAGTGGAGCGACCCGGAGTTCCTCGAGAGCCTGCGCGATCGCGCCACGAGGCTGACGCTCGGCGAGGGAGAGATCGAAGCGGTCACGCTCACGCTGAAGAAATGAGGCAAGGGCTGACGCTCGCCGTCGCGCTTCTGCTTGCGTTGCCGCCTCTCGCGGCGCAGGCGCCGCAGGCCCCCGCGCCGCCGGGCGCGCCGGCCGGCGCGACGGTGCGAGGGCGCGTGACCGATGGCGCCACCGGTCGACCGCTGCGGATGGCCCGGGTAGCGCTGACGTCCGTGACCCCCGGGCCGAACGCACTTGAACGATTCACGCGCACGGGGCCCGACGGCACGTTCCAATTCAAAGACGTTCCCGCCGCGCGCGTGACGGTCACCGCGTCGAAACCGCGGTACATCACCCTCCAGTACCAGCAGAAGCTTCCCGAGAAGGCCGGCAGGCCGCTCGACATTGCCGCGGGCCGGACCGTCGACGCGATCGATTTCGTGCTGCTGCGGGCGGCCGCCATCACCGGCCGCGTGCTTGACGAGCTCGGCGAGCCCGTCAGCAATGCCTGGGTGTCGGCCATGAAGACGGGGTACGACGAACGTGGTCGCGCGCTCGTCTCCGCCGGCGGCGCCACCACGAACGACCTTGGGGACTATCGCATCAGCCAGTTGCCTCCCGGTGATTACTACGTCGTCGCAGCCGAGCGGCTGGACGGCTTTGGCTCGGAGATGGATGCGGACATCGGCTTCGTGAAGACGGCATATCCTTCGACCGCCGACCTCAAGGACGCACGCGGCGTGGCCGTTCGCGCGGGGCTGGACACGGCCGGGATCGACATCGCCCTGCTGCCCGCGCATGCGGCGCGGGTCGCCGGCACCGTCCTTTCCGGCGACGGGCAACCCGCGGCGAACGTCTGGCTCGTGCTCCAGGCGATTGGGAACGGTCCCGGCGCGGGCATCGGCGCCGACACGTACTCGGGCGCTGACGGCGGTTTCCTGTTGCCTCGCGTGGCGCCGGGCCGATACGAGCTGCACGCCCGCATGAACAGCAAGCCCAACGAAGGCGCCGTCGTGCCGCTCGACGTCAGCGGCGACGAGATCACGGGATTGATCGTGCCAATCACCCGCGGCGGCCGCATGGTTGGACGCGTCGTGCCTCCCGCGGGTGTGCCGCCCGCGCGGGCCGCGGATGCCAAGATCAACGCGGTACCTGTCGGCGACACGCTCATATTCGGCACGGGCTTCGGCGGCGTCGTGAAGGACGACTGGACGTTCGACTGGGATTTCCTCCTCGGCCCTCGCATCATCCGGCCACAGTCGCTGCCGCGCGGCTGGTATTTGAAAGCCGTCAGGCGCGGTGAAGAAGACGTCACCGACACGCCGATCGTGTTCCGAGCCGCGGAGGTCGTCCGCGATCTCGAGATCGTGTTGACGACGGATGACACGACGGTGGATGGATCGGCGGTCACGCGTGACAACAAGCCGGCGGAGCGCTACACAGTCATTGTCTTCCCTGAAGACACCAGCCTCTGGACGAGCTGGTCGCGATTCGTGAAGACTGCGCGGCCCGATCAGACCGGACGGTTCAGCATCGAAGGTCTGCCGCCGGCGAGATATCGGATCGCGGCGCTCGCCGAGATCGAGGAGAACCAGTGGAACGACCCGGAGTTCCTTGAACGCCTGCGTTCAACCGCGTCATCCATGACACTCGAGGTGGGGCAGCACGTCTCCCTCGTCCTGCACGTGCGATGATGACCTCCTGCCTCTTGCTTCTGTGCGCGCTCGTCGGGGACCCGCAGCAGCCTGCGCGTGACATCCAGCGCAGGCCGGCCGTCGCCTCCGGCACGATCTCCGGCACGGTGTACGCAGACGACGGGAAGACGCCGCTCAAGCGGTCGATCGTCCGCGCGTCGGCGGCCGAGCTTTCTCGGCGACGGACCGTGCGTACCGACATCGAAGGCAAGTTCCGGCTCGCGGATCTTCCCGCCGGCCGCTACACGATCACCGCGAGCAACGCGCAGTATCTGACGCTCGACTACGGTCAACGCCGGCCGTTCGAGCCAGGGCGCCGCATCGAGCTCGCGGCGGGCGAAACGCTCGCCCGGGTCGACGTGCTGCTGCCGCGCGCGGCCGCAATCGGCGGCGTCATTCTCGATGACGAGAACGAGCCGGTGAGCCAGATGTGGGTGGTCGCGGCACGATACGCCTTTCGGAACGGCCAGCGGCGGCTCGTCAGCGTCGCGCGCGGCGTGACGAACGACATCGGCGAGTTCCGGCTCGCCGGACTGGCGCCTGGCGACTATTACGTAATGGCGAGGGAGCGCGACATCCGCGTGCGCGCGTTCAGCGACGAACCGTCCGGCTACGGGACGACCTACTACCCAGGGACAACTCAATTTGCGGAAGCGCAAGCAATCCGGGTCACGCTGGGACAAGAGATCGTCAATACCTCGCTGCCCGTTATGCCCAGCAGGACGGCGCAGGTGTCGGGCCGCGTGGTCGACGAGACCGGCGCACCGCTCGCTGTGCGCGTCAGCCTGAATGACGGTCCGGGCACTCCGTTGTTCGGAGGAATCATTGGCGGTGCCGTGGCCAACGCCGACGGCCGGTTCTCCGTCGCCGGCGTCAGGCCGGGCAACTACGATCTGCTGGCGCGCAGTGAGTCAGGCGCCGACGGATCCGTGTCGATCGAGGTCCGCGACGCCGACCTGACGGGCCTGACGTTGGTGGTCGGCAGGGGTGCGACGGCAAGTGGGCGCGTCATTTCCGCGTCGGGCACTCCCTTGCCGGTCTCTGTGGATCTGCGCGCAGTCGGTCCGGGCACCGGCCAGCAGTCGCCCACGGCGCGATTGAGACCCGACGGCTCATTCGAGCTGGGTGCGCTCATCGGGTCGCGCGTGTGGCGCACGCCCAGCATCGCGTCCGGCTGGTGGCTGAAGGCGGTGATGCTGGGCGACACGGACCTCACGGATCAGCCGATGACGTTCACGCGCGGCCAGCGCGTCACCGGACTCACCGTCGTCGTCGACGACAAGCCGACAGAGATATCGGGAGAGGTGCACGACGAGGCGGGCCACGCGATTGGCGACTACACGGCGATTGTCTTCTCCGAGGACGCGAGCCGCTGGAGTCCTGAAACCCGGTTCGTGCGCGCCGACCGGCCGGATCATCGCGGTCTGTTCCGCGTTGCCGGCCTGCCGCCCGGCAAGTACCTCGTTGCCGCTCTCGATTACGTCGAGGAGGGCCAGTGGCAGGACACGGCCTTTCTCGAGCGTCTGCGGCGTGTCGCGACCAGGGTGACGCTGGAAGCGGCGCAGAAGACAACCATCCAGCTTTCCCTTGCGTCCTTAGCCGAGAGAGAGCCCTAGCCCAGGGGCCGCCATGCTGACGCCACTCTGCTTCGCGCTCGCGCTCCTCGCCGCGCAGGGGTCTCAGGCGACACAGACGCAAACAACCGGCGCGGCGCAATCGCCCGCGCGCGACACCGCGGCGGAGAAAAAAGGGACCGCCATCATCACGGGCCGCGTCGTCAATGCCGACGGCAGCAAACCATTACGGCGGGCGCAGGTCAGTCTGTCGTCCACGGCGTTGTCCGAGCCACGCAGTGTCAGCACCACGACAGCCGGAGCCTTCGAGTTCAAGGAACTGCCAGCCGGACGGTACACGGTGACGGCGAGCCGCAGCGGATTCCTCCGGCTCCAGTACGGACAGCGCAGGCCGGGTGAGCCCGGACGGCCGATTCAGGTCGCGGACGGACAGACCATCGATCGCGTCGAGTTCGCGCTGCCGCGCATGTCCGTCATCACCGGCCACGTGACCGACGAAGTCGGGGACCCCCTCGCGGGCGTGAGCATCTTTCTCATGCAGGTGAAGTACTTCAGGGGCAAGCGCCGGCTGGTACCCACCTCAGGCGCGGCCTCTACCGACGACACCGGTCAATTCAGGCTAATCGGACTGCAGCCCGGCGACTACTACGTCATGGGCACCACTCGCGAGACCTGGACCGTTGAAGGCGATGACACGCAGCGGACCGGATTCGCTCCCACGTACTATCCGGGAACGCCCGTTCCGGCCGAGGCGCAGCGCGTCAAACTCGGCGTGGGTCAGGAATTGGCGGGGATCGACCTTTCTCTGGTGCCCGGACGCGTCGCGACGATTTCGGGCACGGTGATCAGCCAGAACGGCTTGCCCATGACAGGCGAATCGGTATCCGTCACGCAGGAATTCGCGGGCCCCGGCAACATGTCGTCGTATGGATTCGGCGGCGGGACGATCAAAGCGGATGGGTCGTTCACGATCAGGAACATCGCGCCCGGCGAATACAAACTGTCGGTCCGGCTTGCCGGCGACAAAGACCGCCGGACAGAGATGGCGGAGGCTGTCGTGACGGTGACTGGCGCAGATATCGATGGCGTGTCGCTCGTGGCCGGATCGGGGGGATTTCTTTCCGGCAAAGTCATCACTGACGACGGCACGCCGCTGACCTCGACCCCACGGATGCGCGTGTCCACACGGTCTGTCGACTCCAGCGCCGGCAGCGGAAGGTACGATCAGGAGAACGGGCGGGTCCGCGACGACATGACCTTCGAGGTGAGTGAAGTGTTCGGTCGTCAACAGATATCGATCGGGCCCCTGCCGTCCGGGTGGGCGGTCAAATCCATCGATCACGAGGGTCATGACTACGCCGATCTGCCGGTCGAGATCGGCAACAGTCAACGGATGGACGGGTTGACGATCGTGCTGACGAAGACGCTCCCGGGGGTTCGCGGCACACTGCTCGACGAGAAGGGACAACCGGCCCAGGGACTGGTGATCCTGTTTCCTGCCGATCCCGCGCTCTGGGTCGAAGGCTCCCGCCTCATACGGACCATCCGTCCGACCCACGCCGGCGCGTTCCAACTGGCAATGCTGCCCGAGGGTGAATATCTGGTGGCCGCCCGCGACTTCATCGAGGAGGGATCGTGGAACGATCCCGAGGTGCTCAAAGAGCTCGTCGAGACGGCGACGAAGGTGACGCTGCGGCAGGGGCAGGGTGCCGCGGCGGTGTCGCTGACGCTGCGGAAGTGAGGTCAAACAATCATGCTCACGCCTCTCTGCTTCGCGCTCATGCTCCTCACCGCGCAGGGCTCTCCGCCCGCGCAAGCGCAGAGGCCCGGCCAGCCGCAACCTCCTTCGCCCAACGCGAGCACTGACGTCAAGGGCACGGCCCTCATCAAAGGGCGCGTCGTCAGCGCCGTCACCGGCAAGCCGCTCCGGCGCGCGCAGATTCGTCTCTCGGCCCCAGAACTGGGGCAGCCGCGTACAACAAGCACGGACATCGATGGTGAGTACGAGCTCGCCGAGGTCCCTGCGGGACGATACACGGTCAGCGTCACGCGCAGCGGATACATCACGCTCCAATACGGACAGCGGCGTTCGAACGAGCCCGGGAAACCGCTGGAGATTTCCGACGCCGAGAGGCTCGACAAGATCGACTTCTCGCTTCAGCGCGCCGGCGTGATTACCGGCCGGGTCACCGACGAGACCGGCGACACCGTCGCGGGCGCCACCGTCTGGGCGATGCAGCCGCAGTTCTTCCAGGGGCGCCGCCGGCTGGTGCCCATCAGTCCGCCGACGCACGCCGACGACGTGGGACAGTTCCGCCTGCTGGGACTGCCCCCTGGCGAATACGTGGTCATGGCCACGCTGCGCGAGACGTGGACGATTGACGGACCCGACAAACAGAAACAGACTCTGGGGTACACGCCGTCATACTTTCCCGGAACCGCGAACGCCGCGGAGGCGCAGCGCGTCAAGGTCGGCCTCTCCCAACAGGTCGGCCCGATTGAATTCGGCCTCGTGCCGATCAAGACAGCCAACGTGTCAGGAACGGCTGTGGGGTCCGACGGACTCCCGCTCGCCGGCAGCACCGTGATGTTGTCGCAGGAAGTCATGGGACCCGGCGGCGGGATTATGAGCATGGCCGGAAACTCGCGCGTCGCGCCGGACGGGACCTGGACGCTGCGCAACGTTCCCGGCGGTGAGTATCAGCTGCAGGTCGCCAGCGTGGACCGCGAGCGGCCCGGCGAGATGGCGTCGCTGACGCTCCAGGTCCAGGGAGTCGATCTCGAGGGAGTGGCGCTCGTCGCCGACGGCGGCGGCACGCTTGCCGGTCAGGTCGTGACCGACGATGGCAGTCCGCTACCCGAAGCGGCTTCGCCGATCCGCGTGTACGCGCGGCGGATCGCTTCGGGCATGTCGAGCGGCTCCCGGAGAGGACCCGAGAACAATGGTGTCATCGCCGCGGATGGCCGCTTCACGCTGGAGGCCGTGGCGGGCGGATCGCTGATTCGCCTGCTGGGGCTGCCGGCCGGATGGGCGCTGAAGGCGATCGAGATCAGCGGCCGCGACTACGCGGACGGGCCGCTGGAGCTCCGCGGCGGGCAGCGGACCACCGGCGCGCGCCTCATCATCAGCAGAAGCCTGCCATCCATATCGGGACACATTACCGATGAGAAGGACGCTGGCGTCGATGCCTCGGTACTGCTGTTTGCCGCCGACGCCTCGAAATGGACTGAGGGATCGGGCGCGCTGCGCACCGCGCGTCCGGGAAAGTCGGGCCTGTTCCGCTTCGACGCGGTTCGTCCGGGCGATTACCTGGTCGTCGCCGTCGAGAACATCGAGCAATGGCAGGCGAACGATCCGGAGTTCCTGGAAGAGTTACGCGACCGCGCCACAAAGGTCACGGTTGACACGGGGAGATCCGAAGTCGTGACGCTGAGAGTCAAACGGCAACTCCCGGCCCCCAACTCCCAACCCCCACGTTTGGGAATCGGGCGTTGGGAATTGGGAGTTGTGAGCCTCGTTCTCCTTGCGAGCCCGCAGGTGTCGGTCCAGCCCCAGCAGCCGCAACGTCCGAGGCGTGACATCGTCGCACCGCAGAAAGGCACGGCCATCCTCCGGGGGCACGTGGTTGCGGCGGATACCGAGCGGCCGCTGCGGCGCGTCCGCGTGCGCATTTCGGCGCCCGAATTGTCCGAGCCGAAGACCGCGAGCACCAACCTGGAAGGCGCCTACGAAGTTCGGGACCTGCCCGCCGGACGCTACACGATCCAGGTGAGCCGCGGCGGATACCTTCCGCTCCAGTACGGACAGCGGCGCCCCGGCGAGCCGGGGAAGCCCTTGCAGCTCGCCGACGGGGAGACGGTTGACGCGATCGATTTCCGTCTGCCGCGCGCGGGTGCGATCACCGGCCAGATCCTCGACGAGACGGGCGAACCGGTCTCCGGTGTCACCGTCGCTGCGATGCAGGTGCAGTTCTTTCGCGGGCGCCGGCGGCTCGTACCGGTTTCGGACATTACGAACACGGACGACACCGGTCAGTACCGTGTCGGCGCGCTCTCGCCCGGTGATTACGTGATCATGGCGCTCTTTCGCGAATCGTGGGTCAGCAAGGATCGCGACAGGCAGGTGCTGGGATACGCCACCACATACTTCCCGGGCACCGCGAGCGCGGCCGAGGCGCAGCGCGTCAAGGTCGCGGTCGGACAGGAGGTGGCCGCGATCGACTTCGCTCTCGTTCCGGGGCGAGCGGCAACCGTCTCAGGCACCGCGCTTCGCTCCGACGGCGCACCGCTCGCCGGCGCCACCGTCAGTCTGGATCAATACATCAGAGGGCCAGTCTCCAGCATGGCGAGCAGCGTCAGCGGGACCAAGGTGGCCGCGGATGGGTCGTGGACCATTCGCAACGTTCCTCCAGGCGAATATGAACTGGAGGCCACCGCGACCGATCGGGAGCGCGGAACGGAACGCGCAACAACGATCCTGTTCATGCAGGGCACGGATGTGGAAGGCATCACGCTGACGACGGGCGCGGCCGGCACATTGTCGGGGCACGTTGTGACCGACGACGGACAGCCGCTCCCCACGTCCGTCACGCGGCTGCGCGTCGTGCCGGATCCGATCACGCCCGACCGGCAGGCGCCGATGATCGTCATGGGTGACGACAACGGGCTGGTGGGAGCCGATGGGGCTTTCACGTTCAAAGGCCTTCTCGGCCCGTCGATCCTGCGCGTCTGGCTGCCAGCGGGATGGGCGGTCAAGAGCATCGAGATCGGCGGGACGGATTACGCCCAGACGCCGCTGGATGTCCGCGGAGGACAGCACGTAGCCGGCGCACGCATCGTGATCACGAAGCGCTTTCCCACGATCGCGGGACGCATCACCGACGACAAGGGGAAGCCGGCGAATGGGACCGTGCTGCTGTTCCCGAGCGATGCATCGAAGTGGTTCACGGCCGCCGACACCCTGCGTTCCGCGCGTCCCGACCAGTCAGGCAACTTCCGCCTCGAGACGGTCCGGCCAGGCCAGTATCTCGCCATCGCGCTGGACTACGTGCAGACGTGGCAGTTGAACGATCCCGAGTTCCTGGAAGAGCTGCGCGACCGCGCGACAAAGCTCACGGTTGCTGAGGAATCGATCGGAGAGTTGAATCTCACGGTGAAGAAGTAAACTCCCAACTCCCAACGCCCAACTTCCAACCTCAAAGGTCCATTCGTCGGAAGGTTGGGCGTTGGTAGTTGGGAGTTGATCCCCTATCCCATCTTTTGCATCGACGCGAGGAAGTCCTGGTTCGACTTCGTCTTTCCCATCTTGTCGAGCAGCAGTTCCATCGCTTCGACCGCGGACAGCGGCGCGAGCACCTTCCGGAGCACCCAGACGCGGTTGAGATCCTCGCGCGCGAGGAGCAGTTCCTCTTTCCGCGTGCCGCTCTTCTGCATGTCGATCGACGGGAACACGCGCTTGTCGGTGAGCTTCCGGTCCAGGTGGATCTCCATGTTGCCGGTTCCCTTGAACTCCTCGAAGATCACGTCGTCCATGCGCGAGCCGGTGTCGATGAGCGCGGTGGCGATGATCGTGAGCGAGCCGCCTTCCTCGATGTTGCGCGCGGCGCCGAAGAAGCGCTTCGGCTTCTGGAGCGCGTTCGAGTCGAGACCGCCTGACAGGACCTTGCCTGACGGCGGGATGACCGAGTTGTAGGCGCGCGCGAGACGCGTGATCGAGTCGAGCAGGATCAGCACGTCCTTCTTGTGCTCGACCAGGCGCTTCGCCTTCTCGATCACCATCTCGGCGACCTGCACGTGGCGCTGCGCGGGCTCGTCGAACGTCGAGGAGATGACCTCGCCGTTGACCGAGCGCTGCATGTCGGTGACTTCCTCCGGCCGCTCGTCGATGAGCAGCACGATCAGGAAGACCTCGGGATGGTTCTTCGCCACCGACTGCGCGATGCTCTGGAGCAGCATCGTCTTGCCGGTGCGCGGCGGCGCGACGATGAGGCCGCGCTGCCCCTTGCCGATGGGCGCCATGAGGTCCATGACCCGTCCCGACAAGGCGTCGGGCGTCGTCTCGAGGACGAAGCGTTCCTGCGGGTAGAGCGGCGTCAGATTCTCGAAAAACAGCTTGTCGCGCGCCTGCTCGGGGGACTCGAAGTTGACGGCCTCGACCTTGATGAGCGCGAAGTAGCGCTCCCCTTCCTTGGGCGGCCGTATCTGCCCCGACACGGTGTCGCCGGTCTGTAGGTCAAACTTGCGAATCTGCGACGGCGACACGTAGATGTCGTCCGGGCCCGGCAGGTAGTTGTAGTCGGGCGCGCGCAGGAAGCCGAAGCCGTCGGGCAGCACCTCGAGGACACCCTCGGAGAAGATGAACCCGCTCTGTTCGGTCTGCGCCTTCAGGATCTGGAAGATCAGCTCCTGCTTGCGCATCCCGGTGGCGCCGGCGACGTTCAGGTCTTTCGCCACCTGGGTGAGCTTCGGGATGGGCATGTCCTTCAGTTCGGTGATGTTCAGCCCTTTGCCGCGGCGCGGCTCCTCCCCGCCCTGGCGGGGTTGGCCCTGCGTCTGAGCCGCCGGCTGTGACGGTGTCTGGGGCGCTGTCTGTGGCGGTGTCTGGGGCGCTGTCTGCGCGTTCTGCGGCTGCTCGCCGTTCTGTGGCTCCGGAGCCACGGCCTGATCGGAACCGGATGGACGGCCGGATGTGCGTTTGTTGGTGGTAGGCATGAGACTACTGGCGCTGTCGGTCAATCAAGAGGTTGTAGGTTGTCTGGCAGTGTCGACTTTATTGCTGGCGGGGCGGGAAGAATGAGGCGGCCGGCGCGAGCCCCGCGGGACAGAGGAAATCAGGAAATCGCTGATGTTGTGTTCGTACTCCGGGAAGTATAGGCACCGGCCGGGACCGTGTCAAGGCAGCCCTAAAGGGCTGCGCAACACGCGAGGCAGCCCTAACCAGCCTTCGCCAAGGCTACGGCGGTCCGCCGAAGCGCTTCGCGCGAAGGCGGAAGGGCTGCGCAACATTACACCAGGCGAAACCGCCGGGTGCCCGGGAGGAACGGGGTCGCGGCCACCTGGCCGTCGAAGGCGCGTCCCCAGCGGCCCGGGATGACGGTGGCGCACTGAGGGCAGGTGCCCTCCGGCGTCAGCCGGTACTCCTGGATGAAGTACCCGTATCGCTCGACGAGGAGCGCGCCGCAGTTGTGGCACCGCGTGTTTTCCAGATCCCCCACGCGTCCCGGCAGGTTGCCCGCGTAAACGTAGCGCAGCCCGTTGCGCTTGGCCGTGTCAGCCGCGCGCATGAGCATCTCCGGCGTCGTGTTTTCCGGATCGTTCATCCGGTAGTCCTTGTGGAACGCCGTCACATGCCACGGAATATCGGGCGAGACGCCTGCGATGAAGCTGGTGAGCCCTTCTATCTCGTCCTGCGAATCGTTGAAGCCCGGAATGAGCAGCGTGACGATCTCGAGCCAGATGCCCATCTCGTGCAGCGTGCGGATCGTGTACAGAATGGGCTCGAGCCGGCCGCCCAGCTCGCGGTAATGGCGGTCGGCGAAACTCTTGAGGTCCACCTTGTACAGATCCACCCACGGCCGGATGTAGTCCAGGACGCGCGGCGTGCCGTTCCCGTTCGACACGTACGCGGTCATCAGCCCCGCGGCTTTGGCCTCCCTGAAAATCGCGACCGCCCACTCGCTCGTGATGAGCGGCTCGTTGTAGGTGCTGACGACCACACGCGAGTTCAAGCGCTTCGCTTCGGCGACGATGGCGTCAGGATCGGCATCGAGCGGCGGAGAGATCGCCTCCGGATCCCGCAGCGCCTGCGAGGTGACCCAGTTCTGGCAGTACGAGCAGTGCAGGTCGCATCCCAGCATCCCGAAGCTGAACGCGAGCGCGCCCGGGCGCGCGTGGAAGAACGGCTTCTTCTCGATCGGGTCGCACTGCACGCCGCCCACGTACCCAAAGGGCACGCGCAGCACGCCGCCGCGGTTGAACCGGACCTTGCACACGCCGACGGCGCCGTCGGGGATCGGACATTCGTGGCCGCACGCGTAGCAGCGGATGCGCTCCTTCGAGATGTGTTCGACCAACTCAGGAGCGGCCTCGGCTGTTCTCTCCTCGAGGACCTCAGCCAGCGTCGCCATACAGACCATTGTAATTGGTGAATTCGTGAATTGGTGAATTACTGAAATCGCTGAATTGCCGGCATCCGGCCGAGTTCGTCCGTCCGAACGGCGGTGCCGGTTGCTCCTCAACTCGCTTATTCACCAACTCACTAATTCACCAATTCACAAACTCACAATTACAATGGGGTGATGTCGAAGATCGTGGCGGTGATTGGCGCCTCGAGCAATCGCGGCAAGTTCGGCAACAAGGCCTTGCGCGCCTTCGAGCGCCAGGGCTACACCGTCATTCCGATCAATCCGAACGAGCCGGACGTCGAGGGGCACAGGACCTACGCGTCCGTGCTCGACGTGCCCGGGACGATCGACCTGGCGACGGTCTATGTTCCGGGGAGCGTGGGCGTGAAGGTCGTCGAGGAGCTCGCGCGCAAAGGCGTGCCGGAAGTCTGGCTGAATCCCGGCGCCGACGACGATGAAGTGGTCGAACGCGCGCGGGAGCTGGGCCTCAAGACGATCCAGGCGTGCAGCATCATCGGCATCGGGGAGAGCCCGGCGCGGTACTGACGCGTGCAATTGGTGAATTCGTGGGTTAGTGAATTGGTGAATTGGTGGGTGGGGGGGTGGTGAATTTGTGGCAAGTTGGTGAATGTAGCCACGTCGTCAATTCACTAATTCACCAACTCACGAATTCACCAATTTCCATGTCGCCCTGCCGCCCCTCGTGACGTCGAGCTTCCATCGGTCAGACTTCCTGACGTGGCCGACGAGCGCGGGGCGGAAGCACGCGAGGCACGTGCCGCCTGACCGGCGCACGCTCGGATAGACGATCCCCAGCGAGCCCGCCTCGAGGAGCGTCTCCGCGAGCGCCTGCGACGCTACGTAGCTGTCAGGGTCGAGCACCGCGCGGACTCCGCGTGCGCCGCGCAGGTCGTGGAACTCCGCGTTGAAGTCCGCCAGGTGGTCCTCGTACGCAACCGACTCCTCAGGCCACCCCACCTCGGCGAGCTCGACGGATTTGTGAAACGCCACCTCGGCCTGCGCGGTCTCGATTTCGAAGCCGGCGTACCACGCGCCGCGATCGGGTCCGTTGAAGCGCGCGCCCAGCGGATGCGGATGACAGAACACGGCATTGACGACCGCGGCGCACGGCACGGCCGCGACCAGCTCCTCGGGACCGATGCCGGCGCCCCGGCCCCGCTCGGCGCTCAGCCGCTCGTTCGTGATGGCGTCCAGCTCGAAGATCGCCGCCAGGTGCGCGTCATCGTCGGCAATCCGCGTGAGAACGCTGTCGCCGCCGGGCAGATACCGGCACGGAACGAGACGATGGGTGTCGGACTGCCGCAGCGGCCGGGCCGGTGGGATCGCCATCAACCCGCGCGCCGGGCGTCCAGCAGCCGCCTGACCGTCAGCAACGCGGGGACGCCGCCGTGCGACAGATAGTCGAGCGGCGTGGCGCCCGCGAACACGCGATTCGTGTTCGGCAGGTGGATCCAGTGATCGGCAAGCGTCCGGGAATAGAGCACGTTGAGCGCCTTGAAGATGCCGACGAGCAGCGAGACGCGCGTGAGGCGATCGACGTCGAGGACGCGGTCGGGGTCGCGCTTCCACTCGTAGTAGGGCCCGTTGGTCATGCCGCCAAGGAGCGCGCGGGCGTCCTCGTCGCGGACCTTCCAGCGCGCCATGATGTTGAAGAAGGCCCGCAGCGCGGGGCCGCTCAGCCGGTCGCGCGTCGCGCGATCCGCCAGGTCCGGCGCGGATCCTGGATCGTGGCGGGACTGCGGGTAGCGGAGCGCGGGGCGGCGGGCGGCGGGCATGGGCGTAACTCCTGATCAGGAGTGTAGCTGCTCCGGCCCGGCCGGTCAAGTCACTTCGCCGCGAGGGTCGCGTCGATCTTGTCCTTGAACGCGGCGAACGGCTGGGCCCCTTCCAGGCTCGACAGCGCCTTGAACGGCTGGCCGGGCGCCGGCGTGCGGCCGACGAGGAACATCGGCGTGCCCGAGACGCCGAGCTGCTGAATGCGCTGGACGCTCGCCTTCACCTCGCCGGCGTGCCTCCCTGCGTCGAAGCACGCGCGGAACGCGGCCATGTCGAGCCCCGCGTCGCTCGCGCGCGCGGCGAGATCGACCGGCGTCCGGGCGGGCGACTCGAACAGCTTCGCGTGGAGCTGCCAGAACTTCCCCTGGTCGCTCGCGCACATCGCCGCCTCGTGCGACCGGAACGCATCCGGATGGAGCTGGTCGATCGGGAAGTGCAGGAACACGTACCGGACCTTCCCCGTGCTGATGAACTCGGCGTTGATCTGCGGCTGCGTCTGCTGGAAGTGCCGGCGGCAGAACGGGCAGTGATAGTCGGAGATCTCGACCAGCGTCACCGGCGCGGTCGGCGACCCGTTGACCGGCGCGCCCGACAGATCGAGGGTGCTGTTCGTGACCGTCGGCGCCCCGTAGCGCCCGCCGGTCGCGGCCTTCAGGAAGGTCTTGATCTCGTCGAGGTCCTTCTGCATCGCCTCGATCTGCTTCTTGAGCGCGTCGATGTCCTGCTGCGACTGCGCGGCCGGACGGCTGCAGGCGAGCATCACCACCACCGGGACGAGCAAGAGGGCACGGAGTGTCTTGGGCATAAGCAAAAAGAATAGCACGCCGGACGGCTGCGGCCGGGGCTCAGAGCCCCGGCCTACATGTAGGGCGGGCCTCTTAGGCCCGCCAGGCTATGAGCCTCTCAGGGGCGCCGTGGTCGCTATTGTCGTCGCAGCGTCGCGACGGGATCGAGGCGTGCCGCGCGGCGCGCGGGGAAGAAAGAGGCCACCAGCGCGACCGCGCCGAGCAGCGCCGCGACGCCCAGGAAGGCGGCCGGATCGAACGGTGAGATGCCGAGGAGCAGGGCGCGCCCGCCGTACGCCGCGATCGCCGCGAGCGCGAGGCCCGTCGCCATGCCGCTGGCGGACAGTTTCATGCCCTCCCCGAGCATCAGCCGCAGCAACTGCGTGGCGCTGGCGCCGAGGGCAAGCCGGATCGCCATCTCATGGCGCCGTCGCGCCACGACGAACGCCATGAGCGCGTAGAGTCCCCCGGCGGCGAGCACGAGGGCCACGATGCCCATCGCGGCGAGGCCGGTCGCGATCCAGCGTCCGGGTCCCAGGGCGTGATCCCGCCACGTCTCCACGGGCGCCGCCCTGAGCAAGGGCAACCGGGAATCCATGTCGCGTACCACCGCGCGCACATGCGGCAACACCTGCGCCGGATCGCCCGAGGTCCGGATCCAGAGCGTGAACGCCGAGTCGTAGTTCAGCGGCACCGGCAGGTAGATGGCTTTGGCCGCGCGCTCGCCCCTGCTGAACAGGCGCGTCTTCACGTCGGCGCAGACGCCGACGATCGCGACCTCGAAGCGCGGACGATCGCCGTCGGCGATGAACAGCCTCTGGCCGAGAGGCTCGCCACCGGGAAAGAGCCGGTTCGCCAGCCCCTGGCTGATCACGGCGGCGGCCGGTGTGGCCTGCCGGCGATCGGCATCGCTGAAGGTGCGTCCCGCCAGCACGCGTATCCCGGCGGTCTCGAGGAAGCGTCCGCGCAGGGCGCCACCCTCCGCGTAATTGAAATCAGGATGCCGGCTGGAAGGGTCCCGAAAGGTGATGCCGGTCGTACCGCCGAACGGCTCGAATGGGGCGATGGCCGCCGAGGTCACCCCCGGAAGCGCCTCGACCCGCGCCAGCAGCTCGTCCTGAAACGCGCGCCCGCGCTCCGGGGTGTACTGCAACACGTCGAGACGGAGCGTGGCGGCCGCCACGTGCGCGAAATCGCGTTCGGCATCGCTGCCCTGCAGCCCCTGCAGGGTGCATCGCAAGGGGGAGCCAGAGCTGCGGTTTCTCCGCGCGCTCGTCCCCGACGCCGGCGATGCGGTGGCCGATGAAGCCCGCCGGAGTGACGCCGACGATCTGCAGCGTCTGCCCGTTGACCGAGAGCGCGTGTCCGAGTGCATGGTCTCGGCCGCCAAAGTGTTTCACGGCAAAGGCGTGACTGACCGCCGCGATCGGCAGCGCCGCCCTCGTGCCGTCGGTCAGACGACCGGCGGCCGGCGGGGTGCCGAGCACCTCGAAGTAGTTCGGCGAGGCGAATACGGCGCGTGCGACGAACGGCTCGCCGCCCACGCCGGCAGCCACGGTCGTTTCCGCAAATGCGGCGAGGCCTGAGAAGGCCGGCAGTGCCTCGCGGAGCCTCTCGTAATCCTCAGCGCGCGCCGCGGGCCCGGCGAGCCACGGCGCCTTCAGGTACACGTGCGCGAGCTGCGCGGGGTCGCGGACGGCCGGGACGGACCGGAGCAGGATCGCGTTGATGGCGCTGAAGGTTGCCGTTGTGGCTGCCAGTCCGATCGAGAGCGACGCCACGGCGGCAAGGGCGAATCCGGGAGCGCGGCGCAACATGCGCACGCCGTACCGAATATCCTGCCAAAGGCTCTCTAGGCGCGACTCCCAGCCGATGTCGCGCACCCAGTCCTTGACCGCGGCGGGACTGCCCATTTCGACGCGTGCCTGGCGTACCGCTTCCTCGCGGCTCGATCCACTCGCCACCTTCGTGTCCACCGCCTCGGCGAGATACTCACGAAGCTCCTCGTCGAGCTCCGCGTCCTCACGGTCGCGGCGAATCATCGCGCGGAAAGCACTGGCGAATCGTCTGAGGATTCGCATCCCACTCCTTTCTGGCACGGTCGATTCCCGACTTCCAACCCTTGCTTCGTTTTGGGAGTTGGAAGTGGAAGTTGGGAGTTGTCTACTCCGCCCGTAACGCGACGATCGGATCGACGCGCGCCGCGCGGCGCGCGGGCACGTACGCGGCCGCGATGCCGACGGCCAGCAGCGTCAAAACGACAACCACGAAGGTCAGCGGATCGTACGGCGTCACGTCGTACAAGAGGCTCTGGAGCCGTTTGGTCAGCAGGAACGCGCCGGCGAGGCCGACGCCGACGCCGGCGAGCAGCGGGATCGACGCCTGCCGGATGACGAACCCCTTCAACTGCCCGGGCTCGGCGCCGAGGGCGAGCCGCACGCCCAGCTCCCGGGTGCGGCCGCTGACCCAGTGCGCCATGACCCCGTAGATGCCCACGGCCGAGACGAGCAGCCCAACGAACCCGAATAGCGCGAAGAGCCACGTCTGAAACTGTGGATCGACGATGCCCCGCGCGAGCGACGCGCGGACGGTCCGTGGCGGTGCGACGACGATGCGCGGGTCGAGCCGCTGGACGATGGCTCGCAGCGCGCGGCCGAGCGCGTCCGGATCCCCTGACCCGCGAGCGACGATCGTGCTCGTGCGGAAGCGATCGCGTGCGAGCGGGCGGTAGACCGCCGGGCGGATGCGTCCGCCGTAGCCGCCGCGCACGTCGCGAGCGACGCCGATCACCGTGAGCGACGGCAGCCGATCGGCGCGGAGCACACGGCCGATCGGGCTCTGTCCCGGCCACATCGCGCGCGCGACCGACTCGCTGACGATAGTCACGGGCGCGTCCGCGCGAATCTCTTCCTCCGCAAAATCGCGCCCATCGGTCAACGGGACCCCCAGCGTTGCGAAATACCCACGCGTGACGCTCCAGACCCCGGTCGCCTCCGGCAACCCTTCGGCGACGGCATGCATCATCGGCGCAGCGCCGCCGAACGGCGTGAAGTCGATGGCCGCGGCTTCGACCCCCGGCATCCGGCGGACGTCCTCGAGCACGCGCGCCCGGAAATCGAACATGTGCTGGGGCGTAGGGTACCGCGACACAGGCGTCCCGAAGTTCAGGACCAGAGCGTCCTTGTGCGTGAACCCGAGGTCGACGGTCCGTCGCCGAATCAGGCTGTTCGCCGTGAGGCCGGTCCCGGCGAGCAGCACGAGGCAGAGCGAGACCTGGATCGCCACGAGCAGTGCGCCGGTCTTCATCCCCAGGGGCCGCGACGCGCCGGCCCGGCACGTCTCGCGCATGGCGGCGCTCGCGTCCGACTTCGCCAGCCGGAACGCGGGGAACACGCCGAAGAAGATGCTCGCCCCGATGGACAGGAGCAGCGTGAACCCGGCCGTCCTCGCATCGAGCCCGGACGGCACCAGCCGGTAACGCGACGGCACGTACTCCGTCAGGGCGTCGAACGCCAGCGCCGCGAGCACCAGGGCGAGGCCGCCCGCGAACAGGCCGAGGACGATGCTCTCGATGAGGAGCTGCCGCGCGACCCGGGCCCGCGAGGCGCCAATCGCGGTGCGGATGCCGATCTCGCGCTCACGGGCCGCGCCGCGCGCGAGCAGCAGGTTCGCGAGGTTGACGCACGCGATCAACATCACCCCGCCGGCAGCGGCGATGAGGAGCCAGAGCAGCGAGCGGCTCAGCTCGAAGAGCGCAAACTGCAGGTTCGCGACCCGCAGCGCACGATCCTGCGGCGTGGACGGGAACTGCCGCGCCGCACGGCCGACCAGGACGTCGATCTCGGTCTGCGCCTGCGCGATCGAGACCCCCGGCTTCAGTCTGGCGATCGGGGTCCACACGCCGGATCTCGGATCGGCCGCCTCCCTGGGATCGAGTGGCTCGACGAAGAACAGATCGCCGTCCGCGAGTGAACCCTGCAGCGGAAAAATGAAGCGGCGCGGCAGAACGCCGACGATCTGGACGCGCCGCTGCTCGAAGCTCAGCGTGCGGCCGACGACGGACGCATCCGCGCCGAAGCGGCGCTGCCAGGCGTCGAAGGTCAGCATCGCCGCCTGCGGCTCCAGCAGCTCGTCGCCCGGACGGAGCGGACGGCCGATGTGCGCGCCGACGCCCAGCAGCTCGAGCAGGTTCGGGGTCCCGACCGACGTCCGGAGCGACTCGGCGCCGTCGCTCCCGATCCATGTCAGGGCGGTGTCGAAGGTCGCCGTCGCGATGCCCTCGATGCCACTGTGCTGATTCTGCAGCTGCTCGAAATCGACGCGAAGGACACGCGTGTACGCCTGCGCCTGCTTGACCGAGTAGCCCTGGATCATGACGAGGCGCTGGGCGTCACGGTACGGCAGCGGCCTGAAGAGCATCCCGTCGGACAGCGCGAAGATGGCGACGTTCGTCCCGAGCCCGAGCGCGAACGTGGCGACGGCGACGGCGGTGAAGCCGGGCGAGCGGCGCAGGACGCGAACGGCATAGCGCGCGTCCTGCCAGACGGACTCGAGCCGCGATTCCCACCCGACGTCGCGGACCCAGTCCTTGGCGGCCGCCGCACTGCCGAACTCCGCGCGCGCCCGCCGGAGCGCCTCCTCGCGGTCCACGCCGGCGGCCACCTTGCCGTCAACGGCGCTGGCGAGGTACGCGCGGAGCTCCTCATCGAGCTCGGAGTCCGCACGCGTCCGGTGAACGAGGGCCGACAGACCGGCGAGGATCCGTCTCGTTCGGCGCATCACAGCTCTCCAGGGGACGCTTTCAGGATCAGATTGATGGCGCCGGCCTGTGACTCCCACTCGCGGGTCTGGGCCTTGAGGGCCGCGCGGCCCGGCGCGGTGAGCGAGTAGTACCGCGCGCGGCGGTTGTTTTCGGTGGCATGCCAGTCGCCCTTGATGAGGCCGTCCCGCTCGAGGCGGCGCAGCGCCGGGAAGAGCGAGCCCGCGTTGACGTTGAAGACGCCGCGGCTGATTTGCGTCAGCCGGGTGCCGATCCCGTAGCCGTGCATCGGCTCCAGCGCCAGCGTCTTCAGGATCAGCATGTCCAGCGTGCCCTGGACCAGACCACGTTCTTCAGACGGCATCCGCGCCTCCTCTAGACGCACTAGAGAACACACGATATACCTGTTCTCTAGATTGTCAAGAGGACGCCGCCGGCTCGGCTGTTGGCCGTCTCCATCGAGCGGGGTGCTGCCGGCATCCGTCCAGCGACCTAGACACATCAAGGCCTGCGACGCTATACTCGTGGCGATGCGGGCGAGAGAACTCCGGCGCGTCCTCAAAGAGAGGGGCTGCGTCGAAGCGCGTCAGAGGGGATCTCACCTGCGCATCGAGTGTGGTTCGTGCGTGACAACCGTGCCCGTCCATTCGGGCGAAGAGATTGGCCCAGGCCTGCCGCGGCGCATTGAGCGAGACCTTGAACCGTGCCTGGGTAAAGGCTGGCTGAGGAAATCATGAACGCGTGTCACGTGACTTACGCGCGGGACGAATCGGGGTGGTGGGTTGCGTCCATTCGGGAGGTGCGCGGGTGTCACACTCAGGGCCGCACCGTGGACGAAGCGCGAAGGCGCATCCGCGAAGCGCTGGCCTTGTTTGTCGATGACGCTGCGTCTGCGAAGCTGATCGACAACGTGAAGTTGCCCGCGACCGCTGTGAAGGCGATTCGCGCTTATGCCACCCTTCGGAAGCGGGCGGACCAGGAAGACCGCCGCGCGGCGCTTGCCGCGAGGCGCGCCGTGCGCCTGTTGCGCGGCGGCAAACTCAAGATGAGCGCACGAGACGCCGCCCGTTTACTCGGTGTCTCGCACCAGCGCGTTCATCAACTCGCTCACGACGAAGGCTGAAGTACGCGCAGGCCTCACTCGGCGCGAAGGACGACGATTGGATCGACCCTCCCGGCGCGTCGGGCGGGCAACCACGCGCCCACGAGCGCGGCCATCTCGAGCGCGCACACCGCGGCCACGATCGCGGCTGGGTCGCGCGGCGACACCTCGTACAGCAGGCTGGCGAGGAGCCGCGATGAGGCGAAAGCCAGCAGCACTCCGGCTGCGAGGCCGGCCGATACCACCCGCGCCATCCGCCACAGCACATCGATCTCCATGCGTGCCGACGTTGCGCCGAGCGCAATCCGAATCCCGAGCTCTCGTTGCTGCCTGGCGACCGCGTACGCGAATACGCTGTACACACCCAGCGCACAGAGGACCGCCGCGATGCCGGCAAACAGCCCGAGCAGCGTCGCGCTATACCGCGACTCCGCCGTTGCCTGGTCCACGGTGTCGCTGAGCGGCCGGATCGCAAACACCGGCACGCCGGAATCGAACGCCTGCACCACGTCGCGGATCTCCGTCGCGACACGCTGTGGAGCGATCGACGTTCGAAGCATCACGTCGAACACGCTGTGCGGATACTGCCACGAGGCACGGTACACCTCGGGCTTCACCGGCACGTCCACCCCAGCGTGTCTGATGTCGGCGACCACGCCGATCACCTCCGCCCACGGTTCGTCGAAGACGGCTCTCCGCCGGCTTCCGAAGTTGACGCGCCGGCCGATCGGATTCTGTCCGGGCCAGTGCACCCGCGCCATCGTTTCGTTGACGATGACCCGGCGCGGAGCAGTGAAGTCGTCGCCATCGCTGAACTCGCGCCCGGCGAGTATCCGAACGCCGTGCACCCGGAAGTACTTCGGGCCCACGAAGTGAAGCCCTGGCGCCAGCGGCAGGTCCTTCGGATTGCCGTTGAGGAGCCTCCTCCCATCGTCGAAGCTGACCGACGTTCGCCGGTCATTACCGGGAAGGAAAACGGCGTTGCCGATCGAGGCGGCTTCGACGCCGCCGATGCCGCTGAGGCGTTCGAGCATCTCCCGTTGTGCCGGAAGGTAGCGTGGATCATCCGTGCCGGCCGCCTTGCCGTAGCGCGCCTCCGGAAGGCTCACGCGGAAGACAAGGACGCGAGCGGGATCGAAGCCCAGGGGTACCTGCTTCATGCGCCAGACGCTCTTCGCGAGCAGCAGCGCGCCGACGAGCACCACGAGGGCGCATGCGATCTGAACGGCGATGAGCGCGCCCGTGAGATGACGCCCGGACGGGCGGCGCTCGTGCCACCTGCGCGCGAACGCGAGGCTGGAGCTGCGGATGGCCGGCAGCGTCCCGAACAAGACAAGACGCTCGACCCGGGCGGGTACGACGTCGTGACGCAGGGTGACCAGCCGCACAGACGAACCGTCGGCAGGAGTCAGCCTCATCTCGTCGCCAACCGCGAGTTCGCGATCGACCCCGGCGAGACGATCGCCTGCGACCGCTGCCGCCCCATGGGGATGCAAGCGCCCGATTGGCGTCGCGATGTGATAGCCGGGCGAAGCAAGAATCGAGGGCGCGCGGACCTCCTCCAGGGGAACCCAGATGTGCGCTTCCCCGCGCCAGCGGTCGAACCGCGGCGGCATGACGCCGACGATCGTCAAGTGACCCTCACCGGCGCGCACGGGTCGACCGATGATCGCCGGGTCGGCGGCAAAACGCCGACGCCACAACGCATCGCTGATGACGGCCGGCGTCGGTGCGCCAGCGGCGTCCGCAGCGGTCAACGTGCGGCCAAGCGCAGCGTTCGCACCGAGGACCCGGAAGAAGTTCCCGGTGACGCCGGCGGACCGCACTCGCTCCGCGACGCCCTCCTCCAGGTCGAAGGCGGCGGACGTCACCGCTGCCAGATCCTCGAATGCGCCGCTGTCGCGCCATGCGACATATCTCGGGTAGGAGATCGGAGCGTCGCGCCGGATACCGTCGACCGCGTACGCCACGACCAATGAGCCTTCGTCTCGAACAGGCAGCGGACGCAGCAGGACACCATACACGACTGCATATGTCGCCGTCGTCGCGCCAATCCCCAGGGCGATTGTCAGGCTCGCGCCAATCGCGAACGCCCGGTTCCGGCGCAGAACGCGAAATGCGTAGATGATGTCGGCTGTCAGCTGGGAGCTAGACACTCGCGTTGGGCCTGCGGTTGGCTAAACAACCCCGCCGGGGCTAAGAGCCCCGGCCTACGTCAGAACGCCGGCCTGAGAGGCCCGGTCTACGGGAACATCTTGCCGGGGTTCAGGATCCCCATCGGGTCGAACGCCTGCTTCACGCGTTTCATCAGCGCGATTTCATCCGGCGACAACTCCAGCGGCACGAACGGCATCTTCGAGAACCCGATGCCGTGCTCGCCGCTGATCGATCCCTCCATCGCGATCACGCCGCGGAACAGGATCGGTTCCGCTTCGTGCGCCCGCGCGATCTCCGCCGCATCGCCCGGGTCGACCATGATGTTGACGTGGATGTTGCCGTCCCCGGCATGCCCGAAGCACGGGATTCTCAGCCGGTACTCGTCGCGAAGGCGCCGGACCAGCGCGAACAGCTCCGGGATGCGTCCCTTGGGCACGACGACGTCGTGGTTGAACTTGAGGGGCGTGATCACCTTCAGCGAGTGCGAGATCTCCCGCCTCACGCGCCAGAGCTCCTGGCGTTCGCCCTCGTCGCGGGCGCGCAGCACCTCGGTTGCCCCGGCCTCGCGGCAGGCCTGCTCCACCCGTGACGCTTCTTCCGCCACGGCGGCGGCGACGCCATCCACCTCCAGAAGGAGCACAGCGCCGGTGCCCGCGGGCGCGAGCGATCGCACCTGGAGGTAGTTGGCGACCGCTTCGAGCGACTCGCCGTCGACGAGCTCCAGCGTGGCGGGGATGACGCGAGCGCGCGTGATGTTCGTCACGGCGGCGACCGCCGCTTCGACGTCGATGAAGGAAGCGCGCAGCGTTGCCCAGACGGGCGGCTTTGGAATGAGGCGCAGGATGATCTTCGTGATGATCGCCAGCGTCCCTTCCGACCCGACCAGAAGCTGGGTCAGGTCGTAGCCGACGACGTTCTTCACGACCTTGCCGCCGGTCACGATGATCTCGCCTGTCGGGAGCACGGCTTCGAGCCCGAGGACGTACTTCTTGGTCGTGCCGTACTTGAAGGCGCGCGGCCCGCCGGCGCATTCGGCGACGTTTCCCCCGATGACCGATTCCTTCAGCGAGGCGGGATCGGGCGGGTAGAACAAGCCGGCCTTCTCCACCGCCGCCTGCAGCTCGCCCGTGACGACGTTGGGCTCCACGATCGCGATGAGATTCAGCTCGTCGATCTCGATGATGCGATTCATGCGCTCGAGCGACAGCACCACGCCCCCCTGGAGCGGCACAGCCCCGCCCGTGTAACCGGTGCCCGCGCCGCGCGGCACGATCGGCACGCGCGCGCCGGCGCACAGACGCACGACCGAGGCGACTTCCTGTGTGTTGGCCGGGAGGACGACGAGGTCGGCGGCGTGGCCGCGCTTGAGGGCGTCAGTGCCGTAGGCGATCAGGGATTCGTCGTCCGTCCTGATGTGCGCCGCGCCGACGACGGCGGCGAGCGCGGCCTGGAGTTCCGGAGTGAGCATCGTGTCTTCGGAGGTGACGGAGAGCGCGGAGACGATCTTACACGGAGACGCGGAGATCACGGAGACGCACGGAGAAGCCGCAGCGCGGCTCGCGGTTGGCACCTCGGAGGTTCAGACCACCTTTGACGCCGGCCGAAGGCCGGCGCAGACGGGCCGCCGCCCTCCGCGTGACTCCTCCGTGCGTCTCCGTGCGCTCCGTGCCTCCGTGTGAACGTCCCCGTGTCCTCCGTCGCCTCCGCTACCCCACGGCGCGGCCCCGTGTCTCCAGCGCGCGCACGAACTCGAGGATGGTGCGGATACCGCGCCGGAGGACGTCGAGCGACGTCGCGTACGAGATGCGGATGAACCCCGGCGCGTCGAACGCCTCGCCCGGCGTCACCGCCACGCGCGCCTCGTCGAGCAGCGCCTCGGCCAGCGCGGCGGACGTGCGGATACCGTCGGGCGACAGGAACTCGCTGACGTCCACGAAGAGGTAGAACGCGCCGGCCGGCTTGCGCAGGCGCAGCCGCGGCTCCGCGGAGAGCCATTTCACGGTCTGGTCCCGCCGGTGCCGGTACTCGTCGAGCATCGCGGTCACGCACGACTGCGGCCCGGTCAAGGCCGCCACCGCGGCCTTTTGCGTGATCGAGCACACGTTGGAGGTCGAGTGGCTCTGGATCGCGTTACAGGCGTTCACCAGGTCCGCGGGTGCCAGCGCCCAGCCGCAGCGCCAGCCGGTCATCGCGTAGGCCTTCGACGCGGAGCCGCAGAACACCGACCGATCCCGATGGCGCGCGGCGAGGATGCCCGGCAGGTTGTGCGGCGTGGGATCGTAAATCAGCTTCTCGTAGCACAGATCGAGCAGTAGCCAGATGCCGCGCCGTGCCGCCTCGTCCGCCACCGCCGCCATGTCGGCTTCCGAGATCAGCGCGCCGGTCGGATTGCCTGGAGAATTGATCACGATGCCGCGCGTCCGTCCCGTGATCGCGCGAAGGATCGCGTCGGCGCGCAGCTCGAAGCCGTCCTCCGCATGCGTGCGCACGACGACGGGGGTCGCGTCGGCGAGCTTGATCTGCTCGACGAGCGTGGGCCATCCCGGCATGTGCGTGATGACCTCGTCGCCGGGCCCGAACAGGCACATCGCCGCGTTGAAGAGCGCCTGCTTGCCCCCGGCTGTGATGATCGTCTCGGCGGTCGAGTATTCGACGCCGTAGTCCGCCTTGTAGCGCGCGCAGACGGCGCGCTTCAGCTCCTCGGTGCCCGAGTTGCTGGTGTACTTCGTGAAGTTGGCGTCGATGGCCGCGTGCGCCGCAGCCGAGACGTGCGGCGGCGTCGGGAAGTCGGGCTCCCCCGCCCCGAGGTCCACGACGTCAATCCCCTGCGCCTTCAGCCGCAGGGCGTCCGCCGCCACCTTCATCGTTGGAGACACCGCTATCCGGGTGGTGCGATTCGCCAGCATGTCCTGCTAGGCCCTCAGCGTCTCGCGCGCGAGCTTCTTCTCGCGCAGACGCGCTTCGACGCTGTCGGGGACCAGTCCGCGGACCGATCCGCCGAGCGCCACGACTTCCTTGACCAGGCGGGAACTAACGTAGGTATAAGGCTCGGCGGGCATCATGAAGACGGTCTCGACGTCGGGGTTCAGCCGGCGGTTCATCAGCGCCATCTGCAGCTCGTACTCGAAGTCCGACACGGCGCGCAGGCCCCGGACGATGACGCTGGCGTCCTTGCGGCGGGCGTAGTCGACGAGCAGGCCGTCGAAGGTGTCCACCTCGACGTTGGCCCAGCCGCGGAACACCTCGCGCGCCAGATCGACGCGCTCGGGCACCGTGAAGAGCGGCGCCTTCTCGAGGTTCACCAGCAGGGCGATGACAATGCGATCGAAGAGCCGCGATCCGCGCTGGATGATGTCGACGTGACCGTTGGTCAGCGGATCGAACGACCCGGGATAGATCGCGACAACGTCCTTCATTGAATCTCCGGTCTGCTCTGCTCCGCTCTACGGTAGAACGCCAGCGCGCTGTCCCCCGAGTGCAGCACGCGCGTTCGTTGGAGGGTTCCGGCGGCGTCCGGCGCGGGATCGCGCCGGGCGTGTTCGACGACCAGCAGCGTCGCCGGGCCCACGAGCGGGTCGGCGGCGGTCAGCGCCTCGAGCAGTTCCGCGGCGCCGTACGGCGGGTCGATGAAAACGACGTCGAACGGGGTCCCCGAAAGACGCCTCCCCGCGCCTTCGAACCCCATGCGGATGATAGCATGCCGGTCGGTCACGCCGCAGGCGGCGAGATTCTCCGCGATGAGATCGGCGGCGCGCGGATCGCGCTCGACAAACGTGACGTGCGAGGCGCCGCGGCTCAGTGCCTCGATGCCGACCGCGCCGGTTCCCGCGCAGGCGTCGAGGAGCCGCGCGCCGCGCACCGTGGGACCGAGCACGTTGAACAGCGTCTCGCGCAGCTTGTCTGACGTGGGGCGCAGTCCCGGCCAGTCCGGCGCCTTGAGACGGCGTCCCTTCAACGAGCCGGCAATGATCCGCACGATGCTAGACCACGGAAGCACACGGGCTTAAACCACCGAAAAACACGGAAGTACACGGTTTCCTGATCGGTGTGTTTCTGTGTTCTTCCGTGGTGGTACCTCCGTGGTCCCGGTTTCCTGATCGGTGTGTTTCTGTGTTCTTCCGTGGTAGTACCTCCGTGTTCTCCGCGTTACCCGATGCCCGCCAGTCCAAACCGCTGCTCCCAGCCCGTGCGCACCAGCGCCGCGAGCGTCTCCGCCTGGCGCCGGTCGTCGAGCGCGGCGACCGCCTCGCGCCGCGCGGCTTCCATGATCGCGTGATCGCGGACGAGGTCCCCGACCCGCAGCGTCGGCATCCCGGACTGCCGCGTGCCGAAGAAATCGCCGGGGCCGCGCAGCTCGAGATCCTTTTCCGCGATGACGAACCCGTCGGTGGTTTCCGTGAGCGCCTTCAGCCGCTCGCGCGCCTGGTCGCTCAGCGGAAACTGGTACAGCAGCACGCAGTACGAGAGGTGCGGCCCACGGCCGACGCGGCCGCGCAGCTGGTGCAGTTGCGACAGCCCGAAACGCTCCGCGTGTTCGACGAGCATCACGGACGCGTTCGGCACGTCCACGCCGACTTCGACGACGGTCGTCGAGACGAGGACGTGGGTGTCGCCGCGCGCGTAGGCGCCCATCACGCGTTCCTTCTCCTCCTGCTTCAGGCGGCCGTGCAGGAGCGCGACGCGGTACTCCGGAAAGATGTCCGCCGCGAGATGGTCGGCCATCTCCGTCGCCGCCTTGACGTCGATCTTCTCCGATTCCTCGATGAGCGGATAGATCACGTACACCTGGCGGCCCTCGTCCATCTGCTTCCGGACGAACGCGTAGATCTCCTCCCGCCGCGCCTCGGGCTTGGCGATCGTCTTGATCGGATGACGTCCCGGGGGCATCTCTCGCATGACCGAGACGTCGAGATCGCCGTACGTGGTCAGGGCGAGCGTCCGCGGGATTGGCGTCGCGGTCATCACGAGGACGTCCGGATGCAGTCCTTTCGTTCGGAGCGTCGCGCGCTGGAGGACGCCGAACCGGTGCTGCTCGTCGATGATGGCGAGCCCCAGGTCGTGAAACGCCACGGGGTCCTGCACGAGGGCGTGCGTGCCGACGACCATGTGAATCGAGCCCGCGGCAAGCTCCGCCTGTGTCTCGCGCCGCTTGCGCGCCGGCGTCGCGCCGGTCAGCAGCGCGATACGGAACCGCGAGGCCTCGAGCAGCTTGCGGATCGTGATGAAGTGCTGGTCGGCGAGGATCTCGGTCGGGGCCATGAAGGCCACCTGGAGGCCGTTCTCCATCGCGACGAGCGCCGCCATGAGCGCGACGATCGTCTTGCCGGAGCCGACGTCCCCCTGGAGCAGCCGGTTCATCGGCTGCGGCCGCTTCATGTCCTCGACAATCTCCGCGATGACTTTCTTCTGATCGCCGGTCAGCCTGAACGGAAGCACGCGCCGCGCCGACTCGCGGATCTCGTCGGTGACCACGACCGCGCGCGCCTTCCGCTCGTCATCCGCCTTGCGCCGCTTGAGCACCAGCCCGAGCTGGAAGAGGAAGAACTCCTCGAAGATCAGCCGCCGCTGCGCCGGCGATCGGAACGCGTTCAACTCGCCGATTGGCGTGCCCGCGGGCGGGAAGTGGACGTCGACGAGCGCCGCGCGGCGATCGACGAGCTGTTCCCGCGCGCGGATGTCGGCCGGCAGGGGATCCTGAATGGCGGCCGGCAGTCCGGCGAGCGCGCGATGCACGATGACCCGCTGCATCCGGGTCGTCAGCGTGCCGGTCTTCTCGTACACCGGCACGATGCGCCCGGTGTGCAGCGTGTCGTCGTCCGCGTCCGGCGCGGCTGGGGCGTCACCGGCCTCCTGCCGCAGGATTTCGTACTGCGGGTTCTGGAGCTGCAAGCCGTGGGCGCTCAGCTCGAGCTTGCCGAACAGGATGACGCGCTGGTGCGGATGGAAGACGTCGGAGAGAAACGGCTGGTTGAAGAAGACGGCGCGCAGCGAGCCGGTGAGGTCGCGCACGAGCAGCTCGAAGATCTTGAAGCGCGGCCGCCGCGTCGGCCGCACCCCGCAGCTCACCACCTCACCCGCGATCGACGCCGCCGTTCCCGGGCGCAGCGACGCAATCGTCGCGAAGCTGCCGCGATCCTCGTAGCGAATGGGAAACCGGTACAGGAGATCTTCGACGGTCTGAAGGCCCACGCGCTGCAGGTCCGCCGCCCGGCGTGGCCCCACGCCTTTCAGGAACTGCAGCGGCGTATCGAGGGGGATCAATACCTTTCACTGCACCACGGTTGCGGTGCCGGTTCCGACGCGGATCTCGCGGATGCGCGACGGCAGCTCGAACGGATCGTCCATGTTGATGCCGTCGGGATCCTCGGGCGTGCGCGAATAGTAGCCGAGCAGCTCCTGAAGCACGGCCTTCGGCACCGGCACGCCGGAGATCGCGGCCGCCTCGAGCTGGAAGCGTCCGACACCCTTGCCGGTCGTCAGCCGTCCGGTCGCGGTGACCGGCAGCCGTCCGGTGAGGTACCCCATCGGATCCAGCCAGCCGCGTGGCTTCTGCTTGCGTACGGCGTCGAGATCGACGACCGCGCGTCCGCCGACGCGCCCGTTGCCGAGGGCGTTGAGCGTCGGCTCGACGATGCCCGTTGGGATCTGCGCGCCTGCGCCGTAGCGGAGGTACGAGTTGACCTCGACGTCCGTGAGTGGCGTCGTCAGCGGCGGCGTCCGCTTGCCTGCCGGCGTGCTGCCGACCTGGAGGATGCGGTCGAGCTTCGCGCGGAAGCGGTCCGCGTCCTGCTTCGTGAACCGCGGCGCGGCCGCGAGCGTCGCGAACGCGACCGAGACTGCGAGGGACGCCGGAACAACACGGCGCGTGACGCGCATGGCTCGATTGTAACGCAGCTATCCGCGATCCGCTCTCAGCTTTCAGTTGCTGACTGCTGAGAGCTTCGTCTACGACCCCCCGCGGCGAGCGCCCTGGCGGGCGCGCATCAGGAGGTCGAGCTTGCGGCGCTCGATGGTCTCCTCGAACATGCGGAACCGCGCCTGCTGGCGCACGTCCATGACTTCGTCGAGCGCGTCGGCGGCGTGCCGCAGCTCGAGGGCGGCGCGATCGTCGATCTCCCGCAGCGTCTTGAGCCGCTCGCGAATGGCGCTCTCGTCAACCTCAGGGCCCGCCTGCGGGCCGGCGAGCTTCCGCAGTTCCTGGATGACCTTGTTGCGCGCCTGCTGATTGCGTCGCCGCGTTTCCTGGAGCTTCCGCAGGCGCGTGACGAAGGGACCGTACTGTGCGTCGGTCAGCGCCAGCGCGTCCTGCGCCTGGACGACCGCGTAGGCATCGAGCATCCCGACGACCTCCGCCGGAGACAACGGTCCGGCGGCCCGGTTCGCCCGCGGTTCCGCCTGCGCGCCTCTGCGCGCCTGCGATGCGCCCGAAGGCGTGGCCCCCAGAAGTACGGCCGCCACCGCGACGGCAATGATGAAGACCGACGTTCGCAGCATGAGTGCTCTCCCCGGCCCGAGCGACGGCCCTACGCGCCCGTCCGTTTGATTTCCTCGTCCAGCAGCCGGCGAAGTTCCGCGCGCTCGTCCGCGTTCAGCTCGAGCGCGACGCGCTCGGCCGATCCGGGGCGTGGCGCGATCCCGGCACGGTGCACGTCTTCCCACGTCACGCCTTCAACCGCGGTGCGCACCACCGCCCACGCGGTATCGGCCTCCACGTCGTCGATCACCACCGAGGCGCTGTTCCTCGCGGCCTCTCGCGTGTCGGGCGTCGACACCGACGAGGTCGGCGGCGCCGGGGCGTGCAGCGTCGCGCGCCAGGCCACCGCGACGAGCATCAGCATCGCCACCGATGCGGCCGCCGCCCACGCGGACGCCGGATCGCGCAGCCACGCGCGCCACGACGACGGTTCGGAGGCCGGAACGGGTTCTTCGCGGACCGCCTGCCCGACGCGCGCCGCGAAGTGATCCCAGAAGAGCGGCGACGGTTCGTGCCCTTCGTCGGCGCTCGCCCGTGACCGCGCCGCGCCGAGCGCGTCGGCCAGCGCCCGGCACTCGTCGCACTCGTCGGCGTGCTCCGCGCGAATCGCGGGCAGCCGCCCCTCGATCAGATCCACGAACTCGGCTTCGCTGAAATGTCTCATCCGTCTTCCTTCAGCAGCTTCTTCAGATTCGCAAGGGCATGAAAGAAATTCGCCTTCACCGCGCCGACCGAGTTCCCGAGGATCGCCGCGATCTCCTCGTGCGGCAGCTCATGATAGACGCGAAGGATGAGCGTGGCGCGCTGTTTTTTCGGCAGCCGCGCGATGGCGGCGCGCACGACGGCCTTCCGCTCGTCGCGCAGCAGCGCCGCGTCGGCGCGATCGCCGCGCTCGTCGACCGTGCCGGCCGCGTCGAACGGCTCCAGCCGGGGGGTCTTGACGCTGACACGATTGAGGCACACGTTCACGCTGATGCGGTACAGCCACGTGCCGATCGCCGACTGCCCCTTGAACCCGCGCAGCCCGCGGTAGGCGCGCACGAACGCGTCCTGCGCGAGGTCGCTGGCGTCTTCGTGGTTGCCCATGAAGCGGTAGCAGACCTGGTACACGTGGCGCTGATGGCGCTGCACGATGATGTCGAACGCCTCGCGCCGGCCCGCCAGGCAGGCCTCGACGAGCGCCCGATCGTCAGCCTGCAGCAGCGACTCGCCGGCTGGCGTCGCGGAGCGTGCCCGGCGCTCACCCGACACGTGGACATCCCAGCCCGGCGCCGCGACGGCCGCCCAGGCTCGGTCGAGCGTGCATCCTTCGCCCATTCACTTCGGTTAGACCCGCCACCGCCGGGGAATGTAAAGACCGAGCTGAACCATTCGTTGACTTTCGCTTTTCCTTTGCGTATAGTGCCCGCATGCTGCCATTAACCAAGCGCCAGCGGGAGATCCTGGACTTCCTGAACGAGTTCATCCAGCAGCACGGCTACGCCCCCAGCCTCGAGGAAATCGGCCGCCGCTTCGGGCTGTCGTCGCTCGCCACCGTGCACAAGCACCTCACGAACCTGCAGGAAAAAGGCTTCATCAAACGCGCCTGGAACCGGAGCCGGTCGGTCGAGATGGTGGCCGCCCGTCTGGGTGGCCGCGCCGTCGAGCTGCCGATGCTCGGCTACGTCGCGGCCGGCTCGCCCATCGAGGCGGTCGTCGGCACCGAGACGATTGCCGTCCCCGAAGACCTCGTCGGGAAGCGCGAGTCGTACGTCCTCCGCGTCAAGGGGGATTCGATGATCGACGAGCAGATCCGCGACGGCGACTTCGTCATTGTGGAGGATCGCCGCACGGCTGACAACGGCGAGATGGTGATCGCGCTGCTGAACGGGTCGGACGTCACGCTGAAGAAGCTGTATCGCGAGCAGGGCCGCATCCGGCTGCAGCCGGCCAACCCCGCGCTCCAGCCGATGCTCTTCACTCCCGACCAGGTGCAGGTCCAGGGGGTCGTCGTCGGCGTCATGCGCAGATATTGATCCGGGGGGCTTCGCCCCGCCGGACCCCCCAACTCACTCGCGCGCGGGGACCCCTGCGCCCCGCTCCGCTCGTGAGGCTCGCTCGCGCTGCTCGCTCGCGCTGTTTTTCGGGCGGTGCTACAGTGGCGGTCATCATGAACGACCGCAAACAGATCAACTTCACCATCGTGCCGGACGACAGCACCGATCTCCCCCGCACGTACGCCAACTTCTGCGCGATTTCGCACACGCCATTCGATTTCACGCTGGCCTTCTGCGAGGTGCTGCCCCTGTCGGAGCGCGACATCCACGCGGCCGAGGCGGACCACGTCGTCCGCGCTCCCGTCCGCGCGAAGATCGTCGTCCCTCTGCAGGTCGTTCCGAACCTGATTGCCGCGCTGCAGGAGCACATGCGCGTCTACTCGGAATCGACGGGCACGAGCTGGGACAAGGGGCCTGTTCACTGACGCCACCGCAGCGCGCATCTCGCAACTCGCACCTCGGCCCCAGCAGCCCGGCAGCGTGACGGTGGGACACACGAGCCACGAGCCGCGAGCAACGAGCGGCGGCATAGGTCACCAACAATATTCACCGGAGACACGTCTACCGCTGTGATGGACGGACAGGCGATCGCGATGCCGGCCGCGCTCGACCGGCCCCTCGCCGAGGCTCGTGACCAGCCGGAAGACGGCGCGGCGGTGCGGGTTGGCGCACTGTTCGACGCCCATCATCAGCGGATCTACGTCATGGCGCGCCGGCTCACCCGCGGCTCTGAAGACGCGCGCGACGTCGTGCAGGAGACCTTCCTTCGGGCGGCGCGGTCGCCGCATTCCATCCCCCACGGCGCGTCGAACGAGGAGGCCTGGCTCGTTCGGGTCCTGATCAACATCTGCCGCGACCGCTGGCGCCACGCGGAGGTGCGCACGCGCGCGGTCCTCGCGGGACATGTGCGCGCGGCAGAGGCTTCGAGCCCGGAGCCCGGCCTGCTGGCGCGCGCGATGGTGCGTGAGGCGCTCGAGCGGCTGACGCCGCGCCGGCGTGCGATCCTCGTCCTGTATGAACTGGAAGGCGCGACGATCCCGTCGATCGCCCGGATGCTTCGCGTCACGCCGGTCACCGTCCGGTGGCATCTCTCGATGGGACGCCGCGAGCTCGCGAAGGCACTGGGAGGAAACACGACATGAACACATGGCAGGAGATTCTGCGCGACGTCGATCCTGCCGGCGAGCGGCTGGCGCCCGACGAGTCGGCGAGGATTCGCCGGCACGTCATGGCCGCGGCGCGCGAGCGCGCCACCGACGCGCGCGTCTGGCCGCGGCCCCTGGCCCTGGCCGCGGTCGTCCTCGCGATGGTGGCTGCGGGCGCGCTGTTCGCCGAACGGCAGGGCGCTCCACCCCAGCGGGTCACGCCGCCGCCGCAGACCGGCGAGCGGCGGCAGTTGCAGTTCGACACGCCGGGCGGTACGCGCATCATCTGGATCTTCAACTCCGAATTCGATCTGAAAGCGACAAATCCATGAACAGGACCAATCTTTTCATCGCGTGCGCCGTCCTCATCGCGCTATCGCCCCGAGCTTCGCTGGCGCAGCCGACGCCTTCGCCGCAAGCAGCACCACCGGCGCGGCCGGTCGCCGTACAGCCAACACCGTCGCCGCAGGCGCAGTTGCCGGCACAGCCTCATCCGACGCAAAACACCGGCGCGCAGGCGACTTCGGTGCCACCGCAGCCGGCGCGGGCCATTCCCGGGCAGGCCGGCCGTCGGCCTGGCGACGACGACCGCCGCGGCCCCCAGGGTTTCAGCGTCGTCCTCGTGCTCGGCAGCATGCAGCCGGGCGGGCAGGACGACGTGCCGCCGGCGGCGCGGAAGGCGCTCGCCGACATGAAGGACTTCCTGCCCTACAAGAGCTACAAGCTGCTCGACACCCAGTGGTCGCTCTGCTGCGGACACGGCGGCGGCGGCAGCATCAGCCGCCTTCGCGGTCCGGACGACCAGGATTTCGAGTTGCGCCTCGAGGCGGGGGTCGCCGGCGGCGGCGAGAACCGCGCTGTGATCAATGTCCGGTTCAATCTGACGGAGCCGACCACCTCGCGCGCTGATGATACCGATGCCGCCACGCGCGCACGCGTCGCGGATCTCGAACGGCAGCTTGCAGCGTTGCGGGCGCAGCGGCAGGAGCTCGCGGACAAATACACAGCGAACGCCCCGCAGGTCCGAAACAACGAGTCGCAGACGCAGGCCATCCAGCACGAGATCGAGTCGGCACGAACCCGGCCCACGCGTGGAACGGGAGCCGGGGCCGGACGCGGAACGGGGACCGGGACCGGGGCCTGGGCCGGCACCGGGACCTGGGCTTCGCCGTTTTCTGCGTCCCGCTCGTCAATCATGGACGCGACCTTCCGCATGGAGGTTGGCGAAACGGTCGTCGTCGGCACGTCGCGGCTCAAGGGGGGCGACAGGGCGCTCATCGCGCTGCTGACGGCGGTGCCCCAAAAGAGCCCGGGTGAGAGATAGAGCAATTACCCGTGGCTCGTGGCTCGTGGCTCGAAAGACGTAGAGCATCGCGGCTCGCAGCTCGGTGCTCGACGTCTGCTTCACTGGAAGCTGGAAGCTGGAAACTGGCAATTGGAAACTGCAATGTAGAATGTCTCCATGTCGAAGAGCGCGAAAGCGCGCGCCGGGGCGACACCCACGAAGTCGGCGGCCGAAACACGCGCCGTCCTCTCGAAGCTGGAAAAGCAGCACCCGAACGCCGACACCGAACTGAATTACTCCAACCCATACGAGCTGCTCGTCGCCACGATCCTGTCCGCGCAGTGCACGGACGAACGCGTCAACCAGGTCACGCCCGCCCTCTTCAAGCGCTACCCCGATGCGCGGGCCCTGGCCCGGGCATCCACCGACGACCTCGAGCCGCAGATCCAGCCCACCGGCTTCTTCCGTGCGAAGTCGCGCTCCCTTCACGGCATGGCCACGGCCGTCGTCGAAAAGCACGGCGGCGAGATCCCGAAGACGATGGACGGCCTCGTGGAACTGCCCGGCGTCGGACGCAAGACTGCGAACGTGGTTCTCGGCCACGCGCTCGGCGTGCCGGGGCTGCCGGTCGACCGCCACGTGCTCCGTGTCGCCAATCGCATCGGCATCGCGCGGTCCGAAGATCCTGAAATCGTCGAGCGGCAGCTCTGCGCCGCGCTGCCGCCGAAGCGGTGGACGCGGTCGTCCGACGCGCTGATTCTCCACGGCCGCCGCATCTGCCGGCCCAAGCCGCTGTGCGACCGGTGCGCCGTCCGGCAGGACTGCGATTACTACAGAGCTCTCGGGCCGAGCGCCCCGGTGCGCTCGCCGTGGGTTCGTTCTGAAAGCGGAACGGTGTTCGAGGAGCGCCGAGCGGCGATGCCGCGAGGTACAGGTCGTGGGGGTGCCCGCCTCCGCCAAGGCTCCGGCGAGGTCTCGCCGAAGCTCGCCAGCGGACAAGGCGAGCGCAGGCGGAGGGCCCCACGACAAGCAAAGAAAAGATGACGCGGGAACGGTTCACGAAGCTGGTCGAGGAGGCGCTGCGCGAGATCCCCCGGCGGTTTCGCGACGAGATGAAGAACGTCGCGGTGATCGTCGAAGACGAGCCACCGGCGCACATTCTCGCTGAGATGGAAATCGAGCCGCCGGATTCGCTCTTCGGCCTGTACCAGGGCACGCCGCTGCCCGAGCGGAGCTGGGGCTACGGCAACACGCTTCCCGATCGTATTTCCATCTACCAGGGGCCGATCGAGGATGCGTGCGAGGACGATGAAGAGATCCGGGACTGCGTCGCGGAGACCGTCATCCACGAGTTCGGGCACTACTTCGGCATGGACGAGGACCAGATCGAGGAGATCGAGGAGAAGTACTGGCGCGGGGAGTCGTTGGATGAAATCTGAGTTCGGATCAACTCCCAATTCCCAACGCCCAACTCCCAATCTCCCCGCTGCCAACGCCTTGGGAGTTGGCAGTTGGGAGTTGGGAGTTGATCCAGCGCTCCCGTCATGCGAGCGCTGAAGAGGTTCGGCCAGCACTTCCTGGAGCCGGCCTGGGCCGACAAGCTCGTTGCCGCGATCGAGCCGGACGCGGGCGATCGTTTTCTCGAGATCGGCCCCGGTCCGGGCGTGCTGACGCTGCGCCTCGCGCCGCTCGTCGAGCACATCACCGCGGTCGAGCTCGACCGCGACCTGGTCGCGGTCCTGGCGCCGCGGCTGCCAGCCAACGTCACCCTCGTCCAACGCGATTTCCTGGACTTCGATCTTGCGGATCTCGCGCCGCAGATGCCGGTGCGGGTGGCGGGGAATCTGCCCTACAACGTGTCGGCTCCGATCCTCTTTCGATTGATCGACGCGCACCGCCGCCTGGGAGGGATCGTGGACGCGAGCGTGATGCTGCAGCGGGAGGTCGCCGCGCGCATCACCGCGGCGCCGGGGACGGGAGACTACGGCGTGCTGGCGATTCTCGTGCGGCTGCACACCGACGTGCGGCCGCTCCTGCAGCTCCCGCCGGGAGCGTTTCGGCCGCCGCCGAAGGTGCGTTCCACGGTGTTGCACCTGCGGTTCCGGCGGCCGGCCGTGGAGCTGAGCGACCCCTCGGGGTTCGAGGAGATGGTCCGGTCGATGTTCACCCAGCGCCGGAAGACCCTGGCCAACGCCCTGCAGCCTTACGCCGCCTCCCGAGGCGCCGAGGCGGCTACGGCCCTGGCCCGGGCCGGGATCGACCCGCGGCGACGGGCCGAGACGCTGCAACTCTCAGAGCTGGCGCGGCTTGCAGAGTTTTTTGCTACGAGCTGACGTTCAGCTGTGCTATAGTTTGCTCGTTTTTGCACACGTCCCTGCGGGCTGTCCCAGCGGCCTTCAGGTGGACACTTCGACGAGCGGCTCTCCGCCGCCCGCGCCCCGGCTCCGTCGCCATGACGGCTCTCCGGATGCGCCGTGTCCTCCGACAACGTGCCCGTTGTACTGGGATATCTGTTTTCTGATTTCTGAAGGCAGCCCTAAAGGGCTGCGCTACACGCCTTGGCCGGGTTCCTGTAGCGCAGGGCTTTAGCCCTGCCCCACAGCAGGTTGCTCTTTGGATGATGCACTCGGCGGATCGGCGCCTCCGGTCGAGCTGATCCCGCTCGGCGGGCTCGGCGAGTTCGGCATGAACATGATGGTGGTCGCCTGCGGCGACACGGCCATCCTGGTCGATGCGGGCGTGATGTTCCCCGAGCCGGAGCTGCTCGGCGTCGATCTGATCATTCCGGACCTGCGGCAGCTGACGCAGTACCACCTCGCGGCGCTGGTGCTGACGCACGGCCACGAGGATCACATCGGCGCGGTGGCGCACGTGCTGCCGTACATCAACGGCCCGATCTACGGGACGGCGCTGACGCTGGCGTTCGTCGAGCCGAAGCTGGAGGATCTCGGCGCCGAGGCGCGGCGGCGCCTCGTGGTGGTGAAGCCGCGCGATCGCGTGACGGTCGGCGCGTTCACGATCGAGTTCCTTCGCGTGACGCACAGCATTCCGGACTGCGTCGCGCTCGCGATCGAGACGCCGCGCGGGGTGGTGATCCACACCGGCGACTTCAAGATCGACCAGACGCCGCTCGACGGCGAGCACGTGGACTTCCACCGGCTCGCCGAGCTGGGCTCGAAAGGGGTCCTCGCGCTGCTCGGCGACAGCACGAACATCGAGCGCAAGGGGTTCACGGGCTCCGAGATCGAGGTCGTCGACGCGTTCGAGGAGATCTTCACGAGCGCGCCCGGGAAAATCATCGTCGCGATGTTCGCGTCGAGCCTGTACCGCATGCAGATCCTCGCCGATCTGGCGGCGCAATTCGAGAAGCACCTCGCGTTTGTCGGGCGCGGCGTCATCGAGAATTCGGAGATCGCGCAGCGGCTCGGGTACCTGCGGATGCCGGCCGGCGTCCAGATTCGGGATTCGGAGATCCGCAACTACCCGTCGCAGGACGTCGTCTGCATCTGCACCGGGTCGCAGGGAGAGCCCGCGGCGGCGCTGCCGCGCATCGCGATCGACGACCACCGGCACGTCAAGCTCGACTCGAACGACGTGGTGGTGTTCTCGGCACGGGAGATCCCGGGCAACGAGAAAGCGATCGGCCGCGTGATGAACCACATCGCGCGGCGCAAGGCGGAGGTCGTCTACGAGGGGATCAAGCACGTCCACGTGTCGGGCCACGGGAGCGAGGAGGAGCTCAAGCTCATGCTGTCGCTGGTCAGGCCGCGCCACTTCGTGCCGATACACGGAGAGTACAGGCAGCTCGCGCGCCACGCGCGGGTGGCGGCCCGCGTCTCGAGGGACACGAAGGTGCTGCTGGCCGAAAACGGCCACGTCATCAGGTTCGACGACGCGGGAGGCCGGATTGCGGGGACGGTGCCGGCCGGCCGGATTCTGATCGACGGCACCCGCAGCGGCGAGGTGGGCGACGAGATCCTGCGCGACCGGCGCCACCTGGCGGGCGACGGCCTGGTCGTGCCGGTCGTGACCATCGGGGAGCACTCCGGGGTGCTCGAAGAGCCGCCCGACGTGATTACCCGGGGCTTCGTGCTCGACGCGCGGACCGAGGCGCTCCTGAAGGAAGTGCCCGCGCTGCTCGCGGCGACACTCGAGGCGGCCAGCATCGAAGAACGCACGGACCCTGGATTGATCAAGGAGAAGATTCGCGTGGACCTTCAGCGGTTCTTCCGCAAGCGTTCAGGACTCCGGCCGCTCGTGCTGCCGGTGGTGATGGAGATCTGACGGGATGGGATCAACGCTGTCGAGGCGTCTCAGCGAATTCATCGGGGTGGCCCTGTTCGCGCTCGCGCTCATCTGGGTCATCTCCCTGGCCAGCTACAGCCCGTCGGACCCCGTGTGGTTCTTCAACACGGGGGCGGATCTGCCGCCGGCGAATTTCGTGGGCCGCGTCGGCGCGTTCATGGCGGAGCTCTCGTATCAGCTTCTCGGCTACTCCGCCTACCTGATTCCGGTGGTCCTGGTCGTCGTGGCCTGGCACTACTTCTGGTGCCGCGCGCTCGACGCCGCGTACACCAAGCTCGTGGGAGCCACGCTTCTGCTCTGCTGCACGTCCTCGTTCCTCTCGCTGGCGTTCGGCACGCTGGAGGGACCCGGGGCGGCCGGTACCCGCGCCGGAGGCTATCTCGGGCAGGGGCTGGAGGCGGTGCTCAAGGAGTATCTCAATCGCACCGGCTCGATCATCCTGATTCTGACGTTGTTGTTCCTGGCCATCGTCCTGTCCACGCAGTTCTCGTTCGGCCGCGTGTTCGCGGCGATCGACCAGTCGATCCGCGACCGCTGGGCCGCGATGAGAGGCAGCCTCCACGAATGGCGCGAGGAGCGCCGCCGCGCGAAGCAACGACAGGAAGTGCTGAAGAAGCACCTCGACAAGATTCCGAAGGAGGCACGCCCGGCTCCCGAGGCGGCGAAGGCCAACGGCGAGGCGCCCGATCCGGCAACGAAGCCGTCGCGCACGGCGTCGGTCGTCGGCGCGGCGGCCGCGGCGCTGAAGGCCGCATCCGCCCGGCCCACACCCCCGCCTCCGATCAAGCGGCCGCCCGCCACGCCCGTCGAGGCGCCGCTGCCGCTGGCCGACGTGGAGAGGGCCCCCGCCGAGCGCAAGAAAGGCGCGTACGTCGCGCCCCCGCTGGCGCTCCTCGACTCGCCGAAGGGGGAACGCAAGATCGACGAGCGCGAGCTGATGGAAGGCGCGCGGCTGCTCGAGGAAAAGTGCCGCGAGTTCTCGGTTGAAGGCTCTGTCGTGCAGATCCATCCGGGTCCGGTCGTCACGACCTACGAGTTCAAGCCCGACGCGGGCGTGAAGTACAGCAAGATCACCGGCCTTGCCGACGACCTCTGCCTCGCGATGCAGGCCGAATCGGTCCTCATCGATCGCACCCCGGGCAAGTCGACCGTCGGCATCCAGATCCCGAACCCGAACCGCGAGCTGATCTCGATGCGCGAAATGCTGGAGTCCGACGCCTACAAGCGGTCGCCGTCGAAGCTGAGTCTCGCGCTCGGCAAGACGATCCACGGCGAGCCGTTCGTGAGCGACCTCGCGACCATGCCGCACCTGCTGATCGCCGGATCGACCGGGACCGGCAAATCGGTCAGCGTGAACGCGATGCTGTGCAGCATCCTGTTCCGGAGCTCGCCGGAAGACGTGCGGCTGATCATGATCGATCCCAAGCGGCTGGAGCTCGGGATGTACGAGGAGATCCCCCACCTGCTGACGCCGGTGGTGGTCGATCCGAAGATGGCCGCGAACGCGCTGCGCTGGGCGGTTCGCGAGATGGAAGACCGGTACAAGACGCTCGCCGCGGTCGGCGTCCGGAACATCGACCAGTACAACCGCAACCTGCGGCTGGCCCAGGCCGAGCACAAGGGGCCCGTCACCGACGACCACGGCAACGAGATCAAGACGCTTCCCTTCATCGTCGTGCTGATCGACGAGCTCGCGGATCTCATGATGGTGGCCAGCAACGAGGTCGAGGAATCAATCTGCCGGCTCGCGCAGATGGCGCGCGCCGTCGGCATCCATCTCATTCTCGCGACGCAGCGTCCGTCGGTCGACGTCATCACGGGGTTGATCAAGGCGAACCTGCCCGCGCGCATCTCGTTCCGCGTCTCGTCGAAGATCGACTCGCGGACGATTCTCGACGGCAACGGCGCCGAACAGCTGCTCGGCAAGGGCGACATGCTGTACCTGCCGCCCGCCTCCTCGCGGCTCGTGCGCCTCCACGGCCCGTATATCTCGGAGCAGGAGTGCGCCAGGCTCGCCAGCTTCCTCCGCAAGCAGGGGAAGCCGACCTACGACACGTCGATCACCGAGGACGAGAAGAAGTCCGCGGGCGAGCTGGAGATCGAGAAAGACGACCTGTACGACGAGGCGGCCCGCATCATCGTGTCGAGCGGCCAGGCGTCCATCTCGTACCTGCAGCGGCGGCTGCGGATCGGATTCAGCCGCGCGGCGCGCCTGGTCGACATGATGGAGGCCGAAGGGATCGTGTCGAGCGCCACCGGCAGCAAGGCGCGCGAGGTCCTGGTGAAGCCGGACTACTTCGACGAAGTGGACGCGCAACTGCGGTGAAGCAGCCATGCATGTGAAGCCCGGCGCCGCGCTCCTGGTCGTCCTGGCCCTCGCCTCCGGCGCAGCTCCCGCCTTTGCGGCTCAGTCGGCCGCGCGGTTGTACACGCAGGCGCTCGGCCGCGAGCGGGTCGTGCGCGACGTCGCGCGCAAGTCGACGCTCGCCCAGATCCGCGCGGTCATCAAGTCCTACGATGCGATCGTGCGGCGCTATCCGGCGAGCGGCTACAGCGACAACGCGCTCTGGCAGGCCGGCAACCTCGCGCTGCTCGCCTTCGATCGCTTCGGGGATCCCGCGGACAGGCGCATGGCGGCCCGCCTCCTGACCGAGCTGAAGAACCGCTACCCGAGCAGCTCGCTGGTGGCCCGCGTCGATTCGGCGCTCCAGCGCACGATGGTTCCGGCTGTGTCGCTGCCGGCGCCGGCGGCCGCCGTCGCTCCAGCCGGGGAGAAGCCGGCCCCCTCCGCGGAAACTGTGGCCGTCGGCGTTCCGGTCGCCATCAGGGACATCAAACGTTCGCCGCTGCCCGATGGCGTCCGCGTCAGCATCGAGATGGATCGTGAGTCCACGTGGCACGCCGAACGGCTCGATGGCCCGCCGCGGGTCTTCTTCGACCTCTACGGCGCGCGACCCATCGCGGCCCTTCTGGACGCGACGCTGCGTTACAGCAGCGACGTCGTCAAGGAGATACGGCTCGGCAGGCATCCACAGAACACCACCCGCGTCGTGATGGACCTGACAGGGGTGGAGAGCTACAGCGTCTTCACGCTTTACAACCCGTTCCGACTCATCATCGATTTCAAGGCCGCGGCGGCTCCGGCGACACTTTCTGCGCCGGCCGCGAGCCAGCCGGCTCCCGCCGCACGCCCGACCCCGCCGCCGGTCCCCGCTCCGCCGCCGCCCTCGACGCAGGGGACGCCGGCATCCGAGCCCTCGTCCACGCACCCGGCGATTCCGCCGGCCGCCCAGGCCGCCATCGCGCAGGCTCCGCTCCACACAAAGCCGATCGCCTCCCGTCCGGTGATCGCGTCGCCGCCGGCGTTGCCCGCCGCGAATTCCGACGGCAAGTTCTCGCTCGCCCGCCAGCTCGGACTTGGCGTCTCGCGCATCGTCATCGACGCCGGGCACGGAGGCCACGACCCCGGAGCGCAAGGAAACGGCGTCGTCGAGTCGGAACTGGTCCTCGACGTGGCCCAGCGGCTGGAGAAGCTCATCAAGAAGCAGACGGCGGTCGAAGTGGTGATGACGCGGGACGGCGACGTCTTCATCCCGCTCGAGGAACGCACGGCGATCGCCAACCGCGAGGGAGCCGACCTGTTCCTCTCCATTCACGCCAACGCGAGCCGCAACAAGTCGGCGCGCGGCATCGAGACCTACTTCCTCAACTTCGCGTCGAACCCGGAGGCGGAAGCGGTCGCGGCGCGCGAGAACTCGGCCTCGGGCCGGACGATGCACAGCCTGCCGGACATCGTGAGGGCAATCGCGCTCAACAACAAGATCGACGAGTCGCGCGATTTCGCGGAGATCGTGCAGCGCTCGATGGTGCGCAGGATTGCCGTCCGCAACAAGCAGGTGAAGGATCTCGGCGTGAAGCAGGCTCCCTTCGTCGTGCTGATCGGCGCCGCGATGCCGAGCGTGCTCGCGGAGATTTCCTTCGTGACCCACCGCCAGGAAGGCCAGCTTCTGAAGTCGGCCTCGTACCGCCAGCAGATCGCCGAAGCGCTCTTCGACGCGGTGCTCCGCTACCAGCAGTCGCTCAAGAAGTTGAAGACGGTGCGGACATCGACGAAGGCAGGGCGCGAACAAAGATGATCGCCGCGGCTCGCGGCTCGCAGCTCGTGAACACTGGAAACTGGAAACTACACGTAAGGCGAGATGTGAATCACGTCTGATTCCATCGTCGTGTCCGCGCCGCGGCGGGCGCGGAGCAGCTTGAATCCGATCAGGGCCCCCCCGAGTACCGCCCCGAGCAGCAACGCCACCAGAATCAGCACGCCAGTCAGGCCGAACGCGCCGATGAGCACGTCGCCGATCGTCGTCGACTCGACGGGCGGCTCGACGACGTGGACGATGATGGGCTGCTGCATGGACCTCCCTCAGACCGGCTCTTCAGGCTTTGACACCGCCTGGGACCATTCTGCGCTGGTAAAGGGCAGCTGCGCCAGCGTACGCACCGCCACGCCGCTCGCCCCCTTGGGCTGCCACGGCTTCGCCTCGTCGGCCCACGCGGTGCCCGCGATGTCCAGATGGACCCACGGCAGGTCACCGGCGAATTCCTTGATGAACGTGGCCGCGGTGGCTGCGGCGGCGGGGCGTCCGCCCACGTTGACGAGGTCGGCGATCTCGCTGCGCAGCTGGTCCGCGTACTCATCGTAGAGCGGCAGCGGCCAGCAGCGGTCTCCCGCCGCGTCAGCGGTGCGGCGGACGACAGCCACCCAGGACTCCGGGCGGCCGAAAATACCCGACGCGGCCTTGCCGAGCGCGACGACGCACGCGCCTGTGAGGGTGGCGACGTCCACGAGGTGGGTCGCGCCGAGCTGCCGGGCGTACCAGAGGCCGTCAGCCAGAATCAGCCGCCCCTCCGCGTCGGTGTTGATGACTTCAACCGTTTTTCCGCTGGCCGAGGTCAGGACGTCGCCCGGCTTGAGCGCCCGACCACCCGGCATGTTCTCCGTCGTCGGCACCACGCCGATGACACGAATCGGAGCGTTCAGCAGCCGGATGGCGCGCATGGCGCAGATTACGGCGGCGCCGCCAGCCATGTCGTCCTTCATCCGCTCCATGCCGTCCGCGGGCTTGATTGAAATGCCTCCGGTGTCGAAGGTGATCCCCTTGCCGACGAGACCAAGCACCGGAAACGCCGGCGCCCCGGGCGGGTCGTGACGCATCACGATGACACGCGGCGGCTCCGCGCTCCCGCGCGAGACGCCGAGGAGCAGTCCCATGCCGAGCGCGCCGATTGCGCGCTCGTCGAGCACCTCGATGGGAATACCGGCCTCGCCCGAGATGCGCTGCGCTCGCTCGGCAAACACCGACGGCGTGAGGACGTTCGACGGCTCGTTGCAGAGCTCACGCGCGAGATTGCTCGACTCGGCCAGAATCAGCCCACGTTCGACGGCCGCCTCGAGCGCCCCGGCGTCTGGCGTGGCAGGTACAACCACCTGCACGTCTTCCGGCGGCGGACCGCCGCGCTCCCCGCTCTTGTAGGTGTCGCCGCTGAAGCGCGCGAGCACGAGACCTTCGGCGGCTGCCTGGACTTCGACTGCGGTCGCCTGACCGCGGATCAGCCACGCGACGCGCGGAACGCGCCGCTGGCGCGCCTGAAGCGCCGCCGCCGTCGCAACACGGCGCAGCCTTTCCGTGCCGAAATCCGCTCTCGTACCGGCGCCGACGATCGCGACGCGCGAAGCGCGCCAGCCGGCGACCGGCGTGACCAGCGTCTCGTAGGCCTTTCCCCGCGCTTCGCCGGACGCGATGGCGCGCCCGAGCACACCGCCGGTGGCGCCATCGATGTCCTGAAGCTCTCCCTGAAGCCCCTCGCCTTCGAACAGCGGAACCATGAGAAGGTCGGTATCGATCTCTGGCAGCGCCGCCGTCCACAGCCGCACGGCGCGAGAGGAAGCAGTCGGCTTCATGTCGGAATTATATGGTGAATTCCGCATCCGGCCGTCCATGCGAGGCGCGGACGGTGAAACAGAGGATGGAGAACGTAGACTGCAGAATGCGGAATCGGGGGTAGTAGTGAGGACTCCGCATTCTACGTTTCACAGAATTCCAACTCCCCTTCCACCGCTTCCCCCGAGCGAATGTGATATCCCCGAACCTCCGGCGCAGGTCCTGCGAGCGAAACAATCAGATGAAGGAACTCGGGATAGTGCGCCTCGGCGATGTCGGTCGCTGACGGCAAAGCCGCGCTGTGCGGGTGTGAGTGGTAGGCGCCCAGGATCTCGCGTCCCTCAGCGCGCGTGCGCCGGATGGCCGCGAAGTGATCGACGGGATCGACCTGAAAGGCGGCCGGACTGCGCCGGACGTTCCGCGCCGGCAGCGCCTCGTCAATCGCGCCGGCCCGCCCGAGGAGGAGCCCGCAACACTCATTCGGCGCCTCCGCCCGGGCGTGCGCGACGACGGCGTCGAGCACGTGCTGCGGGATTGAAATCACGTTTCCACGATCAGCGCCGTCCCCATCCCTCCGCCGATGCACAGCGCCGCGGCTCCCCTGCCGCCGCCCCGCGCCTGCAGCGCGTGCACGAGCGTCGTCAGGATCCGCGCGCCGCTGGCGCCGATCGGATGGCCGAGCGCGATTGCGCCGCCGTGGACGTTCACCTTCGCCGGATCCAGCTTCAGCTCGCGGACGACGGCGAGCGACTGCGAGGCGAAGGCTTCGTTGAGCTCGAACAGGTCGAGATCGTCGAGCGTGAGGTTCGCGCGCTTCGCCGCGCGGCGCAGCGCTTCGACCGGGCCCATGCCCATGATCATCGGGTCGACGCCCGTCGTGCAGTACGCGAGGATGCGCGCGAGCGGCGTGTGGCCGAGATCCCGCGCCTTCTTCTCCGCTGCAATCACCAGCGCCGCCGCGCCGTCGTTGATCCCCGACGCATTGCCGGCGGTGACCGTGCCTTCCTTTGCGAAGGCCGCCTTCAGAACGCCGAGCTTCTCGGCCGTCGTGCCGGCGCGCGGGTACTCGTCCTTCGTGACTTTCAGCGGCGGCCCCTTCCGCTGGGGGACGTCGACAGCCACGATCTCGCGCTCGAAGACGCCGGAACCGACGGCTTGCTCGGCGCGCCGCTGGCTTTCCGCGGCGAACGCGTCCTGATCGGCGCGCGACACCGCGTAGCGCTTGGCGACCTCCTCGGCGGTCATCCCCATGTGGCAGCCGTTGATGGCGCAGGTCAACCCCTCCTGGATCATCGAATCGACGACCTCCGCATTGCCCATCCGGTAGCCCCAGCGGGCGCCCTTCAGCAGGAAGGGCGCGTTGCTCATCGACTCGGTGCCGCCCGCGAGGATCAGATCGATGAAGCCGGCCTTGACGGCCTCGACGGCGTGCACGACCGCCTGGAGGCCTGAGCCGCACACGCGATTGACCGTCTCAGCGGGGACCTCCACCGGCACGCCGGCCTTGAGCGCCGCCTGCCGCGCGACGTTCATCCCCGTGCCGGCCTGGAGCACGCAGCCCATGATGACGTCGCCGATGTCCTTCGCGTCAACGCCGGCCCGCGCCACGGCTTCACGGAGGACCACCGCGGCGAGATCGACCGCCGACAGGTCCTTGAATACACCACCGAACGACCCGATCGGCGTCCGGCACGCGCTGAGAATGACTGCTTCGTCCATATGAACCTCCGACAGCCGACATTATGACTACAATGCCACCCGGTTCGTGAACTGTTCCACGCGACCATCTGAGGGGCTTTATGACGAGATCGGCCGACGCGGGCGGTGTTTCAGGCCGAACGGCGAACGCCGTCGAGCGATTCGCCGAGCGCGCGACGGCGTGGACCGAGCGATGGATGCCGGACGCGTTCGTGTTCGCGCTTGCCGCGACCTTCGTCGTGCTCGTCGCCGCGTGGGCCGTCGATCCCGCCGTTCGCCAGTCGCCGATCCGGCTGGTCGATACGTGGGGCGCCGGGTTCTGGGCGCTGATCCCTTTCACGCTGCAGATGACGATGATCATCATCGGCGGCTATGTCCTGGCCAGTTCGCCGCCGGTCTTTCGCGTGATCTGCCGGCTGGCGGCGTGGCCGCGATCGGCCAAAGGGGCGGTGCTGCTCGTGGCGGTCGTGGCGATGTCGACGTCGCTCGTCAACTGGGGCTTCAGCCTGATTGCGAGCGCCGTCCTCGCCCGCGAGGTCGCGCGCCGGGTGCCGGGCGCCGACTACCGCGCGCTCGGCGCGAGCAGCTTCCTCGGCCTCGGCACGGTGTGGGCGCAGGGACTCAGCGGATCGGCCGCCCTCCAGATGGCCCGCGCCTCGTCGATGCCGCCGAAGCTTGCGGCGATTGTCGGCGAGATTCCGCTCACGGAGACCATCTTCCGCTGGGAGAGTCTCGTGTGCGTGGCCGTCGAGATGGCCGTGGTGTCGGCGGTCGTGTGGCTGATCGCGCCAGGAGAAGGCCGCGGGCGTCCTGCCGCGGCGATGGGCATCGACCTCGGTCCGTCCGCGCCGGCGCCGCTGCCGCGACCCACGGTGCCGGGCGAGCGCCTGGAGCACAGTCCCCTCTTGTTGGTGCCGGTCGCCCTCCTCGGATTCGCGTACCTGGCGCGGGTCTTCGCGGCGCGCGCCTCGAGCGTGCCGGAAGCATTGAACGCGCTCGACTTCAACACCGTGAACCTGTTCCTGCTCGCGACGGGCGCGCTGCTGCACTGGACGCCGGCCGCGCTCGTGCGGGCGGTTAAAGAGGCCACGCCGGCGGCGTCGGGCGTTCTCCTCCAGTTTCCCTTTTATGCGGGCATCTTCGGCATCATGACAGGCACGCAGTTGTCCGACGCGATTGCCGGACTGTTCGTGCGTGCCTCGAGCGCCGTGGCGTTTCCCGGGATGATCCTGGGGTATTCGGCTGCGCTGGGTGTGTTCGTTCCCTCCGGTGGGGCCAAGTGGGTCATCGAGGCGCCCTACGTGCTGCAGTCGGCGCGGGCACTCGGCGTCCACAGCGGGTGGATGGTCGTCACCTACGATCTCGGCGAGGCGATTGCCAACCTGGTCCAGCCGTTCTGGATGCTCCCCATCCTCGCGCTGCTCGGCCTGCGCGCCCGCGACATCATGGGCTACACCTACGTGATTGCGCTCGTGCTCTTTCCCGTCGCCCTCTTGCTCGTCACACTCCTGCGTCCGGCGCTCTGAGCCAACACGCGCGAAGAAACACGCACGGTGACCGGCGGGTATAATAATGCGCCCCGGAACAATTGCTTTGAACGTCGCTTCAAGGACCATCACACCATGAACAAGGTGCTGCCCAGCGCGGAAGCCGCCGTCGCGCTCATCCCAGACGGCGCGACCATCATGTTCGGCGGGTTCGGCCTCTGTGGAATTCCCGAGAACCTGATCCGGGCCCTGCACGATCGAGGCACGAAAGGGCTGACCGCCATCAGCAACAACGCCGGCGTCGACGAGTTCGGCCTGGGTATCCTGCTTCGCTCCCGCCAGATCAAGAAGATGATCTCCACCTATGTCGGCGAGAACAAGGAGTTCGAGCGCCAGTTTCTCAGCGGGGAGATCGAGGTGGAGCTGGTGCCGCAAGGCACGTTCGCCGAGCGGATTCGCGCCGGCGGCGCGGGCATCGGCGGGTTCTTCACCCCCACGGGATACGGCACCCTGGTCGCTGAAGGCGCCGAGACGCGCATCATCGACGGGAAGCCGTACGTGTTCGCGACGCCGCTGCGGGCGGACTTCGCGCTCGTCAAGGCCTGGAGGGGGGACCGGGTCGGCAACCTCGTGTACCACCGCACGACGCGCAACTTCAACCCGATGATGGCCACGGCCGGGCGCGTCACGATTGCCGAAGTGGAACACCTGGTGGAACCGGGGGAACTCGATCCGGACCACGTCGTCACGCCCGGCATCTTCGTCAAGCACGTCATTCAGGGCAACCACTATGACAAGCACATCGAAAAGCGGACCGTCCGACCCGCGTGAGCGCATCGTCAGGCGTGTCGCTCGTGAGCTGAAGGACGGCGACTACGTGAACCTCGGCATCGGCATGCCGACGCTGGTGGCCGGGTACGTGCCGCCCGGCGTCGATATCACGCTGCATGCCGAGAACGGCATGCTCGGCGTGGGGCCCTATCCGCTCGAGTCGGACGTCGATCCCGACTTGATCAACGCGGGCAAGGAAACCGTCAGCGAGACGCCCGGGTGCTCGTACTTCAGCAGCGCCGATTCGTTTGCGATGATCCGGGGCGGCCACATCGATGTGACGGTCCTTGGCGCGCTACAGGTGGACCAGGAGGGTAACCTCGCCAACTGGATGATCCCCGGCAAGATGGTCAAGGGCATGGGCGGCGCGATGGATCTCGTCGCCGGGGCGAAGAAAGTGATCGTGGCCATGGAGCACACCACGCGCGATGGCGGGGCCAAGATCCTGAAGACGTGCACGCTGCCGCTCACGGGACTCCACGTCGTCAACATGATTGTGACAGAGATGGCCGTCTTCGATATCACTCCGGCCGGGCTCATGCTGCGCGAGATTGCGGCGGACACGACCGTCGATGCCGTCAAAGCCGCCACCGACGCGGAATTGATCGTGGAAGGTACGCCCGGCGTCTTCTGACCGGCTCTCACAGGAGCAGGAGAGGCCGTCACGAGAGTCAAAGCGTCTCCCCTTTCGGTTACTCCTGTTTGAGCCGGGAGTCCAGCACCCGCCTCCACTGCGCGGCCGCGTCAAACGTCCGTTCCAGCGCCCCGTCGCTGTCCCGGAGATCCTGCCTCAGGCGCATGAGCGCCCCGATGAGCGCGTCGATGGCGGCGTCGACGTTGTCGGCGTTGGTCGCCACGATATCGAGCCAGATGTCAGCGGGACTCGACGCGAGCCGCGTCGTGTCGCGAAGCCCGCGTCCGGCGAGCGCAAGTCCGTCGGCGCCGGCCCGTTCCCCCACCACCTCCATCAGCGCGCTGACGGCGATCTGCGGCAGGTGGCTGATGGCGGCGAGCAGCGCGTCGTGGGAGTCAGGGTCGAGAAAGTGCACGGAGGCGCCAGTTCCCTCGACGAATGCGGCGAGCATGGAGCGATCCTGCGGCGTGGCGGACTCGGTCGGCGTCAGGATCCAGGGGCGGTCCCGAAACAGATCCGCCCGGGCGCTCTCGACGCCGCCGACGGCCGCACCCGCAAGAGGATGTCCTCCGACGAAGCGAAGGCGCGACGGCAGTCCGCGCGCGGCCTCGATTGTCGAGCGCTTGGTGCTGCCGACGTCCGTGACGAGGGCCTCCCCGTCGACCGCGTCAGCCAGCTCCGCGAGGATCCTGTTGTTCGTGAGCACGGGGGCCGCGAGCACGATCAGGTCCGACCCGGAGGCCATGGCGAGATCGTCGCCGCCGACGTCGGCCGCCCCCATGGGCATCGCCTTCTCGATCACGTCCTTCCGATCCACCGCGACGACAATCGACCGGGGCCAGCGGGCGCGGACCGCCAGGCCCAGCGATCCGCCGATCAGGCCGCAGCCGATGATCGCGACGTGCGGGAAGATCGGGGGGGCGTCGCCGGCCATGGGCAGTGTGGTCATAGGACTCTCGACTTACGACTGACGGACTAACGACTATCGACTGACGACTATCGACTGAATCACCGGCTCCATCCCCGGCGCGCGACGGGCTCGAGGCAGATGCTGCGGCCGATGGCGGGCGCGATGATCCGCAGCTCCGCCATCAGGCGATCGAACTGCGACGGGAACAGCGACTGCGCGCCGTCGCTGCGGGCGTGATCCGGATCGGAGTGCACTTCGATGAGCAGGCCGTCCGCCCCGGCGGCGACCGCCGCGCGCGCCATCGGCGTCACCTTGTCGCGCCGGCCGGTCCCGTGGCTCGGGTCGACCAGGATCGGGAGGTGACTGAGTTTCTGCACGACGGGAATCGCCGAAATGTCGAGCGTGTTGCGCGTGTAGCTCTCGAAGGTGCGGATGCCGCGCTCGCACAGCATGACGTTCATGTTGCCGCCGGCCAGGATGTACTCCGCCGACAGCAGCCACTCCTCGATGGTCGCCGAAATCCCGCGTTTGAGCAGCACTGGCGTGCGGCAGCGCCCGAGCTCGCGGAGCAGCGTGAAATTCTGCATGTTGCGCGCGCCGACCTGGAGGATGTCCGCGTACTTCTCCATCAGATCCAGCTGGCTCAGGTCCATGATCTCGGACACGAGCTTGAGATTGTGCCGGTCGGCCGCGCTGCGCAGCAGCCGCAGCCCCTCCTCGCCCAGTCCCTGGAAGCTGTAGGGGGAGCTGCGCGGCTTGAACGCGCCGCCGCGAAGGACCTTCGCGCCCGCACGCTTGACCGCCGCGGTCGTCGCTTCGACCTGCTCTTCGGTCTCCGCCGAGCACGGCCCGGCCATCACGATGACCTCGTCGCCGCCGATCCGCAGGTCCCCGATGCCGACCACCGTGTTTTCCGGCTTGAACGTGCGGCTGGCGAGCTTGTACGGCTCGGTGATGCGCAGCACTTCTTTGACGCCGTCGAGCACCTCGATCAACGCGGGATCCCCCTGCCGGCCGCCGACGGCGCCGATGACCGTCCGCAGGGCGCCCGTCGACCGGTGCACGTCGAACCCCATTTCGACAAGCTGGGCGATCACGCGCTGCACCTGCTCGTCGGTCGCCCGTTCCTGCATGACTACAACCATTGGTATCACTCGCGACGGCAGCCCTGAAGGGCTGCGCTACGGGAAACTGTCTGTGCTATTTCGACCCGGCGCCAACGACGAAGGTTGGCTCTCGACGACTGTGACTTTGACCGTGACTCCCGACGTTGACTATCGACTATCGCCCATTGTCCTCCTCTTCCGCGATTCGCTCCAGTCTTCGTGCTTCGTCGATGATGCGCTCGAACAGCCGCCGCACCGCGCCGTCATCGAGCGGTCCACCGTTCACGCGCTGCACGTGATCGAGCACTTCGGCCTCCCGGTTCGGCTGGTAGATGGGCACGCCCGCTGCCTTTTTCTCGCGTCCGATGGCCAGCGCGCACTCGGCGCGCTCGCTCAGCAGGCGCACGAGCTGCTCGTCGATGTCGTCGATCCGGCGGCGCAGCGCGTCGAACGGCGTCACAGCGCGCTCTTCAGCCACCGCACGTACTCTCCGGCGCGTTCCGGCGCGCTTCCGCCCGCCTCCGCGATGACGTTGACCAGAGCGCTGCCGACGACCGCGGCATCCGCGAACCCGCACGCCTCTGCGACGTGTTCCGGCCTGGAAATGCCGAAGCCGACCGCCAGGGGCAGATCCGAGTGGCGGCGCACGCGCTCGAGCAACCCGCCCATCCCTTCAGCGAGCGTGTCCCGCGCGCCGGTGATCCCAAGGCGTGAAATCACATACAGAAACCCTCGTCCCAGTTCCGCCGACCGCTCGATTCGCCCATCGCTCGTCGTCGGGCTGACGAGAAAGATCGGGTCGAGGCCGGCCTCGATCATCGGTGTACGCCAGGGCCCGGACTCCTCCACGGGAAAGTCCAGCATGAGCACGCCGTCGACGCCGGCATCCGCGGCGGCGCGCGCGAAGCCCTCCGGCGTCATCCGAACGACCGGGTTCGCGTAGGTGAAAAGGACGATCGGCGTGTCGATGCGCGTGCGCACGGCGCGGACGATGTCGAGCGTGCCGCGGAGGGTCATGCCGGCCGCCAGCGCGCGCTCGCTGGCGCGCTGAATGACCGGGCCATCGGCGAGCGGATCCGAGAACGGCACGCCGACTTCCAGCACGTCGGCCCCCGCGGCGGAGATGGCCGTCAGGATCTTCGTGCAGGTGTCAGCGTCCGGGTCGCCGGCGGTCACATACGTGACGAGTCCGCCGCGATGCGCGTCGCGCAACCGCGCGAATGTCGAAGCCAGGCGCGACATCAGCGCCCGCCTCCGGCGGCCTGTGCCGGGCGGAGCGCCTTCTGTACGCTCATGACGTCCTTGTCTCCCCGGCCCGACAGGTTGACGAGCAGGACCTGGTCGCGGGCCATGGTGGGCGCCAGCCTGCACGCAAAGGCGACGGCGTGCGCGGATTCGAGCGCCGGCAGAATCCCCTCTTCGCGCCCCAGGCGTTGAAACGCTTCGAGGGCGTCGTCGTCGCCAATCCAGGAGTATTCGGCGCGCCCCGTGTCGTGCAGCCACGCGTGCTCCGGACCGACGGCGGCATAGTCCAGACCGGCGGAAATGGAATGTGTCCGCTCGATGTTGCCGTCATCGTCCTGGAGCACGTAGCTGTGCGTGCCCTGCAGAATCCCCGAGCTGCCGCCCGAGAATCGCGCGGCGTGCTGTCCGGGCGTGATGCCGCGCCCCCCCGCCTCGACGCCAATCAACCGCACGGGCGCGTCGCCGATGAAGGCGTCGAAAATCCCCATGGCATTGCTGCCGCCGCCGATGCACGCGACGATCGCCTGCGGAAGCGCGCCGATCTGGTCGAGGCACTGCTGGCGCGCTTCCTGTCCGATGACGGACTGGAACTCGCGCACCATGAGCGGGTATGGATGCGGCCCGAGCACCGAGCCGAGAAGGTAGTAACTGTCCGCCACCGAGGCAACCCAGTCCCGCATCGCCTCGTTGATCGCGTCCTTCAACGTCCGGCTGCCGGCATCGACGCGCCGCACCGTCGCGCCAAGCAGCTCCATGCGGAAGACGTTCAGGGACTGGCGCTCCATGTCTTCGGCGCCCATGTAGACGTCGCACTCGAGACCGAGGAGCGCGCACACGGTCGCGGTGGCGACGCCGTGCTGCCCCGCCCCCGTCTCCGCGATCACACGCCGCTTGCCCATCCGTTCGGCCAGCAGCGCCTGGCCGAGCGCGTTGTTGATCTTGTGCGCGCCGGTATGCGCGAGGTCTTCGCGCTTGAAGAACACCCGCGCGCCGCCAAGCGCCTCCGACAGCCTGCGCGCTTCGTACAACGGCGTCGGACGGCCGACGTAATCACGGAGCAGCGCGGCAAGCCGGTCGCGGAACGCGGAGTCCGCACGCGCGCTGAAGTACGCCTGTTCCAGCTCCTGCACCGGGGCGACGAGTGTCTCGGGCACGAAGCGGCCGCCATAGGCGCCGTAGTATCCGCGGGCGTCGGGATCGCGCCTGCCGAACGAGGGGGACTGATTCTGGGTCATGGACAATCCGTCACTGATCCGAGCGCCGCGAAGAATGCACGCAGCTTCGCGGGATCCTTCCGGCCGGGCGCCGCTTCGACGCCCGACGACACATCGACGGCGTACGGCCTCACGTGTTCGATCGCCTCGCGCACGTTCGCCGCCGTCAGGCCGCCGGACAGGACGATGGGCCTGATTGACGCGACGCGCGCGGCGGCCGTCCAGTCGATCGTCCTCCCCGTGCCGCCTCGCCGCACCGGATCGTGCGCGTCCAGCAGGACGGTGACGCTGCCGGGCAAGCGGCGCACCGCACCCTCTTCGAGTCCCTCCGACACGGCAACGGCCTTGATGAGTCGGTGGCCGATCTTCAGAAAAGGCGCGACATCCTCGGCGCCGTGCAGTTGGACGGCACCGAGGTTCAGCAGGCCGGCGACGCCGGCGACATACTCCTCAGGCTGATCGACGAAGACGCCGACCGTCGTCAGGAAGGGCGGCAGCGCCGCGGCGATCTTCTTCGCGCGATAGGGATCGATGAACCGCGAGCTGCCCGGCCAGAACACGAAGCCAAGCGCGGTCGCCCCAAGCTCCGCCGCCAGCAGCGCGTCTTCGATGCGCCGGATCCCGCAGATCTTCACGCGCGTGCGTGTCATGCCATCAGCTCCCGCAACGCGGCGCCGGGGTCCGGCGCGGCGATGAGGCGCTCTCCCACCAGGAACGCGTGGTAGCCCGCGCCCGTGAGCCGCGCGATGTCTTCCCGCGATCGGATGCCGCTCTCCGCGACCGCCGTCACCCCCCGCGGAATCGAGGCGGCGAGGGCATCGAGGACACCAGGATCCACCTGAAGCGTCCGCAGGTTCCGGCTGTTGACGCCGATGATGCGCGCGCCGGCGTCAGTCGCCACGCCCAGCTCGTCAGCATCGTGCACTTCCACCAGCGCCGCAAGGCCCACACCGCCGCACGCGGCGACGAGCTGCCGCAGCGTCGATGGGTCGAGCGCGCCGACGATGAGCAGCGCGGCGTCAGCGCCATGCACGGCAGCTTCGAGGAGCTGGTACTCGGAGACGATGAAGTCTTTCCGGAGCAGCGGCAGATCGACGGCGTCACGGACGGCGCGCAGATGATCGACCGCGCCGTCGAAGAACGCCGGCTCGGTCAGGACCGACAGGGCGGCCGCGCCCGCCGCCGCGTACGCGCGGGCGTGCTCCGCGGGCCGGTAATCCTGGCGCAGAATCCCGCGGGAGGGCGACCGGCGCTTGCACTCGGCGATGACACGGGGAGCCGCCCGTTCGCGCAACGCGGCCTCGAAGGCGGAACCGCGGGGACGGCGCCAGAGCGCGCGCTCGAGCACGTCCCTTGGACACGCGCCTTCGCGCACGGCGGTGACGCGGCGCGTGCAGGCGACGATCGTCCCGAGCAGCCCGGCGTCGGTCGCGATACTCACGAAGTCGCCGCCGTCCTTCCCGACTGTGAAGCGGCGACCAGACGGTCGAGGACGGCACGCGCGGCGCCGGAGTCGACGGCCTCGGCGGCGAGCGCAATCCCTTCGCCGATGGAGGCGGCGCGGCCCGCGATGAGCAGCGAGGCGCCGGCATTCAGCAGCACGATGTCGCGCGGAGCGCCGGGCGCGCCGTCGAGAATCAATCGCGCGCATACCCCGTTGGTCTCGGCGTCGCCACCGCGCAGCGCGCCGGGAGCCGCCTTCTGCAGCTTGAAATCGGCGGGATGGACGTAGAAGGTGTTCACCGCGCCGTCGCGGCACTCCGACACCTTGGTGTAGCCGGTCGTCGAGATCTCGTCGAGGCCGTCGGCGCCGTGCACCACCCACGCCCGCTCCGACCCCAACTGCGCCAGCGATCGCGCGACCAGTTCGGTCAACTCCGGACGCGGGACGCCCACGAGCTGCCGCGAGGCGCCGGCCGGGTTCGTCAGCGGGCCCAGCAGATTGAACGCGGTCCGCACCCCAAGCTCGCGCCGCGTCGGTCCGGCGTGGCGCATGGACGGATGAAACGTCGGCGCAAAGAAGAACGCGATGCCGGCCTCGTCCAGGCACGCTTCCACGACCGCCGGCGGCGCGTCGACGTTCACGCCAAGCGCCTCGAAGAGATCGGCGCTGCCGCAGCGGCTGGAGACGGACCGGTTGCCGTGCTTGGCCACCCGCACGCCGCACGCCGCGACGACCAGCGCCGCGACGGTGGACACGTTGAAGGTGTGCGCGCGATCGCCGCCGGTCCCGCAGGTGTCGAACACGGGCCGGTACTCCTTGGACAGCCGGGTCGCGCGCTTCCGCATCGTGCGGGCGAAGCCGACGATCTCCGCCGGACGCTCCCCTTTCATCGACAGCGCGATCAGCAGGCCCGCAATCTGCGCGGGCTGCGCGCGCCCTTCCATGATTTCGTCCATCGCGGCCGCCGCCTCGTCCACGCCGAGATCCTGGCGCCGCTGGAGCTTGTCGATCAACGCGGAGAACATCACAACTCCAGGAAATTGCGGAGGACCTGCCGGCCCTCTCCGGTCAGTACCGACTCGGGGTGAAACTGCACCCCGTGCACCGGGAACTCCCGGTGCCGCATCCCCATCAGCGTCCCGTCTTCCGTCCGCGCCGACGCCTCGAGAACATCCGGCAGCGGCTCGCCGACGACCAGCGAGTGATACCGTCCGGCGACGAACGGCTGCGACACGCCGCGGAACACGCCCCGGCCGTCGTGCCGCACGGAAGAGACCTTGCCGTGCATCAGGTGCGCCGCCCGAATGACCGTGCCGCCAAACGCCACGCCGATGCCCTGATGCCCGAGGCACACCCCGAGCACCGGGATGCGCGGGCCGAACCGCCGAATCACCTCGACGCTGACCCCAGCGTCCTCGGGGCGGCCAGGGCCCGGAGAGATGACGATCTGCGAAGGCGCGAGCGCCTCGATCTCCCCGGCCGTGACCTCGTCGTTGCGGCGGACGACCGGCGAGGCCCCCAGCTCGCCGAAGTACTGCACGAGGTTCCACGTGAACGAGTCGTAGTTGTCGATAAGAAGGATCAAAGCCCTTGTTCCGCCATCGCGAGCGCCTGCAGGAGCGCGCGCGCCTTGTCCCGCGTTTCCTCGTACTCGGCCGCCGGATTGGAGTCGGCGACGATACCGGCCCCCGCCTGGATCAGCGCGCGTCCGTTCCTGATGGTGATCGTGCGGATCGCGATGCAGAAGTCGAGATTGCCCGCGAAATCGATGTAGCCAATCGCGCCGGCGTAGATGTCGCGCCGCGTGGGCTCGAGTTCGGCCAGGATCTGCATCGCGCGAATCTTCGGCGCGCCGGACACCGTCCCGGCCGGGAAGCACGCGACGAGCGCATCGAGATGATCGCGGTCCTCGGCCAGCGTCCCGTCCACCGTCGACACGAGATGCATGACGTGCGAATAGCGTTCGAGCGCCATGTACTGCGGGACGCGAACGGTGCCGAACTCACAGACGCGGCCGAGATCGTTCCTGCCGAGGTCCACGAGCATCACGTGCTCGGCGCGCTCCTTCTCGTTCCGCTTCAGCTCCTCGGCGAGCCGGAGATCCTCGTCTTCGTTCGTCCCGCGCGGGCGCGTGCCGGCAATCGGATGCGTCTCGGCGTGGCGCCCTTCGACGCGCACGAGCATCTCCGGAGAAGACCCCACGATCGCCAGCGCGCCCATCCGGATGAAGTACATGTACGGCGACGGGTTCACGTGGCGCAGCGCGCGGTAGACGGTGAACGGATCCGCGGTGATGTCGGTCTCGAACCGCTGCGAGAGGACGGCCTGGTAGATGTCGCCCGCGGCGATGTGTTCCTTGATCGTCCGGACGCCGGCCTCGAAGGTCTCCCTGGTCAGGTTCGAACGAACCTCGGGGGCCGCCGCGGGCCGCGGCTCGGGCTGCGACAGGCCGCGCTCCAGCTCGCCCTCGAGGAACTGGATCTTGGCGCACGCGAACTGATACAGCGCCTGCAGGTCCTCGTCCGCGGTCACGCGCGCGTTGGCCACGATCAGGATGCGGTGCTTCACGTGGTCGAACGCCAGCACCGTATCGAACAGCATGAATCCGGCTTCGTCCTCTCCGCGGTCCGTCCGGCTCCACGCCGCTCGATCCCAGGCGGCCCGCAATGCCGGCTCGAAGAGCGGCGACGCGTCGTAGCCCATGAAGCCGACGGCGCCGCCGATGAATCGCGGCAGCCCCGGCACGAACGGCGACTGGAACTCCGCCATCAGCCGGCGAAGCACCTGCACGAACGGCTCGTCGCTCTCGGTCGTCACGCCGGCGCGATCCATGATCGTGCGTCCGCCGCGCTCGCGCAGCACGAGGAACGGATCCTTCCCCAGGAAGGAATAGCGCGCGACCTGTTCTCCGCCTTCCACGCTCTCGAAGAGAAAGGCGTAGTCCGAATGTTCCGCGATCTTCAGGAACGCGGACACCGGCGTCAGCAGGTCCGCGATGATTTCCTTGACGACCGGCACGAACGTGCCGCGCCGTGCGAGCTCGACGAACTCATCAAACGTGGTCTGTTTCACCGGACTCCTCTGCCTTCACCGTTCCTGCTCCACTTCACCGAGCGCCCGTGCCGCGGCCTGCCGGAAGAGACCCGCCGGCGGCCGCGCGCCGGTCCACAGCTCGAACTGCCGCTCGGCCTGCGCGACGAGCATCTCGAGGCCGCCGATCGGCAGGCAGCCCTCGAGACGCGCCTGGCGAAGCAGCGGCGTCTCGGTCGGCCGGTACACCAGATCGAAGACAATCTCGCCGTCGAGGGGGACACCGGCCATCGGGTTGTCGCCGGGCCCGGCGCTGCCGCACGTCGTCGCGTTCACCAGCACATCCCAGCTCCCCGCGCGGGGTGGCCAGCCGCCGGTCCGCCCGTGCACCAGCCCCGCCACTTCGGCGGCCGCCCGGCGCCGGCGGGCGCTCACGGTGACAGACGCGCCCTGGGAAGCCAGCGCGACCGCGACCGCGCGGGCCGCGCCCCCCGCGCCGAGCACCGTCGCGCGCGCGCGCTTCAGCGCGATGCGGCCGGCGAGCGGCGCGAGGAATCCCTCGACGTCGGTGTTCGCTCCCGCCCACCGCCCGTCGCGGACCACCACGGTGTTGATCGCGCCGGCGCGCTCGGCCAGCGCGTCGCAGGAATCGACGCGAGACAGCATGTCGACCTTGAACGGGGCCGTGATGCTCGCGCCCCGCAGGCCGATCGCCTGCGCGAAGGTCACGAAGTCGTTGACACCGGCCGCCTCGAGCGGCAGATAGGCGGCGTTCAGTCCGAGCGCGGCGAAGCCCGCGTTGTGCATGGCGGGCGACAGTGAGTGCGCGACCGGGTTGCCGGCGATGCCGTAGAGCGCCGAGTCGCTGCGGATGCGCCGGAACCTGAATTCGCTGACCATCCGGGCGGCCGGCATCTGGCCCGGGGCGACGAGACCGCCCGCGTAGGTCCAGCGGTTGCCGAGGCGCGCGGCCAGCAGCCGCGTCGCCGCGCCCGGTTGGCCCATGGCGAGCAGGACGTGACTGCTGCCTTCCTGCTGCGGGCTGCAGTCTTTCGAGGCGGCAAGCTCGAACAGCGCCAGCGTGTCGCTGAGCTTCGCCGCCGTCACCGCGATCTTCATGACCTCGGCCCCCGTCGACCGCATCGCGCGCAACCGATCCGGCAGATCGCGGGGCGGCTGGTCGAACGCGTGCAGCGAGAGCACGACGCCGCGTCCACGCCTCCGACGGATGATGTCGGGCGCGAACTCGGCGCGCGCCTCGACGTCGACGAATTCCGCGCCGGCCGCCACCGCGTCACACAGGATCCGCCGGCGGTCCTCTTCGCAGCCCGAGAACGCTCCTCCCTCCCATTCGGGGCGGCACGTGACAATCACGGGCCGGAGACGCCCTTCGATGGCGCCGGACACATCCGGCCGCTCGACGCCGTCCAGACGCAGCTCGACCAGGTCGGCGTGGGCGGCCAGGTCACGCGCGCGGCGCAGCTCCTCGGTCGTCCGACCGGTCACCGTCACACAAATCAGCGGGTCGGGCATGGTCCAGAGACGACAAAAGCCCCCTCAGCGTTGCGCTGAGGGGGCTTTGCTGAAATCCCGCGGCCTGGCGTCTACAGGCTAGCGGACTGCCCCCCCGGCGTACGCATACCACCACCACGAGGACGCGAGGGTCCCGCGATCAGCGGACAGCGACCGGCCGGCAAGGTGCAGCGTCAAAACCTCGTGACAATAACAGAGCGGCGCCGCCACTGTCAATTTAGCGGGTGGGGGCCGTGGAGCTCTGCCGTCCGGCTTTCTCCTTGACCGTTAAGCAGTTAGTCCGTATAAAAGAATCAGCACTGGTTTTGCTCCCCGCGTTCGCCCACAGGAACAGATGAACATACGCACTGCCGCCGCGGCCCTTCTTTTCGCTGCTCTCTGCTGGACGTCTCTGCCGGCGGCGACCACGCGCATGCCGGTGGACCAGGTACAGCCGGGCATGGTGGGCATCGGCCGTACCGTCTTCCAGGGGACCGAGCTCCAGGAATTCAAGGCGCACATTCTCGGCGTGCTTCGAAACATCCAGGGACCCCGGCGCAACCTGATCCTCGCGCGCCTCGAAGGCGGACCCCTCGCCGACACCGGCGTGGCCGCCGGCATGAGCGGCAGTCCCGTCTATATCGACGGGCGCCTGATTGGCGCCGTGTCGTATTCCATCGGCTCGTTTTCGAAAGAGGCGATCGCCGGCATCACGCCCATCGAGGAGATGATGGACGCGACAGGTCTGCGCAGGGCTCCCAGTCAGCAGGGCCGCATCAATCTTCCGATTACTCGTGAGGGGCTCGCCGCGGCGCTGTCGGCGTCGTATGCGCGCATCGCGCCGTTTGCGGCGCGCCCGTCCGACGTGCAGGCGATCGGGCTGTCCGCCGCCTCCGCCGGACAGCTTGGCGCAATGCTCCGTCCCATCTCGACGCCGCTCGTCCTGAGCGGCTTCGAGCCGCAGACGGCCGACCTCGTGTCGGGCGCGTTCCGCGACGCCGGCTTCACGCCCATGGTCGGAGGCGGGGGCGCGGGCGGCGCGCAGGCGCCCGACGAGCTGCGGAAGATGACCGGCGCGCTGCGTGAAGGGGACGCCATCGGCGTCTCGCTCGTCGGCGGCGACCTCGAAATGGGGGCGACCGGCACGATCACGCACATCGACGGCGATCGCATCTACGCGTTCGGTCATCCGTTCTTCAACCTGGGCCCGTCGGAATTCCCGATGACCCGCGCGTACGTGTACGCGATCCTGCCGAGCCTGGCCTCTTCCTTCAAGATCACGGCGATGGGCGAGGTGATCGGGACGATGCAGCAGGATCGGGCGACGGCGATCGCGGGGACGCTCGGGAAGGGGCCGGCGCAGATCCCGATGACTGTCTCCTTGAAGTCGACGCGCGACGGCGGCGCCGCAGCCACCCGGACGTTCACCTACACCATCGCGAACGATCAGGCCCTGACGCCGCTGCTGACCTACCTGACCATCGCCAACACCATCGCCGCGTATGAACGGCAGTTCGGCGCCGCGACGTTCAGCATCAAGAGCCGCGCGCGCATCAAAGGGCACGGCGACCTCACCCTCGAGGACGTGTTCACCGGCGACAACGCGACGACCGGCGCCTCCACCGCCATCGCGGGCCCGCTCACGATGCTGCTCGCGAACGACCTCGAGCCGATCACGATCGCGGGACTCGACATCGCCATCGAGTCGAGCGAAACGCCTCGCCTCGTCACCATCGAGCGCGTGTGGCTCGACGAGGTGCGCCCGCGCGCCGGCCGGACGGTGCCGCTCAAAGTGCTCACGCGCAGCTACCGCGGGGAGGAGAAGATCTCCACGGTGCCGATTGAGATTCCGGCCAACGTCTCCGGCCCGCTGACGCTGCTCGTCACGGACGGCCGCCAGCTCAATGCCATCGAGCAGCGCGATCTGCGGCGCAGCGTGCAGCCCCAGAGCGTCGCGCAGATGATTCGCGTCCTCAACCAGACGCGGCGCGGCAACCGCATCTACATCCGGCTGATGACCGGCACGCCCGGCGCCATGGTCAATGGCGAGGCGCTGACGGCGCTGCCCCCTTCCGTGCTGGCGGTCCTCGAGGCCGACAGCAGCGGCGGCAGCTATACGCCGATCCGCAGCGCGCCGGTCGGCGAATGGGAACTGCCGATGGACTCCGCGGTCACCGGGTCGAAGCTGCTTGCCATCGAGGTTGAAGCGCGGTCGGGCGGCGCACGATAGCCGGTCGTCTTTCACCAGCCTTTTCTGCTAACGTTCAATCATGCTCACATGCTTTGCCCGGACCCGGGCCTCACGCCGGGTCGAGGGATCGGCCCGCACCGGGGTGTCGCGGCTCGCGCTGGCGATCGCCGCCGGTGCCCTGCTCCTCACGGCGCCGTGGACGCGCCTGGCGGCCGCGACCGCGACGTTCTGGACCGTGTCGACGCAGGCTGACTTTCTCAAAGGCGACGTCGAGGATCTCTCGATCGACAGTGACGGACGCATCTTCCTCGGCCCCACCGCGACGCTGCTCTCCGAAACGTCGGCGCCATTCCTCTGGAGCGTGACCGCCGCGCCCGACGGCACCATCTGGGCCGGGAGCGGCAACGAAGGGCAGGTCCTCAAGATCGGCAAGGACGGCACGCTCACCACCTTCTTCGATGCGGCCGAGCTCGAGGTGCACGCGATCGCGCCCGCGCCGGGCGGCGGCCTCTACGTGGGCACCTCCCCCGACGGCAAGATCTACCAGGTGGCTCCTGACGGCACGTCGAAGACCTTCTTCGATCCGGAGGACAAGTACATCTGGGCGCTCGCCACGGACAAGGCCGGCAACCTGTTCGCGGCGACCGGCGACAAAGGGGTCATCTACAAGATTACGCCCGCCGGACAGGGGACGCGCTTCTACCGCACGAATGCGGGGAACGTCGTCACGCTCGCGTTTGCCCCGTCAGGGGAACTGATTGCGGGCACCGAATCGCCGGGGCGCATCTTCAAAATCGATCCGGGGGGCAAGGCGTTCGTGCTGCTCGACTCGCCCTACCGCGAGATCCACGCGGTGCGCATCGCCGAGGACGGCACGATTTACGCCGCGGCGGTCAACGGCATGCAGGGCGGCGAGACCCGCGCGACGGACCAGCCGCCGCGGGAATCCGCGCGGCCTCCCGTGCCGTCGGTCTCCACGGAAATCACGGCCGTTTCCGTGGTGGAAAGCGCCGGCACCGGCGGCGGCAACGCGTCTCCGCCGGCTCCCAGACAGCCGCGCCGCAACCGCGGCGCGATCTATCGGGTCAAGACGGACGGCCTCTGGGACACCATCTGGGACTCCGGCGACGACTCCCCCTACGACGTCGTCATCGAGCCAGCCGGCAGCCTGCTGGTCGGCACCGGCACGGAGGGGAAACTGTTTCGCATCAGCGGCGACCCGGCCCGTGCCACGCTGCTCGCGCGGGCCTCGGCCAAACAGGTCACCGCGCTCCTGCGCGAGCCGTCCGGCCGCATCATCGGCACCACGAGCAACCCGGGGAAGATCTTCGCGCTCTCGTCGTCGCCGGCGCGTCGCGGCACCTACGACTCCGACGTCCGCGACGCGGGCAACGTGGCGACATGGGGAGTGATTCGCTGGCGCGCGGCCGCCAACGGCGGACAGGTGGAAGTGTTCACGCGCAGCGGAAACACCGCGACGCCAGACGAGACGTGGAGCCCGTGGTCCAAGCCGTACACCAATGCCAACGGCGAACAGATCACCAGCCCGAACGCGCGCTACCTGCAGTGGCGCGCCGTGCTCGCGGCGAGCGCCGCGCAAGGGCCCGTGCTGACGTCGGTGACGACGGCGTACCTTCCCCGCAATGTGCGTCCGGAAGTCGCCTCGATCACGGTGCATCCGTCCGGCACCGTGTTCCAGCGCCCCTTCTCCACCGGCGAAATGGAGATCGCCGGGTTCGAGGAGAACACGTCGGATGGCCGGCAGCGGAACCAGCCGTCCGCCTCGCCCGGCGGCTCGTCGGGATCGAGCGCGCCGGCGCTGGGCCGGAGGATCTACCAGAAGGGGCTGCAGACGTTCGTCTGGAAGGCTGACGACGACAACGACGATCGCCTGCAGTTCGACGTGTCGTACCGCCGCGAAGGGGAAACGGCATGGCGGCCGCTGCGGCGTGCGGTGTGGGATCCGATCTTCGTCTGGGACACGACGTCGGTCCCCGACGGCACGTACTTCATCAAGGTGTCCGCGTCGGATGCGCCGTCGAACTCACCAGGGGCCGCCCTCGTGGGAGAGCTGGAAAGCGTCACCTTCGACATCGACAACACGCCGCCGCGGATCGAGGCGCAGCCGGCCTCGCGCGCGGGCGCGCGGACGTCGATCGCCTTCGTCGTGCGCGACGAGCAGTCGCCGGTGCAGCGCGTCGAGTACTCGCTCGACGGCAGAGGCTGGCGCGTGGTCTATCCGAGAGACGGCATTCCGGACTCGCGGCGGGAGGATTTCGAAGTGACGCTCGAGGTGGCGGAGGCCGGTCAGAACATCATCATCCGCGCGACCGACGCCATGAACAACGTGGCGACGGCCGTCGCGGATGTGAAGCGATAACAGCTCATTGAGTGAGCTTACGACTCCCGGAGGATACGCGCCGGATCCAACCTCAGAACCCGAAGCACCGGTGCGGCTAGCACAACGATCGAAACACCAAACAACAGGGCGGCACCACCGATGAGGCTCAATGCGTCGGTTCGCTGCACGCCGAAGAGCAAACTTTGCAGGAGACGTGTCCCGCTTACGGTTACCAAACACCCCAGTGCTATGCCTGCGAGCACGACTCCCAGCGTGTCACCTAGCACGAGCAGGATGATTCTTCGGGGCGTCGCGCCGAGCGCCATCCTGACTGCCAGCTCGTGTAGTCGAGCCGTCGTGGTCGAACTGATCAGAACGAAGAGGCTGACCGCAGAGAGGAAGACTGCGGTAACACTGAGCAATCCGAGAGCCGCAAGGCCAGACCGCTGTACGGATGCGTCACTGTCGATTCGCTGCTGCGTTGTTCTTACGTCAACCGTTGCCGCCGGCCACCGTTGGACCGCGCTCGTGACCACTCGGGCAACAGTCTGGATTTCGCCAGTGCGAATCGCGAACGTAGCAGCTCGTGGAGTGCCCTCAGCAACCGGGAGTATTCCGGACGTTTTCTGCGCCTCGCGAACAGTGCCGGCGAGGACGTAAGCAGTCGGACGAGCAGGATGAAGTGGTTCGGAGCGGATATCGCGCACGATTCCGATGACCGTGGGGCCACCGTCGCCGGCACCTGGACCAAGAGGAATACCCAGTGCGCTGCCAGCCGGTGCAAGCATCCGTGCCAGTTTCTCGCTGACGACAGCACGAGGGATGTTCCCGGTTTGGTCCTGCTCGGCAAACGTGCGACCCTCCAGCACAGTGACACCCAGAGCATCGAGATACCCCGGGGTAATCGTTCGTCGCCGGGTCCCGCGCAACTTGCCGCAGCCACACCTTGAATTCGATTCCCACAAGAACGCACTGGCGCCATTACTTACGCACCAAGGA
>Ga0156223_186_pt5 | contig 136265 bp, 132 predicted proteins | sample RifCSPlowO2_12_FD_107871 | JGI IMG/M metagenome (GOLD analysis project Ga0156223, IMG submission 107871) | Acidobacteria bacterium RIFCSPLOWO2_12_FULL_66_21
CATCCGCGGAAACGCCCGAGGCCTCCCACATCACCTCGTTGTTCGCGTCGCTTCAATGGGGCCGCGGATGTTCATCCGCGGAAACCCCTGTCATGAACGAAGCCTTTGACCTTTTAGCTGCGCTTCAATGGGGCCGCGGATGTTCATCCGCGGAAACGCGCTCGATCGCGACGGACGCCTCCCCCCACGTGTCGCTTCAATGGGGCCGCGGATGTTCATCCGCGGAAACGAGGATGTCCTCGATCGCCATGCGCAGCCACGTGCCGCTTCAATGGGGCCGCGGATGTTCATCCGCGGAAACCTGACGAACATGCAGCGCAACGTGAAGGGCGGGCTCGCGCTTCAATGGGGCCGCGGATGTTCATCCGCGGAAACGTCGGGACACGACGCACGCCAGATACGACCGCGGTAGCGGCTTCAATGGGGCCGCGGATGTTCATCCGCGGAAACTTGATGATGGAGTTTTCGACGCGGAACCCGAGCTCGCTTCAATGGGGCCGCGGATGTTCATCCGCGGAAACCCGAAGCCAGCGGGGACAAAGGCAGCCACGGCGCCGGCGCTTCAATGGGGCCGCGGATGTTCATCCGCGGAAACAGGAACAACGTGCCGACCTGTACGCGCTCATTGAGAGCTTCAATGGGGCCGCGGATGTTCATCCGCGGAAACATCGTGACGGCGGGCATCAGGCTTGCCCCCACATAGGCTTCAATGGGGCCGCGGATGTTCATCCGCGGAAACGACAACATCCAGGCCGCGAGCGTGTTCGTCCAGAACTGGCTTCAATGGGGCCGCGGATGTTCATCCGCGGAAACGGCCGCTCGCGTAAGTATCGAGTTTTCAAAGACCTGCGTCAACGATCGCGAGCACCGGGGCATTCTCTGGCGCATCAGTGTCGGTCCGCGCCGTCCAAACCCTCCGTAAACTCCTGTACCGTCGGGGCCGCGAGCGACGCCGCTCATTCCGTCGCCACCTCACCGCTCGCACAGCTCACCGCGTCTCAAATCCCGGGTAGTGTCCAAGCTCGCCGGTCACCGCTCGCGCGAGCAGCCGGGCCTGGATCTCCAGCACCCGCCGGTAGCTCACACGATACCCGAACAGCGGATGCGTGACCAGATTGTCCATTCGCTGTTCGTACGCGCGGACCATCGCCTTGCGCCCCGCTGGCGTCATCGCCACCGACCGGCCAACCTGGATGAAATCCTTCGGCGTGACCATTCGCGTGTTGACCGCCGACAGTACCGCCGAATCCGCAATCAGGGCGCGGAATCCCTCCATTAGATCGAGCGCCAGCGCCGGGCGGCCGAAGCGCGGTTGATGATAGAACCCGATGAACGGATCGAAGCCGACCGTGTGACACGCGATCGTGAGGTCCTTGACGAGCAGACTGTACGCAAACGACAGGAGCGCGTTGATCGGGTCGCGTGGCGGCCGGCGGTTCCGGCCGTTGAAGTCGAAGGCCGGGAGCTCGTCGTCTGGTTCGCGTTTCAGCATGCCCTGGAACTGCTCGAAGTAGAGGCGAGCCGCCGTTCCTTCAACGCCGAGCAGCGACGCGGTCGTGGCTACCTCCTGCGCCTCGTCGGCAAGCTGTTTCAGCCGCGCGAGGACGAACCGGGACGGCTCGACGTGGTTGCGCTGCAACAACGTGCGCTGGTTGCGGACCTTGGTCGCGACGAGATCTCGCGCGAGCTGCAGCGTGAACGCCGGATCGTCGCCACGGCGGACCTGCGCGATACGAAGGAACACGTTCTTCAGCCCGAGGCCGGTCGTCATCCCCGCGAACCATCCCCCGAAGCTGAAGTGGGCGACCGGCTTCTCGGCCCAGCACAGTGCCTGCAGCGCCGGCCCCGTCACTGTGACGGCGCCGAAGACGTTCACCTGGGAAATCTCGTGGATCCGCGCTTCCTGAAGGAGCTTGCCCTTCTCGCGAATCTGCAGCACCTCGTCGGACTTGCCGACGCTGAGCGCGAAGCCGGTGATGTACAACGGGCGGAGGTCGTCGCGCGCAGGCACCAGACGCCGGACTTCTTCCTCTTCGTCACCCGCTGACGGCGAGAGCAAGGGGCGATCGCCGGTCGCTTCGCCCCCTATGCCAAACAGATCGAGCTGGATGGACGTGTCGGCCGGTTCCAGCGCCATGGCGCGCCGGGTCTCGTCGGGCAGGCAGATGCCGACCAGCGAACATCGCGGGCATTTTGGACTGTCGACGAGCGGCAGGGGAATTCGGCCGGACCCGGCGACAGCCCGCGCTTCGGCGATGACCGCGACGGTCTCCCTCACGAGGTCATCGTCGATGACGACGCGTACGCGCTGCTTCGTCTCGTAGTAGTACGCGACTCCCTCGTCGACGGTGTACCCATGTTCGCGCAGGACGAGCGCCTGCGCGCACAGTTGGGCCCGGTCCGCAGGCCACATCTCCGGCCCCGCGTCAGTGTCCTTCGGCGCGCCGCGCTTGTAATCGACCGGGGTGACCCTCATACCCTCCCCCTCGACGAGGTCGAGGCGCGCGATCAGGCCGTGAGCGTCGCTCGACAGCGTGATCGAGCGGGCGTGGATGCGGTCGTTCTCGTCGAGGGTCGCCGGCAGGTCGTCCTCACGCCGGTCGTGCCGTTCGTGACGAAAGGCGCCGTCGAGCGTGTCGGCGCTGTGCGCGAAGAGGCCCTCCACCCATTCATAGAAGAACAGGCGCGGGCAGTAGACGAATTCGTTGAGCATTCGGGCTGGAAGATAGTCCGGTGCCGCCGCGATCCGCGGGAGAGCGGCCTTGGCCATCCGCAGTGGAAACGCCACCGTTGCCCGCAATGGAAGCGGATCATTCATGGAGTGCCTCCTCGCTACTCCTCCTTCAGGCCGTCTACGACGATGCAGGGGCTGTCGAAGGGGGAGTAGGGCTTGCCCAGCGCGGTGATGACGCGCTCGCCGCGGCCCTCGACTGGGCCGAGGTCGACGAACAGCACCTGATCGATCGTGTGATCGATGATGTCGTCCAGCCGGTGCCGGCAGCGCGCCAGGTCGGCGGCGGTGAACTGGCACTCGAAGATCGAGTATTGCAGGTGATCTCCGAAGGCGCGCATCGTCTTGTGGACCTTCGCGAGCCGGTGGTCGTCGCAGATGTCGTAGCAGACGAGGAACGTGTTGCGCATGGCCTGGGTCGGCCAGCGTATCGGTTGGATCCGTCCGGCGCTTCAGCGGCTGGGGCCCGCGTGTCTCAGCGCGTCTTCGAATGGGCGGAGGAGGTCAGGGTCTTCCTTCAGCTCCGCGAAGAGCGTGCCCCACCGCCGGATGATGCCGATATCGAGGCTCGTTCCGCGCCGGCGAACGATACCTTCGACGTCAGCGAGATCGCGGGCGCGGGCTGCCACGAGCTTGTAGACGATGAGGTGTTCCGCGGCGCAGGTCCGGAGAGACACGCCGGGCATGACGTCCCAGTCCGACGCGGCGTCGATCGCTTCGATCTCGAAGGGAAACGCTGCCAGCGCCACGTCGAGGCTGACGCCGTTCGAGGCTTTCAGGAGCAGGACCCGATGGTCCATCGCGAACTTCCTGGCGTCCGGTTTCCGAGGAGCGAAATGGCGGAGGAGCGTCTCGATGGCGGCTTCCTCTTCGCCGTAGGGAGCCAGGACCGAGATGTCCACGTCAGTCGTGGCACGCGGCTCGCCCCACCTGGGCACCACCAGACCGCCGATCAGGCAGGCGCGCAGTCCCGCGCGGTCGAGCACGTCGAGCGCCTCCTTCGCGGCGGCGGGCAGGTCAGGGGTTGTGGGGGTCAAGTCCGTCTGCCGGCGCGTGCGAACACGCGCTGGTGGAGCAGCAGGGCCTCACCCTCGTCGGTGGGCCAGTCGGGCTGCCACAGCTCGAAGAGCCGCCGCGCCGCCGCGCGAGCTTCCTCGTCGGTCATCGTACGCAGGGCGTCCCACCGGTCGCGCTCGAGGATCGGACCTACCCGCGCCCAGTTGTCGAGCCACTGGCGCATCTGTTCGCGTTCGTGCGCGTCGAGCGGGAGCGAGTCCGTGTTGCTCATGACTTGCACATTTTAGCTTACGTTGCGACTCGGCACAGTGACCTGACCGCAACTTCATGGACGCGGCGAGCTCGCGCGCGTGCTGCGCGAAGCAGTCGTCAACGTCACAGCGACTTGACCGCGACGTCATCGACGCTGGAGACCCTCCGGGGTCTATAATCCGCCCATGGACTCCGAGCGGCTCGGGGCGGTTGCGCGGACGCACAGGATTCGTCTACTCCTCCAGTTCGGCTCGACCGTGACTGGCCGGACCCATCCCGGGAGCGATGTGGATCTGGCCGTGCTGCTCGATCGCCGGCCGGAGTCGCTGGACGCGCAGCTCGACCTCGTGTCCGACGTGGCGTCGCTCCTGCCTGGCCGCGAGGCGGATGTCTCCATCATCAACGGCGCCGATCCGCTGTTCCTCAAACAGGTCACGGAGCGATGCCGGCTGCTCTACGGGTCCGAGCGTGCGCTCCACGAGCTGCAGATCTACGCGTGGAAGCGCTATCAGGATCACCGGCGGTTCCTGGCGATGGAGCGCGAGTACGTTGTCCGGAAAGTCGATGCGGTGGGGCGGTGACGATCGATCGCGATCTCGTGACGCGGAAGCTCGTCCTGATCCTGCGCGACCTGGACACGCTGGCGACCCTCTCGTCCAGGACTGTCGGGGACTTCGTGGCCAGTTCCCTCGACCAGGCGGTCGCGGAACGTCTGCTCGATCGGATCATCGGGCGCATGATCGACGTCAACTACCACCTGCTGACGGCAGTGGGTCGGTTTGAATCCACCAATTGACGCAGACCGTGATTCGGTTGTGTCAGTCGACCGGCTGAGCAGGGGGTTGCAACCAATCGCCGTACGAGCCCGGGGCGCGACGACTGGCGCACGCCGGGCATTGGCATCCGGCCTTCCCCCGGCCAACATGAACGAGACCATGGAAGATGCCCGCCTTGTGGTCAAATTTGTTCATGATCGGCTTGATCATCGACGCGTCTTTACGCTCGTGAAGCTGGAACACGGCATGAGAGACATAATCCGCCACTTGGAGCATGCGAGTCTCACGCGTGCTTGCGAAGTACGGGATGTCGCAGACTCGGTTAAGAACGCCCCACTGGGTGCCCAGTCGCTTGAAGTCGTTTACCCAAACCTTGGCCCGTTGCTGATAATGGCTCTCGGCGAATACCAGTAGCCCGCGTTGGTTGTCGTCATGCTCGTTTTCCCGCACCTTGAGAAAAATATTGAAGCGGTTGCAGATCTCTTCCATCGCCTTACGGATGGCCACTTCTCCGTGCAGCTCGTAGTCCTTCTCGACCGTCGTAGCGAAGAGAACGACGCCTGGTTCGTTTGCGTGCTGGATGGCCGTCCCAATGTCGGCTAGAACGCGTTCGCGTTTCTCTTTCTCAACGTCGCGCCAGAAGCCGCGACCGGATCGAATGGCATTGGCGTGAAACTCGATTGGTGGGGAGCCCGGAAAATGCGTAGACTGAATCCGATCCATTGCCTCGGACAAATAATGAACGCTGCGCTCGAAAACGGCAGCACCTCCGAGGATGAAATGCCGATCAGCGGGATCGCCAGGATTGCCAGACTCATCGAGATATAGGATGTACATCGGACAAAAAAAAGGCGGCTGACCGGCATCTCTGCCGATGGACTCCAAAAAAGGAAGCCCGCATCAGTCGCAACGCAATCTTAGCGGAGTTGTTGACAACAAGTCAATACTGCTAGGTGCCTCATTCTTAATGACTTTCGCCACGTTTCGCCTGTTTTATCCCAGCAATCCTATGATTTCATCCATGCTAGCGGACGGCCATCTCGAGGAAGAACCTGGCGTGGAAGAACGCTTCCAGAATGGGCCGGGTCGCCCCGGTCCACGCGCCGTTGTCCGCAATGCTGAAGAGGCGGCCGGTTCCTTCCGAGACGATCTCGCGAAACCACAGGTTGAGCTGGCGATCCGGGGCGAGGCTTTGGAGCACCTCGACGATTCCCAGCGTCACGTCCTGGAAAGCGTAGACCTTGAAGCTCTTGGTGGTAGAAGCGGTAAATCGGATCCTCGAAGCCCCAATGGTTCGAGCAGTCCGCCAGTCTGGCCGCGAGCTCGGCGCGGCACTCGTGGAGCCGCCGAATCAGCACAGGTTCCGTCGTCTGCTCGATTTGCATGAGCGATCTCGGCAGATTTCAGCGACTGCCGTCAAGAGCTCCACCGTGATTCCCCGCCCCTGTCCGACACGGGCCGCCTTGCAGCCGAGATCCTCAAAGGGGACATCGGCCGGTCTCACCAGGGAAGAGGACGCATCACACGGCTACTTCGACCTGCCGGACGCAAATAGTAAGCGGTAATCCGAGCTCCTGCCGGACCTCGATGCACTCGTGTATGGCCGCGCGGATGTTGGCTTCGGCCTCGCATTCGGTCGCACCTTGACTGATGCAGCCCGGGATCGCCGGGCATTCGACAACGAACGTGCCGTCCTCGTCCCGGACCATCGTGATTGTGAAAGTCATTGGGGAACCGGGCACATTCTACTGGGATTACCGGGACCCTGGGGAGTATGTGCGCTTGCCCTGGTTGTTCAGGTTGAACGGATGGGATCCTGTACACAGGTTTGCCGCGCTACAAGCACAAGGCACTTAACTTGACGTACTTCCATAGCCTATGTTATTTTCGGCGGTACTGAAATGGGGCGCTGGCGGAACTGGGAAGACGCAGTGGTCTTTGAAACCACCTGCCCGGCAGGCATTACGGGTTCGAGTCCCGTGCGCCCCACAACCATCCTACCGCAAGAGGGCGGCTCCATTGAAGAAGTGCCTTGTGCTTGGCCAGGACAGCATCCGAGGCAACGCTCCGCGGCTGAGATGCCGCGGCCCCATTGAAATGAGCCTCGGGATGTGTCTCTTGGCGTGACCCACCCTGTCACAGTTCAACGCTAGGCTCATTCTGGGCTCATCGAGGGAGCTGTTTCTGGGAGCGAGTGGATTCGACAGCGAGCACGCGAATCGGACTTGGACTGAATCTGTGACTTTGTCCTCCAGTGACTCAATCGCGGTCGCGGAACATGTGACAGGTCGACCGTTGTACTCGTGGCAGCGGCGGCTGCTGACGCAGCATCTGCTCCGCGGTGATATTCCGGATGCTGTCGATATTCCTACAGGCCTGGGGAAGACGACTGTGATGGCGTTATGGCTCGCCGCGTTTGCTGGCGGTGCCAGCCTCCCCAGGCGCCTTGTCTACGTTGTCGATCGACGCGCAGTGGTCGACCAGGCGACCGCCGAGGCGGAGGGCCTAGCCGCAGCGTTAGGGAACGGCGACAGCGCTGATGCGATCGTGACTACGCTCCGTACCGGCCTGGGGCTGAGCAATGGCCAAACCCTACCCGTATCAACGCTGCGGGGACAGCAGCTCGACAACAGACTCTGGCTAGCGAATCCTGCGTTACCCGCAATTGTAGTCGGTACTGTCGACATGATCGGGTCACGACTTCTCTTCAGCGGGTACGGCGTGAGCCGGCGTCTTCGCCCGATGCATGCGGGCCTGTTGGGTGTCGACGCGCTGATCGTCCTGGACGAGGCGCACCTTGTTCCGCCGTTCGAGTCGCTGATGCGGCAGGTTCAAGCCTTGCGCAGCGCGCGCCGTCACCAGTCCGTTCCGCCGTTTCGGATCACGGCGCTTTCAGCGACCGGCCGCACGACCAGCACGCGGACATTTCAACTGAGCGACGAAGACGTACGGACAGACGCGCGCGTTGCCGCTCGGCTGAACGCCCCGAAGCGCCTGCGACTCCTGCAGGAAGTTTCGCCCAAGGAACTTCCTCGAGAAATCGCGTTGCGTGCCTGGGACTTGGCGGAGCCGAACTTTTCTGTACTCGTGTTCTGCAACAGTCGCAAAGCTGCGCTCGAAGTCAGGGACCTGCTGGAAACGCGCCTCAAGGACGTGCACGGCAAGAGGGCTGTCGGAGTCGAGCTCCTCGTCGGTGAGCGTCGAGTCCTCGAACGCCGGCGTCTGACAGGGAGTCCCGTCTTTCAACGCTTCCTGCCGCGCCCGCTCGCGGCTGACACCGTGCATCAGCCCGGTCTGCCTGCGTTCCTGATTGCCACGTCTGCTGGAGAGGTTGGCGTCGATCTCGATGCCGACCACATGGTGTCCGACCTGGTTCCATGGGAGCGAATGGTTCAGCGACTCGGTCGAGTGAATCGCCGGCCGGAGCCGGCGCAAGCCGCCATGATTGAGGTGATTCCGGTGGCGACTGGAGGCAAGGACGAGGCTGAGACCGCGATCGACGCCGATCGGCTCCAGACTCTTCGCGACCCGTTCGACAACCCTACCTGGCCGAGGGACGCAGAAGGCTATCACGACGCCAGCCCCGCGAAGCTGTACCAACTCACGCATGACCAGCGACTCGAAGGGGCCATCCACGCGGCGACGACCCCGGAACCTCTCAGCCCTGAGTTGACTGCGCCGCTCATCGACGCATGGTCGATGACGTCGCTTCACGAGCATTCAGGCCGACCGGAGGTCCAGCCCTGGCTTCGCGGCTGGGTCGATGAAGAAGCCCAAACACGGTTGGCGTGGAGACGTTGGTTCCCACTCCGGGCCGACTCTGACGCGAGATGGCGTCGCGACGACAGTCTCGCAAGTCGCGACTTGCAGGACTTCTTCGAGGAGGCCGCGCCACACTCGAGTGAGTTGGTCGAAGTCCCGACTTACAAGGCCGTGACGTTGCTGAAAAAACGGGCGGCTGCCTGGTCGGAAGCGGAACGACGCGTCGATTCTTCGTGGGCGGCGAGGCCTTTGGTTTACCCGCCCGTGGTTGTCACGCTCACGTCAGTTGGAGACGTAGACGAACTGTTTGATATCGCTCGCCTGACCAGCGAGAAGAGTGAGCGGCTCTTCAGGGAGCTGGCGCACCGCACGGCGATCGTCGATGCGAGGCTCGGCGGCCTCGACGATAGCGGCATGCTTGATGCCGCCGAATCCGCAATGCCTTTGACACTCGATTCGGATGAGTCGGATTGGCCGGATCTTGCGCGCACTGTTGGATTCCGCATACGGCGGACGTCAATAGCATCGGCCCCCGAGGCCGATTGGCGGATTGCCTACCGGTGGAGATACGACCTCGACGCAGATGCTCCAGAGGCGATGGAACTGCGGGTGGAGGTATGGCGCGGAGATCTTCCGTTTCGAGGTGATCCCGCAGTGGCTCGATTCGAGCAGGAACTCTCGGCCCACTGTGCCGCCGTCGCCTCTGAAGTAGCAGCGACCGCCGATCGGCTGAACCTGGAAGCACGGCTCGGGGCCGTGCTCCGAACCGCTGCTGACCTCCACGATGCAGGCAAGGGAAGAAACCTCTGGCAGCGCGCCATGGGCGCGCCCATCGATGGCAGAACCTACGCGAAGACTCGGTCGGCCGCTATGCCGCAGCTTCTGAGGATCGGAGGCGAGACCTACCGTCATGAATTCGGGTCACTGCGCGATGCGATCTGCGCGAAGTCCGTTCAGAACGCGGACCCGGCGCTCCAGGATCTCGCGCTTCACCTGATTGCCTCTCATCACGGCTCGGCGCGACCAGTGATTACGACCGTCGATCCGGATCAGCCTCCATCTGCTTGCGCGACGCTGGCTCAGGAAGCGGCGTTGCGCTTCGCGCGTTTGAACCGGAAATGGGGTCCGTGGGAACTGGCGTGGTTGGAGACGCTCCTTCGGGCGGCCGACTGGAAAGCGTCCGCGATGCCGCCCAAAGGGAGAGTGGAGTGACGCCGCAGAGCCAGGTTCCCGTTGATCTGTTGAATCCTGGGCAAGTGTTCGCCTGCCTCGGTCTCATGGAGATGACCGAAGTCCTTTGCGGTCCTTGCGAAGGCGAATTCGCCTGCCACGGTCGGGATCCCATGGCGGAATTTCGGTTTCGGGCCGACGACGAGCCTCTCGCCGCTGTGCTCGATTTCCTGTGCGAGACAGAGCTGTGCGCGCTCGCTCCACGCGGTTCTCGCCTAGTAGCTAAAGAACCGGGCATTACCACGCAAGTGCGTGCGGACGCGTTCTTCCCTTCGCCAGCGCCGGATTCACCAAGTGCATTACCGATACGGCTCAATCACGGAGGCGCGAGCGTATCCGTCGAACATTGGGCCGACGGGTCTACTCGCGACAATGTGAAGTTCTGGGCCGGAGCTGGAGGATACTCGGGAGCGGCCCTTGCGCGAGATGCCCTCGAAGCGATTCGGGGCTTGAGCGAGGAGCGGTGGGTCGAGGCGCGACGTGCTCCATTCGACATTGGCGTTCCGATGTCGAGCAGTTTTAGATTCGACTGGCGCCGCGACTACGTGCCATTGGATTTGGGTTTCTCCATCAACGAGCATTCAGGCACTATTCAATCGACCGGGTATCCATTTGTCGAGCTGCTGGCCGCGATCGGCCTGGAATTCGCACGTCCCGTTCGTGTATCACCAAGAAGCAAGCTCGCGTACCGATACGGGGTGTGGCACGTGCCGCTCCCCACCCTCCTTGCGCGCCCCGTTCTCGGTGGCGCGTCCCCAGGAGTTCAGATTCGTCGCTTCCGCCTGCGCCTGGACTGGCCAGGCCAGGAGAACCAGGCGCGATGTATCGTCGATGTCCAAGAGGAGTAGTGAGATGAGCAGTGCCAACACTGTAACCGCCGACAGGATGCGCGACTGGGCGAACAACCTGAAAGGACCGGTGGCGCTGCATCTGCGCGAGCGGCTCCTACCGGTCGAAGGCCAGGACGCGGTCGTTTTTCCACCTACATACGCGTTTGATGACAAGCACGGCATCCCGTATCAGCTCGACGAGCTCTCCGATGGGACCAAGGTCGCGCAGCTCGACTCGGTTGGGTCCCAGGCGAATCGCATGGAGCCGCTCTTCAGGGCTGCATCCGCGGGGCGCTCCGAGAACCAGCTCGCGGCACTGGTTCCGCAGGTCACGATTGTTCTGGACAAGGAGCGGTCTGTGTCGATTCTGGACGCCGGACACCGGCTCGGCGATGCGATCTGTCGCGCCTCGGAGCTTCACGAGCGCGTCGAGAATGCCTTTGCCGACTGGAAGGACCGCGGCGACGCGACCGCAATCGCGAAGCTCGCCCCCACTTCACTCGTGTTTGGGGTGTGGGATTCGCGCGGCGCTCAGGCCAAGGTCCCGCGCATCGTCCAGTCGGTCATCAGAGCCTGGGACGTGGACGCTCTGACCCGCTCGGCGCAGTACAACCCTCCGGTCGACTACGCGGCGCTCGACGTCTTCTCTGACGAGGAGAAGGCCAAGGAAGAAGGCAATACAAAGAGCCCGCTTGCGCAGCAAGGTTTCGTGCACGTCCCGGCCGTTGGAACACACGGAGGGATTGTCGTGCGCGGCGGTATCTTCCGCGACGTGACTATCAATCTCGTCGCGCTCCGCCAGCTCGACGGAGAGAACGGTGACATCCTTCGCGAGTACGTCCTCGGTCTCGCGCTGGTGGCCGCGACGGAGCCGACGGATGGCTATCTGCGGCAGGGCTGTCTACTCACGCTGGATCCCGACAATCCCTCCGTCTGGAACGAGGTGGACAGGAGCGGGAAGCGCACGCCAGTCGATTTCGGCGGAGATGTGGTTCTTTCCTTTGCCAAGGGCACTGCCGCACGATTCGGCGTCGGGGAGAGTGGATCGTTCGCATTCAGGAAGGAACGAGCGAAGGGCGATGTCGCAGCGGCAAAGAAGAAAGCGAAGAGCAAGTAATCACCAAAATACGACGATGCCTATGCGCGCTCTGTTGTTCGAGGTTCGGCTTTTCGGTGGGCGGTATCATGGCGTCGGGGACTGGCCGCCGTCGCCGTTTCGCCTGTTTCAGGCGCTCGTATCCGGTGCGTACGGGGACCGCTGGGTGGCTGAACCTCGCGAAGGGAAGGACGCGGCCTTTCACTGGCTGGAACGCCTGGATCCGCCCTCAGTGCTGGCGCCACCATGTGTTGAGGGTCGGGCAGTGCGCATGTTCGTTCCGAACAACGATCTCGACGCCAAGGGCGGCGATCCTCGTCGGGTAGCCGAAGTGCGCGCGGAGAAGCAGACGAAGCCGCTGATATTCTCAGCCGAGATCCCGTTCGTTTATGCGTGGGCGTTCGAGGAAGCTGAATCCGCACATGCGCGCCTGCTGTGCGAGCTAAGTGAACGGCTGCACACACTCGGGCGTGGCATCGACGCGGCGTTTGCCCGAGGGCGTCTCGCAGACTGGGACGTTTCTGTAGAACAGCTCAGGAACGCCGGACGCCTTTCGATCCCCGCCGGAGTCGCCGAAGGCAAGCCTGGGCTGAGGTGTCCGGCTCCAGGCTCACTCGACAGTCTGATGGACCGCTTCGACAAACGAACGCGGCAGCTCGACACGGCGCCAGCGGGCCTGCCCGCATCGACTCTGTTCCGGCAGCCGCCGAGAGCGCGGTGCACAATAATTCGTTACGGACGGCCTCCGGAGCGATTCGTGTTTGACATCCGTCGCGGGGATGGCTCTAACGCGTTTCGTGCGCTTCCTCAGACCGGTACTGTTGCCGTGACGACCGCCGTGCGCGACCTCACGATTGGCCGGCTCACAAACGCTCTACCATCAAGGGGTACTGAGATCGAACACGTGATCGCGGGGCGCGGCGCGTCACCTCCGACCCCGACTCGTCGTGTCAGAATAATCCCGCTGCCCAGCATCGGCTTCGCCCAGACGAACGGATCCATTCGTAGGATCCTGGTGGAGGTGCCGTGGGAGTGTCCACTCTCTCCTCAAGACGTTGCCTGGGCACTCTCAGGACAGTCCCTTTCACCGTTCAGCGTCGTCGATAGGGCAAGCGGAGAACTGCTTCTCGACGCTGTCTTGGTTCCCAGCGACGACGATGCCATATTGCGGGACTTCGGCATCGGCACGAGTGCCCGAACGTGGCGTAGCGTAACGCCCGTTGCCCTGCCTCCTCAGCCTTGTGGCAGGCCACGCACTGGCAATGTCCGCGCAGCCTTCGAGGGACAACTGACCCTCGCCGTAGTCGAGGCTCTTCGACACGCAGGGCTGCCTTGTCGCGGAGTGCATGTTCGAGTGCAGCGAGAGCCGTTCAGGAGCAAGGGAGCGACGGCCGAGGCGTTCGCCAGTGGAAGATTCTCCCCTGGCGTCCTTTTTCACGTGGAGGTCGGTTTCCCGAAGGCCATTGCAGGCCCGGTCGTCATCGGTGATGGCCGTTGGCTTGGCCTCGGCATTATGGCTCCGGTCGGTGACTCGGTACCCGCGGTACATGTGTTTAGGATCTCCGGGAGCACCTGGCCCTTGTCCGAGAGCCCTTCAATTACGCGAACGCTCCGGAGGGCCGTGCTGTCTCGAGCGGGTGTGTTCATGGACTTTGGCCGGCGCCTGCCGCCATTCTTCAGTGGCCATGAGGCAACCGGGTCGCCCGTCCGCGGTGACTATCACGGACACCTGTTCTACCTGGCGGACGACAGCGACGGCGACGGGATGGTGGACCGGTTGTTTGTGGTTGCTCCTCATCTGGCGGATAGGACCGCGAACGCCGCAAAGGCAGACCTCCGACACTTAGATCGAGCACTCGAAGGACTTCACCTCGTTCGCGCAGGCCGTCTGGGGGTACTACAACTCGCGTCAGACAGCCCCGAGGACGACAGGCTCTTTGGTTGCTGTCGCGTCTGGGAGTCCCTGACGGCGTACCGGCCGACAAGACATCCCCACGGAAGGGCCGACATCGGGGATGCCCTGATTGGAGACATCAGGCTGGAGTGCTTGCGGCGTGGTCTGCCGCGACCTGCCGTTTCGATTTTGCAGGTCACGAAAGGGGTCAGGGGCAGTCTAAGGGGTCGTGCCCGCCTGAGCTTTGCGACGGCGGTCAAGGGACCTCTCGCCCTCGGGCGTGGCTCGCACTTCGGGGAAGGCGTGTTTATTCCGGCGCGCTGATTCTCGACGGTTGCCACTCGTACCACACCGAAATCCACGTCTTTGATCTTCTGAAAACAACACGCTCGCCGAGGCTGGGCCTCGAGAAACCGCCGCACATTCATAGATCACCCTGATCGTGGAGCGGAGACGTGGTAAGATATCCTTACTTCCTTACTTTCAAGGTCCCAGGGGACCCGCGATGATCGCCAAGAAGACGTCCAAGAACCAGCTGACGCTGCCGAAGAAGATCGCCGACTGCTTTCCCGGGGTCGAGTACTTCGACGTCCGCGCGGATGAGTCGCGCATCACGCTCGTGCCGGTTCGGGCCGGCCAGATCGAGCAGGTCCAGGCCCGGCTGAAAAAGCTCGGCGTCTCGAAGCGCGACGTCAAGGATGCGGTGGCCTGGGCCCGCAGGTCGGGCAGATCGTCCGCGCGGTGAGGGTGGTCCTCGATACGAATATCGTCGTGTCCACGCTCGTCTTCACTCGCGGACGGCTGGCCTGGATCCGCGACCTGTGGACGGCTCGACACATCGTGCCGCTCATCGCCCGCGCCACCGCCCAGGAACTGATCGACGCGCTGGCCTATCCGAAGTTCAGGTTGACCGAAGGCGACATCGAGGTACTCCTGTCGGCCTATCTGCCGTTCGCCGAGACCGTCCATCTGAACAGCCGGTCGATCTCCACGGGGCCGCGGTGTCGCGACGCTGACGATCAGAAGTTCCTCGATCTCGCAACCGTCGGTCAGGCGCGCGTCGTCGTGACCGGCGACCACGCGCTGCTCGAACTGGCGGCGGTCGCCCCTTTCGCCATCGAGACTGCCGCCGAATTCAAGACGCGCTTTCCGGCGGTGTAAGGCTGGAGTCCCATTGTCGCAAGGCCCCTCACCGGTCGGCCCGCCGAGCGCGCGACAATCGCCCACATGGCTTTCGGTGATCGGGCTTCGCGCCGCGCGATACTCAGCCGAGTCACCGATCGCGCCACCGAACGCCTCCAAATCCCACTCTGGCGGCGCATGTCCCCCGCCGAAAAGCCGGGCCCCGCGTCGAGGGCGTCGGTCGGCACATTGGATCGCTCGCTGCGGCCGCGAAGATCGACGTGTCCCACATTCTGGACCGCGCGTCCGCGGGAGCGGGACAAAGTTGACAGGGCTGTTGTATCAGTATTCAATACTGATATGAGGCGCAAGCTGGTCAAGACGGGAAGCTCCCTGGCCGTGACGCTCCCGGCGGAGATCGTCGCCGCGTTCCGGCTCGAGAAGGGGCAGGAGGTCGATCTCAGCATCCATCCCGCGACGGGGGCAATCACGATCCGGCTGGGCGCGCGCGAATTCGACGACGGGAAGCCGAGCCCGAGGTTCAAGCGGCTCGTCGACGGCCTCGTGAAGGAGCGCGCCGCGCTGTATCGCGCACTGGCGAAGTGACCGTCTATCTGTCGGTCGCGCAACTCCTCGATCTCTCTCGCGTGCTGATGCGCCAGTTCGGCGGCCGTCTCGGCGTGCGGGATCGCGCCGGCTTGGAGTCCGCGGCGGCGCGGCCTGCGGCGACCTTCGACGGAGAGGATCTGTATCCGGATGTCGCCGCCAAGGCAGCCGCGCTGGCGCACTCGCTCGTGCTCAACCACCCGTTGGTGGACGGGAACAAGCGGCTCGGCGCGGCGGCGGCGGAGTTGTTCCTGCGGATCAATGGCGCGGAACTCGACGCGAACGACGAGGAATTCGAGTCGATGATGCTGTCCCTGGCGGCTGGCGACGTCGCCGTGGAGGCGCTGGCGGTCTGGTTTCGACAGCGCGTGCGCGGTCCCGCCTCCTAGCACCCGGCACCTCGCACCCGGCACCTACCTCCTGCCTCCTTTGTAATAAGCTACTGGCGGACATGCCCGAGTATCTGACCATGCTGCTCCGCCGGCCGCCCGTCGGCTGGTGGGACATCCTGGACATCGCGATCGTCTCGATCCTGATCTATGAGTTCCTGAAGCTGATCCGGGGCACGCGCGCGGTCCAGATGGCCGTCGGCTCGCTCTTCATCGTCGGGCTGTTCTATGTCTCGCGCCTCGCGCCGCTCCAGACGGTCAACTGGATGATCCGCAACATGCTCGTGTACGTCGCATTTGCGGCGATCGTCATCTTCCAGTCGGACATCCGCCGCGCGCTCGCCCACTTCGGCCAGGCCCCGTTCTTCCGCTACTTCAACCGGCAGGAGGCGGCCGACGAGACGATTGAGGAGATCGTCGTGGCCGCGACGATGCTGGCCACGCAGCGCGTGGGGGCCATCATTGTCGTGGAGCGCGAGATCGGGCTGCGCAACTACATCGAGAGCGGCATTCCGCTCGACGCCCGCCTGACCTACGACCTGATCGTGACGATCTTTCATCCCGGGTCGCCGCTTCACGACGGCGCGGCGATCCTGCAGGAGAACCGCGTGGCGGCGGCGGCGTGCTTTCTGCCGCTGACGGTCAACCCGAAGGTGAGCCGGGAGCTGGGGACGCGTCACCGGGCGGCCATCGGGCTGACGGAGGAGAGCGACGCGGCCGCGATTGTCGTGTCCGAGGAGACGGGTCAGATTTCGCTGGCGCTCGACGGCGGCATCGAGCGGGGCCTGACGCCAGACGACCTCCGCGATCGGCTGCGGGCGCTCGTCATCCTCCGGCGCTCCGGGCGGTCGGCCGCGGCAGGGGCCTACGACGTCTGATGGTCTACCATCCCTTCCGCCATCCTGGTCTGAAGGTCCTGGCCGTCGCGCTGGCGACGCTGCTCTGGCTGACGGTTGCGGGCGAGCACATCGTCGAGCGAAGCCTGCGCGTGCCGCTGGAGTTCCGCAACATTCCGCAGGAGCTCGAGATCTCCGGCGAGCCGCCGGCGACGGTGGCCGTCCGGCTGCGCGGATCGTCGGCTCTCCTGAGCCGTATCGACCCCGGCGAGATCGTGGCGGTGCTCGATCTGAGCAACGCGCGCGCGGGTTCGCGCCTGCTGAACATCCGCAACGACGAGGTGCGCGTGCCGTACGGCGTGGAGGTCGCGCAGGTGATGCCGGGCACGTTGTCGGTCGAGCTCGAGAAGTCCGCGAGACGCGTGGTTCGTGTGCTGCCGGCGGTCGAAGGAGACCCGGCGCCGGGCTACGTCGTCGGACGCACCCACACCGACCCGGGAACCGTCGAGGTCGTCGGCCCCGAGAGCCGGCTGAAGCAGCTGTCGAACGCGACGACCGAGCCGGTGTCGATTGCGGGGGCGCGCGCCACCGTGCGCGACGCGGTGACGGTCGGGATCGGCGACGCCGCCGTGCGGCTGACCTCGCCGACGACCGCGACCGTGACGGTCGAGGTCCTCCCCGCGCCCGTCGAGCGGGAGGTGGCGGGCGTGCCCATCCGCTGGCACAATCTTGCGACGGGCCTTCGCGCCGAGATCAAGCCGGCGCTGACGCGCGTGACGATCCGCGGCCGGCGTGAAGAGCTGTCAGGCCTCCGCACCGACGCGGTTGAGGCGTTCATCGACCTTGCCGGGCTCGGGCCCGGCCAGTACAATCTGCGCGTTCAAGTCACACCCACGCAGGAATTCGGCGTCAGCGAACTGACCCCGGCCATCGTCGCCGTGGTGATCAGATAACTCTTCACGATGTCGCATCGGCTCTTCGGAACGGATGGCGTGCGCGGCAAGGCGGGACGGTACCCGCTGGACCACGAAACCGTCGCGCGTCTGGGCGCGGCGCTGGTGCGCGCCATGCGCCCGGCGGGCGAACCGGAACGGACGCTGCACTTCGCCATGGGGCGCGACACGCGCGAATCCGGGGAATGGATCGAGCGGGAACTGGCCCGCGGCGTCCACTCCGCGGGAGCCTACATAACGAGCGCCGGCGTCATTCCGACCCCGGCCATCGCGTACGTGACGCGAGCCATGGGGTTCGATGCGGGGCTCGTGATCTCGGCGTCGCACAACCCGTTCGACGACAACGGCATCAAGGTGTTTTCCGGCAAGGGCGAGAAGTTCACCGAGACGCTGGAACGTGAGGTGGAGGCCATCATCCACGACACCTCGTGGTCGGTGAACGGCAACGCCAACGCTCCGGTCGATCGCACCGACGTGATCGACGCCTACATCGCGCACGCCCGGCTGGCGTTCCCAGAGCCCGGGCGGCTGGGCCGCTTCAAGATTGCCGTGGACACGGCCAACGGCGCCACGACCACGGTCGCGCCGCGGCTCTTCGACGAGCTCGGGTTCGACGTCGTTCTGCTCAGCGCCTCGCCGGACGGACGGAACATCAACCGCGATTGCGGTTCCACGCACCCCGAGCAGTTGTCGGCCGCCGTGCGCGAGCAGGGATGCCGGATGGGGGTGGCGTTCGACGGCGACGGCGATCGCGCCATTTTCGCCGACGCGAGCGGCCGTATCGTGGACGGGGACGCGGTGCTGCTGATGTGCGCGCGGCAGATGCAGCGCACCGGCCGGCTGAACGGCAACGCGATCGTCGCGACCGTCATGAGCAACATCGGCCTCGAGATCGCCCTTCGCGAAAGCGGGATCGATCTCGTCCGCTGTCCTGTCGGCGACAAGTACGTGATGGAGGAAATGCTCCGGCGCGGCCTGTCGATCGGCGGCGAGCAGTCCGGCCACATCATCGTGTCCGAGCACCTGTTCACCGGCGACGGCATCGTGACGGCGCTCAGCGTCCTGCGCGTGATGGCCGAGACGGGCCGCGAGCTGGCCGACCTCGCGTCGGAGCTGGTGACGTACCCCCAGGTGCTGGTGAACGTTCGCGTCAGGGAACGGAGGGATCTCCGATCGATTCCGGCCGTCGCGACGGTGATGGAGCGCGTCGAGCGACAGCTCGCCGGCCAGGGGCGGCTGCTGGTGCGCTACTCGGGAACCGAGCCGTTGCTGCGCGTGATGCTCGAGGGCAGGGATCAGCAGGAGATCCAGGGGTGGGCGGCCGAGATCGCTGCCGCGGTCACACGGGAGCTCGGCGGATGAAACGTAGAACGGAGAAGGTAGAATGTACCTTCCACCTTCCACGTCTCGAGGATTCACGCCGATGCGCCTTGCTGTCAACATCGATCACATCGCAACGCTGAGGGAAGCGCGCAAGGCGCGTGAGCCTGAGCCGGTCGCGGCGGCGCTGGTGGCCGAGATGGCCGGCGCGCAGGGCATCACCGTGCACCTGCGCAGCGATCGGCGTCACATCAAGGAGCGCGACCTCGAGCTGTTACGGCACGCCATCGCGACGAAGCTGAACGTCGAAATGGCGGTCACATCGGACATGGCGCGCGTCGCCCAGCAGGTTCGCCCCGATCAGGTGACGCTCGTGCCCGAGCGGCCGCAGGAGCTGACAACGGAGGGCGGACTCGACGTCGTCCTCCAGGCCGCGGCGGTGAAGGACTTCATCCGGCAGATGCACGAGGCGGGCATTCGTGTGAGCATCTTCCTCGATGCCGACGCCGACCAGGTGCGCAAGGCGAAAACGGTCGGGGCTGACGCCCTGGAAATCAACACGGGACGGTACGCCGAGGCCTCCGAATCCGCGCGCGCCGCCGAGCTGGCGCGCATCGCCGATGCGGCGCGCCTGGCCGCCCGCCACGAGCTTGAGGTCCTGGCCGGGCACGGCTTGAACTACACGAACGTGATCCCCATCGCCGGCATCGCCGAGATCGCGGAGCTCAACATCGGCCACGCCGTTATCGCGCGTGCGGCGATCGCCGGGCTCGATCGGGCGGTGCGCGACATGGTCGCGCTGCTCGGCCGCTAGGATCTCGTGAGGCTCAGGGCCCTCCTCCTGCTGCTCCTCGTGCTCCCGGCGGGAGCGGCCTCCCAGCGCGTCAGCATCCGCACGGACGATGGCGTGACGATCGCGGCGACCTGGTACGAGCCGTCCGCCCGGATGGCGCCGGCGGTGATCCTCGTGCACATGCTGCACCGGTCCCGGCGGGACTGGGAACCGGTCGCGTCGCTTCTGGCCTCGGAGGGCATCGGCGCGCTCGCCATCGATCTGCGGGGCCACGGCGAGTCGAGCGGGACGACGGGCGAGGGCGCACAGCCGGACTACTCCGCGATGGTGCGCGACGTCGCGGCCGCGCGACGGTACCTTGCGGCGCGATCCGACGTCCAGCAGGCACACGTCGGCATCGCGGGGGCATCGCTCGGCGCCAACCTCGCCGTCCTGGAAGCGGCGGGCGATCCCTCGATCGCGAGTCTCGCGCTGCTTTCCCCGTCCCTCGACTACCGCGGGCTCCGGATTGAGCCGGCCGCCCGCAAGTACGGCAACCGGCCGGCGCTTCTGGTCTCCAGCGATGACGACCCGTACGCCACCCGATCCGTGAAGGACCTGAAGGAGGCGGGCGGCGGGCCGCGCGAGACGCTGCTCGTCAGCCGCGCGGGTCATGGGACGACGATGCTTGGACGCGCCCCGGATCTGAGCCGGGCGCTGGTGGACTGGTTTCGCCGGACGCTGTTATGATCGGCATCTCTCCCACTTCCAGGGACGAATGCACAAAGAATCCGTCTTCTTCGGCCTGGCCGGCGTCTTTTTCGGCCTGCTGACCGGTTGGATCATCGGCAGCCAGCAGGCGGCCGCGCCGCGCGTGGCCGCCCCGGCGTCAGCGTCCTCGGCGCAGGCCGGTTCCGCGCCCGCGCCGCCCCCGCTCGACGAGTCCCGTGCGGCGGCCCTCGAGGCGGCGGCGAATCGGAATCCCGCCGACGCGCAGACACGCATCCAGCTTGGCAACCTGTACTTCGATGCCGCGCGGTACAACGAAGCCGTGCAGTGGTACGAAGCCGCGCTGAAGGTCGATCCCAGGGACGTGAGCGCCAGCACCGACCTGGGCATCGCCTACTACTACATGAACCAGCCCGATCGCGCGCTCGCGCAGTTCGATCGATCGCTGGCCATCGATCCGAAACACTCGAAGACCCTGCTGAACGTCGGGATCGTGCGCGCCTTCGGGAAGGAAGATCTCGCGGGCGCCGCCAAGGCGTGGGAGAGGCTCATCGAGGTCGCGCCGAACAGCCCCGAGGCGGAGGTCGCCAGGAAAGGGCTCGAAGGGATGCGGTCGGGACACTCGTCGATGCCGGGCGGCGCCCCGGCGAAGACTCCCGGCTCGTCCGACTGACCGATGACCCGCGTCATCCTCTGGGCGATTCTCGTGATTGTCCTGCTCCGCGCGGTGTCACGGCTGATGCGCGGCATTCTCGAAGGGATGGGCCACCAGCCCCGGGCCGGCGGCCGCCGGGCCGGCGTTCCGCTCGCCCGCGATCCGGTGTGCGGCGTGTTCGTCGTGCCGGGCCAGGCGCTCACGGCCCAGCGCGGCGGCACCACGCAGTACTTCTGCTCGGAACAATGCCGGCAGGCGTGGGACGGGCGATGACCGAGCTCCAGCTTCGCTGCGACATCGTCGAGGTCGGCCGCCGGTTGTACGCGCGCGGCTACACGGCGTCGAACGACGGCAACATCAGCGCGCGGCTCGATCCGGCGCGGCTGCTGATGACGCCGAAGGGTGTCTGCAAGGGATTCATGACCCCCGAGATGATGTGCATCACGGATCTCGAGGGGCGGAAGCTGGCCGGCGACCGCGATCCGTCGTCCGAGATGCAGATGCACCTGGAAGTGTATCGCCAGCGCGCGGACGTCAACGCCGTCGTCCACGCGCATCCGCCGGTCGCCACCGCGTTTGCCGTCGCGGGCATTCCGCTCGACCGGGCTGTCCTCGCGGAGGTGGTCACGACGCTCGGCAGCGTGCCGATCGCGGAGTACGCGACACCGTCGACGAAGGAGCTGCCGGAGGCGGTGCGGAAGTACGTCAAGGCGCACGACGGCATGCTGCTCGCCAACCATGGCGCGCTGACGCTCGGGGCGGACCTGTTTTCCGCGTACTACAAGATGGAGACGATCGAGCACTTCGCGAACATCAGCTTCATCGCGCGGATGCTCGGCGGCGAGCGCCTCCTGTCGCGCGAGGAAGTGGTGCGGCTGCAAGGGTTGCGCGGCATGTATGGCATTCAGTCCCCCGCGCCGATCTGCCCCGATCCGGCCGGCGCGGGCGGCCAGGCGGACTGCCAGGTGGTGCGCGCGCCCCATTCCACCGAGCGGCTGGTGCCGGCGCGCGCCGTCCGCCTGCCGGACGGTGGAACGGTAGGTGCGGACGACGAAATTCGGCTAACATACGGCGAACTGACTGCACTCATAGAGGACGCCGTCCGGCAATTGAAATAGCGCAGCCCCGGCCGCGCGCGCAGCGCTTCGGCGGGCTGCCTGATGAGGAGACAAGACATGGGTGAGGCTCTCGGCATGGTCGAGACCAAAGGGCTCGTCGCGATGATCGAGGCGGCCGACGCGATGGTGAAGGCGGCCAAGGTCACGCTGGTCGGCTGGGAGAAGATCGGCGCCGGCTACGTGACCGCGATCGTGCGCGGCGACGTCGCGGCCGTGAAGGCGGCGACGGACGCGGGAGCGGCGGCGGCCCGCCGCGTCGGCGAGCTGGTGGCGGTACACGTCATTCCGCGGCCGCACGCGAACCTCGAGGACGCGCTCCCGATCGGCAAGGCGACCGCCACCGCGAAATGATTGTCGCGAAGATCGTGGGGACCGTCGTCGCCACGCGCAAGGACGAGCGGCTGGTCAGCAACAAGCTGCTCATCGCGCGGCCGGTGGATCCCTACGGCAAGGCGGAGGGCTCGTACCTCGTCGCGGTCGACACCGTGGACGCCGGCATGGGGGAGACGGTGCTGATCGTGAGCGGCAGCTCGGCCAGGATGGCGTCCGGCATGAAGGACTGCCCGGTCGACGCCGCCGTCGTCGGCATCATCGATACGATCCAGGTCCGCGACCGGGAGGCCTGACGTGCAGATGGCCCGCGTGATCGGCGAGGTCGTCTCGACCGTGAAGGACGCGAAACTGACCGGCATCACACTGCTGGTCGTCCAGCCCATCACGCCCGCGGGGGCCGACACCGGCCGGACGCTCGTGGCGCTCGATTCGGTCGGCGCGGGCGTCGGCGAGCACGTCTTCTTCGTGCGCGGCAAGGAAGCGTCCTTCCCGTTCTACCCGGCCGAGCCGCCGGCCGACGCCGCCATCATCGGCATCGTCGACCACTGGGACCTGGCGTAACCACATTGCGAATTGCGAATTGCGGATTGCTGACTTTACTTCTGATTGTTGAGTGTTGATTGGGATGCTGTCTGCACCGCGAACGCGACGCGATCGGCAATCCTCAATGAGCAATACGTTCCGCAATTGTCGATTCGCCCTCCGCAATACTTAGCCTGATGCAGATCTGCAGAGTGGTCGGGACCGTCGTCTCGACCCAGAAGAACAAGAAGCTCGAAGGCGCGACGCTGCTGCTGGTGCAGCCGCTGACTCTCGAGGGAGAGCCGCGCGGGGTCGCGCTCATCGCGATCGATTCGGTCGGGGCGGGCATCGGCGAGAAGGTGCTGGTCGTGCAGGAAGGCCGGGCGGCCGGCGAAGCGCTGAGGAAGAAAGCGGCGGCGGTCGACGCCGCGGTCATCGGGATCGTGGATTCCGTAGACTACGACGACTCGTCCGCCGTAGCCCGGAGGGCGAAGGCGGAGCCATGAACGAAGAGATGCTGCGCGAGATGATCCGGGAGTCGGTGGCGAGGCACATGGGGCTGGCGTCGGCGCCGGAGCGCCACGCGCCGCAGCCGCTGCCCTTCCAGGCCCACGCGAGCCACTTCCGCTACAGGCTGCCCGAGTCCGGCGGTCCGTGCCTCATCGAACCGGTCGTCTCCTGCACGCACTGTGGGTACTGCCAATCACACGGGCACTGAAGAGGCTTGTCGTTCTACAGGTTCTACAAGGTTCTACAGGTTCTAGAGGTTCTAGAGGTTCGTGAAGCCCGCCGTTCTGCTCACCCATCGCATTCCATCCGTCGTGATGTCGCGCCTCGAGGCATCCTGTGAGGTCGATCTGTACGACGGTCCGGATGCGATTCCGGCGGAGGAGTTGACACGGCGGATTGCCGGGAAGCAGGCGCTCATCGCGATGCTGACCGACCGGGTGGGCGCCGACGTGATGGATGGCGCGCCCGGCCTGAAGATCGTCGCGAACGTTGCCGTCGGCTACGAGAACGTCGACATCCCCGCGGCGCGCTCGCGAGGCATCGTCGTCACGAACACGCCGGACGTGCTGACGGGGGCGATCGCCGAGTTCACGTGGGGTTTGATCCTGGCGATCGCGCGGCGAATCGCCGAAGGGGACCGCGTCATCCGCCGGGGCGGCTGGAAGGGCTGGGCGCTCGACTTCATGCTCGGCATGGAGCTCCAGGGCAAGCAGCTCGGCCTCGTCGGCCGCGGCCGGATCGGACAGGCGGTGGCCGCGAAGGCGCCGGCGTTCGGCATGAGCGCGGTGTTCGCGAACGACGACATGTCGCTCGACGAGCTGCTGGTCACCTCCGACGTCATCTCCGTGCACGTCCCGCTGACGGCGGAGACGCGCCACATGTTCGATCGCCGCGCGTTTGCGCGAATGAAGCGGTCGGCGCTCTTCGTCAACACGGCCCGCGGGGCGGTCGTCGACGAAGCGGCGCTCGAATGGGCGCTGAGGGAGCGGCTGATCGCCGGAGCGGCGCTCGACGTGTTCGAGCACGAGCCACACGTCGGCGAGGCGCTGCGCTCGATGGAGCACGTGCTCCTCGTGCCGCATCTCGGAAGCGCCACTCGTGAAACCCGGACCGCGATGGCCAGCCTCGCCGTGCGGAACGTGCTCGCCGTGCTTGCGGGCGAGCCGCCGGTCACGCCGGTAACCAAGCGAGGAGCGGAGCGGGGCGATGGGGTCCCCGCGAGCGACGAGCCTGGCGGGGTGCAGGGGGCCCCGCCAACCAAGTGAGGAAGCCCCCGCCTGCCGTGCCGCGCGGCCGCATTCCCGCCGTGATGCGGCGCCTCGCGCGCGAGATCGACGGCCTCGAGGAGCCCGCCGTCGAGAAGATCGCGCAGGATCAGAAGGAAGACCCCTTTCAGGTCCTGATCGCGACGCTGCTCTCGGCGCAGACAAAGGACGCTGTCACCCACGCCGCTTCAACGCGCCTGTTTCGGGTTGCGCGCACGCCGAAGAGCATGGCAAAGCTGCGGGTCAGGGACATCGAACGGCTGATCTATCCGGTGAGCTTCTACCGGACGAAGGCGGTCCACGCAAAGCAGACCTGCGAACAGATCCTGGCGCGGTACCGCGGTGTGGTGCCCTCGACGATGGAGGAGCTGCTGACGCTGCCGGGCGTGGGCCGGAAGACCGCCAACCTGGTGCTGATCCTCGCGCACCGGAGCGCCGACAATATCTGCGTCGACACGCACGTCCACCGCATTTCGAACCGGCTGGGATGGGTGCGCACGCGGACGCCGGAGGAAACCGAGCACGCGCTCTATGCCGCGGCGAACCGCAAGTGGTGGCCGATCATCAACCTGTACCTGGTGACGTGGGGTCAGAACGTCTGCCGCCCGGTCCATCCCCTGTGCGGTGGTTGCGCGATTGCCGACCTTTGCCCGAAACTCGGGGTCGTCAAGGTCGGCCGTGTCTCCCGCAGGCCCGACCTGCAGGCCCGACCTTCTGGTCGGACGTGAGGCCGTCATGTTCATCAAACTGGCTGTACCCCTTGCCCTGGTTTGGCTCTGCGCGGCGGGCGGCCCGCTCTCTCAGACATCGCCGGGCGCCGGGCCCGTCATCGTGCTCGAGACCGCGAAGGGCACCATCGAATTCGAGACCTATCCCGACGAAGCGCCAAAGACCGTCGCACAGATCGTGTCGCTCGTGCAGAAGGCGTTCTACGACGGCCAGCGATTTCACCGCGCGGAGCCGAACTTCCTCATCCAGGTCGGCGATCCCACGACGCGCAACATGACGATGATGGAGTCGTGGGGCCGCAACGGGAGCGGGAAGCGGATCGGCGTCTCGGAGATTACGAAGAAGCGCCGGAACGTGCGCGGCGCCGTCGCCATCGCGTACGGCGGCACCGATCCGCGCACGGCGGACAGCCAGTTCTACATCCTCCTCGAGGCCCATCCCGATCTGGACACGAGGTACACGGTGTTCGGCCGCGTGATCACGGGGATGGAGGTGGCTGACAAGATCCAGCGCACCGATGTGCTCAGGAAAGCTTACGTGAAGGAGTGACGGGAAGCTCCCGGACGATGCCTTTGAGATCGGGGTAGCGCTCGACGAATTCCGGCGGGTAGCCGCCGGGCAGCTCCTGCTCGAGTTTGTGCTTGAGGATCGCGGCGCTGGCCACAGACTTCGCCGAGAAGTGGTTGTTCGCGTAGAGGTATGCTTTCTTCACCTGGCGCGCGGCCGTTTCGGCGGCCTCCGCGAACCTCTCCAGCTCCTCGGCCGAGTAGTAGTAGTTGTAGCGATCCTCCGACCGATCGTGACGCCACCACTCGGCGGCGTTGCGCCCGTGCAGCCTCAGGTAATAGAACGTCCGCACGTTCGGCAGCAGGCTCTGCCTGATTGAAAAGCGGAACTTGGGCTCGTCGATCTGCGTCCACGCGGCGCCGTGCGCGTCGAGCATCTGCAGCGTCTCCACCGGCTGGTCGCTCCAGCTCTTGTGCCGCAGCTCCACCGCGACCGGGTAGCCGCGGAACCGCTCCAGCAGCCATTCGAGATAGGCGCGCGTGTCCGGTTCGTTCTTGAAGCTCGCGGGGAACTGGGCGAGCAGCGCCCCCAGCTTGCCCGCCGACGCGATCGGATCCAGCGCGGACCTGAACTCGTCCACGTCCTTCTGGCCGAGATCCCAGGGATTCTGCCCCGTGGCCTCGTGATACATCTGCGGGTGCGTGAACTTCTGAAAGAGCTTCAGGGAGAACTCGAACCCGGGGGGCGTGCGTTCGGTCCAGCCGCGCGCGACCGCGGGCGTGGGGATGCGGTAGAAGGTGGAGTTGACCTCGACCGTGTCGAAGTGCTCGGCATAGAAGCGCAGCTCGTCGAACTTCGCGCTTCGAGTCTTGTGTCCCGGCGGAACGGGATAGAAGATCCCGTTCCATGTGCCCTCGCCCGCGGGGTAACTCCACCCGGACGTGCCGACCCGGATCTGGGAGTCAGACATAGGAGTCAGCGGAGAAGGAGGAGAGCGCGGAGCGCGTCTTCACACGGAGGCACGGAGCACACGGAGACGCACGGAGGCTCCGAAGCTGCGAGTCGGCGACACGGATAGTGCACCTCACCGCGCGAAGCGCGGCCAGACGGCCCCCCCGTGCGTCACCGTGAACTCCGTGTCTCCGTGTGATCGTTCCGTGTCCTCCGTCACCTCCGCACGGCAATCACAGTTTCCCGTACTTTTCCTTGTCGAAGCCGAAGATGACCTTCCCGCCGCGGACCAGGATGGGGCGCCTGATCAGGTTCGGCTGCGCCATCATCAGGTCGATCGCCTCCTTCTTCGTGCGCGGCAGCGGCCGCTGCTTGAAGACGGGGCTCCGCGTGCTCACGAAGTCGAGGAAATGGCCCGCGTCCACGTGCCGCTCGAGAAACGCGCGGTGGGGCGGGTCGCGGTTGATGTCGTACTCCTCGACTTCCACGTGGCGTTCATCCAGAAAACTTCTGGCGTTGCGGCACGTGGTTCAGGTCGGCTTCCAGTAGAAGATCGCGCCCCGTCCGCCCGTATCGGTAGGCCCGGCCTTCAGGTCGGGCTTCGCCTTCGCCATGGCAGCATTGTAGCGCGATACAATGACCCTTTTGGCCCGTCAATGCTGACCGTCAACGAGATCTTTCACTCGATCCAGGGGGAGTCGACCCACGCCGGGCGGCCGTGCGTGTTCGTGCGGCTGACCGCGTGCGACTTGCGATGCACGTGGTGCGACACCGCGTACGCGTTCAGCGATGGACGCAAAATGCCGGTCGGCGAGGTCGTCGCCGAGGTCGGGTCGTACGGATGCCCGCTGGTGGAGGTCACGGGGGGCGAACCGCTCCTCCAGAAGGAGGTCTATCCGCTGATGGAGCACCTGATCGCGCGCGGGCACACCGTCATGCTCGAGACCGGGGGACACCTCCCGATCGACCAGGTGCCGCCCGCGGTCATCCGGATCGTGGACCTGAAGTGCCCCGGCAGCGGCGAATCCGCGAAGAACCACTGGCCGAATCTCGACGTGCTGCGCGCGCACGACGAGGTCAAGTTCGTGATTCGCGATCGCATCGACTACGAATTCGCGGTCGAAGTGATGAACCGGCACGGCCTCGCCGCCCGGACTGCCGCCGTGTTGTTCTCCCCCGTCCATGGCGTGCTCGATCCGAAGGTGCTCGCCGGCTGGATTCTCCACGACCGGCTGCCCGCGCGGCTGCAGCTCCAGGTGCACAAGTACATCTGGGGCGCCGACGTGAGGGGCGTGTGAGCGGCACGGCCGTCGTCCTCCTGAGCGGCGGGCTCGACTCGTACACCGCCGCAGCCATCGCGCGCCGCGACGGCCACGCCCTTTACGCGCTCACCGTCCGCTACGGCCAGGTGCACGAACGTGAAGTAGAGGCGGCGCGCGAGGTCGCCCGCGACCTCGGCGTGCTCCGGCACGTCGAGCTCGGCGTGAACCTCGCCGCCTTTGGCGGGTCGGCCCTGGTCGGCGATGGCGACATTCCGAAGGATCGGCCGCTCGACGAGCGGGGGATTCCCTCCACTTACGTCCCCGCGCGCAACACGATCTTCCTGTCGCTGGCGCTGGGCTGGGCGGAAGTGAGCGGGGCCGAGGCGATTGTCATCGGCGTCAACGCGCTCGACTTCTCGGGCTATCCGGACTGCCGTCCGGAGTATCTCGAGGCCTTCGAGCGCCTGGCCTCGCTGGCCACGCGCGCCGGCGTCGAGGGGCGGCCGCCCCGCATCTTCGCTCCGCTCGTGCACCTCTCCAAGTCGGAAATCATCCGGCAGGGAACAGCGCTCGGACTGAACTACGCGCTCACGCACAGCTGCTACGACCCGGCGGCGTCGGGCCGGCCGTGCGGGCGCTGCGACAGTTGCCGGCTGCGGGCCCGAGGCTTCCGCGAAGCCGGCCTCGAGGATCCCGCGCTCGGAGGAACGCGCCAATGACCGAGCGTCTGTATTACACGGAACCGAATGCTTCTGAATTCGACGCGCAGGTCCTGGGTGTCGATCTGCACGAGGGCAGGCGTGTCGCGGTGCTCGATCGCACCGCGTTCTACCCGGCCTCCGGCGGCCAGCCGTACGACACCGGCCGCCTTGGCGACGCCGCGGTGCTCGACGTCATCGACACCGAGGACGGCACCATCCTGCACGTCGTCGATCGCGACCTGCCCATCGGTCCGGTGCACGGCCGCATCGACTGGGAGCGCCGCTTCGATCACATGCAGCAGCACACGGGCCAGCACGTGCTGTCGGCGGCGTTCGACCGCCTGCTGGGCGCGCGGACGGAGAGCTTCCACCTCGGCGTCGAGACGTCGACGATCGATCTCGGCCGCGAAGTGACGCCTCCCGAAATCGAGCGCGCGGAGAACGAGGCGAACCGAATCGTCTGGGAAGATCGTCCGGTGGCCATCCGGTTCGTCGACGCCGCGGAAGCGGCGAGACTGCCCCTGCGCAAGGAGCCCGCGCGCGGAGGGACCCTCCGGCTCATCGACGTCCAGGACTTCGATATCTCGGCGTGCGGCGGCACGCATGTCGCGCGCACCGGCTCGATTGGACTGATCGCCGTCCACTCCTGGGAGCGATTCCGTGGCGGCACCCGAATCGAGTTCCTGTGCGGCAGGCGGGCGCTCGCCGGCTATCGCGGGCTTCGCGACGCCGTCGCCGCCAGCGTGCGGCTCGTGTCCGTGCTGCCGTCCGAGCTTCCGGCCGGCATCGAACGCATGCAGGCCGAGGCCAAGGAGAGCAAGCGCCGCATCAAGGATCTGCAGGCGCGCCTTGCGCTCTTCGAGGCGGCGGCGCTCGCGGATCGGGCGACGGCTCGCGGCGGCGCGCGGCTGGCGACCGGCGTGCTGGAAGGCTGGGATCCCAACGGCCTGAAGATCGTCGCAGCAGCCATCGTCGAGCGGTCCGATCACGTTGCCGTGCTCCTCGGGACCCCCGCACCGTACGCGATCGTAGTCGCGCGTTCGGCCGGCCTCGCGGTAGACTGTGCCGTAATCCTGAAACGTCTGACGGCTGCGTTTGGCGGGAAAGGCGGCGGGCGCCCCGAGCTTGCCCAGGGCGGTGGGCTCCAGGGCGACCCCGAAGCGATTTTCGCGGCGGCAGTGTCCGGTTTGTAAGCCTCTATGCCTCCTGTTCTTCTGGTCGTCGACGACGACCCGTCGGTGCTGCTGCTGGTGGACGTGCTCGCCGAGAAGCTCGGGTTTCGCGTGAAAGCGGTGACTTCCGGCCTTCACGCCCTCGAGCACCTGAGGGACGGGTTCCGCCCGGACGTGATCCTGCTCGACATCATGATGGAGCGGATCGACGGCCTCACGTTCCTGTCGCACCTGCGCGAAATGGACATCGCGTCGGTCCCCGTCATCGCCATGAGCACGGCAACGGTGCTTGAGCGCTACGGCGGACAGCTCGACGTTGCCGGCACGCTGATCAAGCCGATCACGCAGCAGACGCTCGCCTCGGCGCTTGCTCCGTACTGTGCGCCCGCTGAGGACGAGCACCCCTGAGCACCCTTTAGCACCCCTGAGCACCCTTCAGCACCCCTGAGCACCCTTCAGCACCCCTGAGCACCCTTCAGCACCCTATTTCCCGAGCTTCACGAGCGTCACACCCGCTTCGCGGGCGACCTCAGGATCAGGATCACCCGTGGCCTTGCGCAATGCGGGCAGCGCGGGCTTCGCGGCATCGCCGAACGATCCCAGCGCTTCGGCCGAGACGCGCCGCACGTCCGGCTCCGGATCCTTCAACGCCTTCATCAACGCAGGTACGGCGAGCTCATCCCCTTCGTGGATGATGCCGAGGTAGGTCGCGGCGACCGATCGCACGCCTGGATCGGGATCGTCGATGCCCTGGACGAGCAGCGGCAGCACCGCGCTCGTCTCGAGGCCCGCGCGCTCCTTCAACTTGCCGATGGAGCGCAGCGACTCGCGGCGCACGAGCGGATCCTCGCTGCCGAACGCTTCCTGGAGCGGCGGGAACGCGGGCGTCCCCATGAAGCTGAGCGCGACGGCGGCTTCAGCGGTGAGTTCGGGCTCCGAGAGCGCGGCGGCCACTTCCGAAACCGCGGGCGCCGCGGCCGTTCCGAGGAGACCGCATGCCTTCAGCGCGCCCTTCTGCCGCTCGCGCGTCGCGTTCGGGTCCTGCAGCACCTTGCGGATCGCCGGCACGGCGCCGTCACCAAGCTCCCGCACGGTTCCTGCTGCCTCGGCCGCCTCGGCAGGGTTCTGACTGTAGAGGCGATCGAGCCAGGTGTCGTCGGGCGGCGGCGAGGTGATGGCCGCGAGTGGCTGAGCGGTCCGGCCCGGATGAAAGAGCCACGCGCCCAGGGCGACGCCGACGGCGAGCGCCGCGACGAAGAGCAGGAAACGGCCCACGCCGTACATTGTATGGGGAGCGTGCGGTAGGGCAGCCCTGCCTGGCTACCCCCGCGAGAGGTGTTGCGCAGGGCTTTAGCCCTGCCCGGCTACCCCCGGGTGAAATTGGACAGGATCTCGACCCCGAGATCGGCGATGTAGTTCACCGTCGGTACCGGGATGACGAAGTCGTTCGTCAGGATCGAGAACACGAGCATCTCGCCGTCGCGCGTACGGAGGAAGCCGGACAGCGCGCGCACGTTTGCGATGGAGCCCGTCTTGGCGAGCGCGTTGCCTTCCGCGCGCGTGCGCTTGAGACGCGACGCGATCGTTCCGTCTTTTCCGGCGATCGGCAGCGTCGCAAGGAACGCATCGCGGTGCCGCGGGTCCTTGTACATGCGCTCGAGCACGGTCGTGATTGTGCCGGCTGTCAAGTAGTTGTAGCGTGAGAGTCCCGACCCGTCGACCATCACGAGCGCGTCCTGAGGCACGCCCCACGCCGAGAGCGACGCCCGCGCGGCCGCGATGCCGCCGCGGGTCGTGCCAAGCCCTCCCTTCGACGCGCCAAGCGTCTTCAGCAGGGTCTCCGCGTACAGGTTCTGGCTCACCTTCATCAGCACGGTCGCGATGTCCTTCAGCGGCGGCGACTGCGTGCTGGCGAGCACGCGCCGTTCGACCGGGACGGCACCGGCGAGCTCGACCGCGATGTCGTCGAAATCGACCGCACTCCCGCTGACGGCGACGCCGCGCGCGACGAGGCCGTCCCTCAACGACTGCGCGAAGAACACGGTGGGGTTGATCACCGCAATCGAGCGCGTGACAGGAGAGGAGCCGGCCGGGATCGAGCCGGCGATCTCGAGGATCGCGGCGTCCGGCCGTCGCCGGACGTCGATGGTCTGCCCGGTCCCCGCTTCCGCGGTGACGGCATGATTGACGATCGTGTACCCGGCACCCGGCGTCACCGTGACGAGCGCCGCCGCTCCAGCGGCCGCGCCCGCGGCGATCGTCAGCGACGCGGTGTCCTCGTTGAACTCGAGCGCGCCGCCAGGCGCGGCGTAGCCCGCCTCCAGATAGTCCCACGCCCATCCCGCGCCAATGCCCTCGTCATCGAACGCCTGGTCGTCGCCGACGACGCGTCCGTCGATCGCGGCGATGCCCGCGGCCTTCAGCGCCGCCGCCCATTCGTCGAGGACGGCCGCGGCGCGTCCCTGGCGCGCGTTGATGCTCGGGTCGCCGTTGCCACGGACGAGCAGATCGCCGTGCAGGATCCCGTCGCTGACCTCCGCGCCCGTCTCCAGTGTCGTCGTGTACCGGTAATCCCAGCCGAGCGCCTCGGCGGTCGAGGCGAGCGTCACGATCTTCATGTTGGACGCCGGCATCATCAGCTTGCCCGCGTTCAACTGGTAGAGCGTCTCGCCCGTATCGAGCGACCGCACGTCGACGCCCCAGACGCCGCGCGCCATGATGGGCGCGCCGAAAACCGCGTCGAGGTCGCTGCGCAGATGTCGGACCGCCGGCGAACGCGCCGGGCCTGAGAGGCCCGGCCTACTCGCAACGGGGCGGTGTTCTGCGGTACAGGCGGCGCTGGCAAGCATCGCCGCCGCGACGACGTACCGCTTCAGCACCCGTCAGCACCTTTCAGCACCCGTCAGCACCCTTCAGCACCTTTCGGCACCCTTCAGCACCTCTCAGCACCTCTCACCACTATTTGATGTCCTCGAGCGCCGTGACGATGGCGTCGATCGTCGTCGAGTCGACGGTGGCCGCTCCCGGCGAGCCGGCGCGCGCCGCGTAGGAATCGGCGCCGCTCTGCGCGAACGACACGCGCTCGGTCTTGCCGGGGTCGGTGGTAATCGCGACCGTCAGCCTGGGCTTGTCCAGGCCGGTCTTGTCGGTGCTCGCGACGAATCCGAGCGCGCGCGCGCTCGTGGCCGCGCTGACGAGCGCGTCCACCTTCGCGTTGTCCACGTCGCGCGGCGTGGGCAGCACCTGCTTCCACGTGTCGACGTTGCCGTCGGGACCCTTCGTCTGCGTCTTCTCGAACGCGACGGTCTTTCCATCGCGCGTGACCTCGACGCGCGTCGCGTTGAACGTCCGTGCGTCGAACAGATCCTTCTGCCGGTAGTCCCCCGCGTCCTTCTTCAGGTCGTCGACGAGCGAGGCATCGATCGTGAACACGGCGGGCCGCGCCGCGTCCTTCGCGTACACGGCGCCTTCCCCGGCGTTGGTGCCGAACAGCAGCAGCGCCTGCGACGAGCCCGTGCCGATGCGCGCGCTGGCGGCGGGCTTCTCGAGTCCGTACTCCTTCACGCTCGCCGGTTCGGCGGCGGTCAGCGCCTTCATCTGCGCGGTCGCGATGCGGCCGACGAGCGCGTCGACCATCCCGTAGTCCGCCCTGCCCTCGGCTGGCTGCGCGATCTGCCATTCGCCGCCCGTCTTCACGAACCGCGTCGTCGCGCCGCCGGTCGTGATCTCGAGCGAGTCGATCTTGTCCTGCTCCACCTTGAGCACGCTCTTGTCGCGCAGATCGAACGTGCTCTTGTTGAAGGTCGATTCGAGGTACGACGGAACGAGGAACACCTTCTTCTGATCCGCCAGCTTCGCATAGAGATCCGAGCCAGGCGGCGTCTTCTGTCCAATCAGCAGCCGGTGCTCCTGTCCTCCGCTCTTGAACGACACCTCGATGCGCGGTTCGGCGAGGCCGTACTCCTTCAGGTCCGCGGGCGCCTCGTCGATCACCCGCTGGATCTCCATGGAGGCGAGGTTCGACGTGATCCCGGATGCCTCCGCCGCGTCGGAGCGCGCGGCCACAGGCCCGACGATTTCCCACTCCGAACCCGTCTTCCGCAGGGTGGTCTTATCGCCGTTCTCCGACTTCACGGTCACTTCGTCGATCGTGTCGGCTTCGACGGTGAAGACCTTGTCGTGCTTCGGCGCGTCGGTCACGGGGGCGCGCGTGGAGTCGCGATACGCCCACCAGCCGACCCCGGCGGCGACAACCAGCAGCGCGAGAAACGGCCGGACGCCACGCATCTATCGCCTCCGCCACCAGGTCTGGATCCCCGCAACGAGGATCAGGCCCGGGATGATGAAGACCGTCAGCCAGAAAATCCGCCGCTCCTGGTCGGCCGTCAGCACGATGCGGCGATCCTCCGGATCGCGCGGCCGGATGGAGATGAGGTTCTCCTGCTGTGCGAGCCAGTTGACCGAGTTCAGGAACAGGTCGCGGTTCCCCGGAACGCCCAGATACCCGTTGGACGCGAAGTCCGAGTCGCCGAACACCACGATCCGCGACTCTGGCTTCGGCTGGTCGTCCTTCTTTGCCGGATCGGCCAGCGGCGCGCTCGTCACCGGCGCCGACACGGCCGCCGCGAGACTGATCGGTCCGGCCTTGTCGCCCTTGTCCAGCTGGCGCTCGACCTGCCCCGTCGTCAGCAGGCCCTTGATGTCGGACTCCGACCAGCTGCTCGCGCTCGTGTCCACGAGGTTTTGCGCGAATCGTCCGTTCACCCCGGCGGTGATGGCCGACACGGACCGTGCGAGCGGGTACGCGGTGATCAGGTTGAAGCGTTCGGTGATCGGATGTCCTTCGTACTTGGCCGCGACCGGCACCGACGCGTCGGTGCCGAGCAGGCGTCCCATTCCGCTCACGTCGACGACGACGTCGCGGCCGATCTCGATGCCCCACTCCTTCAAGAAGGCGGCGACGCCCGTCAGCTCCGCCGCATCGGCCTTCTCCGGCGGATCGAGAAGGAAGAGGATTTTGCCCCCTCTCGCAAGATAGGCCTTCAGCATGTCGATCTCGCCGGGGAAGAAATCGGTCCGCGGCCCGGCGACGATGAGGACCGTCGCGTCGGCGGGAACCTCATTCTGCTGCGCGAGGACGAGCGAAGCCTGCGCGAAGTTGTCCGACCCGAGTGCCGAGGCAATCGTGCTGTATCCCCGGCGCTCGGAATCCTCGGGCCCGCGCTCGCCGTGTCCCTGGACGAAATACGCTTTCTGCTGCCTGCCCTGGATGACCTTGATGAGGCCGTTGGTCAGCTCCTGCTCGCCGTCGGACGTGACCCGCTCCGTGCGACCGTCGTACTCGAAGACGACCGTGCCGATCTGTTGCACGCCGAACTGTCCCGCGAGCCCCGGCTTGCGTTCGACGTCGATGTACTCGACCGATACCTGCTTCGACTGGTACCGGTATTCATCCAGCCGCTCGCGGAAACGGTCGAAGTCCTCCGACCGCGCGAACACGCGAACCTGCACCGGCTTCTGCAGTCCCTGCAGCACCTTCTTGGTCTGATCGGACAGGCTGAACTGCTTCGCGGCCGTGAGATCCCAGCGCTTGTTGTGCCGCGACCCGAGATAGTTGATCGACACGAGGATCGCCAGCACGACGGCCGCGGTGCCGATCGCCAGGCTGCCGAAGCGCGCCTGACGCCCGGAAAACGACCGCCCGATCTCGCGCCACTGGCTGAGGATGTAGAGCAGCGTGCAGGCCAGCCCGGCGAGCGCCAGGCCGTTGTAGTACTGCTGCCATTCAGGTTTCAGGAAGCGGATGGCGACGGCGGCGAACACCAGCACCACGCCGAGCCAGCCAAGCAAGCCAAGGAGTCGTTTCAACATGGTCAACGTGTCACATGCGAATTGTGAGTTGTGGGTTGTGAATTCCCGGCGGCGGTCGCACAAATCGTCCCGCCGGACGACTTCGGCGTGTTGCCGTCAACTCGCAATTCGGAATTCACAACTCGATGTCCATTCACCCGCGCCACCGCTCCGAATCAACCGACTTCGCGGTGAGGAAGAGGCCGAACGTGATGAAGCTGAGGTAATAGATGACGTGCTTCGTGTCCACGATGCCGCGCGCGAAGTCCTCGAAGTGCTCCGTGATTGACAGGTACGACACGACCTCGCGCGTGATCGGGCCGGAGGATTCGCCGATCCAGCTGATCACCCACAGCATCAGGAACACGGCAAAGGTGATCGTGCCGGCGACGATCTGGTTCTTCGTCAGGCTGGAGATGAAGAGGCCCGCCGAGATGAAGCAGCCGCCCATCAGGAGCAGCCCCAGATAGCCGGCGGCAATCGGCCGCCACTCGGGATGCCCGTAGACGAACAGGATCGCCATGTACAGCGCCGTCACGAACAGCATCGCGACGTAGAGCCCGATCGCGCCGAAGAACTTGCCGAGGATGATCTGCCAGTCGGTGACGGGTGAGGTCAGCAGCAGCTCGATTGTTCCGGAGCGCTTCTCCTCCGAATAGGTGCGCATCGTGATCATCGGCATCACGAACAGGATCACGACCGCCGCGTTCTGCAGGACCCCCCGGATCATGCTCTGGTTGACGTTGGCGGCGGCGCCGCCGCCCATCGCCATCATCTGCTCGCTCTGGCGGACGAACACCATCAGGTACATGTAGAAGAACCAGCCGAACAGCAGCGAGAACAGGCCGATGACGATGTACGCCATCGGCGACGCGAAATACGACCGCAGCTCCTTGTCCGCGATCGCCAGCATGTTACGCACGGGTCGCCTCCTCGGGCTTCTCTTCGGTCGTCACCTGCAGGAACACCTCTTCGAGGCTCATGCGCATCGGCCGCAGCTCGAGCAGCCCCCATCCGCGCGTCACGACCGCGCGCGCCAGCTCGCGCCGGACGTCCACGCCGCGATCGCTCTCCACCTCGTACCCGCCGGCCACGCCGGGCTGTTCCGACACGGTCACCCGGGTGACGCCCGGGACTCTCTCCAGCGCGACGGCGGCATCCTCGCTGCCCGCGTCCACCTGCACGAACATCGTCTCGGCCCCCTTGAGCCGCGCGATGAGGTTCTGCGGCGTGTCGACCGCGACGACGCGCCCCTTGTTGATGATGACGACGCGCTGGCAGGTCTGCGAGACCTCGGGGAGGATGTGCGTGCTGAGCACGATCGTGTGATCCCCGGCGAGGCTCCGAATCAGCTCGCGCGTTTCGATGATCTGCTTCGGATCGAGGCCCGCCGTCGGCTCGTCGAGGATGAGCACATCCGGGTTGTGGATGAGCGCCTGAGCGATCCCCACGCGCTGCCGGTACCCCTTCGACAGCTTGGCGCAGTGGCGAGCGGCCATGTCGGTGATGTGGACGCGCTGCATCACTTCCGCGACCCGGTCCTTGCGCTGCTTCGGGGGCACCCCCTTGATGCGGCCCACGAAGTCGAGGTACTCGCGAACCGTCATGTCCGGATAGAGCGGGGGAGTCTCGGGCAGATAGCCCGTGCGCCGCTTGGCTTCAATGGGCTGGTCGAAGGTGTCGAATCCGGCGATGGCCGCGCGTCCTTCCGACGGCGGCATGTACCCCGTCAGTATCCGCATCGTCGTCGTCTTACCCGCGCCGTTGGGGCCGAGGAAGCCGAGGATCTCGCCCCGCTCGACGCGGAAGCTGACGTCGTCGACGGCCGTGACGCGGCCGTACCGCTTCGTGATGTGTTGAACGTCAATCACGCAGATGCTCCTCGCGCACTTCGGGAAGCTTACCGCTTGCCGGCGCTGGGTAACGTATAGAGAGAGGGCCGATTAAGACCGAATCCGCATACTAGCGGCTGGACGAAAAAAGTGTCAAGGCGCCCCGGTGTGGCGGGTGTGCTTCTCTGGGGTTCGGGAGTGCGTTAATATATGAGAGACTGCTCATATATGCAGATGACTCCGTTGCAGCCGCGGACGGTTGAAGCGCTCGCCGACACGTTCCGCGTGCTGGGCGATCCCACGCGCGTGCGGATCCTGGACGCGCTGGCGCCTGGCGAGTTGTGCGTGTGCGACATCGCATCGCTCGTGGGCATCAGCGAATCCGCCGTCTCCCACCAGCTCCGGCTGCTTCGCGGCATGCGGCTCGTGCGGCCGCGCCGCTCCGGCCGCCACGTGTACTACGCCGTCGACGATCATCACATCCTCGAGCTCTTGAGGCAGGCGCTGACGCACGTGGAGGAGCCGCGATCCTAGCCATGGCCACGTGCACCGTCTGCGAGCTGCACGCCGAATCGATCTTCAAGATCGAAGGCATGGACTGTCATGAAGAGGTCGCAATCCTCGAGCGCCGCCTGAAGCGGCTCCAGGGGCTGGAGGCGCTCGACGCGGACGTGATGGGCCAGCGACTGCGCATCAAATACGACGCCGCGCGTCTCACGACCTCGTCGATTGCGGAGGCGGTCGCGCAAACGGGGATGCGCGCGTGGCTCGAGCACGAGGAGCCGGCGCCGATTGCCGCGTCGGCCGCGACGAGGCAGCGGCTCGTGCTGGGGTCGGGCATCGCGCTCGCGGCCGGCCTCCTCCTGCAGCACGCCGCCGGCATTCCCGGCTGGATCGCGTGGCTGCCGTACGTCGTTTCGGTGGCGCTCGGCGGCGTCTACGCGGTCCGACGCGCCATCGTATCGGCGCGCGCCGGCCTGCTCGACATCAACGTCCTGATGGTCGTCGCCGTTGCCGGCGCGATGGCCATCCGCCAGTGGTCCGAGGCGGCCTCGGTTTTGTTTCTCTTTGCCCTGGCGCAGCTTCTCGAAGCGCGCGCCATGGATCGCGCCCGCGGCGCCATCCGCGCGCTGATGGACCTCACGCCTGTCGAGGCCGTCGTCCGGCGCGACGGTCTCGAGCTGCGGCTGCCGGTCGACGACGTGCGAGTGGGGGACACGATCCTGGTCAGGCCAGGAGAGAAGATCCCGCTCGACGGCGCCGTGGCCGCCGGCGACAGCTTCGTCAACCAGGCGCCGGTCACCGGCGAATCGCTGCCGGTCGAGAAAGGGCCCGGCGATGAGGTCTTCGCGGGCACCATCAACGGGCGCGGCGCGCTCGACGTCGCAGTCACGCGGCTGCGGCGCGACTCCACGCTCGCGCGGATCATTCACCTGGTGGAGCGCGCCCAGGCGCAGCGCGCGCCAAGCCAGGCGTTCGTGGATCGGTTCGCGCGGGTCTACACGCCGGTGATGCTGGCGGGGGCCGTGCTGGTCGCGCTCGTGCCGCCGCTGGCCGGCGGCGGATCGTGGAGCACCTGGTTCTATCGATCGCTGGTGCTGCTCGTCATTTCCTGTCCCTGCGCGCTCGTCATCTCGACGCCCGTATCGATTGTGTCCGCGCTGGCCGCGGCCGCCCGCAAAGGCGTCCTCATCAAGGGCGGCGCGCGCCTCGAGACGATGGCCGCGACCCGCGTCGTGGCATTCGACAAGACGGGCACGTTGACGAAGGGCCGCCTGCGGGTGCACGACGTCGTCCCGATCGACGGGGCGGACCCGAGGGAGATCGTGCGGATTGCGGCGTCCCTGGAGTCCCGCTCGGAACATCCGATCGGCCGCGCCGTCATGCAGCGCGCCGCGCACGACGGCATCGCGCTGGCGCCGGTCATGGCGTTTCACGCGCTGCCGGGCCGCGGGGCCGAGGCGTCGCTCGACGGCCAGCAGATACTCGTCGGCAGTCATCGCCTGTTCGAGGAGCGCGGGCTGTGCTCACCCGCGCTCGAGGCGGTCCTCGACGAGCTGGCGGGCCACGGGTGCAGTACGGTGCTCGTCGGGGCGGACAGTCGGGCGCTCGGCGCCATCGGCGTGCACGACGAAACGCGCGAGCTCGCCCGCGAAACGGTGGACCTCCTCCGCGAGCGGGGGATCGCGCACCTGGTGCTGCTGACCGGCGACCGCGAGCCGGCGGCGAAGGCGTTGGCTCGGTCGCTCGGGCTCGACGAGTACCGGGCCGACCTGCTCCCCGAAGACAAGGTCGCGGCCGTCGAAGACCTGCGCGTGCGCTACGGCGTGCTCACCATGGTCGGTGACGGCGTGAACGACGCGCCGGCGCTCGCGGCGGCGGACGTCGGCGTGGCCATGGGCGCGGCCGGCACCGACGCGGCGCTCGAGACGGCGGACGTGGCGCTGATGGCCGACGAGCTGCTGAAGATCCCCTACGCGCTCGCCCTGAGCCGCGCCACCACGCGCAACATCCGCGTGAATATCGCGTTCTCGATTGTGCTGAAAGCGGCGTTCCTGCTGCTGGCGATCACGGGACAGGCCACGCTGTGGATGGCCGTCACCGCCGACATGGGCGCGTCGCTCGTCGTCATCGCGAACGCGCTGCGGCTCCTGCGGGAGTAGAACAGAGCGACATTCCACGTTTCAGTCTCAGACCTTGCGGTTGGTGAAGAAGTGCTGATCGACGAACTCGTCGATCGCGGCCTGGTCGACCGGATCCACCTTCTCGAACTGCAGCCCCATGCCGACGCGGCGGTCGCTCCAGGCGATGCGCGAGTCCGCCTCGATATCCCGCTTCGATCCCGGCAGCCGGAACCGCGCGCGCAGCTTGGCCCCCTGCGGCAGCGGGCTCATCGTGCGGATGGCGAGCCCCCCCTTGCTCAGGTTCAGCGTCAGCGCGGCGGCAATCGTGTTGCCGAAGCGGTACGCCACGGGGATGCCGAGAACGACGCGCGGGCTGCCGCGGCGGTTGAAGTTGTCCGGGAACAGGTGGGGCGCAAGCGAGGGCAGGATATGCTGCACCGCGCTGTACTCGTTCACGTATCCCGCCACTCCGAGCGAGGCGAGCTCGCGCACTTCTTCCGCCGTCGCGATCGTCCCGCTGAAGACCAGCACCGGCAGCCGCCCGCCATCGATCTTGCGAAGCGACCGCACCAGCTCGACTCCGCCGGCGTGGGGCAGCCGCAGGTCGAGGACGATGAGGTCGATGCGATCGAGATCCGCGCGGACGCGCGCGAGCAGTTCGGCCGCGCTCTTGACCGTCAACGCCGCATGGCCCGCGCTGAGGAGCGCGGTCGCAAAGCGCTCGCGCACGAACGCCGTATCATCAGCGATGATGACAGTCTTGGCTGTCGTAGTCACAGTAATTGCCGTCACCCCCGACTCGGCGCGCGACCGGTGCCCCGGACGCGCAGGGCTCGTTGCAGAATTTATCAGGTTCTCGCTATAATCCGAACATTATCGCGATTTCGAGCGGCAACGTGAATTCCTGTCGCCGTCATCGCCCTGATCGTTGCGGATTTCCACCCGCCGCCGAGGAGCGTGTATGGCCACCTGTCCGGAATGTGATGCCGAGATCGAGGTCGACGAATTCGACGTCGATAAAGGGGACCTTGTCAGCTGCCCCGACTGCGGCTCCAACCTCGAGGTGACGAGCATCGCGCCCGTCGAACTCGAAACGGTCGACGACGTGGACGAGGACGAGGACGATCTCGAGGACGACGGCGTGGACGAGGACGAGGACGAGGACGACGAGGACGAGGACGAAGAGGTGGACGAGACGAGCGGGGACTGGGACGAGTGATCGAGGCCGTCCACGCCGGGCCTGACGGCGCCGCCGAGGCCGGCGACCTCGTGCTCAAGGAGGCGGCGCTCACCCGTACGCTGCGCGCCTTCTCGTCGGTGATCGTCGCCTACAGCGGCGGCGTCGACAGCGCGTATCTCGCCTACGCCGCCACGCGGGTGCTCGGCCCGCGCACGCTCGCCGTCACCGCCGACAGCCCCAGCTATCCCGAGCGCCATCGCGCGCTCGCGCTCCGCCTGGCCGCCGACTTCGGCTTCACCCACGAGATCATCCACACCGACGAAATGGCGCGGCCGGAGTACCGCGCCAACCTGGCCGATCGCTGCTATTACTGCAAGCACGAGCTGTACACGCATCTCACCGCGATGGCTCGCGAGCGTGGCATCGCCGTCGTCGCCGACGGCGCGAACGCGGACGATCGCGGCGATTATCGGCCCGGCCGGAAGGCGGCGCGCGAGTTCGGCGTGCGCAGCCCGCTCGACGAGGCCGGGCTGACCAAGGCGGAGATCCGGGAGCTGTCGCGGCGCGCGCGGCTGCCGACCTGGGACGAGCCGGCTTCCGCGTGCCTCTCGTCGCGCATCCCGTACTTCAGCGAGGTCACCGACGAGAAGCTGCGGATGATCGAGCGCGCCGAGACCGTGCTGCGCGAGCTCGGCTTCCGCGTCTGCCGGGTGCGCCATCACGACGGCCGCGCGCGCATCGAGCTCGGCCGCGACGAGATGGCGCGCGCATTCGAGCCGGAGATGGCCGCCACGATCGATCGCGAGCTGCGGGCCCTGGGGTACGAGCACGTCACCGTCGATCTTGCGGGCTACCGCCTCGGCAGCCTCAACGAGGCGCTCCGCCTGCGTCCCGTCTGACGTGCGAAGGGGCATCGTCGCGCTCGCGGTCCTGTTCCTCGCGGCGCACCTGCCGTTCCTCCCACCCACGCTCGAAGACATCGACTCGGTCAATTTCGCGCTCGGCGTGCGGCAGTTCGACGTTGCCCGCCACCAGCCGCATCCGCCCGGGTACCCCGTGTTCATCGCGCTGGCCAAAGGCTCGACCGCCGTCCTGCGCGCCGCCGGCGCCAGCGCGCCAGCGGTACGGGGACTCTCCATGTGGAGCGCGTGCGCGGGCGCGGCACTCGTGCTCCTGCTCTTCGCCCTCGTTGCCGCCCTGGATGAGAGCGATCGGCGCGCGTTCTGGACGACGGCGATCGTCGCGCTGTCGCCGCTGTACTGGTTCACGGCGCTTCGCCCGCTGTCCGACATGACGGGCTTGGCGCTGGCCGCCGGCGGCCAGGCGCTCATCGTGTCGGCGATCCGCGGACGGGGCTCGCCGAACCGCCTCATCACCGGCGCCTTCATCGCGGGAGTCGCCATCGGCGCCAGGTCGCAGACATTTCTACTGACGCTCCCGCTCCTCGCGCTAGCGCTTGCATGGCCGAACGCCTCGTTGCGCGCGCGCGCGCGCCTGGCTGGAGCGGCGGCGCTGGGCATCGGGGTCCTCGCGTGGGCGGTCCCGTTGATCGCCGCCAGCGGGGGCCCGTCGGCCTATGCCGCGGCGCTCGGCAGCCAGGCGAGCGAGGATTTCTCCGGGGTGGTCATGTTGTGGACGACGAGGCGTCCGCGAGTGGCGCTCGACGCGCTGAAGTACTCGTTCCTGTGGCCCTGGGGCAGCGTTGTCACGGGGGGCGTCGTCGCCGCCATCGCGGCGGTCGGCGGGGCACGTCTCGCGTGGCGCAGGCCGCGCGTGCTCCTCCTGTTGATCGTCGGCTTCCTGCCTTACGCGGTGTTTCACCTGCTCTTCCAGGAAACCGTGACGACCAGGTATGCGTTGCCGCTTCTGCTCCCGATCGGCTATCTGGCCGTGTTCGCGCTCGACGGTCTGCCGCAGCCGGTCCTTCCGCTCGGCGCGGCGGCGCTCGCCGTGATCTCGACGCTGGCCACGGCGCCGGCCGTTCTCGTCTACGCCCGCACCGGCAGTCCGGCGTTTCGCGCGCTGGAAGATGCCGCTCACGATCCGGAGACGCATGTCGTCGGCCTGCACGCGGTCGCGCGCCGCGCGGTCGACTGGCTCGCGGCCGATCTCCCGGTCCGCGTGCTGCGCGCGCCGCACGGCCGTGAGTGGCTGGCGCTCGTCGAGCAGTGGAAGGCGGATCCGGACACCCGCGTGTCCTTCGTGGCGGATCCGCGCCGCACGGACCTCGCGTTGATCGATCCGCGCGCGCGCAGCGCGCCCGTGCCGTATCGCTGGGGGTTTGTCGAGCCGCCGTTTGTCGGCGGCGCGCGTCCCGGCGACTCGGACGTCTATGTGATGGAGCCGCCCGGGTGGATGCTCGATCGCGGGTGGGCGCTGACCGCCGAAGTCGCGGGCGTCACCGCGCGTGACGGGTGGGGCCCGTCCATCAGACCGAGTGCGGGCTGGATCCGGACGCGGCCCGGCGCGGCGCTGATGATCGTCGGCGGGCGTCATCTCGGCGCCGCAACGGATCCGCGCGTGAGCGTCACGCTCACGCTCGCCGGCCGTCCGCTCGACGCGTTCGAGGCCGCGCCCGGGTTCTTCTTCCGCCTTGTGCCGCTGCCCGCCTCGTCGCTTGCGGGCGCGCCGGGATACGTGCCCCTCGAGGTCCGCTCGCAGCGGGCCGATGGCGGCGGTGGCGCGATCGCCGTCAGCCTGGAACAGTTCGATCTGCAGCCCGAGGGCGTGCCGATGGTCGGTGTCGCGGAGGGCTGGCAGGAGCCCGAATACAACCCGTTGACGGCACGCGCGTGGCGCTGGACGAGCGAGCGCGCGACGCTCTGGGTGCGGCCGATTGGCCGCGATGTGACGCTGCGTCTCGTGGGTGAGTCGCCGCTGCGGTATTACGATCGCGCGCCAAAGGTTATCGTGTCGGCGGGCGGTCGGGAGATCGCGCGGTTCAGTCCCGCGTCCGACTTCACGCAGGAGGTCGTCCTGCCCGCCGGCGCGCTTGCGTCAGCCGACGGCCGCGTCGTGATTTCCAGCGACGAGTGGTTCGTGCCGAGCGATCGCGGCGGCCCTCCCGACCAGCGTCACCTCGCGCTGCGGATCTATTCCTTCGACGTTCGATGACAGTCGTTGTGTGGCAGGGCTAAAGCCCTGCGCTACCGTGCGGGTTTCCCTTGTGCGCCAGCGCGACGAGTGAACTCCCGAACGGCATGTTCGCGACGCGCAGCGCCGCGGCTTCGACCGCGAGCAGGGCGGAGAGGATGGCGTTGACGGGCGCGGGCGGGATGGTGATCTCCTGTTGCGATTCCTCATGGCCGGAGAGCCGCTGCAACAGTCGAACCGCCGCGACAACCGGGAGAATGGTCGCGTTGGTGTACGTGATGCGGTCGATCGCGAAGCCGATCTCCTGAAGGCGCTGTCGGAGCATCGGCCGGCTGTAGCGTCGGACTTCCTCCGCCAGCACCGAGTGGTTGCCCTTCAACAGGTCCATCGCCGCGACATTCACGACCAGATGCCCACCTGGACGAAGGACGCGGAACATCTCGCCAAGCGCGGCTGCCTCATCGCGATCGCTCAGCGCGTAGATGACGTCGAACGACGTGACCACGTCGAACGTCGCGTCGGCGAACGGAAGCACGCATGCCGACGCCTGGGCGACCCGGCGGTCGCCGCCCTCGTGCGCGAACACCAGACCGGACCACGTCAAATCGATCCCGACGGCGCGGCCGTAGCGCCGCAGCATCGTCAGGTTGTGGCCGGTTCCGCAGCCGCAGTCGAGCATGAACGCGGCGGGCCGGCGCGAGGCCGCTTCGGCCACGAGCGGTTCCACGAATCGGCGGAAGCCGCGGAACCAGAAATGGTCCTGTTCCGCGCGCGCGGTGGCCTCGAGAAGTCGTTCCATGAAAAAGCGGCCGAATTGACAGGGTTCGCAACCGGACTGTAAGCTCCAATTCTACGACGACCATCTCGCCGTCCGAGAAGAGGAGTCAGATGATTCGCAGCTTTCGTCTGTGTACGATCGTGCTTGCCGCCGTGCTGATTGCCGGCGCCTGCGCCAAGAAGCAACCGGAAATGCCGCCGCCGGCGGCGCCGCCTCCGCCGACCGTCCAGGCCACGCCCCAGGCCCCGCCGCCGCCACCCCCGCCGCCGCCCGCGCCAGCGCCGAAGCCGCCGACCGAGGACGAGGTGTTCGCCAGCAAGTCGCTCGACGTGTTGAACGCGGAGAAGCCGCTTGCCGACGTGTTCTTCGCCTACGATTCCACGGAATTGACCGAGGAAGGGCGCGCCAGCCTTCAGAAGAACACCGACTGGATGAAGCGCTGGGGGAGCACGAAGGTCATGGTGGAGGGGCACGCGGATTCGCGCGGCACCAACGAGTACAATCTGGCGCTCGGCGAGCGCCGGGCGGATGCCGTCCGCGACTATCTCGTCAGCCTCGGCCTGCCGATCGACCGCGTCACGATCGTCAGCAAGGGTGAAGAGCAGCCGTTCTGCTCGGACGAGAACGAGGCCTGCTGGCAGCAGAACCGCCGCGGACACTTCATCATTACCGCCAAGTAGGCGTGAGGCGGATGAAAGGTCGAACGTAGAAGCTACCTTCTACGTTCGACCTTTCACCGCTTCGCGGCCGATGTCCTCCGCGGCGGCTCGAGGATCGGCCGCCGCGATGATGGGCCGTCCCACGACGAGATATGTGGCGCCGGCCGCGAGCGCCTCGGCGGCGGTCATCGTGCGCTCCTGGTCGTCGTTCTGCCCTGCGGCCGCTCCGCCGCCGCGTATCCCTGGCGTGACGATCGCGAATGACGGACCGCACGTCCGCCGGATCGGCGCCGTCTCCTGCGGCGACGCCACCACTCCATCCAGCCCGGCCGCCTGCGTCAGCTCCGCGAGCCGCAGCACCTGATCCAGCATTGGCCGTTCGACGCCCGTCTCGGCAAGCGATGCCGCGTTCATGCTCGTGAGCACCGTCACCGCGATCACGAGCGGCGGCGGCTGGCCCCTGCGAGCCGCGGTGTCGTGGGCCGCGTCGCGCGCGGCCTGCATCATCCGGGCGCCCCCCGACGCATGCACGTTCACCATCCACACGCCAAGCGTCGTCGCCGCCGCCACCGCCGTGGCGACGGTATGGGGAATGTCGTGGAACTTGAGATCGAGGAAGACGCGGGCCCGCCGCTCGACAAGGGTGCGTACGATGTCGGGCCCTTCCGCGGTGAAGAGGCGGCTGCCGATCTTGAAGCCGCCGGCGACGCCGTCCAGAGTGTCGGCAAGCGCGACGGCCCTGGCGGCCGTCTCGACGTCGAGGGCAATCAGGAGCTGATCCACGCCTGCTCCCTCTTCGACGTGTCGATGGTGCCCGTGACATCGGCGAGGCGGTCGATGCCATGACGGGCCATGTACGTCCGCAGGCCGTCGAGGAGCTTCGTCCAGATGAACGGATCCACGAAGCTTGCGGTGCCGACCTGCACCGCGGTCGCGCCGGCGATCATGAATTCGAGCACGTCTTCCGCTGACGCGATCCCGCCGATACCGATGATCGGCAGGCGGACCACCTGCCGGCACTCGTAGACCATCCGCACAGCGATGGGACGGATCGCCGGGCCGCTCAGTCCGCCGACGATATTCGAGAGCCGTGGTCTCCGCGTGTGCACGTCGATCGCCATCGCCAGAAACGTGTTCACGAGCGACACCGCGTCGGCTCCCGCCTCCTCCGCCGCGCGGGCGAACGAGGCGACGTCGGTCACGTTCGGCGTGAGTTTCGGGATCACCGGGAGGCGCGTCACTTTGCGCACGGCGCTCACGACGGCATGCGTCCCTGTGAGACTGCACCCGAACGTGATGCCCCCTTCCTTGATATTGGGGCACGAGATGTTCAGCTCGATCGCGGCCACGCCTTCGTGGTCCGACAGCACGCGGGCGATCTCGCCGTATTCGTCGATGGTGGATCCGCAGATGTTGACGAACACGACCGCGCGCCGCTCGCGCAGTTCCGGCAGCTTCTCGGCGACGAACCGGCGCACGCCGATCCCCTGCAGCCCGATGGCGTTGAGCATCCCCGATGGGGTCTCGACAATGCGCGGCGGCGGGTGTCCCTCTCGCTCGGCGAGGAAGAGCCCCTTGACGGCCACGGCGCCGAGCGACGAGAGGTCCACGATGTCGGCGTACTCGACGCCGTAGCCGAAACATCCGCTTGCGGCGATCAGCGGATTGGCGAGGCGGAGCGATCCGATGGAAACGGAGAGATCCATGTCAGTGCGCGAGTGCCTCCCACGCGATGCGCGATGCGTCGAAGACGGGCCCGTCGATGCACGACCGCTCGAAGTGCGGTTTGGCATCGTCCCAGACCGGAACGACGCAACTGTAGCAGCCACCCAGGCCGCAGCCCATCACCTGCTCGAGCGACACGTCGCAGGGGCGGCCGTATGACGCCGCCACCGCGGCCGCCGCGCGCATCATCGGCGTCGGACCGCAGGCGTACAGGTGGACGGGTTCGCCCGACGGCGTGAGGTCGAGCTGGCCCTGAACCGCCGCGGTGACGAAGCCCTTGCCGCCGCGGCCGCCGTCTTCGGTCGTGAGGAATACGCGGATCCCCGCGCGCTCGAAGCGATCCACGCAGTACAGCTCGGAGGCGGTGCGCGCGCCGTAGAACAGCGTGGTGTCGGTACCGCGCGCCGACAGCGCTTCGCCGAGCGTCAGGAACGGGGCGAGACCGACACCTCCCGCGATCATCCACGCGCGTGCCGGAGGATCGACGGGCTCGAAGGGGCGCCCGAGCGGTCCCAGGCACGCCACGCGCGCTCCCGCTTCCAGGTCGTACAGCAGCCGCGTGCCGGTGCCGACGCGTTTGTTCAGCAGGGAGATGCCGGCCGGCGCGCCAGCCTTGTCGCGCAGCACCTCGAAGATCGAAAACGGCCGCCGCAGCAGGGGATCGGTGCCGCGCGCCGGCTTCACCATCACGAACTGTCCGGGTCGCGCGAGCGCGGCAATGGCCGGCGCCGACAGGGCGACGACGCAGTAGTCCTCCGACAGCCGCGTGTTCGAAATGACCGCGGCGTCGACGTCGACGGGCATACGCGGAAGTATACACTTGCACCGTGCGGTTCCTCCGGATGCTCACGAACTCGCTGCTCGCGGGCGCGCTCGGCGCCGCGTACCTGACGATCCTCGTGCTGCAGCTCAACCCGCAGGTGCCGCTGTTCTCCGGCACGACGTGGCGGTGGTTCGCGACGCTCGGCACGCTGTACGGCGTGCACCTGGCCGTGACGTTCTACGTGACGATCGTCGTGCGCGAGTTCGTCGCGCTCGACGGTCTCTCGCCCGGCTGGGCGAGCGTCCGCGTGCTGGCCTGGATGTCCGCCGCGTCGGCTGCGGTGGCGGCCGTGCTGATGTGGCTGAACGTCGAGGGCTTCAGCGCGGCGCTGACCGAGGTGGCCGCGCGCCGCATGACGATGGGCGCGACCGCGACGACCGCGTCCGCGGTGGTCCTGCTCGCGATCGCCATCGCGCACTATTCGTTCGGACGGCGGGGAAGCAAAGTCGGCGCGGCCCTCTTTCTGATCGCGGCGTTCGGATCGCTCGCGCTGCCGCTCGCCGCGCGCGGGCCCGCCGTCGCCCCTCCACCTCCGCAGGAGCCGTCGAGCGCGACACCGCTGGCCGACGTGGAACCGGGCCCTCGCGTGGTGATGCTGCTGCTCGACGGCGGATCGCTCGACTACGTGTGGCCCCGCACCGCCGAAGGGCGTCTGCCGAATTTCGCGAGACTGCTCGAGAAGGGCGCATGGATGGGCGTCGCGACGGTGCGGCCGACGCAGCCGGACTCCGTCTGGGCGGCCGTGGCGACAGGCATGTACGCGTCCAAGAACGGCGTGCGGTCGGCCGCGTCGTACTACGCGAGAAACGACACGCGAGGAGTGGATCTCCTGCCCGATCACATCTTCTCGCACGTGCTCGTGCACCTCGGCTTCGTGCGCGACGAGCCCAACGACTCGACGGCCTGGCGTGCGCGGCCGCTCTGGGGGATTCTCGCCGATGCCGGCATCAGCGTCGGCGTGGTCCGCTGGCCCCTGACCTATCCGGCGCCGGCGGTGCCCGGCTTCGTCGTGAGCGATCGGTTCCACCAGCTCGTCGGGTCGATTGCAGGGTTCAGCCGGGCCGCGTACCCGCCGGAGCTTCCGCCGGTGCTGCAGCCTTCGGAGGGCGGCGCGATTCCCGACGAGCCGTCCGAGGGCGGCCGCGCCACGCAGGCCCCGGAAACCTCCGCGCTGGCACGCGACCGGTTCTACAGGGACGCGCTCGCGCAGGCGACGACGATCGTTCCGCCACGCTTCGCCGCGATCCGGTACGAAGGACTGGACACGGTGGGACACTACTATTTTCAGTACTCGCAGGCGCTGGCCTCGCGCGGTGTGCCGGAAGAGGAGCGCCGGCGGCGCTCGCAGATCATCGATCGCTACTATGCGTACATCGACGGCGAGATCGGCACGGCGCTCGACGGGCTCGCGCCCGGCGACCTGCTCCTCGTCGCCTCCGGCTTCGGCATGGCGCGGCTCAATCCGGTGAAGCAGGCAGTCGGGCGGCTTCTTGGGGATCCTGACTTCACCGGGACGCACGAACGGGCGCCCGATGGTTTCCTGCTGGCCTACGGCACCGATACGCAGGCGGGGCACCGCCCGCGCGGGTCAATCGTGGACATCGCCCCGACCATCCTGTACTTTCTCGGCCTGCCGATCGCGCGCGACATGGATGGCTACGCGCGGGCGGATCTCTTCAGCCGCGCCTTCACGGCCGAACGCCCGATCGCGTTCATCCCCACCTACAACCGCTGACGGATACACGGGAAGACAACTCCCAACGCCAAACCCCAAGATTGGCGGTTGGGAGTTGGCAGGTGGCAGTCGGGAGTTGGGGGGTTGGGAGTTGTTCTTCCGTGATATGCTTCCTGCGCTCTTTAACGGCGGCCCTGCGAGGTCGCCAAGAGGTGAATCGTGCACGGCTTCGCCCCATCGGCCAGTTCCCAGCTCCCAGTTCCCACCCCTGTTTCTCGGTCACCTTCCCGTTGCGGCCCGCTCCGTGCTCCGCTGGAAGCTGGAAGCTGGCCGCTGGAAACTTGCCGGTCGAGGTGCGTATGCCCCAGGTGATGGACGCCGATCGGATGTCGCGCGCGCTGACGCGCATCGCGCACGAAATCCTCGAGCGCAACTGCGGTCTCGACGAGCTGGCCCTCGTCGGCATCCGCACGCGCGGCGTGCCGCTGGCGCGGCGGCTCGCGCGCGCGCTCCGCGAGATCAACGGCGACGACGTGCCGACCGGCGCGCTCGACATCACGCTCTATCGCGACGACCTGATGCGCCACGCCGTCGGGCCGCAGCCGGTCGTGAGGCGCACCGAGATCGCCTTCTCGATCGACGACCGGAAGATCCTGCTGGTCGACGACGTGCTGTACACCGGCCGGACGATCCGCGCCGCGCTCGACGCGTTGATCGATTTCGGCCGCCCGCGCGGCATCCAGCTCGTCGTCCTGGTCGATCGCGGCCACCGCGAGCTGCCGATCAAGGCTGATTACGTCGGCAAGAACCTGCCGACCTCGCTCAGCCAGAGCGTGCAGGTCCGGCTCCAGGAGATTGACGGGGTCGACGAAGTGGTCATCGAGGGGGAGCCATGACGACTCAGGCCACCGAAGCCGCCGCGGCGGCCACGCTGACATCGCGGCACCTGCTGGGCATCGCGGGGATGACCGCTGACGAGATCGGCCTCGTCCTCGATACCGCGATCGCGATGAAGGAGATCGGCGGGCGCGCCATCAAGAAGGTGCCGACCCTCCGCGGCCGGACGATCGTGAACCTGTTCTTCGAGCCGAGCACGCGCACGCGAACCTCGTTCGAGATCGCGGAGAAGCGGCTGAGCGCGGACACGCTCAGCATCGCCGCGGCGACCTCCAGCGTGACGAAAGGGGAATCCTTGCTCGACACCGTGCGGAACATCGAGGCGATGTCGCCCGACATGATCGTGATGCGGCATGCCTCGTCGGGCGCGCCGCACCTGCTCGCCCGCACGTGCCGATCGGCGATCGTCAATGCCGGCGACGGCATGCACGAGCACCCCACCCAGGCGCTGCTCGACGCGTTCACGATCCGCGAGCACAAGGGACGGCTCGCCGGCTTGAAGGTCGCGATCATCGGCGACCTGCTGCACAGCCGCGTGCTGCGGTCGAACGTCATCCTGCTCAACACGATGGGGGCCGAGGTGTGGGCGTGCGGCCCGTCGACGCTAATGCCGCCGGGCATCGGCGGATTCGGCGTGCGCGCGACCACGTCGGTCGACGAGGCCGTCGAGGGCGCGGACGTCGTGATGATGCTGCGCATCCAGCACGAGCGGATGCACGGCCATTTCATCCCGTCGGTGCGCGAGTACTTCACGCTGTTCGGCCTGACGCCCGAGCGGGCGCGCCGCGCGCGTTCGGACGTGATCATCATGCACCCCGGTCCGATGAACCGCGGGGTCGAGATCGACTCGGAAGTGGCCGACGGCCCGTATTCCGTCATCCTGGAGCAGGTGTCCAACGGCGTCGCCGTGCGGATGGCGGTGCTGTACCTGCTCGCCGGGCGAGACATCGATGTGGAAAGGGGCGAAGGGTAAAGGGTGAAGGCCGAAGGGTGAAGGACAGGCAGCCGGCCACGGTCGGCGGCTCGGACGGTTCGAGGCATTGCGATTCATGAAGCTCCTATTGAAAGGCGGACGCGTGGTCGATCCGGCGAACGCGCGCGACGGCGCGTTCGACGTCCTCATCGAGGACGGACGGATCGCGCGCGTCGGAAAGGACCTGCCGGCCGACGGCGCGGAGGTGTTCGAGATCCGGCCCGGCTGGATCGTCGCGCCGGGACTCATCGACATCCACGTGCACCTGCGCGAGCCAGGACAGGAGCACAAGGAGACGGTCCTCACCGGAACCGAGGCCGCGGTCGCCGGCGGCTTCGCGGCGGTGGCCTGCATGCCCAACACGGAGCCGGTGAACGACCACGCCGGCATCACGCAGTTCATCCTGAAAAAGGCGGCCGAGGCCGCGCGCGCGCGCGTGTATCCGATCGGCGCGGTCTCGATCGGGTCGAAAGGGGAGCAGCTCGCGGAGCTCGGCGAACAGAAGACCGCCGGCTGCGTGGCGTTCACCGACGACGGGAAGCCGGTGGCGACGGCGCTGCTGATGCGCCGGGCGCTCGAGTACGCGGGGATGCTCGGCGTCCCCGTCATCGATCACTGCGAGGACCCGTCGCTCAAGGGGGACGGCGTCGCCCACGAAGGGTACTACTCGTCCTACCTCGGGCTGCGCGGCATACCGGGCGCTGCCGAATCGATCATGGTGGAGCGCGACGTGTCGCTGGCCGAACTGGCCGGCGCCCACGTGCACATCGCGCATATGAGCGCGCGCGAGTCGCTGCGCGCCGTCCGCGCGGGCAAGGCGCGCGGCGTCCGCGTCACCTGCGAGGTCGCGCCCCATCACTTCACGCTCACCGACGAAGCGCTCGACGGCGCGGTGAAGTACGACACGAACCTCAAGATGAACCCGCCGCTGCGGTCCGCGGCGGACCGCGACGCGATGATCGAGGGCATCGCGGACGGCACGGTCGACGCGATCGCCACCGATCACGCGCCGCACCATCCCGACGAGAAGATGCTCGAGTTCGACCGCGCCCCCTTCGGCATCGTCGGCCTCGAGACCGCGGTGCCGCTCGTGTTCGATCGGCTCGTCCACACCGGCCGCATCACGATCGGCCGCATGATCGAGCTGCTCTCGGTCAACCCCGCCAGGGTCATCAACGTGCCCGGCGGGACGCTGGCGGAAGGGTCGCCGGCGGACGTGACGGTGCTCGCGCCGGATCGGGAGATGATCGTGAGCGCCGAATCCCTGAAATCCAGATCCCGCAACATGCCGTTCGACGGATGGCGGCTTCGCGGCGGCGTCGCCGCGACCATCGTCGGCGGCCGCATGGTGTACAAGAATGCATAGCCCGCGAACGAACGCAGGGAGTGAGCCGCGCGAGCGGAGCGGGGAGCCAGGGGCCCCCGCGAGCGAGCGCGTAGGGGGGTCTGGCCCGCCTCCGCCGCGAAGCGGCTTCGGCGAGGTCTCGCCGGAGCGCGCCGACAGCACGCGCGCGAAGGCGGGCGGGGCGAAGCCCCCCAGCCTGCACATTGAAAGAAGGACTCATTACGTGAATCGCCAGGACGAATTGCGCCGGCAGGCGCTGAAGAAGCTGCAGGAATTCGAAGTGCTGATGCGCAGCGGGCACTTCGACTACGACAACGGGTTCCACGGCCGCGTGTACTTGAACCCGCACCAGTTGTTCCGGTATCCGTCGACGATCTGGCGTCTCGCGCAGGATCTCCTCGACATGCTGCCCGCCGATCTCCTTGCCAAGACAGAGGTGGTGGCCGGGCCTGCGACCGGCGGCGCGCTGCTCGCGCACACGCTCGCGGGGCTGCTCGACGGCCGCCGCGCGCTGACGCACCCGCCCTGCAGCTTCGCCCCGTTCACGCAGTCCGGCACGGGGTTCATCCTCCGCGACTTCTACGCGCAGCAGATGGACGGGCGCCGCGTGCTGATTGCCGACGATGTGCGGAACACGGGGAAGACGTTCGAGGTCTGTGCCGATCTGGTGAGGAGGGCCGGCGGGACCGTGCTCGCGACAGCCGAGATCTGCGACCGCATGGAAGCCATCGCCGAGTCCGGCGCGCCGAACTACGCGCTGGTCGAGTACCGCGCGCCGGAGAACTACCCGGCCGCCGAATGCCCGATGTGCGCGGCCGGCGAGCCGATTACGAGCTTCTAGAATTTCACGAGCCACGAGCCACGAGCCACGAGCGACGAGCCACGAGCCACGAGCCACGAGTACCGACAGCTACCAGTGAACAGTCCTCTCGCGGACGCGCTCGACGCGCTCTACCACGACTACAACCGCGACGATTCGGCGAGCGATCCGGTGCATCGGGTCAGGCCGTTCCGCGATCCCGCCGATCGGGAGATCGCGGGCTTCTGCGCCGCCGCGCTGGCGTTCGGCCGCGTCGCCAGCGTGCTCAATTCGATCGACACGCTGTTGGCGATCATGGGACCGTCGCCCGCGGCATTCGTCCGCGGCTTCGACCCCGATGGCGCGCACCCGGAGCTTCGCGCGATGGTGCACCGGTGGACGCGCGGCGTGGATATCGCCGCGCTGCTGTGGATCCTCCGGCAGATGCTCGAGCGCTCCGGGTCGATCGAGGCGTTCTTTCTCGAGGGCTACGATGATGCGCACGTGGACATCGGGCCGGCGCTCGAGAGCTTCACGACACGCGCGCTCGACCTGGACATCCGCCGCGTGTACCGGCGCGTGCCCCGGCGCGCCGGGGTCTGCTATTTCTTTCCGCGTCCATCGGGCGGCGGGGCGTGCAAGCGCCTGAACCTCTTCCTCCGCTGGATGGTCAGGAGCGACGAAGTCGATCTCGGCGTGTGGACGCGGGTGCCGCGCGCGAAACTCATCGTCCCGCTCGACACGCACGTCATCCGGCTGGGCCGCTGCCTGAAACTGACGCGGTACGCGAGTCCCGGCTGGCGGATGGCGGCCGACATCACGGCGTCGCTTCGCGCCCTCGACCCCGACGACCCCGTCAGGTTCGACTTCTCGCTGTGCCACGTCGGCATGATGAACGCGTGCGGCTTCGGGAGGACACAAGGAGATGCGCAATGCCCGCTGAAAGGCCTCTGTCATCCGCGGCTGCGCGGCCGGCGGCGCGCCGGGGCCGCCTCCGCGGCGCCCGCTCGCCCGCGCTGAGTGCCCTGGCGATGGCCGGCGTGGCCGTCGCGGCGGCGACCGCGGGGTATTTCGCCGGACTGCGCGCCGGGGCGGCCGACGACGTGCTATCGGCGGTCCCCGCGAACGCGCGGCGCGTGGCCTTCGCCCGCGACACGCCGTGCCGGACCGGCACGTGCCAGACGCTGTGGATGGGAACGACCCGCGAGGACGCCACCCAGGTGCTGGCGCTCGCCACGGGGGAGCGCTGCGAGGAGATCGCCTGGGCCGCCGACGGCTATCGCCTCGGCTTCGTGATCAACGGCTATCAGCTTCGCGTGTTCGACGCCGAGACGCGCGCCCAGGTGCGGCAGGTGAACCTGATCGACCCCGACGGCACGCCGTCTTCGCGTATCGCCCGCGGCGTGACCTTCTCGACCAACGGCGCCGCGGTGACGTTCGACGACTGCCCGCGCACGCACTCGGGCTGCCGCTCCGCCCTCGCCGCCGTCCGCTGACCGGATGCCCGAGGTGCGTTACACTCCACGCGTGAAGCTGACCGTCACGGTCATCACCCTCAACGAAGCGGAGAACATCGGCCCGGCCCTCGAATCGGTGTCCTGGGCCGACGAAATCATCGTCGTCGACTCGCACAGCACGGACGACACGGCGGCCGTCGCGCGGCGGTACGCGTCGCGCGTGGAGGTGCGCGACTGGCCGGGGTACAGCGCGCAGAAGAACTACGCGGCGGAGATGGCCTCCAATGACTGGATTCTGTCGATCGACGCCGACGAGCGCGTCACCCCGGAACTCGCCGCCGAAATTCGTGCGCTCGCCGCGGGCACCCCGCAAGCGCGCGGTTACCGGATTCCGCGGGTCACATGGTACCTGGGCCGCTGGATCCGCGGCACGGATTGGTACCCCGATTACCAGCTCCGGCTGTACGACCGGCGGGCAGGCCGATGGAACGGCCGCGCCGTGCATGAGTCGGTCAGCCTCGATGGCGCGCCGGGAGTGTTGCGGCACGACCTGCAGCACCATGCGTACCGCGACATCTCCGAGCACCTGGCGACCATCGATCGCTACACGACACTTGCGGCCGGCCAGTGGCTCGCGGAAGGACGGCGGACGAGCGCCGCCGGCGCCGTCGCGCACGCGGGCTTCGCGTTCCTGCGCAACTACGTCCTGCGGCGCGGGTTCATGGATGGATCGGCGGGATTGATCGTCTCCGCGCTCAACGCGTACTACGTGTTCCTGAAGCTGGCCAAGCTCTGGGAGCTCCAGCATCAGCGATCCGAGCCCCCGCCTTCGCCCCCTGGTCAGGAAGGGGCTTCGGCGCGGCAAGCTCCGCCTTCGCCCTCTGGTCAGGAAGGGGCTTCGGCGCGGCAAGCTCCGCCTTCGCCCCCTGGTCAGGAAGGGGCTTCGGCGCGGCAAGCTCCGCCTTCGCCCCCTGGTCGGGAAGGGGCTTCGACGCGGCGGGCGAGATAATGTTCTCGCTCCATATCGACACTGCGCGGACCTGGCGGGGCGGCCAGAACCAGGTGCTCGTGACGCTCATGGGCCTTCGCGCCGCAGGTCATCGCACGCTCCTGGTTGCGCACTCGGCGGGAGAACTGCGGCAGCGCGCGCAGGAGGGGCTCGATCTCGTCCCGCTCGCGCCGAAGACGGAGATGGATCTCGCGGCGGCCTGGAGGCTGTCCCGCGTCATCAAGCAGGTGAAGCCTGACGTCGTCCACGCGCACGACCCGCATGGCGTCGCGATGGCCGCGCTGGCGCTGTCGATGAGCACCGAGCTGGCCAAGCCGCCGCTCGTTGCTGCGCGGCGGGTGGACTTTCACCTGAAAGGCACCTCCCTCTCGCGCTGGAAATACCGGCAGGTGGACTGCTTCATCTGCGCGTCGGAAGCCATCCGGAGGATGCTCGTCGCCGACGGCGTGACGGAGGCGCGCGCCGTCACGGTCCATGAGGGTATCGACGTCGGCCGCGTGCAATCGGCCGCGCCGGCAAGGCTGCACGAGGATCTGTGGCTGCCGCACCAGGCGCCCGTTGTCGGCAACGTCGCGGCGCTCGTGCCGCACAAAGGACAGCGTCACCTCATCGAGGCCGCCGCGCTCGTCGTGCGGCAGATCCCGGATGCGCGTTTCGTCATTGCCGGGGAAGGTGAGCTCCGCGCGTCGTTGGAGCGGCAGATCAGGGAACACCACCTCGAAAAGCACGTCCTGCTGGCGGGCTTCCGTCCGGACGTCCTGTCGCTTCACAAGGCGTTCGACATCTTCGTGATGAGCTCGGTCACCGAAGGGCTCGGCACTTCGGTGCTCGACGCGATGGCCGCCGCGAAACCGGTCGTGGGCACGACCGCCGGGGGGATCCCGGAGATGGTGGTCGACGGCGAGACCGGGTTCCTCGTCGCTCCGCGCGATCGCGAGGCGATGGCCTCCGCGATTGTGCGGCTGTTGAAGGACGAACCGCTGCGCCGCCGGATGGGAGAGGCGGGCCTCGCGCGCGTCCGCGCCCGGTTCAGCGCGGAGCGGATGGTGCAGGACACCGTCCGCGTCTACCAGCGCGTGGCGCTGCACCCCCACCAGACAGAGTAGCGGGGCTCGGCGCTGCACCGAGCCGCCGCCTTCGCGCTTTGCGCTTCGGCGGGCCAGGCCGAGCCACGAGCGACGAGCTCGTTTTCTATCTTCCTCCCACCGGCACGAGCTGCACGGCCTCGAAGTTCACGAGGGCGCGGCTGTAGGCGATGATGGCGTTCAGCTCCGCGAGCTTCTGCGACGCCAGATCGCGCTGCGCCTGGAACAACTGGAACGTCGTCGAGAGGCCGACGGTCATCCGCTTTTCTTCGGCCTCGTAGCGCTTCTGGGCGAACTCGAGCGCCTTGCGCGTGGCCTCGACGCGCTTCAGACTCGTGTCCACCTGGCGCGCCGCTTCGCGCACCGACCCGGTGACCTGCAGTTCCAGCGCGCGCAGATTCGTCACCTGCTGCTCGCGCTGCAGCCGCGACTGGGCGAGCGCGGCGTCCGCCGGACTCCTGCCGATCGGGTAGCTGACGCTGAACGTCAGGCTCCACGTCTTGAAGTTGTTCCCGAACACGTCCCGCAACGCATCTGAGAAGCTCCGCTGGGTCTGTTTCAGGATCGGGTACGGGATCACCCCGGCTTCATAGTCGAACTCTGACTGCGTGCCGCCGAGTCCCACGACGTTGTAGCTCGTGATCATGTCGACCGAGGGGAGCTTCTGGTTCCTGATGAACTTCATCGTGATGTCGGTCTGCTCCATCTGGCGGCGCGCCTGCGCGAGATCGGTGCGGTTCGCCAGCGCGCTCTGAATCGCCGCGTCCAGATCGATCGGCCGCTCGGTCACCACCGGCGGCTCCGACGGCACGATCCGCGTGGTCCAGAAATCCGGCTGCGACGGGTTCATGATGAGCGTCCGCAGGTTGTCCTCGACGCTGCGGATTTGGGCCTCGTAGAGGATGACCGCTTCCTCCTGCCGCGAGACCTCCGCCTGCGCTTCGACGATGTCGATCTGCGCCAGCGTGCCGACCTCGACGCGCCGCTCGTTGTTCTTCAGCGACTGGTTCGCCAGGTCGAGCGACTTCTTCGCGACGTCGAGCTGGCCGATGGCGCCGACCAGGTCGTAGTAGGCGCTGCGGACCGCGCGCGCGGTCTGCGTCACCTGCTGCTTGAGCTGCAGGTCCACGATCTCCTGTTCCTTCTGTCCCACGAGGATCTGCTGCCGCGTGCTGTCGATCGTGAAGTTGCGGAGCAGCGGCTGGGTGTAGTTGAAGTTCAGGTTCGACGACAGCTTCGGGTTGTAGACGCTCGACTTGTTGCTCGTCGTATTGCGGGCGCCGTCGAGCGTCAGCTGGTACCGGCCGCCGCCCCACTTCAGGTACTGCTGCACGCCGCCGTTGGTTCTCAGCCCGCCGGTGGTGAGCACGTTCGCGCTGCCCGTCAGGAAGTCTTCGGGGGGCGTGGTGCTGCTGCCCTTCGAGAAACCGGAAATCAGGTTGGGGACGTAGGACGCGCGCGTCTGGCTCAGGGCGAGCGCCTGGAGCTGCGGGCTGAGACGCTCGGCGCGGATCCCGAGGTTGTTCTCGAGGGCCATCCGCACCGCCTCTTCCGAGCTGATCTGCACTTCGGTGCCGGCCGGAGCCGCGGCCCGCGGCGGCTGCAGAACGGCCGTGGGGTTCTGTTCGGAAGCGGACAACGGGCGCCCGGAAGCGAACAGGCAGAGGCCCACCACACCAGACACGACAACCCGTAAACCAGCCGATATTTGCTGCTCGAAACGCATTGCACGATCTCCAGAGTGAAAGAACCGGACTGCCCGGCGGTTGGACGAGAGCAAGAACCGCCGCGGGTGACGTGGGTAAGGACGGATTGGCGGAAACGGGTGTTTCAGAATTGTATACTACTGGCCGCCGGCCGACCGCCCTCGGCCTGTTCCAAGCCGTTCCGAGGAATCGATTCCCATGCGCAATTCGACCGTGTCCACGCGTCTCTACCGAGGGTCGCGCCGCTTCTCCGTGATTCTCGCCGCCGCCCTGATGTGCTCGGTGGCGCCGGTGCCGGCGCAGCACGCCGGCGGCGCTCCGCAGGCCGCGGCATCACATCCCTTCGCGCTGACCGTCGACAGCATCATGCGTGGCCCGGATCTGGTCGGCTGGGCGCCCGACGCCGTCAGATGGTCGGCCGATTCGAGCAAGGTCTACTTCGACTGGCGCAAGCCCGGGGAGGACGAAGCCTCCACCTACGTCGTCGCGCGCGCCGGCGGCGAGCCGCGCAAGCTCACCGACGAAGAGGTGAAGCACGTGCCGCCGCCAAACGGACGATGGGACCGCGAGCACAGGAGAATCCTGGCGTCGGTTGGCGGGGACATCGTGATCGTCGAGCCTGACGGCACGCGCCGCCAGATCACCCGCACCAGCGGCGCGGAATCGAGCCCGCGGTGGGCGCGCCGCGACACGCACGTCACCTACGTACGCGACGGGAACCTCTTCATCGTCCCTGTGACCGGCGAGACCACCGCGCTCGTCACGCAGCTCACGGACGTCACGCCGAAGAAGGTTGAACCTCGCCTGACCGACAGCCAGAAGTTCCTGCGCGACGAGGAGGAGGCGCTGATCAAGCACGTCCGCGAGGAGAAGGCGCAGAAGAAGAAGCAGGAGGACAAGGCGAAGAAGGACAAGCTGCCGGCCTTCGAACTGGCCGACAGGCAGGCGGCGTCCGACCTGATGCTCTCGCCGGATGGGAAGCACGTGTTCATCATCGTGTCCGAGCGTCCGGCAAGCGCGAAGAACACGATCGTCCCGAATTTCGTGACCGAGACCGGCTACACGGCGGACATCCAGGGGCGCACGAACGTCGGCGACTCGCAGGACCGCCGCCTGCTCGCGATGCTCAATCTCGAGACCGGCAAGTCGGTCTGGGCGGATGGCAGCTTTGCCCCGCCGGCTCCGCAGGCGGAGAAGGCCGCGGCGGCCGGCTCGACCACAGGCGCGGAAAACCAGCCGGGACGCAAGGCGGAACGTGAGATCCGCTGGAGCATGCCGGCCGTGTCGGGCGACGGCCAACATGTGGTGGCGGGCGCGCGGTCGACGGACAACAAGGATCGATGGTTCGTGGCGCTCGACCCCGAGACCGGCAAGACGAATGTCATCGACACGCTCCATGACGACGCGTGGATTCGCGAGGCGGGGTTCGGCGGAGGCGCGATCGAGTTCCTGCGCGACAGCCCGCGCGCATGGTTCCTGTCCGAGCGCGACGGCTGGATGCACCTGTACGCGATCGATGTCTCGGCACCGGACGGCGCGGCGAAGCCGCTGACGTCGGGCAAGTGGGAAATCACGTCAGCCGAGGTCTCCGCGGACGGCACGAAGTTCTACATCACCAGCACCGAAGCGCATCCGGGTGAGCGTCACCTGTACAGCCTGCCGATCGACGGCGGCGTGCGTACGAAGATCACCGCGATGACCGGATCGAACCAGGCGACCGTGTCGCCCGATGATTCGACGCTGGCACTCGTGCACTCGTACAGCAACAAACCGCCGGAGCTGTACCTGTCGCCGAACGCCCCCGGTGCGGCCGCGCGGCAGGTCACCACGACGCCGACGGCGGAGTGGCGGTCGTTCACCTGGATCGATCCGAAGGTGATCACCTTCAAGGCGCGCGACGGCGTGGAGGTCTACGCGCGGCTCTACACGCCGGAGATGATTGGCGCGCGCCGCGACGCGAGCCACCCCGGCGTGGTGTTCGTCCACGGCGCGGGCTACGCGCAGAACGCGCACAAGTACTGGGCGAGCTACTTCCGCGAGTACATGTTCCACAACCTGCTCGCCTCGCGGGGGTACGTCGTGCTCGACGTGGACTACCGCGCGAGCTCCGGCTACGGCCGTGACTGGCGCACCGCCATCTACCGTCACATGGGCGGCAAGGACCTGGAGGACATCGTCGACGGCGCGAAGGTCCTCGCGGCAAAGGAGCAGGTCAACCCGAAGCGGATTGGTGTCTACGGCGGCAGCTACGGCGGGTTCATCACGCTGATGGCGATGTTCACCACGCCGGACGTGTTTGCCGCCGGCGCCGCGCTGCGGCCGGTGACCGACTGGGCGCACTACAACCATGGCTACACGTCGGCGATCCTCAACGTGCCGCAGAAGGACATGGAAGCGTACCGCCGCAGCTCGCCGATTTATTTCGCGGAAGGGCTGAAAGGCGCGCTCCTCATCTGCCACGGGATGGTGGACACGAACGTGCACTTCCAGGACTCGGTGCGCCTGGCGCAGCGGCTGATCGAGCTCCGCAAGGAGAACTGGTCGATTGCGCCGTACCCGGTGGAGAACCACGGCTTCACGGAGGAGACGAGCTGGGCCGACGAGTACAAGCGGATCCTGAAGCTGTTCGAGGACAACCTGCGGACGACGAAGGCCGGAAAGGCGACCAACTGACGTGATGGACTCGGAAGCGGTGCTCGATCTGTTCCGCGACTCCGGCGCACTGCTCGAGGGGCACTTCCGGCTCTCGTCGGGGCTGCACAGCGAGCGGTACCTGCAGAGCGCGCTGGTGCTGCAGTTCCCTGAGCTGGCGGCGCGGCTCGGCGACGCGCTTGGCGCGCGCACCCGGCACCTGCAGCCGACCGTCGTGCTCTCGCCGGCACTCGGCGGTATCGTCATCGGCCAGGAGGTCGGCCGCGCGCTCGGCATCCGCGCCATTTTCGCGGAACGGCAGGAGGGAGCGCTGACGCTGCGCCGGGGCTTCACGCTCGATCGCGCCGATCGCGTGCTGGTGGTCGAGGATGTGATCACGACCGGCGGCTCCACCCGCGAAACCATCGACGTCGCGAAGGCCGCCGGCGCGCACGTGCTGGGAGCCGCCGCCATCATCGATCGCGGCAACGACGCGACGCGGGTGAACCTCCCGCTGTTCTCCCTGGCGCAGCTCGTCGTCCCCGCGTATCGCCCGGAGGCGTGCCCGCTTTGCGCGAAAGACGTGCCGGTCGTGAAGCCGGGCTCGCGGGCGTAATCTGTAGTTGGTGAATTGGTGAATTAGTGAATTAGTGTGTTGGTGAGTTGGTGAATTGTGCCCCAGCTGCTTCGGACCACCCGGTACACAATTCACGAACTCACGAATTCACCAACTCACGAATTGCCCTGATGCGCACGCTGAAATTCACCATCCAGTACGACGGTACGGCCTACGTGGGGTGGCAGCGGCAGGCGAGCGGCACGTCAATCCAGGGCCTGCTCGAGACGGCGCTGGGCCGGATCGAAGGGGCCCCGGTCTCGGTCCAGGGCGCGGGGCGGACGGATGCGGGCGTCCATGCGCTCGCGCAGGTCGCCAGCGCTCGGGTCGTCACCGCCCTCGATACCGCAACGCTCGCGCGCGCGCTCAACGCGACGCTGCCGCCTGATGTCCGGGTGGTCTCTGTCGAAGAGGCCGCTCCGGGTTTTCACGCGCGGTTCGGCGCAGCGGGGAAGGCGTACGACTACCGCATCTGCAACGGCCCGATCGTGTCGCCGTTCCTTTACCGGTACGCGTGGCACATCCCCCAGGCGCTCGACATCGCCGCGATGCGCGAGGCGTCGGAGGCGCTCGTAGGGGCGCACGACTTCGCGGCCTTCCAGGGCTCCGGCTCCGCCGTCAAGTCAACCGAGCGGGAGATCACGGCGATCGAGTGGCGGGATGAGGCGGGGCTGCTCGTGATGCGGATCGAAGGGAGCGGTTTCCTTCGGCACATGGTCCGGAACATCGCCGGCACGCTCGTCGAGGTCGGCCTGGGGCGGTCGAGCCGGGCGACGGTCCGCGAGATTCTCGCCTCGCGCGACCGGACGCACGCGGGGCCGACGGCCCCGCCTCAGGGCTTGTTCCTCGTCGGCGTCCGCTACGGCCCCTTTGACACACCCCCACTAAGAGCCGGTATTATCGACGTTTAGATTGCTCCAACCGCCATGAGCCTTCAGGAAATCCTCGCCGTCGTCGCGCCGGGCTCGCCCGAAGAGGGACTGGCGCGGCAGGTCGACTTCGACAGGCTGCCCCAGCACGTCGCGGTGATCATGGACGGCAACGGCCGGTGGGCGGCGCAGCGCCACCTGCCGCGCGTCGAGGGGCACCGCGCCGGCATCGAATCGGTTCGCGACGTGGTCGAGGGATCCGCCCGGCTCGGCATCAAGGTGCTGACGCTTTATGCGTTTTCCGTCGAGAACTGGAAGCGCCCGCCGAGCGAGGTCTCGACGCTGATGGCGCTGTTGAAGCGGTACCTGCGGCTGGAGCTGAACACGCTGCTCGGGAACAACATCCGGTTCAACGTGATTGGCGGGCGCGACGAGCTGGCGCCCGACATCCGCGGCGAGCTGAAGATGGCCGAGGAAAAGACCGCGGGCAATGGCGGCATGCTCTTCAATATCGCGCTGAATTACGGCGGCCGCGCGGAAATCGTGGAGGCGGCGCGGCGCGCGATGGCGGCCGGCGTCACTCCCGACGCGCTCGACGAGCAGCGATTCAGCGAGTTCCTCTACACGTCGGGCCAGCCGGATCCGGATCTGCTCATCCGCACCAGCGGCGAGATGCGCGTCAGCAATTTTCTCCTCTGGCAGATCGCGTATGCCGAGATCTGGGTGACCGACACGCTCTGGCCGGACTTCCGGAAGCGCCACCTCCTCGACGCGATCCTCGCGTACCAGAAGCGCGACCGCCGCTATGGCGGCATCAACCAGCCGGCGGCGGCCGGGCGGTGACTCGAGTACTGAGCGCCCTTGTCCTGCTCACTGTCGTCATCGGCGCGGTGTGGTTCCTGCCGCCGGTCGCGACGTTGGTCCTCGCGCTCGTGGCCGCGGCGCTGGCCTTCCTCGAGTACGCCTCGATTGCGGCGGCGCTCGGCGCGCGCGTGCCGCGCGCCGTCTCCCTCGCCGGCGTGCTCGCCGCATGCGTCGCGCTCGGCGGCGGATACGCCGCCGCCGACGTCGTCCTGCTGACGGCGGTCATCATTCTCGGGGCGCTGGCGGTCGCCTCCGGACAGCCCGGCCCCGCGATCCTCCGCGATGTTTCGGCGGGGCTGCTGCCGGTCGTCTACATCGGTCTCGCGCTCGGGGCGCTTGCCGCCGTGCGCGCGGCCCCCGGCGGCCGCGAGGCCGTGCTGCTGCTCATGGCGGCCATTGTCGTCAGCGACTCCGCGCAGTACTACACGGGGCGCGCGCTCGGCCGCCGGAGGCTGGCGCCGTCGATCAGCCCCAAGAAGACGGTGGAGGGAGCGGTTGGCGGCCTGGTGTTCGGCACCATCGCGTTTGCCGCGGCCGGCCGGTCTGTGTTCCCCGCCACGCCCCTCGTGCTGTTGACGCTCGTCGGCGCGTCGATTGCGGCGCTCGGCATCGTCGGCGACCTGTTCGAGTCGCTCCTCAAGCGGAGTGCCGGCGTGAAGGATTCGAGCGGCCTGATTCCGGGCCACGGTGGGGTCCTCGACCGGATCGACAGCTGGCTGTTCGCCGCGCCCGTGTATTACGTGTTCGTCCGGTACCTCCAGTACTGATGGGACCCAAGAAAATCGCCATCCTCGGCTCCACCGGGTCGATTGGCCAGAGCGCGCTTGCCGTCGTGGATGTCCATCCCGAACGGCTGCAGGTCGTGGCGCTGGCGGCCGGCGGCAATGCGGCGCGGTTTGCCGCGCAGGTGGCGAAGTACCGCCCGGACACGATCGCGATGGGCACGGCCGAAGCGCTTGCGGAGGTCGGCGCGCTTCTTCGCCGGGCCGATGCGCGGGTGCCCGGCAGGTCACTCGCGGGCGGCGACGGCCTCATCGCCGTGGCCACGCACCCGGACGTCGACGTCGTGCTGTTCGCCTCGTCCGGCACAGCCGGGCTCGACGCCGTGCTGGCGGCGATCGAGGCGGGAAAGACCATCGCGCTCGCGAACAAGGAAATCCTCGTGATGGCCGGCGCGCTCGTCATGGACGCCGCGCGTCGCAAGGGCGTCGCGGTCCTGCCGGTCGACAGCGAGCACAATGCCATCCATCAGTGCCTGGACGGCCGGAAAGGCGACGAGGTCGCGCGGCTGATTCTCACCGCGTCCGGCGGGCCCTTCCGCGGGACCAGACCCGAGGATCTGCTGAGCGTGACGCCGGAGGATGCGCTGCGGCACCCGACGTGGAACATGGGGCGCAAGATCACGATCGATTCCGCGACGCTCATGAACAAGGGGCTCGAGGTGATCGAAGCGCGCTGGCTGTTCGGGATTGGCGCGCGGCGCATCGACGTGCTCGTCCACCCGCAGTCGATCGTGCACTCGATGGTCGAGTTCGTGGACGGGTCGATCCTCGCGCAGCTCGGCGTGACGGACATGCGGCTGCCAATCCAGTACGCGTTCTCGTATCCGGAGCGCTGGGCCGCGCCGGTGCCGCCGCTCGATCTCACGCGTGCCGGAGGCCTGGAGTTCGAGAAGCCGGACACCGCACGGTTCCCCTGCCTCGGGCTCGCCTTCCGCGCGCTCGAGGGTGACGCGGGGCTTCCGATCGTGCTCAACGCCGCGAACGAGGTGGGGGTCGCCGCGTTTCTCTCGGGCCGACTCTCGTTTCCCGGCATCGCGGACCTCATCCGTACCGCGATGGACGAGCACGAACGGAGGCCCGTCGCCCCGGTGCACACGCTGGCCGACGTGCGGGCGGTCGATCGATGGGCGCACCAGTTCGCGGCCCGTTCGACAGGTGGGTTACAATCAAAGGTTTAGGGGTTCTGCCACGTGACAAGTACTTTGGCCTTCGTGTTCGTGCTCGGCGTGCTGATTTTCGTGCACGAGCTCGGGCACTTCCTGATGGCGCGCCGGATCGGCGTCCGCGTCCTCACCTTCTCGCTCGGCTTCGGGCCGAAGCTCCTCCGCTTCACGCGCGGGGACACGGAGTACTGCGTGAGCGCGATCCCGCTCGGCGGCTACGTGAAGATGGCCGGCGAGAACCCCGAGGAAGCACGCTCGGGCGCCTCGGACGAATTCCTGTCGAAGTCCAAGTGGCAGCGCTTCCAGGTGCTCGTCATGGGCCCCGTGATGAACCTGGCGCTCGCCTTCGTCGTGATGGCGCTCGTCCTGTACCAGGGCGCGGAAGTGCCCGCCTTCGGCCAGGAGCCTGTGGTCGTCGGGGCTTTCTCCAGGGACTCGGTCGCGAAGGCCGCGGGCGTCCGCGCAGGCGACCGCATTGTCTCGATCGACGGCAAGCCGGTCGACACCTGGGAGAAGTTCCAGATGACGATCATCCAGCGGGCGAAGCGCGAGGTGACGCTCGGCATCGATCGCGGCGGCACCGCCGCCGAGGTGCGGGTCGTCCCCACGGCCGACAAGTACGAGATCGGGGACATCGGCATCGCGCCGGTCATGCATCCCCAGATTACCGCCGTCGAGAAGGGTGAGGCCGCGTCTCAGGCGGGGCTGCGGCCGGGGGACGTCGTGCTGGCCGCGGCCGGCGAGCGCGGGATCTCGCACGAGCGGCTCGTCGAGGTCATCAAGTCGCACCGCGACCTGCCGGTGCCGATGGAGATCAAGCGCGGCGGAGGGGTCCAGCAGATCACGGTGGTGCCGCGCGCGCGCGGCGACCTCGTCAAGATCGGCGTGACGCTCAGCTCGTGGGAACTGCGCAGCGTGCAGCCCGGCGCGATCGAGGCGGTGAAGATGAGCGCGGAGCGCAACTGGGAATGGGCGACCATGATCGTCCAGACGCTCGGCGGCCTGATCACGCGCAACACCTCGGTCAAGCAGTTGATGGGGCCGGTCGCCATCGCGCAGGTCTCGGGCTCGGCGGCCGAGGCGGGCTGGGTGGAGCTCTTCGGCCTGCTGGCGATGATCAGCCTGAACCTCGGGCTGATCAACCTGATGCCGGTGCCCGTGCTCGACGGCGGTCACATCGCGATTCTCGCGCTCGAGGGGCTGTCGCGGCGCGATTTCAGCCTGAAGGTGAAGGAGAAGATGCTGATGGTCGGCTTCGTGCTCCTGCTCATGCTGATGGTGACGGTCATCTACAACGACCTGACCCGCGTCCAGTGGGTCGAGCGGCTCATGCCGTGGCGGTGAGGCCGTGAAGCACCTCCTCGCGCTTGTCGCCGTCCTGTGTCTCGGTGTCGGCACGCGAGCCACGAGCCACGAGTCGCGAGCCACGGAGCCGGAGTTCCCCGGAACTTTTTCGATTCTCGGCTACGACCCGCAGACCGGCGAGGTGGGCGGCGCCGTCGCCTCGCGCGTGTTCTCGGTCGGCAACGGCGTGCTCTGGGGCGAAGCGGAGGTTGGCGTCGCGGCGACGCAGGCCATCGTCGACGTGAGCTACGGCCCGAAGGCCCTCGCGCTCCTGCGCGCCGGGCTCGCGCCCGACACGATCGTCAAGGCGATTCTCGACAGCGATCCCGACCCAGGCCTGCGCGGGCAGAGGTGGCCGAAGGAAGGACGCCAGTTCGCGGTGATGGACGCGAAGGGCAATTACGCGGCGTACACGGGGCCCAGGGCCGACGCGTGGGCCGGCAACAAGGGCGGGCAGCATTGCACGGCGCAGGGGAACATCCTCGCGGGCGAATCGGTGGTCTTGGCGATGGTGGATGCCTTCGAGAAGACGCCGGGTCACCTCTCGCTGCGGTTGATGGCGGCACTCGATGCCGGCAACGCCGAGGGAGGCGACAAGCGGGGCAGGCAGTCGGCCGCGATGCTCATCGTGAAGAAGGACGGCGGCGTCTGGCTGCACAACGACGTCGTCCTGCGCCTGCAGGTGGACGACAACCCCGAGCCCATCAAGGAGCTGCGGCGCCTCGTGGAGATGAATGCGCGCCGCTTCCGGCGATAATCCCGCTGCCGCGGTGACGATGCCGCCGCCCCTCCACAGCCTGCGCCGCGAATTCGCGCCGATGTTCCGGCTGGCGCTTCCGGTGGTCCTCGCGGAACTCGGCTGGATGACCATGGGCCTGGTCGACACGCTCATGGTGGGCCGGATCAGTCCGGAGGCGATCGGCGCTGTCGGCATCGGCTCGGCGCTGTTCATGGGAGTCTGCATCTTCGCGATGGGGCTCCTGCTCGGCCTCGACACGCTCGTCTCGCACGCGTTCGGCGCGGGCAGCGTCGACGAGTGCCATCGATGGCTGGCGCATGGCGTGGCGGTCGGCCTGGTCCTCGCGATTCCCATGACGCTCATCCTGCTCGCGCTTCGCTCGGCGCTCGGCGCCTGGGGCCTGCACCCCGACGTGCTGCGGCTCGCGGTTCCATATCTTGGCATCGTCACCTGGAGCCTGCTGCCGCTCCTGCTCTACGCCTCATTCCGCCGGTACCTCCAGGGCATGGGAGTCGTCAGGCCGGTGATGATCGCGCTCTTCACGGCGAACGCGCTCAATGTGATCGTGAACTGGATCCTGATCTTCGGGAAACTGGGCGCGCCGGCGATGGGCGTGCGCGGCGCGGCGTGGGCCACCGTCATCTCGCGCATCGGGATGGCCGTGTTCCTCTGGGGCGCGATCGTGCAGCGGGAGCGCGGGCGGCGGCCTGGACTCTTCGAGACGCGGGTCCGGATCGAGTGGCGGCGCTTGAAGCGGCTCGCGCGGCTCGGACTCCCGGCCGCCACCCAGGTGACGCTCGAAGTCGGCGTGTTCGCCGCGGCGACGGCGCTTGCGGGACGGCTGCCGCCTGATTCGCTCGCCGCGCACCAGATCGCGGTGAACCTCGCGGCCTTCACGTTCATGGTGCCGCTCGGCGTGGCCTCCGCCGGGGCCGTGCGTGTGGGACATGCCGTCGGACGGCGCGATCCGGAGGGGGCCGCGCGCGCCGGATGGACCGCGCTGCTGTTCGGCACGGCGTTCATGTCGTGCGCAGCTGCCGCGTTTCTCGTGATCCCGCGCGTGCTCATCGGCGCGTTCACCACCGATCCGGCCGTTCTGCGAATTGGCGCGTCGCTTCTGTTCGTCGGCGCGATCTTTCAGCTCTTCGACGGGCTACAAGGGGTCGCCACCGGCGTGCTGCGTGGCCTCGGCGATACGCGGTCGCCCATGTTGTGGAACCTCGCGGGTCATTGGTTCATCGGCCTGCCGCTCGGGTACTTCCTCTGCTTTCGCGCGGGCATCGGAGTGATTGGGCTGTGGTGGGGACTGTCGATGGGCCTCATTATCTGTGGCATCGCTCTCCTGGCGGTGTGGTCGAGGCGGATAGGAAGGCTGATCGGCTGAGTCTCTACGTTCGACATTCGTCTTTGACCGGCCTTCTACGTTCCGCCTTTCTTCGGGTATTTCCTCTCGATGTAGTCGTCCACGAGCGTGCGGAACGCGACGGCGAGCTCCTCGTACGAGCCGCGCAGCGTGGTGTGGTGCTTCCCGTCGACGTAGACGGGACAGTTCGGCGCCTCGCCCGTTCCGGGAAGGCTGATCCCGATGTCGGCGGCCTTCGACTCGCCGGGGCCGTTGACGACGCACCCCATGACGGCGAGGGTCATGGATTCGACGCCGTCGTAGCGCGTCTTCCATTCCGGCATCCGCTCGCGGATGTATTCCTGCGTGCGCTCGGCCAGCTCCTGGAAGGTGCTGCTCGTCGTGCGGCCGCAGCCCGGGCACGCCGTCACGCTCGGCGCGAACGTGCGCAGCCCGAGCGCCTGCAGCAGCTCGCACGCGGCGTACACCTCTTCGCGTCGATCGCCGCCGGGGCGCGGCGTCAGCGACACGCGGACGGTGTCGCCGATCCCTTCGTTCAGCAGCACGCCCATCGCCGACGCGGACCAGATGAGCCCCTTCGTCCCCATGCCGGCTTCGGTCAGGCCGAGGTGCAGCGGCTGGTCGGTCCGGCGCGAGAGCTCGCGGTAGACGGCAATGAGATCGCGCGGCCGCGACGTCTTGCACGAAATGATGATCTGATCCTTGCGGAGGCCGGATTCGAGCGCGAGCTCCGTGGACTGCAGCGCCGACAGGATCATGCACTCGTTGATGATCTCTTCGGAGCTGAGCCCGAGGTCGCGGTCCGTGTTCTCCTGCATCTTGACGACGACGAGCTCCTGGTTGAGCGAGCCGCCGTTCACGCCGATGCGGACCGGCTTGTGGCGGTCGCGCGCGACCTGGCAGATCGTCGCGAACTGCTCGTCGCGGCGCCGGCCGGTACCGACGTTGCCCGGGTTGATGCGGTACTTGTCGAGCGCCTCGGCGCACGCCGGATAGCGTGTCAGCAGCAGGTGTCCGTTGTAATGGAAGTCGCCGATGAGCGGTGCGGTCACGCCCGCGTCGAGCATCCGCCGCTTGATTTCGGGGACGGCCTGCGCGGCCTCGGGGACGTTGACGGTGACGCGCACCATTTCGGACCCGGCCTCGGCGAGTTCGATGCACTGCGTCGCGGTTCCCGCTGCATCAGCCGTATCGGTCATCGTCATGGACTGCACGACGACCGGCGCGCCGCCGCCGACCTGGACGGGACCGACCTTGATCCCGACGGTTCTGTGTAGCTTCAGGATTGCCATGAAACGAGACACCCGATCATACCATCCAGCCGGCAGGTCTCCCCGGGCGACCGCCCGTAACTGCCGAGCGTCTAACCAGTTGCGCGTGGCGTGGGCCAGACCGGGGTCGCACCGGGGTCAGACCGGGGTCAGACCCCCCACCGGGCTGGCACGAGGTCGATAAGGGGTCTGACCCCAAATGGAAGGCTCGGGCGGCAAATCGGGGTCAGACCCCGACAGGGCGCCTGACCCCGGCGGACGCAGGGGCGGTGATCTTGCATTGACCCCCGGATGGCCCGAGGAAAAGGCCTTCAGCGGACCGGGTGTCACACCGCGGTCCGACAGGCGAAGTGAGGGACAGATGACTCGACAGCGATGGATTTCCCAATGTGGCGCGGCCGCAATCGTGATGGCGTTCGCGTCGGCCGCCGCCGCCCAGATGAACGTGACGACCTCCGACATCCAGCGACTGCAGGACGATGCGTACCAGGCAGGCGCCGACGTGTCCCGGCTGCGCTCGACCGACCCGAACCTGGCGGCGCAGCTGCAAACCGAGCTCGACGATCTGCGCGATGAAGTGGTGTATCTGAAAGTGAAGCTCCGCAAGGAGGGCAGCGTCAGCCGGAACGATTACGCGGACGTGCGCGATCGGATTCAGGATCTGCGCTCGCGCGCGCGCGGCGACTCCGGCACGGCGCGCCAGGGATCGGGCACGTGGGGCACGGGCACCTCCGGCGGCGTGAGCGGGGGAGTCGTCGGCAGCGAACGTCCGCAGCGCACCCACGGCGGGTCCACCGCGATTGCGTCAGGGCAGGAAATCGACGTGCGCCTCGAGGGCACGCTCGATTCCGGCACGGCGCAGGTCGAGCAGCGGTTCCAGGCGACGACGGTCGTCGATCTCTATCGCGGCAACGACGTGCTGATTCCCGCCGGGTCGATGCTGCGCGGCGTGATCAGTTCCGTGACGAAAGCCACGCGGACCGAGCGGAAGGGCAGCATGACGATCTCGTTCGATCAGATCACGATCCGCGGGCGCGCCTATCCGATGCGCGGCATCGTCACGCAGGCCATCGAGAGCGAAGGGATCAAGGGTGAGGCCACCCGGATCGGCGCGGGCGCCGGCGTGGGCGCGATCATCGGCGGGATCATCGGCGGCGTCAAAGGCGCACTCCTGGGCGTTCTCATCGGCGGCGGCGGCACGATTGCCGCGACCGAAGGCAAGGACGTGACGCTGCCCGCGGGAACGATCCTGCGCGTGCGCCTGGATCAGCCGCCGGGCGTGAAGTAAACGCCGTGACACGTAGAACGCTACTTTCTGCCTTCTACGTTTCTCATTGCCTCCCTCGCGGCCGCGATGGTCTTGTCGATGTCGCGCGACGTGTGCGCGCCGGAGATGAACCACGCCTCGAACTGCGAGGGAGGCGGGTAGACACCGCGCGCGAGCATGCCGCGGAAGAACGCGGCGTACGCGCCGGTGTCGGCGGCAAGCGCGGACTGATAGTCGCGGACCGGCTGATCCGTGAAGAACGGCGTCAGCAGCGATCCGAATGCGTTCACCTGGAGCGGAACGCCCCGCTGCCGTGCGGCGTCCGCCAGGCCCGCCGCGAGCCGCGCGCCGAGCTGGGCGAGATGCGTGTAGAGTCCCGGCGACAGTTCCTCGAGTGACCAGAGTCCGGCGGCCATGGCCAGCGGATTGCCGGACAGCGTCCCCGCCTGATAGACCGGCCCCGCCGGCGCCACCAGTCCCATCAGATCGGCGCGGCCGCCATAGGCGCCCACCGGCAGGCCGCCGCCGATGATCTTTCCGAGACACGTCAGGTCGGGGCGGATCCGGAAGATCTGCTGCGCGCCGCCCGCCGCCGCGCGGAACCCGGAAATCACTTCATCGAACACGAGGAGCGCCCCCTCGCGATCGCACACCGCCCGCAGTCCAGGGAGGAAGCCGTCGCCGGGCGGGACGAGCCCCATGTTCCCCGCGATCGGCTCGACGAAGATCGCGGCAATCTGCCCGCGGTGGCGGGCGAAGACCCGCTCGACCGAGTCGAGGTCGTTATAGCGCGCCAGCAGCGTGTCGCGCGCCGCGGCCGCCGCGACGCCGGGGCTCGTCGGCACACCGAGCGTCATCGCGCCCGAGCCGGCCTGCACGAGAAACGGGTCCGCGTGGCCGTGGTAGCAGCCTTCGAACTTGACGATCTTGTCGCGCTTGGTCGCGGCCCGCGCGACGCGCGCCGCGCTCATCGCCGCCTCGGTGCCGGAGCTGACGAAGCGCACGCGCTCCATCGACGGCATCAGCGTGGCGACGCGCTGCGCGAGGCGTGTTTCTAGCTCGGTCGGCGCCCCGAAGCTCGTGCCCTTCGCGGCGGTCGCGGCGAGCGTCTTCAACAACCCGCGCGGCGCGTGTCCGTGGATGAGCGGCCCCCACGACATCACGTAGTCGATGTAGGTGTGGCCGTCCTCGTCCTCGATGCGGGCGCCCCGGCCCCGCACGATGAACACCGGCGTGGCGCCGACCGACTTGAACGCCCGGACAGGGCTGTCGACGCCGCCAGGCAGGATGCGCGACGCGGCGGCGAAGAGCTTGTCCGATCGCGGAGTGCGTGAACGCGGCTTGCGGAGCATCCGAAAACGATAGCACGGTCTCGACAGGAGGAGAGAGGCAGAGAGAGCTGACACGAGTCACAACGCGCGGACGGCGTCCCGGGCGTAATACGTGATGATGATGTCGGCGCCGGCCCGGCGGATCGCGGTCAGCGTCTCCATCATCGCGCGCGGCTCGTCGAGCCATCCGTTGCGGGCGGCCGCCTTGAGCATCGCGTACTCGCCGCTGACGTGATATGCGGCCGTGGGCAGGCCGAACTCCGCCTTCACGCGCGCGATCACGTCCAGGTACGTCATCGCCGGCTTGACCATGACGATGTCGGCGCCCTCCTCGATGTCGAGCTCGACCTCGCGCAGCGCCTCCTCGACGTTGCAGGGATCCATCTGGTGGGAACGGCGATCGCCGAAGGCCGGGGCCGAGTCTGCCGCGTCGCGGAACGGCCCGTAGAACGCCGAGCAGTACTTCGCCGCGTAGGACATGATCGCCGTCTGCGTGAAGCCTCCCTGATCGAGCGCGCTGCGGATGGCGCCGACGCGGCCGTCCATCATGTCGGACGGCGCGACGATGTCGGCGCCCGCCGCGGCGTGCGAGAGCGCCGAGCGCACGAGCTGCCCGACGGTCGCGTCGTTCTCGATTTCCTCGTCCACGAGAATGCCGCAGTGTCCGTGCGAGGTGTACTCGCAGAGGCAGACGTCGGTGACGACGAGCAGCCCCGGCACCTCGCGCTTCAGCGCGCGCACGGCCGACTGCACGGGCGCCTCGGGGTCGTAGGCGCCCGATCCAATCGGATCCTTCTCGTCCGGCAGGCCGAAGAGCAGGACGCCGGGGACCCCCTCGGCCTTCGCGGCCGCGGCCTCGCGCACGACTTCGTCGACCGACAACTGGAACACGCCCGGCATCGACCTGACTTCGCGGCGCTGCCCCTCCCCCGTGCAGACGAACAGGGGGTAGATGAACATGTCGGGCGACAGCCGCGTCTCGCGCACGAGCGATCGAATCGCCGGCGAGCGGCGGAGCCGCCGCGGGCGGCGGGGCAGATCGAGCGGCGCGCCCGGAGAGCTGGCTTCGTGACGGGTCTCGTGGAGGGAGCTCTTGGTGGTCATGATCGTACCGTGTCAGGTCCGGGGTTCCGGGTGAAGTGCTCGACGAGCGCGTCGACGAGATCCGGGATCGTGTAGCGGGCCGGCATCACGGTCGTGGCGATGTCGAGCTGCTGGGCCGCCTCCGCCGTGACGGGACCTATCGACGCGACGACGGTGGAACGCAGCAGGTCGGCCGCCTGCTCGCGGCCGATGATGTTGACGAAGTTCCTCACGGTCGACGCGCTGGTGAAGGTGACCGCGTCGATCTGCCGATCGAGCAGCATGCGGTAGAGATCCTGATCGCTCTCGCGCTCGCCCGGCCCTTCGACCGTGCGGTAGGCGGTGACGTCGGTGACATCGGCGCCCGCCTCGCGCAGCGCGTCGGCGAGGACGTCCCGCGCGATGTCCGCGCGCGGCAGCAGGATCCGCCGTCCGTTCAGCTCCTCCATCTTGCCGAGCGCATCGACGATCGATTCGGCGCGGAACTCGGCGGGGGTCAAATCGACGCGGATGCCGAACCGCTGGACGCGCGCGGCCGTCGACGGCCCCACGGTGCAGATGCGAACGCCCTTCAAATCGCGCACATCGTGCGATGCCAGCAGCCGGCTCATGAAGTGATCGACGCCGTTCGCGCTGGTGAAGACGATCCAGTCGTACGTCGAGGCTTCGGCGCACGCCGCGTCGAGCGGCACGCCATCCTCCGGCGGCGCGATGCGGATCGCGGGCGCCATGATGGCTTCGGCCCCGCGCTCCTCCAGCATCTCCACGAACTCGCCCGCCTGCTCCCGCGATCGGGTCACGACGATGCGGCGTCCGAAGAGCGGCCGATCGTCGAACCAGCGCAGGTGCGATCGCAGCCCCGCGACCCGGCCCACGACGAGCAGCGCCGGCGCGTCCTCGCGCGCGAGTCCCGCGATCGTTCCGATGGTGCCGGCGAGGGTCTGCTGCGAGGGCAGCGTCGGGTTGTAGATCAACGCCGCCGCCTCGTCCGCGCTCCGGCCGTGCGACACCAGCGCGCGCGCGATCGCGTCCACCTGGCGCGCTCCCGCGTAGCACACCAGCGTGCCGCCGACACCCGCGAGATGCGCCCACTCGACGTGCGGCGGGGCGTCCGATTCCCCCTCGTGGCCGCGCACGAACGAGACCACGTCCCCCGCGTCCGGGTACGTCAACGGAATGCCCGCATAGGCGGGACCGCCGATGGCGGCCGCGATGCCGGGCACGACCTCGAACGGGATTCCCTGTTCGTGCAGGAACAAGGCTTCCTTGCCGCCGCTGTCGAAGAGGAACGGATCCCCCCACTTCAGGCGGACGACCGTCTTGCCCTCGCGCGCTTTCTCGACGAGCAGGATCGAGATCGCGTCCTGATCGAGTGCCCGCGGCGCCGCCGGACCGACGTCAATCCGTTCCGCATCGGGCCGCGCGCTGCGCAGCAGACGCGGGTGCACCCGGTGGTCGAACACCACGACATCGGCCACTTCGAGGCAGCGGCGGCCGCGCACGCTGACGAGCGAGGGATCGCCCGGGCCGGCGCCGACGATATAGACACAGGGAGACTTCATAAACGTGGAACGTAGAACGTAGAAGGCAGAACCCTTTCCACTGCCCGTGATTCTGTATTCTACCTTCTACGTTCTCTCTTCTACGCCTTCCTGGCGTCATTCAGGATCGCCCTCGCGCCACCCTCAGCCAGTGCGTCCGCGAGCTGTCGTCCCAGCGCGGCGGCATCCGACGCGGGGCCCGTGGCCTCGCGCCTGATGACCTGCCGCCCGTCGGGCGACGCGACCACGCCGTACAACTGCAGCCCGCCTGAGGCGTGCAGCGCGATTGCGCCAAGTGGAAGCTGACAGCCGCCCCCGAGCGCCTCGACGACCGTGCGTTCCGCGATCAGCGAGACCGCCGCTGGGTGATCCGAGATCGGCGCGAGCGCGCGCCGCGTCTCGTCGTCGTCCGACCGGATCTCGACCGCGACGATCCCCTGTCCGGGCGCGGGAACGCAGACCTCGACCGGGATCGCCGCGGAGATGCGGGCGGCAAAGCCGAGCCGCCGCATGCCCGCGGCGGCAAGCACGATCGCATGGAACTCTCCGGCGTCCAGCTTCCGCAGCCGCGTGTCGACGTTTCCGCGGATGGGCGCGAAGGTCGCCTGCGGCAGCAGCCCGCTCAGCTGGGCCACGCGGCGCACGCTGCTGGTCCCGACCACCGGCGTCTCGCCGAGATGGGCGACGGCCGCGGCCAGATCGACGACCTTCACGGACTCGCCGAGCACGAGCGCGTCGCGCGGATCCTCGCGCGGCAGCACGGCGGCGATGTCGAGGCCGTCGGGCAGCACCGCGGGCATGTCCTTCGCGCTGTGGACGGCCAGATCCACGTCGCCGCGCATCAGCGCGTCCTCGATTTCCTTGACGAAGAGGCGCTTGGTCCCCGTCTCGGTGAGCGGCCGCTGCTGGAGCCGATCTCCCTCGGTCCTGATAATCGCGAGCTCCACGCGCGCGCCGCTCGCCTCGAGCAGGCCGGCGACCGTCCGCGCCTGCCACAGCGCCAGCGCGCTCCCGCGGGTTCCGAGCGTCAGCGTCCTCACGACCGTCCGCCGGTCTTCGTCTCCGGCCCGCCGGCGTCCGCCGCGTCGGGGCTCTCGTTCGCGGCGAGGCTGAACAGCCGGTTCAACGCGTCGGCGTACGCGGCCACCATCGCCTGGTCGCTGACCGCCTTGAGCTGCTCGGTCGGCGTGAGCAGCAGCTTCTCGACGATCAGATGCGTGATCTCGTCGAGCCTCGCCCGCGCTTCCGGCGGCAGGTTCGACATCTTCGACTCGAGGCGCGCCAGCTCCGATTGCCGGATGGACTCGAAGCGCTGGCGGAGCGCAACGACGGTCGGAATGATCTCGCGCGACTGCATCCACGAGGCGAACCGCGCGACCTCCTCTTCCACGATGGCCTCGGCGTGCGCCAGCTCTCCGGCGCGCCGCGCCATGTTCTCGTGCACGATCGTCTGCAGGTCGTCGATGTTGTACAGGAACACCTGATCGAGGTTGCCGACCTCCGCCTCGACGTCGCGCGGCAGGGCGATATCGATCACGAACAGCGGCCGCCGGCGGCGCGCGCGCATGATGTCCTCGACGCGGCGGCGCGTGAGCACCGGCTCGGTCGCGCCGGTGGCGGTCACGACAATGTCGGACGCGGCCAGCGCCTCGTCGAGCGCGGTCCACGGCACCGCGCGCCCGCCGAGGTGTCCCGCCAGGTTCTGCGCCGTCTGCAGCGTCCGGCTCGCGATGGTGATCTGCGTGACCTGCTGCGCCTGCAGGTGGACGCCGGTGAGCTTCGCCATCTCGCCGGCGCCGAGGATCAGGACGCCGAGCCCCTTCAGATCCCCGAGGATCTTCTTCGCGAGCGCGATGGCCGCGTAGCTGACCGAGACCGCCCCTTCGCCGAGGCCGGTCTCGGACCGGACCCGCTTGCCGACGGCAAACGCGGCGTGAAAGAGACGGTTGGTGAGCGCCCCGGTGGTCTTGTGCTCGGCCGCCGCGGAATACGCGCTCTTCACCTGGCCGAGGATCTGCGGCTCGCCGACGACGAGCGAATCGAGGCCCGCGGCGACGCGGAACAGATGGCGCGCGGCATCGGCCCCCCGCCTCGTGTAGAGATGCTCGGACATCTGCGCGTGCGGCACCCCGTGATAGTCGCCGAAGAACCGCTCGAGCGCCTCGACCGTCGCGTCCGTGTCGCCCGCGGCGTAGATTTCCGCGCGGTTGCAGGTGGAGAGCACGACCGCCTCGCGGCCGGCGTTGCGCTCGACGAGCGCCGACAGCGCGGCGTCCACGCCGTCGCGCGAGAAGTCGACGCACTCGCGCAGCTCGACGGGCGCGGTGCGGTGGCTGAGGCCGACTGCGAAAAGGCGCATCGTCCGGCTTAGAAGTTGTGGCTCTTCGTCAGGAAGAACCCGACGGGCACGAAGTTGAGGAGCACGATGACGAATCCGATCGCCGAGAGCCACGCGGCCCGCCGCCCGCTCCATCCGATGGCGCGCCGCGCGAAGAACGCGAACGAGTAGATGCCCCAGCTCAGGAGCGCGACGAGGATTTTCGGATCGGCGACCGACATGGCCTGCGCGCGCGGATCGGGCGAACTGTGGATCTGGGTGGCCCAGATGCCCCCGATCGTGACGCCCGCCGTCAGGAAGATCCAGCCGACGGTGATCGCCCGCCCGTTCATCACGTCGAGCACGTGCAGCGACGGCAGCCGCGCGTAGAAGAACCCGAGATGCTTGGCCTTGATTTCGTTGAAGAGCAGGACGTACGTGATCCCGAGCACGAAGGCGAGCGCGAAGCTGGCGTACGCGAACAGCATCGACACCACGTGCACCGTGAACAGCGGGCTCCGCAGGAGCGGCGGCCGCGGCGTCACGGTGGGGTCGAGCGCGGGAATGACGTCGAGCGCGACGAGCAGCACCGCGACGAACGCGCCCATCGCCCGCTCGTCGGAGCTCAGCTCCACATACAGGTACGACAGCCCGAGCAGCCAGACGAACGCGGAGATCGCCGCGCTCGTCCCGACGAGCGGCGCGTGCCCGGCCTCCACGGTCTGCATGCCGATGAGGAACGTGTGCGCGAGCACGCCGGCACCAAGCGCGGCGGTCGCGAGCCGTCCCACCCGCGGGTCGCGCCACGCGAAATGGGCGACGTACGCGGCGGTGGCGGCGGCGTAGAGCAGCAGCGGCACGAGATGCATCGAGGTCCTCAGCGTCCGTGCGGCGCGGACGGCGCGTAATACCCCTGGCGCGTGCGCGCGATCGCGCCCGACCGTTGCACGCGCACGATGATGCGGCGCCAGGCGCCGTTGCGCAGGGGGTTCTTCGGCGTATAGGCCATGCTGTACTGGCTCGCCAGTTCTTCCGAGATCTGCTGGTAGATCTTCGGCAGTTCGATCACGCTCGACGCGAAGAACAGGCGCCCGCCGGTCTCCTGCGAGAGTTGCCGCAGCACGAACTCCGCTTGCTTGAACCGCTGGCGGCCGGGTTCCTGCTGCCGCAGTCCGATCGCGTAGATCGCGGTCTCCGACCGTTGCGCGAGGTTCAGCACGTCCTCATATCCGACGAGGCTCGACGTGTCGTCGCCGTCCGACAGCACGATGATCGCCTGCCGCCGGATCTCCTCCGCCGAAAGGGCCCGCTCCTTCTTCAGCTCCTTCAGCGAGATGTAGATCGCGTTGTAGAGCGAGGTGGACCCGTTCACCGACGTGCCGCGAATCGCCCGCTCGAGCGCGGCGGCGTCGTTCGTGAACGGATGCGCGACGCGGACCTCCTTGTTGAAGTCGATTACCTCAATCGCGTCCTCGCGGCGCATGCGCCTGACGAACCCGACCGCCGCCTCCTGCGCGGTGGCCAGCTTGTCTTCCATGCTGTTGCTGGTGTCGAGCAGGATCGCGAGCGCGATGGGCTGCAGCTCGCGCGAGAAGAACGAGATGGTCTGTCTGGCCCCGTCCTCGAAGATCTCGAAGTCCTCCTGGCTCAGGCCGGTGACGTACTTGTTGCCCTCGGTCACCGTCACGTTGAGGGACACCATGTCGATGCCGCCGCGAAACGGCTCCGGCTTCTGCGCGAGGCCGGCGGCGGCCGCCGCCAGCGCGAACCCCAGCGCCACGAGCGGCCGGCTGCTGGGGATCACCGGTCTGCCGTGCGCTTCCTGGCGCGGACCGTGACTCCGGGGCGGGTCGTCGTCACCTGGATCTTCTCGGGCGGGATCAACGCGTCAGAACGGCCGTAGGTGACGACGTACTGGTGGAGCAGTTCGTCGGCGAGCTGCGCCATCCGTTCGGGAAGCGCGATGTGGCTCAGGACCTGGTCGCGGCGGCCGCCGGTGTTGTCCGTGCCGTCGGCGATCACCGTGTTGCGGTTGCGCATCTCGTCGTCGACCGACGACGTCGGCGCCCCAACCTCGAGGGCGTGCAGCGTCGCGCCGCTCGCATACAGATCCTGGAGGACGCGTGGATACGGCAGGTTGCTGAACTCGACACCCTCGAACGTGATCGCGACGATGACCGGCCGTTCTGCCTTGCGCTTCTGCACGCCGCGGATCACCTCGCGCACGCCTTCCGTGAAGTACGCGCCGGAGCCCGGACGCGCGAAGATCCGGTTGATCCCGTTCTTCACGGCCGTCACGTCGGGCGTGGAGGCGACAACCGAGGTCGGGCGCTCGCCGATCGTCACGAGGCCGATTTCGCCGTGTCCCTTGATCTGGTCGACAAACGCGGTGAGCGCCAGCCGCAGATCGTGCACGGCGAGTCCGGCGGCCTGGCTGTCGTCGACGAGCAGCATCACCTGCATCGGCGCGGTCGCCGGCGCGACCTTGAGCACTTCGCGCGCGACGCCGTCCTCGCGCACCTTGAAGTCCTCGACGCCGAGGCCGGTGACGGGCGCGCCCGTCGCGTCGATCGCGCTGACGTAGATGTCGCGCGTCCGGTCCGATGGCCGCTGGGGCGCCTGCGAGCCACCTGGTATGGAGAGTGCAAAGGCAAACAGCATCGCGGCAAGTGGACTGGTGGACATGATGATGATGGTTCGAGTATAGGCTCGCCGCGAGCGGAGCGTCAAGAAACGGCATGGCCGAAAATTGTTGGTACACAGGGGTTTGCCGTTTGTTGACACCCCCTGGGGCGCATGCTATAACCGAGCCCGTTCAGCCGGGCCAGACCCTTGGGTCCTGCGGGCTCCTCACCTCCACAGTCGCAAGTCGGCGGGTTCAGACCATGCTCACGTCCTATGTTCCAATATTCATATTCATCGTGATTGCGGCGGCATTCGCGGCCTTCACGATCGTGTTCGCGAGACTCGTCAGCGCGCAGAAGCCCAACGCGATCAAGCTCGAGCCGTACGAGTGCGGCATCGAGGCGGCCGGCGACGCGCGGGATCGTTACAGCATCCGGTACTACCTGATCGCGATGCTGTTCGTCATCTTCGACGTGGAGACCGTGTTCATGTTTCCCTGGGCGGTTTCGCTCGGCAAACTCGCGGTCTTCGGCCTGATCGAGATGCTGCTGTTTCTGTTCATCCTCGTCGTGGGGTACTTCTACGCGTGGCGGAAGGGCGCGCTGGAGTGGCAACTGTAGGGCCGATCGCCGATCGATGATCCGCCCTCTGATTCCCGATTGGTTTCCGGCATTCAACGTGCATCGTCCGCCCGCACAACATCATGAGTGAACCTCCGAACCCACCGGAGGGCGCCGGCGGCAGGCCCGCCGGCGAGGGGAAATCCGAGCCTCTCGCTGGCCAGGCCCCGCGCGCCGGAGCCCAGCCGCCCGCATCTGTACCTGCTGCCGCGAAGCCGCCCGTTGCCGGAAAATCGGCAGAGCAGGCGAAGATCGCCGCTCTGCCCGCGGGTCCACCGGATCCGCCGCCGCCTGCCGACACGCCGCTTCCCGGATTCATTTCAGCGCTCCAGACGGCACTCGCGGGCGCGGTGACGCACGTCTCACTGTGGGTGGGGGACTGGTCGATCGTCGTGCCGGCATCGCGGCTGCTCGACGTGGCGGCGCACCTGCGCGACACGCCCGGCGCGCTGTTCGATTTCTGCTCGGACGTGACGGCGACGGACTGGCCGCCGCGGGCGGACCGCTTCGATGTCATCTACTGCCTGTACTCCACGCGCCTGCGGCACCGCGTGCGCGTGAAGGTGCGGGTCGCGGACGGCGTGGCCCTCCCGTCGGTGACCGGCATCTGGCCGTCGGCGAACTGGCTGGAGCGCGAAGTATTCGACCTGTTCGGCATTCCGTTCGAGGGCCATCCGGACTTGCGCCGCATCCTGATGCCGGAAGAGTGGCAGGGCCACCCGCAGCGCAAGGACTATCCGCTGGAAGGGCCCGGCGAGCTGCTGCTCGAGAGTCCCGCTGACTGGCTCAAGGTCAAAGCCGCGCGGGAGATCGAATGATGGTCTGTCTTTCGAATGAGAATGCGGCGCGAATGCGCCGCCATGGGTACAAGGAGTACGGCGCCTGCGGCTTGCGCGAGGCGCTGGAAGGAAGCGCCGCGAAGCGGCGCCGCCGAGCGCAGTAAACGATGTTCGATACGAACGAGCTGGTCATCAACATGGGGCCGCAGCACCCGAGCACGCACGGCGTGCTCCGCGTGATCCTGCGCCTCGACGGCGAGCGCGTCATCGGCAGCGACGTCGTGATCGGCTACCTGCACCGGGGCGTCGAGAAGCTGTGCGAGCACCGCGACTGGGCGCAGATCGTCCTCATCACGGATCGCATGGACTACGTTGCGGCCGCGAGCAACAACCTCGGGTACGTCGAGACGGTCGAGAAGCTGATGTCGATCGAGGTGCCGCGGCGGGCGCGCTACATCCGCACGATCCTCGCCGAGCTGCAGCGGATCGCGAGCCACTGCCTGTGGCTCGGGACGCACGCGATGGACATCGGCGCGATGACCGTCTTCCTCTACGCGTTCCGCGAGCGCGAGCTCGTCCTGGATCTGTTCGAGGAGTACTGCGGCGCGCGGCTCACGTACAACGCGATGCGCGTCGGCGGCCTGCCGCTCGACATTCCACCCGGCTGGGACCGCAAGGTGCGCGACTTCTGCGACATCCTCGGACCGAAGGTGGACGAGTACGAGCAGCTGCTCACGCACAACCGCATCTGGCTGGAGCGCACGCGCGGCGTCGGCGTCATCCCGGGCGAGGACGCGGTCGCGATCGGCCTGAGCGGTCCGCCGCTGCGCGGATCGGGCATCCCACGCGACGTCCGCAAGGACGAGCCTTACGCGGCGTACGCCGAGTTCGACTTCGACATCCCGATCGGCGCGGCCGGCGACACGTACGACCGGTACCTGGTCCGCATCGAGGAGTTCCGGCAGTCGGTGCGCATCATCCGGCAGGCGCTCGACGGGCTGCCCGAGGGGCCGATCCTGGGCAAGGTGCCGCGTCTCATCAAGCCGCCGGCGGGGGAAACCTACCACGCGATCGAGGCGCCGAAAGGGGAGCTCGGCTACTTCATCGCCAGCGACGGCAAGTCGAACACGCCCTACCGCTTTCGCGTCCGTCCGCCGTCGTTCTGCAACCTCCAGGCGCTGTCGCGCCTGATCAAGGGCCACCTGGTGGCTGACGTCGTCGCGCTCATCGGCTCGCTCGACATCGTCCTGGGCGAGGTGGATCGGTGAGCGCCTGCGGCCAAGGCGGGGTCCCCGGCGCGCTGGGGTCCCCGGCGCGCTGGGGTGCCCGTGCGGGGGTGCCGCCCCCGCCAGGGCTGCGGCGAGCCTCGCCGAAGCGAAGCGAAGGCGGGGGGCACCGCGAGCAACGAGAGAGGCATGGTTGACATCTACGTCGTTCCCATTCTGAAGATCGTCGTTCTGCTGAGCGCGGTGCTGCTGGCGGTCACCTACCTGACGCTGCTCGAACGCAAGGTGATCGCGTGGGTCCAGGTGCGGCTCGGCCCGATGCGTGTCGGCCCGCAAGGCGTTCTGCAGCCGATCGCCGACGCGGTGAAGCTCCTGCTGAAGGAGGACATCACGCCGTCGCGCGCCGACAAGTGGGTGTTCACGCTCGCGCCGATCGTCTCGATGGTGCCGGCGCTCATCGCGTTCGCCGTCATCCCGTTCGGCGCCACGGTTTCGATGTTCGGCCACCCCGTGTCGCTGTACATCGCGGACGTCAACGTGGGGCTGCTCTACATCGTGTCGGTCACGTCCATCGGCGTCTACGGCATCATCCTGGCGGGCTACTCCTCCAACAGCAAGTTTCCGCTGCTCGCGGGGCTGCGCGCCTCCGCTCAGCTCATCAGCTACGAGATCGCCGTCACGATGATGCTCGTCAGCCTGGTGGTCGTCGCGGGCACGCTGAGCATGGTCGGCATCGTCAACGCGCAGCTGTCGCAGGGCGTGTGGTACGTGTTCCTCCAGCCGGTCGCCTTCGTGATCCTGTTCATCGGCGGACTCGCCGAGACCAACCGCGCGCCGTTCGACCTGCCGGAAGCGGAGCAGGAGCTGACCGGCGGCTTCCACACGGAGTACAGCGGCATGCGCTTCGCGCTGTTCTTCCTGGCCGAATACGCCAACATGATCGTCGTCTCCGCCGTCGCGACGACGCTGTTCCTGGGCGGATGGCTGCGGCCGTTCCCGAACGTGCACGTGCTGTCGTTCCTCGGCTTCGTGCCCGGATGGATCTGGTTCCTGCTGAAGACGTTCGTCTTCATCTACGTGTTCATCTGGATCCGCGCGACGCTGCCCCGCTACCGGTACGACCAGTTGATGCGGCTTGGATGGAAGGTGCTGATTCCGCTGGGGATTGCGAACCTCGTGGTGACCGCGATTCTCAAGGTGCTGCTGTAATGTTCGAATCGATCCTGTTCTACACGCTCGCGGCGTTCATCCTCGGCTTCGGCGTGCTCGTGGTGACGGCGCGGAACACGGTGCACTGCGTCGTGTTCCTCGTGGCGAACTTCTTGTGCGTCGCGATGATCTACGTGATGCTCGGGGCCGAGTTCCTCGCGATCATCCAGGTCCTCGTCTACGCCGGCGGCATCGTCGTGCTGTACTTGTTCGTCGTCATGCTGGTGAACCTGAAGCGCGGGCCGGACGCCGCGCCCGATCGCCGCCGCCAGTCGCGCGTCGGCTTCGTGCTGGCGGCCGTCATGCTCGCGGAGATCTCGGCGATTCTCGTGTACTCGGCGGCACGCCCGGCCAGCGCCGTGGCGGCCGCGGCGGCCACGCCACTCCAGACCGTGGGCAACACCGAAGTGGTGGGGATGTTGCTCTATACGGATTACCTGATCCCGTTCGAGGTCGCGTCGATGCTGCTCCTCGTCGCGATGATCGGGGCGATCCTGCTTGCGAAAAAAGAGATATGACGCCGATTACGCCTTACCACTATCTCGTGCTCTCGGCGGCGCTGTTCATGCTCGGCGTGATCGGCGTGATGACGCGCCGGAACATCATCATCATCTTCATGTCGATCGAGCTGATGCTCAACGCGGTCAACATCAACCTGGCCGCCTTCTCGCAGCAGCTGCACAACGCGGTCGGGCAGGTGTTCGCGATTTTCGTGGTTGCCGTCGCGGCCGCGGAGGCCGCGATCGGGCTGGGCATCATCCTCGCGTTCTACCGCAACAAGGAAACGCTGAACATCGACGAAATGAACATATTGAGATGGTGATCAAGGTGCTCAACGGTGCTCAACGGTGCTCAAGGGTGCCACAGGCCGTCACGGCTAGGGGCACCTATCAGCAGCCCTCAGCACCCCTGAGCACCCTTGAGCACCCTTCAGCACCCTGATCTATGCGATTCATCTGGCTCATTCCTCTGCTTCCCGCGGCCGGCGCGCTGGTCAACGGGCTGTTCGGCATCCGGTGGTTCAGCCGGACGGTGTCGGGCCTGCTCGCCTGCGCGACGATGGCCGGCGCGCTTGGGCTGTCGCTGTGGGCGTTTTCCGAACTGCTCGGCCTGCCGGCCGACGCGCGCGTCCATGACGTCGTCCTCGGCCACTGGATTCCGCCGATGGCGCTCCAAACCGCGCACGACATCGGCATGTTCCAGGTGCCCTGGCAGTTCCGGCTCGATCCGCTCTCGGGTGTGATGATCCTCGTCGTCACCGGCGTCGGGTTCCTGATCCACGTGTACTCGACCGCGTACATGAAGGACGAGGCGCCGGGCGGCTACGCGCGGTTCTTCTCCTACCTGAACCTGTTCTGCTTCTTCATGCTGGTCCTGGTGCTCGGCGCGAACTTCCTCGTGATGTTCGTCGGGTGGGAGGGCGTCGGCTTGTGCTCGTACCTGCTCATCGGATTCTGGTACGAGAAGAAGAGCGCGTCGGACGCGGGCAAGAAGGCGTTCATCACGAACCGGATCGGCGACTGGGGCTTCATCCTGGGGATGTTCCTCGTCTTCTTCACCTTCGGCACGCTGGATTTCCGCGCCGTGGCCGACGCGGCGGGCGCGATGCCGATCGAGTCGGCGGGGTTCGGGGTGCTCTCAATCATCTGCCTGACGCTCTTCATCGGCGCCACCGGCAAGAGCGCGCAGATTCCGCTGCACGTCTGGCTGCCGGACGCGATGGAAGGCCCCACGCCGGTCTCCGCGCTGATCCACGCGGCCACGATGGTGACGGCGGGCGTCTACATGGTGGCGCGCAACGCGGTGCTCTTCCAGCACGCGCCGCACGTGATGCAGATCGTCGCCATCGTCGGCGCGCTGACCGCGCTGATGGCGGCCACGATCGGGCTCGTGCAGAACGACATCAAGCGCGTGCTCGCGTACTCCACCGTGTCGCAGCTCGGCTACATGTTCCTGGCGACCGGCGTCGGCGCGTTCGCCGCGGGCATCTTCCACTTGATGACGCACGCCTTCTTCAAGGCGCTCCTCTTCCTCGGCAGCGGCTCGGTGATTCACGCGATGGCCGGGGAGCAGGACATGCAGAAGATGGGCGGCCTGCGGAAGTACATGCCGGTGACCTTCGTCACGATGATGATCGGCACGCTGGCGATCGCGGGCATCCCGCCGCTCGCGGGGTTCTTCAGCAAGGACGAGATTCTCTACCAGTCGTTCCTGAACAACCGGTTCCTGTGGCTGATCGGCGCGGTGACGGCGCTGCTGACCGCCTTCTACATGTTCCGGCTGATCCTGCTGACCTTCTACGGCACGTACCGCGGCGCGCCGTGGGCGCGCGTCGCGGCCCCGGCGGCGGCTATGGAGGCGGCGGCGCACGGCGTGAGGCACCCGCTCGACGGCCAGGCGCAGAAGGACGACCACGAGGTGTCGCACGGCGCGGCCGACGTGCGTGCGGCCGGGCACGCCCACGCGTGGCACGGCCCGCACGAGTCACCGCGCGCGATGACCGTACCGCTGATGGCGCTCGCCGTCGGCGCGATCGTCGCCGGGTTCCTGGGCATCCCGCAGGCGTTGAAGGGCGCGAACACGATCGAGCATTTCCTCGCGCCGAGTTTCGAGAGTCACACGGCCGCCGCGCGTGAAGCCGGGGCAGGCGCCGCCGCCGGCGCCGAACACGGCCCCGGGGCGGCCGCGGCCGAAGAGGGGGCACACCATCTGTCGACAGCCGGCGAGCTCGGCCTGATGGTGCTGTCCGTTCTGATTGCGGTCGCCGGCGTCCTGGCCGCCCGCCGCTTCTATTTCACGCATCCGGAGCTGCCCGATCGGCTGGCGGCCCGGTGGCGCGGCGCCCACGCGCTCCTGTTCAACAAGTACTACGTCGACGAGCTGTACGACGCGACCGCCATCAAGGGGACCGTGGCCGGCGGCCGCGGCCTGTGGACCTTCGATCGCGTCGTGATCGACGGCGCCGTCGACGGCTCCGGCTGGCTCACGCGCGTGTCGGCCTGGGGCTCCCACATGTTCGACAAGCACGTCGTCGACGGGCTCGTGAACCTCGTCGGCTGGATCGCGGAAGAAGGCAGCTTCTTCGTGCGTCGGCTGCAGACCGGGCTCGTGCAGAACTACGCGCTGCTGATGGTCGTCGGTGTGTTCGCGTTCCTGACTCTGTATCTCGTCGCCAGGTGATGGACTTTCTGCTGATACTGACATGACTCTCTTCCAGAACCATCTGCTCTCCGTCATCCTGTTCACACCCACCGTGGGCGCCCTGCTCCTGTTGTTCATCGGCAAGGAGCGGGACAACGCCATCCGGTGGATCGCGAACATCTTCGGGGTGCTCGGCTTCCTCGTCTCGCTGCCGCTCTGGTTCCGCTACCAGCCGCAGGGGGCCGCCTGGCAGTTCGTCGAGCACGCGGACTGGATCCCCGCCATCGGCGCGACCTACTTCCTCGGCGTCGACGGCTTCAGCATGCTGCTCGTGCTGCTGACGACGCTGATGGGGCTCATCGCGATCCTGTCGTCGTGGACGGCCATCACGGAGCGCGTGAAGGAGTTCTACATCTTCATGCTCGTCCTGCAGACCGGCATGATCGGCGCGTTCGTCTCGCTCGACTTCCTGCTCTTCTTCCTGTTCTGGGAGGTCATGCTCGTCCCGATGTATTTCCTCATCGGGATCTGGGGCGGCGGGCGGCGGCTCTACTCGGCGATCAAGTTCTTCCTCTACACCCTGGTCGGCAGCGTCGTCATGCTGCTCGGGATCCTGGCGCTGTATTTCTACGTCTACACCGCGACGGGCGTCTACACGTTCGACATCACCCAGTTCCAGCAGCTCACGATCCCGTCGAACGTCCAGAAGTGGATCTTCCTCGCCTTCTTCCTCGGCTTCGCCGTGAAGGTGCCGATGTTCCCGTTCCACACCTGGCTGCCCGACGCGCACACCGACGCGCCGACCGCCGGCTCGGTCATCCTCGCGGCCGTCCTCCTGAAGATGGGGACGTACGGGTTCATCCGGTTCAGCCTGCCGATTCTCCCCGACGCGTCGCGCGCGTTCGTGCCGATGATGATCGGGCTGTCCCTCGTCGGCATCATCTACGGCGCGCTCGTGGCGCTGGCGCAGACCGACTGGAAGCGGCTCGTGGCGTACTCCAGCGTGAGCCACATGGCGATGGTCATGCTCGGCATGTTCGCGCTGACCCCGGTCGGCATCACCGGCAGCATCGTCCAGCAGCTCAACCACGGCATCTCGACGGGCGCGCTCTTCCTCATCGTCGGCATCGTGTACGAGCGGCGGCACACGCGCGAGATCTCCGAGTACGGCGGCCTCTCCAAGGTGATGCCGATCTACGCCGCGGTCTTCATGATCATGACGATGTCGTCGATCGGCCTGCCGGCGCTCAACGGGTTCATCGGCGAGATCCTGATCCTGCAGGGCGTCTACGTGGTCAACAAGATCTGGGCGGCGGTCGCCGCGAGCGGCATCGTCCTCGGCGCCGCATACATGCTCTGGCTGTATCAGCGCACGATGTTCGGCAAGATCGAGAACCCGGCGAATGAAAAGCTGAAGGACCTGAACCTCAGGGAGATCGCCACGTTCGCCCCGCTCATCGCGCTGGCGTTCTGGATCGGCATCTACCCGACGCCGATTCTGCGGCGGCTCGAGTCGTCGGTCACCCGGGTGGTCCTCCGGGTGAACTCGGTCTACGGGCCGGCGATGGCGAAGGCGGCCGCCGACTGCAACAACCCGCCCTCAGCCGCGGCCGTGGCCGCGGCCCAGGCGAACGCGCCGGCGGGCTTCACGATCGAGCCGCCGTGCACGACCGAGCCCGCGCCGGCGGCCCCTCCCAGGCGTGAAGGGGAGCGTCGCTGATGCCGCCGGGATTTTCCTCGTCGGATTTCTACTATCTGATGCCGGAGCTGGTGATCACCGCCGGCGCGCTGCTCGTCCTGGCGCTCGACGTGCTCCTGCCGCGGGCGTGGGAGCGGGTGCTGTCGTGGGTGACGGTTGCGGTCATTCTGGGCGCCGGGCTCGCGCTCGTTCCTTCGGCCGGCCAGAACCTGACGATCGCCCGTGACCTCGTCGCGATCGACGGCTTCGCCACGTTCTTCAAGGTCCTGTTCCTCGTCGCGGCGGCGCTGACGGTGCTGATGTCGCCGCGCTATCTGACGCTCGAGAACGTCCACCCCGGCGAGTACTACTTCCTCGTGCTGTGCGCCACGCTCGGCATGATGTTCATGGCCGGCGGCGTCGATCTCATCACCCTGTTCATCGGCCTGGAGACGATGGCGGTCTCCTTCTACGTGCTCACGGGCATCATCCGGCCGAACAAGCGTTCGAACGAAGCCGCGATCAAGTACTTCGTGCTCGGCGCCTTCTCGCTGGGCCTGCTGCTCTACGGCATGTCGATCCTGTACGGGCTCACCGGCAGCACGCACCTGCGCGTGATCGCCACGTCGCTCGTCGCGGGCGACGGCGGCCTGCTGCTGCCGTTCGCGGTCATGCTGCTCGTGGCCGGGATCGGCTTCAAGATCGCCGCCGTGCCGTTCCACATGTGGGCGCCCGACGTGTACGAAGGCGCGCCCACGCCGATCACGGCGTTCCTGTCCGTCGGATCGAAGGCCGCCTCGTTCGCGATGCTGCTGCGCATCTTCGTCGCGGGGCTGCCGGCGTTCCGCGCCGACGGGCTGGGCACGGCGTGGGGGCAGCCGTTCGGCTGGGGCGCGTTCTTCTACGTCCTGGCGGTGGTGACGATGACGGTCGGCAACCTCGCGGCGCTGACGCAAGGCAACATCAAGCGCCTGCTGGCCTATTCGTCCATCGCGCATGCCGGCTACATCCTGATCGGCATCGTCGCCGGATCCACGCGCGGCGTCAGCGCGGCGCTCGTCTACCTCATGATTTATGCCTTCATGCAGCTCGGTGCCTTCGCCGTCGTCGTCATGCTGCGGCGGAAGGACATCATCGGCGACGAACTGAAGGACCTGACAGGATTGTACGCAACGCATCCCGGCGCCGCGATCGCCATGCTGGTTTTCATGCTGTCGCTCGGCGGCATTCCTCCGACCGCCGGCTTCATGGGCAAGTTCTGGGTGTTCGGCGCGGCGATCGACGCCGGGTACGTCTGGCTCGCGGTCATCGGCGTCCTCAACAGCGCGGTGTCGCTGTACTACTACATCCGGATCGTCGTCTTCATGTGGATCTCGGAGGAGGAGGAGAAGTCGGCGGCGTTCGGCATCTCGCCCGCCGTCGCGACGGTCCTCGCCGTCACCCTCGCGATGACGGTGCTGCTCGGGATCTATCCGCGGCTGCTCTTCGACTTCGCGCAGGCCTCGGCCGCCTCGCTCGGCTCGGTGCCGAGCCTCGGCCTGCGGTGAGATCGTCTCGCTGCGGTCGCGACCAAACAAACAAGAGTAACGGAGTAGGGGAGGCGCTCCGTTGACACGGAGTCACGGAGCACACGGGGACGCGCGGCCCGCCAGTTCCCAGCTACGGGTCTGGCGCGGCCCAGACCCGTTTCACGACTGGTTTTGTTGAGTCCATCCAAAATACGGCTTTCCTCCTCCCTTCTCCTGTTCGTTTTTGACAAGCCTCCCCTGCTTCCCTACTCCTGTTACAGTTATCGGCGTGGCAAAGCGCCCTCTGTCGGAAACCGTTCGCGAGCTTGGTGCGCTGAGCACCGTCGGCCTCTCGTTCGTGCTCGCGATTGTGCTGGGCGCCTGGTTCGGATGGCTGCTCGACAAATGGCTCGGCACCCGGCCCTGGCTGTTCTTCCTCTTCTTCTTCTTCGGGCTGGTCGCCGGGGTGATCAACGTCTACCGGACGGCCGGGCGGTTCCCGAAATAGCCGTGGACGCCGACGCCACGCTGCGCCGTGTCGAGCGGACGTCGATCGCCGCCTGTCTCGTGATGGCGGCGGCGGCGCTGGTGCTCGCGCGCGGGACGGTGTGGCCGGCGGTGGGCGTCATCGGCGGCGGGCTGCTGATCGCGGTCAGCTATCACACGATCGCGTCGAGCGTGACCGGCCTGGTGCGGCAGGTGGCGCCTGGCCCGGACGTGGAGGCCATCGCCCGTCCGCGCCCGAAGTTCGCGTGGATTCTGGTGAAACTGGCGCTGCGGTACGCTTTACTCGCTCTTCTGGCGTACGTTATGATTGCTCGTTTGCGCCTGCACCCATTGGGGCTGATGGCGGGCGCGTCCTCGGTTGTGGCGGCGGTGTCGATCGAAGCCGTCCGCGTCCTCTTGAAGAAATGAACCCTGCGCTCCGGCGGGACCGGGGCGCGCGTGAGAATGAAGGAACATCCGCTCCTGATCGTCGAGGCGGTGAACGCCGTGCTCGGACCGCTCGTGGCGGCGGCGCTCGGGCCCCTTGGATTTCATGTCGAGGGGCACGAGGTGATTCCGCCGTACCTCGTGATGGTGCTGTTGATCGTCGCCGGCCTGACCGTGCTGTCGCTCGTGGTGCGGTCGCGGCTGAGCGTGGACAACCCGGGCAGGCTGCAGATCCTGATGGAGGACGCGGTGCGCGCGGTGCTCGGGCTGCTCGAGGAGTGGATCGGACCGGGCGGCGCCCGTTTCCTGCCGCTCGTCGCCACCCTCGGGCTGTTCATCCTCACGGGCAACTACATGGGGCTCGTGCCGGGACTGATGTCGCCGACGAGCAGCATCAACGTCACGCTCGGCTGCGCCTTGACGATCTGGGTGTACTACCACTTCCAGGGGATCAAGACCCAGGGCGTCGTCGCGTACGTCAAGCACTTCGCGGTACCGCCAGGCGCGCCGGTGTTCATCGCGCCGATCATGCTGCCGATCGAGATCATCAGCCACCTGTCGCGGGTGCTGTCGCTGTCGCTGCGGCTGTTCGGCAACATCTTCGGCGAAGAGATGGTGATCGTGATCCTGTTCAGCATCATCCCGTTCCTGGTACCGCTGCCGATGATGTTCCTCGGGCTCGTGACCGGCGGTCTCCAGGCGTTCATCTTCGTGCTGCTGTCGATCATCTACCTTCAGGGGGCGGTGGCGGTGGAGCACCACGTGGACGAGCACGGCCACGACGCGCCGAGCGGACACGAGGCGCCGGCGGCGGCATAGGAGTAATTCACCAATTGTGGTTGTCATACATGAGGAGGCTTGGGTCGTGAGTAAACGTACCGTTCTGACATGTGCACTCGTCGTGGGTGCCGGACTGTTCGCCCCGCTTTACGCGCAGGAAGCCGCGGTGTACTCGACCCCCGGCGGCGCCGACATGGTCCGCTGGTCCATCATCGCCGCCGGGTTCGCGCTGGCGTTCGCCGCGGGACTCGCGGCGCTCGGCCAGGGCCGCGCGGTCAGCGCGGCGGCCGAGGCCATCGCCCGCAACCCCAGCGCGGCCGGCGACATCCGCGGCGCGCTCATCCTGGGCCTCGTCCTGATCGAGTCGCTCGTCATCTACGTGCTGCTCATCTCGCTGATCCTGTTCTTCCTCCAGCCGTTCGTGCCGAAGCCATAGGACAGTTCCCAGCTTCCAGCTTCCAGCTTCCAGTTTCCGGCTTCCAGCAAGGCAGGAAGCTGGGAGCTGGGAACTGGGAACTGGACACGACTTGTCTCGCCGTTTCAGCTCGCTCGACGCCCTTCTTCTCGTGATGACCCTGATCTGGGGCACCAACTACTCCATCGTCAAGCACGCGTTCACCGAGATGGATCCGCAGGCGTTCAACGCCGCGCGCATGCTCATCGGGTCGATCGTGTTTCTCGCGATCATCTATGCCCTGCAATGGAAGTGGGCGCGCGCGCCGGAGAAGGACGGCGACGACCGCGGGCGGAAAGCCATAGCCAGCATCTTTCATTCACCCGCGCCGATCACCCGGCGCGACTGGCTCGGTCTGATTGGCCTTGGGATCGTCGGCCACTTCCTTTATCAGTACTTTTTCATTGGCGGCCTCGCGGCGACGAGCGTGGCGAACAGCTCGCTGATTCTCGCGGCCACGCCGGTCGTGATCGCGCTGATGACGGCGGCGCTGGGGCAAGAGCGCGTGAACGCGCTGCATTGGCTCGGCGCCGCGTTGTCGATGGGAGGCATCTATCTCGTCGTCGCGGAGGGGGGATCGGATGCCGTGGGCTCGTTGCGCGGCGATCTCACGATGTTCGCGGCGGTGTGCTGCTGGGCGATCTATACGATCGGCGCGCGCGCCCTGATGGTCCGGCATTCGCCGGTCGGCGTGACCGGCGTGTCGATGACGATCGGCACGGTGCTGTACGTCACGGCGGTCCTGCCGCACCTCACGCGGCTCGACTGGAGCACCGTCGGCGTCGGGGCGTGGGTGGCCGTCGTGTACTCCGCGCTGTTTGCGCTGTGCGTGGCCTACACCATCTGGTATGCGGCGGTGCGCGCGATTGGCAGCGCCAGGACGGCCGTCTATTCCAACCTGGTGCCGCTCGTGGCCCTTGGGACGGCCGTCGTGGCGCTCGGCGAGTCCTTGAGCGCCTTGAAGATTGCGGGCGCCGCCGCGGTGCTCGTCGGTGTCGCCCTTACGAGAGTCGGGCGCACGAAGCTCGCAATTCCTGCCGAAGAGTGACGGCTGTCACGCTGTCGCGCCGTCAGCTGAGACGGACCGACGGTATATCGCACGAAGACCGCGAAGATCACGAAGCACACGAAGACGGAATTCATTCGACGGCTTGACGGCGTGCTTCTCTGTACGGTCGCGACCGTGCTATGCCCGTGACCACTTAGTGGCCTTCGTGTGAGACCGTGTCGCCGGGAAGCGGGAGGACGGCAGTCCTTTGACACCCGCCACCAGCACGTTACAATCGAACGATGGTGGTCGCGGAGGCCGGCGTTGCCACGCCTGGCAAGTCACACTACTACTCGCAGCACGCCGCGGGCTTGAGGGCGGAGCTCGGGCGCGCGATCACGCGCGACCAGATGCGCGTCTTTCATCGAAAGTCCGGCGCACGGCATCTGCTGGTCGCGTTCCGCCAGTTCGCGATTCTCGGGCTGGCGACCTGGGGACTCGTCCATTTCGAGAACCCGCTCGTCTGGATCCCCCTCGCGATCGTGGAGGGACTCACCATCTTCAATTTCACGGTCCTCCTGCACGAGGTCGTGCATCACACGGTCTTCGAGGGGAATCACGAGCGGGCCTATCGACTGCTCGGCTATCTCTATGCCATCCCGAGCGGCCTCTCAGCCAGCCAGTTCACACGGTGGCACCTCGATCACCATGCCGAGCTGGGATCCGAGGAAGACGATCCCAAGCGCCACCACCTGTCGCCGAAGGTGAACGCACGGTGGTACAAGCTGCTGTACTGCACGCCGGCGCTGTTCCCGATCTACTTCCGCGCGGCGCGGCGCGAGTCCGCCACGTACCCGGAAGAGCTCCAGCGGCAGATCGCATTCGAGCGCAGGCTCGCGATGGCGGCGCACCTCGGCGCCCTGGCAGCGCTGTGGTACTTCTTCGGTTTCTACGCCGCGCTGCGGACGAGCATCGTTCCCGTGTTCTTCGTGTTCCCCGTGGCGTTCACCGTGAACCGGCTGGGCCAGCACTACGACATCGATCCGGATGACCCCGCGAAGTGGGGCACCCTGATGCGCGGCAACTGGTTCTGGGATTTCGCCTTTCTCAACTCCAACTACCACCTCGAGCACCATTACTTTCCAGGCGTGCCGTTCTACCGCCTCCCCGCCCTCCAGCGCGCGCTGGTTCCGTTCTACGAATCGAAGCACATGCGCTGGCAGAGCTACGGCCGCCTCCTGTACGGCTGGTTCATCCTGAACCGCGCGCCACACACGGATTGGAGTGCTGTGAAGCAGGCAGCAGGCAGCACGCAGCCGGCAGCGCACCCGAACGCACCTGGCACCCAGCACTGAGCACCTCCGTGCACCTTTGTGTGCACCCTTCAGCACCCCTGAGCACCCCTCAAGGTAGACTGATCCGGGAGTGTCGTGACCGCCTAATGGACAGGTTCGGCCGGCGGTTCAAACGCGCCGGAGGACTGACGCTCTGGATCCTCAGCCACGCGACCAGCGTGTGGCCGGCCGTCGCGAATAGCTGTCGTCCTGTGGGTCATCGTCCACGTACGCCAGGAAGAGCTGGCAGATCGCCGCGCGAAAGGCCTCGACCGCCGGGACGAAATGTGGGAGGGCGTGCTGCACATGACCCCGGCGCCAACCCTAGAGAGCACCAGCGCATCCTCGGCGACCTGATCGAATTCCTGCGTCCCCGCCTGCGGGAGACGCGCCGGGGCACGCTCGCTGTCGGCATCAACGTTTTCAGGGAATGGGGAGCGGCGCTCGACTACCGAATCCCCGACCTGACGTTTGTCGCGGCCGGCCGCGAGCATGTCCTCCGGGACGATGGCGTCCGCGGCGGAGGGCCGGACGCGGTCATCGAGATCCGCTCGCCCGAGGACGAGACGTACGAGAAGGTTCCCTTCTACGCCGCCCTGGCGGTGAAGGAAGTGATCGTGTGCCAGCGCGGCTCGAAGGTGCCTGAGATCTTCCGGCTGGGCAGATCGCTCGCCCTCCAAGCGGATCGGGATGGGTGGCTCGACTCGACCGCGCTGGGCGTCCGGTTCCGGTGCGTCGTCGACGCGCCGCCGCGCCTGCGCGTCGAAGACGCCTCCGATCCCGCAATCAGCGTCGAGATCTGATCGACCGCCTTCTGATTCCCGTTCACAGCGGGTAGTCAGACCGTCTGGTCCGCCTCCTCTGACGCTTATCGCGCGGAGCCTCCAGCGCTGGGTTTCGAGGATCGATCCGACGCGCTTCCGGTCTACCCGCAGTCATTCAGCCGCCATGACAGAGAGGCGATGACCGTTCTGTGTGCGTCCGGCCTCCATCTGTGGCCTAATGACGGGCATGCGACGAACCTCTCATGCGCTCCTCGCCGCTTCGCTGGTCTGGCTGCTGCCCGCGCCGTGGGCGCCGCCCGTTCGCGCGCAGGCCTCTCCCCTGGCGGGATTCGACGCCCACACCGCCAAGGCCGCGGCCGACTGGCACGTCCCCGGCTTTGCGATCGCGGTCGTGAAGGACGGACGGGTCGTGGTGGCGAAGGGCTACGGCGTCCGCGAGTTGGGCAAGCCGGACCCCGTCGACGAGCACACGCTCTTCGCCATCGGATCGACGACGAAGGCGATGACCGCGGCGATGCTCGGGATGCTCGTCGACGAGGGGAAGCTGACGTGGGACGATCCGGTGATCAAGCACCTTCCGGCCTTTCAGCTCAAGGACCCCACCGCGACGCGGGAGCTGACCGTTCGCGACCTGCTGACGCATCGCGGCGGCCTCGGCAACGCCGACTTCCTGTGGTACGGCCAGGACAACACGACGGAGCAGATCCTGTCGCGCGTGCGCCTGCTGGAGCCCGCCTACTCGATCCGATCCCGGTTCATCTACCAGAACATCATGTACGCGGCGGCCGGACGCGTGATCGAGGCGGCGAGCGGCCGGTCGTGGGCCGAGTACATCCGGACCCGCATTTTCGAGCCGCTCGGAATGCGCGACACGGCGCCGACGCTCGCGATGGTGCCGAAAGGCGCGAACGTCGCCTCGCCGCACGATCGGGTTGGCGGCACGATCACGGTCATCGAGAACATGCCGGTCGATTCCGTCGCGCCGGCCGGCGCCGTCTGGTCGAGTGTGCACGACATGGCGAAATGGATGCAGTTCCTGCTCGACGGCGGCGTCGCGCCCGGGGGCAAGCGCCTGCTGTCGGAGCGGGCGTTCGCGGAGCTGTTCAAGCCGCAGACGATCGCGCCGGACAACCAGTATCCGGCGACCCGCATCGTCAAGCCGCACTGGATGACGTACGGTTTTGGCTGGTTCCAGGAGGACTACCGCGGGCGCGCCGTGGACTTCCACACGGGCAGCATCGACGGCATGATCGCGATCATCGGGCTCATCCGGGACGAGCGCCTCGGCGTCTACGCCCTCGGCAACCTCGACCACGCGGAGCTGCGCCACGCGCTGATGTACACCGTGTTCGATCGGTATGCGGGGCGCTCCGATCGCGACTGGAATGCGGAGCTGCTGACGCTCTACGCCGAGGAGGCGAAGCGCGCCGATGAGGCGCAGAAGCGGCTCGAATCGCAGCGCGTGGCCGGCACGGCGCCGTCGCTGCCGCTCGACCGCTATGCCGGCACGTACTCCGACCCGCTGCGCGGAGACGTGGAGGTGACGCTCGAAGGAGGAGGCCTGAGGATCCGATACGGCAGGGTATTCACCGGGCCGCTGGAGCACTGGCACTACAACACGTTCCGCGCGGGGTGGACGCAGGAGTGGCGCGGCACCGCGCTCGTGAATTTCGTGATCGGACCATCGGGGCGCGTCGAGGCGGTTGAGATGAGCGGCGGGCGGTTTCCGAAGACCGTGCCTCCGTCACGCTGAGTCTGCCGATCGCGAGTGGCGTGGGACGGCGCGCGGGGGAAACACTCCGGGCGTATACTGGCGGCTGAGCTGGCCCAAGGAGCGCCCCGGTGCGAACCGTTTCCGGTCGTTTGGCTGCACCCGCAGTTGGCCTCGCCGCACTGTTTCTCGCCGCCTGCGGCGGTCCCACGTCGCCGACCACCCCGACCCCGCCATCCGACCCAACGACGCACTACAACGTCTCGGGTTCGGTGTTCGACGCACTCACAGGGAGTCCTGTGGGCTGGGTATCGATTTACCTGAACGAGCAAGTATTCGAGAAGGCGGCCGAATCCGGCGCGAACGGAGCGTTTGCCGGCACCGTCACCAGCCCCGCTGAGGTGCGCATCTACACGAGTCATCCCGACTACGTCTCCCACATCACGTACATGCGCGTGACGGATCCACCGAAGACGATCTCGCTCATCCCGGCGAGCTTCAGCCTGGGAGTGTTCGACGACGCGCTTGCACGGGATGTGCACGGCCTCGGCATCGTGCGGTGAATCTCCACGCCTCGGCTGGTGCTCATCGCTCGCGAGACCCAGTACGTGCGTTGGGCAGATGATCCGGTTGCCCTCGAACAGAACGTGAATCCGGCCACGGTGGCTGCACAGACGGCCGATTTCCGAGACGCGTTCCTGAAAATGACCGACGGACGCCTTGGTGATTTCACCTCAGTGGACCTGGAGTATCTCACCCCTGGCGCCGTGGTGCCGATTCGCAGAGCCGGCGCGATCGTCGTCGCACGGGCAAAAGACCTCGGTCCGGTTGGCGGATGGAGTGGCGGGACATGGTGGATGTGGGGAGAAAAGCGGACCGTGATCGCCGGAGCGGGAATCATGCTCGATCCCGGGACTGACGACACACCGCACTTCAACTACGCGCGGCACGTCCGGCAGCACGAGATGGGACACGCCGTCGGGTTCGATCACGTGGATCACATCGATATTTGGCCTACGGTAATGCTCGATCACACTTACCGTGTGGGAGGCGACCACCTCAGCGTGACCGAATGGGACATGCAGGCCGGGCGGATCGCATATCAGCGGCCACCGGGCAATCGGAGTCCGGACACCGACCCTCATGGGGACCAATTGGCCGCCTCCGGGTTCGTCCTGCTGTCGCGTCCGGGAACTGCGTTGATGTCGTCTCCCGATAACAAGGGATTCGTAGTGTGCTCGAAACCTGGCCGTTGATCGCCCTGATCATCATTCCATGAGGACACGAAATGCCGGTCAAACCGGTTTGGGCGTAACTCATGGTCGATGGAAAGAGCCTCGCGGTTGCTCTCGCTGATCGTTTGCGCGGCATAGCACCGCCTGATGTCACAATCGAAGCCTCGGACGGACGAATTGACATCCGCTTGGCTGATGCCGCGTACGGGACGGGAAGCTATACGGCGATGTTGGTTCGGGATATGCCCGATGCTGCCTGGGCGATCACTGGGGCCGCCAATGACGCACTAAACACGCTGCAAGATTAGATCTGCGAGCATACGACCGACCTGTGGCCGGTGACCGGCGACGACCTCACCGGCGAGCGAAGGCCGGCAAATCCACATGTGGAGGTCTCAGAGGACAGGGTCCGGATGTGGTTCGGCGATCGCCAGCACCCCATGTTCACGCTACAAGATCTGATCGTCTGCGATTATTGCCTTGCTGACTCATGACGATCTTTTCGCGCTGGGCTGCCTTCGGCGATCCGAGAGAACGAGGTAAACGCCCCCTGCGACCGCGAAGCCGACGGACCAGGCGTGGGCATAGAGCGGCCGCAGCACCGGAATGATCAGGCCGCCCCACGCGAGCGCGCGACCCGCGACGGTCGCGATGATGCTCGCCACGTTCCAGCCGCGTACACGTCAGCGCTGATGGCCGGCGGCTGAACGAAGGTCCTGCTGCCCTCCGACACCCCATCGCGCGCCGCGTAGCCGCGCGTTGCGCGAAAGGTGATGTTGTGGGAGCATGGCCCCGTGGCTGAACGTTCGAAGGACTGGCTGCGGCAGGCGGACGCCGATCTCGCGGCCGCCCGGCACGCGCGGGCGGGCGGTCACCACGAATGGGCGGCGTTCGGCGCCCAGCAGGCGGCGGAGAAGGCGCTCAAGGCGCTGTATCAGAAGCTCCATCTCGACGCCTGGGGTCATGTGCTGACGGACCTCTTCGCCCAGCTTCCCCGAGATCTGCGATCGGATGTGGCCCTGACGGATGCCGCCAAGGCGCTCGACAAGCACTACATTCCCACGCGGTACCCGAACGGATTCGAGCGCGGCGCGCCGGCCGACTTCTACACGGCCGCCGAAGCCGATCGCGCGCTCGCCGATGCGGAGCGGATCATTGAGTGGTGTCGTCGTCAAATCGATCGATAAGGCCGCTGTTCGCCGGGCCGTGGACGCGTACGCGGCGGAGCTGCTGCAACGGCCAGAGGTCGAGGAGGTGGTCGTCTTCGGATCGTTCGAAACCGACACCTATGCGCCAGGCAGCGATCTCGACGTGCTAATCGTCTTGAGAGTATCGGCGCTGCCCATCCATGACCGTGCGGCGCATTACAGAGGCGGTGCGTTGCCCGTTCCGCTCGATTTGTTCCCCTTCACACGCTCGGAGCTCCAGGCCCGCGCCGACGCGCCGTTCACCCGCGCGCTGAACGCCAGCCGCTGGCGGTACCGCCGCGATGCAAGTGACGATTGATGGACAACGTCTCGCGGTCGCTCTCGCCGAGCGCCTCCGTCGCATCGCCCCGGCGGATGTCATCATCGAAGCTCGAGAAGGCCGAGTGGATATCCGCTTGGTCGATGCCGGATACGGCACGGCAAGCTGTACCGCGCTGCTGGTCGCGGACGCGCCTGACGCTGCCTCGGCGATCAGCCACGCGGCATACGACACGCTCGATACCTTGCAGGATTACCTCTGCGAATACACGACGGAACTGTGGCCCGCGGTCGACAGCGTCAACGGCAAGCGAACGGCAGCCAATCCAAGCGTGGAAGTTTCAGCCGACAGGGTCCGGATGTGGTTCGGCGATCGCGAGCAGCCCCTCATTGTGCTCGAGGATCTGATCGTCAGCGATTATTGCCTTGGCGACCCATGACGATCTCTTCGCCCTGGGCTACCTTCGGCGGCCCGCGAGAACGAGATACACTCCCGCGGCGACCGCGAACCCTACGAACCACGCGTAATCATACAGAGGCCGCAGGAACGGAATGACCAAGCCGCCCCACGCGAGCGCGCAACCCGCGACAGTGGCTATGATCCCTGCCGCGTTCCACCGGCCGTAGCGGCCGGTCGTCAGATACAGATCTTCGAGCGACAGCGCCTTGCGCCGCACGATCCAGTAGTCCGCGATCAACACGCCCGCAATCGATCCCAGTCCGCCGGAGTAGCCGAGCAGCCACGAGAAGATGTAGCCGGACGGATCCGCCAGCAGCCGCCACGGCTGGATGACGATGCCGAGGACGCCGGTGATGAGGCCGCCGGTGCTGAACTTGATCAGGCGCGGAAACGCGTTGGCGAAATCGTTGGCGGGGGAGACGACGTTGGCCGCGATGTTGACCGCGAGCGTCGCGACGACGGCAGTGAACATCGAGACTGCGATCACGAGCGGTGACGAGAAGCGTCCGACCAGCTTGATCGGGTCCCAGATGACCTCGCCGTAGATGATCGTCGTGGCGCTCGTGATGAGCACGCCCATGGCCGCGAAGACGAACATCGTGGTCGGCAGTGCCACGGTCTGGCCGATGACCTGCTCGCGCTGGCTGCGCCCGAACCGCGTGAAGTCCGGCATGTTGAGCGAGAGCGTCGCCCAGTAGCCGATCATCGCCGTCAGCGACGGGATGAAGACTGGCATGAACTCACCGAGCGTGCCGAACTTGCCGGGCTGCGCAAGCAGCGGCCCGAGCCCCTTGGCCTCCGTCACTGCCCACGCGAGGAGCAACGTCGTCATGATGAGCACGAACGGCGCCGCCCAGTTCTCGACCTTCCGCAGCAGGTCCATGCCGCGATACACGATGAAGATGTTCAGCGACCAGAAGAGCAGGAACGAGATCCACTCGGTGGTGGAGTGTCCCTGGAACCCGGCGCCCAGTAAACCGTGCCAGCCCGGGATGATGCTCGTGAAGAACGTGTTCAGCGCCTCGCCGCCGATCCACGCCTGGATGCCGAACCAGCCGCACGCCACGACCGCGCGCATCAGCGCCGGCACGTTCGATCCGATCGTGCCGTACGCCGCGCGCGCGTAGACCGGGAACGGAATCCCGTACTTCGTGCCTGGATGGGAGTTCAGCAGGATCGGGATGAGGACGATTGTGTTGCCGAGCGCCACCGTGAAGAGCGCCTGCCCCCAGCTCATGCCCGCGGCCATCAGGCCGGCCGACAGCATGTAGGTGGGGATGCAGTGCGCCATGCTGATCCACAGCGCCGCGTAGTTGTACGTCGTCCAGGTGCGCCTGGCGATGGGCACGGGCGCGAGGTCGTCGTTGTACAGCACGCTCCGCTGCACGCGGGACAGGTCGACCAGATCGACGCGGCCGTCGGGACGCTCGATTTGATTGGTTGTCGCCTCGGGCATCACAACCCTGCGGGGGCGCGGCTGGGACCGCGGCGCAGGAACCGGCCGGCGCCTTTCTTGCCGACGAACTTGTCGCCGTCGATGATCACTTGCCCGTTGCAGATGACCGCGGACGGCGAGCCCTGGACTGTCGTGCCTTCGTACGGGTTGTAGTCCACGTTCATGTGGAGCGTCCTGACCCCGAGCGTCTGCTTTCGATCCGGATCGAAAATGACGATGTCGGCGTCGCTGCCGACGGCAATCGTGCCCTTGCGCGGGAAGAGGCCGAACATGCGCGCGGGCGTCGTGGAGCAGACCTCGACGAAGCGGTTCAGGCTGATCCGGCCGGAACGCACGCCGCCGTTGTGCACGAGCGTCAGACGCGTCTCGATCCCCGGCGCGCCGTTCGGGATCTTGCTGAAGTCATCCTTCCCGAGCGCCTTCTCCTGCATGCAGAACGGGCAGTGATCCGTTGAGATCACCTGCAGGTCGTTCTTCGACAGTCCCTTCCACAGGACGTCCTGGTGCCACTTCTCGCGCAGCGGCGGCGACATCACGTACTTCGATCCTTCGAATCCCGGCTCCTCGTAGTTGTCGTATGACAGGAACAGGTACTGCGGGCACGTCTCGGCATAGGCGGGCAGTCCCATGTCGCGCGCCTGCTTCACCTTCTCGAGCGCCTCGGCGGCGGAGAGGTGGACGATGTAAATCGGGACGCCGGCCATTTCGGACAGCGCGATGGCACGGCCGGTCGCTTCACCTTCCGCGCGGCTTGGACGCGTCAGCGCGTGATACTTCGGCGCCGTCTGACCCTTGCGCAGCGCCTCCTTGACCAGTTCGTCGATGACGCCGCCGTTCTCCGCGTGCATGCACACCAGGCCGCCGTTGGTCCCGGTCCTCTTCAGCGCGCGGAAGATCGTCTGGTCGTCCACCATGAAGACGCCCGGGTAGGCCATGAACAGCTTGAAGCTCGTGACCCCTTCGTCCCTGACCATCCGGTCCATCTCGCCGAGGCCGGCGTCTTCAAGCTCCGTCACGATCATGTGGAAGCCGTAGTCGATGACCGCTTTGCCATCGCCGCGCTTCATCCAGTCGTCAAGCGCATGCCTCATCGTCTGGCCGCGGTACTGGATCGCGAAGTCCACGATGGACGTCGTGCCGCCGAAGGCGGCGGCGATGGTGCCGGTCTCGAAATCGTCGGCGGACGTCGCGCCGCCGAACGGCATGTTCAGGTGGGTATGGACGTCGATACCGCCCGGGATGACGTACTTGCCGGACGCGTCGATCGTCTTGTCCGCCTGGAACCGGTGGGACGGCAGGTCCTTCCCGATTGCCGCGATGGCGCCGTTGTCGCAGTAGACGTCAGCGACATAGTCGTCAGTAGCCGTGATGATTCTGCCGTTCGTGATGAGTAGAGACATGAGTATCAGCTTCCAGCTTCCAGTTTCCAGCTTCCAGCTTCCAGTTTCCAGTTTCCAGCTTCCAGCGAGGTTTCCAGTGTCCAGTTCCAGCGGAACACGTCCGGGCTGGTAACTGGAAGCTGGCAACTGGAAACTAGCTAATACAAATTTCCCGCGCGCTTGCCGCCCGTGTAATCAACGTAGACGACTTTCAGTTCCGTGTAGAAGTCGATCGCGACGCGGCCCATCTCGCGCAGGCCGACGCCGGTCGCCTTCATCCCGCCGAACGGGATGTGCGCCTCGCCGCCGACGGTGGGGGAGTTCACGTGGACGATGCCCGCCTCGAGCCGATCGACGAACCGGAACATCGACGCGACGTCGCTTGTGTAGATCGAAGCGGACAGGCCGAAGCGGACTCCGTTGGCGGTGGCCAGCGCGGTCTCCGCGTCCTTGACGCGGATCAGCGAGAGGACCGGCCCGAAGATCTCCTCCTGCGCGATGCGCATCGATGGATCGACGCCATCGAAGATCGTCGGCGCGACGAAGAACCCGCGCTCGTGCCGGCCGTCCTTCATGCGTGCGCCGCCGGCAACGACCCGGGCGCCTTCGTTCCTGCCGACCGAGATGTAGCTCAGCACCGTCTCGAGCTGGCGCTCGTCGACCGACGGGCCGAGGCTGGTCGCCGGGTCCATGCCGTTGCCGACGACGAGCGATGAGGTGCGTGCCTGGAGACGGTCGAGAAACTCGTCGGCAATGGAGTCGACGACGACCGCGCGGCTGGTGGCGGTGCAGCGCTGACCGGTGGAGCCGAAGGCCCCCTGGATCGTGCTCTCGACGGCGAGCGCGAGATCCGCGTCGCCGAGAATCACGATGGGGTTCTTGCCGCCCATCTCGCACTGGCACTTGATGCCGCGCGCCGCCGCGGCGCCGTACAGGCCGACGCCGACGTCGTTGGAGCCGGTGAACGAGACCGCCTGGATCGCGGGGTGACGGACGATCGTGTCGCCGACCTCGCGGCCGCCGCCGTAGACGAGGTTCAGCACGCCCGGAGGCAGGCCGCATTCGTCGAACATCTCGACGATCAGTGCCGCCGTCAGCGGCGTCAGGGTCGCCGGCTTGAAGACGACGGTATTCCCGGAAACGAGCGCCGGCGCCATCTTCCACACCGGGATGGCGACAGGGAAGTTCCACGGCGTGATGATTCCGACCGGACCGACCGGCTGCTTGACCGTGTAGCAGAAGTTGTGCGGCAGCTCCGAGGGAATGGTCTCGCCGGTGATCCGCCGCGCCTCACCCGCGAAGAACTCGATCACGTTGATGGCGCGCTGCACTTCACCGCGCGACTCCGCGATCGTCTTGCCTTCCTCGCGCGTGAGCGCCTCGGCAAGCTCCTGCCGGCGTTCCTCCATGCGGCGCTGGACTTTGTAGAGGATCTGTCCGCGCACCGGCGCCGGCGTGTTGCGCCAGCCCTCGAACGCCTTCGCGGCCGCTTCGCAGGCTTCGGCCGCTTCCTTCGACGTGGACGAAGGGGCCTCGGCGATCACCTCGCTCGTGTCGGCAGGATTCAGATCCTGGACCTTGCCTCCCGCCGACTCCCGCCACTCGCCGCCTATGAAGTTCTTGAGTGTTCGCATGCTCTCGTTGCTCGTGCCCCGTGGCTCGTCCTGCCGCGCCGAAGCGCGCAGCGCGAAGGCGGGTTAAATGGCGGTGATGGCGCCATACGTCTCAGGACGGCGATCGCGGTAGAACTGCCAGGTGTTACGCACCTGCTGAATGAGTCCGAGGTCGAGATCGGCGACGACGAGCTCGTCCTTATCGCGGCTGGCGATGGCCACGATCTGCCCTCGAGGATCGCAGAAGTAGCTCTGGCCGTAGAACTCGCCGATGTTCCACGGCGCCTCGACGCCGACGCGGTTGATCGCGCCCACGAAGTACCCGTTGGCGACAGCATGCGCCGGCTGCTCGAGCTTCCACAGGTACTCGGACAAGCCGGCAACCGTGGCCGAAGGGTTCATCACGATCTCCGCGCCGTTCAAGCCGAGGATGCGCGCGCCCTCGGGAAAGTGCCGGTCGTAGCAGATGTACACGCCGACCTTGCCGGCGGCCGTGTTGAACACGGGGTACCCGAGGTTGCCCGGGCGGAAGTAGAACTTCTCCCAGAAGCCGGGGCCGACGTGCGGAATGTGATGCTTGCGGTACTTCCCGAGGTACGTGCCGTCGGCATCGATCACCGCGGCGGAGTTGTAGTACACGCCGGTGATCTCCTCCTCGTAGATCGGCACGACGATCACCATTCCGTGCTTCTTCGCCACGTCCTGCATCAGCCGAATCGTCGGCCCATCGGGGATCGGCTCGACCATCTCGTACCAGCGGGGCTGCTGCTCGGCGCAGAAATACGGGCCGTTGAACAGCTCCTGGAGGCACAGGAGCTGGACGCCGCGCCGCGCCGCCTCCTCGATGAACGGCAGATGCTTGTCGAGCATGCGCTGCTTGATGTCGGCGGCGGTGCCGTCGAGCGAGATGTCTGCTTTCGTCTGTATCAATCCGGCGCGAACCACGCGACCCATGGGGCACTCCTAGATTTAGAGAAGGGGCAACATTACCGCACGTCCAGGGGGGCCGCAAGGCCCTGCCGCCGCTTTACTCCACCCGCCGCGCCAAATACACTCGCGGGTGCGGCCCCTCATGACGACCCTTCAGGATCTCTTCGACAACAACCGCCGCTGGGCGGGCGCCATGGAGGCGCGGGATCCCGGGTTCTTCCGGCGCCTCGAGATCCAGCAGGCCCCGCAGTATCTCTGGATCGGGTGTTCCGACAGCCGCGTGCCGGCCAACGACATCGTCGGGCTGATGCCCGGGGAGCTTTTTGTCCATCGCAACGTCGCGAACATCGTCGTCCACACCGATCTGAACTGCCTCTCGGTGATTCAGTACGCCGTCGAAGTGCTGCGGGTCCGCCACGTCATCGTCTGCGGCCATTACGGGTGCGGCGGCGTCGAGGCGGCATTCGAGCGGCGCAAGCTCGGCACCATCGACAACTGGCTCCGGCAGGTGCAGGAGGTGCACGCGAGGCACGCGGCCGCCCTCGATCGACTGGGCTCGAAGCAGGAGCGTCTGCGCCGATTGTCCGAGCTGAACGTCATCGAGCAGGCGCGCAGGGTGTGCGAGACGACGGTGGTGCAGGAGGCGTGGTCGCGCGGCCAGTCCCTGTCGGTCCACGGGTGGATCTACGCCGTCAGCGACGGGCACCTCCGCGATCTCGGCTTCGAGAGCGCGTGTGCCGAGCAGACCGCGGCCGCCTACCTGTCGAGCGTGGCGCCGGCACGTCCCCCGGCCAAATGACGCTATAATCCGCGTTTCTAATGGAGGGGACTCGCCTCGTCGTCAAACAGGAGAAGGGGAGCAGGGGAGGCCTTCCACGCGAACAGGAGAAGGGGAGTAGGGGAGACTTTCTGGTTCTTGACAGAAGAAGGGGAGAAGACACTCTGAGTTAGGAGAAGACGTGGAGCACCGAAGGCCGCCCGTCTCGCGGGTCGCGCCGCGCTTCGCGCGGTGCGGATCTTAGGATGCCGGCCGAAGGCCGGCGCGCGACCCGCGTCACTTGCGCCAGAGTTGCCTCCGTCCTCTCCTCCTCCTGTTGATGTTATCCACCCGGCCAGCGTGAGGGATCCACTATGGCAGCCGATCTGTCGGTGACGTTCACGGGACTCCGTTTCGAGAATCCGTTCCTCCTGTCGTCGGCTCCGCCAACCGAGTCGGACAGCAACATCATGCGGGCGTTCGACGCCGGCTGGGGCGGCGTGGTCACCAAGACCATCGGCCTGCACCCGGTGACGAACGTCGCCGGCCCGAAGACGAAGTTCCTGCGCGCGACGCCCGATTCGTACCATCTTTCCATGGAGAAGCGGCCCGGCACGGCGCTGCACTCGTCGTGGAACTGGGAGCTCATCTCCGACAAGCCGCTCGACTGGTGGCTGCCGCGGCTCGCGCGCATCAAGCAGGCGCACCCCGATCGGATCCTCGTCGTGTCGATCATGGCGGGGTCGGGCAGCGACAAGGAGCTTCGCAACTGGCAGACGCTGGCGACCCAGTGCCAGCAGGCCGGCGCCGACGCGCTCGAGCTGAACCTGTCCTGCCCGCACATGGACCGCAAGGACATGGGCTCGAACATCGGCAGGGACGAAGGGCTCATCTCGATCGTGACGGAAGTCGTCAAACAGGTCGCCAGGGTGCCCGTGTGGTGCAAGCTGACGCCGTCGACGACCGACATCGTCGCCGAGGCGCGGGCGTCGTTCCTGGGAGGCGCCGACGCGATCGTCTCGTCGAACACCTTCCCGTCCATCCCGCTCATCAACCCGGACACGCTCGAATTCGAGGTCAACGTCGATGGGTATACGTCGAGCGGGGGACTGGGCGGCCCCGCGATCCTGCCGCAGTCGCTCGCCAAGATGGCGCAGATGACCAATGCGTTTCCTGACCGGGCATTCTCGGGCGTCGGCGGCATCGGCGAGTTCGCGCACGCCCTGAACTACTTCCTGCTCGGATGTGGCACCGTCCAGGTCTGCACCGCGGCCATGTTGGACCATGCGATCGGTCCAAACGTGATCACGGCCTTGAAGGACGGCCTGCGGCAGTTCCTCGAGCGAAACGCCGACAAGGGCTGGCGGACGCTCGAGGACTTCCGCGGGCTGCGGCGCGATCGCATCGTGGCGCATTCACAGATCAAGCGGCCGGAGACGAAGGAGTACCACGGCGGGCACGAGACCGCCGAAGGGTACGCCGCGGCCGAGGACGTCGAGAAGCAGTTATGACCACAACAGACACGAAGCAGGCAGCGGGCAGCAGGCAGCAGGCGGCAGGGAGCACCCCGATGTCCGGAGCCGAGATCGTCGACCTCTGCCGGCAGCACACCTTCTTCGAATGGTCGGCGCAGGCGAGCGTCGATCCCATCCCGGTGGCCCGCGCGAAGGGGGTCTACTTCTGGACGCCCGAAGGGAAGCGGTTCATCGACTTCAACAGCCAGTTGATGTGCGTGAACATCGGGCACGGCGACGAGCGCGTCACGCGCGCCATTGCCGAGCAGGCGGCGACGCTCGCGTACGCGAACCCGTTCATGGCGACCGAGGCACGCGCCAGACTGGGCGCCAGGCTCGCCCAGATCGCGCCAGGCGACATCGACGTGTTCTTCTTCACCAACGGCGGCGCCGACGCGAACGAGAACGCGATCAAAGTCGCGCGGGCGTACACCGGCCGCCACAAGATCCTCGCGCGGTATCGTTCGTACCACGGGGGCACGGCGGGAGCGATCGCGCTGACCGGCGATCCGCGCCGCTGGAGCGTCGAGCCCGGCATGCCCGGCGTGGTGCACGTGCTCGATCCGTACCATGGCATCGAGCGCGGCTGGGACTCGGCCGCCCAGTCGCTCGCCATGATCGAAGAGATCGTCCAGCTCGAAGGGCCGCAGACGATCGCGGCGTTCTTCCTCGAGACGGTCAGCGGCACGAACGGGATCCTCGTGCCGCCGGACGGGTATCTTCAGGGCATCCGCGACATCTGCACGAAGCACGGCATCCTGATGGTGTGCGACGAGGTCATGTCGGGCTTCGGCCGGACCGGCGAATGGTTCGCCGTCAACCACTGGAACATCGTCCCCGACATCATGACGATCGCCAAAGGGCTGACGAGCGCCTACGTGCCCATGGGCGCGGTGGGGATGCGGCGGCCGATCGCCGAGCATTTCCGCGACAACGTATTCTACGGCGGGCTGACCTACAACAGCCACACGCTGGCGTGCGCCGCGGCGCTCGCGACGATTGGCGTTTACGAAGAGGACGATCTCATTGGCAACGCCCGCCGCCTCGGTCCGGTCATGACGCGGCTGCTCGAGGAGCTCGCCGCGAAGCACCCGCTCGTCGGCGCCCACAGGAACATCGGGCTGTTCGGGATCGTGGAGCTGGTGCGCGACCGGAAGACGAAGGAACCGCTCGCTCCCTTCGGCGGCAGCTCCGAGGAAATGCGCCGGCTGTCGAAGCTGTTCCGCGAGGAAGGGCTCTATACGTTCACGCGCTGGCACACGTTCTTCACCAACCCGCCGCTCTCGATTACGGAGGCGGAGCTGCGCGAAGGGTTCACGCTGATCGATCGCGCGCTCTCGAAGCTCGAACTGGAGATGAAGGGGTAAGTTCCCAGTTTCCAGCCTTCTCAGCTGGAAGCTGGCAACTGGCAACTGGAACTAATATCCCATTTCCCGTTCGATTCCCCGGACGATGCGTTCGAGCTCGTCGACGAGCCTGCCGCCTCCCGCTTCCTTGTACGCGCGGACGAGTGAGTGGTAATACGCGAACACGTCGTCCGCGCCGGCGTTGAAGCGCGTCCACACCGCCTCGCCGACGTTTCGCAGGTCGCGGAGAATGGCGTAGGCGTTGTGGACCTTGTCCGCGGCCGAGACGCGCAGGCTCGGCGCCGGCAGGTGCCGCGCGTGCTCCACGAACGCCAGCTTCCGCTCGGCCCACGGCTTCTTCGGCTGATCCCAGCAGTCGGTGCAGTCCTCGACGATGCGCGCGACGGCGTCGCCGAAGCGCGTCCGGATGTCCTCGAGCCGGGCGCGGCCGCCGTGGTCCTCCGCCGCGTCGTGCAGCAGCGCCGCGATCGCCTCGTCCTCCGTCCCGCCGTCGTCCAGCACGATCGACGCGACGCCCATCAGGTGGCCGATGTACGGCGCCTCGGTGCCCTTGCGCGTCTGTGTCGCATGCACCTCGTGGGCGTAGCGGAAGGCGTCATCGAAGCGTTCGCTCAGGCGGGGCATAGGACCTCCGAACGTGAAACGTGGAACTGAGAACATAGAACGTAGAATGCAGAATCACGGGCGGTAGCAAGGACAGATCATTCTACATTCTGAGTTCGTCCTTGTTCAGCCGCGGTGCCGCGACGAGGCCACATCACGCCCGCCGCGCCTCGGCCGGACGCGCGGAAAACGCGCACCTTCGGCGCGTGCCTGACGGTCCCGCTTCGGCTGGGGTTTTCCGAGCGCCGGTAGAGAATCGGTTGGGCAACCCGGTTTTCCGATCACCAGGGACGAAACAGCGCCTGCGCGGATCGGACCGCCTGCGGTGCGGTTTTCGACCTGACGCCCCGCGCTGGCCGCATCGCGCTGCGGTCCTGACGTGGCCTCGTCGCGGCGTCTCCCTGCCGGGCGGCTATCCCTTGGCGTGGCGGCGACACTGATTTCCCGGTTCGCGGAAGCCGGCCGCGGACAGGCAGTGTCGGCGACGCGCCCTCGGGAGCCGCTGAACAAAACCCGTGTTCTACATTCTTACGTTTTACAATTCACGGATGTCCGATCCTCACCAGGTCTACGACGCCCTCGATACGCTTGGCATCAGCTACGAGACATACGAGCACCCGGCGGTCTTCACGGCCGAACAGGCGGCGGGGCACTGGGCCGCGATCCCGGCGACTCCCCTCAAGAATCTGTTTCTCAGGAACAAGAAAGGCGATCGGCATTACCTCGTCATACTCGGTATCGACAAGCAGGCCGATCTGCGTCAACTCGTGAGGGTGATTGGAGACGACCGCTTGAGCTTTGGATCGCCCGAGCGGCTTATGGCTCGTATGGGGTTGACGCCAGGCTCAGTCTCGCCGTTTGGACTGCTGAACGATTCGTCGCATTTGGTGCAGGTGATCATCGACGCCGATCTGCGCAACGCCGAGCGGCTGATCTTCCATCCGAACATCAACACCCACAGCCTGACGATCGCATTCGCCGACTTCGAGAAGTTCCTCGCCTCGGTCGGCAACACCGTACGATACGTGCAGATCTAGTGTCCCGTCCCAGTGGTTCGCGACACAATTCCCGGGCGGGGCATCCCGCCTCGCGGCGTTGCTCCTCGCTCACATACGGCCTGTATGCTCGCTCGTCGCGCCTTGCGATCCGGGCGCCGCGCCCGGGACTTATGCCACGATCCACTGGGACGGGACACTAGCCTGTCGTTGCTCGGTGCTCGGCGCGCGCCTGGCCCGCCGAAGCGCGCAGCGCGAAGGCGGCGCGCTCGGCGCGCTTGCGCGTTCGAGTGCAGCCGGGTACGGTACACTGATTCCATGGCTGCTTCGACCAATGCACGACCGGGGCGCAACGAGCCCTGTTACTGCGGCTCGGGCCGCAAGTACAAACATTGCTGTCTCGAGAAGGATGAGGCCAAGGCGGCGGCCGCACGCGTCAAAGCCGCGGCAAAAGCGGGTGCCGACTCGTCCGAGGCGCCCGCGCCAGCTCCCGCACGAGCCCCCAAGCCTCAGACCCACCAGCCGTGGAAGGCGACCACGTCTCGTGGCTTCGTCCCGCGCACGCGGACGCCACGCAAGGTCGGCGGCAGCTAATTCATCCCTCTTAGTTCCGCACCAACCGGCCCGGTCCACGCGCGCCGCTTGTCCTGCCGGTTGGCACGTCAGTGGCTACGCCGCGGGGGCTGTGCCGCGCGGCGGCGGACGAACAGGACGCCGCCACCGGCCAGGAGCAGCCCGAGCACGCCGGTGGCGAGCGGAGTGAGGGCGGGCACGGGGTCCGTGATGTTGATCTGCCCGGTCATCGGCGAGTGAAACTGGCAATTGTAGTACAGCACGGACGGCGCGTCCGGCGGCACGACCCACGTGATGGTTCCGGAGTCGATGCCGTTGTTCGTCACGCCGTTGTTGTAGGCGCTGCCGGTGCCCGTGATCTGCGCGGTCTTGATCCAGAACGGATGCCCGCTCGCGGTCAGGTTGAACGTGTACGTACTGCCGCGCGTCAGCGTGAGCGTCGGGTTGTCCACCCCGTCGATCGTGTAGGCGATGGTGCCGTTGTTGACGACGGTGAACGGGGCGGCGATCGCGGGCAGCGGCACGGCGAGTGCAATGGACGCGAACAGGAGCGTGATGAACGTGCGCAACGGTCACCTCCGGGCGATGAGAGCAAGCGGTGACTTGTGGGGTAGTCGCCGCCTCACGAGGAAACCGCAGGGGCGGGGCGTGAGCACCAGACAATAGGGAAGATTACCCGACTCTGACGGCCCGCGCCACTCCGGGACAAAGGAGGGCGATCCGCAGATCGTCCGGCGACTTGCCGTCCCCCGTTGTGAGGTAGCAGACGTGCCCCGGTCCGACCGGGCTCCAAACGATTCGCCAGAAGCTCGCGGACGCCAGCGGTGTGCCACTTGGTTTGTCGAGCAAGCGGATCACGGGGTTCTCTCCAGAGACGAACACCTTCCCGATCTTCACGCCGTCCTGCACGCCGCCCGCCGCGGCCTGCGCCAACGCGAGCGCCGCGACGGCCAGGAGCATGCTCGTTACGATCTCAATCTGCCTTGCACGTTTCATGCGCCATCCTCCCAGACGGCCACCCCGAGGCTGATCGTGACGACCGCGCCTGTCGGAGAGGCCGGTGTGTTGCTCTGAAAGAACCTGACGAAACATATCGCAGAATGAATACGCTCTGGGCGGTGCCGTCGGCGACGGGGGGCAGTGGGCACACGCTGAGGTTCGACAAAAACGACCACCCCGCGGGGGAGATCTCGCAGGCGTTGATCGAGGTGACTAATGGCGGCGCCGTTGACATGATCTACAACCTGGCGCCGGCATCGAACCAGACGCCGGGGAGCATCACGGTCGATGGCCCGGCGACGTTAATCGCGATCTGGGGTGGCGATTCCGCCGCACTGGATCACACCGCGGTGCCCGACAACGCGTTCACGGTGATCGACTCCTATCTGGACTTCGGCAACAACGGCGAGACGGCAGTCCAGTGCGCGGCGACAATTAAATCTGCCGCACCGGCAAAAGTAGTTGACGCCGCGCAGTCCAGGTCGCGATCGCCGCCAAGGAGGTCACCTCGCCGGGCACCTACACGGTGAAATGGACCTCGACGCCGGTCCAGAACGCCGCGTGCTATCTGATCGCGGCGCGCCACCCGCAATAGGCGACCGTCTCCTCGATCCTCCGTCAGCCGGCGCGGTTGCGACAGGCAGCCGCGCCGGTCCGCGAAATCCTCATTCAAGTGGCAAGCCGAACTTCAGCGCAACCTTGGCTATTTCCCGCTCGTACCTGATCAGTTTCGATCGGCGCGCCGACTGTAAAGCACTCTTGAGCGCGTCGGTCGCCTCCACTTTTCTGCCGTCCAGAGCACAGGCCTCTGCGATGCGACGGTACTCGAACGCGCGACGGAAGCTGCCAGGCGGTCGGCAGAGCAGGCATGCCCTGAAAAGCCGCTCGGCTTCCCGATATCGACCCTTGCTCAGCGCGATCACTCCAAGCTGATGCCGCGCCGAGGTCTTTTGGTCTTCGGACGCAGCGCCCTTTTCGACGCGCCGAAGCATGACGGCGGCCTCGGCGAAGCGATGGGACGTCACGAGTAGAACGCCTGTTTGGTAGCAGGCCCAATAGTAGACGTCCGAATTGAAAGGTTTCTGTGATTCAAGTCGTTTGCGCAGCGCGCTCAGGCGGCTCAGGCCGCTGGCTCGCCGTCGACGATGGTCGTCAATCGAGGCCAGTCGAATGATCGCGGCGGCTCTTTGAGTCTCATCGTGGGCGATGGTGCAGAGGGCCTGAGCGATCGCGAATGCGGAATCAAAGTCCCCCAAGGCATCGAATGCAACCGCCAGGCCGTACAGAACCTCGGTGGCGGAGCGCTTCAAATGCGCTTTGTTCACCGTCAGGACCGCGCTGCCGAGCCCCGTGGTCCGAAAGGCCTGAAGATCCGACGACAGACCATAGGTAACGTCTGCGACGATGGCTTCCGGCTCAACCTGCAGAACTTTGGCGATGGCCCGAATCGTGGACCGAAATGCGGGATCGCCGGCCTCGAACTTCTGCCAGGCGCGTGTGGAATAACCAGCGGAATCTGAGGCCTCGGCAATCGTGAGACAGAGCCGTTCCCGAAGGACGCGAATCAGGCTGCCATTCAGTGGTTGTGATCGTTGTCGCATTCTCGAGCGTCCACGCGCCCAGTCAATCAGACGTGCGTACGCGTGCCGTTTCGACGGACACCGGACGTATCCGGTCGGCCGCGGACAAGCCGCATCCTACCAGAGTGCCGTTGAGAATTCGCTCGTGGCTCAGAACAATGCGCTAAAGTGGGCTTGTGTTGGATTCGACGGCTCTTCTCACACACCCGACGACGTGGCACAGGACCGCAATCGCAGTACCCAGAGGCTGTGTATTGCAGTTTGGCGCAGTCATGCCAGCAGCGGAACACCTCGACGACCCTCGTAACCCCGCGCGCGCGGGCCTCGTTCGGCATGGAGGGCTTGGCAAGCCCACGAGTCACGTTCCGGCCCACTATAAACGCTCCTATCGCGATCATCTTAAGATGTTCGTGAACCAGCAGGGTTCGCGCCGCGCACGGAGTTCGGCGTTCTTGGTGTTGGGCTCTCGAAACTCCTTTCAGAACCTCTTGCTGCCGATTTGGCTGGCCGGCCGTTTCATTCACCGCCTCGACGAGCCCTGGCAGACCACGACGTATACAGCGCTCTGTCGAGTGCAGTCCGGAACGCTGGTCATCCAAAAGGTGCGATTTCGCGAATCATCGAGCGGCATCGTCGTCAAGGGCGAATCGGGAGAGCCGGTGCAGTTGGCTGTAGTTGGCCAGCCGATCTTGTTTCGGTCGGAGATTCCGCCTGTCCCGTTGCTGGCGGCGATGACCTACGATCAGCGACACATCGTGCATCTGTTATGGGAGGACTGGCAGACGCAGGCACTTCCGGAGCTGAGGTGGCATCGAGATGCTCATGACGAACTGATGAGCGCGTTCATGGCCAACTTGAATGCCCCGGTCGCCACACGCGCCGCAGCATTGGCGGACATCGTCGCCCGCCGAGGGCTGCAGGAAGAAGACGGCTACTTACACAGTTCATTAGGGTTGACACCGGACGGTAGTGTGGTCCTGCTGATGATGACGGGCTCGTTGGGCGACCACGGCCGGATGCAGCGCAGACTCGGCGCGGAGTCGGCGATCCTGCTCGACAACGGAGGCTCGGTGGGAGCTGCGTACTGGCCTGCCACTGCGGACCCCCGGGGGTTGGATGACGTCGCGCCGCGCGTCATTGGCGCTGGCAGTTACTTCCGCGACTCGGCGCTGACGACGCTGGTGTTTGAGCTCGATCGCAACTTTCTGGAGGCGCCGTTTGCGCCGCGGCGGCCCGGCGACGACGCCTTCACCGACTGGTCAGTATCATGACGGACCTTCCTTTGTCTCATGACGGTCAGTCTAACCTGCCATCCTGGTGGTCTCGACGCCTGCAGGCAATCGAGGCCGAGTTCGATCAGCTCGTTCGCGAGAGACTTGAGGGCGCGGCTCCCATTCTCTTGCAGGCCAAGGAACTTGCCAGAAAGACCCACGAGCGACAAGCGCGTGAAGGCGGTGGACTCTACATCATTCACCCGCTGCGGGTCGCGATCTCGCTCGTTCGCGACCTCAGGCTGACTGACGTGACGCTCATCCAAGCCGCGCTGCTTCATGATGTCATCGAGGATGGCGGCTGCACCGAAGAGTCTCTGTCTGCCCAGTTCGGGCGTGGTGTCGCAGGACTCGTGGCGGCTGTCAGCCGGCAGGCTGACGAGAAGAGACCCCCGCAGGGCGATTCCTCGGAGTCGCCGTATTTCAGGCGCATCCGTGCAGGTGGCCAGGACGTGATCGCGCTCAAGATTGCCGACAAGATCGACAATCTCCGCGATGCTTTGTATCATCCCCGGCGGTCGAAGCGGCAGGTCCTCGTCAACGAAACGCACCCGGTCTACGGGCCGTTGCTCGAGTCGATCACCGATCCCGCTTTGCGAGATCGGTCGCAAGCGCTCCTGCGCGGCGCCACGGAGGATCACGGGCTTGCGTCGCTGATGGGTGACCTGCACAGGGAAGCGCTGCGAGTGCGTTCGGGTGAACGCCTGGCCGTGCCCCCCGCGTGCCTCGACGTCCCGCTCTTGCACTACCTGTTGTTCAACCCGAGCCTTGCTTGTTGGCTGAGCGACGACGGCGTTCAGCTCACGAAAAGTGTCCCGTCGCCGATCGACCTCGCGTGCAACGTCGCCCGGAAGTACGCCGCATTCATCGAGCGTGAGGGAGTCGGCGAGCTCCTCGAGGTCGCCGGAGTCCCGCGCGAGCTGACGGCGAAGGGAAACCGCCAGCACTGGGATCGCGTACTCAAGCTGGTGAAAGAGCTGGCTCGTCTCGCCACTGAAGACGAGACGCCCCTCTGGTGTCAACCGGCCTTTTCTCCTGAGGCGTCGCGTTGGCTGTTCCTGCTGGTGCACTCGTTGCTGTTTCGGCCTGCAAACTGGATCTTCCCCATGTGGCACGGCGACTACGGAGCGGCGCTGGCGGGGCGACTGGAGCGGAGCCCGTACATCCACAACCATTCACAGTCCGAGACGGACGCCTTTCATGGTTTCCTGCAACTCCTCCTGATCAGTCGTCAAGCGTTGTGGCGTTTGTCGACAGGTGCCGGAACGCGCGCCCGAACCAGTGCTCTGGTCGACGCCGCGCATCGATGCGGCGGTGTCTCATCCGAAGTCTTGTGGTCGATGAGACTGCTGAGCGAATACCTCGATGTCGTCACGGAGTTGGACGCGAGCGCCGCGGCGTCTCTGATGCCAGGCTTCACGGACGTGTGGAAGACGGTCGTCGCAGCCAGCTTCGATCCCGGCGCACTTGCAGGCGCGCTGGACGGGTCGCGCGCGGCATCGAGCGATGTCGAGATCGTGGGCCTCGAGGAGGTCCGCGAGCTGTTCGCGCAGCATGGTCTGTCACGTCAGCTCGACCTGCTCTTGCGTCTCTTGACGCGGGAGTGCCAGGCGTCGTCTCGTGATGGATTGGCATGGATTTCGTTCGACACTTCCGAGTTTGCGAAGCGGCAGGAACTGTTTGACGCTCGCAACGGCTTGCGACTGGATGACCGGTCCGCTTTCGCAGATCTGGAGTCAGCGGGCATTCAGGCGCGCGCGGAGTCCGCCGACGGCATGTTCGTCCTGAGAGTCGCTCCAGCCAAGCGCTTCGCTCTTCAGAATCGGCTGCCTGAATTGTCGGCAGACGAGCGGGAGGAGATCGGCCGCAAGGGCTACTCCGCGGTGGCGATTTTCGACGCTCTCGTCGGCGAGGCATTCACGCCATCCGAGCCGGTCTGGGTCCCTCGCGTCTACAGGGTGCTCGATACGATCGCCGACCTCGATGCGGACAACGTGCAACCCATAGAGGTCGAATTCAGCGGCCCCCAAGACCACGCATCATTCGTCGCCTATCTCCCTGTTCCGCGGCCGGGCGAGCCGTCGGCGTCACGGCAGGCAAATCGCAAGCACCTGCTGGCCCGGTACATCGCGGCCCAGATTTACAACTACTCCGTCACGCGCCGCGTGCTCCTTGCGCGTCTCGAGTGCGGCGTGCTCGAGGAGTCGAGAGCTTCGCACGGCTTCTCGAATCCAGAACTCCTGAACGCGATTCGCCTCGCGGAGGCCGGGTGTGGGTATCGGGGCGTCTTTGGCCAGTTCATTGAGAGCTTCAACTTCTCGCCGTTTCAGATCTCGACGGGTACCGATGGAGACAACCAGCTCGCGTTCGGCGAGGCCGACATGCGATCGGGCCTGTTCCTCGGCATCGACATCGGAGGCACGGACGTCAAGTTCATGCTGTTCGCCGGTGGGAAGCCGCAGATGGTGCGTGACACGGATGATCTCGGACGGGTGCCGACCTTTGCGGGCAGGGTGCCTCCTCGCGTCGATGCCGCAGCGTTCTGTGAACGCCTGATTCTCGCGCTTGTCGATTGGCTTGCCGACGATGACATATGGCGCGGGATTTCTGGCATCGGCATCTCATGGCCCGGAGCCGTTCGGGAGAACCGCATTGTCTGCTTCTCGGGCACTCTGGGCAGTCTCGAGTACGACGGTAAAGGGTTCGAGGCAACATCGCCGGCGGCTGTCATTCACGCGTTTCCCTTCGTGGAGGTCTTCAGAAACGCCCTTCGAAAGGTCGCCGATGAACGCGGCTTCACGCTGAATCCGAATCTGACCCTGACGCTCGAGAACGACGGGAATGCCGAAGCCTTCGGCAACTATTGCGCCCGTGTTCTCGCGCACAAGAACCGATCCGGCGGGAAGTTGGTGGTCAAGCTCGGAACGTCGCTGGCGGGCTGCCGCGTGCTGCCGAACAGTGCGATTGCGTCGGAGGTCGGTGAATTCTCGAAGATTGTATTGGACCTGGCCGCGCCACCGGTGACGCTACCGACCGGCGTCGTTATGCCGGCGGGCGTTGCCCGTGAGTACGTTTCGTCGTTGGCGGTGCGCAATCTGTCCCGCACGTTTGTGTTCGACCCTCTTCGTCAGCTTTTTGAACCTCATGCCGGTCCTCATCGGCTTTTTGGACCTCATGCCGGGAGGAACGGCGAGGCCCAACGAGACACGCGCATCGAGGCCGTTGAACTCGGTGACCTGCTGGCGCTGTGGCGTGCGGTCGGCGGCGATGGCGACTATCTCACGGAGCTCGCCCTCACCGATAACAAGCCGTCGAACGCGTCTGCGGACCGAATCGCCTCGCGCATTCGGGAGGCGTTGAGTCTCGGGAGGCTGGAGGACGAGCTGGCGCGGTACGTGCGCCTGCGAGGCGAGGATCGAAGGTGGGCCGGCGTCACGAAGTGGCAGCGCGGTTGGGAGCGCCTCCATTGGTTGAGCACGGGCACGCCGGAGAGCTACCCGACTCTCGCTGACGGCCTGGCTCCCTCGTCATTTCCGTACGACCATCTGGCGACCATGGTTCCCGGTGTGGTTGCGTTGTTCAGTCAAGTGGGGTTGCAGCTCGCACACCTGGTGGCCGCTCTGTACAACATCTATCGACGCCATTCGTTCGAAGAAGTGATTCTGGCCGGCGGCGTGCTGTCGGGCGTGACTGGCGAGTTGGTCAAGCGGCAGGCCGAGGCGTTTCTCGCTCGATACTACGACAAGATCTACGGGGCGGACCGGTATCTTCCCCTGGATGCGCTGCAACTCGCGGACAGCGCGAGCCGCGACGTGAGCGGGCCGCTGGGTGCGGCGATGCTCGCCAACCGCTCGCACAAAGCCGCCCGGCTGTCGGCGATGCGACGCGTCGTCGATTTCATGGTCCGGGATTCGTCGCCAGGAGAACAGGTTCGCCTTGCGGATGTTACCGAGGCTCTTCGCGAGCGACACATCCTGGTGGCCGAGATCGATCTGCGCGACTACCTGTTGACCAAGGTCAACGAGTCGTTGTTGATACCACAGAACGACGGTGTGAGCTTCACACGAGCGCTCGAGACGTCTCCGAAGGCGTCGGAGTCGATCACCTGCGCGCGGGAGCTACCGGCGCGAATGCCGGGTAGCTGACTTGCCGAACGTGATCTCTATGGCCATGCAGCCCGACACAAATCGCTTCGCTGATTCGCGAGAGCAGGAAGAGCGGGAATTCAGGACGTTCATCACGAAACTGCTGCGAGCGCAGCGGTACGAGTTCCTCGAAGAACAGAGCCTCTTCTCTTCGGACACGCTCCGCCGCACGATGGATCAACTGTGCGACATCATCGCGGAGGAAGTGTCGGCCGACTCCTGCACGATTCACCTCAAGCTCTACGACCCCAGGGATCTCCTGTCACCGTCGCACGAGACAGCGCCGCAGAGCAAGATACCGCGTTGGAACCCTGCGTTGGACCGTTACATAGCGGACGTGGCCGCGAAGTCGGCGATTCACCCCGCCGGCAGCGCCAACGCCAAGCGCGCGTTCGCCGTACTGCAGGAAGCGCGGTGGCGATCGGCATCGAGTACCCTGGCCTACCCCTACTGGAAGTACCCGAAAGGCGTCGCCCGGCTGGTCGCCTCCAACTGGTCTGGACCCTGGAAGAGACTCTGTCGCTCGGCGAGTCCGGGAGATCAGGACACGGGTTTCGTGACTCTCGATTCCGGCATCACGGCGGACATCGTTCAGGACAACCTGGCCAGGATCCGCGATCCGCTGAGTATTCGCGCGTCCAGGGATCTCCGGAAACTGGGCGCTCTTGACCATCTCGTCTGGGACAACAAGGGGTGGCGGGGGTCGTTCAAGAACTTCTACGGTACTCCGATTCGCATTCACGCCGGCGGTGAAGTGATCGGTATCCTCAAGGTCGAGAACAAGCGAGAGATGGAGGAAGACAGGAAGCCGATCGACAAGATGTTGCATGGGTCCGTCAACGAGCTGCTCACAACGACCAGCGGATTGACCAACTTCGAGCAAGCGATTCTGACTCTGGCCCAATCGAAACGAGATGTGGCACATTGCCGGGACATATCCCTGCTGGCACTGGCGTATTTGACGACAGATTTGCGGAGTGTCAAGAACAAAACAAAGAGGACCCTTGGCGACGTCGTCTTTGTCGCATATCCGCGTCGTTACGAGTCGATTCAGCCGCCGAAGAACAAGGTACTGCGCGATGTCGGCCTCGCGGCAGGCGGCGCCGTTCAAATCACTGCGGCGAGTATCCCCGATGAAAAGAAGTTGTGGGCTCTGCTGGACGACCGGCCGGACGATCTTGTCACCCCGGAACGGTATAGGCAGGTCAAGGAATTCTACGACGCAATCGCGTCACATTTCGAGACGAGCGGGGGTGTTACACCACTGAAGCTCGGAGGCGTCACCGTTACCTTTGAGGCGTTTTGGAAACCGCGAGGGGGCCACGTGGGCGGCGTGACGCTCCCGCACTGGCACTATCGGGCCAAGGTCAAGAAAAGAAACGGTGCACCGATCTTCCTCTTCATCATGGCGCCGCCGGGCGGCAGTCGCACCGGCAAGATCTCATCTGCCTTGTTCAAAAGCGGCTGCCCGGAATGTGCCAGTGATATCGCCGCAGTGTACAGGCGCCTGGCCAGGCTGCCATCGAGGCCCGATCCTTCCGCGAAATCACGACGCAATGAGTTCGAAGGCTTCATCTCACGAAGGAACGGCGAGAGAATTGCACTCCAACGCGTCGTAAAGCACACCCGGCATACCCATTACGTGATCGATTGCCTAGTGGATCACTGGGCGGCGCGCGTCGAGTCGCTGAACCAGTGCGTGCCGATCCGGGAGTTTACACCCGAGGACACCAAGAAGCTGTGTTGGGCGGCTCTCGAGATCGGCAAGCTCGTCGAGCGTGAGATCTCCTACCGGGCGAATCATTCCGACGATCCCATTCCACTCACCGCGATGGAGTTCTATCGCATTCCGATCAGCGATCTCAGCTTCGTCGACGGCTTGCAGGCGCGTAGGGCCAACGCGAAAAAGGTCAAGGTACACATCGATCACCATCTGCAGAACACGTTATACACGATGCGGATGCAGGACAGCATTCAGTTCAAGTCGCGTGTCAAGAGCCACCGCAGCTATCTGGGCCGTCTCGGAGAGCGCCACGAGGGGTTCGTTCGCGGCAATCTGGCTGTATGGTTCTACTTGCTCTCGTTGAGCTTGTTGAAGATGCCGAACAGAGCCAAGGACACCGAACTTCGTCTATTCCGAAAGGCATTGTCTCTATTTGGCAAAGATGTCGAGCGGCTCTTGAAGCAGGGAAGCGAGATCGATCCGGCAATCCGGAAGAATACCGCGACGAACATCAGCAGGCTCGCGGGTCAGCTTGCCAAGATCCTCGGTGACGCGAGATTCGGAAGCCCGCCGTTCTCTGAAATCAGGAACATCCGTGGGAAGAGGCGGCGCCTGAGGCTCAAGAGTCTCCAACGCAGAGTTGTCAGAAACTTGCGGGCCGAGAACCTCCTTGACGCGGGCAACTCACGACCAAAGCGTGGCGGGCTCAAATGGGAGGGCGAGGCCGCTGTTGCCCTGGAGAAACTGATCTTCAGGAACTACGATTCCTACGCGGTCGCGGCGGCGTCACTGCTCTGTCAGTTGGTGAATCTCGGCAACATCCGCGGCTACTTGGCCTTTTACGAGGGTTGTTTCAACCTCCGGAACCTTTTGGCGTCGTCCGATCGCGATATAGAAGACACACCGCAGTTCGGTCCTCTTCGGGATCTGTTTCGGCGGACACGCGACAAGACCAGGGTCACCAAGAAGGTCACCAAGACCGTGTGGGTCGAGCTGTTGGAATTCGTCGAGACGCACGACACCGACGCGTTCGAGGCGCTGACGGGACTACCGGGGCCAAAGTTGTGGTTAAGCCCGAGCGGAATCTACAAAAGAATCAGAAACCTGAGCCACACCCTCTGGCAGCAGCGTGATGTGGCGCACCTGGACTGGGATCTCGGTCGCTTCGATCTGCTTGGGTGTCGGCTCAACTGCTTGTACAAGAGTCAGGTGTTTGCGACATACGAGCAGCTATGGAATAGGGGAGATCCTTTTTTTGGGATGAACACCGAGAGAATGGACAAGACGGCGGCTCAGACGCGGGCGTTTTTCGAGGAGCGTCCACATGTCAGGCAGCGTTGGCTCTGCACCCGAACGAAATACTTCAAGGGCGCCGACTATCACGCCCTGCAGATCGGCGCGCTGGTCGATCCGCGTGCCGTGCATGAGGCGTATTGGGACGACGACGGCTACAATCTGAAACGCGTGCGACTTCTGATGGGTCGGATGTTCGCAGACTTGGATCCGAAGAGCGCTGACGAGTACAAGCGTCTGGCTCGAGCTCGCCATCATCTTCGCTGGGAGTACGGTGATTGGTTTGAAGTGGCGTCAGAGGCCGTCCGCAGTAGAGCCATCCCCGACTACCATCCGGACGACGTGATGCTGGGCGTCGGATCGTTTCTTGGGGAAGCGGCGGTCGACTATCTCATGGGCCGACTCGACAGATTCCGCACAGCATCAGGCAAGGCTCACCCGGCTCCCGCGGCGGTCATCAAGGAAGCCCGCGACGCGATGCAGACGCTGTGGAAGTCTCTTCTGGAGGTACTGCGATTCGGCGAAGACTACTCGAAGCAACTGGAGGCATGTTGGACTGGGCGCCAGCCAGCAGGGCAAGCGTTTTCGTTTGATGTAGGTGGGATGAACGTCGTCGGGTTCAGAGACGCGACCTCGTCGCTCTATAGTGCCATGACGAAGCTCGACCGCGATGGTCGAACTCTGGTCATTGAGAAGGAACATTATGCGAAGGTCTTTCGGCGTCGCCGAATCGGTTCCAAGGTCCCGCTCATATTCGTTCGGTCTGGCACGTGCCGCCGATTGCGTGGGATCAAGGCTCCTATGGAGCAGGATTCCTGGGTCAGTGTGTACTGGGCTTTGAACCAATTCAGACGCGAGCAACGGGACTATCTTTTCACAAACCTCGAGCGTCGTACGAATGAGAACGTCCTGCAGAGGCTTCAGAACTATGTGTTGCTCTGCGATCAGGAATACATCAACAAGTGCGACCGAGGCCACGCGGATAAAGAGCTGGCGGGCTGGACGTCGTACGATCTGTTTTACTACCTTCGCTCGTTGATACCGGCGGAGATTCAGATCCGCACGATGCTGGCCGACACCATGGCAGAGCAGTACCACGGGCCGGTGTACAAGGGCTCGCCGCCAAAGGGCACGGAATTCGCGCGAGAACAGATGACAAGGGTCGCCGTTCAATTGGACAATCTCGATAAGGAACTGGAGATCGACTTCGAAGACTACATGAATCGGTATCACGTTCCCCGGAGGTCAGAGTAGACAGACCCGGTGTGGAGCGCAACGGTAGGCATCGAATACGGGAGAGACACATGGACCACGGACTCAGTGAACGAGGTGGAGAGGTTCTGGCTGCGGAGATCTGTCGGTATTGCCGTCAGACCGTGCTCAAGGCCATGGACGCTGTGCGGAGCCGGATGCGGGGGTCCGACCGCCTGGCCCTGAAGGAAGCTGTCGTCGATCCCAGGACGGACAAGTCCGAGCTGAACTTGACCAAGGGGATCGATCGCGATGCGGAAGATCTCATCGTGACGGCCCTGCAAAAGAAGTTCTCGAAGCTCAAGGGTATCGGCTCATTCACGGTGTTCTCGGAAGAACTTGGCCTCCGCTCTTTTCCCGATGCGGGCAAGGAGGATGAGTCGGACTGGGTCGTCTTCATCGATCCGATCGATGGCACGGAGTTCATTGAGACCCTGCAGGGAGGATGGGCGCTCGTGGCCGTCTACAATCGCAGGGCGGACGAGGTCGTCGCGACGGTCGCCGGCGACATCTTCCTCAACCGCCTGTACTGGGGGATGAAGGGCGCCGTTCCGGAGTGCCTGGACTTGGTGACTCATTCCTGGTTCAAACTCGACGGTGGACCCAACCCCAGGCGCTCGTTGGCTGGAGCGCGCGTCAACTTTCTGACGACGAAAGTGTCTCGATTTCTGTCGGTCGCCCAGCAGACACGCCTCCTCAAGGCCATCGAAAAGGGTGACGGCCGGATCAATCTGTCGTGGGGTTCGAACATGATCATTCAAGTAGCGGCGGGATACGCGGACGCCGCCGTCGAGTTCACGAAGGGCTTCGCGACCTACGACGTGCTGCCGGGCTTGTACCTGGGTGAGCAGGCCGGACTCACGATCCTCGATCTGGACGGCAACCCCGTCTCGACCAAGCTCGATATCGACGCCATCTTCCGAACCTACCGCGACAATCCGAAGACGCCCGCTCGCACGGCGTTCATCGCGGCAAAGGAGCCGTCATTGGCGCGCGAGATTGTGGGCCTCCTTCAGCCGTAGAAGTGGTTTCTCGATTCATGCGTCATGCCGCGGCGGTATCCCGCCGAACCCTGAGCGCCGCGATCAGGTGACACGCAGCGGTCTGGACCGGCGTCGAGGTCCATCTCAGCTGGCGCACCAAGGTGCAGACCGACTTGCGCCCGGACGAGGCCACGAAGTAAAACTCCACTGGTCTCGGTCGCCCGGCTGGAAATGGCCGGTTTTCAAATGTCGATCAATGGCCGGTTTTCAGGTGTCCACTGAGGGGAGGCCTACACCCTTCGCGAGCAGAGGAATCGCGCGATCTTGGCGCTCCTAGTCGGCTCCGAACTTCGGCGCGGCGAACTCTTGGCGCTGGCGGTCGACGCGGTCCAGTAACGAGAGGATCACTGGGTGATCGCGGACCTGAACGGCAAGGCCGGTCACGTCCGTACGGTGCCGATTCCCTCGTGGGTCAAGGCGGCGATCGATGCCTGGCCGACTCCGGCCGGCATGACGGAGGGCGCTGTCTTTCGCGCGATCAACAAAGCCGGTCCTGTCTGGGGTGACGGCATCAGCCCGAACGTCATCTAGGCAGTGGTTCGAGAGGCGGCCCACCGGGCAGGCATCGATAGACGCGCTATCCATGATTTGCGGCGGACCTGCGCTCGTCTGGGCCACTTGGCTGGCGGAGAGCTGGATCAGATCCAGTTCCTCCTCGGACACGTGTCGATCCAGACGACCGAGCGGTACCTTGGGTGCAAACAGAAGCTGGGCTGCGCCGTCAACGACACGCTGGGCATCGAGCCGGACTGCGTCGCGTGGTCTCCCGAACGCCAGGGACGGGAGCCCGAAAGCCCGCCCTTGGCGACTCTTGGGGAGTCGTACCGAAACCGCCTGCTCGGCTCGCTTCTTCAGTCGGTGAAGCGTCGACCGATGTCTTCGACGTTCTTTTACGTGAGAATCTCAGCCTTCCCGAAGCCATGCCTCATCGCCGCCAGCGGCCGAGCCGCTCGCGATCTTGGGGGTCCACGACCAGTCAGCGGACGAAACGGGCGGCCGGCGGCCAGCCTCGCGCTGAGCAAGTCCGCCGACGTATCTCCGATCGCGTTGTCTTTCTTGGCGTTGGCATAGGTCGGCTCACAGCACGGCAATGACCCTGGGAACCTGATTCGCGTGGCCGCCGCTCGAAATCCGCAGCGCGCATTGCCGTTCGAGCCACTTGTGCGCGCAGTATGCGCGGTCGATGATCGGGGCGAAGAGTATCGGAGCCAGGAAATCGAGCAGTTCCGCCATGGTCACAAGTCGGGACTCCCTCGTGGGAACCAGCAGGGGAACGCCTCGGGCGCCGAAGGTCGTTGGCTTGCGGAATCTGCGCGCCGGCGCGGTCTGTGCCGCGCCGCGAAGGCGCGCTCGAGGCGGTCCGCATAGCCCGCGTGCGCCGTGTCCGACACTGCGTCACGGCTTGCGGAACTTCGGGTTCCGCATAGAATCATCTCGGCGAACCAACGCCTCGCCCACCAGGCTGGCGGCTTCCTCGCCAACGGCTCCGGTGTCGAACGGCGCATGCAGACGAGGACTGTGCATTGACCGATGCCCGACCATAGCTACTTCGCGAACCTGATCTGGCAGATCGCCGACCTGCTGCGCGGCCCCTACCGCCCGCCGCAGTACGAGCGCGTCATGCTGCCCATGACCGTGCTCCGCCGATTCGACTGCGTCCTCGCGCCAACCAAGGCGCGGGTCCTGGCAGAGCACGCGAAGCGCAAAGGCGGCAGGCTTGAAGGCGAGGCGCTCGACACGAAGCTGAACCAGGCCGCGGGCCAGCGTTTTCACAACCACTCGCCGCTGGATTTCGAGAAGTTGAAGGGCGATCCGGACAACATCGAGAAGCATCTCGTCAGCTACATCAAGGGCTTCTCGTCCAACGTGCGCCGCATCTTCGACTTTTTCGAGTTCGAGAACGAGATCGTGCAGATGTCCGGAGCGAACATCCTCTACCTCGTCGTCTCCAAGTTCTGCGACGTGGATCTGCACCCGAACACGGTGCCGAACGAGCAGATGGGGCTCATCTTCGAGAACCTCATCCGGCGTTTCAACGAGCTGGCCAACGAGACTGCGGGCGACCACTTCACGCCGCGCGAGGTCATCCGGCTCATGGTGAGCATCCTGTTCATCCACGACGACAAGCTCCTCGCCACGCCCGGCACGGTACGGAAGCTCCTCGACCCGGCGTGCGGAACAGGCGGCATGCTGGCCGAGGCGCAGAACTACCTGCGCGAGCACCATGCCGAGGCGAGGCTCTACGTCTACGGGCAGGACTACAACAAGCGCGCCTTCGCCACCGCCGCGTCAGACATGCTGATGAAGCAGGTGGACCACAACGGTGGCGGCAACAATGTCCGCTTCGGCGACAGCTTCACAGAGGATCAGTTCGATGGTCAGACCTTCGACTATTTCCTCACCAACCCGCCCTTCGGCGTGGACTGGAAGAAGCAGCAGAAGGAGATCCAGCAGGAGCACGACAAGCGTGGCTTCGACGGCCGCTTCGGCGCCGGGCTGCCGCGCGTGAACGACGGCTCGCTGCTCTTCCTCCAACACATGATCGACAAGTTCGAGCCCGTGCGCCCGGCGGAACACAAGCACGGCTCGCGCCTCGCGATCGTCTTCAGCGGCTCCCCGCTCTTCACCGGCGGCGCGGGCTCGGGCGAGAGCGACATCCGCAAGTGGATCATCGAGAACGACTGGCTCGAAGCCGTCATCGCCCTGCCGGAGCAGATGTTCTACAACACCGGCATCGGCACCTACGTCTGGATCGTCACCAACCGCAAGGAGAAGCGGCGCAAGGGCAAGAGCCAGCTCCTCGACGCGCGCGAGGTGTGGACGGCGGGTGGCAGCGAAGAGAGCAAGCGCAGCCTCGGCGACAAGCGTCGGCACATCACCGGAGGTCAGATCGCCGAGATCGTGAGGCTCTACGGCCGGCAGAGCGACGGCGAGACCTCGAAGATCTTCGACAACGCCGACTTCGGCTATACGCGCGTCACCGTCGAGCGGCCACTGCGTCTCCGGTACCAGATGACGCCCGAAGGCAAGGCTCGCTTTCTGGGTGAGTTCCCACATCTACTCGACGACGTGAACACAATCGAAGAGGCGGTCGGTCATGAGCCGCATGGCGACTGGAATACGGTATGGAGCCATATCGAGGAACTGCTGCACGGTCGCAAGTCGAGTTGGAAGGCGACCGAGCAGAAGCTGTTCCGCGGCGTCTTCACGAAAAAGGACCCCGGCGCGGAACCCGTCGCCAGGGGCGGGCGCGACAAGGCCTGTGAGCCCGACCCGGACCTGCGCGATTGCGAGAACGTGCCGCTCAAGGACGATATCGACGCCTACTTCGAGCGCGAGGTGCGCCCGCACGTGCCCGATGCTTGGATGGACCGCAGCAAGGACAAGGTGGGCTACGAGATCAACTTCAACCGCCACTTCTACAAGTACACGCCGCCGCGGCCGCTGGAGGAGATCGACGCGGAGCTGAAGCAGGCGGAGGAAGAGATCATGCGGTTGCTACGGGAGGTCACGGAGTGAGTGCATTCGCGCCACGTCCAGCGACCTCGAGGCGCCTGAAGTACGTAGTGTCGCTCCGTCGCTCACGCGTCGATGGCAACGAGCACCGACGGCCGTACATAGGTCTGGAGCACATCGAGTCCTCGACTGGGCGGCTGGTGACCGATCCGTCCTCGATGGCTCAAGTGGCGTCGTTGGAGACTGGAGAGGGCGAATCAACGAGCAACACCTTCGAACAAGGCGACGTGCTTTTCGGCAAGCTCCGTCCGTACCTCGCCAAGGCCTGGGTTGCGGAGTTTCCGGGTCGCTGCACCACCGAGCTGCTCGTCATGCAGCCGGTAGCTGCTGACGCCCGCTTTCTTCGCTACGTCTGTCTCTGGCGTGATTTCATCGACGCGGTGGACGCGTCGACGTTCGGTTCGAAAATGCCCAGGGCCGACTGGGACCTAATCGGCAACATGTCGGTTCCAGTTCCTAACCGGCCGACACAGGTTGCCATCGCGGACCACCTCGATCGCGAGACGGGACGGCTGGACGCGCTGGTGGCGGGGAAGGAGCGAGTCCTCGGGTTGTTGGTCGAGAAGCGCCGGGCGCTCATCACCCGCGCCGTCACCCGTGGTTTGCCGGCCGAAGCCGCTGCGAAGGCGGGCCTCGACTCTCGTGTCCGGCTCCGCGATTCCGGCATCAGCTGGCTCGGCGAGATTCCGGTGCATTGGAGGACGGAGCGGCTCAAGTTCCTCGTTCCTGGAATCGAGCAGGGCTGGTCACCGGAATGTCACAGCGTGCCCGCTGCGGACAACGAGTGGGGTGTCTTGAAGGCCGGTTGCTGCAACGGCGGCGTCTTCAACCCGCACGAGAACAAGACGCTCCCGTCAAGTCTGGAGCCGCTGGTTGAATTTGAAGTCAAGCCAGGCGATGTCCTGATGTCTCGGGCCAGCGGATCAACTGAGTTGATCGGATCTGTCGCGCTCGTTCCTGAACGTTCGAGAGATCAGCTGTTACTTTCTGACAAAATCTACAGACTTTCTCCGGACGACAGAAGAGTAGATCGATCCTTTCTCGTCTTGGTGTTGGGTTCTGATGTCGGGCGATTCCAGGTGAAAGCTGTCGTAAGTGGCGCGGCGGGTCTCGCCAACAACATCGCGCAGACGGACATACGAGAGTTCAGCCTTCCGCTACCACCGGCGGACGAGCAGCATGCCATTGTGTCCTACATCACCGCCGAGACCGCCAAGCTCGACGCCACGCACGCCGCCACTGAGCGCACTATCGCCTTGCTCAAAGAGCGCCGCGCCGCCCTCATTGCGGCGGCCGTCACCGGCCAAATTGATGTTGGGAGCAGGCGGCACTACACTGACGACGCGGCCAGGCAGAAGGAGCCGGAGCGGAGGCGGTAGGCATGCGGGTCGAGGTCAAGAAGGAGTTGCTGCGCTGGGCGCGCGAGCGTGCCGGATTCGACCTCGCAGCGCTGGCGAAGCGCTTCCCTCAGTTGCCCGACTGGGAGAGCGGTGACGCGCGCCCGACGCTGAAGCAACTGGAGCGATTCGCCAAGGCCACGTACGCGCCGATTGGGTTCCTGTTCCTGCCGGAGCCACCGATCGAGCACGTGCCGATTCCGGACCTCCGCACCGTCGGGAACCGGCACGTCGAACGGCCGAGCCCCGATCTGCTCGATACGGTTTACATCTGCCAACAGCGCCAGGAGTGGTACCGCGATTTCGCGCGATCCGAGCACGAAGACCCGCTGTCGTTCGTCGGATCCGTCGCGCTGACCACGAACGTCGAGGCCGCCGCCGCGCGCATTCGGACAGCGTTGGGCTTCGACATCGATGCGCGCCGCCGGATGCCGACGTGGACTGAGGCGTTGCGACATTTCATCGGTCAGGCCGATGCCGCCGGCGTGCTCGTCATGATCAGCGGCGTCGTCGGCAGCAACAACCGGCGGAAGCTGGATCCCGACGAATTCCGCGGGTTCGCACTGTCTGACGATCTCGCGCCGCTCGTGTTCATCAACGGCGCCGACAGCAAGTCGGCCCAGATGTTCACGCTCGCGCACGAGCTGGCGCACATCTGGCTCGGCCAGTCTGCGCTTTCCGACGTCGGTCCGGCCTCGTCGCCTTCGAACGACGTCGAGAGGTGGTGCAACCGTGTTGCCGCCGAAATGCTCGTGCCCCTGGCGGCGCTCCGTCAGGAGTACAACAGACGAGCTGCGCTGAGCGAGGAAGCCAAGCGTCTCGCACGACTTTTCAAGGTGAGCACTCTGGTGGTGCTGCGCCGGATCCACGACGCCGGCGGCCTGACGCGGCAAGAGCTGTGGCAGGCGTATCAGGACGAGCTGACCCAGCTCCGCGAGACCAAAAAAGAGAGCGGTGGCGATTTCTATCTGACTCAGGCGGTCCGAGTGAGCAAGCGTTTCGCCCGCGCGCTCATCAGGAGCACGTTCGAAGGCCAGACGTCTTTCACCGAGGCGTTCCGTATGCTCGGTCTGAAGAAGATGAGCACCTTTCGCGAGCTGGGGGACAGCGTCGGGGCCGGCGTCTGATGGCCTACCTTCTCGACGCCGACGTCTTCATCAGAGCCAAGAACCTGCACTACGGATTCGATTTCTGCCCCGCCTTCTGGGAGTGGCTGGTCGCGCACAACGCCGCGGGCAAACTCTTCAGCGTCGAGAAGGTTGGCGATGAGGTCCGCGCCATTGAGGACGAATTGTCGGAATGGGCCGGCAAGCTCGACGCCCGATTCTTCCTCCGACCTGACGCCGAGGTCCTCGCTTCCATGGCTGCCGTCGGCGTCTGGGCTCAGGCGCAACGCTACGAGGCATCCGCGATCAGCACGTTCCTGCAGGTCGCCGACTACTATCTCGTCTCGCACGCACACGCAGGACAGCATACGGTCGTCACGCACGAGGTCCCCTCGACATCGACCCGCAAGATCAAGATCCCGGACGCCTGCATCGGCGTCGGCGTCAAGTGCATGACGCCGTATCAAATGCTCCGGCTCGAGCGGGCGCGATTCGTCCTCGGACCGCGGCCATGAGCCGGACGAACGAGGCGGCGTTCGAGACCGTCATCGAGCTCCATCTTCTCGCGAGCGGTTACGTGCCCGTGGATCGCGACGGTTTCGACCGCGGGCGCGCGATCTTTCCGGAGACGATCCTCGCTTTTATCCGCGACACGCAGGCCCAGGAGTGGGCGAAGCTCGAGGCGCTGCACGGGGACAAGACCGGCGAGCAGATACTCGGCGACCTGTGCAAGTGGATGGATGCGAACGGCGCGCTCGCGACCCTGCGCCACGGCTTCAAATGCTACGGGCGGACGCTGCATGTGGCCTTCTTCAAAGCCGCGCACGAGTTGAATCCGGAGCTGGAAACCCGGTACGCCGCGAACCGCGTGGGCCTGACCCGTCAGCTTCACTTCTCGCCTCGCTCGGAACACTCCCTCGATGTCACGCTGAGCCTGAACGGCATCCCTGTCGTCACGCTGGAGCTGAAGAACCCACTCACAAACCAAACGGTAGAGGACGCGCGCCGACAGTACAAACAGGATCGCGACGCGCGCGAGCGGATCTTCGAGTTCAAGCGGCGCACCCTGGTCCACTTCGCCGTGGACACTGAGTCGGTGCTGATGACCACGCGCCTGGCTGGCACGGCCACGCACTTCCTGCCCTTCAACAAGGGCCGCGACGGCGGCGCGGGCAACCCGCCGGATCCGGCCGGACGAACATATCGCACTGGGTACCTCTGGGAAGAGGTGCTTCAGCGGGACAGCCTCCTCGACCTGCTCGCACGGTTCATCCACCTACAGATCGAGGAGAAGCGCGACGACCAGGGCCGCAAGGTGAAGACGGAGTCGATGATCTTCCCCCGCTACCACCAACTCCAGGCGGTTCGCCTGCTGGTGGAGGCCGCTCGCCGCGAGGGCGTGGGCCACAACTACCTCGTCGAGCACTCGGCGGGCAGCGGTAAGAGCAACACGATCGGTTGGCTGACGCACCGGCTCGCCTCGCTGCACGACGCAGCCAACCAGCGGGTCTTCGACAGCGTCATCGTGGTCACCGACCGCGTGGTGCTCGACCAGCAGCTCCAGGACACGATCTACCAGTTCGAGCACAAACGCGGTGTTGTGCAGAGGATCGACGAGAGCTCGCGGCAGCTCGCCGAAGCGCTCGAGAATGCCGTTCCCGTCATCATCACGACTCTCCAGAAGTTCCCGTTCGTCACCGAGCAACTCAGAAAGCTCGCGGAGAAGCGCGGCGAGGTTGGCACCGGCTCGCTGGCCACCCGCCGCTGCGCCGTCATCATCGACGAAGCGCACAGCTCACAGGGAGGCGAGACCGCGACCGAACTGAAGGAAGTGCTCGGCGGCGACAAACTGCGGGAAGAGGCCAGGAAGCGAGCGGCCGAGGAAGGCCGTGACGACATGGAAGAGCTCTTCCGCAGCATGGCCAAGCGCGGCCGTCAGGACAACTTGAGCTTCTTCGCCTTTACCGCCACGCCGAAGCACAAGACCCTCGCCGTCTTCGGCCGCGATGGACAGCCGACCCACCGCTACACGATGCGGCAGGCGATCGAGGAGGAATTCATCCTCGACGTGCTGAAGCACTACACGACGTACGCGACCTACTTCAAGCTGCTCAAGGCCTGCGAGGACGATCCGAACGTCGAGCGCAAGAAGGCCGCGCAGGCGCTGGCGCGGTTCATGAGGCTGCACCCGCACAACATCGCGCAGAAGACCGAGGTCATGGTCGAGCACTTCCAGGCCGTCACCCGGCACAAGATCGGCGGTCGGGCCAAGGCGATGGTGGTCACGGGTTCGCGCCTGGAGGCCGTCCGCTACAAGCAGAGCTTCGATCGGTACATCAAGGAGAAGGGCTATCAGATCAAGACGCTGGTGGCTTTCTCCGGCACGGTGCAGGACGACAAGCTCGCGGATGTGACTTACACCGAGGAGAGGATGAACCTCGGTATCCGCGAGAAGGAGCTGCCGGAGAAGTTCGCGACGCAGGAGTACCACGTCCTGCTCGTGGCGGAGAAGTACCAGACCGGCTTCGATCAACCGCTGCTGCACACGATGTTCGTGGATAAGCGACTCGCAGGCATCCAGGCTGTGCAGACGCTCTCGCGGCTGAACCGGATTCACCCGCTCAAGGAAGACACGTTCGTTCTCGACTTCGTGAACGAGCGAGAGGAGATCCGAGAGGCCTTCAAGACCTACTACGAGGGCGCGGAGATGGGGGAGGAGGTGGATCCCGCCCGAATGTACCAGGTCAAGGGTGAGCTGGACGCCTCCGGGATCTACCTGGCCGAGGAAGTCGAGCGCTTCTGCGCTGTGTACTTCAAACCGCGGCAGCGGCAGAGCGCGATGGATCATCAGGCGATGAACGCGGCGCTCGACCCGGCTGTATCGCGCTTCACCGTGCGGCAGAAGGAGAACGAGGAAGAGGCGGAGCTCTGGCGCGGCAAGGCGCAGGCGTTTCGGAACCTCTATGGCTTCCTGAGCCAGGTGATTCCGTACCAGGACTCGGACCTCGAGCGGTTGTACGTGTTTCTCCGGCATCTTGCGGCGAAACTGCCGCGGCGCAAGAGCGGACCCGCGTACCAGTTCGATGACGACGTGCGGCTCGAGTACTATCGCCTGCAGAAGATCAGCGAGGGATCGATCTCGCTCCAGAACGGCGATGCCAGGCGCCTCGACGGTCCCACCGAGGTCGGCAGCGGTCTCGTGAGAACACAGCCGATGCCGCTGTCGCAGCTCATCGACATCGTGAACGACCGCTTCGGGACGGACTTCAACCAGGCCGACCAGCTCTTCTTCGATCAGATCGTCGAGGCCGCGATGACCGACAACGGGCTGCGCCAGGCAGCCGCAGTGAATCCGGGCGACAAGTTCGAGCTGGTGTTCAGGAACCTGCTGGAGCGGCTCTTCGTGGAACGCATGGATCAGAACGAGGAGATCTTCGTGCGGTTCATGAACGATGCGCCATTCCAGAAGATCGTGACCACTTGGATGGCGTCGGAGGCGTATCGGCGACTACGAAGCGATACGGCGGAAGCAGAACGGGGAATGACGTCCCGGACCCTGCCGCCTCAGCTCCGCGTCGTCGAGCCCAAGCCCGAGGAACGCTACGTCACGTGCGTGCCGCTCGTCCCACTCAAGGCCGCCGCGGGTGCGTTCGGCGATCCCCAGCACGTCGCGGACGACGGCCTGCAATGGGTCGCGGTCGAGTCGCGCCACCGACTGCGCCCGGGCATGTTCGTCGCCCAGGTCGTCGGCAAGTCGATGGAGCCCGCCGTTCCCGACGGCGCGTACTGCCTCTTCGCCGCGCCAGTCACGGGCACGCGCCAGGGCAAGACCGTCCTCGTCCAGCTTCGCGACGCCACTGACCCCGACACCGGCGAGCGCTACACCGTCAAGCGCTACGAGAGCGAGAAAACGGAGGGCGGCGACTCCTGGCGCCATGCCAAGATCACTCTCAAGCCCGTCAATCCCGACTTTCAGCCCATCGTGCTCACCGGCGCGGACGAAGGGGAGCTGTCTCAGTTTAGCGGGTCGCGTTGATCACTTCGTCGGCGACGGCGCGAGCGCGGTGATCGGCTCGGGGGACCGCAGGAGT
>Ga0156223_179_pt1 | contig 119258 bp, 106 predicted proteins | sample RifCSPlowO2_12_FD_107871 | JGI IMG/M metagenome (GOLD analysis project Ga0156223, IMG submission 107871) | Acidobacteria bacterium RIFCSPLOWO2_12_FULL_66_21
AGCGATCAGCTATTTCGTGACTGGGAGAATGCGAGGAGATCCGTCGGAGGGATTACGGATTAACGTGAGAGCCAACACGTGCAAGCCGTGGCGTGGTATCGCAAGGCGGCAGACCAGGGAGACGTAACCGCGCAGTTCAACCTCGGCGTCAGTTACGCCAACGGACGAGGCGTCCCGCAGGAATACGCGCAAGCCGTGACGTGGTATCGCAAGGCGGCAGAGCAGGGAGAGGCGGGGGCGCAGTTCAACCTGGGCATGATGTACTCAACTGGGAAAGGTGTTCCGCAGGACTATGTGGAAGCCCACAAGTGGAGGAACCTCGCGGCTGCTCGGGCGACGGGTGAGGACCAGAAACGATACGCGGACGTGCGGGACTCACTTGCCAGGACGATGCCCCCCGCTCAACTCGCGGAGGCGCAGAAGCGAGCCAGCGAGTGGATGGCGGCGTTTGAGAAGCGAAACAAGTAGCGCACCGAGGGTGCCAGCCGTTTGCCACAACGCGATCAGTGGGCTCCATACCCCGCCACCGTTTCACCCGGTCCCTGGATAAACTGACGGAAACAGTTCAGCATAGCGGACAGCTCGCCAGTCGTTTAATCACCATCTCGGTCAGAAAGCAGTGACCTTGACGATGCAGGTCAAACCGGCAGTAGAAGGAGCGATGATGCCGAACGAAATCACGAGCCGTATTGTCGTCGATCAACTGAAGGACGGAACGTTCAACGTCATGGAGCTGCCGCCAGACTACGACTACACAAAGGGACTGCCCGCGCGCGGGAGGTATTTCAAGACACGCGGTGAGGCAATGAGAGAGTTCATGCGCTTGTTCCAGGCACACGATCCTGTTAAGGAGTGAACGGTCACTCCTCCTGCTGAATCGTAACGCGGACGCGGTCCTTGTTTCCCGCTCGCGCCTTGGCGATGGCTCTCTTCACTTCCTCGATCTGAAGGTGGGCGACCTGCTCGGTCGCGTTGGTCGGAATCTCTACGACGGTTGGCTTGTTCATTGCTGCTGTCCATTTTCCTGTTCCAGGCGGCTGCGTAGGTGCTTGCGGAGGTAGTTGCTGACGGTGCGTTCCTCTCGGTCGGCAAGGTGTTCAAGCGCGACACGTTCATCGTGGGTGAGGCGCACGGACACGGTCTTCGGTCATCTTCTGCTGAGCATTCACTTCCATCGGTCAAGATCTCCTTCGGTTTCAAGTTGGTGAAGTTGGTTGAGTGCGTGGTTGCTGAGCACGGCGGCAACGTGCTGGACGATGGGCGTCGTGTCGCTGGTGAGCAGGCATAGGTAGCGTTCAAGAGCGGCGAAGATCTCCAGTCGTTCCGCTTGTGCGACGGGGGGCAGTTCAAAGGCAAGCGGCTCGGGCTGTCGGGCGGGAGTGTTCATTGTGGCTGTTCTCCGTTCTCGGGCTGTGATGGCTCGGGTTGTGTGTGGATGTAGAGGATGGCGTTCCGCGAAAGCGTCTTGAAGTCGTCGGCGTTGTAGCGGATCGATCCCGCGAGGTTATTTATTCGTTCCAGGCGAGTGGTGCGGTAAACGAACGGCTCGGTGCGACAGGCGCGAGTGAGGACGTTCCGAAACGTGGGCAACGTCACGTCTGGCGGTAGAGCGAGCAGGATGTGAAGGTGTCGTCTCGTTCCCGTGTCGTGATGGCACACAAGTGCGGTTAGTCGTTGCGGAGCGTGCTTGCGCCTGGCGGCGTTTCCGAAGAGTTCCTTGTTCAGGCGGTTCATCAGGCGGATGGCAATGCGTCGGGCTTCGTTTTCGGTGAGATAGAGGTAGGGAGCGAACGCATTTGCTTGCTCCAACGTTCTCGGTGCTCGCTTGGCTCGGACACCGACATCCACATCGGTGTTGATCCGCACGATCTTCTGGCGAGTGATCGGGACGATGGCAGCGATGGACGGCAGCGGTTCACAGGACAGTTCCTTCGCTGAATACTCCACTGTCGGGCGCTTGCTGGTGCGTAGCGTTCTTACTTCTGGGCTTTCGCGGCGCTGCTTCAACGTCAGTTCCGTTCCGCCCGTGACTGTCACAACACGCTGGCGGTGTTGAAGGAACGCGGGATCTCAACGTCCATCTGCGATCTTCCCGACGGTGCGGACGTGACGGGCAACGGCATCGCGGCGCTCCTTATCGGCATCATGGCGTCCGTTGCGGAGTGGGAGCGGGAACGCATCCGCGAGCGAACGGCAGATCAGAAACGTCTAGCGAAGGATCAGGGACGCTATCTCGGCGGCAAGATCCCATGGGACAAGAACGTCGTTAACGGGAAACTCGTTGACGACGACTCAAAGCGGACGGTTGTGCGGAAGTTGAGAGAGTGGCGAGGCGAAGGTGTTCCACTCCGCGACTGTGAAGCGCGGGTAAAGAAGCACTACAAAACGTCGTTGTCAGTGGACGCGATCAGGCGGCTCACGCAGGAGTAGGCAACAGACGAAGCGAGAAGACGGGGACGGCGGAAACAGCAGACGCAAACAGGCTCATCGTCAGCGAGCTGAGCGACTGGGGCTGAAAATGCTCAACGATCTGTCGCTCGTTAGCATCCTCGCTATTTACAAAAGACAACTACAACGCTTGACGCCTTAGATACTGACCTTGCAACATCTCTCATTCTGCTAGCAAATAAGTGCCGGGGGTGGGAATCGGACCCACACGACCTTGCGGTCACGGGATTTTAAGTCCCGAGCGTCTGCCAGTTCCGCCACCCCGGCCATCACCATTGTAGATTGCCGATTGGTGATTGCGGGTTGAATTGACGAGTGCGGATTGACCCATTGTCGCCGAGGCGACGGCATCCTTCGGTCCCGATCCCGTGAGGACTGCGCCGCCCTTACCCGCCCGTCTGACGGCGGCGCGCGGCGACCTCGGTCGAGCTGGCGAGGTAGATCGTCACCGGCGTGCGGACGACGGAGGTGTCCGAGAGGGACTGGCCCGCGCCGAGGATCGCGCCTCCCGCAAACACGCGGGCGGGCGGGAGATGCCCGGCAAACAGCGCGGCGACGCCGACCAGACCGGCGCCGACCGCCGCCCCGCGCGCGCCGGCGTTCACGTAATCCCGCGACGCCTCGCCCGGCACCTTGTCCACGCGCATGACGTCAGAGGCGGCCAGCGCAACCTCGCCCGATGGCGTCAGCACCTTCACGGTCACCGCGTCCGCAGACAGGAACTGCCCGCCCGCCTTGCGGCCGTCCATCATCAGCACCAGCACCGGCGTCGCCGGCGGCAGCAGCATGACGTTGTCCCACCGTCCCACGGCGATGGACGCCGGGGGGGCGCCGTAGATCGAAGGGTAAGGACGCGCCATCCCGTACGGTCCCGGGACTCCGCGCATCGGGTATCCCCCAGGCACGCACGCGGCCGCGGTCGCCGCCGCCGCACCGAGAAGAGTCAGAGCCATGAGCCGCTTCATTCCTCACCTCCCACGGGCAGATTACGGGCTGCACCCATCAGGAGTCGTGACGGTGGGCTGAAGAAGGATGAAGAATCGTGAGCCGCTCTATAATCGGAGGTCATGGCCAGCGCCGATCCCATCACCGAGTTCCTGAACGCGGTCGAGCGCGCGCAGGCGCACCACGTGGACACCGCGCCGGTCGCGCTGGCCACCGCCGACGCGAACGGCCGCCCCTCGGTGCGGATGGTCCTGCTGCGCGGCGCGGATCACGGGGGCTTCGTCTTCCACACCAACTACAACAGCCGCAAGGGACGCGAGCTGTCGGTCAATCCGCACGCCGCGCTCTGCTTCCATTGGGTCGCGCTCGACGAGCAGATCCGGATCGAGGGCACGGTCGAGCGGCTGGCGGCCGATGAGTCGGACGCGTACTTCACCAGCCGCCCGCGCGGCAGCCAGCTCGGCGCGTGGGCCTCGGACCAGAGCGCCGTGCTCGCCTCGCGCGAGGCGCTCGAAGAGCAGTACCGGGAGATCGAGCGCCGGTTCGAGGGGGGCAGCGTGCCGCGCCCGCCGTTCTGGGGCGGGTACCGCCTCATCCCCCACCGGTTCGAGTTCTGGTACGGCCGTCCCGATCGCCTCCACGATCGCGTGGTCTACGTGCGCGACGGCGCCGCGTGGCGAATCGAGCGGTTGTATCCCTAGAGGCCGGGGGGCTTCGCCCCGTCCGCCTTCGCGCGTGCTGCAGGGGCGCTCCGGCGAGACCTCGCCGAAGCCGCTTCGCGGCGGAGGCGGGCCGGACCCCCCTACTCACTCGCTCGCGGGGCCCCCTTCGCCCCGCTCCGCTCGTGAGCCTCGCTCGCGTCGCTCGCTCGCGCTTAGGGGGCTTCGCCCCGCCGGACCCCCCTACTCACTCGCGTCGGCTCCCCATCGCCCATGCTAAGCTGCGCCGCGTGAGCTTCAGGCGCGCACTGGGGCCGTTCGACGCGACGATGGTCGTGATCGGCGGCATCATCGGATCCGGGATCTTCATCAACCCGTACATCGTCGCCCAGCGCCTGGACACGACGGCGCTCGTCCTCGGCGCGTGGGCGGTGGGCGGGATCATCGCGCTGGCGGGGGCGTTCGCCTACGCGGAGCTCGGCGCGGTCTTTCCGCGCGCCGGAGGACAGTACGTCTACCTGCGCGACGGGTATCATCCGCTCGCCGGGTTTCTGTACGGCTGGGCCCTCCTCGCGCTGATTGAAACCGGCGCGATTGCCGCGGTCGCCATCACCTTCGCCACCTACGCGCTCCGGCTCGTGGGACGGCCCGACATCGAACCCGTGCCGCTCGCCATCGCCTCGGTCGTCGTCCTCTCCGTCATCAACTATTTCGGCGTGAAGCCCGGCAGCCGCGTGCTCAACGTGTTCGTCATCCTGAAGGTCGCGGCGCTCGCGCTGCTGATTGGCGCGGGTGCGTTCGCGCCGGCGCACGAAGGCTGGTGGACGGCGGGGCGCGCGGCGACGGCTGCGTCAGGGTCGACGATCGTCGCGTTCGGCGCCGCGATGGTGCCGATCCTCTTCGCCTACGGCGGATGGCAGAACGCGAACTACGTGGCCGAGGAAATCGAGAACCCGCGGCGCAATCTTCCGTTGAGCCTGATCGCCGGCACCATCACCGTCGTCGTCATCTACGTGCTCGTGAACGCCGTGTACATCCGCGCGCTCGGGCTCGCCGGCCTCGCGGGCACGACTACCCCCGCGTCCAAGGCCGCGGAGCTGATGTTCGGCGGCGTCGGCCAGACGTTCGTCACCGCCGCGATCGCCATCTCGACCTTCGGCTTCCTCGATCTCGGGATCCTCGCTCCGACGCGGGTGTACTACGCGATGGCGGCCGACGGCCTGTTCATCCCCGCGCTCGCGAAACTCCACCCGAAGTACGGCACGCCCTGGCTCGCCATCACGATTCAGTCCGGCTGGACGTGCGTGCTCGCGCTGACCGGACGCTACGAGCAGCTCCTCAATTACGTGGTGTTCGCCGACTGGATCTTCTTCGGCCTGACGGTCGGCACGGTGCTGATCTTCAGGCACACGCATCCGCTCGGAGACCGGCCGCCCGACTCGTTCCGCGCCCCCGGCTATCCCTTCGTGCAGATCGCCTTCACGATCGTCGCGGCGGCCGTGGTCCTCAGCGTCGTGTGGGCGGACCCGGGCAGCGCCGCACGCGGCGCGCTGCTCCTGGCGCTCGGCATTCCTGTCTTCTACTGGTTCAGAGCCCGCCTTCGCTGAAGCTTCGGCGAGGCGGGCTCGGAGGGGCTGAGCACCTTTCAGCACCCTTCAGCACCCTTCAGCACCTTTCAGCACCCTTCAGCACCTTTCAGCACCCCTCAGCACCCTTCAGCACCCCTTATGAGCCCCTCCGGCTATACTGTCGCCGCAACCCGAGCCTCAGGAGCTGCCCATGCACACCGCTATTCGCCGCGCCGTCATGGCGCTCGTTGTCCTGGCTGTCGCCTCCGCGGCCTCCGCCCAACCGTCGAGCCCGTTTACGGCCGAGGACATGCTCAAAGTCGCCTCCGTCAGCGTCCTCGACGTGACGGAGGATGGCAGCCGCGTGGCCGCCTCGGTCCGCCTCCCCTTCGACAACGCGACCGTTGACAACCGGCGTTACGGCGACCCCACGTACCTGTCGCCGTCGAACGTCACGCTGCAGATCATCGACGCGCGCACGGGCGCAATCGACACGCCCTTCAAGGGGCTGGTGAGCGTTCGCACCGCCGCATGGTCGCGCGACGGGAAGCGTCTCGCGATTCTCATCGCCCAGGATGCCGCCGTCCCCAGCGGATTCCCATCGGCGAAGCTGTTCGTGTGGGAGACCGGGCGCAAGGCGCTGACGGAAGTGCCGGCTGGCGCAGACACCGCGGTCGCGCTGAACAGCAGCCTGGCGTGGACGCCGGACGGCGCCGCGATCCTGGTCGCACTCAGGGATCGAACGCAGGACGCCGCCGCTCGCGCGAAGTTCCGGGAGCTGACCGAAGGCCCCATCGTCGTCCACAAATCGACGGACCCCTTCCTCGAGTGGGACCTGCTCGGCAGGGACAACCGCAGCCGCTCGATTGCGGCGCTGGATCCGCGTACGGGCGCGGCGCGGCCGATCCTCCCGCAGGCGCGGATCTCGAGCTATGAGGTCTCGCGCGACGGGGCGTTTCTCAGGGTGATGGAGGACGCGACCGAGAAGACCGATTACGAGACGATCGGGGGCACCGACAACGTCCTGAAGTTCGTGGATGCCGCGACCGGACAGGCCCGCACGGTGATGGCGGCCAAGGACCTCAAAGGGCTCACCCTTCGATGGTCGGACGACGGGCGGTGGTTCGCGTACGCGAAAAAGGGCGAAGTGTTCGTGCAGGGAATCGACGGCAGTGCGCCGCGCAGCCTGACACCGAAGCCCGCGAAGGCCGACGCGAAGGGGGCCGAGCCCGATGCGGCCACGCCGGGTGCCAGGACGGGCGACGAGAAGAAACCGGCGGAGGAATCGTTCTCGGTGACGTCGTTCTCGCGCGACGGGAGCCGTCTGCTCGTCACCAGCCGCAAGGGCTGGTACGTGGTGAAGGTCGCCGACGCGACGCGCGACCTGATCGTGCCGCTGCAGGAGGACGAAGAGAAGAACCCGCGATTGACGGCGGTCGGCTGGAGTCCGGACGGCGCGGCCATCTACGCAACGTGGGGCGCGCGCGACAAATGGGAGCGCGGGGTCGTCCGCATCGACGTCGCCAGCAAGGCCATGACGCCGCTCGTGCGCGACGCGCGGCTGTATGGCGGCGTGCGGCTGTCGCGCGACGGCGGCACGTTCATCTTCACCGCCTCGGACGGCGATCGCCCGGCCGACCTCTACACGGCCGACGCACGCTTCTCCAGTGCGAAGAAGCTGACCGATCTGAATCCATGGATCGCCGGCAAAAGCCTGCCCCGATCGGAACTGGTCGCCTATCGCGATGCCGACGGCAAGCGGTTGTACGGCGTGCTCCGCTATCCCGTGAACTACGAGAAGGGGCGGACCTACCCCATTATCTTCGAGTTGTACGAGACGTTTTTCGACAACGGGTTCAACGCCCGCGCGGCGTTCCTGACCAACCACGGGTACGCCGTGTTCCACCCGTCGGTGAATCTCGTTGTCGGCCAGCCGGGCGAGGCGTGGGTCAAGGGCGTCACGTCGGCGGCCAACCGCCTGATCGAGATGGGCGTGGCGGATCCCGACAAGCTCGGCGTCCAGGGCACGAGTTACGGCGGCTACGCGACGGTGCTCCTTATCACGCAGACCGATCGGTTCAAGGCGGCGGTGAACGTGTCCGGCAAGGTGGACATGGTCAGCTTCTATACCGACAGTCCGCGGCTCGGCGTCCGCAACACGCACGCGCCGGAGAAGAGCCAGGATCGCATTGGCGGAACGCTCTGGGACTACCCGGAACGCTATCTCGACCACTCCGCGATCCTGCGCGCGGACCGGATCAAGACGCCGCTGCTGACGATATCGGGCGACCAGGATCCGAACGTGCCGGCGAGCCAGTCACGCGAGATCTATTACGCGCTGCGCCGCCTCGGCAAGGAGGTCGAGTGGGTCCGCTACGTCAACGGCGCGCACCGGCCGCCCGACAGCGTCGCGGAGAGCATCGACTTCGAGCAGCGCATTCTGGCGTGGTACGAGGCGCATCTCAAGAAGCCCGAGAAGAAAACGGATACGTCGGCGCTCGGCGCTCGGCGCTAGGCGCTCGCGGGGCCACGACTCACGAGGAACGAGCCCCGAGCCACGGTCTCGCCGCGCCTACCGAGTCAGCGGCGCGGCGGCGAGAAACTGCGGCGGCTTGCGGTGCTTTGTCGCCTGCTCGTACGCGCAGGCGAACGCGATCGGCTTCGGCTCGCTCCAGGCGCGGCCGATGAACGAGAGGCTTTATGCTGAAAGCCGATCGACGATGGCGCGCCAGGTGCGCGCGGCGGGATTGGAATCCGAGGACAGGGCGGCGCCGCAGACGATCGCCCGGCGATCCTCGGACTCGTGGGTCCACACGGGTTCAACGGCGAGGTGGAGGCCGATGCCGGCCACTTCGACGTCGAAGTGATCCGGCAGGGGCTGCTTCGCTGGAATCTCGAGCCGGAGCCCGCCGTAGCAGACGTCCACGACGGCGGCGGGCATGCCGTCGGCGGTCACGCGGAATCCCCCCACCACGCGCTTGCGCGGCCAGCGTCGCTTGCGGCGGACGCGCGACAGCGCGCGAGAGATTGTCTCGAGGAACTCGGATGGCTTGATCGGCTTGCGCAGGAACTCCGCGCCGTATCGGCCGGCTTCCAGTTGCATCATGGGCTCGTCGTAGCCGCTGATGATCATGGTCGCCATTTCCGGATGATCGGCCGTGGACTGGCGAATGAGGTTGAGCCCGTTGTAGCCGCGCAGCCTGACGTCAGAGACGAGGAGATCGAATGAGCCGACGGTCAGCAGCCGTTTCGCGGCGTCATAGGTGGCCGCGCCGGTCACCTGATAATGCGCGTCGCGCAGCAGTTCAACCAGACCCGCCAGGGTACTCTCGTCGTCATCGAGGACCAGAATGCGATAAGGGAGTTTCATGGTCCCGCCGGGGAGCAGGCCCGTACGATCGGGCATCACGGCTCGGCAGGGCAAGGATGATGCCCATGGGAACCATCGAAGAAATGGGCTGATTTGCGAAATCACACCACCTGTCGCGCCGTCTGACGCCGGTTCTGTAACCGAACGGACAAGTCTGCAATCCGCCTGATCTTAGTGGACCACAGGCTTCGCCGGCGGCCGGGTAGTCAGTACCCGGCCGATGAGCGCGTCGAGTCGCTGCTGCGGCACGTCGAAGGGACCTGCGACGGCCGCGCCGCTCGGGATTTCGATGGCAATGACGACGCCGCCCTGAGCGGGCTCGACGATCCAACTGAAGCCGCGGAGCGCCACATGGTGGTGGTCGCTCTGCGGGTTGCGCAGGCGATCGATCGCGAGCAGCATCGCCTTGAGCACGCGCTCGACGTCGCGCTCGTCCCAGTCGGCGGGTTCGCTGCCCTCGTGCACGATCCGTTCGGTGACCGCTGCGCTGCGCTCCCGCAGCACGATTTCCACATCGAAGATCATAACGCTCCAAGCTGCGCGGCCAGGGCCTCCGGAGAGGTCGCGGGGGCCAGGCAGGTGAAATCGCGGCACACGTACGCGGTCGCGCGGCCCTCGCGTGGCAGCATCGCGGCGGCCATCGGCAACACGCGGTCCAGGGCCCCGTCTCCCGCGCGTGGGACGATCACCGCAAACGGCAGGTAATGCCGCGCAAGTTCCACCGCCAGCGCTCTCGTGCCGGCGGCGTCCTGACTTGCCGCGATCACGATCTGCGCGTACCCGGCGTGCCATGCCGACAGCGCGCACAACATCATCGGAACGGCCCGCGCCGCGTGACCGGCCCGCGGACCGTACCGGGCGAGCGTGCGTTCCGCACGATCGCCGGCGGCCGTGTCGCCAGCCAGATGCGCAAGCACCAGCGCGTTGAGCGCGGCCACGGAGCTCGCCGCCGGCTCGGCGCCATCGTAGTCTTCCTTCAACCGCAACAGCACGGCCGGATCCGCTCCCGTCGTGCTGAACCAGCCGCCTTCTTCAGCGTCCCAGAACAGTTCGTCCTGGCGGGCCTGCAGCGCGATCGCCCACTCCAGCCAGGCGGGATCCCCGTCGGCCTGGAACAGCTCCAGCAGTCCCCAGATGAGGCAGGCGTAGTCCTCGGCGTACGCCTCGATGGACGCGTCACCGTCACGATAGCGGCGCAGCAGACGCCGGGCGCCTCCATCCCAGAGTGCGGCGCGGACGAAGCCCGCGGCGGTTCGCGCGGCGTTCAGATAGGCCGCGGCATGCGCGCTCGCGGGCAGCACGCGCGCGGCACGCGCGAAGGCGGCAATCATGAGACCGTTCCAGGCGGTCAGGACTTTGTCGTCGCGGTGCGGACGCGGACGCGCCGCGCGGACCTCGAACAGCCGCCCGCGGATCCGGCCAAGGGTGGCGATCACCTCCTCGACGGTTCGTCCCGTCGCCGCCGCGACTTCCTCGCTCGAGCGCGCGACATGGAGCAGGTTCCTGCCGGTGAACTCCCCCTGCGGATCGTGCGGCGCGTTGCCGGACGGCTCGATGCCGAAACGGGCCCGCGCGACGTCCGCGTCGGGACCCAGCACGGCCCCGATTTCCTCGTCGCTCCAGATGTAGAACGCCCCTTCCGACTTGTGCGCGCCGGGATCGCCGGCACGCTCCGGCGGAATGCTGTCGGCGTCTTCGGCCGAATGGAATCCCCCGCCACGATCCGTCATCTCGCGGAGCACGTAGGCCAGCGTGTCCTCCGCGACCCTCGCATAGAAGTCCTCGCCCGTCGCCTGCGCCGCCTCGAGGTACGCCAGCACCAGCTGCGCCTGGTCGTACAGCATCTTCTCGAAGTGCGGGACGCGCCACTCCGCATCGACGGAGTAGCGATGGAACCCGCCGCCGACGTGATCGCGCATGCCGCCGAGCGCCATCGCCCGCAGCGTGTCGCGGACCATCACGAGCGGCGCCTCGACAGCCGGGCCCGCGGCCGCGCGCCGCGCGTGCTCGCGAAGCAGGAACAGAAGCTCGGAGGGACGCGGAAACTTCGGCGCCTCGCCGAAGCCGCCGCGGCGTCGATCGAACGCCATTTGAAACTGTTCGAGGGCCGTGTCGAGCGCGTCGAGGCCGGCGATTTCCGACTCGCCAGGCCCGCGCACGCCGGCGCCGGTCACGCCGCGGAGCCGCGCGAGCAGCTCGGTCGCCGCCTTTTCCACCTGCGGCCGATCCTCTTTCCAGACGCGCGCGATCTCGGTCAGGAGATCGGCAAATCCCGGCCGGCCCCACCGCGACGACGGCGGGAAATACGTGCCGCCGAAAAACGGCCGCAGATCGGGCGTGACGAACACCGTCATCGGCCATCCGCCCGCGCCCGTCGTCGCCTGCACGAACGACATGTACACCCGGTCGACGTCGGGGCGCTCTTCACGGTCCACCTTGATGCTCACGAAGTCGTGGTTCAGCCGCGCCGCGATGTCCGGGTCCTCGAAGGACTCGTGCTCCATGACGTGGCACCAGTGGCACGTCGAATAGCCGATGGACAGGAAGATGGGCTTGTCTTCGCGCCGGGCCCGCTCGAAGGCGTCGTCGCCCCAGGGATACCAATCCACGGGATTGCCGGCGTGCTGGAGGAGGTACGGACTGCGCTCGCGGGCGAGACGGTTCATCCGTATCAATCGTACCACGCCGTCCGGGATACAATCTCGCCCCATGGACCTTGCCGTCGAAACCCACGGACTCACGCGCGACTTCGGCGGCTTCCGCGCCGTCGATGCGATCGACCTGGCGGTGCCGGCCGGCAGCTTCTACGGATTCCTCGGGCCGAACGGCGCGGGGAAATCGACCACGATCAAGTGCCTCACCGGGCTGCTGAAACCGACGTCGGGCACGATGCGCATCCTGGGGGTCGATCCGCTGGCGGATCCCGTCAGCGTGAAGCGGCGCATCGGCGTCGTCCCCGAGGATCTCGCGCTGTTCGATCGGCTCACCGCGCAGGAGACGCTGACCTTCATCGCGCAGGTGCACGGCATCGACCGCGCCACGGCGAAGAGCCGCTCGTCCGATCTGCTCGATCTGATGGAGCTGAAATCCGCCGGCACGACCCTCGTGACGGACTTTTCGCACGGCATGCGCAAGAAACTGTCGCTCGCGGCCGCGCTGCTGCCGGCGCCGCGCCTGCTGTTTCTCGACGAGCCGTTCGAGGGGATCGACGCGGTCGCCTCGCGTCAAATCAAGGATCTGCTGCACGGGTTCGTCGGCCGCGGCGGCACCATCTTCCTGACGTCGCACATCCTGGAGATCGTCGATCGGCTGTGCACCGACATCGGCGTCATCGCGCAGGGGCGCCTGGTGGCCCAGGGCGCGCTCAACGAGCTTCGTTCCGGCGGCAGGACGCTCGAGGAGCTGTTCATCACGCTCGTCGGGGGCGATGCCCACACCCACGCATCGCTGGACTGGGTCTGACGGATGTACCGGACCCTTCGGGCTTTTGCGTGGCTCAGGTGGCGCCTGTTCGTCAACTCGCTCGAGAAGACGGGCTCGCGCGACACGCTCGAGCGTTTCTCCATCGCCATCGAGCAACTCGGGCCACTGATGGCCGCCGTCATCATGGTCCCGTCCACCCTCGCGCTGTCGGTGGTGGGGGCCGCGGCGGGATACGCGCTCGCCCGCGCGCCGTCCGGCGCGCCGCCGATCCTCTTCGAGGTCGCGCGGTACCTCCTGCTCGCCGCCATCGCCCTCTGCGTCGTCGGCCCGCTGATGCTGCCGGCGGCGGACCGCACCAATCCCGTGCGCCTGCTGCTGCTGCCCATCTCGCGCGTCACGCTGTATGTGGCGCAGGTGGCGTCCGCGCTGAGCGATCCGTGGATTCTGGTATTCCTGCCGCTGATGGCCTGCCTTCCGCTCGGCCTTGTGGCGGGAGCGGCGTTCGGCTCGGCGCTGGTGACGCTTCTCGCGGGCGCGGCGTTCGTCACCGTCCTGGTCGGCGTCTCAGCGCTCTCGAGCAGCCTGCTGCATCTGATCATGCGCGACCGGCGCCGGGGCGAGCTGCTCGCGTTGCTCTTCATTCTGATTGTGCCGATGCTGAGCATGCTGCCGGGTCTGCTGGACATGGGTGGCCGTCGCGGCCGCGCTCCGCGCGAGCCGGTGCGGCACGAGCGACGCGCGCCGGCGTGGGTCGCGGCGGCCGGCACGCGCGCGTTCTCGCTGCTGCCGAGCGAGCTCTACGTCACCGCAACTCGCAGCGCCTCGCGGGGGGAGCCGGCCCGGGCGGGAGCGGCCCTCACCGGGCTGGCGCTCGCAGTTGCCGGCGTGCACGGTCTCGGCCTGCTCGTGTTCGTGCGCATTCTCGGTTCACCCGGATCGAGCGGCACGCGGCGCACGACGCCGACGCGGGAAGTGTGGGGACGCACGGTGCCGGGCTTGTCATCCGGGGCGTCGGCGGTTGCGCTCGCGCAGTATCGACTGGCGCTCCGAACGCCGCGGGGACGTCAGATCCTCTTGTCGCCCATCATCATGCTGGGCGTCATCGGCGTCGTGATGCGAAGCGGCGCCGGCGTGAATCTCGGCAGGTTCGCGCCGAGCGGCGGACTCATCCTGGGCTCGCTTGCCGCCTTCGTGTGCCTCCTGGCGATCCTGCCGATTGCCATGAACCAGTTCGCGATCGATCGCGCCGGGATCACGCTCGCGTTCCTGGCGCCGCTGACGGACCGCGAGTACCTCGACGGCAAAGCGGTCGGCAATGCGCTGATCGCGTTCTCGCCGGCGCTGGTCTGCCTGGGCGGCGCGTTCGTCCTGCGACCGGGAGGGTCGGCGGCGATGTGGCTGTCAATCCCGGCAGCGCTCGCCGGAACCTACCTGCTGCTGTCCCCCGCGGCCGCGCTGCTCTCGGCGCTGTTTCCGCGTGCCGTCGACCTCAACAGCATCGGGCGCCGCAGCAACGCGCACGGCGTGGCCGGGCTGCTCGGCATGCTGTCGTTTCTGCTGTCAGCCGCGCCTCCCCTGCTGATCGCCCTGATGGCGACCAGGCTCTTCGACCGTTCATGGCTTCTGCTCCCCCTGCTTCTGGCCTGGGCAGGTATCGCGTACGGTCTCAATCGCGCGCTCTTTGTCCCCGTACGGGCGGTGTTTGCCGGACGACGCGAGAATCTCGCGATGATGGCCACCGCGAAGAGCGCCTAGCAGCCGTAGCGTTTGCATGCTCGCGCGAACGCGGCCGCTGCGGTCTCGGCGAGCTCTGCCGCGCGGTGGGTAACTGCTTACCTAACTCGGCCGAGCTTGTGGGCCTCTGGTATTCCACAGTGGAAACGGCACAGCCGATCCCCACAAAAAGTCCCAGAAGAAGGTCCCATCGCCTGGCATCACGGTTGCTTTTCATGATGGTGCCGCGCCACTGAGGCGCGACCTACCGCTCTGGTGTTCCGCTGGAGCAACCACCTCAGCGACAGGGCCTACCAAAGGGCGCAGGGAGCGTCGATTAGACACTCCCTGTCCTGCCTCACAGCCCTTCGATGAAAGCAGGCAGCTGGCAGCTGCCCGCTGCGTCAGACGCGTGGGGACGGCGCTGCGGGGATCTCGTCCGGACGCCGGCGCCGCAGCCGCGCGTACGCGGCGGTCAGCTCGACGCCGTACAACAGAATGACCGCCGAGATATAGACCCAGATCAGAAATACCACGACGGCGGCAATCGAACCGTGGACGCTGAAACGCGACAGATCGCGGACGTATCGCGAGAAGGCGGCGAGCGCCACGCGCCACAGCAGACCAGTGACGATGGCGCCCACCCAGACGTCGCGAAAACGCACCTTGGCGTTCGGCACGAAGTAAAACACCAGGCCCACGATCAGGATGAACAGAATCGTCGTTGCCCACTTGAGCGCCAGTCCCTGCAGCGGCTGGAGGCCGGGCGTCCGCGCGAGGGCCGTCGCGAACCAGTGCGTCTCGGCGACGTTGATTGCGCTCACCAGCAGCAGTCCCAGCAGCAGAAGGAGGCCGGAGGTCACGAGCATGACAAACGACATCAGCTTGTGCTTCAGGTAGCTCGGCTGCTTGTCGACGCCCCAGGCGTGGTTGACCGCGCTCGTCACGGCGCCGAACACGGCCATCGCCGCCCAGACCATCAGCACGCTGCCCGCGACGCCGAGCTGCACATGCGACTGCTCGAGCGCGTCGAGCTGATTCGTGACGAACTCGAACTGCCGCGGAAAGTAGCGCAGGACGAACCCGAGGACGTGCGTGCGCTCCGCGGGGTTGGTGGTGACGCTCGCCAGGATCGACAGCGCCAGCAGGAAGAAGGGAAAGAGCGACAGGAGGGAGTAGTACGCGATCGACGAGGCGAACGTCAGATCGTTGCCGTTATAGACGCCCGTGACGCCGCGCCAGATCGCCAGCGCGATCAGCCGGATTTCGGCCCAGGTTCTCGTCGCGGCACGCCGCACGAACGGGATTGGCCGATCCACGGCCTCATCATATCCCGCGAGCCCCGCCGGCTACCCGAGTGGCGGCACCGCTTTGCGCCCGCTCTCGACCCAGGCGGTGCGGACCTCCCGGTTGAGCCACGCCGGGATTGTGACGGTGGCCGCCGCCAGCGCCAATCGCCACGCCAGCCGCCGGAGTGACGGGGTACGCACCACGACGACGGCGGCACCGATCGCCGTCACCGCGAGGATTCCGTTGGCCAGCTGACGAGCGGTCGCTTCCGTCACCGTGGTCCAATGAAGAGTGAAGTGCCGCGTGCGACGTGCGGGGAGCTGCACGCCGCACGGCGGCCATCAGCCGCGGTAGCCGGTTCCGGCGCCCGTCATCGAGCCGGTGTTCGTGGTGCCCGGGGTCCCCGTGGTGCCCGGACCCGTCGTGTCCGTGGTGCTCCCGTCGCCGCCGCCGATGACACTCGAGCGCGCGCGATCGTAGGCCTCACGGCCGCGATCCACCAGATGGCTGACCTTGTCGGTCGCCTGCGCGTAGGTATCGCCCGCCGTTGTCTTCAGGCGTCCTGCCTGCTCCGACAACTGGTTGCGCAGCTCCGTCCCGGCTTTCGGCGCGAACAGCATGCCGAGCCCCGCGCCGAGCACCGTGCCGGCCAGCAGCCCCATCAGGAACGATCCCCCACCCTCTTCGCGCTCCACTCGATCGTATTCGTACGCCATGCCGCCCCCTCCTTCAACTATGGTTCGTCCGGCCCCAGGACCGGCGTTTCGTCAGACGCGACTCTCCGCCGTGTCGCGCGGCCCGTGCCGCCCTTCACTGCCAAGCACCGAGATGATCGCCGCGCGCACGCCGCGCGCGATCCCGACCGCCTGGTTCACCTTGTCGGCGACCGTGTCCTTCACACGCCCCGCCGTCTCGTCCACGCGCTCCATCGTGCCCGAGATGGCATGATCGACCCGCGCGGTCTGCTGGCTCACGCGCGCGGTGACGGCCTTCACGTCCACGAGGATCGCGTCCACCTTCTCGCGCAACGGCGCGATCTGGCGTGCCTCGAGGTCGGAAACGAGCTGCATCACCCGGCGATACACCACGAACCCGCCGATGCCCATGCCGATGAGCAACAGCGCTTCCAGCACGCTGACGCCCGCCATGACGGCGAGCAGCACGTTGGTCGTCTCGAGATTGGCGTCCATGGTTCGCTACGCCGACCAGCGGCCGCCCTGCGTTCCGGCGATGTCGTTCAGCGAGCGCCAGCCTTCATTGGCAGCCGTGCGCGCCTTCTCGACCGTCCCGCGCACCTGCGTCAACTCCTTCATGAAGTCGTCCAGTTTCGGCTCGATCTGATCGCGTACACGCCGACCGCTCTGCGTCATGTACAGCCACCCCCACGCGCCCCCGACGACGGCGCCGATGAATGTCGCAAGCAGTACTCGCGATCGCTCGTCCACGTCTGCCTCCTTGGTCGTCTCGGACGCCCTGCGCGCGCCCGTACTCAGGATCCATCAATCAAACCACGTGCCACGGCCGTTCACGACACCGACCGCGGCACGAACATCGTAAGTGCCACGCCATCCCAGCGTTTGCCCGTCGGACTGTCGTCCGCCTCCGCCCCCATCGACATAATCGCGACGAAATCCGGGTCGAGGCCGTACTTCCCTACGACATAGTCCCGCACGAGTTCCGCGCGGCGCCGGCTGGACAGGAACCGCACGTCACCGGTATCCGCCTCAGCATAGCCTTCTATGACGAACGGACTCGTCTTTGGGTATTTGACAAACGCCGCCATGGCCGCGTCCAGCCGCAGCCGCCCATCGTCGGTCAGCTGCTCCTGACCGTCCGCGTCTTTGGCGAACAGGACCGGCGCCCCGGCCCAGATGCGGAGCGGGCGTCGATCGCCCGATGCAAGGGCACCCTCGCGGTATTGCTGCACGCTGACATCGCTCAGGTCGAAGTAGCCCCGGCGGTTGAAAAAGCCGCGGAAAAAGAAGCTCCGCTTCAACGCTTCGGTGTTCTCGGCGAGATCGGACATCGCCTCCCGCGCCGAGGTCAGCGTCTGCTGGAGGTTGCCGGCGAGCCCCTTCATCGGGCCGCTGTCGCCGCGGAAGTCGGCGACCGCCCCCTTTGCCTGTTCGCTGGCTTCCCGGAGGTTCGCGACGGCCTTTTCCGCCTGCGACACGATGTTGCGGGCGCTCACATACAGCGCATCGTCGTTCAACAGCTTGCCGACACTGCCGCGCCCCTGCCGTACGCCGGCGACGATCGCAGTCAGGTTATCGGTCGCTTTCCTGCTCGATTCAGTGATGGCCCGCACGTCCTTCCCCACATCCGCGATCAGCACCTGCGCGCCGTCGGCCGTGTCGGTAATCGACGACACCGCCTCGTCGACGCCACCCTTCACCTCGGTGATGGTCGCCGTGATCAGGTCGATCGCCTCGTTCATCTTGTTCAGCATGTCGGCGAGGTCGAAGGGCTCGCGGCTCTGGATGGTCCCCTTGGGCGGAACCTCGGGCGAGCCTTCGGACCCGGCTTCAACCTGAACGAACTTGTTGCCGACGAGGCCGTCGTTCTGGATCGAGGCGACGGAATCGACCCGGATGAGCGGGTGAAGGTCCTCGCGGACCCGGAGCTTGAGCCGGAACTTCCCCGTCGGCCCCGTCGGAACGTGAATCTCCTCGACCTCCCCGGCGTCCATGCCAGCCACGCGCACCTTGCCGCCGTTCTCCAGACCGGAGACGCGCGAGAACTCCGCGTACAACTCGAAGGTGTCGGTGAACAGCATCCGGCGGTCCCCGATCAGGAACAGTCCGACCGCGAACAGCAGCAGGCCGCCCACCACGAACGCGCCGACAATCGGAAGGCGATTCTTTGACATCAGCTATCAGTTGTCAGTTCCCAGTTTCCAGTTTCCAGCTTCCAGTACCCTGCCTGCTGCCTGCTGCCCGCTGTCTGCTGCCTGCTGCCTGCTGCCTGCTGCCTGCTGCCTACTGCCTGCTGCCAACTGTTCAACCTGCGTGCTGCGACGCCATGAAGGCGCGCACGAGTTCGTTGGTGCTGCGGTCGAAATCGGCGGCGGATCCGCGCGCGACGATCCGTCCTTCGTGCAGCATCACGAGGGAGTCGCCGAGCCGGCGCGCGCTCGGGATGTTGTGGGTGACGACCACGAGCGTCGCGCCCCCGCTGCGCTTCAGGCCGAGCAGCAGGTCGTCGATTTCGTCGGCGGTGATCGGATCGAGCCCCGCACTGGGCTCGTCGACCAGGATGAGGTCCGGATCCAGGGCCAGCGCGCGCGCCAGGCCGGCGCGCTTGCGCATGCCGCCCGAGAGGTCGGCCGGCATCTTGTCGTATTCCTTGTCGAGTCCGACCGCCGCGAGCTTGTCCCCGGCTCTCTGGCGAATCTCGGGCTCGCCAAGCCGCGTGTGGCGCCGCAGCGGAAACGCCACGTTCTCGCCGACCGAGATGGAGTCGAACAGGGCGGCGTTCTGGAACAGAAAACCGATCCTGCGCCTGACGCGCGACAGCTCCGGACCGTCGAGTGCGCTGATCTCGTCGTCGCCGACGAACACCCGGCCGCGATCGGGGCGGGCCAGGCCGATGATGTGCCTGAGCGTCACGCTCTTCCCCGTGCCGCTGCGCCCGAGGATCACGAATCCGCGGCCCGCCGGCACCTCGAACGACACGTCGTCGAGCACGCGGCGGCCCGCGAACTCCTTCGTCACCCCGTCCAGGCGCACCGCGATCGCGGGCGGCGCGGCCGGGCGCGCGGACGTCTCGCAGGCTTCGAGGGTCTCGGTCAACCCGCAACCTCCGGAAAGATGAAGAAAATCAGACGGACCAGAATCACGTTCGACACGATGATGAGCATCGACGAGAGCACGACCGCCCGCGTCGAAGCGCGGCCGACTCCCTCCGTCCCCGAGGTCGTCGTGAATCCAAGATAGGACGACATGGTCGCAATGATGAAGCCGAAGACCATCGTCTTGATGGTGGCCGGCACGTAGTCGGTCATGTCGATCAGCGTGAACGCGCTGGTGAAGTAGAGCGACAGAGACATCCCGGTCGCCGCGGTCTCGGCGAGATAGCCGCCGATCATGCCGGCGAAGTTCATGATGGTCGTGAGGATGGGCAGCGCGATGACGCACGCGACGACCCGGGTGACGACGAGGTAGCGGAACGAATCCACGGCCGTGGCTTCGAGCGCGTCGATCTGTTCGGTGACTTTCATCGCCCCCAGCTCGGCGCCGATCCCGGCGCCGATCCGGCCCGACAGCAGCAGCGCCGCCGTCAGCGGCCCGGTCTCGCGGACCAGCGCGATGGCCAGCCCTGCCGGAATCATCGCCTCGGCGCCGAAGCGTTCGAGCGACGCCCGCGTGTGCATGGACAACACGACGCCGACGGCGAGCCCGGAGATGGCGACGAGCGGCGCGGATCGGACACCGAGCTCGTAGAGCTGGCGCACGGTCTCACGGAATTCGAACGGCGGCAGGACGCTCTCGCGGACGGCCTTCAAGGCGAAGAGCCACACCTCACCAACGGTGGCAAGCGCTGCAGTAGCCGCCGGCGCGGCGCGGTCGAGCATTCAGTCCGCTGAGCTGCAAGGGACGGGCCGACCCAACGCCCAACTTCCAACTCCCAACTCCCAACTCCCAATCCCCAATTCAGGAACGTTGGGGGTTGGTAGTTGGGCGTTGGGCGTTGGGAATTGGGAGTTGACAGCGTCAGACCGGCGTGGCCCGTCGGACGCCGGCCTTGCTCCCGTCCTGGATCTCGTGCTTCTTCATCTTGCTGTACAGCGTCGGCCGGTACAGCCCGAGGATCTGCGCCGCCTCCTGCTTGTTCCAGTTCGTCCGCTGGAGCGTCTGCAGGATGGCCATCTTCTCGATTTCAGCCAGAGTGCGGTGCGGCGGGATCACGAACTCCGTCGTCGTCGCGCTCTCGCTGCGCAGCGATTCCGGCAGGTCCGTGACCGTGATCTCCGCTCCCTTGGCGACAAGCACGCCGCGCTCGATCACGTTCTCGAGCTCGCGGACGTTGCCAGGCCAGCGGTGCCGGATGAGGACGTGGTAGGCCGCCGGCGCAATCGACTTGACGTTGCGCTGGTGCCGCTGCCGGTACTTTTCGAGGAAGTGCTCGCACAGGAGCGGAATGTCCTCGGTCCGCTCGCGCAGCGGCGGCACGCGCAAGGTGATGGTGTTGATGCGGAAGTAGAGATCCTCGCGCAGCTTGCCGTCACGCAGCGCCGCATCCAGATCGATGTTCGTGGCGCAAATCAGCCGGAAGTCGACCCGCACGATCCGGTCGCTGCCGATCGGCCGGTACTCGCGCTCCTGGAGGACGCGCAGCAGCTTCGTCTGCAGGTACGGGGGCATCTCGCCAATCTCATCCAGAAGGAGCGAGCCTCCCTCCGACATCTCGAAGAGTCCCTCCTTGTCCGTCTGCGCCCCGGTGAAGGCCCCCTTTTTGTAGCCGAACAGCTCCGACTCAATCAGGTCCTTGGGGATCGCCGCGCAGTTGATCTTGATGAAGGGCCCTTTCGCGCGCTTGCTGTTGTAGTGCAGCGCGTTGGCGATCAGCTCCTTGCCGGTGCCGTTCTCTCCCTGGATGAGGATGTTCGCGTCGCTGCCGGCCACGCTCTCGACCAGCTCGAGCACCTCGTGCATCTTCTTGCTCTTGCCGATGATGTTGCCGAAGCGGAACTGCCCTTCCAGCTTCTGCTTGAGGAGGAGGTTCTCGCCGACCAGGTCGCGCCGCTCGATCGCGCGCTCGAGCATCGCCAGCAGCGTGTCCGGCTCGATCGGCTTCTCCACGAAGCTGTGCGCGCCCGCTTTCATCGCCTCCACGGCTTTCGGCACGCTGCCATGCCCCGTGATGACGATCACTTCGGTGTCGGCGTGGATCTGCTTGAACTTGCGCAGCAGCTCGAGGCCGTCGGCATCCGGCAGCATCATGTCGGTGACGACCACGTCGGGCTTCCAGGTCTTGAAGATCTCCTCGCCGCGGGTGCCGATCATCGCGGTGCGGACCTCATAGCCCTCGTGCTCGAGCAGGATCTTGAGCCACTCGATCATCGACGGCTCGTCGTCGATCGCGAGCACCCGGTTCTTCTTCTTCGTCGTCATGCTGCCCTCATCCATGAGCCGCCGCTAGAGACGATACACCAGCGCAGTCAACAGGCACGAGAAATTATACACAATCAGTCAATAGCGTCCATATACCGACATATGTTCGGAACGCCTACACAGAGGAACTGCTGACGGCTGAGCCGCTTAGGGGCCGGAGATCCGGAGGAAACGGAGCTCACGGGCCTCACACGGAGACACGGAGGTCACGGAGACGCGCGGCGCAACACAGACCGCGGCTGTGGTCCGGCCGCGGCGCCGGCCTTCGGCAGCCTTCGGCCGGCGTCGGAGGAGCTCCGAGATCCGCAGATGCAAACACGCGACGCGCGGTTCTGGCGTGCTTGCGTCTGCGGATCTCGGGGCACCTCTCGCGCGAAGCGCGGCCGCGGCCGGGCCCTGCTCCGCGCGTCTCCGCGAACCCCGTGACTCCGTGTGAACCACTCCCTCCCCTTCTCTGCTCCTCCTGTTGGCCGTTACAAAGGGAGCCTCCCCTTCTCTCCTCCTCCTGTTTGAACAGCTATAATCCCGACATGACGGAACCGATCCGACGTGCGCCGGACCGACCGAACGGTCCCGCGCCCTCCCCGTCCGCGTCGCGCCGCGGCTGCCCCGACGATTCAGACAAGGCGCGGCCGGAATGGAGCCGGCGGCGCCGCGCCGGCGCAATGGAGGCCGCCAGTCGGGGTGCAGGGGGCCCCGACGATTCAGGCAAGGTCCTTTGCGAGCGCTGCGGCGCCGAGATGTTCCGGATGCACGCCGTCTGGCGCTGCCCCGCCTGCCGCTTCAAGACCGACTGCTGCGGCTGGTGACAGGGCAGATGCTCCCGCTCGAGACCCACATCGACCGCCGCTCGGAGCTCTTTCGCTCGAATCACGAACGCATGACCGCGCTCGTGGCCGAGCTGACGGAACGAACCGCGGCCGTTCGCGAGGGTGGAGGTCCGAAATACGTCGAACGGCATCGCGAACAAGGAAAGCTGCCGGTCCGCGAGCGCATTCCACTGCTGCTCGACGACGGATCGCCGCTGCTCGAGCTGTCGCCGCTCGCCGCGTGGGGCTTGTACAACAACGAAGCGCCTTCAGCCGGGATCGTGACCGGCGTCGGGCGTGTGTCGGGCCGCGAAGTCATGATCGTGGCGAACGACGCGACAGTCAAAGGGGGTTCGTACCTGCCGGTGACGGTCAAGAAGCACGTGCGCGCCCAGCAGGTGGCCCTCGAGAACCGCCTGCCGTGTGTGTACCTCGTGGATTCGGGGGGCGCGTTCCTGCCGCTGCAGGCGGAGGTCTTTCCCGATCGCGAACACTTCGGCCGCATCTTCTACAACCAGGCGCGCATGTCCGCCGAGCGCATTCCGCAGATTGCCGTGGTCATGGGCTCGTGCACGGCCGGCGGCGCCTACGTGCCCGCGATGTCCGATGAAACGGTGATCGTGAAGGGCACCGGCACGATTTTCCTGGGCGGGCCACCGCTGGTGAAAGCGGCAACCGGCGAGGAGGTCACCGCGGAAGAACTCGGCGGCGCGGATGTGCACACTCGGTTGTCCGGAGTCGCCGATTACTTCGCCGAAGACGACGAGCACGCCATCCAGCTCGCGCGAACGATCGTCAGCACACTCAACACCGTCAAGCGGCTTCCGGCCGACGTGACCACGCCGGAGGAGCCGCACTACGATCCGCAGGAAATCTACGGCGTCGTCAACCACGACACCCGCAAGCCGTACGAAGTGCGCGAGATCCTGGCGCGGATCGTCGACGGGTCGCGTTTCGACGAGTTCAAGGAGCGGTACGGCACGACCCTCGTCACCGGGTTCGCCCGGCTGCACGGGTTCCTGGTCGGGGTCATCGCCAACAACGGGGTGCTGTTCTCGGAGTCGGCGCTCAAGGCCACGCACTTCATCGAGCTCTGCAACCTGCGCGGCGTGCCGCTCATCTTTCTCCAGAACATCACTGGCTTCATGGTGGGACGCGAGTACGAACGGGGCGGCATCGCGAAGGACGGCGCCAAGATGGTGCATGCGGTCGCCAACTCCGTCGTCCCCAAATTCACGGTGATCATCGGCGGCTCGTTCGGCGCGGGCAACTACGGCATGTGCGGGCGGGCGTACGAGCCGCGGCTGCTGTGGATGTGGCCCAACGCGCGCATCTCGGTCATGGGCGGGGAACAAGCGGCGGGCGTGCTGACGACGGTCAAGCGCGACCAGCACGCGCGCCAGGGGCGCGCCATGACGCCGGAGGAGGAGGAGGCGATCCGCGCGCCCATTCTCGAGAAGTACGATCGCGAAGGATCTCCGTACTATTCGACGGCGCGCCTGTGGGACGATGGGATCCTGGATCCCGCGGCGACGCGCCAGGCGCTGGCGCTCGGGTTGTCGGCCGCCTTCAACGCGCCGATACCGGACCCGAAGTTCGGCGTCTTCAGGATGTAGCACGGACTCCCGCGCGCCCGGCCTCGAGGTCGGGCCTGCGGTGACTCAAACAGCCACTTCATGTCCGCCATTGTCATCGCCCAGGACGGGCCGGTCGTCCGCGTCACCCTGAACCGCCCCGAGGTCCGCAACGCGTTCAACCCGGAGCTCATCGGTGAGCTGACGGCATGGGCTGAATCCGTGCAGCCCGGTTCGGTCCGCGTGGCCATCCTTCAGGGAGCGGGTCCCGTGTTCTCGGCTGGCGCGGACCTCGCGTGGCTGTCGCAGACCGCGGCGTTCTCGCACGACGAGAACGTACGCGACGCGCGTGCGCTCGGCCGCATGTTCGAGACGCTGAACGCAGTGCCCGTCCCGCTCGTCGGCCGGATTCAGGGGGCGGCGCTTGGCGGAGGCGTGGGGCTTGCCGCGGTCTGTGACATCGTCGTCGCCGCGGACACGGCGGTGTTTGGTTTCACGGAGGTGAAGCTCGGGATCGTTCCGGCGGTCATCTCGCCATTCGCGGTCGCGAAGATCGGCCCCTCGGCTGCCCGCGAGCTGTTCCTGACCGGCGCGCGGTTCTCGGCCGATCGTGCAAAGGCCATCGGGCTGGTGCACGCGGTCGCCCTCGAGACGGATCTCGATACGGCGATCGACGCATACGTGCGCGAGCTGCTGTCGTCGGGCCCGCTCGCCGTGGCCGGCGCGAAGGCGCTCGTCGCCCGAATCGCCGGGCGCACGCCGGCGGAAGCCGCCGAGATGACGGCGGACACCATCGCCCGGCACCGCGTCTCGGTCGAGGGGCAGGAAGGCATGCGCGCATTTCTCGAAAAGCGGAAGCCGCGGTGGTAAGGCTGCTCATCGCGAACCGCGGAGAGATCGCGATCCGCATCATCCGGGCGTGCCGCGAAGCGAGGATCGAGTCGGTGGCGGTTTATTCGGATGCCGACGCGGGCGCACCCCATGTCAGCGCGGCGGATCGCGCGCTGCGCATCGGCCCTGCCCCTGCACCGGAGAGCTACCTCTCGATCCCCGCCCTGATCGAGGCGGCGCACGCAAGCGGGGCCGATGCCGTCCATCCCGGCTACGGATTCCTGTCCGAAAACGCCGCGTTCGCCCGCGCCTGCGAAGCGGCAGGTTTGATTTTTGTTGGACCGCCGACCGACGCGATTGAGCGGATGGGCTCGAAGATCGCGGCACGGGAGCTGGCGCGCAGCGCCGGTGTGCCGGTCGTGCCGGGGATCACGCCGCCGTACCAGACCGATGGCGCGCTCGCCGAGGCCGCGCGTGCGATCGGGTACCCGGTGCTCGTCAAGGCGGCGGCTGGCGGCGGCGGCAGGGGGATGCGCACCGTCGGCGACGACCGCGACGCGCACGAGTTGATACCGGCCGCCCGCCGCGAGGCCGCGGCCGCCTTCGGGGACGGCACGCTGTACGTCGAGCGGCTGATCGAACGGCCTCGCCACGTGGAAATCCAGGTGATGGGCGACGCGCACGGCAACCTCGTACACCTGTTCGAGCGCGAGTGCTCGGTGCAGCGCAGGCACCAGAAGATCGTCGAGGAGAGTCCTTCTCCCTCACTCGCGCCCCCGGTGCGGGCCGCGATGGGAGCGGCGGCGGTCGCCTCGGCGCGGGCGGCCGGGTACCGCAACGCGGGCACGGTCGAGTTCCTGCTCGAAGGAGAGGGAGACGCCGCGCGCTTTTATTTCCTCGAGATGAACACGCGGCTGCAGGTCGAGCACCCCGTGACGGAAGCGGTCGCCGGGGTCGATCTCGTCCTCGCGCAGCTTCTGGTCGCCGCGGGCGAACGGCTGCCCTGGTCGCAGGACTCGCTGATCCAGCGCGGCCACGCGATTGAATGCCGCATCTACGCCGAGGATCCGGCGAACGGTTTCCTGCCGCAGGCCGGCCCGCTCCGGCTCTACCGCGAGCCGAGAGGGCCCGGCATCCGTGTCGACGCCGGCGTGGTGGAGGGCAACACCATCACGGTCAATTACGATCCGCTCCTGGCAAAACTGATCGTGTCGGCCGAGTCCCGCGATGCCGCCATCGAACGGGCTGTTGCCGCGCTGCGCGAGTACGCGGTCCTCGGGATCCGGACGAACATTCCGTTCCTGATTCGCCTTCTCGGACATCCTGAGTTCCGCGCTGGGCGCCTCCACACCGGTTTTGTCGACGCGCACCTCGGCGAACTGTCGAGCCGCGGCCCCGTGCCGGCGGAGGCGCTCGCCGCCGCGGCAACACTCCCGGCGGCAGGTGGCCAGGTGACGGCGGCAGCCCGCTCGGCGCCGGATCCCTGGAGCACGTTGACAGGATGGGGACGCTGACGCCGTGGCGCTGACCTTCAAGCTCGGCGACGGCAGCCGCGTCAAGTGCGAAGCCGCGCGGCTGGAGGACGATCCCTTGCACGTCACGTGCGAAGTGCAACGGGACGGCGGGCACGGACCTCTGTCATTTGAGTGCGCCCTCGGCACGGATGGAACGATCCGGATCCTGGGGGAACACCCTCGCAGGGCGTGGGCGGTGGCCGCGGGCGACACCCGCTGGGTGTTTGTCGATGGCGAGGTCTACGAACTCAAGGTGGAGATCGCCGGCGGGCACCGCCGGCCGCATCATCACGGATCGCTGTCGGCCCCCATGCCGGCCACCGTGATTCGCCTCCAGACGCGCGCCGGCGACAGGGTGAAGCGCGGCGACACGCTCGTGGTTCTGGAAGCGATGAAGATGGAGCTGCCCGTGCGGAGCAACGCCGACGGCGTGGTCAGCGCCGTCCACTGCCGCGAGGGCGATCTCGTGCAGCCGGGCGTGGCGCTCATCGAGATTGCCGAAGACGAGGCCTGATCGGATGCGGTATCCCTCGCGTGTCTCGATTGTCGAAGTGGGTCCGCGGGACGGCCTGCAGAACGAGGCGACGGGGGTGTCGACCGCGGACAAGATTGCGTTCGTCGACCTGTTGTCGGCTGCCGGACACGGCACGATTGAAGTCTCGGCGTTCGTCAGCCCGCGATGGGTCCCGCAGATGGCGGATGCCGCCGATGTCTTCGCGGCGATCTCGCGGCATCCGGGGACGCGGTACTCGGCGCTCGTCCCGAACCTCGCCGGCCTCGAACGGGCCCGTCAATCCGGCCTGACGGAGATCGCGGTTTTCGCGGCGGCATCCGAGACCTTCAGCCGGCGCAACATCAATCAGGGGATAGAGACATCGCTCGACATCTACGGTCAGGTCTGCGCCCGCGCGCTCGACCTGGGCATGCGCGTGCGCGGCTACGTCTCAACCGCGTTCGGCTGCCCGTTCGAGGGAGTGGTGCCGATCTCGAAGGTCGTGGCGGTGTCGGAGGCGCTCGTGAAGATGGGGGCCGCCGAGATCTCCGTGAGCGATACCATCGGCATCGCCCATCCGGGCCAGGTGCCCGGGGTGGTCGCAGCGGTCGCCGAGCGGATTTCCATCGAGCGTGTCGCGCTGCATTTCCACGACACGCGCGGTGCCGCGCTCGCAAACGTGCTCGCGGCCATGGAGATGGGTGTGTCGGTATTCGACGCCTCGGCCGGCGGCCTCGGAGGATGTCCCTACGCGCCGGGGGCGACAGGAAATGTCGCGACGGAGGACCTCATCTACATGCTCGACGGCCTCGGTATCGAAACGGGCGTCGATCTCGAAGCGCTGCTCGAGGCGTCGCGATTCATCGAGTCGAGAATCGATCATCCGCTGCCCTCCCGCTTCTACCGCGCCACGATGGCGCACCACCGCTGACGCGTGAAGTTGTGAATTGCGAGTTGTGAATTCAGAGCATCAAGCTGGAATCGTCCGAGCGGACGATCTCAGCTATGTGCCTGTCAATTTACGATTCAGAATTCACAATTCAGCGCAGTACGATCGCCTCCGCGCCCGTCCACCGCGCGGCGTCCACGCGGACCAGGCGCTTGTCGCGTAACACCCACGCATCGCGGGGTCCCGGCGGCACCGCGACGATTTCAGCGGCATCCGTGCCTGACGGCGGCGGCACCAGCCATATCGACCGTCTCCGCCCCGCCACGAGCGTGGCCGCCTCGGGAATCAGGCCTCCAAACGCCGAGGCGATGTTCGCGCGCGTCGTTCTCTCATCGACGATGAGAATGGTGCCGTCTGAAGAGGCTCGTGAGGCCTGCTCCAGCCCAGGCATCACGCCGGCCGTCAGGTCCGCGAGCTCGACCCACCTCACGTTGCGCACGCGGTAAACCGGCACGAGCGCGAGCGCCAGCACGATCGCGGCAATCGCGGCCGCTTGCTGCCGCCGCGGCGGAGCCGCACGCCAGATGGCCGTCGCGGCAGCCGCCCCCGCCCAGGCAATCCCCGCCGAGGGAAAACACGCGTAGAGGCTCGATCGCACGGGAAGGAAGACCGTAATGGCGAATCCAAGGCAGAGCCATCCCAGCCCCACCGCCACAATCCGCCGTTCGGACTCGCTCAGCGCCGGCCTCCGCCTTACGAGCGCAAGCAGGACGAGCAGGCACACGAGGGTGAAAGTGCACGACCGATCGGCGTACTCCGCGATGTTCCTCGCGACCTGGGACCAGTCGAATGTGAAGCGGTAGAACCAGGGGGCCGTTACCGGAGTCATGGCCCCGGACCGGGCCCGCAACACGAAATACGCGATCTCCGCCGCGGCGAACAGACTGGCGGTCACGGCGATTCGACCCCGTTTTCCGCCCATCGCGACGAGCATCAGCAGCAGCGGCAACGGCAGGAGGACCGCCTCCTCCTTGGACAACAGAGCGCCGAAGAGAAACAGCGCCGCTGTTGCGGGGCGGTCTTTCGCAACGGCCGCGGCCGCCAGTACGGCAAACAGCGTCAGGAACAGCGCCGTGCGGCCGCTGATCCACAGCACCGCCATGTTGATGCCGTGGAGATTCAGCAGCCACAGCGCGGCGGCGAACACACAGGCGGACGGCGGCAGCCGCCACAGACGGGCGACCCACCCGATCCCCCCGGCCGCGAGAAGGGCCAGGCCGAGATTCGCGAGCCCGTACCCGAGGGGACTGAGGCCGCTGGCGTATTCGTTCAGCGCGAAACTGAGCGACACTACCGGACGATAGAAACCGCTCGTGGCTTCGAAGAGGCGCCGGAGATCGCCGACGCTTCCAGCCCGGCTCGCCAGAATCCACGCAAAGTCATCCTTGACGAAACCGTGCCCGACGTCCGGGACGTACGCCAGGCCGACGACGAGGGCGAGGAGGGCGACATGGAGCGAAGGGCGTGCCCACCAATGGGCGGGGCTGGGCTCAGATTCTGAGATCATGCGGGACGCTGCGGCGTGAGCGTAGCAGTTTCCAGTTTCCAGCTTCCAGCTTCCAGCTTCCAGTTTCCAGCTTCCAGTTTCCAGTTCCCGGCTGCCACCTTCGGATCTCTGCAGGCCGGCCCGCTCCATTGAACCCATATGATGACAGGTATATGATGCCCCCTATGGACCGCACCACGATCGACTTGCTTCAGGGGACCCTCGGCGTTCTGATGCTGAAAGCGCTCAGTTGGGGCCCGATGCACGGGTATGGAATCGCCCGGTGGATCGAGCAGGTAACAGGCGACGAGCTGCTCGTCGAGGAAGGCTCGCTGTATCCGGCCCTGCACCGGCTGGAGGTGCACGGCCTGGCCACATCGGAATGGACGCTCTCGACCACCAATCGGCGCGTCAAGAGCTACACGATTACCGAACGGGGACGGGCGCAGCTCCGAGCGGAACTGTCGCGATGGGATCGCTTTTCCACGGCGGTCTCACTGGCGCTCCACGCGCGGCGCCCGCGAACGGCATGAACAGCGACCCGCGGCCGCGCGAGCGCCGCTTCTGGGCGGCCGACGTCGAAAAGGACGTGGACGACGAGATCGTGTTCTACGTTCTACGTCTCTCCATCCACGCCTTCAGCCGTTCGTTCGGCCAGCAGTTGACCACGCGATCGGCGGGGACACGCGCGAGACGCGCGTGCGCGATCGCGTAGTCCGCGAATCTCAGCTCGCCAATCGAGTGTGCGTCGCTGTCGAGGGCGAACAGGCATCCGGCCTCCAGCCCGCGGCCGGCCGGCTCGTAGTTGAGGTCACGCAGCCTTTGCTGACACCTGCACACAGTCCGCCGGCTGACGGTCACGGCATCCGCCTTGCTGCTAGTTCAGCAGGAAACGGATGCGGTGACCTGTGGAGACCCGCATGGAGGGCCTGGAATGCGAAAAACGGCTGCGGCCGTTCTTGTTCTGATACTTGCGCTCGCCGGCGGCTGCGCGCGGCTGCACATGGGCGACAAGCAGAAGGCCAGCGAAATGGACCTCGCCCTGCGCGACGCCCTGAAAAGCGCGGGCACGCCGGCCTATATCACGCAGGATACCGAGGGCGCGCGCTTGTGGAAGCTGACGCGCCAGTTCTACACCAGCCGCGATTTCGCGCCTGCCTGGATCAAGGACGCCGAGCCGAAGGCCCAGATGGAGGCGTTCATCGAGGCGATCGGCGACGCAAGAGCCGAAGGCCTCGATCCCGAGCTCTACAGCTACTCGCTCCTGCGTCAAAAGCGCCATGACGCGTCGAAAGGCTTCCTGACGAAGAAAGGCTTCGACCCGAAGGAAGCCGGCGCGATGGACGTGTGGCTCACGTATCTCTACATGAAATACTCGTCGGACCTGGCGAACGGCCTGTCCGATCTCGCCCACGCGGATCCGACGTGGAAGATCAGGCCCGACACGTTCGATCCGCTCGCGCATCTCGAACGCGCGCTCGCGGAAAATCACGTCGCGCAGTCGCTTTCAGAGCTGACGCCCACCCACCCCGTCTATCAGGGATTGCGCAAAGCGCTGGCGGAGTACCGCGACAAGGTCGCGCACGGCGGCTGGCCCGCGGTTCCCGCGTCGATGAAGCTGAAACCCGGCCAGCAAAGCGCGCTGGTCCCGCTTCTCGCGAGGCGGCTCGCGGCAAGCGGCGATTACGCCGGCGCCATTCCTCCCGAGGGACGGCCGGCCGTCTATGGCGCCGACATCCAGGAAGCCGTCAAACGCTTCCAGCGCCGGCACGGCCTCACCGACGACGGCACCGTGGCGCCCCCCACCGTCGCGGAGATGAACGTCCCGGTTGACGGGCGGATCCGTGCAATCGAGCTCAACATGGAGCGCTGGCGCTGGCTGCCGCGCGATCTCGGCGAGCGGCACATCCTCGTCAACGTTCCCGAGATGCGGCTCGATGTCGTGGATCACGATCGCGTGCCGCTGACCATGCGGGTCGTCGTCGGGAAGAGGGACACGCCGACCCCGATCTTCGACGACGACATGACCAACGTCGTGTTCAGTCCGTACTGGAACGTCCCCGCCGACATCGCACAGAACGAGACGCTGCCGGCGGCGCTGAGAGATCCGGGATTCCTCCAGCGCACCAACATGGAAGTGATTGACGCGTCCGGCAATCCGGTCGATCCCGGCAGCATCGATCTCGGTTCGCCCGAGCAGTACCGCTTCCGCCAGAAGCCAGGCACGTCCAACTCGCTGGGACTGGTGAAGTTCATGTTCCCGAACCAGTTCAACGTGTACCTGCACGACACGCCGGCCGATTCGCTGTTCGCGCGCTCCAGCCGGTCGTTCAGTCATGGGTGCGTGCGCGTCGAGCAGCCGGAGAAGCTGGCCGAGTATGTGCTCCACGACCAGCCGGAATGGACGCCGGAGCGCATTTCGGAAGCGATGCACGCCGGACGGGAGCGGAGCGTGAAGCTGCTCACACCCATTCCGGTGTACATCGCCTACTTCACGGCGAACGTGTCGGCGGACGGGCTGGTGCAGTTCCGGAAGGATGTGTACGGGATCGACGCGAGCCTGACGGCGAGGCTGAACGATCGGCTGCGGCGCCTGCGCTCGACGGCCTCGGCCTCGGCGACCGCGATCACGGCGCCGCGCACGAAGCCGCGCCGCGCGCCCCGGCGATGATCACGCTTCGCCGGCGCGCTCGCGGAGCAGCTCCGCGGCCACATCGGCGAGCGTGTCGGGCGTACACGGCTTCTGGAGGATCCGATCGCAGCCGGCCTCGCGCGCCCGCTCGTCGTGCTGATGGCCGCCGTAGCCGCTCAGGCAGATGATGGCAATCCCGGCGAGGCCCGGATCCTTGCGAACGCGTTCCACCAGCTCGAATCCGTCGATCACAGGCAGCGACAAGTCGGTGATCAGCACGTCGGGACGACGCTCACGCGCGAGCGCCAGCGCCTGCGCGCCGTCGCCCGCCTCGACCACATCGTAGGCGAACGACAGGAACTCCGCGTACATCTGCCGCGTGTCGGCATGATCCTCGACAAGCAGCGCGACGGGCCGCTTGGACGGGCCGGCTGAATCGAAGGTATTCATCAGCGGTTCCGCACTTTCGCCCGCCTCGCCCGCGCGGCGAACTGCGCGTGCCCTTTCAGAAACGGTGCGACCGCGGTGACGAGATCCGGGGGCATGCACGGCTTGGCGATGAACCCGTCGCACCCGGCCTCCCGTGCGCGCTCGTCTTCACCTGGCAGGGCGTGTGCGCTGAGCGCCACGACCGGAATATGGCTCGTGCCCGGGTCCGTCTTCAGGATACGCGTGGCCTGCCATCCGTCGATGCCCGGCAGCGAAAGGTCCATCAGGATCAAGTCGGGCGACGACTCGACCGCACGCTCGATGGCCTGGGCGCCGTCGCGCGCGGTCTCCACCCGGAATCCTGAGAACTCCAGATAATCCCGATACATCTCCCTGGCGTCGTCGAAGTCTTCGACGATGAGGATGAGCGGGCGGGCGAGGTAGTCGGGTGCGTTGAGCGACATCACCTGGGCACTGATGGATGAGCCGGCGACACGACGCGTATGGAAAGCCGTCGCGCCGGGCCTCTTCCGGTCCTCCGCATGGCCTGTTGTTGCAATCGACGTTCCGATCTCAGCGGGGATTTGCCACCAGCGCGAGGCGGTCCCCCTTGGGACTCACCGCCAGACGGCTCACGTTGGAGAGACCGAGCGCCGCGAGATCCACGGTGCCCCTCCAGGAGGAATCCCCCTTGCGCCACGCGTAAAGCGTCCCGCCGTGCGCCACGATCGCGGTCCCATCCGGCAGCCAGGCGATAAATGGATCCGCTGCGCCGGGGACGAGAGGAACCAGGGCCGTGGTGCCACGCATGCGGCCGTCAGACTGGCGGTCCTTGAGCAGCTCCTCGAGCGTCACCACTGGACCAGCGGCGCTTTGCGCGATCCGAATGAAGCTCACCGAGCCTGACGGACTGCGCTGCAGGGAGCGCCCGATGCCTGACGCGACGACTTCGGACTTCCCGGTGCGCACGTCGGCTACCCGAAGGGTCGGCGGCTCGCCAAGAACGAAGAGCGCCACGGTGTACTGGTCGATCCACGCGTGATAGCCGACCGGCTTGATATCGGGCAGCAGCACGGCCGGCTCCTTGCCGTCGAGGCCGAAGCTCCACAGCCGCTGCGTACCGTCGGCTTCGACGCGGATCACTGAAAGGTGACGGCCGTCTGGCATCACCGTGGGCGAGTACTCGCTCTCCGGCGTGTCCGTGAGCCGCGCAATCTCCTTGCTGGCGAACGTGTACTTGTAGATGTCGGTGCCGGCGGCCGCGCCGCGGCCCCGGGCCGGCGCGGAAACTCCGCGCACCGACGTGAACAGGATCGCCGCGCCGTCGGGCGTGAACGACGGCTGGTTGTCGTAGCCGGGGCTGTTGGTCACGTCGACGGGCGTTCCCAGGCTGAGCTTCCCGGCGTCGTTCGTGAGCGTGGCCAGGTAGATTTCGGTATCGGGCGGCGCCTGGGGCCGAACAAGGGCCAGCGCAAGCGCCAGCGGCAGGATCCGCGTCATGAGCGAATTATAAGGGTTCCAGGGTTCTAAGGCTCTAGGGTTCTATCGGTCGTACTCACCGCGGCGCGCGCGTGCGCGTATGCGCAGGACTTCCCGCAGCATGCCGACGCTGTCCCGCAGGATCGAAACCTGTGATTCCGATTGGTAGTGCCACTCGACCGGGACCTCGACGGTGCGCAGTCCGAGGAGACGCGCGACGTAGAGCACTTCGATGTCGAACGCCCACCCGTTGACGGTCACGCGCGGGAAGATCGCCTCCGCGGCCTGAGCGGTGAACATCTTGAAGCCGCATTGGGTGTCCTCGATGCCGCGCAGGACCGCCCGCTGCACGGTGTAGTTGAACGCCCGGCCCATCAGGTGACGCAGCAGGGGCTCCCCGACGCGGCGCGCGCCATGCCCTTCCCGCGATCCGATTGCCACGTCGAAATCAGAGAGCGCGGGAGGCAGGAACCGCGCCAGCTCCTCCACGGGCATGGCGAGGTCCGCGTCACAGAGGAAACGAAACGCACCACCGCCGGGCGCCAGCATGCCGGCCTTCACGGCGCCACCCTTGCCGCGATGCGGCTCGCGCTGAAGAACGACCGCGGGCACATCGCGGCCGATCTCTGTCACGACGCCGGCCGTGTCGTCCGAGGATCCGTCATCCACGACGCGGATCGCCCACGTCCATGGCCGGGCGGACAGATAGCCGGCCAGCACCCGCAGGGTCGTGCCGATCCGCTCCTCCTCGTTGAAGGCGGGGATGACGACGGTGAGGTTCACGCGGTCCGCGGCAACGGCCATGTTCGTCACCGCGCGGCCGTCGAACGCGCGTCCGTGCTGCACGAACTGTAGCGGCCCGGCAGCAGGAGCAGGGCGTCCAGGACCCGCACCATCGGCACGTACGTCACGCTCGTCGAGCCGCGTGGCACGCCAGCCGCCTGTTCCAGCGCCGCACGGAACGCATCGTCAGCGGTGCGCAGGTGCTCGCGGAAATCGAGGTAGCGCTGGTTGCCCACCAGCACGGGCCGCCGCGCGGCGGGTCCAAACAGATTCACGTACAGCCGGAGATCGTCCGGCTGATCGAGCCACTCCCACCCCCCGAAGCGCCGGAAGTAATAGTAGTAGGGGTGTAGAAAGCTCCTTGCCGGCAACTGCACGTGCGTGCCGGGCGGAGGGTCCGTACCGATGAGCCCGAGCACGCAATCACGCACGTCGCGCATCGGGTGCTTCTCCTCCGGCAGGTGCGACAGCGTGTCTCGATAGGCGACCGAAGGCATCAGCGTGAGAAGAACGAGCGGGATCAGCAGGCGGGCGGCGTACGACGCGCGGCCGGCGAGCGCGGCAAAGACGAACGCGACGATCCACGGGCGCAGCACCTGCGCGTTGCGCAGCACGATCGTGCGGCTGAATCTCCAGTGTACCCGGATGCCCGCGGCAGCAAGGACCGCGAGCACGATCGCGCCGGCGGCGAACGCGAGCAGCACGTACGCGACCGCCGGCCGCCGGAGGAACGCGGTCACGCGGGCGTTCCACGATGCCAGCCATCGCTGCACGAGCTCGCCGGTGGGCGCGGCGCGTGGCTGAAGGACACGCCACAACCAGGCGGGAACGAGGCCGGCCGCAACCGCGAGACCCGGGAGGAATGGATACGCGTAGTGATACAGCTTCGACGGGCTGCAGGAGATCAGGAACATCGGCACGACGAACCACACGAGCACCAGGATATCCGGACCGCGGCGGCGCCGCGCCACGGCGGCGATCAACAGCACCTCCCCCGCAATGGCCAGCGCCAGCGTCTCGGAATGACGGAGGTTCTCATACAGCCAGTCCAGGTAGTAGTACCACGCGTGCACGTGATCCGGGTCGAGTGACACCGTCATGCGCCTGACCACGTGCTCGGCGAGGAGGACGCGCCAGAACCCCGATCCGAACCTGCGGTGCTCGTACACGAACCACGGGGCAATCAGCACAACGGCGACGCCGGCCGCGACCGCCCAATCCCGCCATCGCCGCAGCACCTCGCGGCGCCACTGAGGCACCAGCGCCACGGCCAGGGCAATCACGAGCGGCAGGAACAGCGCCGCCGCGAACTTGGTCATGAAGCCGAGCGTGAAATACAGTCCGACGGCGATGGCGCTCGCGCGGCGTGGTGCGCCGGCCCATCCGAGGAAATGATACATGCCGCCGCAGTAGGCGAGCACCAGCGCCGCCTCCATGTTGTTGCTGCGCAGGCCGTGATCGAAGACGAACGGCGGGTGAACGAAGAGCACGGTCACCGCAATCAGGCCGCACATCCATCCCCCCAGGCGGCGTCCGATGAGCAGCACGTAGATGAATGCCGCCCCGCCGAACAGGGCATCCAAGAACCGGAGACCGAACTCGTTGTGGGGCAGAAGGCCGAGCCGAATCGGGGCGGCGACGATCCAGAACTTGAGCGGGGGCTTTTCCAGGAACGGGATGTCGCCAGGGCTGGACCTCGGCGTCAGCCAGTCGCCGGTCTCGAGGATGCGGTCCACCGCGTACGAGTAGATCGCTTCGTCGTTCAGAAGGTCCGTGCGACCGAGTCCGACGAACAGCGGCAGGCAGAACAGGACGATGACGATCGCAATCGGAACGAAGGAGATGCGGCGCAACGGCAAAGTATAGGCCGGGAAATGGATCCGTGGCTATAATCGGCCGCATGAGACACTCACGAATTGCGGCGGCCACGTGCGCGGCGGCCGTGGCCATTGGCGGCGGGATCGCGGCGCAGGGCGTGCGGACGGCCGATGACCGGAGCGTGCTCGACCAGATCCGGCGTGAAGGGACCGAACGGTCCCAGGTCATGACCGCGTTCGACCAGTTCGTTACGGTCATCGGCGCGCGCCTCACCGGGAGCCCTGCGCACAAGCAGGCTGCCGACTGGGCGCGCGACACGTTCGCCCGCTGGGGGCTGGCCAACTCGCACCTCGAAGCGTGGGAGTTCGGCCGCGGCTGGGTCCTCGACGGCCAGGTGATCGAGATGCTCGAGCCGCGGTACATGCCCCTCATCGGCTACGCGGAGGCCTGGGCCGCGCCGACGAAATCCGAGATCAACGGCACGCCGATCATGATTGGCGGACGGTCCGCCGCGGACGTCGGCGCGATGCGCGACAAGCTCGCGGGCGCCATCGTCCTGACCCAGCCGATCCAGACGGGCTTCGTCCGGGAGGATCGGCCGCAGCCGACCGCGAGCGACGCGCCCGTGCGCATCGGCGCGCCGCCAATGCCGCGGCCGGCCGGCGCTCCGACCCAGGCCGACGCGCGTCAGATCCAGCAGACCCTTCGCGGGGCGGGCGTCGGCGTGCTGCTGCGGCCGAGCGCAGGAGAACACGGGACGGTGTTCGTCCTCGGCCGCGATCAAGGCGAGAACGCCGTCCCCAGCATGGTGCTCGCCGCCGAGCACTACAACATGATCGCCCGCATGCTGCAGCAGGGACTGCCGGTCAAGCTGCGCGTGGGGATCAAGTCGCGCTTTCTCACCTCCGACACCAACAGCTACAACGCGATCGCGGACCTGCCGGGGACCGATCCGGCCCTGAGGGATCAGGTCGTCGTACTCGGCGCGCACCTCGATTCCTGGCATTCGGGGGCCGGCGCGAGCGACAACGGCCATGGGGCGGCGGCCGTCATGGAAGCCGCGCGCATCCTGCACGCCATCGGCGTGCGGCCGCGGCGCACCATCCGGTTCGCCCTGTGGGGAGGCGAAGAGCAGGGGCTGCTTGGGTCCAAGGCGTACGTCCGGCAGCATCTCGAGGGGCCGGCAAACGCGAAGGCCCGCGACAACCTGGCGGTTTACCTGAACCTGGATGCGGGGATGGGGCCCATCTACGGCTGGTACTCGGAGAACAACGCGGCAGCCAAATCCCTGTTCGACCGGTGGCTGGAGCCGCTGCGCGATCTCGGCATGCGCCGCAACATCCTGCCTGGCATCGGGAACACCGATCATCTCAGCTTCAAGGCGGCCGGCGTGCCCGGTTTCAATCCGATCGAGGACTACACCACTTACGACGTGCGCACCCATCACACGAATGTGGACATGTACGAGCGTGTACGCGCGGAGGATCTCAAGCAGAACGCGATCGTGCTCGCGTGGTTCGCGTACAACGCGTCGATGATGGATGGCATGTTCCCGAGGTAGGGAGCGATGAGACGGGCCTTCGTGCTGGTTGCGGTCGTGACCGCGGTCGGAACCGCGGGGTGCATTCCATTCGCGCGCAAGGAGCCGCTCGTCCGGGTGCTCGTGTACAACATGCACGCCGGAAAGGACGCTGGCGGCAGGGACAACCTGCAGGGGATCGCGGAGCTCGTCCGCACGACCGATGCCGATCTCGTCCTCCTCCAGGAGGTGGACCGCGGCACCAATCGATCCGGCAAGGTGGACCAGCTCCAGGCGCTCACCAGCCGGACCAGGTACGGCGGCGCGTTCGGCCGCACGCTCGACTACGACGGGGGCACGTACGGGATTGCCGCGCTCGCGCGACGCGGGTTCCTGTTCGATACGACCGTGCCGCTGCCCGTCACGCCGGAACAGACACGAGCGGGCGGCTCGCACGAGGCTCGTGGCGCGCTCATCCTCGTCGCCGCCACGCAGTACGGCCGCCTCCAGGCCATCACGACGCATCTGGACGCGTCCGCCCAGGACACGTACCGCGTCCAGGAAGTCGCGCAGCTGCTGCTGCACGTCCGCGCACGGATCGGCCCGGAAACCCCGGTCCTCGTCGGTGGAGATTTCAACGCGGAACCGGCCAGCGCGACGATCCAGCGCACGCGCGACGCCGGCCTGCGCGACGCGTGGACGGAGTGCGGGCAGGGCGACGGCTTCACCTATCCCGCCGACACCCCGCGCAAGCGTATCGACTATCTGTTTCTGACCGGCGATCTGCGCTGCACGGCGGCGCGGGTGATAGACACTCAGATCTCAGACCACCGCCCGCTGCTCGTCACGGTCCGCATCGCGCATCCCGTTCAGTAGCGCCGGAAGGTGCCTTCCGTGCCTTCCGTGCCTTCCGTGCCTTCCGTGCCTTCCGTGTCCTTCCGTTCCTTCCGTGTCCTTCCGTGTTCTTCCGTGTTCTTCCGTGTCCTTCCGTGTTACCTAATACCTCCACGACGTGACATCCGCGCCGGGGAGAGCGGTCTTCAGGATCCGTTCGAGCATCTGCGGGAGTACCCGCTGCTCCACTCGCTGGCCGGGAAACTCCGCTTTTCCGGCGTAGCAGTGCGGCGCGCGCTCGCCGATGTCGAACGACCCGGCGTAGTACGGATCCTTCGTGCCTTCCAGGAACTTCCGCAGCAGGAACGCCGCCTCCTCGAGATAGTAGGTGTCCATGTCCCCCACGTAGAGATGCAGCTTCCCCACCAGCTTCGGGCCCAGCGTCTTCCAGTCGCGCTCGAGGATGTGCCGCAGGTCGTAGTGTTCCTTCCAGTACTCCGCGACTGACTTGTCGATGACGCCGGTCCACTTGTCGTAGAGCAGCTTCGGGTAACCATCGGCGCCGACCGGCCCGTAGACGCTGAAGAAAATGTCCATCTGATCGCCGGACCGACCGCGCGTGCCGAGCACCTCCTCCAGATGGCTCGCGTCCTTCTGCGACATCACCACCTGATCGTCCACGCCGCGCTGCCACGGCCGCACCGGCTCCCGTTTCCACGGGCTGTTCGGATAGAAGGCGTTCTCGTCCGTGTAGATGTTCACCATCTGGAAATACCGGAAGTCCACCGGATCTGGACAGAACGTCCACGTCCCGTTGAACATGTCCGGGTAGAAGATCTGCCACGCGAGCGACTCCCACCCGCCCGTCGACCCGCCGTAGATGGTCCGCGCCCACGGCTGGGCAACGGCGCGGAATCGCTTCTCGACGAGCGGGATCAATTCCTGCGTGAGGCCGTCCCCGTACGGACCGTTGTTGGCCGAGTTCACCGCGTACGAGTCGTCGTAGAACGGCGTCGGGTGCTGCATCAGCACGATGATGAAGCGTCCGAGCCTGCCCGACACCCAGTCCTGGTAGAACGCCGATCCCGACGCACTCACCGCGCCCCCGCGTCCCGAGGGCGCGCCCGGCTCTCCGAGACTGAACGTGCGCGGAAAGTGTCCCTGGTTGTACACCACCGGGTAGTGCGCGTTCGGATGCTCGTCGAACCCTTCGGGCAGGACGACAACCGCGCCGAGATACATGTCGTGTCCCCACCACTTGCTCAGAATCTCGCTCTTGAACTTCACATGCTTGACGTACTTGGTGTCGGCGGGCGGATCGATGGGCGGAAACTTCTGCGTGAGCTCGATCCGCACCGATTGCGACGAGATCTCCGACAGCTTGATCTTCTGCGGCTCGCTGTAGAGATTCCCGGGCGAGCGGTTCCACCGCTGCCCTTCCCACTGGTCCATGTGCGCCTTGATCGTGTGACCGTCGGCGCGATGGAACGTGGTGTAGACATTCATCACCGCCTGCACCCAGTACTCGCCCGGGGGAATCTGCCCGATGCTTTCGAGCGGCCACCCTCTGGTGGTGCCGTCGATCACCGCGGGCTGCCCGGGTTTCAGGCCCTCGACGTCCACGCCGAAGAGCGGCTGCGACTGCAGGCCGCGCCCCACCTGGTTCATCGGCGCGGGCTCGTTTGTCTTCGCGACGATGAGCAGCACGCGACCGTCGAGTGGACCGTCGGCCACACCCGCCGGCACGACAACCTCGAAATGAAATCCGCGGACGGGGGGCTGTCCCTGCGCGGCGAGGGTGGCCGCCACGACCGCCGCGGCGCCAAACGCGATCAGCAGACGACGCATGACTGTCTCCTCTCCCGGGGTTCGTCGTGGTTCATTTACGCAGGCTGGAGCCGGAATCCAAGCGCCTTCCCGGCACGACGGACGCGCTCGTCAAGGCTGAGGAGTTCCAGGCCAGCGACCGCGGATCGCGCCACGAGCGCCGATGCGAGGTGGATAGCGTCAAGCGTGCGGATGGGTTCGGCGGGAAATCGCCCTCTCGCGCGATCGACGACATCCGCGCTCATTCGCAAGAGGTGCCAGTGCGCCGCCGCGGCGTTGAGGTGCGCCCGGCGATCGGCCGCGGCGGCCTCCTCGAATTCACCCAGCACGATCCCGCGGGTCAGCACGCGATCGCACTCCACCAGCGTGAGATCCGAGGAGACGACGAGTTCCGCCTTGCCAAGCGCGTCTCGCACGCGGGACCCGGCCTCCTCGCCGAGCAGCCACGCCAGGACCGCGCTCGATTCCGCGTAGATCGTCATCGGGCGCCACGTTCCTCGTCGAGCAGCTCGGCGGCGCGGCGCCGCTTCAGCAGGCGGGACAGGCTCGGGTACAGGGCGGCGTCATTGTCCGCGCCATGCACCAGCCGCCCGGCCCTCGCAAGAGCGACGAGTCCGGAAGGCGTACCGCGGCCGGTCAGCGGCCCGGGCGGGACCAGTTCCGCAACGACTTCCCCGCGATCGGTGACGAGCACGCCTTCGCCCGATCGGACCTCGCGGACGTATTCGCTGAGACGGTTCTTCAGCTCGCGCAGACCCACGGTTTTCATCTCCTAAATGTAGCTTCATGAAGCTACATTGTCAACCCTCGCATCTCAGAGGCGGTCGCACGCGACCTCGGCACGAGGTGAAGAACTGACCGCGCTCAATTGAAATGCGTGTCATCGTCCGGGTTGTACGACGCGCAAGCCGGCCGCCTCTGCTGCCTCGGCCAGTCGCCGGTCGTAGGTGATGACGTCGAGGACAGGCTCATCAATCGACAGGGCCGTGGCGAGATGAATCGCGTCGAGGGATCGCAGGACCGGTGGGCCGGCGATCGCCGCGCGATCGAGAATCGCCGGCGTGATCTCCAGGAAATAGATCGCGTCGAGCACCTCGTCAACGGCCTGGAGCACCCGCTTGTTCGACGTGCGCCGGGCCGCTCGCCGGCATTCCAGTGCGGCGAGCCTCGAGGCGACCAGGCCGTCACGTCCGGCCAGATCGGCCTCGAGCGCGGAGGTTTCGGGCTCCGCGACCGCCAGTTTGAGCAGCGCGGACGAATCGACGTAGGCGACACCCGCCATCTACAGGCGCTCGTCGCGCATCTCGTCCAGAATGCCGCTCAACGGCCGATCGAGGTTCACCTTGAGGGGCCGCGGCAGATCGCGGCTGGATCGCGAGGGTGCCGTCGCGCGTCCCTCCGCCACCAGCCGATCGAGGACGCTCGACGTGCCCGCCAGGGGCCGGAGGATGGCGACCGCGGCGCCGTGCTCCGTGACCGTCAGGGCTTCGCCCTTCTTGACGCGGGCGAGATAGACCGACAGGTTCTGGCGCAGTTCACGCACACCCACCATCGAGGAGCGGCGCTCTCGAGTGCGCATGTAGCACAGTGTAGCACAACTACTTTGCCTCGTCTCCAGGTTCGGCTCCGATGAAATGCTGCGGCCACCTGCCTTTCAAAAGGGCAATCGACTGTGCGAGACTGTCCGGCACCCGTCATGGAGGCCCGCCGGATCGATCCGCTCCTGCTCCCCTTCGTGCAGGCGACTGCCACGGAACAGTCACAAGACCTTCTGGAGCGCGTCCTTTGCGGTACCGCCGACCCGATTATCGAAAAGATCCTGGCTCATAAGTCGCGGGTCCTCCCTCCTTACCAGCGGCGTGATCTCGAGGACATGCGCGCGGAGGCCCGGCTGCGGCTCGTCAGCCGCCTGCGGGCTCTCCAGAAGGCTCCGCACACCAATCCCATAGACAAGTTCTGCAGCTATGTCGCCGTCACGACGTGCAGCGTCTTCTATGACTATCTGCGCCGCCAACACCCTGCCTGGTGGCGCCTCAAGAACCAAATACACTACTTGTTGTCCATACACCGCGATACTTTCGCGCTCTGGGAGGATGATCAGCAGATGTGGCGGTGCGGCACGGCGGCATGGCGCGGACAACCGATGCATGCGGCGGCCAACGCGCGCCTTCAACAGGTGCGCGACGACCCGGCGGCATTCCGGCAAGACCTTCTGCGACACCAGGCGACGCCGCCGCGCCCTACGTGCAGCCTCCTGTCAGCCATTTTCGAGTGGGTGCGCGGTCCGATCGAGCTCGATCGTTTGATCACCACCGCGGCCGCCTTACTGGGCGTTACGGATGACCCGAGACGCTTCGACGCCCATGACGACGGTCTTGGCGAGCCCGACACCATGAGCGATGCCGCAAACGAGGTGGAGCAGAGGCAGAACCTCTCCGCCGCGTGGGCGGAGATTCGGGGGTTGCCTCGGCGGCAGCGCGTGGCGCTGCTGTTGAGTCTGTCGGAAATTCACGTCTTCCCTGTCGAGGGCATCGTCAGCATCCGTCAAGTCGCGAGGGAACTCGATATACCGGACGAGGAACTCGCCGAGCTGTGGAACCGCCTGCCGCTTGAAGACATGGAGATCGCCCGTTATCTCGGCCTCACGCGGCAGCAGGTCATCAATCTGCGCAAGGCGGCGCACGACCGGCTGGGGCGCCGAATGAGGAAGAGCCGAGGCCATCATGCCTGACCACCTGTCGGCAGAACACCTTGAAGGCTATCGCCAGCGGACACTGGCTCCGCGCGAACTGCTCGCGGCCGACGACCACTTGGCGGCGTGTGAAGTGTGCCGCCAACAGCTTCGAGACGCGACACCACTGCAGGCGCCGCGCGCGTCGATCCTGCCCTTGCCCTCTGACGACAGCGCGCCGGCCGGCCATTTGTCCTCAGCGCAACTGGCCGCCTATGTAAGTGACACCGCGGACGACGTGGATCGTGAGATCGTGGAGACGCACCTGGAACTCTGCCACGCGTGCGCCGAAGAAGCACGGGACCTGCGGGCGTTCAAGGCGAGCGCCGCAAGCGATCGGGATTCCGCATCGACGGTCCAGACCCGCTGGACCCGACGCGTCAAACCGCTCACCGTTCCGCTGAATCGTCTGGTGACGGCTCCCGCAGGGCGGGCTGTGTTCGCTTTGGCTGTTCTGTCGCTGATGCTGATCGTCGTGTGGGACGCGGCCAGGTACCGCCGACTCGAAAGGCGGTTTGAAGAGATGAACCGCACCGTCGACGCACTCAAGAGACAGAATGCCTCTCTTCGAGGCGCGACCGACGCGTTGAAGGTCGAAAACCAATCCGTGAGCGCGGTCCTCAGCGATCGACTTGCTGACAATGACAGGTTGAGAGCGCGGCCCACGCCGCCAGCCCCCCGGCCATACGCCAGCACGTCGCTTCAGGACTCGTCGGGCCAGGCGACGGTGAGCGCGACAGGAATGGTGAGGATTCCCCCTCACGGACCGCTGCCTCCGGCACTCTCGAGAGCCGTTGGAGAACTCGTCAGCGGCGGCACCGTGTCGCCTGTCGAGGCCCTGCAACCGGCTTTTGCGTCCCTGCGCGCCGATGTCACACGGAGCACTCTCTCGTTCGGACGGGGCGGGGCGAAACCCGTACCCGTTCCGCTGAGCCCTGTGCTCACCGCGATCCGATCGACTCAACCGACGCTTCGGTGGAGGCCAGTCCCGTCGGCACGGGAGTACAAGGTGACGCTTGCCGATCTGGATGGCACCATCCTGTGGGAATCCCGCGTCGGGACAAAGACGCAAGCGCCTCCGCCGCCAAACGCGCTTCACCCGGGTCGAGTTTATTTCTGGCAGGTCGAGGCGCTCGTGGAGGATGCATCGACGCTTTCGCCCAGCGTGGGATTCCTGCTGCTGGATGAACGCACTCGGCGTGACGTGGAGCAGATGGAGCGCACTTACAAGGCTTCTGCCCTCGCGTTGGCGGGCGTGTACGCATCGTACGGACTGTATGAAGACCTGCTGATACAAATCGAGCGGCTCGAGGAACTGAACCCGGCCAGCCCGCAGGTGCAGGCCATGCTGAACAACGTGCGCCGTCAAATCGGGCGGCAGTAACAGGACCAGCCAATGTCGACGACACACGGACGCCGTTGTGCCGGATTTGTCGTCAGAGCGTTCGTGCTCATGACGGTCGCGGACGCCGCTCAAGTGCCGGCCGACTTCGGCGTCGTGGTTGAGGAGGTCGCAGCCGGCTCGCCGGCCGAGAAGGCGGGGCTCAGGACGGGCGATCGTCTGTTGACCTACGACGGGAAGCCGCTCGTCTCGCCAGCCACGCTGCAAGCGGCGGTAGAAAACACGTTTGGCAAGGACACCGTATCGGTGCGCCTCCGCCGCAGCGGCGCTCTGTCGACCTTTACGGTATCGCAGGGTCGGTTTCGAGCCGACGTGCGGCCTGAATTCTCCTCCGACGTGCTGAGTGGCTATGCGGACGGGAGGGCGTCCCTGCAGGCGCAGAAGAAGGAAGACGCCATCTCCCGCTGGATGGCGGCCGCACGAACTGCGCAGGCCGCTGGAGATGGCGTCGGCGCGGCATGGCTCTACCGGACGGTGGGCGAGCTTCACGAGCGGGAGCGGCGGTGGGAGGAGGCGCGCGGGGCGTACGCCGCGGCGTGGACAGTCCTGGGCGGCGGCAGCGATGCGGCGTCGCAGTCGCGGGTACTTTCCGGCCTCGGACGGTGCAGCAGGAACCTCAATGATCTGCCGGCGTCGGATCGATGGTTCAGACAGGCCTGGCAGGTAGACGCGGCGGCTGGATACGAGGCGTGGGCCGCCACCGATCTCAGCGAATTGGGTTCGACAGCCAGCGCCCGCGGCGATCTCGCGGCCGCCGAGGACTTCGACGGCCGGGCGCTCGCGATCCGTGCGCGCCTGGCGCCGGACTCGCTGGCTGTCGCGGCCAGCCTCAACAACCTGGGTGCCGATGCCGAGGCCCGTGGAGACCTCGCGCGGGCTCAGGACCACCATCTCAGGGCCCTGTCGATTCGCGAGCGCCTGGCGCCCGATTCGCTCGAGATCGCATGGAACCTCAACAACCTCGGCAATGTGGCATGGGCGCGCAGCGAGCTTGCGACGGCCCAGGACTATCACAAGCGGGCTCTCGCGATTCGTGAGCGGCTCGCGCCTGATTCGCTGGACGTGGCGGCAAGCTTCAACAATCTGGCCGGCATCGCGTCGATGCGCGGCGAGCTTGGCGCGGCCGAGGAGTCCCATCGCCGGGCCCTGGCGATCAAGGAGCGGCTGGCGCCCGATTCCCTGACCCTCGCCACGAGCCTCAACAACATCGGCGGCGTCGTTCAGGAGCGCGGCGATCTGGACGCGGCGCAGAGTTATTACAGCCGGGCGCTCGCGATACGCGAGCGCCTCGCCCCCGGCTCCCTGGCGGTCGCATCGACGCTCAACAACCTGGGGAACGTTCTGAGGAGCCGCGGTGATTTGGAGGCGGCGCAAACGTACCACAGCCGGGCGCTGGCGATCCGCGAACGGCTCGCCCCGAACTCGCTGCTCGTCGCCGCCAGTCTGAACAACGTCGGCGTGATCGCCAGGAGCCGCGGCGATCTCGCGGCGGCGCACGACTACCAGAGCCGGTCCCTGGCCCTCAAGGAGCGGCTCGCGCCCGATTCGCTCGACGTCGCCGCGAGCCTCACGAACCTGAGCTCGATCGCCCAGGATCGCGGCGATCTGCCCGCCGCGCAGGGCTACGAGAGCCGCGCGCTGGCCATCCGCGAACGGCTGGCGCCCGACTCGCTGTTCCTTGCGGAGAGCCTGACCAACCTGGGCACCATCGCGGAGAGTCGCGGGGCCTTTGCGCCCGCACAGGACTACTACGGGCGCGCCCTCGCCATTCGCGAGCGGCTGGCGCCCGGTTCTCTGGCGGTCGCGGAGAGCCTCACCAACCTTGGCAATGTCGCTCGAGCCCGCGGCGACCTCGCCGCGGCTCGCGATTACCACGCCCGCTCGCTCGCGATCCACGAGCAGATCGCGCCGGATGCGCTCGCTGCCGCAGAGAGTCTCGCCAACGTCGCCGATCTCGCTTTTCGCGAGCGCCGCTTCATCGACGCACGAACCCTGTTCGCGCGCGCCGTCACAATCGTCGAGGCCCAGCGCCGCCAGATCGGTTCCGCGGACGCCCGCGCGCTCCTGCTCGCTCGACACTCCGATCCCTACAGGGGCCTCGTTCGCACGGCTGTCGCGCTCGATGACCTCGCGGCGGCGTTCGCCATATCCGAACGGGGACGCGCGCGCAGTCTGGTCGAACTGCTCGCCGAGCGCCCCCTCGACTTTCGCGCCGAGGCTCCGGCGGAGTTGCTTGCCCTGCAGGCGTCGCTGGATCAGGAGCGGTCGGCAGCTTACGGCGGACTGACGACGACCGCCACTGAGCTGATAAAGACTCGAACGTCGCTGAGCAGACTCGATCCGAACGACGGCCGCGTGCCCGCCTCCCGGCAATCGATTCAACGGCTCGAGCAACAAATGGAAGCGCTGCGAGGGGACGTCGCGAGAATTGTCGTACAGCAACGAGAGGTCGAAACCCGGATGCGGCAGGCATCACCCAGGCTTGCGATGCTGCAGTATCCGGCTCCACTGGACCTCAAACAGGCGCAGGAACTCCTGGACACCGGCACACTCGCGCTGGCCTACGTTGTCGATGACGAACAAACGTATCTCTTCGCGGTCACCAGAACTGATGCGCGAGTGGTGAGGTTGACGGTCGGCGGAGCGCAGTTGAGCGAGAAGACCCGACTCTTCCGGCAGCTCGTCGCCAGGGAACGACTTGGCAACGCCGCGGAGGCGGGGCGGCAGTTGTATGACATCCTCGTCCGTCCGGCACAGGACCTCGTGGACCATGCGCAACGCCTCCTTATCATCCCGGACGGACCGCTTCACGTGCTTCCCTTTGCCGCGATGGTCAGTCGGCCCGCACCTGCGCTCCGCTACCTGATCGAGGACAAGCCGCTCCACACCGTGTTCTCCATGACGGTGTACGCAGAGACTCGCACTGCAGCACGTTCTCCACGGCCACGCACACAGCCACGGCGTCTGTTGGCGTTTGGCGATCCGGTCTATACGAAAGGGCAGCCGGACGCCGCGACACCAGCGGACACCGAAACAGCGTCTCTGCGAAAACGCGGCCTGGACCTGGGCCCGCTGCCACAAAGCCGACAAGAAGTCGAAGCCATCGTCCGTTTGTTCGGCACGTCGGCGGCCGCGAAGCTGGGGCCGCAGGCGACCGAGACAGCCGCCAAACGGGAGACACGGGATGTGGACATCCTGCATTTTGCCGTCCATGGCTGGATCGACGAGGAGATCGGATTGAGTTCGGGCCTGGCACTGAGCCAGCCGGAAGCGGTGGGAAGGGTCCCGACCGCGGAGGATAACGGCCTCCTTCAGGCATGGGAGATCTTCGAGCGTGTTCGATTGAACGCCGACCTGGTCGTGCTGTCGGCCTGTCAGACCGGGCTCGGACAGGAACTGCGCGGAGAGGGTCTGATCGGCTTGACGCGGGCCTTTCTCTATGCCGGAGCCCGCAGCGTCGTCGTCAGCTTGTGGGACGTCAGCGACCCGGCCACGGCCGCATACATGACGGCGTTCTACGGTGAGCTGCGCAAAGGGGCCAGCAAGGACGTCGCCTTGCAGCGGGCGATGATCGCCGTGTCACGCAACCCAAGGTGCCGGCACCCGTTCTTCTGGGCGCCGTTCATCCTCGTGGGCGACTGGCAGTGAGAAGGCCCTTCCCCGTCCGACGAAATCGTCCTGTCATTTTTCATCTGGCCCACCGGTAATATCGGCGGCGCGTTGCCATCATTCCCAAATAGAGCAGCGGGGCCCGCGCGCAGGGGCGCCCCGATGTTGCGGCCTGGGGCGTTTATGGGGAGGTGGCAAATGAGAAGGTCGATGATGGCGGCGGGGGCATCGGTGTTGGCGGCGCTGCTCCTGATCGCGCTGGTCCCGGCGGCGGGACATGGCCAGGCGTCGACGATCCTGGCGTGCCGGAACAACACGAACGGCAACTTGCGGTACGTCTCGAGCGCCGCGGAGTGCCGTGTGCAGGAGACTGCGGTGGTGTGGAACGTCGTGGGGCCGATAGGTCCCGCAGGTCCGCCTGGACCAACTGGTGCCACCGGCGCAACGGGCGCAACGGGCGCGACAGGAGCCACCGGCGCAACGGGAGCCACAGGCGCAACGGGAGCCACAGGCGCAACGGGAGCCACGGGCGCAACGGGAGCCACCGGTCCCCAGGGCCCGCCCGGCCCGCAGGGCGTCTGCGCGACCCCGATTCCCGGGCCCGGCCCCGCTGACGTGTCGGGGAGCATCTCGTTCTTTCCTTCCTTTCCTGACGGAGGCACGTCGATACACGTCCTGGCGCCGGCAACGGATGGCGATCATCAGGTGCGGATCCTGTGGTTCGATCCGGTGGGGGACGTCGTTCCGGAGGTGACCTACCACGCGGTTGGCAACAACAATCCGATCGAAGTCGGCAACACGCCGGGTGCAACGGGACATCCGTACCACGGACGGTGGGGCGTCGTGGTCTGCTACGAATCAGGCGGGCTCACCGAGGCGATCGGCGCCGTGCGGATTCAGGTCTTCTGAGTCGAAGGGCGCCCGCAGCCGCCCGTGGGCCTGTCGAGACAGGCGCCGCGGGCGGCCAGGACTTATGTTCGAAGGTCAGTAGGGGCGATACAGGTCCGCGCGGAACGTGATCGTCTGCCCGGGACGCACGTCCACGTCGAAGGCGATCGGCTCGAAGCCGTAGGCCTCGACCTCGATGTGGTGCGGACCGGCTTCCAGGTTCATGTGCTGGAAGATGCCGTCGAAGTCGTCCACGATGCCGACGTAGTAGCCGTCGGCAAACACCCGCGCGTCGCGCGGAGCGCCGGTGATGCGCAAGCCTCCGTAGTAGCGTCCGGGAATCGGATCGTAGTAGCTGCGCGGCGTATAGCCGTACGGATACGATCCGCCGGCGCCGTAGTAGACGCCGATGCTCCAGCTCGGACGATAGCGGTAGGGCCGGTACGGCACGACCTGGATGATGGTGGGGCGGATGATCCGGGCTGATCCGAAACGACGTCCGTCTGGGCGGCGAACCTCGTATCGCCCGCCGTACCCGGGCCGCGCGTCGTATTGCCGCGGCACCGCATTCCCGCGCGGCGGCTGGTACTGCGGACGCGCGTCGTTGGGTCGCGGCGCCTGATACTGCGGCCGCGCCTCGTTCTGTCGTCGTGGCTGATTCTGCGGCCGGGCCTCGTTCTGTCGCGGCGCCTGGTACTGCGGCCGCGCGTCGTTCTGTCGCGGCGCCCGGTATTGCGGCCGGGTCTCGTTCTGTCGCGGCGCCCGGTACTCCGGCCGCGTCTCGTTCTGTCGCGGTGCCCGGTACTCCGGCCGCGTCTCGTTTTGTCGCGGTGGCTGGCTTTGCCGGGGCGCTTCGCGTGGCCGCGCAGCCGCGCGGCCCTCCGGACGCTGTCCCTGGGGCCGCTGCCTGGCGTCGCCGCGCTGGTTATCGGATCGCTCGCGGCCGCGCTGACGCTGCCCGTCTTCGGCATAGGTCGGCGCCGCCATCAGCGCCGCCAGCGCCACTGCTGTGAAGATAGCCTTGGGTGTCATCGGGGTCTCCTGATGACCCCCAGCTCCGCAATTAGGATGCCAATGCGGACCGTCGGTATTCGGGCCAGATTTGATGCGATCGGAATTCCTGAAGTCCTCCCCTGAGGACGATCAGTCCTTCTTCACCTCGTTGAGGACGGGCACGGTCAGTCCTTCAATCGATGGGCGCTCCGGCACCTCGAGATCGAAAACCACGATCGTGTTGCGGCCGCGTTTCAGCCATGGCGCGGGCAGATAAAGCGTCTGCTGCGGGCCGATGCTCCAGAAGCGTCCAAGATGATGGCCGTTCACCCAGACCGTGCCTTTGCCCCATCCGCGGAGATCGAGAAACGTGTCCGCGGGCGCGCCAACCTCGAAGGTCCCGCGGTGGAAGGCCGGGCCTGACGCGCGCGTGCGCCCGTACCGCACGCGCGACAGATCGGCCATCGGCAGCGGATACATCGACCAGCCGCTCAATTCCCGGCCGTCGAGCGCCACCGAGCGGGTAATCCCCTTCCGCTCCCCGCGGAGGACCTTTTTGAAATTGATCCGTCCGGTGTTCTCGACGAGCAGATCGAGGACGACCTCGCGATCGTCGCTGTCCACGCGCAGACGGTCCTGTTTCAGGCGACGGTCGAGCGTACCGGCACGGCGGCCGTTGACGAAGATGGCCGCGAAGTCGCGCACCTCCGTCACCACGATCTCGCCGTGCACGGGACCGCCCAGCCGCGTGCGGTACAGGATGTAGCCGTAGGACTGTCCGAGCTCTTCCATCGGCCGCGGACGATCCGCGGTGACTGGTTTGCCGAGGTGATCGACCAGCGACGCCGATTCCTTCAGCTCGAAGCGCGCGACCGCTGAGGGTGCGACGTCCGGAGGGAGGGGTGGGAGCACCGCGCCAGTGTGGCGGGCGATGACGTCGCGGAATGCCGTGAACTTGGCCGCCGGCCGTCCCGACTCGTCGAGCGCCGCATCGTAGTCGTAGCTCGACGTCTGCGGCAGGTATCCCCCGTCGTCGTTCGCACCGTTCATGAAGCCGAACGTCGTCCCGCCGTGGAACATGTAGAAGTTGAGCGAATGCCCCTGGGCGAGCATCCAGCCGAGTTCGCGCGTCTCGCGCCCGCGGTCGGTCGTGTGATGCGGACGTCCCCAGTGATCGAACCATCCGGCCCAATACTCGCCCGACATGAGCGGCGCGCCAGGACGGAACTTCGCGAGCGCGGCAAACGCGCGTTCCGCCCCGCCAGGCCCGAAGTTCACGACAGCCGCGACGCCGGGCAACGTTCCCGCGGGCAGTTGTCCCGGACCGTCGGCCGTGAAGAGCATCGCGTCGGTGAACCCCGCGGAGACGGTCGCGTCGTGGACGGCACGCATGTAGTCGTGGTCGTTGTCGAACGAGCCGTACTCGTTCTCCACCTGCACGGCGATGATCGGTCCGCCGCGGCCCGACTGGAGCGGCGCGAGCTCGCGTCCGACCCGCGCGAGGTATCGGCGGGCCGCCGACATGAATTGCTCGTCCGTGCTGCGAACGACGACGGACGGATCCGCGAGGAGCCACGCGGGAAGGCCGCCGAGATCCCACTCGGAGCACACATAGGGGCCGGGACGCACGATGACGTGCAGTCCCTCCTCCGCGGCCGTCCGGATGTACGCGGCGACGTCGAGGTTTCCGGAAAAATCAAATGTGCCCGGACGCGGCTCGTGCAGGTTCCAGAACACGTAGGTCGTGATCGTGTTCAGGCCCATCGCGCGCGCCTTCTTCATGCGATCGCGCCAGTACTCGCGGGGCACGCGCGGGTAGTGCATCTCGCCCGAAATGATCTGCAGCGGCCGGCCGTTCAGCAGGAACGCTCCGTTGGACGGGGACAGGACGGCACGCTGGGGAGCGGGCGCGGACGCGGCCCCGAGGACAAAGAGCAGGAGAGCGGCGGCTATTCGCATGCACTCAGATTAGTCGATAGTCGATAGTCGATAGTCAAAGTCAAAGTCCAAGGTCCAAAGTCGATGGTCGAGAGCGGCGGATTGCCGGCAGTTCCAGGGCGCCGACGGGCGGAACGCACCGAAAAAAGGCCGTTCTCTGGCAGGCGCGCGGATTGCAAACCGCGGCAATAATCCACCATCGTTTTCGGAGTGCCATACATGGAACCACGCGAACCGGTCCAGAGCGCCATCCATCGGCTCCTGCTCTATGTCTGGGATCCCATCGGCGTCGCGAACAATCCAGAGGCCCAGGACAAGTACGACGTGTACGTTGCCGGCGTCTACCACCTGCTCACCAATGGCGCCGGGCCCCAGGAAGTCGCCGACCATCTTGCGCGCCTCGAGCGCGACGCCATCGGCGTCCCCGTCAGCTCCGAGCGCGACGCGACCGTCGCGCGCATGCTCTGCGCGCTCGACCTGCGGAAGCACTGACCTCACAGGAGCACGGGAGAAGTAGATCAAAGCCTCCCCTTCTTTTGTTCTTCTGTGCTAAGACTTGTGTATGGATGCCCCCAAGAGCGCCCTCGAAATCGTGATGGAACGTCTGCGCAAGAACGATGCGGACGCGGGGGTGGAGGCGCGACCGCTGACCGACGAGCAGAAAGCGGCTATCGCGGACGCACGCAGCCAGGGCGAGGCGCGCATCGCCGAACGCAAGATCATGCACGCGTCCGCGATGGCGAGCGTGTTCGACCCCGCCGAGCGCGCCGAGCGAGAAGAGGAGCTGCGGCGCGACCTCGATCGCTTCGAGCGCGAGCGGGACGAGAAGATCCGCCGAATCCGAGAGTAATTCCAAATTCCAAACTCCAAAGTCCAAAGGCACTCCAAACTCCAAATTTTGAGGTTTGTCGTTTGAAGTGGCTTTGGAATTTGGCGTTTGGAGTAGTTTGGAGTTTGGAATTGACGTCGAGCCTTCAGAAGCCCGCCGCGCGCCCGGCGCCCCTCGGATCGGCCGCTCCCTTGAAGCCGGCAATGCGTCCGTCGGGCCCGAACTCGATCGTGAGGGCGTGCGCGTTGCCCATTCCTCGCGTCACGCGCAGGTTGTGACCGCGGGAGGCTAGCGCGGTCCGCACCGCCACCGGAATCGCTTCCTCCACCATGAGCACGTCCGGTTCCGCGAAGCTGACGCGCGGCGCCGCGAGCGCCTCCTGCACGTCCATCCCGAAATCCACGAGGTTCATCACGATCTGGGGCACGGTCTGGCCGATCGTATGCCCGCCGGGCGTGCCGAGCGCGGCCCACGGACGGCCATTGCGCAGGATGATCGTCGGGCAGTCGCCGGACAGCTTGCGGCGTCCCGCATGCGCATCCATGGGGTTGCCTTTCGGCTCGAACGTGCTGAACTCGAGCGAGTCGTTCAGCCAGATGCCGGTGCCCCGCGGCATGATCCGGCTGCCGAACACGCCGCCAAGCGTCAGGGTCGCCGACACGATGTTGCCGTCCTTGTCGGCGACGACAAAGTGCGTGGTGTGGCGGTCGGCGCCACCCGAAACGCCGGGCGGAACGAAGGGCTTCGCTTTCGCGGCGTCGATCGCCGCAGCCTGTTCCTTCCAATAGGCCGCCGAGAGCAGCCGGTCGAGCGGCGGAGGCGCCACATCGGGATCTCCGGCATACCGCAGGCGCACCCAGAAGCCGTGCTTGGTCGCTTCCGCGAACCGGTGCAGGTACTCGACGCTGTTGTGCCCGAGGGCGCGCACGTCGAACTGCTGCATGAGGCCGAGCCTGACGAGATAGTCGAACGCGTTGGCCGGCGGCGACGCGGTCAGCACATCCACGCCGCGGTACCGGATCGCAATCGGCGCGCGCCATTCGGCCTCGTCGCGCGCAAGGTCCGCCAGGCTGAGGAACCCGCCGGCCTCTTTCATCGCGCCGTCGATCGCGCCCGCAAGCTCTCCCTCGTAGAACGCGGCGGCGCCGCCTTTTGCGACGAGTCCCAGGGACCGCGCCAGGTCCGTCTGGACGAGCCGCTCGCCGGCACCGAGCGGCTTGCCGTGTGGGCCGTAGATCGTCCTGGCGTGCTCGGGAAAGCCCGCGAATCCACGCGCGATGAGATCCGCCTCGCGCGACTCGAGCGCGAACCCGTTGGCGGCCAGATCGATGGCGGGCTCGAACAGGCGGCTCCACTTCAGTCGTCCATGCCGCCGGGACATCGCCTCCCACGCGTGCACGTTCCCCGGGGTGGAGACCGACTTCGCGCCGCGCCGATTCTCCACGTAGCCGGGAGTCGGCGCACGAAAGGCGTCCGAGTCGACCGCCGCGGGAATGCGGCCGCTCGGATTCAGGAACCACGTCTTCTTCGACTTCGCGTCGTACACCAGGATGGTGCCGTAGCCGCCCATGCCCGACATTTCGGGCTCGACGACGTTGAGCGCGGCGGCCACGGCGACGGCGGCGTCGAATGCATTGCCGCCCGATCGGAGGATCTTCAGTCCCGCCTCTGTTGCCAGCGGATGCGCCGAGCTGACCATGCCGGACCGGCCGGCGGCAGGTGCGCCGGGCTGGGCGGCGGAGTGAAAGGCCGGGACCGCGAGTCCAAGGGCGATGACAACAGCCGGAAGCTTCAGCGACATTTGGGCGACATTATTCCACGTCTTTTCTCTCTGGGGGGCTTCGCCCCGTCCGCCTTCGCGCGTGCTGTCAGGGGCGCTCCGGCGAGACCTCGCCGAAGCCGCTTCGCGGCGGAGGCGGGCCAGACCCCCCAACGCGCGGGCTCGCGTGCTTCGACCAGGCTCAGCACGCCCTGAGCATCGTCGAAGGGCGGGGACCCCGCGATCCCCACTCCGCTCGCGCGGCTCCAGCCTTCGCTCGCCCCACTCTCGTTCGCGGCGAGCTACGGCTTGGCAGGCACTCACAACGTTCGTTCGCTCCCCTTTGCGGTGTGTTTCCGTGTGCGTCCGTGGTTGCAATTCCGTGTTTCCGTGGAATCAAATGAAGGACTCCGTGTTGCGGTATCCTCTGGCGGCAGGAGGGTCCATGACCCCAGACGGGGAGGCGACCATCGGCGCAGGACCGATTCCCGACGTCCACGAGACATCCGCCGCTGACGAGCGGGTCATCCCGCGCCGCGCGGTCGTCAGCTGGGTGTTGTACGACCTGGCGAACACCATCTTCTCGATGGGGGTCGTGTCGGCGTACTTCTCGACGTGGGTGCGCGGAGAGGTCGGCGCGGACAGGGCCGACTCGGTCTACGGCGTGATCACGGCGATCTCCATGGGAATCATCTTCATCGCGTCGCCGCTGCTCGGCGCGATGACGGATCGGGCGCGCCGGCGCATGCCTTTCCTCGTCGTCAGCACCGTCGTCTGCGTCGGCTTCACGATGCTGCTCGCGCGGTGGGGGTTCTACTTCACCGCCGTGTGCTTCGTCATCGCGAACATCGCCTACCAGGCGGGGCTGCAGTTCTACGACGCGATGCTGCCCGAGGTCAGCCACGAGGGGAACCGCGGCAAGATCAGCGGGATTGGCGTGGGCGTGGGATACCTCGGCTCCTATATCGCGATCGGGCTTGGCATGGACGCGGTGTTCGGGTCGGCGGACAAGCCGTTCCTGTTTACCATGATCGCGCTGTTCTTCCTGCTGTTCGCGCTCCCCTGCTTTCTGTTCGTGAGAGAGCGCGGCAACCCCCACCCGCGCGAGGTGTTCGGCTGGCAGATGGTCCGCGAGTCCACCGGCCAGACGTTGCACACGCTGCGGTCCGGCAGCGAGTATCCCGGGCTCGTCCGGTTCCTCGTCGGCCGGGTGTTCTACACGGATCCGATCAATACCGTCATCTCGATCATGATGTTGTACACGATCAACGTGTCGGTGAACACGGGCCTGACGCAGCTGCAGGGGGAGGAAGTCGGCAAGGTGATCATGATGACGGCAATCACCTTTGCCGTGATTGGCGGCTTCGCGTGGGGGTGGATCGTCGACAAGGTCGGGCCGAAGCGCACGTTGAACTACGTGCTCTACATGTGGACGGGGGTCTTCCTGCTCGCCGCGGCGGTCGGCATCCTGGGCCTGCCGCTGGCGTTCCTCTACGTGGTGGCGTGCTCCGCGGGATTCGCGCTCGGCGGGGTCTGGGCGGCGGACCGGCCCTACATGCTGCGGCTCGCGCCGCCGTCGCGGATCGGCGAGTTCTACGGTCTATACGGGATGGTGGGACGGTTTTCAGCCGTCACCGGCCCCCTGATCTGGGCCGGCGTGAGCTGGCTCACGATTTCCGTGTTCGGCCTCGCGCCGCACGTCGGCGAGGGCATCGGCGTGCTGACGCTTCTCGTGTTGATCGTCGTCAGCTACGTGATCCTGCAGCCGGTGTCCGACACGCCGAAACACTGGACGGCGCGGACTCACGGGCGATAGCCTCAAATTCCAAACTCCAAACTCCAAACTCCAAACTCCAAACGCACTCCAAACGTCAAACGGCAAACGTCAAACGGCAAACCTCAAACGGCAAACGTCAAACGGCAAACCTCAAACGGCAAACGTCAAACGGCAAACCTCAAACGGCAAACGTCAAACGGCAAACCCCGGTTTGGAGTTTGGAATTTGTCTGGCGTTTGAGGTTTGAAGTTTGGCGTTTGGAGTTCTCGCTACCGGGACGAGATCGAGTAGCGGATGAGAACGCCCTCGACGAACTCCGCCTCGATGCGCTGGTCGTCCTTCGAGAAGGTCGCCGTCGTCACCTTCAGCTTCCCTTCCATGCGATCGGCCGTTTTCTCCGGCTGGCCGAACGCGTCGAGCGCGTCCTGCCACGTCATGCCTTTGCGCGGGCCCGACGCGGGGCCGCGGGCCACCGCGGCCGGAGCCGTCTCCTTCCCGGGCCGCACCACCTTGTCGGCAAAGGGGAACTCGACGTACTCCACCAGCGCCGCCATGATGCCGCCGGGGGTCACCCCCGCGGGCACGCCATTCTGGTACCGGATATTGAAACGCGAGCCGCCGTGAAGCCGCTGCTCGGCGATGCGCTGCTTCTTCTGCTCCGACGCGGTCTCAGCGACGGCGCGGTTGCGGCGATCTTCGTTCTCCCGATCGCGCCGCAGGTTGTCGAGGTCGGATTGCATCCGGCGCTTCCGCGCCGAATCCGTCTCGTTCTTGATGTCACGCTCGAGATTCTTTTCGCGCGTGCTCTTGGTCGCGCTCGGGACATACACGCTCGTGGACGTGTCATCCGAAAAGGTCCCGTACCCCCCGCCGCCGAGCTGAAACTCGATTAACTTGTCCTTGACGCGGATCCTCGTGATCATCACCGACTCGCCGGACTTGAGCGCGATGCCCGTACTCTTCAGGCGCGCGCTGTACGCGCCGAAGTCGATGGGCCGCCGCGCGTCGGCATACACGTCGACGCCCTCCTGCGTCGCCGGCATGTCCATCTTGACGACGACCGTCTTGCCCTCGAAATAGTCCTTGAGGGCGGCTTCCGATTGCGCGTGAGCGGGCAGCGCCAGCAGTGTGGCACACGCCACCAGTAGCGGGGTTTTCATGCAAACCTCTCGGAAACGGATTTGCTAGAGGATAAACCAGATCCGGCGCTCGATCTACTTGTGGCAGCAGCCGTCGCCGCAGTCGCAGTGGCAGAGGTCAGCGGGGGCGGCGCCCGCGACGCCGGAGGGCTCGCGCGGGGCCCATCGGCCGCACGTCGCGCAGCGCTCGGTGTCTTCGACCGGCCTGGCCACGCCGTCCGCCTTGCAGCTCCACGGGTATTCCTCGAAAGCCGTCCAGAGGGGGTTTTCCTGGAAGAGCGTGGGCTCGGCCCAGCGGCACTGCTGCACGTTTCGGGGATCGGCCATGGGGTGCGGTACTCCTGTCGCGGGACAGGCAGCAACACGGATGCCGCCGGTTTCCATCTCCAGATTACGCCAGAAACGCTCTCCTTTCAGACCTGGGAAACACCGACCTCCCGCGGCACGCCGAAAACCCGGCGGCGCGTGGTGAGCCGGATCCCCAGCGGCTTGCGCCTTAGCGGGTATGAGCTACGGCCCATTGGCGGCGCTCGCCGTCGTGGCGGCGTCAGCCACGTTCGGCTTGGTTCCAGCCGCCCTGGCCCAGCAGCCCCCCGACCGGCTCGCACGCGGCGATGCGGCCGGTACGATCGGCTGGTTCAACGGCAACAAGTCGAATCTGTCGGGGCGCTCGTACAACAACTGGTACACCCGGGCGGCCTACGGCGCCGCGCTGGTCGGCTGGTACTGGACCGATCATCACAAGACCGAGATCGAGTTCGGGGCCAGCAGCGCAGCCCGATTGTGGACGTCGCTGGACGCGGTTGACGGCATCCCCGCGTACGGCTCGGCCGAGTACACCTTCTCGACGACGCGAATCGCCATCGCTCAGCAGTACCAGTTCCTCCGGAACGCCTGGGTGCACCCCCACGTCGCCGGTGGGCTCGACCTGACCTGGGAGCGCGTGACCGGGCACGAATCCGCCGTGTATCAGTACGATCGAACCAACCCGCAGCCGCGGCTCCTGCGGGACGAGCGGGATGTTCCGCCCCGCACCGATGTGCACGCGCGGCCGTTCGCCGAGGCCGGGCTCAAGGCGTACGTCACCCCGCACGCCTTCTTCAGAAGCGACCTGCGGTTCGTCGGGATGAGGCGGCTGGACGAAGTCATCCTGCGGTGCGGGTTTGGGGTTGATTTCTAGGAGCTGAAAACGTCATGCGGCGAATGATTGCGGTGATGCTGTGCGCGGCCCTCTTCATGCCGGCGTGTGCGACGGGCGGGGCCGCGCGCGCCGAGTCTGCCCCGGCGCCCCCCTCGACGGCGGATCCCGCGCTGATGGCCTCCTACGTCGAACAACTGCCGGTGGGCTCACGCGTGCGGGTGCACACGACCGACGGCCGCAAGCTCTCCGCCACGCTTATGAAAGCCGACGACCGCGCCATCGTCGTCCAGGCCCGCACCCGGATCCCCGAGCCGCCGATCACCGTTCCCCTGGAGCAGGTTGTATCCGTTCAACTCGAGGCGAACAACGGCCCGGGCCGCGCGATTGCGATCGGCGCCGCCGCCGGCGCCGGTGCGGCCCTCGGCGTGTTTCTCGTCCTGCTGGCCATCTTCGCTGGTGATTGAACAGGAGAACGGGAGGACGGGAGCAGCCCATCACACGGGGGCACGGATCACACGGAGACGCGCGGAGGGTGGCCCGTCTGGCCGCGCGATGCGCGATGAAGTGGCCTGAGATCCGCAAACGCAAGCACGCCCTGATCGTCCGCGTGTTTGCGTTTGTGGATCTCAGACCACTTCTAACGCCGGCCGGGGGATCGACACGGCCGGCGCCAGACGGGCCACCACCGACGTCTGCCTAGCTCCGTGCGTCCCCGTGTGCTCCGTGGCTCCGTGTAAGCCGTCTCCGCTTCTCCGTCACCTCTGTGGGCTCTTGTAGACCGTGCCGCCTTTCATCACGAATCGCACGTTTCTCAACGCGTGGATATCTCGTGTGGGATCGCCCTCAACCGCGATGAGATCGGCGAGCAGCCCTTCCTTGACCTGGCCGATCCGGTTCTCCATGTGGAGCACGCGCGCGGCGAGTGACGTCGCGCTCTTCAGCGCGGCCACCGGCGGCATGCCGTAGTCCACCATCATCTCGATCTCGCGCGCGCTGTCGCCGTGCGTGAACACGCCGACGTCGCTGCCGCTCAGGATCGTGACGCCGGCGTCGAGCGCCGCCTTGAAGCTGGCGCGCTTGCGCGTGATGCCGGCGGGCTCGGGCGCCTGCCCCTTCTTCCACCCGGCGTACTGGCTCGTTGCGTCGCCGGCGGCCAGCGTCGCGCAGAGCGCGACGTTCCTCTCCGCCATCAGCTTGAAGATCTCCGGCGTGCCGCTGTCGCCGTGCTCGATCGTCTCGACGCCCGCGAGTACCGAGCGGCGCATGCCTTCAGGCGTGCTCGAGTGCGCGGACACAGGACGGCCGCTGCTGCGCGCGGTATCGACGATCAGCTTCAGTTCGTCGAGCGAGAAGGTCGGCGCAGCCTCGCCGTGGGCCCCCCAGCGATAGTCCGAGTACACCTTGATCCAGTCGGCGCCGTGTCCAATCTGGTCGCGGACGACACGGACGAGATCGGCGCCGTCAGCCTCTTCCGCGCCCTGCGGCACACGCCATTCGAGCGAGAAGCCCTTCGGGCCGTAGCTGCCGGTGGCGACGATGGCCCGGGTCGAGACCAGCATCCGCGGGCCGGGGACGATCCCCTGGTCGACGGCTTGTTGCAGCTCGGCATCGGCGTAGCCCGCACCTTCGGTGCCGAGGTCGCGGACGAGCGTGAAGCCCGCCATCAGCGTCGCGCGCAGATGGTTCACCGCGCGCGAGGTGCGCACGCCGAGCGACTCTCGCGCCACCTGGTCGTTCCACGGCGTCTCGTTGTACGGGTGCAGGAGCACGTGCGAATGCCCTTCGATGAGCCCCGGCAGCAGCGTCGTCCCCGGCATCTCGACGACAGTGGCGCCCGGAGACGCCACGCCGGCGGCGGGACCGGCCGCGTCAATCCGATCCCCCCGCACGCGCACCGCCCACCCCTCGTGCATGGAGTCGCCATCGAATACGCGCGCCGGCTTCAACACGGTGACGGTGTCGCGCGAGGGCGCCTGCGGCCCCTGCGCGGCCGGCGCCGTCTCCATCGCGAGCGACACCGCCGCAAGAGCGACAAGCAGCCGTTTCATGCGATCACCTGATGGCCCTTCCGCCCTTCATCACGAACGCGACGTGCCGGAGCGCGGTGATGTCCGTCAACGGATTGCCCGTGACCGCGACGAGGTCCGCTTCCCGGCCGGGCTCGATCGTGCCGATCCGGTCTCCCATGCGCAGCGAAGCCGCGGCGATGGAGGTCATCGACGAAATCGCGTCGACCGGCGCCTGGCCGCCATTCTGCACCCGCACGATGGCCTCCTCGACGTTGCGGCCGTGCGCCCCGGCGACCGCGTCCGTGCCGAACACGATCTTCAGCCCCTTGACCTTCAACGCCCGCTTGAACATCTCGAGCACGACAGGGATCGCCTTCTCCATGTGGGCGAAACCCTCCTCGTTGTAGTTGCCGATGCCGAGGAAGCGCGGCTTGTTCTCGAGGTAGTTCTGGAGCACGAGGCCGACGTTCGGATCGAAGAACGTGCCTTTCTCCGCCATGAGGGTCAACACCTCGTCTGTGGCGAAGGTCCCGTGCTCGATCTGCGTGCACCCGGCGAGGACCGCCGCCTTGATCGACTCGGCGCTGTGCGCGTGGACCAGCGTCCGCAGGTGCACGCCGTTCGCCTCCCCGCACGCCGCCTGCAACTGCTCGTCGCTCATCGTCTGCGTCCCGCCGTCGCGGATGCTCGCTGACGCAAAGAGCTTGATGAGGTCCGCCCCGTCCGCCGCGGCCTTGCGGACCGCGTCGCGCAACTGGTCGGGCGTCGCCGGCTGACGGTTGGTGCCGCCGGTGCGCTCGTTGATCTGGCGGATCGACGTCAGGATGCGCGGCCCCGGGAGGAGGCCCCGGTTGATCGCGTTCTTCAGCTCCACGTCCGAGGGCGAGCCGGCGCTCTGCACCGTGGTGAATCCGTTCACGAGCGTCTGATAGGCATTCTCGGCGCCGTAGAGCGCCTGCTCGGCGGGCGTTTCTCCGCGGTTGTCCATCCGGCCGTCTTTCCCGAAGTGCCAGCCGATGTGGACGTGCGTATCGATCCACCCCGGCATCAGCGTCATCCCGCTCAGATCGTAGGTGGCCTTTCCGACCGCGCGGCCAATCCGCGCGATCTTCCCGTTCTCGATCCGCAGGACGACGTCACGCGCGAGATTGCCGCGGCCATCGAGGACGACCCCGGCGCGGATGGTGACCGGCGCGGGCGGCGCCTGCTGCACCGGCGCCACCGCGGGTGCAGCCGGCGCCTGCCCGGCCGGCGGCTGCGCCGCCAGAGTGCCGCCAATCAGCAGCGATAACGCAACACCCCACCGTCTCATCCTAGACCGGGGCTCCGCCCCGGACCCCGGCTCGGTCGCTCGCGGGGACCCCTCCGCCCCGCGCCGCTCCCTTCCACCCCAACGCGCAAAGAACGCGCGTCGGGGGCCCCGGCTCGCGGGCGCGCCGTGCGCGCCGCCGTTATGCAGTACTGACAACAGAGTTCTCGCAAGGCATCGCATAACGGCCTAGCGCACCTCTGTGGATGGCCCGAGGAGCCGGTCGAGTTCCGCCTTGATCGTGTCGAGCTCCTTCTTCAACGTGGTGTATCGCTCGATCGCGTCGCGGCCGATCTTCTGGTCGGCTCTCGCGGTCATGCCGGCAAGATAGGTGATGTGCGCCTGGAGGCCCGGCTTGCCGTAGCGCACCGGCTCCGTCAGGAGCTTCGCCGCGATCGCGTCCACCTGGCGCGCCTTGTCGGCGTCGGCGCCGGCCGCCCCGCGGAGCTTCGTCTGCGCGTCGCGGACACGTCTTACCACCTCGTTGACCTGGGCGACGAGGTCGCGCGCGCGCATGTTGTGCGCGAACTGCTCCTTGAGATCGGCCACCGTCGTGCCTTCGGCGGCGACGTTGGGATCGATCCGGACGCTGAACGGTTCGGTCTTCGTCGTCGCGCCCACCTTCAAGCGCGCCTGGTAGGAACCGGGGGGCAAGGCGAGGCCGGACTGATGCCGCACGTCCCAGATGAACCGGTTGACGCCGGCGTTCTTCGTCACGCGGTTCGCGTTCGCATTGCCGCGGCCGCGCCCGAATCCCTGCGGCGCGTCCGGATCGTCGGGATCGCCGCCGCCGCCGCGCCCGCCGCGCCCGCGGCCGCCGCCGAGCGCCGGCGCGTCGCTGTTGTAGGAGGTCACCACCGTCCCCGCCGCGTCGAGAATCTCGATCGTCACCGGGCCGCTCGGCGCGGACGGCACGTAGTACTCGATCATCGGTCCGAGCGCGCTCACTGTCGTGCGGTATCCGTCGCGCGGCTTGTACAACTGGACGTCGGACGCGGAGGTCTGCGCCGTGATCTGGTGCAGCGCGCTGACGTTGTCGAGGATCCAGAACGCGCGCCCTTGCGTGGACACCACCAGATCCTTCCGGTGGACCTTGATGTCGGTGATCGGCACGTTCGGCAGATTGAGCTGGAAGGACTGCCAGTCGGCGCCGTTGTCGAACGAGATGTACATCCCGAATTCCGTGCCGGCATACAGCAGCCCTTCGCGATCGGGATCCTCGCGGACCACGCGCGTGGGCGTGTCGGCCGGGATGCCGTTCTTGCCGTCGGTCAGCCGCTTCCAGGTTTTCCCGTAGTCGTCCGTCTTGTAGATGTACGGCTGGTAATCGCCGAGCAGGTAGCGATACACGGCGTAGTAGGCGGAGCCGCGGCGATGCGGCGACGCTTCTATCCACTGCACGCGGCCGCCCGGCTCGAGGTCCTTCGGCGTGATGTTCGTCCAGGTCTTCCCGTTGTCGCGCGTGACATGGAACGGTCCGTCGTTCGAGCCGGTCCAGATCACGCCGGTCTCCAGCGTGGACTCGGTGATGGCGTAGAGCGTGCTGTAGAACTCTTCGCCGGTGACGTCGCGCGTGATCGGCTCGCCGCTGGCCCCCTGGCAGCAATCCGGATTCGCGGTCAGGTCGGGTGAGAGCTTCTCCCACGTCACGCCCTTGTCGCGCGTGCGGTGCAGGTACTGCGAGCCGTAATAGAGAACCTCGGGGTCGTGCGGCGACAACGCCATCGGCGACACGCGCTGCATGCGGTAGATGAGATCCCGCCCCGGGTTCCCGTACAGCGACTGCGCGCCGATCCAGTAGTTCTTCGACTGACCCGTCTTCAGGTTCATCACCGAGTACTGCCCCTTGCAGGACCCGTAGACGATGTCCGGGTTCTTCGGATGCGGGATGATCGGCCCGGTCTCGCAGCCCGGCCCGTTGCGCCAGTCGTCGCGGTTGAACGGCTGCGCCTGGCTCGTGATGATGAGCGTGCTGCTGTCCTGCTGCGCGCCGTACAGTTTGTAGGGGAACTGGCCGTCGAGCCACACGCCGTAGATTTCGGAGGTGGGCTGGTTCATCTGCAACGACCACGTGGCGCCACCGTCGAACGAGACGTTCGCGCCGCCGTCGTTCGACTGGATCATGGTCTTCCCGTCCTTCGGGTTGATCCAGATGTCGTGGTTGTCGCCGTGCGGCGTCCGAAGCGACGTGAACGTCTTCCCGCCGTCGATGGACTTGAAGAAGCCCTCCGCGCCGGCGTACACGACGTCCGCGTTGGTCGGATCGGCGCCGAGCGTCGTGTAATAGAACGGCCGCTGGACGAGCGACCCCTGCGAGTTCATCAGCGCCCAGGTCTGCCCCGCGTCATCCGAGCGATAGAATCCGCCGCCGGGCAGCGCCTCGACGAGCGCGTACACGCGATCCGGTTTCGCGTTGGTCACCGCAAGGTTGCCTTTACCGATCAGGTCGCCCGGCAGACCGGCCGCGATCTTCGTGAAATGCTCGCCGGCATCGGTGCTCTTGTAGAACCCGCCATCCTTCGAGCCGCTGATGATCGTCCACGGCTTCCGTTCGAGGCGCGACATCCAGGCATAGACGACGTTCGGGTTGCCCGGCTGGAGCTCGACGTCCATCGCGCCGACGCCGTCGTTGACGAATAACACCTTGCGCCACGTCTTGCCGCCGTCGTCGGTCTTGAAGACCCCCCGCTCGTCGTTGCGCTTGAACGCGTCGCCGTTGGCCGCCACCCAGACGATGTTCGGATTGGTGGGGTGAATGCGGACGGCGCCTATCTGACCTGCGTTGTAGAGACCGATGAACTGCCAGGTGTCGCCGCCGTTCGTGGTCTTGTAGACCCCGCGCCCGGTGGACACGTTGCTGCGGACGCCGTCGGAGCCGGTGCCGACATAAACGATGTTTGGATCGGAGTCAGCCACCGCGATCGAGCCCATCGACCCGAGCGGGATCTTGCCGTCGCCGATCGGCGTCCAGGTGACGCCGCCGTCGGTCGTCCGGAAGAGTCCGCCGCTGGCGACACCCATGTAGAAGGTCTTCGGCTGCGACGGTACGCCCGTGACGGTGGTCACCCGGCCGCCGCGCGACGGCCCGACCAGCCGGTACTGCAGCCCGGCGAACAGTTTCGGATCGACGGAAGGCAGCATCGGCGCGGACCGCCGCACCACGCGGGCGACAGGCGGCGGCGGTGGCGTCTGCCGTGTCGAAGACGTCTGTCTCGACACGGGTGTCGTGGGGGCCTGCGCGTGCGGCATCGCAAGCGCGCCGGTCGTCAGAGCGATGAGCGAGAGCCAAAGAGTGCGGCGCATGTGTGTTTCTCCCGTCGCGTCCGGCTTCAGCCGGACCTGTTCAATTGCGCGCGAAGTAAGAGGAAGAGCGGACCGCTTTGGAGGGCCCGGCGGGTGCGGTTATATCACAGCCCTCGTTTCATTTCTTTCTCAGAATCGGATACGTCTTCGCCTCTTTCAACTGCTCATCGAGCGCGTTCCAGTTCACCAGCCCGTCGTCCGACATGGGCTCGAGCAGATAGAACGCGAGCCGCGCGAGGGGCTGCGTCATGGGGACGGCGAAGGCGCCGCGGGGCGCGGACGCATCCGGCGCGGCGTCCCACTCGCCTTCGAGGCGCCGCGTCGCGTGTCCCTCGGAATTCTGCCCGGCGTTGTTCGCGGCGATCGTGAACTGTTCGAGCCCCTTCACCGGCTGACGCAGTTGGCGCATCTCGATGCCATGCGCCCTGAGCAGTTCGAGCGCTTTCGCCGCGTCCTCGGGAACGTAGTACTCCTGCGGCACGATCTCCGTCGCCACCGGCTCGAACCACATCATGTCGATCATCTGCTCGGGATGGACGACGTCCTTGCGGCGATTCATGACCGCGCCGTTGTTCGGGTTGGTTTCGGGCTCGACCTCTCCCATCAGGATCTCCACCATGCCGCCGCGCTTCATCTTCGCGCTGGTCGCCTGGGGCGTGCCGGTGATGCGCTGCCGGTCGGCCGCCGCGACGGCCTGCTTGAGGCGGGCGGCGTTCTGATGCGCGAAGGTCAGCGCCTCCTCGAGGAAGTAGCTGGTCGCCCTGATGCGGTCTTCGAAGGTGGCGTACGAGTACGCCTCGCTGAGCAGCGCGAAGCGGTTGCGCAGGCCGACGTAGTTATTGTGGAAGCGCGGCACGTGCTCGAACGTGGACCACGCGCGGACGGGCGGCGTCTGCGGCGCGGCAGGTGCCGTCGGAGCCGCCGGCGGTGCGGCGCCGGCCGCAGGAGGGGCGCCGCGGCCTCGTCCTCCTCGTCCACCCGGCACCCCGGCGTTGCCGTAATAGAAGGTGTCCCAGCCGTGCTTCGCCTTGATCGTCTTCGTGACGAAGGGAAACCACTCCTCCTTCATCATGGCCATGATCGTGTCGCTGGTGTTCGGATTGAGCGGCGGCGAGTAGGTCAGGTAATACGCGTGATACGAGCCGTCTGAGGTATGCAGGTCGAAGCCGACCTGCGGATCGTAATCGACCCACAGCTTGACGAACGCCTTCGCTTCCGGCGTGTCCATCTTCATGAAATCCCGGTTCAGGTTCAGCCCCTGCGCGTTGGGCCGCGTGCCCATGCCGTTGATCGGGCCGTTCTGCCCCCGCCTGTTCGTCAGCGAGAACTTCTCGTTGCCGTCCGCGTTGAAGATGGGGGTGATCAGGAGCACCGTCGACTGGAGCCAGTCGGCGTGCTTCCCCGACGCGAAGTCGCGGAGCAGCATCAACGCGGCCTCTTTCCCTTCGACTTCGCCGGCGTGGATATTCCCCTGGATGTGCACGCGCAGCTTGCCGGTCGCCTTCACGGCCGCGGCGCTCGTGCCCTTGAGGCCGGTCCCGACGACGGCCATCGGCATCGCCCGTCCTTCGAACGTCGTGCCGTAGGTCGTGTAGAAGATGTTCGGCGACGCCTCGTTCACCGCCGTCATGAACTTCACGACGTCGTCATAGGTGGAGGTGGACTTGAAGCCGGTCGATTCGGGCGTGGTCTTGATGTCGGCAATCGACGGCCGCGGCTGTGCGTGGCTTGCGAGCACGAGACCTGCGGCAACGGCAAAAGTGACGGCGATGGTGCGCGGCATGCTGAGAGTCTACCCGATTCGAGCAGCCGCTTCGGTCACCAGACGAGGGCCACCCCGTACTTTCGGAAAACGCGGTCGGCGGAGACAACCGTGAGGTCCTCTTCGAGAGCCTGGGCCGCCAGGAGGCGATCGAATGGGTCGCGATGATGGAACGGGAGATCGACAACTCGAACGACATGCTCGAGTTCGACGTCGAGCAGGGAGAACCCGTTGAGCCTGAGCTGGTCGGAAATGAACCGGTCCAGGGGCCGAATGAGCCGGAGCTTACCGAGACCGAGCTCGATCGCAAGCTCCCAGCAACTGGCGATGCTGAAGAGCACCTCGTTTTCGGCATCCGACACCGCGGCGCGCGCCCGCCGGCCCAGGGTGGGGCTGCCTTCGACCCACCAGAGGAACGCGTGCGTGTCGAGCAGCAGCCTCACTTGGTGTAGTCACTGAAATCCGGCGGGATGTCATCGAAGTCGGGGCCGATCCAGACCTGCCCCTTCGCGGATCCGGGCACGCGTGGACCGTCCGCCCGCCCGACCGGCACCAGCCTTGCGACAGGCTTGTGATCCCGCGCGATGAGGATCTCGTCGCCCTGCGCCGCCTTGTCCACCAGCTCTGACAACCGGGCCTTGGCCTCGGCGATGTTGACGTAGCGTTCGGCGCGTTTCGGCATGTTGGTCATTTTAGATGACCATCTGGCGGCCGTCAACGGCCGGCCGCCGGCCTCAGCGCGCGCCCGGGCAGCCGGGCAGCCTGAACGCGCCGATCCGCGTCGAGTAGGCAGTCGCGCCCGTCTTTATGTAGTCCCCGACGTACCAGATCGTGCAGTCGTCGCTCGGATCGATCGCCGTCTGCGTGTAGTCCTCCCAGCGCATCGGCGTCTGCGCCGCTTGTCCTTCGACGAGGACCGTTTCCTTCAGCGTCAACTGTCCCTTCGGATCGGATGCAAGCCGCCCGGCAAACCGTTGCCCTGGAAAGTCGCTCGGGCCGCCGAAGGAGTACCCGATGCCGATGTTGCCCAGCCGATCGATCGCCGGGCTCCCCATCCATCGGAACCTGCCGTCCGGTGCGTAGGTGCCCTGCTGATGCACCGTCAGCTCGCGCGCCTTGCCCTCCAGACGCAGCTCGTACCAGCGGACGCCGCCCGCGCCGGCCGTCGTGTTGACGGAGTGGACGGCGACCACCGATTCGTGGCCGCCGACCTTCCGGTACACGACGCGCGCCATGATCTTGTCGCCCTGCGCGTCGAGGCGGCGATCGGTGCCGGGCTGCGGCACGCAGTTGGTCAACTGGCCGTCGCAGAGGTAGTGATACGGCGCGACCGCAATCTTCTGCGGGCCGGTCACCCGCGTCTTCGCGGGATCCTTCCAGTCCACATGGAACTGCCACGCGTCGATCGCGTCGTCCTCGAACTTCTTATCGAGCTGCGTGCCGCCGGCCGCCAGCATGATGTTGGGCGCGCCGGCAGGCGGCAGCGCCCTGCCGTCAAGGTCCGCGTTGTTCAGGAAGTTCACGTTTTCCACGACGATGCACTGCTCGGTGGCCGGCTCCCCTTTCAGCATCTTCGCGCGATCGAGGACGCAGGCGTGCTTCTGCGTGGCGACCTTTTCCGAGATGCGGTTGTCGCTCGTGCTGGTCGGAATGTAGTAGCCGTCCGGCCAGACGGCGGGACGCGGATAGTCAGGAAATAACGGCCGCAGGAATTCATAGCGGTAGTACGCGCCGAACGGATCCGGACCGGCGCTGACCGCGGAGCACATCGAGTACGGACCTTGCGGCCCCTGCGGCGCCCGTCCGCGCTGGCCCGGTGCTCCGCGCCCGGCGGGAGGCGTGCCGGGGACGGGTGGTGGAGGAGGCGGCGGCTGAAAGAGCTGCGCAAGCCGATCGGGTGCGCGACCGGGTGGACTGACGTGCGCGGGTTCGCCACCCTTCCAGTCGGGCGGCTGGTCTGGACGAACGGGTCCGCGCGAGAAGATCGGCATCACGATCAGCCAGCGATCGGCGAGCTGGTCGTAGCGCACCACGGCGTCGCCGTTGTTCTTCGCCTCGCACTCGCCGCCGAATCCCTTGAAGATGTTGTTGGTCGGCACCGGTCCATAGAGGACTTTGCCCGTCGTGTCGAACTGCTTGCCCTTCTTCGTGAAGATCGCCATCCGCGAGTTCACGATCTGGACGACGTGATTGGGGCCCACGCCGAGTGTGTTGTCGGAGGGCTGGCGGACGGAGGACGTGCCTTGCGGCCCTTCGAATCCGACGCCGAGTCCGTCGAAGCTCTCGACGAGCGTCGCCGCCGGGCGCGAGCCGGCGGTCGTCTGCTCGACAGCGGCCGACCCGGCCGGGGTTGAGATGACGGGCGGCGGCGGCGCAGGCGCCTGAAGCACGACAGCAGCGGCGGCGATTCCCAATCCCATTCTGATCATGCGCGCAGTATACTCGCCCCTATCAACAGGAGCGCTCATGCAAGCTATCTTGCTCGTGCTGTTGCTCGCCTGGACTGCTGCCCCACCCGCCGCCGCCGCTCGCCAGGATCAGAACCCGGACGAGTACGTCGCCCAGATGAAGAAGGGAGACGCCGCGCTCCGAAGCCGCAAGTACGAGGATGCGCTGAAGGCGTACAAAAAGGCCAGCTCGCTGCACAACAAGACCTCAGCGGAAGCGTACGCTGGGATGGCGCGCGTCTACGACGCGATGGGCGCCTACAAGAGCGCCGCCGACAGTTGGGCCGACGCGCTCGAGAACACCAGCGGCGATCCGCTCCGCGAGGCGGTATATCGCAACCAGCGCGGGGCGTCGTTGTTCGCGCAGAGCCAGAACGGGAACGACAAGCGGCTGAAGGAGGCCGAAGCGGAATTCCGCGCGGCGCTGGCCCTCGACGAGACGCTCGCCATCGCGCGATTCAATCTCGGCGTCGCGCTGCTCCGTCAGGCGCGTGACGAGGAGGGCCTCCCCGAACTGAAGGCGTTCCTCGCGGCGGCGCCTCGCGCGCCGCACGCCGCCGAGGCGGAACGCATGATCGAGAACCCCCGGCGCGCGCGCGAGCGCTACGCGCCGGATTTCGCGATCGTCACCCTCGACCAGCAGCGCCTCGCCCTGGAGGATCTGAAGGGCAAGGTCGTCCTCCTGGATTTCTGGGCATCGTGGTGCGGCCCCTGCAAGCTGGCGACGCCGGGTCTCACGCGCCTCTACAAGAAGTACGGCGACCGCCCGTTCGCGCTCGTCGCCATCAGCCTCGATCGCGAGGAGTCACCATGGCGGCAGTACATCGATGAGAACAGGATGACATGGCCGCAGTACTGGGACCGGGGCGGCCGCATCGCGCAGTTGTTCGGCGTCAGACCCATCCCTACCTACATCGTGCTGGACCACGAGGGGATCGTGCGGACGACGAAGGAGGGCTGGGGGCCCGGCACCGACGGCGCGCTCGACGGCGAGATCGGCAAGTGGCTGAAACGGATCCCGCCTACCTCATCAGCGCCTCAACGGGATTGATCCGGCTCGCCCTCAGCGCCGGGATGGCCACGGCGAGCAGGGCGACGGCCGACAGCGTCAGCGTCATGATTCCAAGGACCGCCGGGTTCATCGGCGTGACCTCGAACAATTGTGCGCGCATCAGCCGTCCCACGACGAACGACCCGGCGAGGCCGAGCGCGAGCCCCCCGCCAATCACCTTCAGCCCGTCGCCGAGCACCAGCCGGAACACCGCGCCTCCGGATCCTCCGAGCGCCATCCGCACGCCCATCTCGCGCTGGCGTTGACTCACGCTGTACGCCAGCACGCCGTAGATGCCGACGGCCGAGAGGATCAGCGCGATCGCCCCGAACGCCATCGCGACCAGCATGGGCAAACGCCTGCCGACGAGCGCGCGATTGATCAGGTCCTGCATCGTCCGCGGGTGGTACACCGGCACTTCCGGATCGATCGCCGCCACCGCGCGCCTGACGTCGTTCACGATCGATCCGGACGGCGCCGCCGTCCTGACGGTGAACGAGAGGCCCCGCGCCGGGTTCTGGTCGTACGGATAGTAGAACGTGCCGACCGGCGTGAAATCCGCGCGGGGATCGATCTGCCGCACCTCCTTCACGACGCCGATGACCGTGAAGAACCGCGTCTTCGGCGTGATCTTCGTGATGTCCTTGAGATCGCTCGGCGTATACAGGCGCCGGCCGACCGCATCGCGGTCGGGCCAGAACTTGCGCGCGAGCCGCTCGTCGATGACCACGACGCGTGGTGCCGTCGCCGTGTCGCGGGCGTCGAACACGCGGCCGCGCAGGACCGGGATCCGCATCGCCTCGAAATACCCGGACGCCGCGATGATGTCGAGCGGCGCGATGAGCGATTCGCCCGGCTTCATCGTGTAGCCCTCGGCGAGGATGACGTCGCTGTTGAAGTTGCCCCCGAACGGCAGCGCGTTCGTCGCGCCGGCCGACACGACGCCCGGAATCCCGCGGATCGCCTTGAGCGTGCGCTGCTCGAACGCGACGAGCGCCGCGTCGTCCCTGTACGACGCCGCGGGCAGGTTGACGGTGGCCGTCATCACGTCCGACGGCTGGAAGCCGTAATCGAGGCGCACCACCGCCCGGAAGCTGGCAAAGAGCAGTCCCGCGCCGACGAGCAGCAGCAGCGCCACCGCGACCTGCGCCGTTGCCAGCGCGCGCCGGACGAAATTCGCACGTCGTCCGCTCGTCCCGCCGCGGCTGTCCTCGCGCAGCTCCTGGCTGAGATTCATGCTCCACAGCCGCACGAGCGGCGCAATGCCGATGATGATGCCGACGGCCAGCGTCAATGCGCTGATCATCGCGACCGCGGGCGCGTCCAGCCCGATCTCGTATCCGCGCGGAAGGTCCTCCAGGTTCATCGCGTTGAGTGACTTCAAGACCCACCACCCCGCCAGGAAGCCGAGCGCGCCGCCCGCGATCGCCAGCAGCATGGTCTCTGTCAAGAGCTGACGCGCGAGCCGGCCGGGCCTCGCGCCGATGGCGTGCCGCGTCGCCAGCTCCCTCGTGCGGCTGCTGGTGCGCACCATCATGAGGTTCGTGACGTTGACGCAGCCGATGAGCAGCACGAACAGGACGCCGGCCCACAGCAGGTACAGCACGTTCCTGACCTCGCGGACGACGTCGTCGTGCAGCATGACGGCGACGGTGTGGAACCGGGCGTCCTCGAGGACCTGATGGAACTCGGGGAAGCGTTGATCGTTGGCGGCGTTGAGCGCGTCCACCTGCTGGCGGACCTGCGGCAGCGCCGCGCCCGGCGCGAGCCGCCCGATCATCTGCCAATTGTTGCTGTGGCGGCGAACGTCGGACTTGTCCTCCGGCGCGAACGCGGCTGGCAGGTAGATGTCGATGTCGTTCTGAAGGAACGTGAAGCCGGCCGGCATGACGCCGACCACGTCGTAAGACCTCCCGTTCAGGCGGATGGCACGCCCCACGGCCTGCCCGCTGCTCCCGAAGGCGCGCTGCGCCAGAGTGTGGCTGAGCACGGCCTTGGACTCCCGTCCGATCTCGCCATCGTCGTCGGTGAAAACGCGGCCGACTTCTGGATGCACCTGCACGAGACGAAAGAAGGATGGCGTCGCGCGGAGGCTCACGAGCCGCTCCGCACCGGTCTCATTCCCGTAGGTGACGCCCTCCCTGCGGTAGATCGCCTGGACGTCGAGCGCGGGCACGGCGCGCAGGCGATCGAAGTAGTCGGGCACCCCGCAGCTCGCTCGCGGCGCGCCGGCGTTCGGGTAGCTGTTGTAGACGAGGACGACCCGTTCCGAGGCCGGGAACGGCAGCGGCTTCAGCACCACGGATCGGAGAACGCTGAACATCGCCGTGTTGGCGGCGATGCAGAGCGCGAGCGTCAACAGCGTGGCGATGGTGAAGCTGCGGTCCTTCAGGAGAACACGTACAGCGATGCGTAAATCCTGGATGAGGGCCTGCATACGGAGGAACTACGAGAAAGGGGCTCCCGAAGGTTCCTGCCCGCTCAGCGGCCCGCCGAGGCCGGCCTGGAATACCCGCACGCCATGCCCTGGACACCGTGGCTGAATGCCTCTGTCGCGGCCAGGAAATCCGCCAGATCCTCCTCGGTGTGCGCCGCGTTGAGGAAGAGGTGCGGGACGGCCGGCGTAAGATACGCAATCCCGCGCGCCAGCATAGCCTGGTGATACCCGCGGGCGAGACTCGCATCGGCTTCCGACGCCTCGCGTGCGTTCCGCGGCGCTCCCCTTCGGAAATGAATGCCGAAGATCGACCCGATGCCGGTGACCGCGACATCGAGGCCGGAAGATTCGAAGATCCGTGCGATGCCCGTGCGCGCGAGCTCTCCCAGCCGATCGAGGCGGCGATGGATGCTCCCATCCTCGAGCGCCATCAGCGTCGCAATGCCGGCAGCCATCGTGACGGGGTTGGCGGCGAAGGTACCGCCGTGGAAAGCCTGCGCGCGCCTGTCGGGGAATCGGCGGTGGTCGAGGCGTTCCAGCACCTCACGTCTGCCGCACAACGCGCCGACCGGAAACCCGCCTCCGACGATCTTGCCGAGGATCGTGATGTCCGGCGTGACGCCGTAGAGCTCCTGCGCGCCGCCACGCGCGAGCCGGAAGCCCGTGATCACCTCGTCGAAGATGAGGAGCGTGCCGTGCCTGTCGCAGAGCGCCTTCAGTCCGGCGAGATACCCACAGTCGGACGGAATGATGCCGGCCGCGCCGAGCACCGGCTCCACGACCACACAGGCGAGCGTCCCCTCGCGGATCGCCGCCGACGCGGCTTCGAGATCGTTGAACGGCAGAACGACGGTATTCGCGACCGCCGCCGGATCGATGCCTGCCTCGAGCTCGTCGAACGGCGCGTGCACCGCCTTGCGCAGCGGATCGTAGCCGCCATGCCAGCCGCCCTCCATCTTCGCGATCCGGGTGCGGCCCGTATACGCGCGGGCGAGGCCGACGGCGTACATGTTGGCCTCAGTCCCCGAATTGGTGTACCGAACCAGTTCCGCTCCCGGCACCATCGCCGTCACCAGTTCAGCGAGCTCCACCTCCAGGGCATGCGAGAACCCGTAGTGCGAGCCTTTCTCGATCTGTCGGCTGACGGCTGCAACCACGGACGATGGGGCGTGGCCGAGCACGAGCGCGCCGTGCCCGGACCAGTAGTCGGTGTAGAGGTTGCCGTCGACGTCCGTCAGGCGGCAGCCGCTTGCACGCGCGACGTAGAAGGGGTACGGCGCGATATCCCGGATCGCGTACGACACGCCGGCCGGCAGAACCCGCAGGGCTCGCTCGAAGAGTGCGCGTGAAGAGTCGGTACTACTCACGACCGCCAGCCACCGGCAGCGCGATGAACGACGCGTTCCGGCCCGAACGGAACACGCGCTGCGTCGCGCGCCGGAAATCCGAGTCGCGCGCGGCGAAGATGTTTCTGACGAACTGTTGCGGGTTGCGATCGATCAGCGGGAACCAGGTGCTCTGGACCTGCACCATCACGCGGTGCCCCGCCCGAAAGACGTGGTCGTTACCGGGAAACGCGATCTCGTAGTGGACGACCGCGCCTGGCACAAGCGGCGCGGGCTTCTCGAAGCTGCGGTGATAGCGTCCCCTGACGACGTCTCCGGCAATCATCAGCTGGTAGCCGCCCATCTCGGGATCCGCCGCGTACCGGTCGGGGTACCCGTCTATCAGTTTCACGATCCAGTCGCTGTCGGTTCCGGTTGTGGACGCGAAGAGGTTGGCGGCGACCTTACCCGAAACGACGAGGTCCTTCGTCAGCGCCTCGGTGGACCACGTGAGCACGTCCGGCCGGTGATCGACAAACCGCTGGTCCTCGACCAGCCACGCCGGCCATCCGACGCCCAGCCTGATCGGGCGCTGCCGATACGGGACGGGACTTGCCGGATCGGAGATGTAGGTATCGAACGCCGGGCCCGGTAATGCCGGCGGAGGATCGAAGGCAAGCTGTCCCCGCTCCCTGAAGTACAGGCGGCGTGGAGTCACGTCGCGTACGGGCGGCCACGCGTCATGCCGCACCCACTCGTTCGCGCCGGTCCGGAACGTCAGCGCTTCGCTCAACGGCGCCTGCCCTTTGTCTTTCAGGAAGTGGGCGAAGAAAGGCGCCAGGATCTCCTGGCGGTAGTAGGTCGCCGTCGCGCTCCCGAAATCGACGCGTCCGAGCTTGCGCCCTTCGCCGGCCGACCACCCGCCGTGGTTCCACGGCCCCACGACGAGGAAGTTCTGGTGCGCGGCGTCGTGGCGCTCGAGCAGATCGTAGATCTTCAGCGGCCCGTAGAAATCCTCCTGGTCCCACCAGCCGGCGACATTCAGCGTCGGCACGGTCACCGCGGTGAGCCACGGCGCGAACGCCTGCCGCTTCCAGAATGCGTCGTAGTCGGGATGCGCGGCAAAGTCGTTCCACGTGGGGATCTTTCCATGGAAGTACTTCGGGTTGACGCGGGCGAGCCCGCCCAGATCGAGGTACCACAGGTAGGTGTCGTATCGATCGATGATCGTCGAGGGATCGGCAATCTCTTTCGACGACTCCATGCGGTACGCGTACTCCAGGCCGTAACTCAAGCGAAACGCGCCGTTGTGGTGGAAGTCGTCGCCGATCCACATGTCGGCGGGCGAGGCCTGCTCGACGACGGCTTTCAGTGCGGGATGCGGATCCAGCATGCCCATGACCGCGAGCCAGGCGCCATAGCTCGTACCGGCAATGCCGACGCGCCCGTTGTTGCCCGGCACGTTCGAGAGCAGCCAGGCAATCGTGTCGTAGGTGTCGGTGCTCTCGTCGATCGCCTTCGAATCCCGCCGGTCGCGCGGCTGCCGCAGCATGACAAACGCGCCTTCCGACTTGAACCGGCCCCGGATGTCCTGCATCACGATGATGTAGCCGTCCGACAGCAGGTAAGACAGCGAGGCGGCGATGCGTTCCGGGTTGGGCGACGAGCCGATGCCGTAGGGAGTTCGAAGGAGAATGAATGGAAGGGGCGCGCCGGCCGGCTTCGGCACGTACACCTGCGTGTGCAACCGAACGCCGTCGCGCATCGGAATCATCACCTCGGAGGCCGTCAGCGGCGCAGCGGTCTGCCGTGAACCGCCGGGCGCGACGGCGAGACATGCCAGCGCCAGGACCGACGGCACGAGCCGCGCCCGTTGCGATGGTTTCCGCACGATCCGCATCCGTGCCTCCGGTTACTTCTTCGGGACCTTCTGGGTCGGCGACACACGGTTCGGCGGCGCAGGCCGCGGGACGCGGTGCGTCGGCTGCTGCTCGAGCAGCTTCATCGCCTCCTGCACCGCGCGCTCGAGCTGCGGATCGTGCCCCGCCATCACGGCCGCGGGCGTGTTCTCGACTTCGATGTCGGGTGCGACCCCTTCGTTCTCGACCGCCCACTTCCCGTTCAGATCGTAGAAGGCAAGACTTGGCGCCGTAATCCCGCCGCCGTCGATCGTCGGTGGAATCGTGAGCGTGCCGACGAGCCCGCCCCAGGTGCGCGTGCCGACGAGCGGTCCGATCTTCCGCAGCTTGAAGTAGTACGGAAGCGCGTCCCCGCCTGAGCCCGCCGACTCGTTGATCACCATCACCTTCGGACCGTAAATGCCCGCGGTGGGCGAAGGCGACGGCTTCCCGTCGCGGCGCGCGAAGTACCCCATCAGCTTGCGATCGAGCTCGTTGACGATGTAGTCGGCGACCATGCCGCCCTGGTTGTAGCGTTCGTCGATGACCGCGCCGTCCTTGTCCTGCTGCGCGTAGAAGTATCGGTTGAACGCCGTGTATCCAGGACCGCCGGTGTTCGGCAGCCACACGTAGGCGAGCCGGCCTCCCGACAGCTTGTCCACCAGTCGCCGGTTCCCCTCGATCCAGGCGCGGGTCCGCAGGCCTTCGTCGCTGGCGACCGGCACCACGGTCACCAGCCTCGAGCCCTCGAGTGACGGCTTATCGCTCACGCGAATGAGCGTCTGCCGTCCGGCAGTCGCCTCGAAGAACCGGTACAGGTTTGCAGGCGGCACGAGCGGGCGCCCGTTCACTTCGAGGAGGTAGTCTCCCTCGTGCACCTGGACGCCGGGCGCGCTGAGCGGCGCCTGGAGCTCCGGGTTCCAGTTCTCGCCCGTGTAGATGCGTTTGATGCGGTAGCGCCCGTTCTCCACCTCGAAATCGGCGCCCAGGAGGCCGACCGACACGGGTTCGGCTCCCGGCTCGTCGCCAGCGCCGGTCAGATATGAGTGCCCGACCGACAGCTCGCCGCCGACCGATGCAATCAGGTACCCGAGGTCCGCCCGATGCTGCACGTACGGCAGCATCGGCTCGTACTTCTTGTAGATTGCCGGCCAGTCCGCGCCGTGCATCCCGGCGTCGTAGAAAAAGTCCCGCTCGATTCGCCACGTCTCGCGGAAGATCTGCGCCCACTCGGCATGCGGATCCACCCACATCTCGATCCGCGCGACGTCGAGCGGCCCATCGCCGACTTTCGCCGGACGGTCTGTCGCCACGACGCCCCACCGGTTGCCGTCGGCGCGGTAGAGCAGCTTCTTCTTGTCGGCCGAGAGCGCGTAGGAGCGTATCCCCTCCAGGAACGGCGCAGCCCGGCGCTCCCTGACGACATAACGCTGAAGAACGGGCGGCGGCTGCATGCCTGCCGTCGCGGCGGGTCTCGGCGGCTCGAGGTAGTAAATGGTGCCAGGCGCGCCTGCCATCAACACGCTGTAGTCCGCGGCCGGCACGCCAAGCGCGAGGATGCGCTGGCCGATTTGTTCGAAATCGATTCGAACGGCGGGCGGCCCGGACGGCTGCGCCCCGCCCGCGGGCTTGGAGGCCGGGGCAGCGCCCGCTTCCGGCACGCCTGGCTCGTCGCCTGTCTCCGGCAGGAACGGCGATGGCTCGCTCGCGCTCAGTACAACCAGGTAGATCGAGCGCGTCACCGGCCGATCCACCGATGTCATCTCCAGCCAGCCGGTGCGCAGCGCGTAATTCGTGCTCGAGAGGAAGTACAGGTACTTGCCGCCGGCATCGAACGCCGGATTGGTCGCGTCCGACAGGCCGTCGGTGAGCTGGCGCGTCTTCTGATCCGCCAGCGAGTAGACGAAGATCGCGCGCAGGTGGCTGTCAAGGCTCTTCGAGTACGCCACCCAGCGCGAGTCGGGCGACCACACGGCGTCGAACCCGCGCCCGGGATCGTCGTAGGTGTCGGTGTCGATCTTCGTCGCGGCCCCGGTTGCCAGCTCGATCGCCCACAGGTGCAGATGGTTGTCGTCGAGCAGCAGCCGCTTGCCATCCGGCGACCAGACGGGCGCCGCGAAGAACCCCTGCCCCGGCAGCGCGATGGCCCGCGGCTTCGCGGTGCCCGTCTGATCGCCGATCATGAGCTGGTACTCTCCACTCGCGTCCGACAGCCAGGCGATCTCGGTGCCGTCGGGCGACCACACCGGGCTGCGATCATGCACGCCGGGACTCTGGGTCAGGTTGCGGAACTGCCCTTTCTCCGCCGGCACGGTGAAGATCTCTCCGCGAGCCTCCAAAGCGGCGCGCACGCCCGTCGGCGAGAGTGTCGCGGCGCGGACCATGTTCGCGACCTTCTTGTGCTGAGGGCGCGCCCACGGGAAGTCTCCGGAGACGTCGATCGAGAGCTGGCGGGACTGGCCGGTCTTCGCGTCAACGAGATGAATGTAGCCAGCCTGCTCGTAGACGACGGCGTCGGGCCCGCCCGACGCGCTCATGATGTCGAAGTCGTCGTGCTTCGTGAGTTGCGTGACCTGCTTCGTACCGATCCGGTAGGCGAACAGGTTCGTCGTGAACGAGCGGTCGGACAGGAAGTACACCGTGTCGCCGATCCAGATTGGATCGGAGTCGTTGCTGTTGGCCCACGGGAGCTTCTCCGCCGACGAGTCGGCAAGGCTCAAGAGCCGGATCGGATGCGTGCGCCCTCCTCGATGGTGCCGCCACTGGCTGGCCTGGTTCTGGGCCCAGTCGGCAGCGAACATCGCGGTGGCGATCTCTTCGTACGCGACACGCTTCCCGTCCGGAGAGTAGGTTCCCGCGAACGCCCGCGGGATCGGCAGCGCATCAGGCACACTGCCGTCGAGCGCCACGGTCCACAGCCGGAAGTACGAGTTCGCGCCGGGTGTGGGCAGCGTGCCGCGGCTCGACGCGAAGAGCACGCGGCGGCCGTCCGGCGTCCACCCGCGGACGCAATCGACAGCGGGATGAAATGTCAGCCGGAGCGGCTCGCCTCCGGCCGCCGGCACGACGTACACGTCCGTGTTCCCCGCGACGGTCGCCGTGAAGGCCACCTTCGAGCCGTCGGGAGAAAAGTGCGGATCGGTCTCGAATCCAGGAGTGGACGTCAACCGGCGCGCCTGTCCGCCGTTTCGCGACACCACCCAGATATCCCCGCCGTAGCCGAACGCGACGAGGTCGCGGCTCACCGCCGGACGGCGCAGCAGCCGCGTGCTGTCAGCCTCCGCCGGACCCGCCAGGACCAGCGTTCCCAGCAGCCCGCACAGTAGATGGCTGACGGCAAGACGCGTTACCTTTCTGTCCATACCCTCCCCCGTGAGTCGCTGCGGTCTTTCAGGCGCGGCGACTCGTCAGAATTCAAACCGGAACCCGAGCTGCACCTGCCGCGCGTCGCCGGCCGAGGCCGAGCGTCCGAACGACGACGACGCCAGGCTTCCGACGGGGTTGCCGAAGTTCACGTTGTTCGTCAGGTTGAACGCCTCGACGAGCAGCTCGGCATGCGTCCGCCCGACCGCGAAGCGCTTGGCGATCCTCGCGTCGAGCGTCCATGCGCTCGGACCGCGTCCCGCGTTGCGCGGGAGGTTGCCGCCTCTCGCTCCGGGATCGACGAAGCTGGTGCGCTCCCTCATGTCCGATGTGCCGACCTCGGCGCCGCCCACCAGATTGGGCCGGTCGTTCACGGTGCCGTTCTTGTTGTTGTCCTTGCCTGTCGTGATGTTGAACGGCGTCCCGCTGCGCGCGGCAAGAATGCCGGCAAACTGGAAATCCAGCGGCAGATTCACGGTTCCGTGCACGACGAGCCGGTGGCGCTGGTCCTGCGCGCCGTATCCGTACGCGTCGTTCGGGGTCGCATCATCCTGGTAGTACGCCCCGTTCTCGGCGTCGTTCGTGTTCTTGTAGCTCGACAGCGTGTACGCGCTGCCAATCGTTCCACGCCGGAAGCGCTTGGTCACGCCCACCAGGAGCCCGTCGTAGTTGCTGTAGCCGCTCGATTCGAGCATCTGGACGGATCCCTTTGCCGGATCGGGACGAGTGAAGGCCGGCGGCGTGACCGGATTCGTCTGGACGATCCGTACGAGCTTGCGTCCATTCGCGTTCACGTAGTCCGCGCTGACCGAAAAGCCCGGCCAGAGCTCCCGCTGCACGCCGAACGTCGTGTTGTAGGCACGCGGCAGCGGCTCGTTCGGCTGCGCGACGTAGACGCTGACCACCGAACCGGCCTGGACGCCGCCGCTGAGCGGATTCGGATACCCGGGGCTGGCGATGATGACGATCCGCTGCGTGGCCAGCCAGTTGGCGAGCAGGGCGGTGTTGAACATCGTGTTGCTGTAGAAGCTGCCGAACCCGCCGCGGATGACGGTCTTGTTCGTGCCGAGCGGATCCCAGGCGAAACCAAGCCGCGGCGCGAAGTTCCCCTTCTGGAGATCGAGGCCTTTCATCGACCACCCGTCGTAGCGGACGCCGAGGTTCAGCGTGAGCCTGTGGGTCAAATGCCACGCATCCTGCGCGAAGGCCGAGACGCCGGTCGCCGAATACGCGAAGTGCGGATCGCCCTGGTTCACGTAGGCCAGTGCCGGATAGGTCGCCGGGTTCGCCGGATCGTACGGCGCGTCGGTGGTGAAAACGAACAGCCCGGGATTGTACTGATAGACGTAGCCGTTGAGCGTCACGTGGCTGGCGTCCACGCCGAACTTCAGCCGGTGCGCTCCGAGCTCGTAGGAGAAGTTCTCGACCACCTGAACGCGCTTCTCAGGGAACGCCTGCGGCACGTTCGCCTGCTTGCCGCTGACCGACGTGGGCCGGTTGATCGTGTACGCATCCGGGTGCTTCGTGTCGATCCGGACCCGTGTGTTGGAAACCTGGACGCGAAGCTCGTTGAGCGCGCGGTTCGACAGGATCGAGGCGAGGCTCCCGACGTACGAGAGGTCCCTCGTGAGATTCTCGTAGCCGACCTCGTTGAGGTTGAGGCCTCCGACGCCGCCGTTGTGCGCGAACGGACGGTCGAGACTGATGCGATTGGTCAGTGTGTTGCGGCCGTTGAGCTGGTGCGTGACCTTGGCCAGCACCTGGTTGTTGTCGAACGGCTGCTCGAAATCGCCGGGACCGGCGGGCGACGTGACGGTCGCGATGGTGACGCGCCGCGTGCCCTCGTACGCGAAGAAGTAGTGCGTGCGGTCTTTCACGACGGGACCGCCGAACCAGCCGCCGCCCTGCTTCTGCTCGAAGCTCGCCTTCGACTTCGCCAACGCGTTGCGTGCGTCGAGCCCTTGATCTCGATGAAAGTAATACACCCTGCCGTGCGGATCGTTCGTGCCCGACCGAGTGAGCGTGTTCAGGATGATGCCGCTGGCGTTGCCGAACTCGGCGGCATACTGCGTCGTCAGGACCTGGAATTCCTGGATGGCGTCGGGCGGCGCGTTGGCTCGAATCGAATTCGTGGCCATCCCCTCGTTGCTGACGCCGTCCACGAGCGCCTCGCTGCTGCCTCTCGGCTGTCCGTCAGCGGTGACCGGCTCCTCGGTGCCGCCGCGCGGGACGACGCCGGGAGCGAGGAGCGCCAGCGACGCTGCCTGCCGGCCGGCGAGCGGCAGATCGTCGATCTGCTCGCGGCCGATGACCTTGTCGAGCGTGCTCTTGGTCGTCTCGACGAGCGGAGCCTCCCCCCGGACCACGACGGACTCGGCCAGGCTGGCAACATCGAGGGTGACGTCAAGCGTCATCTGCTGGCCCACCTCGAACCGCAGCCCCTCGCGTTTGACCGTCTTGAAGCCGGCGAGCTCCATCGTCAACACGTAGGTGCCGGCCGGCACGTAGGTCACGGAGTACGCACCGGAGCGGTCGGTCGTCGCCGTGCGCACGAATCCGGTCCGCTCCTCCCGAAGCGTAATCGACACGCCGGGCACGACGGCCCGGTTGGCGTCGTGGACAACCCCTTCCAGGGTTGCGGTGGTCGTCTGTGTAGCCGCGGGAAGCGGGTCGAGGAGCGCAGCGACGGCGAAGAGCAGGCACGCAACGATGCGGCCGGCCCGGAACTGATGGGCCATGTGATCCTCCCTCGTAAGCGCGAGCACCGTTGACGGCGACGCCGCAGCGCCATCGGTTTGTTACAATTGTCACAACCTCAGGCGGCTTGTGTTACGGACGTCGCATGGACGCGGATCTTAGACACGGCTTTCCGTCGCTGTCAACTCCGGCGCCGCGCGGCGGCGGGATGCCGCCCATGGCGGTAGACTGGCGGGGCGATTTCACGGGAGGAACGGTATGAACGACGGCCGCAGGGCGCCGATTTCGAAGCTGCCTTCAGAGCTGGTGCGGCGGCTGAACCCGAGGCGGCGGGAGCTCGTCCGCCCGGTCCTGGCCGATCCGCGCAACTACGTGCTGCTGAGCATCCGCAAGCTCGCCGACGCCCTGGACTCGGACGCAATGACCGTGCTGCGCGCGATCCGATCCATGGGCTTCGACGGCTACGGCGAATTCCGCACGTACCTGCACGAGCTGGCGCTCGCCCAGGCCACGCAGCTCGATCCGATGCAGGCCCGGCCGGCGCGGAAGGGGATCGCGGACCAGCTTCGCCGGTCGCTCTCGCGCGATTCGGCCAACATTCTGGCTCTGCGGCAGACGATCGACGTGGCGCGCGTGGAAGCAGTCGCGCGCCGGTTGTACGCGGCGCGTCGGATCGTGCTGCTCGGCGGCGACGTCGCCGCCGTCCTCGTCACGTTTCTCCAGTACAACCTGGCGGTGATCGACCTCCCCGCACAGGCCTGCACGCGGCCCGGCGAAGTCGTGCACGCCGTACGCGGACTCGGCAAGTCAGACGTGGTGATCGGGATCACCTTCCGCCGCGGCCTCCGGCAGACGGTCGACGGCCTCCAGCAGGCGCACGCGAAAGGCGCGTACTGCGTCGCGATCACCGATACGCACTTGTCACCGCTCGCGCGGTTCGCGCAGGAGTGCTTCGTCGTGCCGATCGAGACCACGCTGTACGGGGTCTCCTACGTCGCTCCCATGGCGCTGCTCAACATGCTGCTCGTCGCGTGCGCCGCCACGCGGAAGAAACGCACGATGCGGCTGCTCAAGGCCGCCGATGCCGAGCAGCGCACCGGCTACAGGTGGCATCGGGAGGACGGACTGACCTAGCGGTCCCCCTCACGGACGACTGGCTGGCTTCAATGACAGGTCAACGTAGCCGACGCCGTCGCGCACGCCGATCTTCGTCCCGAAGGGCGCCGCCCAACCGCGCGAACTGCATCCAGCTCAAGGCGGGCGACTGCGCGCCGCGCACGACGCTGGTCGTCAGCCTCCTGCCTCCGCGGCTTCACCGGCAATCTGTTTGCAAGTAGAATCAGCGTAAGGACCGTCACTCCACAGTACACGAGAGGGCACCATGGCACGCATGGCTGTTTCCTTCCGCCCCCTGCCCGTCATTACCAGTGTGCAGCTTCATCCGATGGACCGGTGGCTTGCCTGCCGCCTGGCGGAGACGATTGCCCCGGCGCGCATCCGACTGGAGCTCTGGAACGGGTGGGCGTCCCCGTCGGTGGAGTCTCCGATCGGCGTGCTCGTGGTACGCGACCGCCGCGCGCTAATCGGGTTGATCGTGGACCCGGACCTCTATTTCGGCGAATGCTACATGTCGCAACGGGTCGAGATCCTCGGCGATCTGGAGGGCGTCATGCGTGGGCTCTCCGGCCTGAGGCGTCCGTCGCAACCCTCGTGGCGTCAGAAGTTTGCCTTGTGGGCCACCCCGTCGAACGGTTTCGTGAGCGCGCGCCGCAACGTCCACCACCATTACGATCTCGGCAACGACTTCTACGCGACGTGGCTGGACCCGGAACTTGTCTACACGTGCGCGTACTATCCGCGCCGCGACGCGTCGCTCGAGGAGGCGCAGGCGACGAAGCTCGACCTCGTCTGCCGTAAGCTCCGGCTGCGGCCGGGCGAGCGCGTCGTCGAGGCCGGGTGCGGCTGGGGCGCGCTGTCGCTGCACATGGCGCGGCACTATGGCGTCGGCGTGACCGCATTCAATATTTCGCACGAGCAGATCCAATACGCTCGCGGCCGCGCGAGCCGTGAAGGACTGGACGGGCGGGTGACGTTCGTCGAAGACGACTACCGGAACATCACCGGGCAGTTCGACGCGTTCGTCTCGGTCGGCATGCTCGAGCACGTCGGGCGCCGCAACTACATGGCCCTCGGGCGCGTCCTGCGGCGCTCGCTGCGGCCGGACACCGGACGCGGGCTGCTCCACTTCATCGGCCGCGATCATCCGCGTCTGTTGAACGCGTGGATCCGGCGCCGCATCTTCCCGGGGGCGTATCCACCCACGATTGCCGAGGTGATGGCGAGCGTCCTGGAACCCGCCGACCTGTCGGTCATCGATGTCGAGAACCTGCGGCTCCACTATGCCCGCACGCTCGAGCACTGGCGCGGCCGCTTCGAGGCGGCGCACGACGCGGTCCGCCAGCGGTTCGGAGAGGCGTTCTACCGCGCGTGGCGACTCTACCTGGCCGGATCCGAGGCGGCATTCGCGACCGGGTGGATGCAGTTGTTCCAGGTCGTCTTCGCACCGGCCGGGGGCCGAGTCGCGGACCTTGGACGTCCCGCGCGCCGGCCGCGTTCCGCGCCAACGGTCTGATCGATGCCAACGTGCGACGTCCTCATCGTGGGCGGAGGCCCCGCCGGTTCGACCTGCGCGTGGGCGCTCGGCCGCGAGGGCGCGGACGTCATCGTGCTCGACCGCGCGCGGTTCCCCCGCGACAAGGTCTGCGCCGGCTGGGTCACCCCGGCTGTGTTCACCGCGCTCGAGCTGACGCCGTCCGACTATGGCGCTGACGGAAGGGTGCTTCAGCCGCTCCACGCGTTCCGCACTTCGGTGGTCGGCGGCGCAGCCGTCGAGACCCGATATCCCGGTCCTGTCAGCTACGGGATCCGGCGAACGGAGTTCGACGCCTTCCTGCTGCGGCGCTCGAATGCGCGCGTCATCGAGGGCACGCCGCTCGCCGGGCTTCGTCGTGACGGCGAGGCGTGGATCGCCAACGAGAACATCCGCGCGAAGCTCGTCGTCGGGGCCGCCGGACACTTCTGTCCCGTTGCCAGGCGGATGCGCGGCACGGTGAACGGCGGGCTCGTCGTCGCGCGGGAGGCGGAGCTGCGCATGCCTCAGGGCGAGCGCTGCGCAATCGATGGCGACACCGCGGAGCTCTTTTTCTCGCGCGATCTTGACGGCTACGGCTGGTGCGTGCGAAAGGGGGGCTACCTGAACGTCGGCATCGGCCGCCGCGTGCGCGACGGCTTCGACCAACATGTGAAGGCATTCGCCGCCTTTCTCGAACGCTCGGGCAGAGTGCCGGCCTCCGCGGTTGACTGGCGCACGTGGCACGGTCATGCGTATCTGCTCGCGGGGGCGGCCCCCGGTCCTCCCGTTGACGACCAGGTGCTGCTGATTGGAGACGCGGCCGGGCTCGCCTATCGTGAGAGCGGCGAAGGGATCGGACCGGCGGTCGAGTCAGGGTTGATGGCCGCCCGCGCGATCGTCAACGCCCGCGGGCGGTATACGAAAGACAATCTGCTGCCCTACGCCGACGCAGTAGGAATGAAGAGACCCGCGGACGGCCTGGGCGCGCGGCTGCGCGCGCGTGCGCCGGCAGCGATCGGCCGGGCGCTCCTCTCCACGCCGCGCGTCGCGCGGATGGTCATCGACCGCTGGTTCCTGCGCTGCTGACGGCGAGAATCTCCGCGGCCTCCGCCGCCACATCGTCCACGCAATTGTCCATGCGATCCTGCCGCGTGCGGAAGCTGACGATGCAGACGCGGCCGAGGAAGCGTCCGTCCACGGTGCAGCCGGTCAGCATGACGCGGCCGCGCGCGGTCACGCGATCCAGCAGCGTGCGCGTCGCGGCGTTCTCGTCGTCCAGCGTGGCGCCCGGCCACGTCAGGTGAAACGCGAACAGCGATAACTGCGGCGGCGCGTCCATGACGATGCCGGGAACGCGCGCGATGCGGGCGGCGGCGTCCACCGCAAGGTCGCGCTTCTCGGCAATCGCCGCCCGCAGCTTCGCGGCGCCGAACAGCTTCACCGAGAGCCACACCCGCAGGCCCGGGAACCCGCGCGAAAGATCCGGACCGTGCAGGCTCGGATCGTAGAAGGCGTCGTCCGCTGGCACGTCCGGAAGGTAGCCGGCGTGGGGCACGTCGTGCGCCGCGCGCAGCGCCGCTCCATCGCGTACGAGCAGGGCGCCGGTACCGTACGGAAGGAAGAGGCCCTTGTGGGGATCGAGCGTCAGCGAGTCAGCGCGTGGAAGGCCGGCGAGGAGCGGCCGCAGCCGGGGCACGGCATGGAAGAACGCGCCATACGCGCCGTCCACGTGGTGCCAGAGGCGCTCGCGCGCGCAGAAGTCCGCGATCTCGTTCAGCGGATCCACGGCGCCGGTATTGGTCGTTCCCGCCGAGGAGACAACGAGAAACGGCTTCAGGCCCGCACGGCGATCGGCATCCACTGCCGCGGCCAGCTCGTCCAGCCGCATCCGGAACTCGCGATCGACGCTGACGTTCCGCACGCGGTCGGAGAAGACGCCCGCCAGCTTCGCCGACTTGGCGATCGAATGATGCGCCTGCGTCGAGGTGTACATGACGCCGGGCCGCACGTCGCGCCCGAGGCAGCGCTCCCGCGCGCAGAGAATGGCATTGAAGTTCGCCATCGATCCGCCGGTCGTGAACAGCCCGCGCGTGGTTGGCGGGAATTCCATCCAGTCGCGCAGCCAGTCGAGCGCGTTGGCCTCGAGCTGCACGAGCGCCGGCGCCGCCTGCCACACTCCGGTGTACCGGTTCGTCGTGTCCGAGATGAAATCGGCCAGCGCCGCGGGGAACAGGCCTCCGCCGGGAATGAAGGCGAGATAGCCGGGGCCCGGCGCGTTGAAGGATCGAGGGATCCACTCGTCGAACAGGCGATCGAGCAGGCCGCTCATCTCCGCCGGTGCGTCTGGCGCGGGCTCGCGCAGGCTGCGGCAGAGATCTTCAGCGCGGACATCGCCGCACGAGGGCTGCGCGGGAAGCGACACGATGTGATCGATCACACGCGCGACCGTCGCGGTGGACAGCTCGCGCATTTCGTCGCGAGTGAATTCGAGGTTTGCGAGATCGGATGATGGCATGGAGGAATATCTTAGTTCACGCGGGCGCGAAGACCGTGCGACCGCCCTCCGCATTGTTCAGGCGTCAAGATGTCCCACGGTCCAGCTGCACGCGCCGACGGCTTGATCGCACGAAGCACACGAAGGGCACAAAGGACACGCAGACCGTCACGACGAGGCTGGACCGTCGAGCCGCGCGCAGCGCGGCAAGGACAGTCGGAACCCGCAAACGCAAGCAGCATTCGATCCCGAGCTGTTTGCGTTTGCCGGTTCCGGCTGTCCTGCATCGCCGGCCACGGAACTCATGCGGCCGGCGCTCGACGGCCCAACCGCGTCACACGTCCCGGTGCGGCGGTACACCTGAAGATCTTCGTCGTGATCGTCTTCGTGAACTTCGTGGCCTTCGTGATCTTCCTGAAAAGGCGTGGCCCGTCTCAGCGTGCTTCGGACGACGTCCACGTTCGCCCATCGTCCCGAATGTGCACGACTGCTCCGTTCTCGCTTCGGGCGCTGATTTCGTAGCCCGAATCGGTCGTCTGCATGACGGGACGGAATGGCTCTTTTCCGGCCTGGATGCGGCCGGCGTCGAGCGCGGCAAGATCCGTCGCGTGGCCGCCGTGTGCCGTGCGATACGCGCGCTGGCGGTAATAGAGCCGCCGGAGCGCCCACTTGATCTGCTCGACCGGATCGTCGACGAACGCGTCGTCGCCGGCTCCGGCGGGCGCGGCGGAGAACTGCACGAAGCCCCATCGCTCGGGCATGTGCATGTCGATCGCCCCTTGCGGGCTCCAGACCCAGTTGTCCTCGGCCAGGAGCTGCCCCGTCGCGCGGTCGGTGCGTTTGTCGTACCGGCCGTCGCGCGGATCCACCTGCCACTCGACGCGCGAGAAGTTCACGCGCCAGCGATCGCCGGCGCGCGGCGGCTTCTGCTCGGGCGCGGCCTCGCGCAGGACCTTCCACGGCATCGCCAGCTCCACCGTCCAGCCGCCATCAAGATCGCCTGGATGATTCAGCGTGCCGCGCACGTCGGCGCCGACCTTCAGGCCCGCGATGTCCCACGCGTCGATCGGCGGCCCGCCGTCGCGATACGGCCGCAGCAGCATCAGGTCCCACGCGGTCTTCAGCGCGTTCACTTCCAGCTCGTAGTACCCGTGCGTGTCGCCGTCGGGATCGATGAATACCTCGAAGTCGTTGTCGCGGAAGATGACTGAATCGCGCGCGGTCAGCGTCGCCCAGACGTCGGGCTCCTCCATGTCCGCGGCGATATAGAAGTACTCGTCGTCCCACAACAGCTTCATGCGCGTAGCGAAGCGCGGACGCGGGCGGCTGTCCCCCTGGATGTCCACGAAGCTCTCCGACCACGGCACGGCGCGCCAGGACGGCTCGTCGAGCTTGCCGTCGATCGTCAGCGGTGATGGGGCGCGGTAGCAGATCGCATGGCGCGGCGCGAACGGGAGCGCTTCGAAGTCGGGTTGCTGCGGCGCCTGCGCGTGCAGCAGCAGCGACGAGCCGATGACGGCTGCGATTATCCGTGCAACCGTCATTGCTCTCGAGCGCCGGCTCTGAGGTCCTGCGTCTTCATGGCACCTTCTGACATCTTCAGCGTGACCGCGTCTCGCGCCAGCGACTCGAGCCGTGCGGCGTCGAGCTGATCCTCGTCACCGGCATCGGGCAGCGCCGCGACCAGATACTCACCCGCCGGAAGATCGCCGACGAAGTACCCCCCGTCGTTACCGACGGCCGAGAGGCGCACGCGCCGGGACGGGAGGTGCCACAGGGCGCGGTCCGAGGGGAACACGATGACGGAGTACCGTACCTGGGCGCCGGTCCCGCGAACGACACCCGAGAGTCCGTTGTGACGGTCCGTGACGGTCAGGACCGCACCACTCACATCGCCGCCCGGACGCATCTCGAGCGGTTCGTCGAGCACGTCCCGGCCTTTCACCACCGCGGAACGCAGGGTCCACACAGACGCCATCCCGGACGGCAGCACGCAGTCGAGACGATACGTCCCGGGAACGATTCCGGGAATCTCGAAACCGCCGCCGGGCTGCACCGGGCGTGACGCGGCCGTCGCGGTCGTCGCCCGTGATGCCGGCGTCAAGGTCAGACGGACACTGGACAGGATGGTCGGCACCCGGGCCGACGATGAGTCGAATACGATCTGCCCCGACAGCGTCAGGGTGGGCTGCAGCGCGATCGTGATGCCCGATATGTCCTCGCCTGACATCGTCACCTCGGCGACGCCCCACAGCTTGTCCTTGCGCGCGACGAGCCGCAACACACCCGGCGGCATCGTGTTGTAGGTGAACGTGCCGTCCTTCGCGCTCGACGTACCGAGTGAACCCCCTGCCAGGCCCAGAGAGACAGGCAGCGGTGGGCCGCCGACGGTCAGCGACAGTTGAGCCCCCCCGGCTGGCTGTCCGTCCGTGCCGACGACGGTGCCCGAGATTGTCGCGGTCGGGACCGCTGAGAGCTGGATGTCCGCGCCGGTCCGCTCTTCTCCAAGATCAAGAACCACCGTCGCCGCTTCCGACACGACAGCCGTTCCAGGAAAGTACACGGGGGCGAAGGCGAACGTTCGAGGCTGGACGAGGGAACGCGCGACGCGCGCGGGCAGTGCGGTCGAGCCGGGAGCGGATGCCGATCCCGCGCCGCGTCGCTGCAGGTCCTGAAGCGCGGCGTCGATTTCCGCTTCCGGCATCGACGCCATTTCACCAACTCCGGTCACGCGCGGGGTCGCAACGATGATGTACGTGCCGGGTCGCAGGCCATGAACGCGATACACGCCACGGTCGTCGCTCAGGCCCGAGCCAGCCGCACGCGTCGTGCCGCCGCCGCCGCGTCCTCCACCTCCTTCGAACACGCTCGCCGCCTCGGCGCCGAACACGGTCACCTGGATATCGGGCACTGGCTGCCCGTCGCCTGACGTGATGGTGCCGGTGATGACGCCGCCGCGCGGCAACGTCAGCACCAGCCCTGCTGACGTCTGGCCGTCTTCAAGCGCGATCGGCACACCAGGACGTCCCGGCCGGCGCGCCCCGTATTCGGATGTCAGGTACCCACTGCGTGCCGCCGTCAACGTGAATCGGCCTTTGGGCAGTTCCGTGAACGCAAACCGTCCCTCGTCATCGGTGATGGCGCTGCGGCTCGGTGCCAGCCCGGATCCGCGAATCGTCACGATGGCGCGGCGCACCGGCTGCCCTGCCCGGGCGTCGCTGACGACGATGCCCGAGACGATCGCGGAACCCTCCGCGCGAGATGCGCCGGTGTCGCGTGCCGGCGACTGCGCGGTCATGTAAGCGCCAGCCAGCATCACCGCGGCGATCGCAGCAAAGGTGCGCCGCATCATCGCACCCTCACGAGCCGCAGGTCCTCGGTCTTCGTCTCGCCCCAGTCAACCGACACGCGCGTCGCCAGGGGCTGCGCCGCCAGCAGAAACCTCGGATCCTGCCAGGCGTTGGCCTCCGACTCGTCCACCGCGATCAGGTAATAGTCGCCCGCCGGCAGGTCTGCCGATCGAAACGTGCCCGCACTGCTGACAGCGACGGACCGGATGCGGCGTGGCGTAAAGCCGTACCCGGCCCACTGATTCTCGTCCGCCGGGAAAATGAGGACGGCCCCGGCGCTGACCGGCGCGCCCCGATCGTCACGCACGCTGCCCGTGAGGCTGGACGCCTTCGCCGCCAGCGTAATGACGATGTCGTTGAAGTCGCCGCCGGCGGAGGCGTCGAGCGGCGCATCGGAAAGATCGCGGCCATTCCACTCGACGGACTTCACGATGCTGGCGCCAAGTCCGCGGAGCACGTACGACCCGGGCGCGAGACCCGTGGCTTTGAAGGCCACCGAACGGGAGTTCGCCGGGAAATCGACCATCACCATCGACGGGCCGCCGTACCCGACGGGCTCGACGCTGAGCAGAGCCATGACTCGAGCCAGTGGCGGCGTGCCAGGTTGCACACTCTCGCGGACGACTCTCCCGCCCAGCGTGACCCCTGGATTCAACGGAACAGATATGTCGGTCACGTCACGGCCGCGCACGGCGACCTGCGCGCGTCCTGAATAACCCGCGTCGCCGCCCGACACTGTTTCGATCTGCGTCCCTGGCGTGGCGGCACGAACCGCGCCCGTCGAGAAGCTCGTCATCTCGACACCCGCCGGGCGAAGCGTCGAGAAGGATGACCCAGCGGGGCTGCCGGTCTTGAACTGGCTGACAGCCCGGCTCGCCAGGATCGTGTACGTTCCGTCGGGCACGTTCAGGAAGACGAATCGGCCGTCGGCAGCCGTAACGGTCGTAGCGGTCTCGCTTCCGTGACCCAGTTCCTCCATGCCCGCGGCCATGAGTCGCATCGGCAGATGACCGACGGCATCAGACGGTCCGTGCGCTATCCCGGCGACGCGCGAAGCGGGGACCAGCTCGAGTTGCACGTCCACACCATCCCTGTCCTCGCTGCTGTCGAGATCGATCGTCGCCGCGTCGGCGGCCGAGCGGGTGCCTGGAAAGAAGGTCGGCGGGTACGCGACGCTGCGCGTGCCTGGCGTCTGCGGGGACGCGGCGAAGCGGCCGACGATCAGCCGGCTTCCATCCGGGGACGGGATCGCGCCAAGGCTCGTGGCTGCATCGTCATTGAGTGCGTCAGGCGTTCCGACGACACTCGACGACGGAACCGTCATCTGCACCGAGGGAACGAAGACACGGTAGCTGCCCGGTGCCAGACCGTAAAGCCGATACCGGCCGCGATCGTCTGTGGTCGCCAGGGGCCCCGCGGCGAGGTGCGGCAAACCGCCAACCATCACGTTGGCCATCGCGCGCACGTAGACGCCAATCACCGGCTCGCCGCGCTCGTCGGTGACAGTCCCGCTGATGGCGCCAGGACGCCACATGGGAACATTCGCGCCGTTGAACCACTGGCCGTCCGCAAGTGCGATGCGCGCACCCAGAGTGGATGTCAGCTTCCTGCCGTATCCGCCGTCGATGTAGCCGAATCTCGAGGTGTTGATGAAGTACGCGTCCGACCGCGGAAGGTCGCGAAACACGAACCGTCCCTTGCGATCGGTGAGCTGGCGGCTGACGCGGCCGACGGGACCACGGGCGGTGATCCCGAGATACACGACCGCGCCGCCGAGCGGTCGTCCGGTGCGGCCGTCGGACACGACGCCGCTGATGGCGCCTGTGCCCGTCTCGGTGACAGGTGGCCCCATGCCGGATTGCGGTGGCGGGGGCGGCGGTAGTGGAGGCGCCTGTTGTGCGTGCGCCGTCGCAAGCGCGAGGAGAATGAGTGTCACGACGGTCGCACACACACGGCGCATGTCCATCATCGTCCTCGCTCCTGCGGTCGCAGCACCGCGGAGAGGGCGGTCCAATGCTCGAGCGTAAGCGTATTGCCCTGGAACACGCTCACGCCACTTGCGCCGCCGGCAAACGCGCGGCGCGCGGCCTCCGCCAGATCGGCTGGCGGAAGATCCGGCACGTACAACCCGGAGTACAGCGGGATTCTCCCACCGAGCGCCTGCACGCCTTCGCGCGTGGCGCGCTCGACCCACGCGACGTCCTCCTTGTAGAAGCCGTTGTAGATCATCGGCAGGACCGCATCGACCTTCCACTTCGTCCAGTCCTGCCGCACCAGCGCCCGCGCGATCGCCGGCGTCGGGAACACCGCCGCCGTCAGCAGCTTCCTGCGCGCGTGCGCTTCGTCCGCAAGGAGGGACACCACTTCGGTGATCGTGTCGTACCGATATTGCAGCCACGCGCGATTGGCCGCGGGATCCGCAATCTCGGTCGGATCGACGCCCGACGCCTTCTTGAAGCGCGCGCGACACACGTCGCAGTAGCAGAAGTCGTACGGCGGATACTCCTTGTCCTGGACGATGTTGTACTTCGGCCAGAGGGCGACGGGCAGGATGACATCCGGGTACCGGATGTAGTCGAGGTGAACGCTGACAAGGCCCTCGACGCCGGCGAGGTCGCGCACGACGCCCGCGAGGTACTGCCGCACCTCGTCGCGCGACGGGCACATGAACTTGTAATACGGAACGTAGGGAGGCTTGACGGCAGTCGAGACGCCGGCGCGGCTGACCGCGTACCACTCGGGATGCGCCTGCGCGCTCTCGCCGCGCATCATCGTGGGGAACCACGCGTGGAGGTCAACGCCTTCCGCGCGCGCTGGGGGAATGATGCGCTGGAAGAACTCGGGCGATCCGGTGATGAGGATGGCGTCGATGCCGGCCGCCTTCATGGCGGAGAGCTGGCCCCGCCACTCGTCGAGCGGCGGCACGGCTCCGCGCATCCACGCCCAGTTCTTCAGGCGGCGGCCGTCAGTCTGGGCCGACGCGTGCGCGCCGGTGACCGCCGCCGCGCTCAGCGCCGCGAGGAATTCTCTGCGGGTGACCCTGCGCATTCTCAACCGGGGCTCCGCCCCGGACCCCGGCTCGGTCGCTTGCGGGGGCCCCTACGCCCCGCGCCGCTCCGTCCCACCCCAACGCGCGGAAGAACGCGCGTCGGGGGCCCCCGGGTTCAGGCGCGCTGTGCGCGCCTGGGAGCATGTCGTAACCGGTAGAGGCCAGCAGCATATCCGAAAGAGCGATCGGCCGCGGGCCTTGACGACGATCCAGCAGGCAGCTGGCAGCGTGAGGGCGGACTCCTTTCGAGCCACGAGCCACGAGCAACGAGCTACGAGCCACGACTGGCGCTTCGTTGCTTCTTCCTCAGCCGAAGCAGCAAGTCGGCGAGGTCCTGAGGCAATGGCGCTTCGAACTGCACGTCCCGGCCCGTGATGGGATGGCGGAAGCGGAGCCGGATCGCGTGCAGCGCCTGCCGCTTGAACGGGATCGGCCGCAGCACGTCGGGGCCGAACACGTACCGCTGCTCGCCGACGAGCGTGTGGCCGCGCAGGCGCGCCTGGATGCGGATCTGGTTGCGGCGGCCGGTGTGCAGCCGGATTTCGACGAGCGACGACCCCTCGTACTTTTCCAGCACGCGGTACTCGCTGACGGCTTCGTCCGCTTTCGGATCGCGCGGGTGGGTTTCCTTCTGGATGCGTGCCTTCTCGTCCCAGACGAGGAAATCGCTCCACCTGCCGCTTGGCGGATTGGGACAGCCGTAGACGACGGCCCAGTACACGCGCTCGGGTTCGCGCCGCTTGAACTGCTCGCGCAGTTCCGTCTGCGCCCTGGAAGTCTTCGCAAAGACGACGAGTCCCGACGTGTCCTGGTCTATGCGGTGGACGACGAGCGGCCGGCGCTTGCCGTGCGAGCGAAAGTGATTGACGACCTGATCGAAGATGGACGGCTCCTCCATCTTGCGCTCGAGCGGCACCGACAGCAGTCCCGGCGGCTTGTTCGCGACCAGCAGCGCGTCATCCTCGTACACTACCTCGAGCTCGCCGAACTGGCCGGCCCATGCGTGGCGCTTCGACGATCCAGGCCGGTCCTCCCAGATGCGGACGACGTCGCCGCGCTCGAGGCGGCGAGCCGCCGCGGGCAGCCGAGCTTCGGCGCCGTTGACGAAGACCTTGCCGCGCTCGAGCGCGGCCGCGGCGCGCGCGCGGGAGCCGGCGCGGCCGGCGGCGGCCAGGAACTTGTCGAGGCGCGTCCCCGCCTCGTCGTCGCTGACAGTCCACTCAGAGTCGGTGGGCATGGTGTAGCAGACAGTATGTAGCAGACCAGCAGGCGGCTGGCAGCAGGCAGCTGGCAGTGAGTCGAGCTGTCGAACAGCAGGCAGCAGGCGGCAGGCAGCAGGCAGTCCGTCGAGCGTCAAACTGTCAGCGGGACAGTGTGATCCACTGCCAGCTGCCTGCTGCCTGCTGCCTACTGCCTACTGCCTACTGGCTACTGCCTACTGCCTACTGCCTGCTGCCTACTGCCTGCTGCCAGCTGCCTGCTGACCCCGGCATGTGTTGTGCACCCTACCCCGGCCGTGGCGCCGATTCATGTGATCGTCAACGAGACCGCGGGCAGCGGCGAGGCGGCGAAGGCGATTGCCGACGCGTTTGCATCCGCGGGTGTGGACGCAACGATCACCTGTGTGGCGGGCCCTCGCCTCGCGGAGGAGGCGGCACGAGCCGCCGCGTCGGGAGGGATCATCGTGGCCGTTGGCGGCGACGGGACCGTGTCGACCGTGGCGGAGGCAGCCGTGCGCGGCGGCGCGACCTTCGGCGTCGTGCCGGCCGGTACGCTCAACCACTTCGCCCGCGACGCGGGGCTGCCGCTCGATCTCGACAAGGCCGTGGACGCGGTCGCGCACGGCGAAGTGCGGATGGTCGATGTCGGCGAGGTGAACGGCCGCCTGTTCGTCAACAACGCGAGCATCGGCATCTATCCGCGCCTGGTCTGGGAGCGCGAGTCGGAGCAGCGGCGCGGGCGGCGCAAATGGGTGGCGTTCGCGATCGCGATCGTACGCACTTGGCGGCGCTATCGTCAGATGACTGTCAGGATGACCATCGACGGGCACGTGTACGTCCGCCGCACGCCGTTCGTCGTCATCGGCAATGGCAAGTACCAGTCAGAAGGCCTGCAGACCGGGGCGAGGGAGGCGCTCGACGGCGGCACGCTGTCGGTGTACGTCGCGCCGCGCTACGGCCGGTTCGAGATCCTCGCGTTGCCGCTTCGCGCGCTGACGCGGCGGCTGTCGCGCGATGTCGCGTTCGAGATCTTCCTCGCGCGCCAGGTGTCGATCGAGACCGCGCGCGCGCGCGTGAGCCTCGCGCTCGACGGCGAGATCACCGTGGAGCATCCGCCGCTGAATTTTCGGATCCGCCCGCGAGCATTACGCGTTCTCACGCCACCATTGAACCTGTAGAACCTGTAGAACGACTCTGAATGCGAACCATCGTCCACCTTTCCGACGTCCACTTCGGCCGGCTGGACCCGGGCCTCGTCGACCCGCTGGTGGAGACCATCCAGGGCATCCGACCCGATCTCGTGGCGCTTTCGGGCGACCTGACGCAGCGCGCGCGCGAGTCGCAGTTTCGCGCCGCGCGGGCCTTCATCGACCGGCTGGCGCTTCCGGTGCTGGTCGTCCCCGGCAACCATGACGTGCCGCTCTGGGACGCCGCCGCGCGTTTCCTGACGCCGCTCGCCCGGTACAAGCGCCATATCACCACGAACCTCGAGCCGATGCATGCCGACGACGAGATGATTGTCGTAGGGGTCAACACCGCGCGATCGTTCGCCTGGGGCGAGGGACGCATCAGCCGGTCCCAGGTGGACACGATCGTCAAGCGGCTCGCGGCCGTTCCCACATCCCGCCTGCGCATCATTGTCACGCACCATCCGTTCGACCTGCCGCCGGGGGTCGGGGAACAGCGGCTGCTCGGCCGCGCCCACATGGCGATGGCGCGCCTCGCCGACGCCGGCGCGGATCTCTTCCTTGCCGGGCACCTGCACGTCAGCCACATCACGCACTCGGCGGAGCGCTATCGCATCGCGGGGCACTCGGCGCTCATCGTCCAGGCCGGCACCGTCTCGACCAGGAGCCGCGGGGAGCAGCCGTCGTTCAACGTGCTGCGCGTCGAGCGTCCTCGTATCAGCGTCGGGCGCTTCGCGTGGGCCGACGCGAAGAGGACATTCGTGGAAACCGCTGCCGGAGAGTACCGCCATACACCGCAAGGGTGGCAGACAGAAGGTAGAACGTAGGTCGTTGTCCAGCGTGTCGCGCTGTCCGGCGGTTCGTGTCCCGCTGCACGTGCCGACGGCGTTCAAGGCACGAAGACCACGAAGGGCACGAAGGACACGAAGACAGTCACGACGAGGCTGTGCCGTCGAGCCGCGCAAAGCGCGGGCAGGACAAAGGAGACCGCAAACACAAGCAGCACTAGATCGGGAGCTGTTTGTGTTTGTGGTCTCCTTTATCCTGCCAACGCCGGCCTGCGGCCGGCGCTCGACGGCCCAGCCGCGTCTGACGTTTCCGGTGAGGCGTGACACCTGATGGTCTTCGTCGTGACAGTCTTCGTGACCTTCGTGTCCTTCGTGACCTTCGTGAACTTCGTGAAAAGCCGTGGGCCCGTCGCAGCGTGGGAGCAGGCCACTCTACTCTGCTCTCAGCGCGACGATTGGATCGATGCGCGTGGCGCGGCGGGCGGGCAGCACGCACGCGGCGAGCGCGACCGACGTCAGGATCGCGGTGATCGCGGCAAACGTGGCGGGATCGGTCGGCGTAATCACGAGCAGCGACTTCAGCACCCGGCTCACACCGACCTCGCGTCGCACGGCGTTCATCGCGGCGAACGGCGGCACGCTCGTCGTCAGGGCCGCGGATTCCACGCCGGCGACCGCCGTGATGCGCGGCAGGAGCTGATCGTAGAAGGTCACGCGGGCGTTCGGTGCGCCCGCCCGGCCGCTCGCCTGCGATTCCGGCGTCGTCGCTGCGGCCGCCGTGAGAGGCGGGGGGCGGGGTACTTCGTGTCGGGCAGCCGGATCCCCATCGTCAGCAGGTGATCGGTGCGGATGCCGACGTCCAGCGTATAGAGCTTCAGAAAACTGCGCCCCATAAGGCCCGCGCCAGACCGGCTTCAGCTCCGTCGCGTCCGCCCCCGTGCAGCCAATCCAGTGACAAGCCTCTCCTCCTCTCATCCTCTTGTCGAGTCTCGACGCCCCGGCCAGCGCGGCGGCCACGGGCGGTCGAACAGCGCACTGCACACATACGAAGGTAGAATGCCCATTCGAGACGGAGGGAGGCATTCAATGCGCGGATCGAGGCTACGTTGGTGGGCTGGCGCGGGAGTGATCCTGGCGGCGGTCGTCACGGCGCGAAACCCGCTGGGTGGCGACGAAGCCGGCCAGGGCCGCCAGGGGCAGGGCGTGCAGATCCAGCCCGGCCAGGAATGCCCGCCCGGCATGACCGAGGTGCGTCACCTGCGCTGCCAGGCGCCGAACTCGCCGCCGCCGAGCATTGTCGACTACCGTCCAAAATCGACGGTCGTTGCCCAGGAACACCTGGTCCCCAAGGCGAAATTCCCCGTCGTCGACATCCACAGCCATCAGCGCGCCACCGCGCAGAACATGGCGACGCTCATCGGCGAGATGGACGCGCTGAACCTGCGCGTTCTGGTGAACCTGAGCGGCGGCAGCGGCGATTCGCTGCGACAGAATGTGGACACGATCCGGAACGGCCCCTACAAGGATCGGTTCCGCGCGTTCGCGAACGTGAGCTGGAACGGCGCCGGCACTCCCGAGTGGAGCGCGCGCGAGACGGCGGCGCTCCGGCAGGCGGTGAAGGACGGTGCGATCGGCCTCAAGATCTTCAAGGACCTCGGATTGCGGACCACGAAGGCCGATGGCTCGCGTCTGAAACTCGACGACCCGGTTCTCGATCCGATCTTCCAGCTCTGCGCCGAATTGAACATCCCGGTGCTCGTCCACACGGCGGACCCGGCACAGTTCTTCGAGCCGATCGACCACCACAACGAGCGGTGGCTCGAGCTCGGGATCTTCCCCGGCCGCGCGTACCCGCCGGATCGAAACCCACCGTTCGAGACGCTCATGGGCGAGCGCGACCGCCTGTTCGCCCGCAACCCGAAGACGCGCTTCATCGCGGCGCACTTCGGGTGGCATGGCAACGACTTCGGCCGCGCGGCCCACATGCTCGACACGATGCCCAACGTCTACCTGGAAGTGGGCGCGGTGCTGTACGAGTTCGGCCGCCAGCCGCGTGCCGCGGCGACGTTCTTCACGAAATATCAGGATCGCGTGCTGTTCGGCAAGGACACGTACGCGCCAACCGAATACCCGTACTACTGGCGCGTGTTCGAGACGACCGACGAGTACTTCGATTACTACCGCAACTACCACGCGTTCTGGAAGCTCTATGGGATGGGGCTGCCGGATCAGATCCTGAAGAAACTGTATTACCAGAACGCGCTGCGAATCACCCCCGGCCTGCCGCAAACGGGGTGGTGAGGCGTTCGTCTTCGCTTCGCGGCTGGCGAACGGCGCGCCGGCGGCACGGACTGGCCGGCGGCCGACTTCCGCGGACCGGGAAAGTGGTCGCGGCTCATACTCGATCGCTCTCGCACCGACTACGGATGCGTTTGGCCCACAGACGTCAGGCGCACCGATGCGCCGGTGGTGGCGTGACGCGACGCGGATCACACGGAACGAAGTCGGTGCGAACGGAGCGGGGTCCCCAGCGCGGCACCCGCGCTGGGGTGCCAATCGCCGCGCCCACTTTCCGGCTGCGCGGCGCGTCGGTCCGCTCCAACGGCCTCGGCCAGGCCGTGTCGCCGCCACGCCCTGATGCCTTGCGTTGCGACCGCCTGACCCCGCCGCGTCTCGATGCGGCGGGACACGCTCAGCCATGAGAGAGATGCCGTCTTCGTGCCCTTGTGGTCTTCGTGCAATGAAAGCCGTCGGCGAGTGCAGCGTGACAGCGGGACACCATTCGCCAGACACCGCTATACGCTAAACAAAGACAGGCGTTCTAAGTTCTACGTTTCATGAGCTCCTCTTTCGCTGCCTGGAGCTCACGTTTCGCGCTCGGCGGTGGCTCCGGATACCGCAGATCCAGTCCGGCCAACGTGTCGATAATGGCGGACGAGACGACAAGCCGCGTGAACCATTTGTGATCCGCGGGAACGACGTACCAGGGCGCGTGCGCCGTGGCCGTCGAGCGGATCGCGTCTTCGTACGCATGCATGTACTGGTTCCAGTACCTGCGTTCCCGCACGTCCACGGCCGAGAACTTCCACTGCTTCTCCGGCTCCTCGAGCCGCGCGAGGAACCGCTTCTTCTGCTCCTCCTTCGACATGTGGAGGAAGAACTTGCAGATTGCCGTGCCGTTGCGCGCCAGGTGGTGCTCGAAATGCCGGATGTCCTCGAACCGTTCCTGAAACAGATTCCTGCCGCGCACCGCCGCCGGCAGCTTCTGCCGCTCGAGCAGCTCCGGATGCACGCGGACGACCAGCACCTCTTCGTAGTACGACCGGTTGAAGATACCGATCCGGCCGCGTTCCGGCAGGCAGCGGACGCACCGCCACAGGTAATCGTGATCGAGTTCTTCGCTGTTCGGGACCTTGAATGAAAAGACCTGGCAGCCCTGCGGGTTCACGCCTGACATCACGTGCTTGATCGCGCCGTCCTTCCCGGCCGCGTCCATCGCCTGGATGACCGCCAGCAGGGCCCAGCGATCCTGCGCATAGAGGCGCTCCTGGAGCTGCGAGAGGGCCTCCACCTGCTGGGCGAGCTCCTCGACGGCGCGTGACTTGTCCTTGCCGCCGAAGTCCAGCGCATCGCCGGGATCGACGTCCGTCAGGCGGAACCGGCGTCCGTTCGTGACGCGGAAGGGGCGCGACAGCTTCCCGGCGCGCGCGACGACACGGCTGAGTTTCATGACGACAGTATAATCACCCCTTCGGCTCGCCTGGGTGAAACGCTCGCTCAGGGCAGGGGCGTCGAGGAGCAGAGATGATGTCACGCCACACACGCCGCCTCGTTCTCGCGTTTGCCGCTTCCCTCGTCGTCCTTGCCGTCGCTCAGGGCAGGCCCTTCGGCTCGCCTGATCGGATGCTCGCTCAGGACAGGCGCCCGATCACCGAGAAGGACCTGTTCAAGTTCGTGTGGATCGCCGATCCGCAGATGGCGCCGGACGGGTCGCAGATCGCCTTTGTCCGCGTGACCGTTGATGAGAAGAAGGACCAGTACGAGAACGGCATCTGGATCGCGAAGGCGGACGGCAGCGAGCCGCCTCGCCAGTTGACGACGGGGATCCGGGACAGCGCGCCGCGGTGGTCCCCCGACAGCCATCGGCTGGCGTTCGTGCGATCGCCGGAGAAGGACGGCAAGCCCCAGCCCTCGCAGATCTACGTCCTGTCCATGGCTGGCGGCGAGGGCCGCGCCATCACCGACATTCCGCGCGGGGCCGGCAATCCCGCCTGGTCTCCAGATGGAAAGACGATCGCGTTCTCGACAACGGTCCGCCCGGACGAGATGGTCAAGAAGGATGCGGCCGACGCAAAGAAGCCCGAAGACAAGCCGCGCGAGTCCGACGTGAGGGTCATCACCGAAGCCGTCTATCGCGCCAACGGAGTGCCCGGCAGCGGCTTCGTCGATCGCGATCGCCCGTCGCATATCTGGACCGTTGCGGTGCCGGATGGGCCCGCGGACATGGCCGCGCCGAAACGGATCACGTCCGGTGAGTTCTCAGAGGGCAATTACAAATGGTCGGCGGACGGCAAGGACGTCTACTTCGTGGCCAATCGGCGGCGTGAGTCCTACTACCACGCGAACGACAGCGACCTGTACTCCGTCCCGGCCGGTGGCGGCGGTGAGCCGCGACGCGTCGTGAGCATCGAAGGATCGATTGGCGCCTATGCCATCGCCCCGGATGGAAAGCGCGTCGCGTTCGCCGGAGCCTTGCACGGCGATCCCGAACGCTCCTACAGCCAGTCGGATCTGTGGGTCGCGGACCTCACAGGAGGGGCGCCACGCAACCTCACAGCGGGCTACGACTTCGACATCAACGGCGGGGTCGGCGGCGATCAGCGCGCGCCGCGCGGACAGCACCCCGGCGGTCCCGTCTGGAGCCGCGATGGCGCCTCGGTTCTCGTGAAGGTCGGCGAACGCGGCGACGCGAACTTCGTGCGTGTCAACGTCGCCTCCGGCCGTATCGAGCCGGTCACCAAGGGCAGCCACGAGATCGTGTCCTACACCGCCGATGCGGCCGGCTCGAAATTCGCGTTGGTCCGCTCGACTCCGACCGTCGTGGGTGACCTGCACGTTCTCGACAGCGCCTCTGGCGCGATGAAGCCGCTCACCAAGTTCAACGACGCGCTCTTCGGCGACCTGACGATGAACGAACCGGAAGAGATGTCGTACTCCAGTTTTGACGGTAAGAAGATCCAGGGCTGGATCCTGAAGCCGCCATCCTTCGACGCGTCGAAGAAGCACCCGCTCATCCTCCAGATTCACGGCGGACCGCACGCGGCCTACGGCAACACCTTCGCGCACGAATTCCAATGGATGGCCGCGAAGGGCTACGTCGTTCTCTACGTCAACCCGAGAGGCAGCTCGAACTACGGGCAGGACTTCGGCAACAGCATCCAGTTCCGCTATCCGGGCGATGATTACAAGGACCTGATGGCGGGCGTCGACGAGATCCTGAAAAAGGAGTACATCGACCCGGCGCGGATGGGCGTGACCGGCGGGAGCGGCGGCGGCCTGCTGACCGACTGGGTCGTCGGGCAGACGACGAGATTCAAGGCGGCGGTCAGCCAGCGCGACATCTCGGACTGGGCGAACTTCTGGTACACCGCCGATTTCACGCTCTTCACGCCGACGTGGTTCCGCAAGGCGCCGTTCGAGGACCCCGCGGAGTTCGCCGCGCGCTCGCCGATCACGAACGTCGCGAAGATCCAGACGCCGATGATGTTCATCCTGGGCGACGAGGACTACCGCACGCCGCCGGCGGCCGGCGGCGAGGATCTCTTCCGCGCATTGAAGTACCTGAAGCGGCCCGTGGTGATGGTGCGCTTCCCCGGCGAGAACCACGAGCTTTCGCGCTCCGGCAAGCCCTGGCACCGCATCGAGCGCCTCCAGCACATCGTCGGCTGGTTCGACCAGTGGCTGTTGGGAAAGAAGAACGCCGCTTACGGCACCGCTTCGTAGGCCATCCCTGTTGCGCAGCCCTTCAGGGCTGCCGACACGTTACTCAGGGCTGCCGACACGTTACGCGGGGTGCGCGGCGCCGGGAACGAGGTGCCGGATCGCCGTGATGAGCTGGCGCGGCTCGCTGACCGCGGGCAGGACGACGTCGAACGGCAGATGCTCGCGGGCGTGGCGGATGAACGGGTCGATGCGCACGAGGGGGATCGCCGCCGCAAGGAGCCTGGAGCAAAGCGCTTCGCTCAGCGGCCGATGATCCGCCAGCACGCAGGCGGCAAGCGTCCCGTCCGGCAACTGCTCCATCGCGTCGCGCGCGCTCATGGACACGGGCTCGAGTCCGCAGAACCGGAGGACCCACTCGTAGTTCGCGCGCAGGGGGCCGTCCTCGACGACAAGCAGCACCTTGGGGCGTTCCATCAATCGATGATTCTACTCCCGTCGCGCGCCGCCGCGCCAGTCCCCGGGCGAGCCGGGCAAGCTCGGCCGCCACGGTGTCAGCTACCGGACGGTCAGCTTGTCGACAACGGAGGTGACCCCTGTGGTTTCGCGCGCGAGCTGTAGGGCGCGCGTGCGTTCGGCCTCGGAGTGTACTGTTCCGCGCAGCGTGACCACGCCGTTCGTCGTGTCGACGTTGACGCCGGCGGCCTTCACGGTATCGTCGAGCGCCATCTTCGACTTGATCTTGGCCGTCAGCGTCCCGTCGGCGACGGCCTTCTCCGCACGATTGGCGCCGACCGCCACCTTCTCGCCGATTTCCGCCCCTCTTTCGCGGATCTTTTGTGTGTCGATGTCCGGTATGGTCCGGCCGCTCGTGGCCACCGGCCGTCCGGACGGGCCGACGACGCGGCGGCCGTCCCAGCGGTAGCCCATGAAGAAGGCGGCCGCGGCGGCGACGAGGACGAGAACGATCACGACGCGTAGAGCTCGCATGGTGGATGCCTCCATTCTGGATTGGCGGGCAGCGGTGCCAGCCCGCCGTAGCCATGGCGGAGGCGGGCACCCCGCCAAGCGGCCTTCACTCCGGCTGCGTTTCGTCGCCGCTTCCGTTCCGGCCGTAAACGTACCAAGCATCAGCTGTGCCGGGATTCGGGGCCCGTTTGATCGTGGTCGTGGCTCGTCGAAAAGCAGACCCGGTAGCGCAGCCCTTCAGGGCTGCCCATGTAATCTTGATGGCCCAGATGTGGTGTGGTACGATTGGAGCTTCCAGCGAGCGTAACTGCCGGCAACGTGGCCGGTCTGTGCGGTCGGCAGGCGGGAATAACTCAGTGGTAGAGTGCGACCTTGCCAAGGTCGAAGTCGCGGGTTCGAATCCCGTTTCCCGCTCCAATTTGGAAACGTCGGGCCCTTTGGGCCCTCCTGCGCGCTCCGTTACGCTGGCGCTCCGCCGCCAGCTCCACTCCGCGCGCTAATGTCGCACCCGGTGACCCCTGCACCGGAGCCATCGGTTTCCGGCGGCGCTTCGCCGCTGGCTCCATTCCGGCCGCGCTTCTTGAAACGTCGGGCCCTTTGGGCCCTCCCGCGCGCTCCGTTACGCTGGCGCTTCGCATCAGCTTCGAGCGGTTCGCGGACCTCGACCTCGAAACGGCGCTCAGCGTCGGGGACAGCCGCGCGGACTATGGGGAGAGAAGAATCAGGATCCTGGGGCTCATCGATGGCGTTCTCCATGCCGCTGTTATTACGCTACGCGGCCAGAAGGTGCGCGTGATCAGCCTGAGGCGAGCGAATCGGCGAGAGGAGCGAGGACATGCGAAAGAACGCCAGTCGTCCTGATGCGGAGAATCCGGAATGGACCGGAGAGGACTTTCGCCGAGCGCGCCCGGCCGTCGAGACGCTCCCGACGGAGGCCGTCGAAGCGATCCGGCGGTATCGCGGCCAGCGCGGCCCACAGAAGCGTCCGACCAAGGAACTCGTCAGTCTGAGAGTCGATCGTGAGATCGTGGAGGCGTACCGGGCGACGGGGCCTGGCTGGCAGACGAAGGCGAACGACGCCCTCCGCGCGTATGTCACGAAGGGCGGGCTCAACCGTCGGCCGGTCCGTGCACGTCGTGCGACAGCTCCCGCGAAGCAGCCGTGATCGACGGGCCTGCTGGACGCAACCCCGCGTTCCCCTGTAATGTAAGGGGTCCTCAATCGAGCGGCGCCGTCGCCAAGTGGTAAGGCAGAGCTCTGCAAAAGCTCCATCCCCGGTTCAAATCCGGGCGGCGCCTCCAATTCCCTTCAACAACTCAGAGATAGCTTCAAAACCGCGAAAGCAGCCCTGAAGGGCTGCGCTACAAGAGGTTTTGAAACGGCGTCACGCGACCGCCTGACCCGGCGCTTCACAGGTACTTGTCGAACCATCCGACCATCCTGCGGAGAATGTCGCGCTGGTGTTCGGCCTTCGCGATGAAGTGCCCTTCGTTCTCGTAGATGACGAGTTCGGTGGGCACGCCGAGCGCCTTCAGCGCATGCCAGAACTCGTAGCCCTGCGGCGTCGGCGACCTCCACGATGGCGATGCGTTGCTCGTCCTGGTCGTCGCCGACGACGCCCGCGTCAGGTTTGTACGCGACGAGCGCGCCGGTCGCCTGCGTCGGGCCCTGACGGTCGCGATCAGTCGCATCGCGGGATTCTACCGCGGTCAGCAGCCATTCCTGCGCCGCGGCGTCGTCCCGGGTGCGGCCGAGGGAGGCCACACCACGCCGCCAAAGTAGCGGCTGATGTCCGACGGCTTCGCCGGGGACATGACCTCGTCGTTCCACTCTGCGAGGCCACCGCGCAGGAAGTACACGTGCTCGTACCCGCGGGCCCTCAGGAACACCCATCCCTGAGCGGCGTGAGCACCGCCCTCCGAATACAGCACGAGCGTTTCGTCGCGCGAGAACGGCGTATTCACGAGCGCCTCCAGCGGGATGGGCTCCGCCGTTGGAATGTGATCCCGATCGAACTCCTCTTTCGAATGCACGTCGATGACCCGCAAGCGCGGCTTTCTGTCCTTGATCCAGGCGCCGAGATCCAGCGCGGTGACGTGATCGGCTTCACGGCTGACCGCCGACGCAAGCGCCGCGAGGTCGATGGTCGCCGCCCGGCGTGGCGAGAGCCGGGATGCGCCACCGGCCAAGGCTGCCGCGACGCCAAGACCGAGGGCGACGATGGCGAGCGCGCGATGCATCAGAAGGTACTCGGCGCCCGCCGCTCGATCTTGCCGGCCAGCACGAAACCGGCCAGCGCGACCAGCACCACGAGGCCAACGACGACCCCGTAGGGGAGGTGCAGAAGTTGCGGCAGCGTCCACACCCGCCCGCCATCGGCATCGTAGAACTGCCGCACGAGAGGAAACGCGAGCCCGGTGATGAGCACACCGGTGAACATGCCGCCGACGACCGCCAGACCGTCGCCCCGGCCGCTCGCGCTCGCGACGCAGGACGTGCCGGGACAGAGACCGGCGAGGGCGAATCCCGCGCCGAACACCAGGCCGCCGGCGATCTGCGGCGCAAGGAACGTCTCGGGCACGTACACCTGCGAGAGGTCGATCACGCCGAGACGCGCCAGCCAGAACGTGCCGAGCATGGCGGTGACAATCGCGGTGAACATGACCTTGAAGACGGTGAGGTCGGTCAGGTAGAACTGGCCGACCAGCTTGCGGGCGCTGCCGAGGCCCGCACGCTCCAGCGCCGCGCCGAACGCCACGCCGATGACGAACGCGATCGCCAGGTCCATCATCGCCAGACGCGCCTCAGCGCCGGGGCGACCGCATACGCGCCGGCGAACGCCATCAGCATGAAGCCCCAACTCCCGACGCTGAGCAGCGCGCCGCCCGTGAGCGCCTGGCCGCTCGTGCAGCCGCGGGCCAGGGCCGCGCCAACTCCCATCACCGAGCCGCCCGCGCCAGCCAGAAGCAGGCGCGAACGGACCGTCGTGCCAGCACCGCGCTCGACTGTCCTCTTAAACCGACCGGCGAGTCTGGCCGACACGAAGCCGCCGACGAACACGCCCGCCAGCTCGAACAGGAGCCAATCGCGCCAGGGTCCGCCTGGCTGCGCGGCGTAGCGCCCGAAGTACGGATGCGCCTTCGCGTAGTCCGGAGCGACGGCGGCTACGGCGCCAGACGCGGTCGTCGCAAAGGCGCCCGACGCGCCGAGACCGCGGCCGGCGAACACGAACGCCGCCAGCAGCACCAGTCCCAGCGCAATGCCAGCCAGGTATGGATCGGAGTACTTCATTTGTCCTTCTTCGCCGGCGGGATCTCCACCGGCAGGTCGCGTTGCACCCAGTCCTGGAACGATCCGTCGTACAAGAGCACCGGGTGGCCGAGGGTGCGCGCCGCGAACAACACGCCCGTCGCCTGCTGCCCCACGTGGCAATAGGCGACGATCGTGTCGCCAGGCTTGACACCGATCTTGTCGAAGATCGCCTTGATGTCCTCAGGAGACTTCAGGTGCGTTTCGGCGTCCGTGAAAGCGTCGAACGGCGCGCTCACTGCGCCAGGGATATGGCCGAGCTTCCGCGGACCACCGCGCTGGCCTCCCGGCTGAATGCCGTCGTAGAACGCCGGCGCACGCGCATCCACGATCGCGAAGCTCGGCGTGTGCGCGTGCTGACCGACGAAGCCGGCATCCACGACGAGGGGCTTGGTCTTGAGCGGCGACAGCTTTCCCGTCTGCGCCGCGGGGACGTCCACGGTCGTCTGGTTGCCCGCGGCCTTCCATGCCGCGAGGCCACCGTCGAGCCACGCCGCGCCGAGGCCCGCATAATCCAGCGTGAACACCACCCGAGTGGAGGGCGACCACCAGTCGTCCGATTCGTAGACGATGACCCGCGACGAATCCGAAATGCCGAGCGCGGTGAGGCGATCGCGCAGCACGTCGGGCGGCAGCATCTCGAGCGACAGCCCCTTGCCCGTGCGGTCTCCACCGGCGAGACCGGCGAGATCGTCGGTGAGGCTCACGAACCGGGCGCCCGGGATGTGTCCGGCCTCGTACGTCGTCTTTTCGCCGACGTGCAGGATTACGAGGTTGCGGTCGTGCAGGTGCTGGGCGAGCCAGGCGGGGGTGACGACGATCTTCTCGCGCGGTGTGGCCGCTGGCTGGGCGGCAGCGAGCGCGGCGGAGCCGGCGAACGCCAGTGCCACGAACAGACTCTTCATCCAACCTCCTCTGAAGGGACCCGTGCTCTTGTAGCAACGTCAGCCGCGCCATTTAGTTCCCGTCGCGTGACGCGTCGCGTCCGCCCACGGCTAAGGTTCGGCTAAGGTGATAGGACGCCTTGACCCGCGACAGTGGTGCGGTCAGTATGCGGCAGCATGATTGCCCTTCGGAACCTCACCAAGACCTACGGCGCCGCGCGTGCGGTCGAAGACTTGTCGCTCGAGGTGGCGCCGGGCGAGATTCTCGGGCTGCTCGGGCCGAACGGCGCCGGCAAGACGTCCACGCTGAGGTGCATTGCCGGCATCCATCGGCCCACCAGCGGATCGGTCGCCGTGGGCGGTCATGACCTTGTCCGCGAGCCCGTCCTGGCCAAGCGCTTGCTGGCGTTCGTCGCCGACGAGCCGCACCTGTTCGAGTACCTCACGATGATCGTGATGTATGGCGGGCTTTTCGTCCTCGCGGTCGCCCTGGCAATCCCCGCTGCGGCGGCCACGCTCGGATATTTCGCGCTCGGCGGCCCGCTCATTCCGGCGGCGGTCTTCGCGGCGCTCCTGCTCGCGGAATCAGTCGCGGCGACCGAGATGCTCGGCCGGATTCTGGATCGGACGGACCTGGGGGATGTCTCCGTCGCGGAGTGACGGAGCGGCAAGGCGATGGTCAGTACGCGTCGAAGGCGTTCGTGTAGACCGTGAGCTGCTGACTCTCACCCACCCCGTCGATCGCGACCACGTCGAAGCGGCACTGCGGGTAGACGGGACAGTGTCGCGCGAGATAGTCGGTGGCCATCCAGACCAGACGCCGCTGCTTCCGCGCCGTGACCGCCTCGGCGGCCGTGCCGAAATCCGTCGTGGCGCGCGCCTTCACTTCCACGAACACCAGCACGTCGCCGTCCCGCGCCACGATGTCGATTTCGCCACGTCTGGTGCGGTAGCGCCGTTCAAGAATTGCGTACCCGCGTCGCTCGAGTTCTTCGACCGCGAGATCTTCCCCGCATTTTCCGAACGCCTGCCGCGCCATGGTCATGATGCTCAAACGGAGAGCAAGACCGGTGCTCAAACCGCGAGAGGCAGCCCTAAAGGGCTGCGCAACAGAAAACCAAACAGATCCGCGAAAACGCTTCCAACCGGCGAGAGGATGAAGGCGTCTCAAGCGTCATGGAGAGGTGTGCATGAGAGCGACAGCCATCGCTGCGGGTATATTCGTTGTCGCCGCGCTGACGTGGGTGGGGATTTCGGGCCAGGCAGTCCGCGAGCGGCCGGGGCCGGGAAGTGGGATCGTCGACGTTCGCGGCACGGTCGCCGTCTCGGAACTGCCAGCCGTGACCGTGTCAAGGCTGCCAGCCGTTGACGTCTCGAGGCTGCCGGCGATCACGATCGCCCCGTACGACTTCGTGAGGACACGCGCCTCGTATCGCGTGGTCTGGTCTGACGGCGAGAGCGAAGACTTGACGATCATCGAGCTGGGACGTGACGGCTGGGCGCGCGTCTCGGCCACCAGGTGGGTCAACCTCGCCCTGGCGCGGTCGGTGGAAACGCGGTAGCGATAGAGGTCTTGACCCGAAAGACTTGCACTGAATGAGTCAAGTTTCTCGGTCAAGACCGTCCCCGCGTCAGCGGGGCGTTATCAAAGAATGCGCCCTGGAACCCTAGAACCCTAGAACCTGCTTGTCTGATCCTGCGGCCGACGTCGATGACCAGGTCCTTCGCGACCCAGTCACGGTCGCCGGCGAACGCGATCGACAACTCGACCGGTCCCGTGTCCTGGCGCGTGATCTCGGCGCCCGACACGCGCTCGATCGCGAACGGCACCGACGCGCGCACCGTGTAGGTGCGGCCGCGCAGGCCCTGCAGGTGGGCCACATACCGATGGCCGTCGAAACTCGTGCTGATGATCCGCATCCGCTGCGAGGGATCGCCGATGCGGAGAGGTTCCTCCACCGGCACGAGCTCGATGCCCGGGCGGACGGCCACGCGCTTCGTTTCAGGAGCCGCCGCGGGGCCAAATCGCAGTTCTGTGACGCCGCGCTCGGTCTCCGCGCCCGGTGGCAGCGCGAGCGTGACGACGAGCGGCCGCGGACGTCCGGTATTCGTCACGGTCGCCTCGATCGCCTGCGCATTGCGCGCGAGCTTCACGTCGAAGATCGCATCGCGCCAGCGGAGTCGCCGAATGCGCAGGTGATCCCATGCGGCCGGCAACTGCGGCGCGATCGTCAAAGCCCCGTCCTTGTCGCCGAGCGGCGGCTCCCGCAACCCCACCAGGCCGCGCATGAAGCCCGCCATGAACCCCGTCGTCGAAAACAGCTGGTGCGGAACGGCGGGATCGATCGAACGGAGTCGATCGCCGGACAGCAGCTCCGGGATGTAGCCGAGCGGCTCCAGGAACGTGAGGTCCGCCGTTCCCGCCAGGTATTGCCAGCCGGCATCCGGGCGATGCTGCGAGTAGAGCGCGAGCGTCGCGAACCCGCTGAGGAACGGCCACACGGCCCCGTTGTTGTAACTGAGCGGCTCGTACACCTCGCTCTCGCGCGACAGGAACCGCGCGCCCCAGTCGGTCGCGATGCCAGGCTTCGCCAGCTCGTCGAGCATGCCGGTCACGGCGGGACGCTGGACGTCGAAGACGCCGCGCCAGATGCCGAATCCGGGCCACACGGTCGGCTCCGCGACGCCCTTCCCCGCTTTCGTCCACGCGTAATTGATCCGCCTGCCGGCGTCGTCGAGGAACCGGACGTCCATCGACGCCCGCGCTTTCGCGTGCGCCGCGCGCGCGGTCTCCACAAAAGGATCGCCCACAAGCGCCGCGAGCTCCGCTGCCGCCGCGGTCGCATCGGCCCACGCCGCGCCCAGAAACACGTCGGTCAGCACGTCGTCGCGCCGCAGCTTTCCGGTTTCGGCCGCCCCGAACCCCGCCTTCGGGTTGTCCATCAGGCCGTCGCCGTCCTCGTCGGTCGACGCGCAGTAGTCGTACGCTTTGCGCATCGACGGCCAGAAGTCCTTCGCGAGCGCCTCGTCGCCGCTGGCGCGCACGTAGTCGCGCACCGCGCTGATGTAGAGCGCGGTCGTGTCGCCGTGGTAATAGCCGTACGGGAAATCCTCGAACCAGCGGATGTAGGCGGCCCCCTGCGACAGCTCGTGCATCATCTTGCCGTCGGCGCGCTGGCGCTTCCGCAGGAACTCGAGCGACTGCTTGACGGTGTCGAAGTCGCCGTACGCCGTCATCGCCCACGAGTTGATGAAGGCGTCGCCGCCGAAGAACCAGCCGAAGCCCGGCCGCTCGGTCAGCCCCGACGGCCCGAGCCCCGCGATCAGGCCGCACCCGAGCTGCGGGTTGCAGATGAACCCCTTGTCGAGCGCGACCTTGCCCCATTCGAACGCGAGATCGAACCGCGGATCGGGCGTCTCGATCGACGTCAGATCCTCGCGCACGTGACGGTAGTGCGCGGCCGTCGCGTGATAGAGCGGCTCGGCCGACGCCAGCAGGTTCGCATAGATCTTCCGCGCGGCCGCGGCACCGTCCGTGCTCGCCGCGATCGCGATCGGGATCAACCCGCGCTTCGCGTCCTCCGGCTTCACCGCGATCGTGAACTGCGACGGCGCGTCCGGAAGGTTGTGCGCCGGCTGTTCCGGAGGCGTCAGCGCGAGCGGCGATCCGATCAGCGCCGCATGCTTCCGGCTCGCCTCACCCCCCACATAGGCCTTCACCTCGTCGTCCCAGAAACTGCTCTGCCCGCCGAGCGCCGCCGGCCACATCGGCTTCACGTCGATGCGGAACTTGACGGTCACCAGCAGAGGGACCGAGGTGTGGATGTCGAGCAGAACGAGACCCCCGGCCTCGTCGTATGGCACGAGCCAGATCGCGTCGGCCGTGAACGAGTCGTGCGCGTAGCGGACGACGGAGGCTTCGGGACGGATGTCGACGGAGGAAGCGAGATCGGCGCCCGGGATCGGTTCCGCGTACGCGGGCACGGTGAAGGAGAGCTGGAACCCGTGCAGCACCTTCAACGGATAGACCCACGCCTCGAACGATCCGTCTTCGCGCCCGAGGAACGCCGCGCGGCGCCCGGACGCTTCCATGTACCGTTGCGGGCGCGCCGGACCGGTCAGCGCGATGGGACTGGGATCGCGGGCGAACCGCGGAATCGTGGAGGACACTGGCGCGGGCGCCATGGCTCCCGCGCACAGGATGACGGCAGCAAGCGTCGACAAGCGCACACAGGAACTGGTCCGCATGCGCGCAATTCTACGTCACCGGCACGGCGATCGCGCTGCCACCGCGGCCGCGTCAGTGGTCCGGCCTGACCTTGAAGAGGTAGTCGGATCCGATCTGCTCGACGAGATCGTACTCGCCGGACTCGCTTGCGGCCGGGAGTCCGAGGAGCGTCGCGTGGTTGTCCCACGCAAGCGTCCAGATGATCAGCCGTGCGTCGCCGACGTATGAAGCCGACGCCAGGGCCCGGTAGTTCACCATGGGCGCTGCCATGACGGCAGTCACCGCGACGTATGCGGCGATCAGGCACAGCCGGCGCATTCGCTCCTTCAGTGCGCCAGCCGCGTGACCTCCGCCAGCGCTTCGTCGATGATGCCGAGCACGCTGTCGGCCTGCGCCTTCGTGAGCACGAGCGGCGGCGCCAGCCGCACGGCGTTCTTCCCCGCGCCGAGCACGAGCACGCCGCGGCGGAACATCGCCTGCACCAGCGCGCCCCGCTCCTCGACGGCGCGTTCCTTCGTCGTCGGGTCGCGCACGAGTTCCATGCCGATCATCAGGCCTTTGCCGCGGACGTCGCCGACCAGCGGATGCTTCTGCTGCAGCTCGCGCAGTCCGCCGAGCAGATGCTCGCCGACCGCGGCCGCGTTGGCCACGAGCCCTTCTTTCAGCAGCCTGATCGTTGCGTTTGCCGCCGCGCACGCCACCGGGTTGCCGCCGAACGTGCTGGCGTGCGCGCCGGGCGGCCATGCCATCATCTCCGCCTTCGCGCAGGTCACGCCGAGCGGCAGCCCCGACGCGATCCCCTTGGCGATGTTGACGACGTCCGCCTTCAGGCCGAAGTGCTCCGACGCGAACATGCGGCCGGTGCGGCCCATGCCCGACTGCACCTCGTCGACCACGAGGACGATGCCGTGCTGCGACGCGATGTCGCGGAGCCCCTGGAGGAACGCCGTCGGGGGCACGATGTAGCCCCCCTCACCCTGGATTGGCTCGACGACAATCGCGGCGACTTCGTCCGGCGCGACGAGGTGCACGAAGAGCTGATCGCGGATGTACGACAGGCAGACCTCCGCGCAGGCGTCGGCGCTGCCGTTGAACCGGTAGGTGTCGGGATACGGCGCGTGGTAGACGCCCGGCATGAACGGCGAGAACCCGCGGCGCTGCACCGCCTTGCTCGCCGTCAGCGCGAGCGAGCCGAGCGACCGTCCGTGGAACGCGCCGAGAAACGCGATCGCCGCCTGCCGTTTCGTGTGATACCGCGCCAGCTTCAGCGCGGCTTCGGTCGCCTCCGTGCCGGAGTTGCCGAAGAACGAGCGGACCTGGCCGTCGATGGGAACCAGGCGCGCCAGGTCCTCCGCAAGCCGGACCTGCGGCTCGTAGTAGAAGTCCGTGCCGGACATGTGGATGAACTTCTGGGCCTGCTCGACGATCGCCCTGACGACCTCGGGATGCGAGACGCCGGTGGAGTTCACCGCGATGCCGGCGGCGCAGTCGATGAAGCGGTTGCCGTCCACGTCCTCCACGACCGCCCCTTCGCCGCGGGCGATGACGAACGGGTAGTCGCGGGTGTACGACGGGGACACGAACCGCGCGTCGCGCTCGATGATGGCCTTCGCCTTCGGGCCCGGCAGCGCGGTCTTGATATCTGGTGCGTTCATGATGTCGCTCGAGACTGTCATTTTCGTTTCCACCTCGTCGTCGAGCCGGTGTCTTCGAGCAGGATCCCGCGCGTGTCGAGATCCTGGCGAATCCGGTCGGCTTCGGCGAAGTTGCGCGCGAGGCGCGCGGCGCGCCGCGCCGCGATCAGGTGCTCGATCTCCTCGACGGGCACGGGCGGCCGCTCGTCTTCGCCGCGGCGGAGCGCCAGCACGCCGAGCACCTTGTCGAAGCGCTCGAACGTCTCGCGCACCGCGCGCGCGTCATCGGTGCCCATTTCCCCCGCGTCGATCGTGGAGTTCAAGGCGCGCACGAGATCGAAGATGACGCCAAGCGCGGCAGCGGTATTGAGATCGTCGTCGATGTGGCCGGCAAAGCCCCGCGTCGCCTCGGCCAGCCGCTCCGCCACGACCGGATTGGCCGCGCGGCCGGGCACCGTGTCGAGGCGCGCCAGGAAGTCGGTCAGTCGCTTCAGCGCCTCCTCCGCCTGCGCCATCGCGGTCCAGGAGAACCTGAGCTGCTTGCGGTAGTGGACGCCGAGATAGAGGTAGCGCAGGGCCGAGGGGCGGAACCCCCGATCGACGACGTCCTGGAGGTTGTAGACGTTGCCGAGCGATTTCGACATCTTCTCGGCGGCCTTCCCTTCGTCCTCGATCATCAGGTGCTCGACGTGCACCCAGAACCGCGAGAACGGCCTGCCGGTGGCCCCTTCGCTCTGCGCGATCTCGTTCTCGTGATGCGGGAAGATCAGGTCCACGCCGCCGGCGTGGATGTCGATCGGCGGCTCGCCGAGGAGCCGCAGCGCCATGGCGGAGCACTCGATGTGCCAGCCGGGCCGGCCCGCGCCGATGCCGGGATCCCACGTGGGCTCACCCGGCTTCGTGGCCTTCCAGAGGACGAAGTCGCGCGCGTCCTCCTTCTCGTAGCGATCCGAATCGATGCGCGCGCCGCTCTTCATGCCCGCGTGATCGAGGCGGGCCAGCTTGCCGTAATCCGGCAGGGTCGAGATTTTGAAATAGATCGACCCGTCGCTCCGGTACGTGTGGCCGCGCTCCTCCAGCGCGGCAATCGTCCGTCCCATCGCCGTGATGTTCTCGTCGTCGGTCGCGCGCGGATTCTCCTCGACCGGCTCGAGACCGAGCGCCGCCGCATCCCGCCGGAACGCGTCGATGTATCGGCCGGTGTACTCGCGCAGGGGCACGCCGGCTTTCTGCGATTCGAGGATCGTGCGGTCGTCGACATCGGTGAAGTTCATCACCTGCCGTACCTCGCAGCCCGCCTGGTGGCGCAGCGCGCGCCGCAGCACGTCGGTCGCGACGAAGGTCCGGAAGTTGCCGATGTGCCCGCGCGCGTACACCGTCAGGCCGCAGGTGTACATCCGCACGATGTTGTCCTGCGAAGGAGCGAACTCCTCTTCGCTGCGAGTCAGGGTGTTGTACAGACGCATCTATCGATCGGCGGGAAACGTCATCCGTGTAAGCACGTGCCGGACGGTGGCCGACCGGTCGCCACAGCGCGCCTCGATCACCATCCCGTCGGGAGCGGTGTGGAACTCGAACGCGATCTCGGCGGCGCCGCCGCCGTCCGCGAGCCGCGCGCCGAGCATCTCGGCCGCCCCGCCGGCGGCGGCCGTTCGTTCCGGCGCCTCTCCCAGGCATTCAGCAACCTTCGAGGCCACATCGCTTGCAACGATACGCAGATCGCCGTCGGCCGGGACGGACACGCGAAGCACGAACGCCTGCGGCGCCCCTCCAGTCGGCTCGGACATGGGAAGATTCTACAGCGAAATCCGGCCGAACAGCCGGCGCGCGCCGCGGCAGTCCGCTTCGATCTGCGCGCGCAGGGCGTCGACGTCCGGGAACGGACGCTCGTCGCGCAGCCGCTGCACGAACGACACACGCAGCCTCCTGTTATACAGATCGCGATCCAGGTCGAAGATGTGGGTCTCGATCACCGTGCGCCCGGTGTCGCCGAAGGTCGGCCTCGTCCCGATGTTGGTGATCGACGGGTGCACGACGCCGTCCATCGTCGCGGTCGTCGCGTACACGCCCGACGGAGGCACGAGCTCGTTGGCCGTGTCGAGGTTGGCGGTCGGGAATCCCAGCTCCCGCCCGCGCCGCGACCCTTCGGTGACGATCCCGTCGAGGAAGTAATGGTGGCCGAGCAGCGCGCCCGCCTCGTCCACGCGCGCTTCCGTGATCAGGCGGCGGATGCGCGTGCTGCTCACCACGAAATCCTTGTAGCGGACGGGATCGATCTTCTCCGCGCGGAACCCGTACCGCGCGCCAAGGCTCCGCAGCACCGTGAACGTGCCGGCCCGTTCGTGGCCGAACAGGAAGTTCGCGCCGACCCAGACTTCGACGACGTGCAGCCAGTCGACGAGGACGGTGCGGACGAACGTCTCCGGATCCATGCGGGAGAGCTCGTGCGTGAAGCGCACGATCGCCAGGCCCTGCATGCCGGACTTGGCGAGCGCTTCCGTCTTCTGCGCGAGCGACATCAGGAGCGGCGGCGCCTTGTCGGGTCGCAGCACGCGCGGCGGATGCGGGTCGAAGGTCATGGCCGCGGGCGTCCCGCCCCGCTCGCCCGCGCGCCGGCGCACACGATCGACGATCTTCATGTGCCCGCGGTGCAGGCCATCGAAGTTGCCGAGCGCCAGCACCGGCTGGTGCCAGCGGGGGGGCGGGTCATCGGGAAAATGCGCGACGTGCATGTTTGCTCGCAGCTCGCAGCTCGCAGTTCGCAGTTCGTGGCTGCGTTCAGCGTGGCGGCATTCTACGTTCTACGTTCCACTTTCTCCGTTTCAGAGATCAAGCACGAGCCCATCATAGGCCAGCGCCATGCCGGCGGGCAGCCGCGCGTTCGTGGCGGCGTGGCCGAGATCGTGGCACATGTGCGTGAACAGCGCGCGACGCGGCGCGAGGCGGGCGGTCGCCTCGATCGCTTCGCTCAGCGAAAAATGTGTCGGGTGCGGCCGTTCCCGCAGCGCGTCAATCACCAGGACGTCGAGGCCCGCCAGCAGCGGCCAGGACGCATCCGGGATCCGGCTGCAATCCGTCAAGTACGCGAAGCGCCCGAGACGGAGCCCGAGGATCGGCCGCGCGCCGTGGAAGATCGGGATCGGCACGATCTCGTCGCGGCCGAGACAGAAGGGGCCGGCGATCGTGAACAGCTCCAGTTGCGGGACGCCCCCGCCTTTCGGCGTCGCGGGGTCGAATATGTAGTGGAACATCTGCCGGACGTCGCGGAGCGTGGCCTCGTCGCCGTAGCAGGCCATCGGCCGTCTCTGTATCGCATTGAAGCGCCGGATCTCGTCGAGGCCGAGGATGTGATCCGCGTGGCCGTGCGTGAAGATCACGGCGTCGATCCGGCGGACGTTGAATTTCAGCGCCTGCGCGCGCAGATCGGGACCCGTGTCCACGAGCAGCACTCCGCCGTCGTCCTTCTCGACGAGGATGGATGGACGAAGACGGTTGTCGCGCGGATCGCCGGAGCGACACGTGCCGCAGTCGCACCCGATCATCGGCACGCCGTGCGAGGTACCGGTTCCGAGAAACGTGATTCTCAAATCAAGGATGGATGATGCGCGACCCGCCCTGCTGCGCCTGGACGTAGCGCAGCCGCAGCTCGTACAGGAGATCGTCGACCAGGCGCTCTTCCGGCTCGATCAGATTGCCCTTGGTCTTCTCCTGCAACAGCGCGATGAGCTCGATCATCTGCGCGGCGGCGGGCAGGTTCGGTTCGATCTTCTCGCCGGTGTTCGGGTCGGCGATGTCGCCGAAGTGCACGGCTGCCGTCGTCGCCAGCGACAGAATGAAGCCGGTGAAAGTCATGCCCGTTTCGGGCGTGTCCGGATTGTCCACGGCCGAATGCTAGCATAGTCGCGCATGGCGAAACGGCCCCGACCCCGACGATCCACACGGACCGGCTCGACGCGAGCGCGCGCGACGCCCACGCCGGCGCGGCGTCCTCGCGCCACGGCGAGGCGCACGCACCCGGGCGGCGAAGCCGGGCGAGAGTTCCAGGCGCTCGTCGACATCATGGTGCGCCTGCGGGGACCGGGCGGCTGCCCCTGGGACCACGAGCAGACGCTCGAATCGCTGCGCGGCTTCGTGCTCGAGGAGACCTACGAGGTGCTCGACGCGATCGACCGCGGCGATCACACGGCGCTCGCGGGGGAGATTGGCGATCTGCTGTTCGAAGGGGTGTTCCTCGCGCAGATCGAAGCCGACGAGCGGCGCTTCACCGTCGCCGACTCCCTGCGCTCGATCACGACGAAGCTCATCCGCCGCCATCCGCACGTGTTCGGCGATCGCGCCTCCGGCGTGAACACGCCGGGCCAGGTGGTCGAGCAGTGGGAGCGCATCAAGGCGCGGGAGCAGAAGGAGGCCGGCGCCAGGCGCGCGCTGCTCGGCGGGGTGCCGAAGGCGCTGCCGTCGCTGCTGCGCGCGTACGAGATCGGGACACGCGTCGCGGCGGTCGGCTTCGACTGGGCGCGCACGTCCGACGTGGTGGACAAGATCGAGGAGGAGGTCGCCGAACTGCGCGGCGCGGTGGCGGACGAAGGACGCGAGCGCGCCGAGGAAGAAATGGGAGACCTGCTCTTCTCCATCGCGCAGCTCGCGCGACAGCTCAGGATCGAGCCGGAGAGCGCACTGCGGAAGGCGAACGAGAAGTTCAGCGCGCGCTTCGAGAAACTGGAGCGCGCGTTCGAGGCGAGCGGACGATCGCTCCACGAGGCGACGCTCGAAGACATGGAAGCGGAGTGGAAGAAGATCAAGAAAGAGCAATGAGCGCGGTGTCCCGCTGTACCACTGTCCCGCCGTCCCGCTGCCCCGCTGAACGCGCCGACGGCTTTCACAACAGGGAAGACCACGAAGCACACGAAGGGCACGAAGACTGAATACAACAATTTGGGAAACCGCTGTCGCGCTGTCCCGCCGTCCCGCTGTTCCACTGTTCGCTGCCACGCTGTCACGCTGTCACGCTGTACCACCGTCCCGCTGAACGCGCCGACGGCTTTCACAAACACAAAGACCACGAAGCACACGAAGGGTACGAAGACCGCATACAACAATTTGGGAAACCGCTGCCGCGCTGTCCCGCCGTCCCGCTGTTCCACTGTTCCGCTGTCACGCTGTCACGCTGTACCACGTATCCGTTCGACAAACCCCGTTCTTGACGGAGTCGCCGTCGTCTGAGTGATGAGGCAAGTGGCGCGAGGCGACCGGGGGCGTTACGC